>ERZ840371.16-NODE-16-length-186395-cov-8.013481_pt1 | contig 186395 bp, 173 predicted proteins | sample MGYA00519937_ERZ840371 | MGnify/ENA primary metagenome ERZ840371 (study PRJEB31850, sample SAMEA3708873) | human gut metagenome | biome: human gut; feature: human-associated habitat; material: faeces | place: China | collected 2014 ... | reverse complement strand
GACCTATGTCATAAAGTGCGTCCACACGTCTTTTCAGTTCCTTGTCGGACAGCTTTACCGCAGAAATCTCAGCCGTGTTTTCAGCTATCTTTCCGACAGCTGTTGTGTAGTCCTCTGGCAGACTGTCAGCTATGGATTGTGCTGCCTGTGCGGCGGTTTCAGCGGCTGTTCTGTCTTCTGCGACCTTAGCGGCATTTTCTGCCACTGTCGCCTTGTCAACCGTGACCTGTTCCGCCATTTCCTGCACCGCCTGTCTATCTGCCGTAGTGCTGTCAGCGCAGGTCTTGGCAGTTTTAGCATAGCCTGCTGTTATGGTCTTATCAGCCTCAGTCTGCTGTGCTGACGTTGACGCCTGGGCTGCGGATACCTTAGCATTATTCTGTGCTGTGACCGCCTCAGCACGTGCGGTTTCGGCACCCTGCATGGCGGTGTCTGCCTGTGTAGCGGACGTTTCAGCCGCTGTCTTTGCGGTTTCAGCTCGACTTGCCGCCTGTTCTGCGGTATCTGCTGATTTCTCTGCGTCTGTGGCAGATTTTTCTGCGTTTTCTGCCGCTGTAGTAGCCGTTTCTGCGGCGGTGACGGCTGTCTGCATATCTGCGTGCGTCTGCCTGCCTATGGCGTCTATGCGGTCCAGTGCGTCCATAGCCACATCAGGTGACGGCACGGCAACATCGCCTATAGCCGCACCTATTCTCAGGCGGAAAATGCGTGATTTCTTCACTAGAATATATTCCTGCCCTGACAGTTTTTTTTGCACATATCTGACAGCTGACTGTCTGCGCTGACCGCAGTATATCAGCCGTAGGTGTCCACTGTCCGCCTGTGATATCGACCTCGTACTGAACGCCGTCGCCATAGTCGATAGTCAACACATAGCGGTCTGCACCGTCTATCTCCATACCCTCAACAGACACAGGTCTAGCATTTGTTTCACCGACATAGCCCAGTAGGGCTGTTGATGTCATTGCGTTGTAATTTTCGTCTAGTCTGATTACCATTTCTGCACCCCCTATACGATTGCTATGTAGTCAATGCTGTACGTTCCTGCAGGCACGTTGACAGTGGTTGCGCCATTGCTAGGACCCATGCAGACCACTGCAAAATATGCGCCCTTGTACACCTGCACATGGGTGCAGTAGTTCTGAAATGGGCTAGGTGTGCCGATATCCCTCAGCGACACGCATATCTGTTTTGGCACAAAATCCAAATTCAGCGGTATTTGTACGCTTGGTGCTGCCTTTTCCAGTGTGTATTCAATCGTACCGTTTTTTATTTTATTCTGGTTTAGGTCATTTACTGCCTGTTCTGTTGCCGTTAGTGCGTCAACCAACGCCTGACGAACGTCACGGCCATAAAATGCGTTTCTGACAGTTTCGATTGCTGTTGTCAAATCAACATTATTTGCCATTTTATCCCTCCTAGTCTAGTGTGTGGTTTTTCGTGGTTATGCTATTGCACATGATATCACCTGTTTTGCCGTAGCATTGTATTGCGGTTTTTTCATTTTCGTTATACAGGTACATCGCCCTGTTATTGGTATCAACTGTAAATACCTTTTTACCGTTGTCTGTATACGTTGATATGTTACCGCTGTTTGTGTCTAGTGAAAATTTTAATTCATTATTCCAATAGCCCGACATAGCACCAGCCTGCAGGACGATATGACCGCCGATCGTACTGTTATCAATGCGTATCTCCAGTGGGCTGACTTTCAGCGTCCACTCGTTGTGTGACAACTGAATTGCACTGGTATTTTGGCTAGATGTTTGAATATTAATGCTTCCGCCTGTAATAGTCGCTGATTTCGACGACAGCTTGTTAGCGACCACGTTTCCGCTCTCGTCCACCTTGAACGTTCCACTGCCGTTGTTGATTTTCAACCCTGTCAGGGTCAGGGCGGTTATAAAACTAGCCACCAAATTGCCGTCGATGGTCCACGCATTTGTGTACGGTCCGTTTTTCGCAGAACCGCCGTCCGATGATTTCCAAAAACCTAGCCCATTTTTGTTTAATTGAATGCAATATTTACAGGTATTTATATCAGCCGTATCCATAATCAGAATGCGTTCTGGTTTCTCAGAAGGATCAAGAATGACATGACCGCCCTCTGCGCCTGTAATCAGTTTTGTGGCATTTTCTATCTTGCTGTCTATGACCTGTCTGTTCCTAAACTCTGAGTTATCTATAGCAGATTGCAGGCTTTGTGTTTTCGCTGTCATAAAGCCCGAAAGGGTTTCAAATCGGTCGCCGAAGGTCAACTGTGAAGCCTGCGGATTGTCAAGGTCTATGGATATGCCCACAATGCGCAAATCCTCGTCTATGCCCATAAGGCTATTTTTTACTCTGTACCAACAGCCGAGTTCAAACTGCTCAATGTGCTTGTCTATTCTCGAGAGGTCGAGTGCTGTTATTTGATACTGCACTTTCGCACGATTAACAGATTTAAGATACTCCTTACCCTTGCTAAGAAGATTGCTTGCAAGTGTCACATCGTCCCATATCTGCGTACCGCTTATAATGCCGTACTTTGCGACCAAAGAACTGTCTTCTATGTAGTCCTTGCCGCCATTCACAGTGCCGATGGTCAACCGCTTTTCGCTGTCTGTAAGCTTTGCGCCGAGAGGGTAAAGACGTGTTATGACCGCCGTTTCATCGACTTCTCGTGATATGGTTTTAAGGTTGACCGCAAGCTCTATGGTGGTGTCTGTGCCGTGCCCGATATGTTCCAGATAGTCTATATACACCTTTCCGTCTTTATCACGAAGCTGTATCTCACCACCGAATTTTCCTATAAGCTTGTCGGCAATGACGTCCATTGTCTTGTCCCAATTTGCAGTATATGTGTAGTTGTTGCTTGCCGTAACAGTGACCTGTCCCAGCTCTATACGTTTATCATCACCGACCTGCGCATTGTGTTTAGAAATGAATGACGCTAGCACTGTACGAATGCCTACCATTTTGTATTCAACATACGGCTGAACGCTGTCATAAAGCCAGCCTAAACGCCCCTCGCAGGTGACTTTGCGGCATATCAGACCTCTCTCATCCATGCTGTCAGGACACTTTAAGACCCTGCCTATAAAAACGTCCTTGTCAGTACTTTCATCATAGATCTTGACAGCCGTTGTAAGCGGCTTCAAGAGGTCATACCCTGCATTGTTCGGATATATGGTAAAACTGAAACTATCCACAGTGTTGATAGACTTTGCAACCTTGCCGCCTGATATGCGGTCTGTGCCGTCGCTGTGTATGATAGTGTTTTCAGCTCCGTTTGTTATCGTTACTATGAACATCAGAGTGCCTCCTCATAAAGTTTGAGCGTGAGTGTACCGAAACCATACGCCGCAAGAGTATTCACACCAGGCTGTAAAATCAGCTCGTCAAGGTCGAATTCTTTCTCCGTGTTGCGATATACACTTGCGCTTATTTCTTCGCCATTGAGCGCAAAATAGGTGAAGCCCACACTCTTTGCATCATCCTTTGAGCGCTTGTAAGAAAGGCGTGGGCGTATGGGTCTATCAGCATATGAATAAACTTTCAGGGTCGCAGGAGGTGCGTATCGTGTCTGTTTGACCGCTGTCAGCGATATATCCGTCAAGTTCAGATAATCGGTCTCAAAATTGAAGCTGTCAAAGCCGATATCTGAGTAATCATCAGAACGTAGGAAAGGATACGTTTTGAAGTTCACTGTCAGATCAGCGGTGCGCCGTGAAGTGAACTCAAATGCGGAGGTATCAAACACAGCCGTTGCCCCCACAAAGTGATAGTCCGTCAGAAAGCTTATCCTCAGCTCACCCTTTGCTCCGCTGAGCCAGCGGACAACATCACATTTTCTGTGATAAAGTTCGTTTTCATCTTTTGCAGAAAGGCTGAATTTTATCGTGATATCACGCTGTTTGTACGTCCTTTCTCCTGCCATTTTTGAAAAATCATAAAAGCCGTTCATAAATGGCAAAGTGGCTTCTATTCTGTTTTCCTCCGGCTGAGATATTTGAACGCCGTCCTTTTGGATAACCAAATAGAAATCGGTGGACTTCTTGCCACCAAATTCTATATATTCACTAGGCACTTGCAAGCCTCCTTTCGTTGCTTGTGACCCTCTCACCTAGTTTTCCGTCCACCCTTGACGTGAGCTTGTCACCGTCAAGATAAATGTTTCCTTGCTGTGCAAGCTGTGGGAAGTAGGTCTCTAAGAGGGCGATGATCTTGTTCATTGTATCATTATCGCCGCTATTCACGCTCTTTTCAGGAAGTGCTGAAAAGCTTGGCGGTATGATATCCGTATCCATAAGCGGTTGCAGTGACCTGTTGAACTGCATTGTGATAGTGTCCTCATTGTCAGCAATGCCCTTTGCGAACAAGTCCATCATGTCAGGCGCAAAGGTGTGGAAGTTTGAAAGAGGACCTTTGTCAGGCTCAGAAAAGCCAAGAAAGTCTTTAACGCTTGAAGCTACGTCACATACAGTGTCTTTAAGGCTCTGCCACTTCTCCTTTATGCCGTCTATAAACGCCTGTATCATATCTGAACCCCACTCCTTAAAATCGTTCCACTTGCGTGAAAACCAGTCTGTAAGGTCAAGCAGTTTGTCTGATAAAGCGTCTGATACAGGTGCAAAAAAGTCCACCATACCTTGTGCAATTCCCTTGACAATTTCAACAGCTATAAGTATGCCGCTGGCAAGAATATCAGGAAGATTTTTTACTATCTCTTTGGTTAGGGTAAATACTATTTTAAATGCTGCTTCTGTAAGCTTTTTAGCTGTATCACTATCAGAAAGTGACATTGCTAATGTATCAATGATTTTGACAGCGCCGTCAACAATAAGATTAATATTGTTGGCTAATGTTTCTGCTATTGTTACGATTATCTGTGTAGCACATTCGATTATCGCAGGTAAGCTGTCAAGTATAGCCTGCGATATCAATGGCATTTGCTGCTTTATCGCTTCTGTAAGGTCGGGCAATATAGTTGGCAAAGCCTGTGCTATAGTTGTTATGATAGTTGCCAACGCCTGCACAAGAGGACCTGTGTTCTGTATAAGTGCTGTTGCAATGGTTGTAATGGCTGTTATAGCCGCCTGCGTTATCGTGCCGATATTATCGGAAATGCCTTTTACAAGTGCCTGAAATATCTGCGTGCCTGCTTCTATAAGCTGAGGGAGCAGGTCGCTCACAAGCTGAGGAAGCTCGGCCGCTATGTCAGGTGCAAGCTCGCTGATGAGAGTTGTGACCCCTGAAAGAGCCTGCTTTATGACAGGCAGAATATTCTTTGCAAAGGTCTTTACTGTGCTTACCATTTCCTTGATAAGATTTTTCAGGTCAGCGTTTTTATCGCCCATTCCTGCCATAAGGTTCGCCCACGCTGCTTTCACAGAGCCAAGAGAACCGGAAACTGTTGTTGCCGCTTCTTTTGAAGTTGTACCGGTGATGTCAAGGTCGGTCTGTACCTTATGGATAGCCTCTATCATTTTGTCAAATGACACGCTGTTGACGGTCTTTTCATCGACCTTTATCGAATCCCCGAGCACGCCTGAATCGTTGATTAGCCTTGCCATTTCCGCCTGTGTACCGCCATAGCCCAATTTTAAGTTATCGAGCATGGTATAGTTCTGCTTTGCAAAGCCCTGATATGCGTTTTGAATAGATGATATGTCAGTACCCATTTTATTGGCATTGTCCGACATATCCACCATTGCTTCATTGGCTATCTCAGCAGCCTGTGCAGTATCACCACCCAAGCCTTGCAGAAGTGAAGCAGAAAAGCTTGTGACGTTCTGCATATAGTCATTAGCGGAGATTCCTGCGGTCTTGTATGCCTCACTGGCGTACTTTACGATAGTATCAGCGTTGTCCTTGAAAAGTGTTTCAACGCCGCCTATGTTCTGCTCATAGTCCGCATATGCGCTCGCAGAGCTTTTGACTATAGCGCCTATGCCTGCGCTTGCTGCCGATATAGTTGCTATACCAGCTTTTGCGGCAAGTGCAAAGCCCTTTTTGATAGTGCTTCCAAAACCTGAAACGACCTTGCTGCCAAGAGAGCTTCCAAACCTGTGACCATCGGGCATACTATCCCCGAACGCTCTTCTCAGCTCTGACGCAAGCCCTTGCATAGACGGAACTATCTGCACATATGCTTTGCCCAGCTGTGTGCCGTTTTCTTCTGCCATGTTAGTCCTCCTTTCCTAAGATTTTTCTTCTCGCTTTCTCATAATCCTCGCCGCTTCGGAACGCTGTTACCTCGCTGTCGCTCTCGCTTTTGCCTATAAGCTTTTCAGCTATGGACTGCGGTCTGTTCACGCCTCTTTGTCCGTCCTTTGTCTGCGACCAGCATATCCATTGTAGGCGGTCAAATATCAGCGCAAGCAGTATTTCAGAAAACGAGCCGCCAACACCATTGAGTTTACGCTTGACCCGTGATGAGCTGTCAAGGCCGCAAAGAAAAGTCGCCACCTTTCGTGCAGGCAGCGACTTAAAATCGTATATGTGATAATACTGCGCCATATCACAGTCAAGTTCATCAGGATAGCGCTCCATGACGGCGGCAAGGACTAGGAGTTTTTTGTTTTAGGGGTCTGGAAAATCTCCACGATCAACTTTGTTATCTCTTTAGCCGATACATAGCCGCACTTTTTTCTTATCTTCTCGAAAGCTTTTTCTTTCTTGCTTCCAAGAGCGGCGTCAACTACCTTGACATATGCAAGGGGATCACCCTGCTCGCACTTGCCGACAGCTTCGATAAACTCATAGTCGTCAAGGGTCTTCTCCTCTATTTCAAATTCAAAACCGCTTTTTGTCTTACCTGTCAGCATAGGTTATTCCCCCTTTTTCATGTATTCATAGTGCGTATTGCCGTTTTCATCAGGTGTGGCTGTGATAGTCAGCTCATAGCCGATAGGCTCATTGTCTTTGTAGGTGATGTCAGATATCTCCGTCACCTTGCCGAACGGAACTACCACTCTTTTCAGTACATTTTTTTTCAGTATCATATCGAATACGAACGCCTGATCTTCATGTTCGGCACTGTTTACCTTGATAGTCAGACCCGTGTCAAGGTCGCCCGAAACATTGCTGCCATTGTAGACAGTTTTCAACACATCTGTATTGGTACACTCTATCAGTTTGACCTTGAAAGTGTCCGTCTTTTCTGTCTGCGGTGTGTCAACGATATCACCGCCCCAGGCTTTGATATTTTCAGTAGAAATGCCCGAAGAATTTGTTACTCCGTCCTCGGAGCAGTAGCCCAAACTTTTGAACGCTGCGTCAAGCGCTGTTGTTGCATCTGTCGGCAGTGTAGATCCTGTGACCGCTGTGAACACCGCTCCGCCTACCTTTGGCTTGCCTGTTGATACGTTATCTTTGTTGTTTGCCATAGTATTATCACTCCTCGTCGTAGTAGGTTACATCGAATACCGCCTGATAGCGGTATCGCTTTGTTTCTGTGTCCGTGTAGTTGTAGTCTGATGTGCACGCACAGCGGCATATATCGCCCTGTGACACGCTTTCAGACATAGCCTTTTTAACTTTTGCGTTAAGTTCTGCCGCCCCGTATAGGCTCGCTGAGTAGCTCTGAACGGCTATGGTGGCAGATGTGATAAAATCATTCTCTGCCGAGCCTAGCTTGTCAATAAGCACATACTCTTTTGGTGGGTTTTTAGGTTCTTCAAGATAAACAGGAACGTCAAGCTTTGCCCCCAGCCAGTCAAGAATTATTTTTTCTATCACTTGCCAAGCACCGCCTTCAAAAGTGTGTTATTTCTAAGATTAGCACGCTGAGCCTTCTTTGTCTTAGCTTTGACGATAGCAACCTTACGGCGCATTTTTGGGTATCTTGTCCATGTGATAGTATACGCTTTATGCCCCGTGCCAAGACGTTGAACGGCTCTGTCAGCATAGCCCTTGACCATGCTTTCAACAGGTTCAGAACAGAGAAACGCCGCAACTGCGTTGTGGTCAAGCTCTATCTTAACTTTGCTCATAGCGTTCCACCTTAACTTTCTTGTTCCATTCAAGGGGGATATTATCGTCAATGCCCTGTGTAGGGATACCCACAGTTTTGAACGTCATTCCCCAGAACTCAACTTCTGTATTCTCCCATATGTGCGTGTCGCCTTTCGGGATAGCAAGCACATAAGCTATGCGTTTGCCTGACAGGTTGATCTCGTTCACAACGTCCTCTGCGGAAGGCTCGCCCACAAGCACGTTTTCGACGACCTCCTGTGAAGTTTCGTATATTGGTCTGTTAAAGCCGTCAATACCTGTCTGCGTTTTTACAGACAACTTGACAGGTATGCCCCTGATATCTAGTCTCATATGTCATATACCTCCATAGCTCCGTATCTTTGTCGCATAACTCCCAGCTCTTTCAGTTCGTTTCTGAGGAAGTACAACTGCTGTCCTGCGTTGAGATATGTCATTGATACCGAGTAGCCCATAGCCGATTGTGAAGCCTGCGAAGCCGCAGGAGAGCTGTCCGCAATAGCGTCAACAGCTCTCAGTGTGGCACGGACTATGATATCCTTTGCCACAAGCTCTATGTCAGGTTCGTCAGCTATCATAATGTCAAGGTCTTTGCCATATTTCTTGCAGGCGGTCGAAAGCTTTGCACAGGCGACAGGCAGCAGAGCCGCCGCCTTTTCCTGCTCCTCAGTCGTGAGCTTTCGACCGAGCCTTATAACGTCCTCGATAGTTGCGTACTCTGCCGCCATTTATGCCGCCCCCTTATTCAGCCGCTGACTGGATAACAGCAAATGCGGACTTGTCCATGATACCCCAGCCGATATATGTTTCAGCTCTGATGTATACCTGACCGTAGCCCTTGAGATCCTGTCCGCTGTTGTCAGGGTCGCCGTATTCAATGATCTCAAGCGGGATTTCCTTTGAGTAGCCCCACTTAAATGCTGAAAAGTCGCCCACAACAGCAAGGTCTTTGCTGGAGTTAAATGAAACTGTGTTGTTTGTAACGGTCTGAATGCCGTTCATCTGTGACGGTGCATTGCCCCAAGCAAGATCAGGATAGATCTTTCTGCCGCTTGTATCCACCATTTTTGCAAGGTCAGCTCTGAATGATGGTGCCATTGTAAGACCTGAGATATCATACTCATTGCCCTGCACTGCGGCGATAGCGTCTTCGATAAGAGCGTCAGGTGTCTTTGGCGACTTGCTGTCCTGTGCAACGACAGTTACGCCGTTATCGAAGTGGTTTGTGCCGATAAGTGTCGAAGCTGTTTTTGATCTCGGGTTTACGCCGTGAAATGCCATAATGTCAAGACCTCTTGCAGTCTTTTTCGCAAAGCCGTCTGAGAAGTTTCTCAGAATCTCTATCTGCTCTTCCTCAGACGCATAGAGAAATTCGTCGGAGATCCTTGCGCCGTATTCGATCTTTACAGGTACGATTATAACAGGGGCAAGTGAAACGCTTCCCCTTGTCTTTTTGCCGTTTTCAGCGACAAGATCAACTTCATCGTCCATTGTGAAGATGAACTCTTTCTGACCATTAAATGCGATAGGTGTCTGATCGCAAAGCGCAGCCAGTGAGGACTTGCCCTTAACCTTGTCGAAAAGTTCTTTTACAAGAACAGGGTCAAACTTATTTTCCTTTGAGAGAATATCTGCCATAAATATTACTTCCTTTCTTTACTTTATAAGACCTGCAAGCAGCGACTTATATGCCGCATTCTTGCCGTCTGCGTGATTGTGTTCTGCGTGACCAAGAGGGGCTGTCTGCTTTTTGCCGATAAACTTTGCAAATGTTTCAGCGTCCTTCTTGATATCTTCTTCTGTGTCTCCTGAAAGCTTGTTCGCAAGCTCATAAGGAATACCGTTTTCATGGGCAATTCTCATTTTTACCGAGCTGGTCTCGTATGCCTTGTTTTTAGCCGTGAGGTCTGCGATAGCTGTATCCTTTTCCGCAAGCTTGCCTGTAAGGTCGGTGATCTTGCTGTTAAGGTCGGCTGTCTTTGCCTTGAAATCGTCAGGGGAAATGTAACCCTCAAACTGTTTCTTGACTGTGTCCGTGTTGCGGTCGAGCCTTGCCTTTATCGCATTGTCGAAGGCTTCCTGTGTTGTTATAGCTTCAAATTCTGCCATAGTGTTTCCTTTCCCCGCTTTACCCTGCGGTGTAGGTGATATACAACAAGCTGTTACCAGCTTATTTTCTGTACTTTCTTTTTATCTGATGAATTTGCACACGCCCAGTGAGCAAGCACCACCGCCTCAAGCAGTGATATGTCAGCACCCTCAAGAATTGAGGTATAGCCAAAACCTCCGCCTGAGCTTATAGCTCTGTGCTCACAGTTTGCAATGACTTGTTCAAGGGACGGCTGATCTGCGTGACAAATATCCTGTGCAAATACTCCTCGTTCAAAACCTGCTGACGAAGTGATCACATCAGCGACTTTCGGCAGGATAGGCTTGCGCTTGATACCTGCGTTCTTCATATCTGCCGCAAGCAAAGACTGTCCGTTCGCTCCGTCAATGACAGTTTCACGCATATGCGGATTGCGCAGATATGCGATTATCCAGCCGTTTCCCTCTCTTACAGGGCGGCAGTCGATAGCCTCGACAAATATCTTGCCGTCGGTTGTTTTTGCAGCGACAGCCAAAGATACGTTATCCGTGACCTTTGCATACTTAATGCCGAAAAACAGCTCTCTGCTGATATCGGGCTTGCCAGTGATACAAAGTGCCTGCCACTCACCTTTGCTGATAGCCGATTTCTGATTATAGGTCAGCCACAAACCTAAACGCTGAATGTTATCGTCAACCTGATCATCTTTTGGGTCGCCAAGCTCTGAACGTATCTTACGCTCTGTGAGGATAGTGCCTAAAGACGGGTTAGTGGCATACCACAGTTCAGGGTCATGTGCGTTCGTGAGTTTTGGCACGGACCATTCAGCCCAGCCGTCATCGCCGCCTTTGCCCGATATCGTCTTCTGCCGGTATTTTGTGAAAACTGTGCCGGCTGACACCATTGTTGGAGGTGTTCCGCACATCAATGTTTGAGGATTTCGGCTGTCTGTGACGGTATATTTTAGGGCTGTTTCTTGGTCTGTGGTGTATTCCTGTGCTTCGTCTATGATAAGCAGGTCATAGCCCTCGCCAAGTCCGCCTTTGCTGGAACGTGTACGGAAATTGATAAGTCCGTCGCCTTTGAGCCATTGTATACGCTCCAAGCCCATCTGCTTTGTGGTCTTGAAGTCCTCTTTTTCAAGAAAACCCATTTTTGTGATAAGGTCGATGATCTTCTCCCACGCCGAATGTGACGTTGTTGTCCTGTGGGCGGTATAAAGCACATGTTCACCATTTTGCAGACCATAGATTGCACGCATGATAAGCAGCTCTGACTTGCCGTTACGTCTTGGTATCGACCAGCCGAACTTCATGTGTTTCCACAATCCCTCATCGTCCACCGCCATGATGTCATAAAGCATTAGCTCCTGCCATTCCTGTGCGGTGCGTCCCGACTTGTTGTACATTGCGATAGCCTCATTGCCTTTGGTCTGCTCATAGGGCAGCACTACCGATATGGTGGGGGTCTGCCTGCCGACTCTCTTATCCTCAATAGTGGATTACCTCCTTTTAGGTACGAAAAAAGCACCCGTTAAGGTGCTAAGTTTGATATTTACTTTGTCGATTTGACCTTTTCAGCATTGGATAAAACTATACTCAATGACCTTTCGCAGCGTATCAGTGCCGCAACATAATCAGCATTATCCTTTATCTTCTGGATTTCAGTTCTGATGTTCTCAATATCACTCTTAGCTCTCCGCAGCTGCCATATTGTATCCCGGTCAAGTGCCATAATATCCGTCCTTTCTGATTTTGGGTATAAAAATACCGCCTCGCCGTAGCGGAGCGGTAGGATCTCTAGTAATTAAGCGAACTCGGTAATTTAATATCTTTGATGATCTCTTTGCTTACTTTCATTCGTGATATATGAAAAGCACTTTTACAATCGTTGCACCAAATATCGCCGCAGCCATTACCGTTTGATATTTCTATCAATCTGTAATCTGTATTCTCGCTTCCACAGTAAGGGCATTTTCCTGCATTATGTGATCGTACTATATTTGTTACATTGTCAAGCCATTTCATAATATCACCTCTTCTTGATCATGTTATAGAATATGCTCTCAAACCTGTATGCCTGCTTTTCCATGACATCTAAATTTTGTTGTGCAAAATTTTTACCATACTTTTTCAACTGCATAACGTGACACTTTTCGTGAAGGATAGTTTTGAGCAATTCTTCTTCCGAAGAAAAAGCACTAGGAAAGAGGTCTATCCTTCCAATATTATTGTAATCTGTTGAACCGTAGAACGGCAGTGCCAAAAGTTTTTCGGAACGTTGTATTTTGAATGTTATTCCATTAGTATCAATAGAATATTTTCGACATAAAGACAACACTTCTCTTTTCTGCATTGGTACACGAAGTTCAGAGAAAGCACCTATATTTTGTTCTCGCCGGTCAAGCTTTCTTCCTACTCCCATTATACCACTTTTCGCAGAATTGTCAACCATTCTCGCAGGCTGTCTTGAACCGGCTTTCTTCATCTGCTCAAGCTCTTCATCTGAGATGTTCCACTTGGTCTTGCTCCACACGTTTTGTGCCTTTCTGCCGTTGAGGTATGTAACAGTACAGCCGCAGTTATCATGCCTGCGGTAAACATCTTTTGGAACATCTTCGGGATAGTGATATTTGCCTGCAAGCTTTGAACACCACTTACAGCAGCCGCCATGATCGTTGCGGATAATGTAGCAGTCCAGTCCTGCATCAGAACGAAGCTTCACGTTTTTTTGAACATAATCGTTGTAAAAACTCTCGGTGATGTTCTGTGCCGGAGCTGTCATTCGCCGTATCATCACTTCTTCTGCAATATCCGGTGCAGAAGCCGCATTGACTACCGCCTGCACACGCTCGGTAGGGAAGGCAGCCTGCTGAGGTGTGATGTTTATGCCCGCTGTTTTGTCAAGTGCCTTTTGGCATTCTGCGGCAGCGGAGTTTATAACATCGTAGTTGTCCTTGAGCACGCCCGTGAGTATGGTATCGGCGATGTTGTAGTACATCTTGCCGCCAGGCAAGGCCGCTACGTTGACGTGTGCACCGATAGCCTGAGAGGCTCTAAATCCGAGCTGTTTCGATAGCAGGGCGACTTCTTCCATTTTTGCAGTGCCGCCCTCTATTTTCTTCAAAACAGATTGTATATGCTTGTCAGCTCTGCACCTGCTTTGAAACTCAGCACGGATTTTTTTAAGCAATTCTGCACCGATATCAGCCATTGTTTTCGCCCTCTATGCCTGTGAGCTGACGGATGCCCTTTGCACCCAGATAGTCAGGAACAGCCTGATTTATCTTCAAGATAGCATCGCCCACACCCGAGAGTGCGGCAGAGTCAGGTTCGAAAATAGGAAGCCACTGCGGTTTGATATCACTGAAAGCATAGCGCATATATGCCGTGTTATCACGAACGCAGGCGGCAAGATACGCCACGTTTAGAAAACCACTACCGAACGTCCTCTGCGCCTTGCGTGCGGTAAGTCTAAGATTTTCGTGCGCTGCTCTGATCGCTTCACAGCTGGCAGGATTGGACGTTGCAAAGCCCAAGTCATCAAGGGTCAGCCCTGTTTCTCCAGCAAAAAGAGAAGCTATAGATTTAAGCTGTTCAGAGTATGGTGACATGGACTGCTGCTGAAACTGTCCGACTGTAGGATTGCCGCCGTCATCATCTTTGGTGATAGTCAGCAGTGAGGACATTGTTGCACCCCATTTGTCCATTTTCTCGGCATCATCCGAAAGACCGAGTATATATTTTTGTGGGAAGCTGTAAAACTCGGCTGATACTTCCGACCGCCTGAGCGTTCTCATAGCTTCCTGCACAAGCTCCATACACGCCCTTGATATCCTGCTGTGACCGAAAGGACGAACAGCGTCAGGACGGTATATGATAGGCACAAGCAGGGGATAAGGCGCAGGATTGTCATAGATCTCAACATCATAGCCTCTGCGATATATCTCTGTCTGTTCGGCGGTGAAGTAGGCTTCAATGGTGGGGTTGAAATTGTTATCCCTATCAAGCACTGCATAGCCCTCTCGGAGCATATTCGTGATAGGGTCGATAATGCCAGTAGCGTTACTGCCATCAATGACCTGCAAGCGTGGATAGCCTGTTTCATCAGCCGAAATATACACAAAGCAGCAGGAGGACACCAAAGCTGAGAGAATAGCAGAATCAAAGAACACGTCACGATTATTGTTGTCAAATATCTCGTTGACGTAGAAAGTGTTGTCTTCGAAACTGTCAAATACTATTCTGTCCGCAAGGGTATCAACAGCCTTTGCACACCAGCCTAGCACAGGACGCATCCAGTTATAGCTTGGTGGTATCATTTTGCCCATGTCAGTAAGGCCGTTCTTCATGTGATAGTAGTCATAGCGCACATTGACCCTCGAAGCCTTTGAGGAGAGCTTCTTTTTCAAATATGCCATGCCTTTGTATTCGCTCATCTTGTATATCCTTTCCAGTTATTTCAATCCTGCGAGAAATATAAGCAGTGCGGCGGTGAAGGTCTTTTTTGACCTCAAAAGGGGGCATACCCCCCATATTGTCAATAATTTGTTAAAAATTCTTCCAATCGTAGCATTGTGGTAAAATTCGGTTGGAAATCAGGTCGAGAGACTGGTCAAACACCTGTTTTTCCACCAATTTGTCAGATTTCTGGCGATTACAACACCAATGTGCCAACTGCAAGTTTGAAATGTCCGAAGGATGACCGCCTTTTGCTATGGGTATGATATGATCTATACAAGCCGACAAAGGGTGAGGATATTTCAATGAAAAATCAACAGGTTTTCCACAGATACCGCAGACTGTTTGGGTAGCATATATCTTTTTCTTGTTGATACGAAACTGCTGTTGATGTGAACCGCTTCGGTCTGGTCTTGGTATTGGCATAAGGTCACCTTCTCAACGCAAAAGCGACCGCAAAATGCAGCCGCCTTTGTGAATATATTTAAAGAGTATGTAAGATGGTGGAGCAGACTTCGAGCTGGCTCGCTCTCGACCTGCATACGGAGCTTTCGCCCCGTCGGACTTTTTTATGGAGGTCCGCAAAGAAATTTTTGCCGTTATGGCATATTATCATTATACTCTCTTGACAGGGGTGATACAAGGGCTTTTTCGGGTGTTTGATAAAATTTCTTGAACATTTTTATCGCATTCGGACCAAGCACCTTGCGAGTGTAATTCGCCTCACGGTCAAGAGCCTCAGCTGTTCGTTCCCATGACATTCCGTTTATGTATTTGTTGATTATCAACGCCGCAAGTCTGCTGTCAGGCATACTGTCCGTGATACACAATACATTGTATGACATCTGTTCGTAACTTTTGCAAAGCTTTTCAAGCTCCGTCTTATAGTCCGCTATCATCACAACGCTGTCTTCTATCTTTCTTGACGTGCCGCCTGTAAAGCTGGGCGGTATATCGGAGCTTTGCGGCGATGTACTCTCAGCCCTTGCATAGCATTTTTCTATGGCACGCCTTATCGCCGATATACGCTTGTCTATATCCACCAGCTTGTTCAAATATTCTTCTGCTGTCAATCCCTATCCCTCCTCAATAATTCTTCCGCAAACAGGACAGAACTCAAAGTGGACTTCCTTACCGTCTGCACCAAGCTTTTCGCTCCACTCTGTCACTCCATTGCAGTATTCACAGCCTGCATATTCAGGTATGTTTACGCCGTTATGTTTCGCAAGCCCCTCGTCGCAGAGTATCAGTTCCAGTGCCTGCAATGCGTATGTGAGCTTTTCTTCCATGTCCTGCGTTTTGTTTATCTTCCAGACCGTTGTCTGCCCTCTGCGTATGTTCTCCTGCATTATGCAAGCTTGTCTGAAGAACCTGCCGTTTCGCTCTTTGCTGTGAAGATACTCCCGCTTGTATTCAGCCTGTTTATCCTCGCATATCTCCTTCGACCACCCATCGTGCCTGTTCTTGTAGCCAAGTCTTGATAACTGCGAGAAATACTTATATTCCTCAGCAGGATATTCGTCATAAATGAGCCTGCCGTCTATTGCCATATCTTCATATCGTGCAAACTCTTCTTGTGACATTCTTTTGAAATCTGTCTTTATAGTTGATACCCCCTTTGCGGAGGGTCGTGGTAGGTTTGTGCCGTTTTTCAAGAACTCTTTCTTTATATATATTCTTTTTATTTTTCTAATACGAAAGGTTAGAAAAACCCTGAAACCCACCACAAAAGAGTAAACCCTCCACCTATATTTGTTCGTCAAGCGTAAGACCTGAGTAATAGTTATACTTTCTGCCTTTTACTTTTTCAAATCTTTTGGCTATTTCTAGTCCAAACTTGGTATTCGACATTTTATACTCATTGCCGCTGTCTGCCCACCTGAGATAAGCGGCATACAATGCACTTGATTGCACGCTCAGACCCTTTCCCACAGTACACTTATCCTCGACAAATGCAGAGATAACGTCCATTTCACGGCGGTACTCCCTCACTTCTTCAAGGACGGCACGAGGCATTTTAAGCCCCTCTTTCTGCCACAGCAGACAGCCCTCAACTGCCCAGCGGAATATGCCCGTAAGCTCCGCCGACAGCTTGTATTTCAGCCTGCGGTCTATCTTTTCTTCGGGTATCTGCACGGTGAAGGGTATCATATGTATCCTGCGCCATATGCCCGTATCTGTTCCTCTGATGACAGGCTTATGGTTTGTCGCCATCCAAAGTTTGAACTCAGGCTTGAACTCGAACTCGTCGCCGTAAAGCTTTCTTGCGGTAACGGTATCATCGCCTGTAAGCTGTTTGAGCAGACCCTCGTTGATACGCACGCCCTCGTTAGGCTCAACGCTTGTCACAAGTCTTGCTCCTTTGAGCCTTGCAATATCGCTGTTTATGGCGGTGCTCTGATTACTGCGCACCATAATAGTTTCAGGCTGGATATTTGCCGCATAGTCCCCGAAAATATCCCTTATGATATCAATGAAAGTTGACTTGCCGTTTCGTCCTGTTCCGTAAAGGAAGAACGCACATTGCTCGGTGGTAGAGCCTGTCAGGGAATATCCCACAGCTTTCTGAACGTATCTGATAAGGTCTTTATCCCCTCTGAAAATATCATCAAGAAAGGCAAGCCAGCGAGGACAATCGGCGTTCTCTGAATACTCAACAGCTGTCATTTTCGTCAGATATGTCATAGGGTTGTGAGGAGATATGCCGCCGCTTCGCAGGTCGATAACTCCCCCAGGTGTATTGAGAACAGTTTTAAATCTGTCCATCTGAGCAGGCAGAACAGGAACGTGGTGCATGACCTCGCTTAGCATTGCATTCTTTGATTTGTTAGAACGGCAGGACTTCATATGCTTTTCAAAGGCTTTCGCCATATCCGTTTCCTCGTCTGCGTCAAGTTGAGCGTACACCTTTGCCTCTGCCGCCATACAAGCCACAGCCTTATCAGCAAGACGTTTAACTGTGCCTGTCATATCGGTACACCACTTTCTGCCGTCATACCAAAGCCAGCGTTTGTCTGTATAACAGTATCTCACCTGCTCGCCGAAAAGGTCAACAAAGCGTTCTGCGTTGCCCGTATCGTCAAATGAATAAAGTCTTGGCTTGGCTTCTTCCTGCTCCACAGCGCCCACAGAAACAGGCTCAGAGGGCGACTTGAAGTTAAGAGAAAATCCCCCTGCGAACTTTGGCGAATAGGTCTTGTCGCAATCGGCAATAGCTTTCTGTATGGTGAGCGCTCCGTAGGTCGAACCGCTTTGCGCCCTGTCCCACTTTTCACGCATAAGACCTGAGGAGCGGAATATCATATCCATTTTTTCTGCGTCACAGCCTGTCCAGAAGGCAAGCATTGAGCAAAACGCCATATCAGCTTCACTCTGCGAGGTATATCCTGCGGTTCTTCCACTGTAGAGGGAAACAAATTTCCCTCCGTTCTTTGCACCTGCCGCAGCTTTGATTATCTGGTCTGCGGTGTCAAGTCTGACAGCAGGAACAGCCTTTGCCACAGGCTCGTGACCGCCTCCTATATACTTTTCGTGCAATGGCTTTATACTGTCGGAACACTCTGCGATATTCTCATATTCTGAGCAGGAGTTGCCTGTCATAACGAAGAATCTGCCGTTCTCATACATCTCAACTGAGCCTTTACGTCTGCCACGCTTCGGGAGCTTTCCTCTGCATATGATATGTATGCCCTTGCCTGATTGAGATATCTCAGTATAGCTTTGCAGGGTGGAGATAAATTCAGATATGATGTTGCCGTTCTCTCCCCTTTGGTATGCCTCAAGCTCCTCCTCTTTGCCGTCAATGTCAACGCCGAAATAGGGACAGCCACCGAACATAAATCCTATGCCCGAATGTTTTTCTGAGGCTCTCACAGCCGTATCGAAGTCGCACCAAGTAGAGGGGTTATTTGACATAGCCCCTCCGCCTGTTAGTGCGTTTATTGGCACTTTCTTTATCTTCCCTCTCTTTTCATCAGGCACAGCGTCCCAGCATATCCAGTTTGGCAGGGCTTTAAGCTCCTTCGGTATTTGTTCGTACATATATCCAACTCCTAACATAAATTTTGAAAAGTCAAAGCCTTTCACTTATCCCCGAAAAACACACAAAAAGTTGCATTAAAAATGCAACAATTGCAGAAATGTTGCCAAATTAAAATATAAATCATTTGTTTGCACAAAATATCATCTGCGTTTTTATGCAAAAGCACTATGACTTTTCGCTTTTCTCAGAAATCAGAACGGCACGCCGTCATCTGTAAGCACGTCCTCAAAATCTTCAAGGGAGCCTATGGCGCTGTCAGCCTGCGTATTTGTCTTAGGCGTTGCAAAGCCCGTCTGCTTAGTCGCAAAGCTGTCCGCCTTCGGTGCAGAGGATTTGAACTTATGCTTGCACTCAGGATACTTTGTAGGGTTGACAAAATTAATGCGTTCCTGCTCCTTGCCGTTCCATTCCTCGTGCGTGAGATCTACCCTTATGCACTTGTTCAGCAGGTCGGTGCAGTATGCTTTAAGGCTCTCATACTCCTTGCCGTCAGGAAGCTTAGCCGCCTTGCCCATTGCCATAAGCTGAGCAAAGTTGTAGCCCTCCACCTGCATATCGTTCTCATTAGGCTCGTGCTTTTTCCATATGGTGTGAAACAGGCAGGAGTTGCCGTATTTCTGTCCCTGCACGTCATTTCTGATGACGAGAGTGAAGTTAAGACCCACCGAGCCTTTCTTTGTTGTGCGTTCCTCGATAGCGGTTATGATGCACTCGTAATCGCCCTCAGGCTTTAATCCGTTCTGAAATGCCTCTGATTGATTTGACTTAAATCCCATTTTTTATTCCTCCGTTAGTAAATTTACTGCGTCCTCTGCCGAGCGGCATATGCCTGCCAATGCTCCGCACTCACGCATTTTTGTTATGAACTTCTTCTGCTCGGGACGAACTCGCCCCGACTTTGTTTTGACTTCGATAAAGACAGCTCTGCCGTCCTTATGTCTTACGCCGAACAGGTCTGAAAAACCTTTCGGCACACCTGTGGTGAAATATCTGCCGTCAACTGTTTTCCCCTCGCCCACGTTCACACGAAAGACAGTGCAGTAGGGCGATACCGCACAGCGTATCTCGTTTTGTATCCTGTGTTCTTCCGTCAACCTATAAGCCCCCTTTGCCTTGCCTGATAATACGCCCAGCCTGATTTGTAGCCGTGACTTTTCGCATACTGCAAAAGTTCGGGATAGGTATGGCAATCGGCAGGGCTTGAAAAGTCAAGCTTAAATCCCTCCACCTTTACAAGTCCCACGCTGCTGTCAGTTTCAAGCTTTCTCTCGGCTGAGGGGAACTCATATCCGCAGTGAGGACAGCATACTTTCACCCCCGCAGGAGGAGCAGAGAAAGTATAAAAACATTCGGGGCATTGTTTCACCTTGTCGCTCTGCTCCTGCTTTTTATGCTGAGCTTTCGGCTTTTTCTCCAAGCTCCACTCCCTGTCATCGTCAGGCATACCAAACCTTGCATAGTTGCCAACGTGGTCGATTATGACGGCTCTTTTGTTAGGTCTGTACCGCATACATCTCATAGCCTGTTGAATGTAAAGAGTAAGGCTCTTGGTGGGTCGCAGGAGTATGGCACACTCGCAGTCAGGAACGTCAAAGCCCTCTGAGATAAGGTCAACGTTGCACAGCACCATTATATCTCCCCTGCGGAAAGCTGAGATAATGCTGTCACGTTCTGCCTTTGGGGTCGAGCCGTCAATGTGTGCCGCCTTTATGCCGTTGTCATTAAATACCTCTGCCGTCCGCTGAGAATGTCTGACGGAAGCACAGTAGCAGACCGCTTTTTTGCCATTTGCTAACTGTTTGTAATACTTTATGACATCACCGAAAACAGTATTTTTTACCATAGCTTTTTCTATCTCAGCCGCCATATATTCACCGTGAGAAACATGAAGCCCTGTAAGGTCGGCAACGTCAGGAGCATAGTAATCATAGGGTGCAAGACAGTTGTTATCAATAAGCCATTTTGCGGATACGCCAATGATAAGCTTGTCGTTCACGTCACCAAGCCCGTCGCCATTAAGGCGAACAGGGGTCGCTGTAACGCCCACTCTCGGCACGTCTGAAAAGTATTCGTATATGCGTTTGTAGGATTGAGCAAGGCTGTGATGATTTTCGTCAGTTATGATAAGTGCAGGTCTGGCAAGCTTTTTAAGCCGTCTTGTAATAGTCTGCACCATACCCACCTCGCAGAGTTTCATATCAACGCCCCAGCGAATAAACGTCTTTTTTATCTGCTCCACAAGCTCACGTCTGTGGACGAGAAAAAGCACTCTCTTGCCGTTAAAGGTAGTTCTCCTAGCCATTTCAGCCACAATGCATGACTTTCCTCCACCGCAGGGCAGGACTATGCAGGGTGCTTTATACCCTGCACGCCAAGCCTGCCTTACCTGCTCCACCAGCTCATTCTGATACGCTCTCAGCTTCATTGGACTTCGCCGCCTTTACCCTTTTCAGAACGCATTTCATGCAAAGCTGTTTGCCGTAATTCTTCATCGAGCCGTCTATTATCTGCTGAACAGTACGCTTGCCGTCTGACATTATCGTCTTTCCGCACTCTGAGCAGATATGTTCGTCCGCAAGGTGATAGTATGTCCTCAGTGCTTCATCAACAAGTTTCAGATCGTTGCTTATGTACATACTGTCGAACAGCCCGATAGGACTTTTGCAGGTGTCAGTGCCGTCCGTCTGAGTGGCAAAAAGATACTTGCCGTCAACCACAACAGTTTTAAGCACAGTTGTGAACATACCCTCGACAGTTATCTTCTCGTCAAGCAGCTTGCCGATAGTTTTAGCTTTCTGCCTGCCGTCCTCGCCTGTATCAAGGTGATTGAGAAAATACACGATAACGTCCTCCGGAAGCATTTCAACGCTTCTCACAAGCTCCCAGAAATTCTTTGCTATGTCAGTGAACTTCTGATAGCCCGTTTCCTTTGCACGGCGCATAAACTCGTTCACCATAAGATACTGGCTATCGTCAACGGCTATGGACTTTGCCGTCTGAGCTTTCATAAAGCGTTCTATCTCGCCGTAATTGTCGGTATGTATCGTTGACTTAAACTGCGTGCGGAACGGAAGCTGTTTTCCGTTCACGTTCACAAGAGCAAGCTCGTCCTCTTTGAAATTTCTCAGGGAAGCAGATTTGCCGCTTCCCGAAAAGCCTAATACAAGTATCGCAAGTCCCATTCTCTTCCCCTCCTTATCTTATGGTCAGTCCCGGTCTGCGGACAACTGCCGCATAGGGGATCTCTCTGCCTGCTTCGATAGCCGCCTTGACAGCCGTCTTGCTTATGTCAGGATCTTTGTATTTCAGCAGGCTGTCATCATTGACCTTTGCCCACTCCACAAAGGCTTTCGGGTCTGTTATCTCGGTGCTTTCCCTGCCCTTTGTAATGCTTATCTTAGCCATAACGCCCTCTATTTTGTTAAGGTTGACCCTCTGCATACTGTTCATAAGATAAGCTTTAAGGCTCTCTGCCTGCTTGATTTTCTGCTCACGTCTTGCTTTGAGGGCTTTCTCCTCTGCTTCAAGCATTTTTGCTTCGCTGTTCAGCACCTTGACATAAGCCGCAACGTTCTCCGCCTTGTCCGTAAACTCAGCCTCAACGCATTCAAGGGTATCAAACCACACCTTTTCAGCCTCAGCCTTTTCCTCTGCCGTAAGCTCGGCATTTTCCGTCATATCCTCAAGGCTGTCAAAAAGCCTCTGAAAATCGTTTGTAAGCTCATAAAGTTTCATTTTTATACCTCCAGTTTTGAATTGATAATATCCGCAAGCTGTCTTGCTTTCTGTGTGAAAAGTCCGTAATTGTCGCTGTCATTATTCTCGTTCACAAAGCCCACGAGCCTTGTTACGCTGTCAACAGCGGTGGAAAGATAGGCCTTGAATATGGCTTTATCGTCCTGCACGGGGGCGGTATCCGCCTTCCCCGCAAGCTTTTTCTCATACTCCGCCTTAGTTCTGTCAAGCTCCTCACGAAGCTGTGAAAGCTTGTCCTGCTTATCCTTTTCAGCCTGCTCAGCTTTCTGCAAAAGCTCTCTGCGGTCTTTCAGGCTGTCTTCTTCAAGCTTTGAATATTTTTCCGACCAGTCAAGGTCTACACGCCTCATAGCGTCTTTAAGGTTTGCCACCTCTTTGCTGTCCGTTTCCACAGCTACCTCGATAGGACGGTTCTCAAGCTCCTTTATCTCGGCTTCAAGCTGTGTTACCTTATTTTTCATTTCAAGCACCTTTTTATCCGCCATAAAGACCTGATGGCTTGCCTCTGCATTTGACTCCATGGCTCTGTCACGCTCGTTCTGCAAAATATCTATTTTTGCTTTGAGCTCCTTGACAGTAGTGCTTTCAAGGTCGATATTTTCGGCAAGTTCTGTTCGCTCTTCATCGGAAAGCTTAGCAAGAAGTGTCAGCTTTTTAACTCCGATCTGTAACCTCGAGGTTACGAAATCCTGTGGCAGATTTTCAGCGATCGAAATGTACCTGTATACATTCATCTTTGAAAAACCTGTTTCCTTTTCACAGTACTCCCCGAAATCAGAATACCCAAGCTCCTTGTAAAGCCTGCTGTCCCTCATTTCCTTAAAGCCCATACACATATCGTAAAGGCTCTGCTGTGCAAGCTGAGCTGAGGTCTTTATCCTGCGGTCAAGCTCAGCTGCCTTGATATATTCTGCCGATAGTTCGTTCATGCTGTTTTACGCTCCTTTCGTTTCTCAGCGAACACCCTGTCAAGATACTGCTGATATTTCTTTTCAAAGCTCTTTATCTCCGGCGGCTTTGCCTCACCGCCGTTTCGTACCGCGTTGTTCCTATATCCTCTGCACTGCACGATACCACCGTATTGGCTAACTTCCACAGTATAGTAAGGCTTGTCAGGCTCAGTGGCTTTCCGCAGAAACATTATGCTGAGTTTTCCCATAGCATGGCGTTCTGCATATCCGCCCACACAATGGGAAAGTATCCTGCCCTCGTCCTCTATCTCTTTCAAACTGTGTGGCTGTCTGATAAGCAAGCCGTCTGCCGAAAATTCAAGGCAGACACGCTCTGTAAGCCTTTTCATGAAGTTCTGCAAAACAAGCTCGTCATGCTCATAGTTGATGATCTGAGTGAGCCTGTTGTGCATTGTCCAGAAATCGTGTGGCAACGCTATCATTGTATCGTGAATGTTATACTCCAGCGTTTCGCACTGCTCCAGATAGTCGCTGTAATCAAGAGGTGTCATTTCCTGTTCGTGTATGTATCGTGCCACCCTTTGCGGTGTAAGACCTGTTATCCTCACAAGACGTTCAAGAGTGCCGTGTTCGTTCTTAAAGACCTTTGCTATATTCAGTAAATCTTCCGGTCTTAGTTTTGGATATTCCTCACGATAGTCAAGATACTGCTCCCACAGGTTTTCGCTGCCTTTGAGTGTCTTGAACTCCGTCTTGTTCAGTCCGAGCATTTTCAGCAGGTCATTACTTTTCCAGTTCACACGCTGAGAGAGCAAGAACTTTTCCTGATATCCCCACCAACCTGTGTATTTCACGCTTGTTACGTCATAGTCTTGTTTCATAAGATACTCAAGATTAGGGTGTTTGCAATATGCGTGAAGATAGCTCATCAGCATATTGCCGTGATAATGCTGATGTTGGCTGTAACGCATATCCGACTTGTCTATGGCTTTGATGTTCAGTACCGAATAGGAATTATCATAGTTATATCCCATACAGCACTTGCAAAAGACAGGCTCACGGAAGTCATTACGCACAGCCCAGTTAATGCCGTTATCACTGCCGTATCTCACCGATCCGTCACGGGCGAACACATACCGCTGTCTTTCCACAAGGTCACCCTTTGAGTATCGGTGAAAGCAACGTGCGAAAAGCTCAGCACCCCTTGTAAGGAACACCACATAATTCTTAGCACCCTTGCCTTTCATCTCATCCATAAGCTCTTTATCCACCGAAGGAAAGCAGTAGATAAGAGCCTCTTTTCTTGTCTTTTTCATACTGCTGTCTCAGAAGTCAAGCAAGCTGTCAAGTGACAAGCTGACAGGCGGTTTTGCTGTTTCTTCGCTGTCTGAGCCGTCGCCCAGGCCGATCGTCATATTGAAATGAACGTCCGCACCCTTGAAGTAAAAGCTTACAGCTCTGCGGTAGACCTCGATATCCGAAATACTTCCCCCTGCACCCTTGACAGCGTTTTCCGCACACTCGGCGAAAGTCCTGTCCGTCTGCAGAACCGCCTGAGCGAACTCCTCGTTCTGCTCACAGAAAGTTTTGAGAGCCTCAAGAGTAGGCTTTGCAACCGCCTGCGCATACTTGCCAAGCTTAGCGGCAGACAGCTCCTGCGACAGCTTGTCCTGAGCTTTCTTTGCGTTAATGTTCATTGCCGTCACCGCCTCTCAACTTTTCAAGCTTATTCCTTGTGTCGAATATTTTTCCGTATGCCTCTCCGATATCAAAGGCTCTCTGCTCACATTCTGACATTCCCTCATAGACAGTAAGTATATTTGAGCAAGCTTCATCAGCAGTTTTGTATGCTTGACAAATCGCTGCTTTTGTGCTATCATCAAGGTGTAATATTGAACCGGTATCTTTTGATACCACCTCCGAGCTTGTGCCTGTTGCCGCAGGTGCAGGCTCGGTTTTCATGTATTCGAGAATATGATTCATGAAATCAGTGATGCAATTACCATGTCCTGCAAACGGGCATGATACACAGTTGTCTACTATACAGCATTTAGCCGTAGTAATTATCTCATTTTTCGTCATCTTTATCCTCCTTAAACTTTTTCTCCCAGTGCTTTTCAATGGCGCCAAGTAATATGTACATCACTACATCTATGCCTGCAAGCACGGCTACTGTTATCAGCAGTATTCCTACAATGCTCATTACCATTTTCCTTTCGTCTGTATCTCGACCTTGACCACGGGTCTGCCTGCTTCTCTCACTGCACGCTTAATGCTCTCCTCTGCTTCCTCGTAGGCAGTTTCTTTTACGCTTACATACCACCTGTACACTACATACATTGCAAGCACCACCACGAGCGCTACCGCTGCGGCACATCTGATTATCTCTAACACGGCTATCATTTTCTCACGTCCTTTCAGATCTCTCTGCTATCCACTTGTCAAGCAGCGTTGAGTATATCTCATACACATACTCGTTAAGCTTAATGGCGCACCCAAAAGGATACACGCCCTGTCTGAGCCCTGCGTTCAGCCTGTTCACATTGGTGTTGAACCCTGCTGCTCTGAGCCGCTCAACCGCCTCTGCCGATGATATCACTCTGAGCATTTAGTCCACCTCCTCGATTGTCAAAAGAGTTTCATGCGGCGTAACAAAAACGCTTACTTTTTTCATAGCCTCACGCTTGCTATCGGCAAATACTGTATGTACCCACCTGCGACTATACTGGTCTACTGTTGTTACTTTGTACAGTTTCATTGCTTTGTCCCTCCTCATTGTGTTTTCTGTCATTTCTGCTTCCAGCGAACATATCCTGCAAACATTGCTAGTTATCATGAGAGACAACGGAACTGTGTTATCAAGCCCTATTAGCATACATATACCGAATGCAAGCGGACTTGCTAGACACAACGCAATACACAACGCAATACCGAGATAGTACGCTATCTTTTTCAAATTCAACGTTTGCCCTCCTCATATTGTGATCTTGTTACAATCAGCTCTCCGTCAAGAGTCCAATACTGAATGACCTCTCGATATGGGTCATTTTCTGTTCCTGCACCTTTCAAGGCTCTTGTTACGATCACCTGCTCAACCCTGGCACTGTCGCAGCCCCTCAATTCAATGTTGTTTGTCATTGGCTCACCTCTTTTCTTTCTGTCCGTTCAATCGGACTGTTAGCTATTGACATCACTTGAATGAAGTAGTATAATCTACTCAACAAAGGTTTCAAGGCTTACACCGAAGTAATCGGCAAGTATTTTAAGCTTGTCTACCTTTGGCTTAGAGCGACCATTTTTCCAATCGCTAAGTGTTGTCTGAGGTATTCCTGTATCAAGCGATACACGATAAGATGTAAGACCTCGTTCGTCCATAAGCTTTTTAAAAGCGTCATACATATATAGTTTACACCTCCTTAACATTATGTTATTTAAAATACTTCGGTTTTGCGGTATAATAAGAATATCAAAAGTAAATATGTTTACTACGCCGCTTATACTCAGATTTTTCGTTGCTTGGTAAATCTTTAGTATGTGCTTAGTATACATCAATATTTCCTGATTGTCAAGAGAAAATACTAAACTTTTCTTTAGTAATGTAATCTTTGTGAAAGGTGTATAATTTATGTACGAAAAATTTAGCAAATTGCTACATGATTACGGTGTTTCAGCCTATAAAGTATCAAAAGAAACAGGAATAAGTCAAACCACATTCAGTGATTGGAAAAAGGGAAAGAGCCAACCGAAAGTCGATAAGCTTCAAAAAATCGCTGACTATTTCCACGTTCCACTTGACTATTTCACAGAAGATAATATCAAGGTCGAAGCACATAACGAGCCTATATATCTTGATGACGAAACAAGAGATATAATAGATGAGCTGAGAACACGACCAGAAATGAAGATCCTCTTTAGTGTGTCAAAGAACGTCACCAAAGAGGATATAGAAGCTACAGTTGAGATTTTAAAGCGTATGCAAAAGGATAGTGAATAGATTGGATTATTGCATTAGATACGTTCCTTTGCCTATATCGGTAAAGGGAGTGACAGCAATGGATTCTGACGGATTTTATAATATATACATAAACTCTAGGCTATCCTATGAGGAACAAAAAAAGACTATAGCTCACGAAATGGAGCATATAGTCAGAGGTGACTTTTTCAGCTTTGATGCGCTTGAAGAAGTCGAGACGATGTGAATATAAAAAGGAGGCGACAACGTGCCATTTGTGATAATAGCCGCCGTTATTGCTATTATCTGCGTTGCAAGGTACTATCATAATAAGAAAGAACGCAATAAAGAGATAACGTGGCAGGAAGTTCAAAAACAGACGGACACAAAAAGAAATACTATAAATATAGATACATCTGAAGACTTTTCGGAAAGTGAAGATGTTCCTGCAAGAGAAGACCATTCAAGAGCAGAGCGTAGGCGGAAAATTGCTAACACTCCAAACAGATATGTTGTTATCGACCTTGAAACAACAGGGCTAAACCCGCAGTATGACTTTATCACAGAATTTGGAGCGGTGCTTGTTGAAAACTCTGAGATAGTTGACACATTTGAGCAGTTTGTTAAGCCGAAGAAAAGAATACCAGAAGAAGTTGAAGATCTCACAGGGATAACAAATGAAATGGTGTCGGACGCTCCAAGTATAAATATTGTGCTTCCAAAGTTCTTGAAATTTATCGGGAACGATATACTTGTAGGACATAACATTGATTTTGACAGCCAATTTATTTCAGCAGCTTGTCAGCGTTTTAATCTGCCATACAAGAACAAAGTATGTGACACGCTGGAGCTTTCTCAACAGGTGTTTCCGAAACTTGAAAATCACAAGCTGAGTACATTATGCCGGAAGCTTAATGTCACCAATGACTCTGCCCACCGTGCATTGTCTGATGTGTTGGCAACTCAGCAGGTATTTGAAAAGCTAAGCGAGAAAGCGATGCCAAAGATACATAATCATGCAAAATTCACGTTGAAAAAGAACAGCTATAACGTTCGCTACTCAGCAAAGACCAAAGCCATACGAGAACTACAGGAAATGCTGTTGGATATTACTGACGACAATATCCTTACTGACGAAGAAGTTATGGAGCTGAAAGATTGGCTTGATTGCAACGAGGAGTTCTGCAATATTTATCCGTTCGATAAGCTGAAAAGGATAATAGAAAGTGCTTTGGAAGACGGCATACTTGAACAGCACGAGCTTGATGAAATGCTTGAGGTTTTCAATGATATTTGCAAGCCTGAGTTTGACAAAGACGTTTCATCAGAGGAACTTATAAACCTTGACGGCAAGGTGCTTGTCTTCACAGGCGAGTGTCAGCTCGGAGATACAAGTGAGATAACGCCGATATATGAAGCAATGGGTGCAACTATCCGAACAGCAGTAAGCGGCAAGACTGACTATCTTGTTGTAGGGGCTTACGGCAGTCCTGATTGGTCATACGGCAATTACGGCTCTGAGGTACTCAAAGCAAGAGAGCTTCAAGAGGCAGGCAAGAAAGTCAAGATAATAAACGAAACAGACTTTTTACCTATCATATACAGCGAAGCAACTACATAATAAAAAAAGTCCTCCGAGCGTTGACAGCACTCAGAGGACAGGTGAACTGATATTGACAGTATCAGCTCGATTAAAATTCACACTAACCCATTAAGAAAGGGCTTATTCTGCCCTTTTATTGTAGCACACTTTCGGGGAAGTGTCAAGAATAGGAGGCAAATATGCTATGTAAAAAATGCCGCAAGGAAATTTCTGAAGGCTCACTTTATTGTAACTTCTGCGGTAAAAAGCAGGAGACCACAAAGCGAAAAGTCCGCCGCAGACCACGAGGTGCAGGCTGTATAAGGCATAGAACTGACTGTCGTGATAATCCGTATATTGCCTATACTCCTGCCACAATAGGGGGAGCAGGGGAGAGATACTTAGGTGCTTTTGCAACTTACACACAGGCTCAGGCTGCTCTTGACAAGTACTTCAACAGCATTCATATACCTTATGGCAGTTTAACCGTCGCACAGGTCTATGAAAAATGGAGTGCAAAGCATTTTGAAGGCCTCACAAGCAGCGGTGAGCAGGGCTATAAGACGGCTTGGAGATACCTTGACAATATTGCAGGCAGACGAATAGCAGAGCTTAAAACAGCCGATTATCAGCGCTGTGTGGACGATTGCGCAAAGCAGTTCAGCCGCTCCCAGTGTGCAAAGATAAAACAGCTATGCTCACAGCTGTGCAAATATGCCGCTCAGAATGACATAATCGACAAGAACTATGCAAGCTTTATCGTTCTGCCAAAAGAGACCAAAAAAGAGCGCCGCATCTTCACCGGTGAAGAGCGTGAAAAGCTGTGGGAACATTCAGATGACAAGTCCGTTCAGATCATACTTTTTATGATCTACACAGGATTTCGTATCGGCGAGGTGTTTACCATACTCAAAGAGAACGTACACCTTGATGAGGGATACATTATCGGCGGCATCAAGACCGAAGCAGGCAAAGACAGGATAGTTCCTTTACCGCCGAAGATACCTGAGATAAAGAGCTTTGTTGAGAGCTGGTACAACGAGAGCCGCACACAGCTTTTGCTCAGCGGTGACGTCAATAATTTTCGCAAGAGAAATTTTTATCCTGCTCTTGCCGAGTGCGGCATAATTCCGCCGCCGACTGTTACCAAACTTAAAAACGGCAGGATAACCGAGAGGTACGAAACAGAAATAACGCCACACTGCTGCCGTCACACATTTGCGACCATATCAGCCGACTGCGGTATGCAACCCGAAAAATTGCAGAAGATCATTGGTCACGCCAAGTATGAAACTACTGCTGACATATACAACCATTCGGGACAGGACAGAACAGCGTTAGTGCAGGAAATGTCAAAGCTAAAAAAATAGCTTTTGACCTATTTTTTCATTGTACGTTACGTTGTACGTTAAGTCAAAAATTCACGCTACATCACAAAATATCAGACAAAAAAAGAAAAGCCTTTGAACCACGCATTTACGCAGTTTAAAGGCTTTTTTTCTGGAGCTGCTAACCGGGCTTGAACCGGTGACCTCGTCCTTACCAAGGACGTGCTCTACCTACTGAGCCATAGCAGCAAACTAATTACAGTAATATATTATACACTATCTCTGCCGCTTTGTCAAGCCCTTTTCACAACTTTTTTACTCTATTCCCTCATCATCATCGTCATCTGCCTGAACACTTGGGTCGTAGTCATCGTATGTGTCCATAAAATTGTACTTCTTACCCTTGTATTCGTATTGTATCACAGTGCGCAGATTGACGTTATAAACGCTCTTGAAAATATTGTTTTCGATGTTGGGATTGGTGGCACGAAACTTTGCTATAAGCTCCTTCATTTCCTGCCGCTTTGATACCTCACCCTTTTTCTCTGACCCCTCGTAGCTCTCAGTGAAACGGCAGGCACAGCGGATAAAATGCAGATCGTTCTGCTCCACCCAGCGGATAATGTCCGCCTCTTTCACCATGTACAGGGGTCTGATAAGCTCCATGCCTGCGTAGTTCCTCGAGTGTAGCTTCGGCATCATAGTCTGAATCTGTCCTCCATAGACCATGCTCATAAGTATGGTTTCTATAACATCATCAAAATGATGTCCCAAAGCTATCTTGTTGCAGCCAAGATCCTGCGCAAATTTGTAAAGCCAGCCACGCCTCATTCTTGCACAAAGATAGCATGGATTGCGTTTTGTGTTGTATGCAATGTCAAAAACTTTCGTCTCAAACATCTTTATGGGTATTCCCATAAGCGTCGCATTGTCGATTATCCTCTGCCTGTTTGCGTCGCTGTAGCCGGGGTTCATTACAATAAATTCTAGTCCTATATCCATTCCCTGATATTTCTGCAAATGCTGCATACACTTAGCAAGAAGCATTGAGTCCTTGCCGCCTGATATGCACACCGCTATTTTGTCGCCCGGCTTTATCATATCGTAACGCTCATATCCCATTACGAACTTGTTCCATATATCTCTGCGAAAATCAGTAACGATGCTCCGCTCTATCTTCTGCTGTGGCGTCAATATTCTTGACATCTCAAACTCTCCTTAAAATCATATACTTAAATTCTACTATTTTTATGGGATTTTGTCAACCTTTTACGCCAGTTGACTTTAGGGCATGATACTGCTATAATATAGTAAAATGATAATATATTCAGGAGGCTACCATGAGCGAAAATATAGAGCGTGAGATAAAAATTTCTCTCACACAGGAGCAGTACAAGACCGCTGAAAAGCTTTTTCAGTGGGGCAAAATAATAGAGCAGACCAATTTTTATTATATTCCACAGCAGGATACGGGCATGACAAGTATCCGTGTCAGGCAGATAGGGGATAGGTATTTTTTACAGCTTAAAGCACCTATCTCCGAAAACGGTGCGCTTCATGTGAAAAAAGAGTATGAACAACAGCTTGACAGCCTGCCAGAAAAGCTCACCGCACAGGAGCTTTCACAGCTTGTGGGGAGAGATTTCCCTGCCGCTGACCTTGCAGGCTCTTTGCATACTCAGCGCAAGCTCTGCACCGATTTCGACCATGTTGAGATATGCCTTGACAAAAGCGACTATCTCGGCTTGACAGACTATGAGTTGGAGCTTGAATATACAGCAGACTATCCCGAGAAGCCTTTGGAGATACTGAAAAATGCAGGTATCACACAGGGAGAAGCGGTAATAGGCAAGTATGCAAGGTTCATGGAAAGAGCCAAAAAGCTTGGCAAGTGCTGATTTTTCCACTGCCTGCGGTCATTTTCTATGAAAAAGCACCCACAGCCTGCAAAGGTTTGGGCAATAATGATAATTGACAGTGACGTTATAATATGTTATTATATTAAAGTGTTAAAACGTATGAAATGGTATTTTGACGATACCCGAAAGGAAGTTAATAATGAAAAGATCTATTTTTAAGACTATCGCATCACTTTCCGTTGCTGCCATGATGCTTTTGGCTGTAGGCTGCGGAAGCACATCTGATTCTTCATCAGCAGCAGGCACAAACAGCACAGCCGCTGCAACAGGCGAGGACAACTCACTTCAGAAGGTTCTTGATTCAGGCAAGCTTGTGCTTGGTCTTGACCCAACATTCAAGCCAATGGGCTACACAGACGAGAACGACAACATCGTAGGCTTTGATATCGACGTTGCAAAGGAAGTTTGCTCAAGACTTGGTGTAGAGCTTGAAACTTACTCTGTAAACTGGGATACAAAGGAGCAGGATCTTAATGCAGGCACAATAGATTGTATCTGGAATGGTCTTTCTGTCAGCGATGAGAGAAAGAAAGTAATGCTCATGAGCGAGCCTTACATGAAGAATGAAATGGTGTTCGTTGTAAACGGCTCAAGCGACGTTGCTTCACAGGCTGATCTTGCAGGCAAGAATATTGCCGTACAGAACGGCTCAACAGCACAGGAAACACTTCTTGCATCTGACGTTGTAGCAAATGGTGCGACAACAACAGAGCTTGCAACAAATGTTGAAGCCCTCCAGCAGTTGGAGCTTAACATGGTAGACGCAGCGTTCCTTGACTCAGTAGTTGCAAACTACGAGATATCCACAACAGGCAAGGATTACAAGGTGCTTCCTGACGGCCTTGACCCAGAGGAGTACGCTATCGGCTTCAGACTTGGTGATCAGGCACTTTGCGACAAGATTGAGGAGATCCTTCACGAAATGAAGCAGGACGGCAAGCTTGCTGAGATATCAACAACTTGGTTCGGAAGCGACATCACGACCATAGAATAATCACAAAACATTCAATCGGACAGTCTTCGGGCTGTCCGATTTTTTGCTTTATGAAGTTTTTTTGCGTGTCATATCTTTAGAAAATAAAAAGTCTCGCAAACAACGTGTTTACGAGACTTTTTGGCGAATAACCCTAACTTTAATAGAATTTCAAGAGGGGGTGCAACTTCGGTTCAGAGGGGGGTGCAGTTCTCGATTTGAGGGGGTGCATTGTTTTTGACAACTCCACTGCCACTCCACGTCAAACCAGAATTTATAAATTAAGTTCTTCAATGAAATTTAGAATACGCTGCGTTGCCAACTCATCCCTGGACAGTTTTAGCAATCTATCAGCCGTAATCCATTTATAATTAGATGTTTCTCCTTCTTGCAAAACGATACTATCCTTATCTATATCCGTAATGCAAAGATACTCCACATAAAACGATTTATGGTTGTGGTGGAGCACCCTTCCTATTTCCACTAAATTATCGGAGGTAATTCCCGTTTCTTCATGAAGTTCTCTAGCGGCACAGGTTACAGGGGCTTCACCTTGTAAAGCAGAACCACCCGCTGTAGCCTCCCACATTCCGCCCAAATGCTTTCTTTTATCCCTTTGCATGATGAGATAACTTCCATCTATATGTCTAACGATTATTTCACAGACCAAATGAAAAAAACCTTCCGGAATTGCCTCTCCTCGAACCAGAGTTACACCTTGAATCTTTTTGAAATCTCTATCATAAGCGTCCCACAGTTCCATACTTCATTTTTCTCCATAAATTCCGATTTGTCTAACTCATTATAGCATAAAAATTCACCGCAATTCTATCAAAATTACGGTGGACTTATGGCGGAGAAGGAGGGATTCGAACCCTCGATGAGCTATTAACCCATACACGAGTTCCAGTCGTGCGCCATAAACCGGGCTAGGCGACTTCTCCAGTTTATCATTTTTTTATATGTGTCACACTATCTAAGCGACTTTAATATTATACCATATGATCTTCTGCTTGTCAAGATATTTTTGAAACTTTTTTTGTTCTTTTCTTGCTCGATATTACCGTGTAAAAAAGATCAATATGTGATGTTTTATTTATTAACAATATTCTTGAAAGTTTTTATTTTGTTGTCTATATGAACATGCTACCGAAAATTTTCGCAATTTGGAAATCGATTAAGTGAATTGTTTAGTTTATTTGCAACAAATTTAATCAAATAAACGGTATTGATAATATTGAAAATAGCTTAATAATTTTATCACAAAAATAAAAAAGTCGTTAAAATATTTACGAAAATTCACAAAACAACTTTGACAAATCAAACCAAATGTGGTATAATATCTGAACAAAGGTAGGGTGCAGTGCGTCTAAATGCGACATTATGGAGAAGGTGAGACATTTTGGGAAGAAAACGCATTGGAGTGATATTGTCTGAGGCAGAAAGCTATTATCAGGAAAGATTGCTGAAAGGCGTAATGACAAAGGCTTTTCAGCTTGACTATGATGTGCTTATCTTCACAAGCTTTGTCAAAGAGTCATTCTTAAAAGCAGTGTCTGTTGGAGAAATGCAGATATATGACGCTATAAATTATGATAAGCTCGATGGCGTTATCGTTCTGGCAGATACATTAAAAATGCCTGGGCTTTTTGACAAAATATGCAGGGATATAGATGAGAAATGTCATGTTCCTGTGGTTTTTATAGATGGAAGCTATAAGGACTATGAAAGTATTTATACCCGTGACGAAAAACCCTTTATGCAATTGACAGAACATCTTATCGAGGTCCATGGATGCAGGAAGATACTTTTTTTGAGCGGTCCGCTGGAGACTGCCACCACTCGTGAACGGCTTGCGGGATATAAGCGTGCCCTTGAAAAGCATGGCATAGAGTATGATCCGGATTTTGTCTGCTTTGACGGAGGTTTCTGGTATGATAAAGCGGCAGAGGTGGCAAATAATATCATTTATGGCAGACGTAAAAAACCTGACGCTATCGTTTGCTGTGGAGATTATATGGCCATAGGCGTTGTTCATGAATATCAGAAAAACGGGCTGAGCGTGCCTGAGGATATGATAGTTGCAGGTTATGATGCAATAGATGAGGCTATCCATTGCGTGCCGGCTATAACCTCATGCTCACCTCCGATCTTTGAAACTGGTGTGAACGCAGTAATGACCATTGAGTCAAGGATCAAAGGCGTTGAACCGCAGGGACTTATAGAGGACGGCGGCAAGGTGGAGATAGGTGCTTCCTGCGGTTGTCATGAGGACTATAGTTATACAAAGCGTGATCTTTTATCATCTCAGAACAAGATGAATTATCATGACTTTTTGGACAGCAGTATGACCGATATAATGGCTTGCTCTAAAGATCCCGATGATCTGATGGCCAGGATACAATATTTTCTCTATCTTATCATTGGTCATGAGAGGTATTATCTCTGCCTTAATGAGGATTGCCTTGGAGAGCATGAGATAGTCGGTGAGGTCTCCACTGTTCCAAAGGAATATACCGAAAATATGGTGCTTTATATAAGAAACGTTGACGGCAAAAGCAGAACTCTTCATGATCCTTTTGAACTCAAAGAGATATTTCCTGATCTGGATGAAGAACGAGAAAGCCCTTGTGCATTCTTTATCACCCCGGTACATTTTATAGATCGGTGCTATGGCTATGCTGTATTGTCTTATGGTGACGAAATAAAATCGATAGATATCACTTATCGTAATTGGACAAATCATGTAAGCAATGCTCTGGAATCAATGCGGATACGAAATTCCATAGCTAATCTTGCAGTCCGTGACGCTATGACAGGTGTTTATTCGAGAATAGGCATTGAGAAAAATATCCAGTTTGTTGTTGATAGAATGTCAAATCCGAAAAATAAGGCTTTTATCGCTGTCTGCGATTTGGACTGCCTTAAAAAGATAAATGATAATTTTGGCCATAACAGCGGTGATATTGCAATAAAAGCGATCGCAGACGCAGTTTTGGCATCGACAAAAAATAACGAGATATGTGCAAGGGTAGGCGGCGATGAGTTTGTGGTGATAGGCTGTAACGACTATAACGACAACTATCCTGAACGATTTTCTGCAAGGGTCAACGACCGGCTTAGGGTATATAACAAGTTTGCAGGTAACGAGTTTGAGGTCAGCGTTAGTATAGGCGGTATTTGTAAACATATAACAGATATCCACGAGCTTGAAGATATGTTTACACAGGCGGATAAGATAATGTACGCAAGTAAATTGGAAAGACATAAAAACAGGAAATAGCAATAGATAAAATATCAGTGCATTACAACGGACGGTCAGTGATCGTCCGTTTTTGCGTGTGAGAGACACATATCCACTTGACTTATAGGCTCAAATGTAGTATAATGTAAAAGTTAAGGCGGTTTTCTGCCTGTTAGTAAGACGATTTTTTCGGAAAGGAAATGGATAATAAAATGGCTAAAGCTAAAAAAATAACGGCTGCTCTTACTGCCGCATTGCTTTGTACTGCGAGCCTTACCTCTTGCTCGGACACAAGCTATGTGATGACAGCAGGTGACAGCAAGATAAACGCAGGTATCTACATTTATAATGAGCTTACAGAAATGTCATATCAAATGACGATGATGTATTATCAGAATGGCATCAAAAAGGACTATTTCGATCAGAAGGTAGACGGAAAGGCATTTGACGAGTATCTTTCAGATTATGCTCTCACTGCAACTAAGGAGTATGCGGCTGTAGTTGACAAGTTCAACGAGCTTGGACTTACTCTTTCAGATGAGGATATAAAGTCCATTAATGACAGCATAAGCAGCACATGGGATTCTCAGGGCGAGTTTTACGAGTCAGAGGGTATCTCCAAGGAATCTGTAAAGCTTGCACTCAAAGGCTCGAAAATGAGGGAAGAGCTTTTTGATCACTACTATGCAGAGGGCGGCGAGGAAGCCGTTTCAGACGATGAAATGGTGAAGTATCTTGATGATAACTACCTGAGATATAAATCCATTTCCTTTGCAAAAACTAAAGCATCAACTGATTCTTCATCATCAGCCACCGATTCTTCTACAGACTCAGCAGACGCTGCAAATGAGGAAGCCAAGGCAAAAAGAGATGAGTTCCTTGAAAAGGCTCAGGGAGTTTCGTTTGACGATTTCGACAGCATTATAGACGAGTACAACGACTATGTTGCTTCAAAGAAAGCCTCAGATTCAAGCTCTGCCGCTGACAGCAATTCATCAGCCTCAGACAGCAGCACGACTTCTGACGACACTTCTTCTGTAGCAGAGAGCGACACAAGTTCTACAGCAAGCGATGACACATCTTCAGTTTCTGACAGCACAGCAGATTCAAGCACAGCAGCGTCAGACACAGATTCTTCCGCAGACAGTTCTTCTTCTGCACCTGACCCGTATGCAAATGAAAAGATGATGAATTACGGCACAATGGACGATTCACAGAAAGACACTGCAAACGGCAAGATACTCAAAGAAGTAAGCGGTATGAGCACAGACGTTGCAACAGCTTATGAGGACGATAACGCATATTATATTCTTATCAAGGGCGATGTTAAGGACAGAGATACAGAATATGCCAAGGATAATCATGAAGATCTTCTAAAAGAAATGAAGAGCGATGAATTTCAGAAGAAATTAACAAGCTGGGTAGAAAAGCTTGACATCAAGGTAAACAACAAGGCGATAAAGCGTTACACACCGAAAGTGGTCTACGATAAGCAGACAGAGTATTACAGCAAGAACAATAATTCATAGCAGATAAAATTACCGCCGCAACCGAGTTTGGTTGCGGCGGTTTTGTCATGTTGACAAATCCTTCGGTTTCCTCCTTGCCCAATTGTAGCACATAAGGAGAAAATCCCAAAACGTGAACACATTCACATTTTATCAACAGAAGTCCCTTTTGTGCATTATTTTTTTGCGAGCACAATGCCCAACATATTATGGCTTTATAAAACAAAGAGCTGCGCTTCTTTAATGAAACGCAGCTCTTATGCTTATATTTTTATTATAAAAACGAAATGCACTGTGAATATGCCCCAATATTTAGTCAACAACACATTCCACAACAGCACAAGGCGGAATATTCAGCTTTAACACATTGTCCTTGATGACTGCCGTATGCTCGGTAATGCTCACTCTGTCGGGACAGTCGAAGTCGTTATAGCTGTGCGCCTCGTTTGTAAGTATCCTGCAAGAAACTGATGATGCTTTAAATCCGAAAATGCTGCATTCAACAGCAGCCTCTTCCGTAAGCGAACAGTTTGCGGCGGTAATGGTCATACTCTTTTCGTTCACCGATGCGGAAACCGAGATCATCGGAGCATTTTTACCTTCCGACATATTTTCGTTCTGCGTATAGCAGTAAACTGCCTCGTTGTTTTGGTGTGTTTTAAAAAGGTCGAAAACGTGATATGTAGGCGTTTTTATCATCTTATCGCCCTCTGTAAGAATGACCGATTGGAGAACATTCACCGCCTGCGCAAGGTTTGCCATTACAACACGGTCGCTGTGTCTGTTAAAAACATTCAGCTCTATTGCAGCAACGATAGCATCACGCATTGTATTCTGCTGATATAAAAATCCCGGGTTCGTACCCTCTTCTACCTTATGCCAACAGCCCCACTCTCCTATTACAAGTCCTATTTTCTTTTCGGGATCATAGCGGTTCATTATCTCCGAATGTCTTGTGATAAGCTCATCGGAAAAGTTCGCTGCAGCGATAGTTTTATAATAAAGCTCATCGTCAAAATCGGTGGCAGACTCCATTTCGGGCCATACTGGCATCGTATAATAATGCAGGTCGATAGCATCAACATTATTGCTGTCAAGATTTTTCATCATGACTTCTGTCCAGTTATAGTCGGCAGAGCTTGAACCGCAGGCTATTCTGTAAAGTCTGTTTCCCGAATAATTGCGGCAGAATGTCTGATACCTTTTATAAACGTCGGCGTAATATTCCGGACGCATATTTCCTCCGCAGCCCCAGTTTTCATTGCCGATACCGAGGTATTCGAGTTTCCACGGCTCGGCTCTGCCGTTTTTCTTTCTCTGCTCTGTGAGAGGTGATTCCGCATCTGAGGTCATATATTCTATCCATTCGGATAATTCACGAACACTGCCGCTGCCGACATTGCCGTTTATATAAGGCTTGCAGCCAACAAGCTCACAGAAGCGCATAAATTCGTGCGTGCCAAAAGAATTATCCTCCGTAACTCCGCCCCAGTTCGTGTTCACGATCTTTCGGCGCTGAGATTTTTCGCCGATACCGTCCTGCCAGTGATATTCTTCTGCAAAGCAGCCACCGGGCCAGCGGAAAACGGGAGCTTTTATATTTCTGAGCGCCTCGATGATATCATTCCTTATTCCGTCTGTATTCGGAATAGGTGAATTTTCACCCACATATATACCATTGTAGATACATCTTCCGAGATGCTCGGAAAAATGTCCGTATATCTCGGGAGAGATATGTCCGAGCCTGTCGTCTGCATTTATTACCATTGATATTTTTTTCATGTTATACCTCCGCCGCATACTGAATTATTATATTATTAGTTTAAGACATTGACTTTGGTATTGCAATGACTTATAATATTAAATATTATTATACTAAGTCAAGGAATCTTCATATTTCAATTACAGATGATTCTATGGACAGCAAAAGCTGTGCATAGAAGCTGAACGATATTTTTATCAGCCGTTTTAAGCCTGTCCTTGAAATTATCAATGCCAATGATTTTTTGACCAGCAAGACCGAAAGTGAGCTGTTTGAACTTTACAATAAGATGCTCGATCCTGATGTTCATCACTACATGACAGGCACAAAGGACGGTTTTGTCATATCCGAAATTCACTTATGATACCTAGTATTAGCACTTATCTGAAACGCCCTGTAAACCTGCTCCAAAAGCATTATCCTTGCAAGCTGGTGCGGAAATGTCATCTCTGACATTGATAAGCGCAGGTCAGCTTTCGCCTTTATCTCAGGGGCAATGCCGAATGAAGAGCCTATTATGAAATTCACTGTGCTGAATCCGTTCAGACCGCATTCGCTGAGCTTTTTGGACAGCTTTTCACTTGAAAGCTGCTTGCCCTCAATGCACATTGCAATATTGTATGCACCCTTGATGTCAGTGTAGCTTTTCATGGCTTTTGCTTCGTTTTCAAGCGCCGCCGCTATCTCCTTTTCGGAGGGGTTGTCAGATAACCTCGACTCGTTCAGCTCAACTATTTCAAGCTTGCAGAACGCCCCCAGCCGCTTTGAGTATTCCGCCGCTGCGTCACGCCAGTATTTTTCTTTCAGCTTTCCAACTGTAATAAGATTTATCCTTATCAAAATGCCACCGCCATTCCGCTGCCCTCAGGCTTTGCTATATGTAAAATATAGTCGCTGTTGCGCTCGTAATCCCCAAGTGCTCCCATAGCCGAGTTTTCAGCCTGCAAAGGCGTGTTGTTTTCCTGACTTAAATGCCCTAAAATAAATTTATATGTACCTGCTGTCATGAGCTTTTTTAGCTGTTCTCCGCAGGCAGAGTTTGAAAGGTGTCCGTGGTCTGAAGCGATGCGCCTTTTCAGCTCGTATGGATAAGGTCCATTTTTCAACATTGACTCATCATAATTTGACTCCAGCAAAACAAGGTCAGAACCGCTCAGGTGCATATCGACCTCATTTGTAACAGTGCCAAGGTCGGTGCATACGCATACCTGCTTGCCGTCAGGGGTCTTTATCTGATATCCACAGCTTGCAGGGGTATCATGAAATGTGGCAAAACCTTTTACGGCATAATCTCCTATGCAGACTTCATTGCCGTCCACCTCGTTGACATCACAGGCAGGGTCTATTTTGCCGTCAGATACAAGTATCTCAAGATTGGTCTTTTGGGCAAATACAGGGATATGATATTTCTTCGTGAGAACTTTAAGCCCCGAAACATGGTCGGAATGTGTGTGTGTGATAAAAATTCCCTGTATCACAGCAGGGTCGATCTCGTTAGCTTTCAAAGCCTCGCAAAGACGTTTGCAGGAAACTCCTGCGTCAACAAGTATCCCGCCGTCACTGTTGCCGATAAAAGAGCTGTTACCCTTGCTTGATGAAAAAAGTGGATATATCCTTGCCATAACTAATTCCTTTCAAAAGTTTTCAGAAGATACTCTGCAACACCGTCTTCTTCATTTGTGCCTGTCACCTCGTCACAGCCTTCAAGCACCTCTTTGCAGGCGTTTTTTACCGCCACTCTTTTATCAGCCGCCTTGAACATAGGCAGATCGTTGGTGTTGTCGCCAAAAGCCGTGACAAAGTCAAAGCCGTAATTCTCACGAAGATACCTCATGCCTTGCTCCTTGGAAGCCGCCGAAGAGAATACTTCAAGATACCAAAGCTTGGGGTCATAAACATCATAATAGTATGTGATGTTCAGCTTTTCATTTTCTTTAAGAGCGTCATACAGCGGTACAAGTTTTTCTTTTTCTGCAATAAATGTGAAGTATATCACATTGTCGATGTACTGAGAAAGGTCACTGACCTGCGTGAAAGACTTGTAATATTTCTCTCTGCGTTCGTTGTAAAAGCTCTTCATTGCAGGTGAAATAAGCCTCTCATATCTTGTGGAAAGCTGGTTATCTGAAACCGAGTACATAAAAGGTTCTAAACCAAGTCCTTTTGAAAGACCTATGATAAGACCGCAAAGCTCCCTGGAAAGGCTGTTTATCTTGACGTATTTTTTCTCCGCCATATCATAAATAAGCACGCCGTTCATAAGTATAACAGGAAGCTTCAGGTCAAGCCCCGAAAGTATTTTTCCTGCGGAAGCAAGCGTCCTTGCGGTGGCGGCAGTGAAGTTAAGCCCCTTTGCCATGAGCCTGTTCAAAGTGTCTCTTGTGAACTCCGTCACCTCTGCATTGCCGTTAAGCAACGTTCCGTCAAGGTCGGAAATAAAAAGCTCCATATCATGTCCTCTCAAATGCTGTAAAAAACGGCGGCAAATAATATGCCGCCGCAGTGTTATCAATATTTATCAGCCGCTAAGTTCCATTTCGTTAGCGTCAGGCTTGTAAACACGCTGAATGTCAGCTCCAAGCCCTCTGAGTTTCTCATCTATCTTTTCATATCCTCTTTCGATGTAGAAAATATTGTCTATCTCAGTTGTTCCCTCAGCCGCAAGACCGGCAATGACCATTGCCGCACCTGCTCTCAGGTCAGTTGCCACAACAGGAGCACCTTTGAGCTTGCCAACGCCCTGTATAACAGCCACCTTGCCGTCAACAGAAATGTCAGCGCCCATTCTTCTAAGCTCAGCCACATATCTGAATCTGTTGTCAAAAATATCGTCTGTAACGATGCTCGTACCCTCTGCAAGCGTCAGCAGTGTTGAGAACTGCGGCTGCATATCAGTAGGGAAGCCAGGGTGCGGCATAGTTTTTATAGAAGTTTTCACGAGCGGACCGTCCACCCATACATGAACGCTCTCGTCGCTTTCCTCGACGTTTACACCTACCTTGCGTAGCTTTGCCGTGATAGACTCAAGGTGTTTAGGGATAACATTTGCGATAACAACGTCGCCCTTTGTGGCAGCCGCCGCTACCATATAAGTGCCTGCCTCTATCTGGTCAGGGATAGTCGCATAGGTAACGCCTTTGAGGTAATCAACGCCTCTTATCTTGATAACGTCTGTACCTGCGCCTCTGATATCAGCACCCATTGAGTTAAGGAAGTTCGCAAGGTCAACGATATGAGGCTCTTTCGCCGCATTTTCGATTATAGTAAGCCCCTTTGCCTTTACAGCGGCAAATATTGCATTCATAGTTGCGCCAACTGTAACAAAGTCAAAGTAGATCTGATTGCCTACAAGCTCGTCTGCTGTGACATGATTAGCTCCGTTCACTATCTCGTCAGACGCACCAAGCGCCTTGAAAGCTTTCAAATGCTGATCTATAGGTCTGTCGCCAAGGTCACAGCCGCCCGGCATCGGAACAAAAGCCTCATGAAATCTTCCAAGCAGCGTGCCAAGAAAATAGCATGACGCTCTCATGGTTCTTGCAAGCTCATATGGCACTTCAGGCTTTTCAATGCCCTTTGTGTCAAAATATATAGTATTTTTATCTAAAAGTCTGACCTCTGCGCCCATTTCACGCAGGATCTTCATGCACTTAGTTATATCGCTTATCTCAGGCACGTTCTCAAGAACGCACGGCTCGTCGCACAGGATAGTTGCCGCAACCAATGCAACAGCAGCGTTTTTTGCACCGCTTATCTGCACAGTACCATGCAGCGGCTTACCTCCATGTATAACAAACTTCTCCAAGTTTACACACTCCTTAACGAGATTGTCGGCTTCTCTCTCTGCCGACGCTCAGATTATTATACCACAGCCACAGGCAAAATAAAAGCAAAAAGCAAGAATTTCAACGATTTGGTTAAAATCATTTAACATACACCCAAGCAATCGTTAAATCTGCCCATATAATGCAAGCTATGGCGGTCTATAAAAAGAACAAATGTTCACATACTCTTAACAATAGAATATTCAACTCTTATATTTTAACACACCCCATTCAAAAAATCAATAGTGAATAAGGATATTTTGATAAATTTTCGACAATTTTTTCGGCTTTTTCGGCGAAAATTACAGCAATGTTACAACTGTACGAAATCTTGTACCTTATTGTAACCTTAGTGTAATATTTAAGTACAAAAAATCAGACACTTGCCGTTTGTCTTGACGAAAAAGAACGGCTGTGGTATACTCATAACAACAGATATAATGTAAAAAGGGGAGTGCGGCAGTGGTAAAAAGAAAGAATCTCATATGGGCGGCAGTTTTTGCGGCTGTTATCGCTGCGTGCCTGATATTTATTTTCCTTACAGGTGGAAAGAGCGGAGAAAATTCTGCCAAGATATATGAAAACGGCAAGCTCATAAAGACTATTTCTGACCTTTCCCCCGATAAGGAGTATTCCTTTGAGATAAAAACAGAAAACGGCACTAATACCATAACCGTTGGCGAGGGAAGCATTTGGGTGTCTGTCGCAGATTGCTCGAATCAGACCTGTGTTCATGCAGGAAAGATATCCCATGCAGGACAGACCGTCATTTGTGCACCGCACAAGCTTGTGATAAAAATAGTCGGTGAGACCTCTGCTGACGCTGTGATATAGGGGTGGAAACATGAAGATATCAGTACAAAAAATCGCCCTTATAGGAATTTTTACCGCCTTGTCACTTATCATTTTCGTGGTTGAAGCACAGTTTCCTGTTATGCCCATAGGCGGCATGAAGCTTGGGCTTGCAAATATCGTCACAATGGCAGCAATGCTTTTTATCGGCAGAAAAGAGGCAGGCTTGGTGCTTCTCCTGCGAATAATCCTTGCGGCAGGGCTTTACGGAACTGTGGTGAGCTTTGCGTTCTCACTCACAGGCGGAATTTTAGCGTATCTCGCCATGTGCATTGCGGTTTCGAGAGTTGGTGAAAACCAGCTTTGGGTGACATCAGTTTTTGGTGGCTTTTTCCATAACATAGGTCAGCTTTGTGCGGCGGCAGTGATATCAGGCACATGGGCGGTGTTCAGCCTTTTGCCTTATCTCATAATAAGCGGCATTCTCACAGGCACGCTCAATGGTCTTATCCTCCAAAGATTGTGGAAGTCGCCACTTAGAAAATACAGCATAAAAAGATAACAGCGGCGTCAGGGGCATACCTGATGACCGCTGTTTTGTTCTATAGTCAGTTTAGCCAAAAACAGACTTTTCACAAAGTGGCATTTCTACATTTTCGCCTTGTGAGAAATAGGTGAAAACTCAGCGTTTTGCTTGCATTTGACCGAAAAATATGGTATAATTAATTGTTATAATAGGGTCATTATAGGATAGCGTTGAAATTGAACGGAGGAGTGGATTTGAGAATACTTGGTATCGACCCGGGCTATGCCATTGTGGGATTCGGAGTGCTTGAATACAACAGCGGAAAATTCACTGTTGTTGACTACGGTGCAATAACCACTTCTTCGGATATGGATTTCAACAGACGGCTGAAAGTCATCTATGATGATATGACCGAGATAATAACCACCTACAAGCCTGACGAAATGGGAATAGAAAAGCTGTTTTTCAATACCAATGAAAAGACCGCCATTGACGTTGCACAGGCAAGGGGAGTGACCCTGCTTCCTGCCATAATAAGAAATATTCCCATCTATGAATATACGCCTTTGCAAGTGAAATGCTCCATAGTCGGCTATGGACGTGCCGAGAAAAAGCAGGTGCAGGAAATGACAAAGACCATGCTTCATCTTAAAGCTATCCCAAAGCCTGACGATACAGCGGACGCAGTGGCTATTGCTATAACTCACGGGCTTTCGGTGAACACAAGGCGTGTTATGAAAAATTTTGAGGAGAAATAATATGATATATTCACTTAGCGGAAAGCTCGTCCATACCGAGAGCGACCTTGCTGTAATAGAATGTGCAGGTGTTGGCTATGCCTGCAAAACAACATTTTCTACCTTACAGCAGATAGCAGGAAAAAGCGAGGTCAAGCTTTATACACATCTTGCCGTAAAGGAGGACGCCGTGGAGCTTTTCGGCTTTGCAACTAAGGAGGAGCTTAAAAGCTTCCGTATGCTCATATCTGTCAGCGGAGTAGGCCCGAAGGCAGGTCTTGCTATACTTTCAGCCTGCACTCCGTCACAGTTTGCGCTTGCGGTTGCAACGGGGGATTCAAAGGCTTTCACAAAGATAAAGGGTATCGGTACAAAGATAGCACAAAGGATAGTCCTCGAGCTTAAGGATAAGGTGGCAAAAGAGAATACTATATCCGTCAGAGGAAATGCTGCTCAGGGCTTTGCGGCTGTTCCAAGCGGAGCTGTGGAAGAAGCTGTCACAGCCCTTGTAGTGCTTGGATATACCGAGGGCGAAGCAATGTCAGTGATATCAAAGCTTGACCCGAATTTGAGCGTTGAAGAGCTTATAAAGAAAGCCCTTATCGGACTTGCGAAATTTTGAGAGGAGAACTCCATAAATGATCGAAAAAGGAGATTTTGATATAGACAGGATAGTCACCCCGAAAGAAACTCAGGCGGAAACAACTGACGATTTCGAGGTGAGCCTTAGACCTAAAACACTTGACGAGTATATCGGTCAGGAAAAGGTCAAGGAGAACCTGAAAATATATATACAGGCGGCAAAAAACAGAGGCGACAGCCTTGACCACGTTCTGCTTTACGGCCCGCCTGGTCTGGGCAAGACCACTCTTTCTGCAATAATCGCTCACGAAATGGGAGTGAACATCAGGATAACCTCAGGCCCTGCTATAGAAAAGCCGGGCGACCTTGCAGCACTTCTCACAAACCTTGAAAAAGGCGACGTGCTTTTTATAGACGAGATCCACCGCCTTTCAAGACAGGTGGAGGAAGTTCTTTATCCTGCCCTTGAAGATTATGCCTTGGATATAATCATGGGCAAAGGTCCTGCAGCAAGGTCTATAAGAATCGAGCTTAACAAGTTCACTCTTATAGGCGCTACCACAAGAGCAGGCTCGCTTTCTGCACCGCTGAGAGATCGTTTTGGCGTTATCCAGCGTTTGGAGCTTTACAATACAGAACAGCTTTCCGATATCGTAAAGCGTTCCGCAGTTTTGCTTGGCGTGGCTTGTGATGATGACGGTGCAGAGGAGATAGCGAAGCGTTCAAGAGGAACGCCGAGAATAGCAAACCGCTTTTTAAGGCGTGTGCGTGATTTTGCCGAAGTCATGGGCAACGGCAGGATAACCGCAGACATTGCAAAGATAGCCCTCAACAGAATGGACGTTGACAGGCTGGGACTTGACTCTCTCGACAAACGTCTGCTGACGATGATAATAAAAGGCTATGACGGTGGCCCTGTAGGACTTGAAACCCTTGCGGCGGCTATCGGCGAGGAATCCGTCACCATTGAGGACGTTTGCGAGCCGTATCTTATGCAGTTAGGTTTCCTCTCAAAGACCCCAAGGGGACGTGTGGCGACACAGCTTGCTTATGATCATCTGGGATTTCTCAAGGACGGACAAACGCACCTTTGATTTAGTGAGGAATGCTTAATGAGGAATGAGGAGTGAGGAGTGAGGAATTAAGGTATCGCCTGCGGCGATGAATTTCTTGTTCTGTAGGGGCGAACACCGTTCGCCTGCCACTGTACTTTCTATCTTTGGAAAAATTTTATTATCGGATAAATTTAATATGTGTGTTAATATAGAGTTTACATAAATAAAAAATAATATAGAGGTATGACCTCGAAAAGGAGCTAATTATTATGGGAAGATTATTTGGAACTGACGGCGCAAGAGGAGTAGCTATCACAGAGCTTACCTGTGAGCTTGCTATGCAGATAGGCAGAGCTGCCGCAATGGTACTCACGAAGGAAACAAACCACAAGGCTAAGATAATCATAGGCAAGGATACCCGTATCTCAGGCGACATTCTGGAGTCCGCACTGGTGGCTGGTATCTGCTCAGTTGGTGCAGACGCTCATATACTCGGTGTTGTTCCTACCCCTGCCGTTGCAATGCTTGTAAAGAAATACAACGCAGACGCAGGCGTTATGATATCCGCTTCACACAATTCTGTTGAGTTTAACGGCATAAAGCTTTTCTCTGGCACAGGCTTCAAGCTTTCTGACGAGATAGAAAATGAGATAGAAGCACTTATCCTGGACACACCTGAAAAGATAGAGCTTAAGGACGGCTGTGATATAGGTCACGTTTATTACGAAAAGGACGCAGCTTGGGATTATATCCGCTACGTTATGAAAACAGTTCAGACAGATTTCAACGGTATCCGCGTGGCTCTTGATTGTGCAAATGGCTCAGCTTCTGTGTGCGCACAGAGAATTTTCGAGGGACTTGGGGCAAAGTGCATAATGCTCAACGATAAGCCGGACGGAACGAATATAAATAAGGATTGCGGCTCAACACATATCGAGGGTCTGCAAAAGGCAGTTGTTGATAATCACTGCGATATCGGTCTTGCCTTTGACGGCGACGCTGACAGATGTCTTGCAGTTGACGAAAAGGGCGAGCTTATCGACGGTGACAAGATACTTGCTATCTTCTCAAAATATATGAAGAACATGGGCATACTCAAAAACAACACCTGCGTTGTTACAGTTATGACAAACCTCGGCTTCTTCAAGTATGCAAAGGCAAATGGCATCGTTGCCGCTACCACAAAGGTGGGCGACAGATACGTTCTTGAAGAAATGCTCAAGGGCGGTTATAATATAGGCGGTGAGCAGTCAGGTCATATCATTCTTCTTGACTATGCAAACACAGGCGACGGTGAGCTGACAGGTACAAAGCTTCTGACAGTCCTCAAATGTACAGGCGAAAAGGCAAGCGAGCTTGCTTCCTGCATGGAGTGCTATCCGCAGGTACTTGTGAACGTTAAGATAACAGCAGACAAAAAGGGTATGTGGGATAAAGTCCCTGAGATAACAGACGCTATAAAGATGTATTCCGAAAAGCTTGGTGACGAGGGTAGGATACTTGTTCGTGAGTCAGGCACTGAGCCTCTCGTTCGTGTTATGATAGAGGGCAAGAGAACAGGCATAATCACAGAATATGCACACAAGATAGCGGAGCTTATCGAAAAAATGTAAGGTGATATTTTGAAAATAGCTTTGATAAATGGTCAAAACCATAAAGGCTCTACATATCATATAGGCAGAATGTTAGCCGATAAACTTGGCGGCGAGGTGACAGAGTTCTTCCTGCCGAGAGATTTCGGCGAGTTCTGCTGCGGCTGTACCAATTGCTTTATGAAAGGCGAAGAAAAGTGTCCTCACTATGAGAAGCTTGACCCTATCACAAAAGCGGTGGACGAAGCAGACGTGCTGATACTTACTTCCCCTGTGTATGTCTACCACTGCACAGGCTCGATGAAAGCATGGCTCGACCATTACGGCTGGCGTTGGATAGTCCATAGACCTGAGGAGAAAATGTTCTCAAAGCGTGCCGTTGTAATATCGACCGCCGCAGGTGCAGGCATGAAAAGCACTAACAAAGATGTGGCGGATAGCTTGTCATTCTGGGGCATTCCGAAGATATATAAGATAGGCTTCGGCATACACGCAACGAGCTGGAGCAAGGTTTCCGACAAAATGCTTGCAAAGATAAGGAAAAAGACCGACAGCATTGCCGCAAAGCTTAAAAGCGACAGCTTTGAGCCAAAGGTCAGTGCTAAGGGCAGAATGTATTTCACTATTTTCCACTTTGCAAACAAAAAGGGCTGGAACCCTGCGGATAGTTCATATTGGCAGGCAAAGGGCTGGACGGAAAATAAAAGGCCGTGGAAAAAGTAAATTTTATATAAGGATAAAAAATATGAGAATTGCAGAAAACTGGAAAGACTATAAGATAATAGATACTTCAAGCGGAGATAAGCTTGAAAGCTGGGGCGGCAAGGTGCTTGTAAGACCTGACCCTCAGATAATCTGGAAGTCACCGAAGCGTTCTGACCTTTGGACAAAGGCAGACGGCATATATCACCGTTCCTCAAAGGGCGGCGGCGAATGGGAATACAGAAAGCGCCTGCCTGAAAGCTGGAACATAGGCTATAAGAATTTGAAGTTTATAATCAGACCAACGGGCTTCAAGCACACAGGTCTTTTCCCTGAACAGGCTGTGAACTGGGACTTCATGGCTGATAAAATAAGAAACGCAGACAGAGAGATAAAGGTGTTAAACCTCTTTGCATACACAGGCGGAGCTACCCTTGCCTGTGCCGAAGCAGGTGCAAGCGTTTCACACGTTGACGCATCAAAGGGCATGGTGCAGTGGGCAAGAGAGAACGCCGCTGCGTCAGGGCTTTCCGATAAGCCTATTCGCTGGCTTGTAGACGATTGTGAAAAGTTCGTTCAGCGTGAGATACGCCGTGGCAAGACCTATGACGCTATCGTTATGGATCCTCCGTCCTACGGCAGAGGACCCGGCGGAGAGATATGGAAGCTTGAAGATTGTATCTATGACCTTGTAAAGACCTGTTCAGGCGTTTTGAGTGATGAGCCGCTTTTCTTCCTGCTCAACAGCTATACCACAGGACTTTCACCCTCAGTTATGGCTTATATCCTGAGAGATGTCCTCGGAACGAGGTTTGGCGGAAACGTCACGGCTGATGAGATAGGATTGCCTGTGGAGGCAACAGGCGGTGTGCTTCCATGCGGTTCAACGGCAATTTGGCAGAAATAGCTTTGCTATAGTAAGGAATGGTGTTCACATGAAATATGCTGAGAATTATGTTTATATGTACGGTCAAATGATCTCCACCTGTTCGTTTCTTCTTGACGGTGATTTTCCAAAGGCAGACGGTACGGCAGAGATAAAGGAAAAATATCACCTTGTCGGTGGTGAGACCGGAACAGCGGCGGCTGTTCTTTGCAGTCTGAATGTGCCTGTAAAGCTTGGGGGTACTCACCTTGGAAGTGGCAATGAAAAGCTTATAAAGGATTATTTTGCAGACAAGACTGCTGACCTTTCGGAGCTTGTTACAGAGGGTTTCGAGGGCGTGACCGACTATGTTATCATAGATAAAAATACACGCACCTGTTTTGGCGAGTGGGATAAGCTTTATTCACGTCCGGAGCCTTTTTATGAACCGCCTTCGGAGGAGTCAGTGAAAAATTCAGCCTGCGTTGCGGCTGACCCTTATTTTGGTGATAAGATAGCTGAGTATTGCGTAAAATATGGCAAGAAATACGTCACCATAGATTGTGCCTATGACAGCTATATACATAAGCATTGCGCAGTAAATTGCATATCTCATCAGCACCTTGATGAATATTATCCAGATAAAAGCTATGATGAGCTTTTCATGCTTTATACAGATAATACAGACGGGCTTGTGATATTTACCCTTGGTGAAATGGGTGCGATGTATGGCAGAAAGGGTGCTGTGCCAAAGATGTGCCCTGCATTTAAAGTAGACGTAGTGTCAACACTTGGTGCTGGGGACAGCTTTAAGGCAGGCGCTGTATATGGGCTTTATAAAGGTCTTGATGACGATACATTGGTAAAAACGGCCTGTGCTGTGGCAGGTGCGGCGGTGGAAAAGTTCCCTATCGCACTTTATCCGCCGACAGTAAAAGATATTGAAAAGCTTATGGGCAATATGTAGGGGCGAACAGCGTTCGCATACCCATATATTATAATAAGGTATAAACCAAAATTTCAGACAGGAGGAAACGTTATGTCTTTTGATTTTGATGAACTTAAACACAAGGCAGGAAATATGCTTGAAAAGGGCAAGGAAAAAGCTCACGAGGCCGCCGAAAGTGAAAAGGGGCAGAAGATAAAGAGCAAAGCAGGAGAGCTGTTTGAAAAGGGCAAGGAAAAAGCCCACGAGTTTGCAGAGAGCGAAACGGGCAAAAAGGTAAAGAACAAGGCTGAAAAGCTCCTTGATAAAGGAATAGACAAAGCCGAAAATGTTTACGAAAAGCATAAGGAAAGAAAGGCTGAACAGAAAGAACAGCCTGAAGATAAGGAATAAACTAAATTTGGTAAGGAAAGTAAAATGAGCAGTTTTATTGAAATAAAGGATCTGCACTTTTCCTATGTGAACGACCTTGAAGAGCCACCTGTTAAAACGGAGGTGCTTAAAGGCATTGATCTGAACATAGAAAAAGGCGAGTTTGTGGCAGTGCTTGGTCATAACGGCTCAGGCAAATCTACACTTGCAAAGTGCATAAACGCTATAAATCTTCCTGAGTCGGGGGCTGTCTATGTGAACGGCATGGACACTTTGGACGAAAATAACCTCTTGCCTATAAGAGAAAAGGTGGGCATGGTATTCCAAAACCCTGATAACCAGATAGTTGCAACTATCGTGGAGGAGGACGTGGCTTTCGCCCTTGAAAATATGGGCGTCGAGCCGAATGAGATACGCAGACGTGTTGACGAGGCTCTTAAAACCGTCGGTATGTATGAATACAGACTTCATGCACCTCATAAGCTTTCAGGCGGACAGAAACAGCGTGTGGCTATCGCTGGCATAATCGCAATGAAGCCTGATTGTATACTTCTTGACGAGCCTACCGCCATGCTCGATCCTCACGGCAGGGACGAGGTAATGAAAACTGTCAAAATGCTCAACGAGCAGGGCGTTACTATCGTGCTTATCACCCATTATATGGAGGAAGCCGCACAGGCACAGCGTGTTGTTGTAATAGACGGTGGCGAGGTCATAATGGATAATGTTCCGAAGAAGATATTCTCAAATGTGGAAACCATGAAAAATCTGGGACTTGACGTGCCGCAGGTGACAGAGCTTTGCTGGGAGCTTAAAAAGGCAGGCTATGACATCTCCACCGAGATAATCCACGAGGACGAGTGCGTTCAGAAGCTTTATGAAATGCTTAAGTGATAGGGAGTAACAATGGCAGTAATTAAAACGGAAAACTTGACTTATGTTTACGGCGAGGGTACGCCCTTTCGCAAAACAGCCGTAGACAATGTTAATATAGAGATAAATGACGGCGAAATGGTGGGTATAATAGGACATACAGGCTCAGGCAAATCTACCCTTATCCAGCATTTCAACGGTCTTTTGAAGCCCACGAGCGGAAGCGTCTATATAGACGGAGAAAGGCTGTGGGACGATAAATCAAGGCTTCGCCCTATAAGATTTAAGGTGGGTCTTGTGTTTCAGTATCCTGAGTATCAGCTCTTTGAGGAGACCTGTTATAAGGATATCGCATTCGGACCTAAGAATATGGGTATCAAGGAAGAGCAGATAGACAAGTATGTCAAAGAAGCCGCAAGAATGGTAGGGCTAAGCCCTGAGATACTTGACAAATCGCCTTTCGAGCTTTCAGGCGGACAGAAAAGGCGTGTGGCTATAGCAGGCGTTATGGCAATGAACCCAAAGGTGCTTATCCTTGACGAACCTGCTTCGGGTCTTGACCCTAAGGGCAGAGAGCAGATACTTGGTCTTATAAGAGAGTATCATGAGCAGATGAAAAACACTGTTTTGCTGGTATCCCATTCTATGGAAGATATCGCAAAGAACGTTTCAAAGATACTCGTCATGAACGAATCGAAGCTTTTCTGCTATGACGATACAGTAAAGGTGTTTCACCGCTCTGAGGAGCTTGTGTCAATGGGACTTGCAGTGCCGCAGATAACAAGAGTTATAAACAGGCTCAAAGCCATGGGCATTGATATTAAGGACGATGTGTATACAGTTGGCTATGCGAAAAAGGTCATCCTTGAAATGCTGGAGCAGAAAAAGAATAAGTAAGCAGCGGACTGCCTTTGACCCATATGAGCAGAGAGCAGGACTGTGTAAGTTGAGATAGAAAATTGGAGGAATATACCTTGATAAAGGATATTACTATAGGACAGTATTTTCCCGGAAATTCTGTCATTCACCGAATGGATGCACGAATAAAGATAATAATGACGGCGGTTTTCATAGTAATGCTTTTCGCCGCAAACAGCGTGTGGGGACTTCTTGTGGGCATAGCTTTTACTATTCTCACTTTTATCATATCGAAAATACCCGGCAAACTCATGCTAAAAAGCTTGAAGCCTATCGTGCCGATAATAATATTCACGGCGATACTCAATCTGCTTTTTATCAGAACGGGCAAAGCTTATTTTGAGTGGAAATTTCTCAAGATAACCGATGAAGGCGTTGACACGGCAGTGTTCATGATGATAAGGATAATCTGCCTTATTGTCGGCACTTCGCTTCTTACCTACACCACCTCGCCTATCGACCTGACAGACGCTATCGAAAGATTGCTTTCACCGCTGAAAAAGATAAAAGTGCCTGTCCATGAGCTTGCAATGATGATGACTATTGCCCTGAGATTTATCCCTACCCTTATCGAGGAAACAGACAAGATAATGTCAGCACAGAAAGCAAGAGGAGCGGATATGGAAACAGGCTCGCTCATTCAGAAAGCTAAAGCCCTTATCCCAGTGCTGATACCGCTTTTTGTGGCATCGTTCAGACACGCTGAGGAGCTTGCCCTTGCTATGGAGTGCCGCTGTTATCACGGCGGAGAGGGCAGAACAAGAATGAAACAGCTCCATATGAGCATAGTCGACCTCTACGGCTCTATATTCTGCGTGCTGTTCCTTGCAGGCGTTATCGTCATAAATATAGTTCTTTAGGAGGGGTATTATGAGCAGTGTTTTTAAAGATATGGACCAAGATGACAGACTTGATGCTTTGGAAAGAAAAGTCAAGAAACTTGAGAGAAATGCAAATGGGGGAAGTAAAATGTCAGGCATTATAAAAGAACTTATCGGCAGAGAATGTACCATTGACGGCAACGAGCTTTATGGCCATAGTTGTACTATTCTTGATGTCGATGACGAGTGGGTAAAGCTTATCGTCCACGAAAAGAAAAGCGACAGCACCATGATAGTAAGACTTGACAATATAGATTCCATAACACTCGACTAAAGAAACGGGATATGCTCATGACAAATTTCAGGATAATACTTGCCTATAACGGCACAGCATATCATGGGTGGCAAAGGCAGAACAACGCCCTTGCCGTTCAGCAGGTGCTTGAAGAAGCTATCCTCTCGCTGACGGGACAGACAGTCACAGTGAACGGCTGTTCACGAACAGATGCAGGAGTACACGCAAGAAGATTTTGTGCAAGCTTTCTTATAGAGTCCACAATAACCTGCCGTGGGATAGTTTTCGGACTTAATTCAAAGCTGCCGGACGATATCTCAGTGCTGGAGTGCGAAAAAGTCCCCCTTGATTTTCACGCAAGATATATGTGCAGCGGCAAGGAGTATGAGTATATTATACATAACAGCGAGATAAAAAATCCATTTTATAAAGATACAGCCTACCGCAGTTGGTTTCCAATAGACGAAAAAAAGCTGGATAAAGCGGCACAGGATTTTGTGGGAACGCACGATTTCAAAGCCATGTGTTCCACCGATTGCACAAAGGAGAATACAGTTAGGACTATATTCTCTTTCCATGTAAGACGTGAGGGCGAGCTTGTGATATTCACAGTTTCGGGAGACGGCTTTCTGTACAATATGGTAAGGATAATGGTAGGCACGCTTATTTTTATAAATGAGGGCAAGATAGGAGAAACTCAAATACCCGATATACTTGCGTCAAAGGACAGAACAAGAGGCGGAAAGACCGTTCCGCCGCAGGGATTGTATCTTAACGAAGTGTATTATGATAAAGATAAAGGATCTGAACAAGGTGAATGATAAAAGATCAAAGAGCAGGCGGAGAAAGAAAAATCCGCCTACCAAAGAAGAAAAAACAATAAGAATAACCAAGCAGACGGATTTTGTTCAGCGTGACGAGTTTCACGGTGCAGAAGAGCCTATGCCGAACGTTACTTTCAGAGAGATAAAGCGCCAGAAAAAGGCGGCTCAGAAAGCGGCGGAACGTGAGCAGGAAGAACAGCTCCGAAAAGAAGCGGAAGAAGCCGAGGAGTCACGAAGCAGAATAGAGCTGACGAACACCGAGGATAAAGCCAAGGAGGAAAAGCCTGAAAAAGCTGATGAAAGCAAGATAACAGTATCAGGCGGTGAAAATAAAGAGCAGGCTTCAGAAAGCAAAGATGAAAAATCCGAGCATAAAAGCAGAAAAGAGAAAAAGGCTGAGAAAGCCGAGAGGTCTGACGAGGAGATATCCAACGTCACCGATATAAGAGCGGCAAGAAAGAAAGAGAAAAACAAAAAGCTCTATAAAAAGATAGCCGCCATAGCAGTGGTGGTCGCCTTCGGAGTTGGCGTTTACGCTTCAAGAGGAGTGTGGGTGCCGAAGCTTGAGGGCATTTTGGACAGACCTCATGCCACTATAGTAAACGACGGCAAAAAGCAAAGCGGAAATTTCCCGCTGACCTTTGATGAAAGCTCCGTTAACGTTGTAAAACAGCTTTCCGACGGTATAGTTCGAGTTGACGACAGGAACATTGCTTTTTATGACGAGTCTGGCAATAAGATATCGGATAATTCTCACAACTTTGCAAACCCTGTTGTAAGAACATCTGGAAAGCGTGTGCTCGTTTACGATAACGGTGGAAATTCTTTCAGAGTGCTGAATAAAAAGGGCGAGCTGCTTTCAAAGGATATAGACCAGTCTATACTTTTGGCGGAGATAGCCCCTGACAGCACAGTTGCAGTGGTCACCCAGACTGAGAAATATGCCGCAGTGCTGACAGTTTATGACTCCTCGGGAGCAGAGATATATCAGTGGTCAAGCTCACGAAGAATACTTGATATAAGCTTTGATAAGGACGGAAGCGGCTGTTGCATCTCAACATTTTCCAGCAGTGGCGGAGCGTTACGCTCGGTCATCTATTATGTGACCTTTGACAGCACAGAGGAGAAGATGAAGAGCGAACAGCTTGAAACTCTCGCAGTTGCCGTTCAGCGAAACGATAACGGCGATTATTGGGTAGTGGGCGATACCTGCTTCTACAAGCTTGACAGCAATGGTAAAATACTTATGCAGTATGAATATCCTGAGGAGCTTTCAGACTATGCCCTGACAGATACCACTGCCGCAGTAGCATTCGATGGCATACAGCGTAAAACAGGAACTCTTGCAGTGTTCCGTTCGGACTCTGACGGAGATAAGCCTGATAGCGTTGTTTATACTCAAAGCGGCAAGCCTAAGAAAATGACCGCAGAGAACAAGAAGGTGATCCTTCTCGGCGAGGATAATATAGAAGCCTATGACAGTGCAGGAAATCTACTTGCAACAGCGGCAGTGTCCTCTGAGTATCTTGACTTTGTTTACCTCAACGACAGCGTTTATTTCCTAGGTCTGCATGAGATAAACAAAATAGCTTTCGAGACCTGACGAAAGGCAGGAAAATATGGCATATTTTTTTGACGGAGCAGTTATAATGATCCTTATCGTGACCGCTCTGACAGGATACTGTAAGGGCTTTGTGAGATATGTCATCACAATGCTCGGAACAGTGGCAGCCGTTCTTGTGGCTTTTCTTATAGCCAATATGTCGGCTGAAAATGTATATAACAAATATTTCAAAACACAGCTTATAACGAGCCTTGAAAACGCTGCTGAACAGACGGATCTTTCAAAGCTTGTGAGCAATGAACTGAAAAACGAGGGCGTTGATATCGACCTTTCAGATGAGGAGATAAATAACGTCCTGTCAGGGGCAGGCACTCTTGCGGAGAATACCGAAAAGCTGCTTGTTTCAAAGGGAACAGACCTTGATACCGCTCAGCAAAAGGGCGAGGAGCTTTCAGAGTATATCCACAGTGTTATGCCCCAAAAGCTCAGCGAAAAGCTGGAGGGCAATAAGCTTGGAAAAAGTCTGTCTAAGGCGGTGAAGTTCACTGCCGAGCAGATAGATGAAGCCGTCAAGGCTCTCTCTGAGGGCGGCAGAACTGGTGCTGAGTATCTGGAAAAGAACATTTTCCGACCGATCGCTCTGACTTTTATAAGGCTTTGCGTGTTCATGACGGTTTATGTGCTTATGGAGATAGTCATAAGGCTTATCCTGCGTCTGTCGGGAGTTTTTACCCGAATGGCAGGTCTGACAGCGGCAAACCGTTTCGCAGGCATGGCGCTTGGTCTTTGCAAAGGTGGTCTGTATCTGGTGTTGATAGCCTTTATGGTCTGCACTGTGATAAATGCTACCGAGAACAAGCTTCCAAAGTTCAACAGCGCTGTTTTTGAAAATACCTATCTGTTCAGTTACTTCTTTGATATTCTGTATAAATGATTACCGTAAGGTGTATCAGTAAGGAAAGGAGCAAATAAAAATGTTAATGTGTTCAAGATGTAAAAAGCGTCCTGCTGTGGTGTTCATCTCACAGATGAACGCCAAAGACCCTCAGCACAAGAAGAACGAGGGACTTTGCCTTGTTTGTGCCAAGGAGCTTGGCATTTCGCAGGTGGACGATTATATGAAGGCAATGGGCATCTCAGACGATGACCTTGAAGCAATGTCAAATCAGCTTATGGAGGCTTCCGACGGGGACGATTTTGAGCCGGGCGGAACGAACTTCCTGAGCAATCTTTTCGGCGGTGACGCAGCCAATCTTTTCAGCAACCTCGCAGGAGGTATGCCTAAAGCCACCGATGAGGGCGGAGAGAACAAGCCAAAGGATAAAAAGAAAAAGCTTAAATTTCTCAACAACTATTGCACAAATCTTACTCAGAAAGCAAGAGAGGGCAAGCTTGATAACGTTGTTGGCAGAGATAAGGAGATATCAAGAGTTATCCATATCCTGTCAAGACGTCAGAAGAACAACCCATGCCTTATAGGCGAACCTGGCGTTGGTAAAACAGCCATTGCCGAGGGTATCGCACAGAGGATAGTTGGCGGAGATGTGCCGTTCCATATCAAGGATAAGGAGCTTTACCTCCTCGACCTTACCGCACTTGTTGCAGGCACTCAGTTCAGAGGACAGTTCGAGAGCCGTTGCAAAGGACTTGTAGAGGAAGTAAAAGAGCAGGGCAATGTTATCCTCTTTATAGACGAGGTGCATACGCTCGTTGGAACAGGCGACAATGAGGGAACGATGAACGCAGCTAATATCCTGAAACCGTCCCTTTCAAGAGGCGAGATACAGGTAATAGGCGCAACGACTTTCAAGGAGTACAGAAAGTATATCGAAAAGGACTCTGCACTTGAAAGACGTTTCCAGCCTGTAACAGTTTCCGAGCCGACAGTTGAGGACACAATCACAGTCCTCAAAGGCATAAAGCAGTATTACGAGAATTTCCATAGAGTAAAGATATCAGACGATATGCTCAGAGAGTGTGCAGTGCTTTCTGAAAGATATATCAACGACAGATTTCTCCCTGACAAGGCGATAGATCTTCTTGACGAAGCCTGCGCCTGCACAAGTATCAGAACGCCTGAAATAGAGGAGTTCGACGCACTTAACGAGGAGCTTAAAAAGCATGAAAAGCTCGTTGAGGATTACGAGCAGAAGTCAGACCCTGACTATGAGATAATCGCAAAGGAAAAGGGCGAGATACTCAGGATCCAGAACAGACTCAAAGAGGTGGAAGAAACTCTTAAAAACGTTCAGGTCACAGAGGAAGACATCTCAAAGGTAATAGAGCTTTGGACAGGTATCCCTGCCAATAAAATAGCTCAGACAGAGTATGACAAGATAAAGCACCTTAAAGAAGCCCTTTCAAAGCGTGTTATCGGCCAGGACGAAGCCGTTGATAAGGTCGCAAAGGCAATAAAGCGTACAAGGGTTCAGCTTTCAAAACGTCGCAGACCGGCTTCGTTTATTTTCGTCGGCCCAACAGGCGTTGGAAAAACAGAGCTTGTGAAAGTCCTTGGAGAAGAGCTTTTTGACGCCACCGAGCCGCTTATCAGGGTTGACATGACCGAGTATATGGAGAAGCACTCAGTATCAAAGCTTATCGGCTCACCTCCGGGATATGTAGGCTTTGATGAAGCAGGTCAGCTTACCGAAAAAGTCCGCCGCAGACCATATTCAGTGGTGCTTTTTGACGAGATAGAAAAGGCTCACCCTGACGTTATGAACATACTTCTTCAGATACTTGACGAGGGACGTATCAACGATTCACAGGGCAGAAGCGTTTCCTTTGAAAATACCGTTATCGTCATGACATCAAACGCAGGTTCGACTGATAGAGATACAGGTGTGGGCTTCAATAAGACCGACAGTGATATCGCCAAGGATAAAGCAATGAAAGCACTGAGAGAGTTCCTGCGTCCCGAGTTCCTTGGAAGAATTGACGAGATAGTTGTGTTCAATCCGCTCACAGAGGAGAATTTCGCTGGCATAGCAGGCCTTATGCTGGACGAGATGAAATCACCGCTGGAGGAGAAACATATCAGCCTGAGATATACAGATAAAGCTCTGAAAACTATTGCACATAAGGCATACGGTCAGAAGCTTGGTGCAAGAGATATCCGCCGTGTCATAAGAAACGAGGTGGAGGATAAGATAGCCGAACTGCTTATAGACAAGGGCGAGGGAGCAGTGTCCGCCGTGGCAATATCCGCTGACAACGGAGAGATAAAGGTGGACGCACTTTAAAAGCCTAAAGTTATAAAATCAGGGTAAAAATTATAAAAAAATACTTGATTTTTATGGCGGTATGTTATATAATAAAGGTAAGGTTGTTAGTTTTTTAACAACGTGAATTAAAAAATTAAATTGAGAGGTGTCTTTAAAATGGCAGGTTTAAACAAAGTTACTGTTGATGACATTAATGTAAAGGGCAAAAAGGTACTCGTAAGAGTTGACTTTAACGTTCCTCTTAAGGACGGCGTTATTACAAACGATAACAGAATAACAGCTGCTCTCCCAACTATCAAGAAGCTGGTAGCTGACGGCGGCAAGGTAGTTCTGTGTTCACATCTTGGCAAGCCAAAGAACGGCCCAGAGGCTAAGTTCTCACTTGCTCCTGCTGCTGCAAGACTTGCAGAGCTTCTTCCTGAAACAAAGGTAACATTCGCTGCTGACGATACAGTAGTTGGCGACAACGCTAAGAAGGCAGTTGCTGAAATGGCTGACGGTGATATCGTTGTTCTTGAGAACACAAGATTCAGAGGCGCAGAGGAAACAAAGAACGGCGAAGCTTTCGCTAAGGAACTTGCTGACCTCGTTGACGATGAAGTATTCGTAATGGACGCTTTTGGTTCAGCTCACAGAGCTCATGCTTCTACAGCTGGCGTTACAAAGTTCGTTAAGGAAACAGCAGTTGGTTACCTCATGCAGAAGGAGATCAACTATCTCGGAAATGCAGTTGAAACACCTGTTAGACCATTCGTTGCTATCCTCGGCGGCGCAAAGGTAGCAGATAAGCTCAACGTTATCTCAAACCTCCTCGAGAAGTGCGATACACTTATCATCGGCGGCGGTATGGCATATACATTCCTCAAGGCACAGGGCAAGGAAGTTGGTCTTTCCCTCGTTGACGATACAAAGATCGACTACTGCAAGGAAATGATGGCAAAGGCTGAAAAGCTCGGCAAGAAGCTTCTTCTCCCTATCGACACAACAGTTGCAGCAGGTTTCCCTGATCCAATCGACGCTCCTATCGACGTAGAAGTTGTTGATTCTGACAAGATCCCAGCTGACAAGGAAGGCCTTGATATCGGCACAAAGACACAGGCTCTCTTCGGTGAGGCTGTTAAGTCTGCAAAGACAGTTGTTTGGAACGGTCCTATGGGCGTGTTCGAGAACCCAACACTTGCAAAGGGTACTATCGCAGTTGCAAAGGCACTTGCTGAAACAGACGCTACAACTATCATCGGCGGCGGCGACTCAGCAGCAGCAGTTATCCAGCTTGGCTTTGCTGATAAGATGTCACACATCTCAACAGGCGGCGGAGCTTCACTTGAATACCTCGAGGGCAAGGTACTCCCAGGTATCGACGTAATTGCTGACAAGTAATATATCTTACTAAGCTATAAGCTAGGGGCAGGCAGGTTTTGCCTGTCCCTTTTTTATGCAGAAATCGAGGTAGTAAAAATGAATGAAATAACACTACTTGCAAAAAGCGGATTAGGCTGGCAGGGGATAGGCGGAATAATTCTTCTGCTCACAGGCGTGGGACTTATCTATTTCGGTATAAAAGCCTTGCAGGGCTATCGCTTTTTCCCTGAGCAGGAATATAATATCCCTGAGGAGGATCACTACGAACCAACTCAGGCAAAAGCCTTGCAGAAGATCAAGACCACAATGCCTGACTTTAACGGCGGTGAGGATAGAGTTTTTACCGAGTGGAAAATCGGCTATACCATTGACGGCGAGAAGTATACACAAATAGTCACAGACAACGGCTATGAAAAGGGCGATATGATAGACATAAAGTATAACCCAGAAAACCCACAGGAATTTTACCTTGACGATGAAAAATCAAAGGTAGAAGTCACTGAGGAGGAAAAGGAAGCCGAGGAAAAAGAGGAGAAAACTCCTTTCGGCTATGCGGCTATTGCTATCGGTGTCCTGCTTGGCGTTTTCGGTGTCGTTATGCTTATAGACAAGCTGTAATAAACAGATAAAATAAGTCCAAGCCTTTGTTAATTAGTTGACAAATACGAGGGAATGTTGTATAATAGACTTGGAAAACTAGTAGGAGCAGTTTTTCTGTTCCCTATAAAAAATAAAGGAGTTTTTTATCATGAAAAAAGCTGTAAGAAAAGCAATTATTGCAGGAAACTGGAAAATGAACAAGACAAGACCTGAGGCTAAGGAGCTTCTCGAAGCTATCAAGCCACTTGTTGCAAACGCTGAGGGCAAGGTTGAAGTTATCGCTTGCGTTCCTTTCACAAACCTTGAAACTGCTATCAACGCAACAGCAGGTTCAAACGTAAAGATCGGTGCAGAGAACGTTCACTTTGAGAAGAGCGGCGCTTTCACAGGCGAGATCTCAGCAGATATGCTCGTTGAGCTTGGCGTTGAGTACGTTGTTATCGGTCACTCTGAGAGAAGACAGTATTTCGGTGAAACAGACGAAACAGTAAACAAGAGAACAAAGGCAGCTCTTGCAGCTGGTCTTAAGCCTATCGTTTGCGTTGGCGAGCTACTCTGGGAGCGTGAGTGCAACATCACAGAGGAAGTTATCGCAAGACAGGTAAAGCTTGATTTCTTCGGTGTATCAGCAGAGGACGTTAAGAAGTCCGTTATCGCTTACGAGCCAGTTTGGGCTATCGGCACAGGCAAGACAGCTACAGCAGATCAGGCAGAGGAAGTTTGCGCATTCATCAGAGCAACACTTGCTAAGATCTATGACGAGGCTACAGCAGAGGCAGTTACAATTCAGTACGGCGGCTCAATGAACGCTAAGAACTGTGCAGAGCTTCTTTCTAAGGAGAACGTAGACGGCGGTCTTATCGGCGGCGCTTCACTGAAGGCTGCTGACTTCAACACTATCGTTCAGGCTGCTGTTGAGGGCTAATTAACAGACGGATATCTAGGGGTAAAATATCATTCGTCACAAGAACAAACAAATAAAAAGTTCCGCAGGGGACGGCTGCGGCTGTCCTCTGCTTTTTTTTGAACAGGGGGACGCAACTGTGAAAAAAATAATATTTGCAGCATTAGTATTATCCATGTGTATGTCATTTGCAGCTTGCGGAAGCGTTGACGAAAGCAGCGCACCGGCGGCAGAAAGCTCTCAGACAACATCTGAGGCTCAGCTTGAAAATGTAACTATCAAAATGGACTCTAGTAAGCTTCTTTACGGCGTTGAGTTCACAGACAGCGAGCTGCTCGACAAGATAACAGAGTTCCGCACGAAAGTCATGGAAAACGCAGAGGAGAAAGAGCCGGATTCAAAGGAGTACGTTGTTGGCGGCGATTGGCTGGATATAAAATGTTCAGAAGGTCCAGCTATCTACTATGAAGCAGGAGAGAGCAACTATGTCCGTATCGGCGCAAAGACCTATTACACAAGCGACGATACTGCCAAGGAATTTAAGGAATATGTCCTGAGCTTTCTTGAAAAGGGCGGTTATTGGGGATAATACGAATATAAATGATGTTGAAAGGACTAAGAAATATGTCAAAGAAACCCATAGCACTTATCATTATGGACGGCTTCGGCTATAATCACAAGGATTACGGCAACGCTATCAGAGCTGCCAAAACACCTAATATCGACAGACTTCTTGCCAACTATCCGCACACTCTTATCGGTGCAAGCGGCATGGACGTTGGACTTCCTGAGGGACAAATGGGTAACTCAGAGGTAGGCCATACAAATATCGGTGCAGGAAGAATAGTTTATCAGGAGCTTACAAGAATTACAAAGTCTATCAAGGACGGCGAATTCTTCTCAAACGAAGCTTTCACAGCAGCCGTTGAGAACTGCAAGAAGAATGACAGCGCACTCCACCTGTTCGGACTTCTTTCAAACGGCGGCGTTCACTCACATAATTCACACCTCTATGGCCTTTTGGAGCTTGCTAAGAAAGCAGGTCTTACAAAGGTATACGTTCATTGCTTCATGGACGGCAGAGATGTTCCTCCTACAAGCGGTGCTGACTTCGTAGCTGAGCTTGAAGAAAAGCTCAAGGAAATTGGTGTCGGCAAGATAGCAACAGTAATGGGACGTTACTATGCAATGGACAGAGATAACCGTTGGGAGCGTGTAGGCAAGGCTTATGACGCAATGGTATACGGCGAGGGCAATAAGGCTGATAACGCAGTTGACGCTATCAGGGCTTCCTATGCCGCTGACGTTACAGACGAGTTCGTTGTTCCTACAGTTATCGATGAAAACGGCAAGATATCCGCAAACGATAGCGTTATCTTCTTCAACTTCCGTCCTGACAGAGCAAGAGAGATAACAAGAACTCTCGTTGACGACGACTTCACAGGCTTTGAGAGAAGAAACGGCAGATTCCCACTTTACTATGTCTGCATGACACAGTATGACGCAACAATGCCAAACGTTGACGTTGCATTCAAGCCAGCAAGCCTTGAAAATACTTTCGGCGAGTATATCGCAAAGAAGGGTCTTTCACAGCTTAGAATTGCCGAAACAGAGAAGTATGCTCACGTTACATTCTTCTTCAACGGTGGCGTAGAAGCTCCTTTTGAGAACGAGGACAGAGCCCTCATCAATTCACCAAAGGTAGCAACATATGACCTCCAGCCTGAAATGAGCGCATATCTTGTTTGCGACGAAGTTCTCAAGAGAATAGAGTCTGACAAGTATGACGCAATTATCCTCAACTATGCAAACTGCGATATGGTAGGTCACACAGGCGTGTTCGACGCAGCCGTAGCAGCAGTAGAAGCAGTTGACGAGTGCGTAGGCAAAACGGTTGACGCAGTTCTTGCAAAGGGCGGCATAGCACTTATCACAGCAGACCACGGCAACGCAGATAAGATGATGGAAGAGGACGGCTCTCCATTCACAGCCCACACAACAAACCTTGTACCTCTTATTATTGCAGGCGCAGGTAATGTTCTTATCAGAGAGGGCGGCGTGCTTGCTGACCTTTCACCAACAATGCTCAAACTCATGGGTCTTGAGCAGCCAAAGGAAATGACAGGTAAGTCTATCATCAAGGACTAATTTCCATAAAATAATCAAGGCAGTACCGAGAAAATCGGCACTGCCTTTTTTGTATCCCATCTATTCACTTGCTCTGTATATTGTCCAAACCCTATTTCAGCGGGTCAAGCCCTTTAGCCATTATGCAGTAGGTACTGCCGTATGGGTTCGGTATGGGTGGCATTCTGCTCACATGGAACTCTTTCGGCAAACCACGGCTGTCACATGGGAAACTCATGGTCACACAAGTGCCTTTGCCGATCTCGCTGCGATAACTTAGTTCACCGTTAAAACGGTCGCAAAAGCATTTTGCCAGTGCAAGCCCCAACGCCTCACTGCTACTGTATTTCTGGAATGTGCCAAAGGGCGTAATAGCCGCCTGCCATACATCGTCTGTCATGCCGTTGCCGTTATCACTTACTGACAGTATTATCCTGTCGTCCTCAGTTTTTAGAATAAGCTCCACCTGCCGCTGTTCCTTGTCATTGTACATATATGCGTTCACAAGCAGATTTACAAGCACATTTTTAATAAGGCTTTTGTTTGTTTCAAAATAAATGCACGGGTCAATGGAGTATCTGAAAATACAGCCGTCCTCCTCCAGCAAATTGCCTTCTTCGTCGCACACCTCACCACATATGTCTGACAGGCTCTGATATTCAGTTGTGAAATTGCCACTGAAATATTTTGCAAGTTCTGTCATGTTCACCGTTGCGGAAAATGTCTTCAGTATACGAAGCCTTGCCTCATGGTCAAAATGCTCATATTCAGTGCCGGCTTTTGAAGAGAAGGATTCCTTTTGGCTGTCAAGCATCGCTAACATTTTAGAAAGCTCCATCCTTATGTTGCCGAGAAAATTCGATTTGAAGCGTAAATATCCAGACTTGTCCGAAAGACGTTCTATGTCCGTGCAGGAGTAATAGTGTATGAGATAATTCGTTATAATGCCATTATCTCTCAGTGGTTCAAACCGCATTGCCGCCGAGTCTGCAAACCTGCCCTTATATTCAAAGGTAGCTGTCTTTTCAACAGGCAGAATGAAAGCGTTTTCCGGAGTATCGCATAAAGCAGAAATATCTATAACATCAGGCAGATCACCATGATTTTTCCAAATGACATTAAGCTCAGCGTCAGTGAGGATAATGTTTTCCTCAGACTGAGCGTATATCTCTTTCACAGAAGATGTCAGTTCCACTTTGTTAGCCTGCCTTTCATAAAGATCTCATGTAAATATTATAACCTAAACTGTCGGGGTAGTCAATAAAAAATCATCAATATTTGATCATATTTTAAAGAATTTAGCAGTGCTTTGACGGATCAAGACTCAGATGGCTTTACGGTGAAGTTTTAAGGCAACACCGCACAAAGCCCGCCTGACGGCTTTGCACGCCATCTGCTTGCAGATTTTCCGTCATATCACACAAAAATCCCTTGACATACGACAGTATGCCTGCGGAATTTTTATGTGACCTGACGAAAAAATCTGACTACGCATCTGACGCACAATCTTTGTGCGGTATTGCCTTAAAGAAAAAAAGTTCTAAGTTTTTTTTGTAAAAACACTTGCAATGTATAGAAAAATGTAGTATAATAAATACAGAAAAATTTTTAGGAGGTAAATTAATTATGGCAGTTAAAGTCGCAATTAATGGTTTTGGACGTATTGGACGTCTTGCATTCAGACAGATGTTTGGCGCAGAGGGCTACGAGGTAGTTGCAATCAACGACCTGACAAAGCCTTCAATGCTCGCTGATCTTCTTAAGTATGATACAGCTCAGGGCGGTTACTGTGGTAAGATCGGTGAGAACCTTCACACAGTATCAGCTGATGATGAGGCTAATACTATCACTGTTGACGGCAAGACTCTTCAGATTTATGCAGAAAAGGACGCTAAGGATTGTCCTTGGGGCAAGCTTGGTGTAGACGTAGTTCTCGAGTGCACAGGCTTCTATACATCAAAGGCTAAGAGCCAGGCTCACCTCGATGCTGGTGCTAAGAAGGTAGTTATCTCAGCTCCTGCTGGTAACGACCTCAAGACTATCGTTTACTCAGTAAACGAGAAGACACTTACAGCTGACGATACAATCATTTCAGCTGCATCTTGCACAACAAACTGTCTTGCTCCTATGGCTAATGCTCTTAACAAGTATGCTCCTATCCAGAGCGGTATCATGAGCACTATCCATGCTTACACAGGCGACCAGATGATCCTTGACGGTCCTCACAGAAAGGGTGACCTGAGAAGAGCAAGAGCTGGTGCTGCAAACATCGTTCCTAACTCAACAGGTGCTGCAAAGGCTATTGGTCTTGTTATCCCAGAGCTTAATGGCAAGCTTATCGGTTCTGCACAGAGAGTTCCAGTTCCAACAGGTTCAACAACAATCCTTACAGCAGTTGTAAAGGGTGCTGACGTAACAGTTGAAGGCATCAACGCTGCTATGAAGGCTGCTTCTTCTGAGTCATTTGGCTACAACGAGGATCCAATCGTTTCTTCTGACGTTATCGGCATGAGATTTGGTTCACTCTTTGATGCTACTCAGACAATGGTATCTAAGATCGCTGATGACCTCTATGAGGTACAGGTAGTTTCTTGGTACGACAACGAGAACTCTTACACATCACAGATGGTAAGAACAATCAAGTACTTTGCTGAGCTTGCATAATCTGCACAGCCAAAACTAAATTGCTTACTAAAGACCGCTTCATCATGAGGCGGTCTTTTTTGCGTATGTATACAACAAAGGTGAGCAAAAACTGGCGAACACTGTTCGTCCATACGATTTATATTACACTAATGTAGGGGAGCAGCGCAATTTTTGCTTTGCAAAAATACGACGTCCCGCATACTATGAACGATAAATCAGCCAAATAAAAAGGACGAACCCCAAGTTCGTCCTTTTGTAGTTCATATCAGAAACCGCGTCCTCCGCCATGACCTCTGCCAAAGCTCATTCCCGTGGAATTAGAAGTAACAATTCCGTCAATAGTCACGGTTTCCGACTGCGACCCTGCCGTAATGGTGTAGGTTTCGCCTTCCTTTAGGTCAGCGCTTGTGAATACAACGCTCTGCCAAGTTTTTTTAGGGGTAAAGCTCAAGATCTCCTTGCCGTCACTGTCAGTGATAGTCAGTTTTTCGTTTGCTGAAACTGTCGAACCAAGATCGTGCAGAACACTGTATTGTGTGGAGTTGTCACCGAAGCCTTCTTCCATTCCAACTGCACCACAGGCGATGAGCGTTCCCCCTGTTACAGTTGCAGTGCCGTTGTAGTCAAGTGCATCGTTTCCACTGTTAGTAGGTCCGCAAACGCAAACTGTACCGCCTACCATTGTGAAGTTGCCATTTGAGTCAAGTCCGTCACCGTCAGCGTCAATGGTTACAGTTCCTCCGTTGATGTTAAGTTCAACACCGTCCTGTGACGAGAATTGGTCAGCACCCATTCTGTCTGTTGATCCAGTATCGCTTCCGCCTGCGCAGTTTATTCCGTCATCGCTTGCTACCACTGATATGGTGCCACCGTCTATTGTCACGATAGATCCCTCGATACCTTCGTAGCTCTTTGTGATGTCTACAGTGCCGTCGGATATGGTCAGATTTCCGTTAGCGTGCATTCCGTTGTCGCCCGACGCCACAGAAATGTTTCCCCCTGTTATAACAATGTTTCCGTTGCTGTGTACTGAATCGTCTGCCGAATCTATCTTGAACTCGCCGCCGCTTATGTTTACCTCGTTGCCTGCCTTTAAAGCCTTTGCAGATGTTGAAGTGTTATCCGTTGTATCTGTGCTGTCAGTAGTCGTGTTAGCCGCTGTTTCTATGGTAAGCCCCGTGTCGTCAGCCGTAGGCATTGCAGGCGGGTCGCCTCCCATGCCGTTTCCGTTATCGTCAGGTCTGCCCATTCCGTTCGGACCACCACCACCGTTGCTCATGTTGTTCTGCCAATTTCTGTTTGGCGTGCCGTCAGACTTCATAGAAGCGTTTGCACTTCCACCGCCTGTGGTGATGTCAAAGCTTCCGCCCTCGATAGAAAGCACAGTTTCCGCCTCGAATGCGTCATTGTTTGCGACTACTGTGAAGCTTCCCCCTGTCACGCTTATAAAGCCTTTGTCAGAAGCCTCTGTGTTAGTGGATTTTATGCCGTTCGTGCCTGCGGAAATGTTGAATGTTCCGCCAGATATCTTAACGCTGTCCTTGCCTTCCATAGCGGTTGAAGCCGAGGTCACATTGATATTTCCGTCAGTGATAACAAGATCGTCCTTTGAAACTATGCCGTGCTTGTAGTTCGCATTCACAGTAAGTGTACCGCTGCCGTTTATAGTAAGGTCGGCTTTGGAGAAAATAGCACCGTCTGTGTTGCTGTCATCTTCTCCTAAAGAGTAGCTTGCACTGTCCGTCAAAACGTTCTCTGTGCCGTCCTCCAGCACGATATAAACTTTTTTAGCTTTGCTCACAAGCAGGGGAGCATTGTCTGAACAGGTGATATCCAATCCGTTGAAAATAAGCTTGACCTCAGCCTTTTTGTCCGCCGCAACGATTATTCTGCCGTTGTTTGCCGTGCCTGAAAGAATGTAAGTGCCTGCCTGCGAAATGGTAACAGTTTCCCCTTCTGAGGTCGCACCCTCACCGTCTATAGCCGCACTGCCATCAGCAAATGTAATCCCTACTGAGCTTTCCTCGTCATATCCAACGTCAATGTCCTCTGCCGCAATGCTTGCGTCAATGTCAGACTTTGCTGCCTGAGAAACACTGCTTGTGGTCTGTGAAGAATTTGCACTCTCTGAACAGCCTGAAAAAGCCGCTACCGTGATAAAAAACGCCGCTGTGATAGCTGCCAGCTTTTTAGTGTCCGAAATTTTCATGAAAAATACCCCCTTGTATGGTAAAAAAGGTTGAAAAAAGCCGCACAAGACCGCTTTAGCCTTGTGCGGTTTTGCTTATGGATACTTTTGTTAGTTTGTCAGAATGATTGTTCCTCAATGTCTGCTGCCACTGCACACATTATCTCAAGGTTGCCGTTTCTGCATCTAAGTTCGTCAATAAGCTTCTTTTCGTTAGCATCACCCTTTAGCTCTATGCGATATCTCAACTTGAAAAGGCTTCCCATATTTGTGGTCTTTACCGAAACAAGCTCACATTCTGAAAGATACTTTTCAAATATATCGTCAAATACCTCAGTGTAATCAAGGCTTTCAGGGATAGTGATACTAAGATCCTTGTGACCCGACTTCTTTTTGCCAATAGGCAGAAGCGTGTAAATAATGTTCAGCAGGCTCACGCACACCGCAAGCATAAGAGCCAACGCAAGGTGGTTCGTGCCCGTCGCAAGACCGACAGCCATTGAAAGGAATATAGCGCATATGTCCATGGCGCTTCCAGGTACAGAACGGAATCTTACCAAGCTGAATGCACCCATAACAGCCACGCCAGTACCGATGTTTCCGTTTACAAGCATTATCACTACCTGTACTATCACAGGCAGCAAAGCAAGCGTCATCATAAAGCTCTTAGTTTTTTTCTGCCTAAAGTTGAATGCAAACGCTATTATAAGACCAAGCACCAACGAAGCCGCAGTGCAGAAAACAAATTCGTTTGTAGTTATCGCCGCCACGGTCGTTTCAGTGGTGGTCACAGTAGTAGCCGCAAGAGTAGTTGAATTAAGCACAGCTTATCACCTTACCTTTATGTATTTTTTCAGAAAATTCATTAAGATACGCAGTTCCGTATTTTGAGAATGACGCAGGATATATCTCCAGTTCATCAAGTATAGCCGATAACCAAAGAGGCATAGCATTTGGTATCTTTATCTCCATTACCCTCACGCCAGCAGGCAGAAGCTCTTTGCCCCATATGCCCTTGTCAAGCTCCTTTTGCTCCTCACGGTAAAGAATGTGCGTGTCAAAGGTCAGCCTAAGGGACGGGTCTTCTGCACCGCAGTAAGCAAGCCTGTCATAACTCAGATACATAGCAGGAGCAATGCCCTCATAGAATTTGAGAAAATATTTCAGCTCGTTCTCTATCTGCGGATTATCATGAGGTACCTCTTTGCCTGCAAAGAAATCACGGGTCTGTGCAAGGGTCATTTCAATACGCCTCTTGTAGACCACACCCTTGTATTTCTTTTTAAGCTCCACAAAAACCATGTCTTCATCATTAGGTACGCCGTAGCTCCTCACTCTCAGCTTTTCCTTGTAAACAGGCTTTTCAATGGAGTTTCTCACAAGCTGATGACTTGGTGTGTCATAATATATGTTGCAGATAGTACTTTTGTAATATCTGTCTTTGACAAAATGCCCATCGAGCTTTTTTATAAGCTTTTCATAAGTCGGTTCATCAACGATATATTTTTTCTCTATCCGTCTGAACACTTCCTGATTGCCATTCATATCCACGCCTCTTTTCGTGATTTTTTCGTATGCTTCGTGTAAACTTTCCTTTGATTAAAAGTATATATGAATAACTTTAAATATAGCTAAACCTTATATGTATTTTGTGTGAATGTTTATGAATATTGCAAAATACCATATATTTGTATACAAAAAACGGGTGAACTTCTGTCCACCCGTGGAAATTATTTTGCACTATATTATTCCGCAATAGCCTTGTGGAAGATCTTCTTACCCTTTTTGATAACAACAGGCTCAGAGAGATCAACAAGACCCTTAGGGTCAGTGAATTTCTCGCCATTCACTGCAATACCGTTCTGAGTAACAAGACGTCTTGCCTCGCCATTTGAAGGGCAAAGACCGCACTTAACGAGAAGCGTAAGAATACCTATCTTGCCGTCAGTAAGATCAGCCGCCGCAATAGTCGTGCTAGGCATATCGTCACTGTTTCCACCGCCTGCAAAAATAGCCTTTGCCGCAGCGTCAGCCTTGTCAGCCTCTTCTTTGCCGTGAACAAGCTTTGTCAGCTCGTAAGCCAAAAGCTCCTTAGCCTTGTTGTATTCAGCACCCTCCATGTGTTTCTCCATTTCCTCTATCTCCTCGATAGGAACGAATGTGAGCATCTTCAGGCACTTGATAACATCAGCGTCGCCAACGTTTCTCCAGTACTGATAGAACTCGTATGGAGAAGTTTTTTCAGGGTCGAGCCATACAGCGCCCTTTTCTGTCTTGCCCATTTTCTTGCCCTCGGAGTTGAGCAGGAGAGTGATAGTCATTGCATAAGCGTCCTTGCCAAGCTTCTTTCTGATAAGCTCAGTGCCACCCAGCATATTAGCCCACTGATCGTCACCGCCGAACTGCATATTACAGCCGTAATCCTGGAAAAGTCTGTAGAAATCGTAGGACTGCATTATCATGTAGTTAAATTCAAGGAAAGTAAGACCCCTTTCCATTCTCTGCTTGTAGCACTCGAATGTAAGCATCTTGTTTACAGAGAAGCAAGCGCCAACGTCACGAAGCACGTCGATGTAGTTAAGGTCCATGAGCCAGTCAGCGTTGTTTACCACAAGAGCCTTGCCGTCAGAGAAATCAATGAAACGGCTCATCTGCTTTTTAAAGCAAGCAACGTTGTGCTCAATAGTTTCCTTTGTGAGCATCTTTCTCATGTCAGACTTGCCCGAAGGGTCGCCTATCATGCCTGTTCCGCCGCCCAGCAGAGCGATAGGCTTGTTGCCTGCCATTTGCAAACGCTTCATAAGGCAAAGTGCCATAAAGTGACCAACGTGGAGTGAATCAGCGGTCGGGTCAAAGCCAATGTAGAAAGTAGCCTTACCAGCGTTGATAAGCTCCTTTATTTCCTCCTCATCAGTAAGCTGAGCGAGAAGACCTCTTCTTTTCAGTTCTTCAAATACTGTCATTTTTCATACCTCCGTATTATTTTTTTTGCGGTACATAAATAAAAAATCCCCTGACAGAAAATCTGTCAGAGGACGAATTATCGTGGTACCACCTCAGTTTATCGGGGAAACTCCCGACCTTACAGGCTCAGCAGAAAGCGAAGCCATAGCACTGTAACGTGTGCAAACCGTTTCGCCTTACGCAAAAGCTTTCTCAGCGAACAGCTCAGGAATGTATTCACACTTTGTAGAAATGCTTTCTCGCACCGACCGAAAGCTCTCTGAAATTTCGCAAAAGGCTACTTATTTCCGTCATAGCATTTAAACCTATTGATATGACTATAGCACACTTTCATCCTTTTGTCAACCCCCTTTTTTAGAAGTGAGGAATGAGAAGTGAGAAGTGAGGAGTGAGGAATGAGGAATGAAGGTATCGCCTGCGGCGATGATTATTGTAGGGGGCGACCTGAGGTCACCCGTGCTCAGAATTTGCATAAATTCTGAATCGTAGTGGACGACGCCCTCGGCGTCCCGCTCGGAGGTGCAAGGCTTGAATCATCACAAACTATGTCGGTGTATAAAGACGGGCAAGCTTTTTGCCCCTACATTATCCTCCACTTTTTTAAAGAATTAACTTATTCGTCTACAAATGTACAAAAACATATGATATAATGAAATTTATATGATTTTATTTAGTTGGGAGAAAGAAAAATGCTGAAGCTTTTTAGGTATCTGAAAAACTATAAAAAAGAAAGCATAATCGGTCCGCTGTTTAAGCTTATCGAAGCCTGCTTCGAGCTTGCAGTGCCACTCGTTATGGCTAATATCATTGACGTGGGTATAAAAAATCAAGATAAGCCCTACATCTATAAAATGGGTGGCGTGCTTGTTCTCCTCGCCTTCTGCGGTCTGGCTTGTTCGCTGACTGCTCAGTATTTCGCCGCAAAAGCGTCACTGGGCTTTGGAACAGCCATCCGACGTGACCTTTTCAAGCATATCAATTCACTGTCCTATGCGGAGATAGACAGCGTTGGAAGCCATACCCTCGTCACACGAATGACAGCGGATATCAATACCGCTCAGCAGGGCGTGAATATCCTCCTTCGTCTGTTTCTTCGTTCGCCTTTTATCGTACTTGGTTCTATCATAATGGCATTCTCTATCTCAGTGAAGCTTACCCTTATCTTCCTGATAATCGCCCCATGCCTTGCCTATGTTATCTATCTTATAATGCACATCACTATCCCGCAGTATAAGAATATCCAGAAAAAGTTGGATAAAACTAACCTTATGACAAGCGAAACTCTCACAGGCGCAAGGGTTATCAGAGCCTTTTCCCGTCAGAAAGACGAGAAAAAAGAGTTCGCTGATAATACCGAAGAACTTAGACGCCAGCAGATAATTGCAGGAAGAATTTCCGCCCTTATGAACCCTGCCACCTATGTTATCGTAAACTTCGCTATCATCGCTATCATTTGGTTTGGCGGCAAAACAGTTTATTCAGGCTCTATCTCACAGGGCGAAGTGATAGCCCTTGTAAACTATATGAACCAGATACTCTTAGCACTCCTTGCTATGGCGATACTTGTTACAAATATCACCAAAATGCAGGCTTCCGCTATCAGAATAAACGACGTTTTCGCTGTGGAGCCAAGTGTATCCGATAAGGATAATAAGCCTGTCGCAATTGACAGTAATGCCCCATGCGTAGAGTTTAGAAACTGTTTCTTCTCGTACGCATCAGCCGAGGCTGACTCCCTTTCAGATATCAGCTTCAAAGCCATGAAAGGCGAAACTATCGGCATAATCGGTGGTACAGGCTCGGGTAAAACCTCTCTTATCAACCTTATACCAAGATTTTATGATGTCCGTCAGGGCGAAGTTCTTGTTGACGGCGTTGACGTAAAAGAGTACCCATTCTCACAGCTCAGAGGTATGATAGGCATTGTTCCTCAGAAAGCCGTCCTCTTTAAGGGTACTATAAGACACAATATGCAGTGGCGTGATAAAAACGCCACGGACGAGGATATCTGGAACGCTCTTGATATCGCTCAGGCGAAAGATTTTGTTGAGAAAAAGCCTGATAAGCTTGACGAAATGATACTTCAGGAGGGCAAAAACCTCTCAGGCGGTCAGCGTCAAAGACTTACCATTGCAAGAGCATTGGTTGGTGATCCTGAGATACTCATTCTCGATGACTCAGCCTCCGCCCTTGACCTTGCCACAGATGCAAGACTAAGAAAAGCTATCCACGAAAAAACAAGCGGCATGACCGTTTTTATAGTTTCACAGAGGATCTCATCTATAAAAAGTGCCGATAAGATAATCGTTCTTGACGATGGCAAAATAGCAGGTATCGGCACTCATTCAGAGCTTTATAACGGCTGCGAGGTATATAAAGAAATATGCCTTTCACAGCTTTCAGAAAAGGAGGCGCAGGCAAATGGCTAAGCAAAGCACAAAAAACAAGCTTGATACCTCAGCTCTCAGACCGCTTCTAAGATACGCAAAACCGCATATGTGGCTGTTCGTCATGTCTATGGTCTTTGCAGTCATAACCGTTGCCACCACCCTTTATGCTCCTATCCTCGTTGGTAACGCCGTTGACCTTATCATAGCCAAGGGACTTGTAGATTTTGACGGAATTATCAATATCATCATCAAGCTTGGCGTAACAGTCACCGTAACAGGCATTGCCCAGTGGCTCATGTCACTTTGTACAAATAAGATAACCTATTGCGTGGTAAGAGATATCCGAAACGATGCTTTCGCAAAGCTCCAAAAGCTACCCCTTTCTTATATCGACTCCCACCCTCACGGTGATATAATCAGCCGTATAATCTCCGACTTGGAGCAGGTGTCAGACGGACTTCTCATGGGTTTTTCACAGCTCTTCACAGGCGTATGTACAATTTTCGGTACACTTGGCTTCATGCTCTCTATCAACGTGAAAATAACTCTTATCGTTGTTATCCTCACGCCGCTCTCACTTTTTGTTGCTAGATTTATCGCCAAGAATACCTTCAAACTTTTCCACCAGCAGTCTGTGGCAAGAGGCGACATGACCAGCCTTGTTGAGGAAATGACAGGCAACCAGAAGGTAGTAACAGCATTCGGCTATCAGGAAGAAGCTGAGGAGCAGTTTGAAGAAGTGAACCTGAAACTCCAGAAAGTTGGACTTAACGCCACATTCTTCTCCTCACTCACCAACCCATGCACACGTTTTGTAAACAACCTCGTCTACATGGCTGTCGGTATCGTGGGCGCACTCTCTGTAATAAAAGGCGTGGGCTTCACAGTTGGTAATCTTAGCTGTTTCCTCACCTATGCGAACCAGTATACAAAGCCTTTCAATGAAATATCAGGCGTTATCACCGAGCTTCAAAGTGCATTTGCTTCTGCAAAGCGTGTCTTTGAGGTCATAGACGAAACAGAGGAGATACCTGACAGCTCTAACGCTACTGTCCTTACCTCCGTTGACGGCACATTAGACGTTGACAACGTGTCATTTAGCTATGTGCCTGATGTGAAGCTTATCGAGAATTTTAACCTCCATGTAAAGAGCGGTCAGCGTACAGCTATCGTAGGACCAACAGGCTGCGGCAAGACCACCATGATAAACCTCCTAATGAGGTTCTATGATACCGACAGCGGCGAGATACGCATAAGCGGCGAGCCTATAAAGGATTGTACCCGTGACTCCATGAGAAGTATGTACGGCATGGTCTTGCAGGAAACGTGGCTGAAAACAGGCACCATAAGAGAGAACCTCTGCTACGGCAAGCCTGACGCCACCGAGGAAGAAATGATAGCCGCCGCCAAGTCAGCCCATTGTCACGGCTTTATAAAGCGTCTGCCAAAGGGCTATGATACCGTTATTTCAGACAGCTACAGCACTATCTCCGCAGGACAGAAACAGCTTCTCTGTATCGCACGAGTAATGCTCTCGCTGCCGCCAATGCTCATTCTGGACGAAGCTACATCGTCTATAGATACCCGTACGGAGATATTGGTACAGCGTGCCTTTGAGAAAATGATGCAGGGCAGAACGAGCTTTATAATCGCCCATAGACTTTCTACTATCAAGAACGCAGATACTATCATAGTAATGGATTCAGGACACATAGTAGAGCAGGGAAGTCATGATGAGCTTATGGCAAAGAACGGCTTCTATGCCGATCTCTATAACTCACAGTTTGCTGTGACCTGATCCCAGCGTTTGTTTATAAAAATCTGATGTATGGGCGGCCTTTGGTCGCCCTTTTGTATTTTGCCCTATTTTTTTATCCCGTCCGTCTTTTCGATTTCTCCATTACCCCACCCTTATTTTTATCATAAAAATTATTGACTTTTATCTTAAAATTGTTGTATAATGTTATATATTTCACGGGATATACACAATCGTGTTTTATAATGTATAGTAACGAAAACCTAAGGAGTGCCTATGTTCGGATATGTCCGCCCTTTCAAACCCTATATGCGAATGTTTGAATATGATATCTATAAAGCTGTCTACTGCGGACTTTGTAAGGATATGGGCAGACGCTATGGCTTTGTGACACGCTTTACCCTTAGCTACGATTTCGCATTTCTCTCCCTTATGGATCTCTCTGTGAGGGGAGTGAAGCTTGACGCAGAAAAGCAACGCTGTATCGCACACCCTCTTAAAAAGACCATGTGCGCAAAGTGTACCTGTAATCTTAAATATACGTCCTCAGCCGCCGTGATACTCACATATCATAAGCTCCGTGACGATATAGCCGATAAAGGGCTAAAAGGCAAGCTTGCCGCATTTGCACTTCTGCCTTTTTTCAAAAAGCCCTATAAGAAAGCGGCTCGCCTTTATCCGGATCTTGCACCTGCCGTTGAAAACGCAATGGAATTGCAAAATAAAATAGAGCGTGAAAAAACAGCAGGCATAGACCTTGCCTGCGAGCCTACCGCACTTATGATGCAAGCCGTTGCAGGCGGACTTACAAGCAAGCATGACCAACGCCGACCGCTCCTTGAACGATTCGGCTACCTTCTCGGCAGATTTATCTATATCTGCGACGCTCTTGACGACCTGCCCGACGACCACGAGAGTGAAAGCTACAATCCGCTCCTTGCAAAATTTCCACCCACCGAGGGCATAAATGCTGACTATCTGAAACAAGTCCACGCCTTTTGCGATGACAGCATAAACTTCACACTGGGCGAAATGGCAGATATCTATGTGAAGCTCAATCTTAAAAGATATCGTGATATACTTGATAATATCGTGTATCTTGGACTTAAGAATGTCTATACTCAAATAAGAAGCGGAAAATTCCGCAATAACAGGAAAGGAAATAACGATCAATGATCTCCAAAGACCCTTATAAAATTTTAGGCGTATCCCCAACAGCTTCAGACGCTGAAATAAAATCAGCTTATAAAGAGCTTGTGAAAAAATATCACCCCGATCAGTATCAGGATAACCCCCTAGCTGACGTAGCTGAGGAGAAAATGTCCGAGATAAACGCCGCCTACGATCAGATCATGACTTCAAGACGTGGGGGAGGATACCAGTCCGCAGAAAGCGGCTATGACGGCTATGCCTCTTCGCAGGGCTTTGACTCAGGCTATATCAGAAGCCTTATCCAAAGCGGAAGCTATACTCAGGCAGATCAGATACTTGATAATGTGTCCTCCTCGGAAAGAAATGCCGAGTGGTATTTCCTTAAAGGCACTATCTGCCACCGCAGAGGCTGGCTCAATGAGGCTTATAACAACTTCACAAGAGCCGTCCAGCTCGACCCTAATAACATGGAGTATCAAAGCGTGTTAGCCCAGATGAACAGACAGCGAAGCGGCTATATGAGCGGCAACCCAACTCAGGGCTACCAAGCAGGCGGCATGAGCGGCCCTGACTGCTGTTCCTCCCTTTGCTGTGCAGACTGCTGCTGTGAAATGATGGGCGGCGACCTTATACCGTGCTGCTAAATAATCATGAGAAATAAAATAGCTTTTCGAGTGGCACTTGGCGGCATATGCTCTGCTGTCTGCCTGCTTTTGATGTTTTCAAGCAGCTTTTTGCCCATGCTCGATTATACTATCCCGACCTTCGCCGGCTTCATGATGGTTGTGATGATAGTGGAGGTGGATAAAAACTGGGCGATAGCCACCTATTGTGCAGTGAGCCTGCTGAGCATTTTCGTAACCCCAAATTATGAAGCAACCCTGCTTTTCATATTGTTCATGGGGTATTATCCAATACTTAAATATTATCTCGACCAAAAGAAAAACCGCCTATTGGTGTGGGCAATAAAGCTTGCAGTGTTCAATGTGGCGATAGTCATCTTCTTTTTGGCATTTCAGTATATCTTTACTTCGGTGGATATGCTCGAGGGCATGGAGATGTTTGGCAAGTATGCCGTGCTTGTTCTGTGGGCGGCGGCGAACCTGTTTTTCTTTATTTATGACTATGCCCTCACACAGTTGACAGATATGTACATAAATTGGTTTAGGAAAAAAATACTCAGAAGAAAATGACGGTGACGTTTTTATGAACGAAGAACAAGAGAAAGAAATATTAAACGAGGCGAAAATACAAACTGCAAGGCACAAGAAAAAAATACAGATAATAAGCCTTGTTGCAATAATAGCGGTCATAGCAATGGCTACAGTGGCGTGTATACCTCTTATAAAAGCGCTTCACAGCAAGGCAGGCATTGCAGCCTTGGAGCGTAAGCTTGATAACTACAGTGGCATTGTGGGAGTGCTTATCTTTACTTTCATACAAGCTCTTCAAGTGGTCATAGCGGTCATACCGCCTATACAAGTGGTGGGTGGAGTGCTGTTCGGCTGGTTCTGGGGCGGGTTGCTATCATTCTTAGGTACACTCCTTGGCACAATGGCAATATTCGTGCTTGTGAAAAAATTTGGCAGACCGATAGTGGAAGCCTTTGTTGACGAGAAACAGCTAAAAAAATTCAAATTCCTGCAAAATGAGAAAAAGCTGACCGTTATCCTTATAATCCTCTATCTCATACCGGGAATACCAAAGGACGTTATCTCATATATCGTCCCCCTGACTCCCATAAGCAAGAAGGATTTTTTCTATTATGTCATGCCTTGCAGACTTCCAGCTATAATGCTCTCCACGATTTTGGGAAGCAATGTAAAAAGCGGCAACTTCACAGTTGCACTTGTGGTGCTTGGAGTAGCTCTAGTAGCAGGTATCGTTGGCTTTTTGTTCAAAGATGTTATAGTGAATAAAATGAAACAACATAAGAAGAACAAATAAGTAAAGTTGCACAAAGTTGAGTTTAGATGAAAAAAATATAAAAAAGTGCTTGACAAAAGGCTCTTGTAGTGGTATAATAAATATCGTTGATTGAGCGGTAAGCTTGAAAGACCACCAAAAAAGCCTGGTCAGGCAGTATGCGGGTGTAGTTCAGTGGTAGAACTCCAGCCTTCCAAGCTGGTCATGTGGGTTCGATTCCCATCACCCGCTCCAATATATCTTAAACTTTTATCCGAGTTTGAGATATCAATGAGTACAGTATGCGTCATTAGCTCAGTTGGATAGAGCAACCGCCTTCTAAGCGGTAGGTCACTGGTTCGAATCCAGTATGGCGTACCATTAAACTCGTTCCAGATGAAAATCTGCTGCGAGTATTTTCTTCTAATATGTATGGTGGGTATAGCGTAGCTGGCCTAACGCGTCAGTTTGTGGCACTGAAGACCGTGAGTTCGAATCTCACTACCCACCCCACTGAATACGTTCTGCATTATGCAGAGCGTATTTTTTTGTTTACATATCGCAGGGCGACCTTTGGTTGCTCGTTTTTTTTATGTACCTCCGACAATGACCTGTATCCTACCGACTTGGATTATTATATCCCACCTGTAAATAGACAGAAAAAGGACGGCAACTTAAAAGCTGCCGCCCCGATCCAGAGGTTATATATTTTATAAAGCGAAATTTTTGTTGTAAACAGTCTCGGCTATCCTGAATGTTTCGTCATCAAGTGCAGGAACAGCGTCAGCAGTGATCAAGGCGGCGCCTCTCTCAAAAGCGTCCTCCGCAATGCCATCGGCACCATGCTGAATAACAACGCTTCTTAACTCAGAGCAATCCACGAAAGCCTTTGCACCAAGCTTCTTCACAGATGATGGGATAACAACTTCTCTCAAAGCCTTACAGCCACGGAAAGCCTCGCTTCCAACATAAGCGATCTTGCCTGATATCCTCACCGTCTTAACTACAGTATTCTGAGCAAACGCCCTCTTGCCTATCCTGCTAACGGAATCAGGAAGATAAACGCTCTCGAGCTTCTCACAAAGTGCAAATGCACACTCGCCTATCTTTCTTACAGATCCTGCGAACTCAACCTTTTTCAGAGCAGAGCAGCCGAAGAATGCGTAGTCGCCAACAGACTCGATTCCAAATGGTATAGAGATCGCTTCCAGACCTGAGCAGAATGTGAAAGCATTCTCTGCGATCTCGATCATAGCTGCCGGTATCTCAAGCTCTCTCAGAGAAATGCAGTTCTGGAAAGCTCCGTTTCCTATGGAAACTATATTTTCATTAAGATAAATTTCTTTCATTGAAGAGCAGAAACCGAATGCAGACTCACCGATCTCTCTTACGCTCTCAGGCAGGTCAGCCCTTTCCAAACTGTCGCAATTGTAGAATGTGAATGGCAGAATCCTTTCCACACCATCAGGTATAGTCGCAAATCTCAGAGATTCACAACCGCAGAATGCCATCTCACCGATAAACCTTACGCTCTCAGGTATAGTCACATTCACCAGTGAACAGCATTTGTAAAATGCCTTTCTTCCGATGATAACAACGTCCTTTGAGATAACAGCACATTTAAGGTCGTAAAGATGTGCGAAAGCACCGCCTGCAACAGCTATGACCTTTTTGCCGCGAAGCTCAAAAGGAAGCTCCAGCACTTCGATATGGCTGTCACCGCAGTATCCAGTGATAATACACATATCGTCAGCCGTAACATATTTAAAACAGCCCGAGATCTTCTCGCTGCTGATACTGCTGCTTGCAGTTACACCAACGCTCTCAAGTGCTTTTTTGAAACCATTGTCGCCCATAAAATTAATGCTTTTCATCAGCGTGACCTCCATTATACCCACTATAAATATATACCTCGTAACTGAACTTAAACGTTTTCTGTATTTTCTAATGAAATTATACTACAGTAAACTATGTTTGTCAATGGTATTCGCAATATTTTATTTATAAAAAATTAATTTTCAGAACTTTTTCACTGATTGTGAACGGCTTTTTTGTCACTTTTCACAATTAATTTACGCAAAATAATTTTAGTTTTCACATATCGTTCTCAATCTATGAGAACACTGTAATTTTATGGTAGCAAACGTTTTCGCAAATGATGCAAAAGACTAATACCAATCTATGGAATTCGCTTGATTAAATCGACCAAACCATAAGATGATGTTTTTCTTATATTTGTAAGATTGTCATAAATTATGTTTATATAATATTAATAAAGAATGATATGCTGTTCACGATAATGCAAGAAAACACCAACAACTGCATTAAAATAGGAGATTAGCATACTAACAATAGTCAAAAATGTATAATACTATCATAAAGGTTTACAAAATAGAAACTTAATTATTACAGATTGTAATAATTAATGGTGTATAATAATATAAATGAAATCGTATAAGTATATGAATACAAAAAACTGGAAAGGACTGATCCGTTATCAACATAATAAGAAAAATAACAGCAGTGATAATTTCATCAGTTATAATGATAAGCTTTGTGGCATTTGCACCGCAGGAATCCACTAAGACTTATGTGAATGTTATAACAGCTTCTGCCGCTGACTCGATGACAAAACCTGTTTTGATAAAAAGACAAGCGTATTCAAACAAAATAGAAGCAGGAGTAAAAAATCTCACTAGCTTTTCATCAAAGACTATATTTGAGGTCTATGTAAACGGACGCTATGTAAGAAAATATACATGGCAGGCACTTAAAAAGGATAACTATATAAATATAACCGATGACGGCAAGCTTTATCTTAAAGCTTCCACAAAATATAAAGTCACCGTTAAAGCGGTAAACGGCAGTGCCAAGTCAGAGTCATCGGTCCTCAACGTAAAGACAGCAGCAAAAACATACTATCATATAGATAAAAACGTTCAGCTTTATAGCTTTAAAAACGGTAGGTTCAAGAAATCCTCAAAAACAAAAGCCTCTGTGGCTGTGTCGGGTACTCTCACTACCGATAAAAATAAGCATGTGGCAGGTCAGAGCAAGAATATCGGCGGAGCAAATTATGTCCTTATCAATGAAGGCGATCATAAGGGTAAGTACGTCAAGGTAGGAAAAGGTGTGAAGCGTACACCTGAGAGAAAAGCAAGAATAAAAACAGCCGTTGATTATGCCGCAAGCATGAACGGCGGAAGATATGTCTGGGGCGGAACAAAATATAAGGCAACGGACTGCTGTGGATTGACAATGCAAGCCTATAGAAAAGCCGGTGTGAATATGTATAACAGCGTATATTCGCAGGCAAAAATGGGAAAAGCAGTGTCTTTGAAGAATATAGAAGCAGGCGACCTGATAATCTGTAATAACTATGGCCATGTAGCAATGTATATAGGCGGTGGGAAAATAGTCCATGCCATGAGTACATATTATGGGATCAGAATACAGCCTCTTGCAAATATCAAGTATTGCGGAAAGATAAACACTATCAGGAGAATACTGTAGTAAGTGAGGAGCAGAGCTAAGTGAGGAGTGAGGAATGGCGGAGTCAAACCGAGCTGAACACCAACACAAAGTAGAGGAAACACCGAGCGAAGCGATTTTGCGGCATAACAAACTGTCGAATAGCTGTAGGGGCGACCTTTGGTCGCCCGCTTGGTTTCATAGCACTGTATCGGCAAATTTTCAAATGTAAATGTAGGGGCTGGTGCCCTCGACAGCCCGATTTTGTTTGCTCGATAATACTTGCGATATCTACACAATTTTTCCTTGACAATCTCGCTGACCAGTGTTATAATAAAAAAGCAGAAAAATTGCGAAAAATCGAATAAAGTTTGCAGGGGGACCCAGGCAAAAAGCTGGGTTGAGAAGGTAAAACCTGACCCTTTGAACCTGTTGGTCAATACCAGTGTAGGAAGCAAGTTTTGTGTAAATTTACCTCCTGCATGGTCAGGAGGTTTTTTTGTTTCCCCTTTTCCATAAGAAAGGAATAAAGTATGTTAAAATGTTTGTCAGTGGCAGGCTCGGATTGCTCCGGTGGCGCAGGTATACAAGCCGACCTTAAAGCCTTCAGTGCTAATGAAACTTTCGGCATGAGCGTTATTACCTCTGTCGTCGCTGAAAATACTACCCGTGTGCTGTCTGTTTTCAACGTACCCGTTGAGGAGATACAAAAACAGATAGACGCAGTGTTTGAGGATATCCACGTCGATGCCGTAAAACTCGGTATGCTCCCAACTGCCGAAATTATTTCAGCAGTTGCGGATAAGCTTAATGAGTATAAACCAAGTATTATCGTCTGCGATCCCGTCATGGTCGCTACAAGCGGCGACGCTCTCTCTGAGGGCGGAACTGTTTCCGCCATGAGGGAAAAGCTCTTTCCTATAGTTACGCTCCTTACACCGAATATCCCCGAAGCTGAAGCTATCTCAGGCTTGGAGATAAAGAATGAAAACCATATGGAAGAAGCCGCAAGGATAATAATGGATATGGGCGTAAAAAACGTCCTCGTCAAAGGCGGTCATCTCACTGGCGATGCTGTGGATTATCTCTGTACCCCAGAGGGCGTTCATAAGCTTGCCTGCAAGCGTGTTGATTCGCCTAATACCCATGGCACTGGCTGTACTTTGTCATCTGCCATAACTGCAAACCTTGCCCACGGTATGGATATGCTCTCCGCTGTAACAAAGGCGAAAAACTATATCACCGAGGCAATAGAAAAATCATTCACAGTGGGCAAAGGACATAGCCCCGTTAATCACTTTTATGACTATTACGATTTGAAAGGAACTGTTCTATGAGAAATTATAAAACTCAAATGGAAGCCGCTAAAAAGGGTATCGTTACCCCTGAAATGGAAACAGTGGCTAAGAAAGAAAATATGGACGTAAACGAGCTTATGGCTCTTGTTGCAGCAGGTCAGGTGGCGATCCCTGCCAATGTGAACCATACTGCTCTCTCTGCCGAGGGTATCGGTAAAGGTCTTAAAACTAAGATAAACGTAAATCTCGGTATCTCAGGGGACGCTAAGAATTATGACATTGAGATGCAGAAAGTGGATATGGCTATCAAGTTCGGCGCTGAAGCTATCATGGATCTGTCAAACTACGGCAAGACCAATACTTTCAGAAAAGAGCTAGTAGCAAAGTCGCCTGCCATGATAGGCACTGTTCCTATGTATGACGCTATCGGCTACCTCGATAAAGACCTCCTTGAGATATCCGCTCAGGACTTTCTTAAGGTAGTAAAAGCCCATGCAGAAGAGGGCGTTGACTTTATGACTATCCACGCAGGTATCAACAGACGTGCAATCGAAGCTTTCAGACGTGAGGGAAGAAAAATGAATATCGTTTCCCGTGGCGGTTCACTGCTTTTCGCATGGATGATGATGACAGGCAATGAAAACCCATTCTTCGAGTATTATGACGAGGTGCTTGAAATACTCAGAGAGTATGACGTTACTATCTCACTTGGCGACGCACTCCGCCCGGGATGTCTTGCAGACGCTTCCGACGCCGCTCAGATCTCCGAGCTTATCGAGCTTGGCAACCTCACAAAGAGAGCGTGGGAAAAGGACGTTCAGGTAATGGTAGAGGGTCCGGGTCATATGGCAATGAACGAGATCGCCGCAAATATGATAATGGAAAAGAAGATATGCCACGGTGCGCCTTTCTATGTACTTGGACCTCTGGTAACAGATATCGCCCCTGGCTATGACCATATCACATCGGCTATCGGTGGAGCAATAGCCGCAGCAAGCGGTGCAGACTTCCTCTGCTATGTTACCCCTGCCGAGCATCTCAGACTTCCTGACGTTGACGACGTTAAGGAGGGCATTATCGCCAGCAAGATAGCAGCTCATGCCGCAGATATCGCAAAGGGCGTAAAGGGTGCAAGAGATATCGACGATAAAATGGCAGCGGCACGTCACAAAATGGATTGGGACGAAATGTTCGAGATAGCACTTGACGGTGAAAAGGCAAGAAGATTCTTTGAGCAGACCCCACCTGCCGACAGACATACTTGCTCAATGTGCGGCAAGATGTGTGCCGTTAGAACAACAAACATGATACTTGAGGGCAAAGAAGTGAAATTCTGCTCAGAGAAGTAGAAAACTCGATGTATGGGCGAACAGCGTTCGCCCACATGATATTAAAATTGAATGTCAGCTCGACAATTGTACGAAAAATCGGACAATTACATGAGAGCAGATATAAAAAGAATGTAATGTGCAAGAGGAGCGTCTTGCGAACTTTTTCATAAAAAGTATTCAGCGAGGGAACCCGTGTTTCGGGGTGAGAGGGTGCGATGGAGCACCGACCGAAAATAATTTACGTCAGATCGTGAGCGGATAGCATAGCCACGGTCTGTGCGCTGCTGGATAACTTGCTCTTTTTCGTTCGGCGGTGCGATACGATATGGAGGAATAAAAATGAAAAAGACAAACATTCACAAATTGGTATTCGCAGCAGTATTGGTAGCCCTTGCAGTGGTAGGCTCGCTTGTTTCGTTCCCTATCGGCGCTTCAAAGTGCGCACCTGTTCAGCACCTTGTAAACATAATCGGTGCAGTTTTCCTTGGACCTGCATGGGCAGTGGGCGTTGGCTTCACAGCCGCACTTCTCAGAAATCTTCTGGGACTTGGCTCTCTCCTTGCGTTCCCAGGCTCAATGGTTGGCGCATTCGTTGCAGGTATGCTCTATAAGTACATAAAGAAGCTCCCTGCCGCTTATGTTGGCGAGCTTTTCGGCACATCAGTCCTCGGTGGACTTCTTGCATACCCTGTTGCAAGATTTCTCGTTGGCGCACCAGCCGCAGCAATAACAGTTTATATCCTGCCTTTCTTTGTAAGCTGTGCAGGCGGTACAGTTCTTGCTATCGTTATCGTTACAGCTCTTAAAAAGGCAAAAGTATTTGATAATTTTCTTGGCTTCTCAAAGGAGGTAAGAGCATAATGGGCTCTATAATTGAAAGCTGTGCGAAAGCAGCAGACAAGGTAAGAGATATATGCCCTTTGGTGCATTGTATCACAAATTATGTTACTGTAAATGACGTTGCAAACTGCATTCTCGCCATTGGCGCTTCACCTATCATGGCAGACGATATCGCAGAAGCAGCAGATATAACTTCTATCTCAAAGGCTCTCGTTATAAACATGGGTACTCTCAATGCAAGAACGGTCGAGTCAATGGTAGCTGCTGGAAAGAAAGCCAACGAGCTTGGCGTTCCTGTGGTTTTTGACCCGGTTGGAGCAGGCGCATCAAATTTCAGAAATGAAACTGCAAAGCGTATACTTGAAAATGTGAAAATAAGCATACTCAGAGGAAATCTTTCTGAAATGTCATATCTTGCAGGACTAGAAGTTTCCACAAAGGGTGTTGACACCTCGGAAGCTGACGAGAAAAACGACCCTGTTTCCGTTGCGAAAAAAACAGCTGCAAAGTATAACTGCGTTGCAGCTATCACAGGTGCGGTGGATACAATAACAGACGGAAAAAGAGTCGCAAGGATATCAAACGGTCACCCATATCTTTCAAAGGTAACAGGCACGGGCTGTATGACAACAGGACTTGTAGGCTCATTCGCAGGTGCTTGCGACGATATGTATACCGCCGCTGTAACAGGCATTGCAAGCATGGGCATAGCAGGCGAGTTCGCATATGAAAATGCTGGAGAGATAGGCTCAGGAAGTTTCCATATTTCTATCATTGACGCAATCAGCAAAATGAATAGTCAGGTATTTGCGGCTAAGGCTAAGATAGAAGAAGTTTAGTATTGCAATATTTCAGATCTAGTGGTATCATATCAATGTGATGCCACTAAATTTTATGTGGTGATGTTGCTTGCGGGGGCGAACAGCGTTCGTCCGTTTGCATTGCATATTATACTTTTTCATACAAAGGAGAATGAAAAATGACCGTAAGATTTGCTTGTGAAAAGGATATACCGCAAATGAACAGCCTGCTCTATCAGGTAGAAAGAGTTCATCAGCAGGGCAGACCTGACCTTTTTAAAGAGGGTGCGAAAAAGTATACTGATAACGAGCTTAAAGATATGCTCAAGGATAAAACAAAGCCTATATTTGCCGCAGTTGATGAAAATGATGTGATGAAGGGCTACGCTTTTTGTGTGTTTCAGGAGCATAAGGGCGACAATGTTCTCACGGATATAAAGACTTTGTATATCGACGATCTGTGCGTTGATGAAAATTGCAGAGGTCAGCATATCGGCTCGGTACTTTACGAGGCGGTGAAGAAATTCGCTAAGGAGCAGGGCTGTTATAATGTTACTCTCAACGTGTGGGAGTGTAATCCATCGGCAAGAAAATTTTACGAAAAAGCAGGGCTGAAGCCATACAAGACAGGTATGGAAGTTATTTTATGATAAAAGATAAGAGGGTAAAAAAATGGACAAATCGAAAATTGACTACACGCTTTATCTCTGCACTGACCGTGGACTTATGTCCTGCGAAACTATCGAGCAGTCGGTAGAGGAGGGTGTAAAAGGCGGCTGTACAGTTATCCAGCTAAGAGAGAAGGACTGCACTTCAAGAGAGTTCTATGAGCTTGCAGTTCGAGTAAAAAAGATAACGGACAAATACAATGTGCCGCTTATCATCAACGACAGACTTGATATCGCACAGGCTGTTGACTGTGCAGGCGTTCATCTGGGACAGAGCGATATGCCATGTGCTGTTGCAAGAAAAATCCTCGGTGAGGACAAGATAATAGGTATTTCTGCGGCAACTCTTGAAGAAGCTAAAAAAGCGCAGGCAGACGGTGCAGATTACCTTGGTGTTGGTGCAATGTATGCCACCAACACAAAGACAGACGCAAGAGCTGTCACAAAGGAACAGCTTGTAGAAATAAGAGCCGCTGTGGATATCCCTATCGTAATAATAGGCGGAGTTAATCAAAAAACTGTGCCGAACTTTAAGGGTATGGGTATTGACGGCGCTGCGGTAGTTTCTGCGGTGGTTTCTCAGCCTGATATTGAAAAGGCGGCAAAGGATCTTCGTGAGCTTTGCGAGGATTGCTTCGGAAGATAAGATGTTGAACGGGCGGTTATTTAGACCGTCCGTTTTTTGTTTTAAAAAATGTATGATTTTGTCTTTCAATTTTACACAAATTATACATTGCGCTATTGACGATTAAGTTAAAATCGGTTATAATAAATTAAAAAGATTTATTTTTTGGATTAAAACGCTAATGCGTTGAAATAGTAATGTATGTTAGGAGAGTAAAAATGAAAAAAACTAAGATCGTATGCACTATCGGACCTTCCACAGATGACGAAAACATTATGCGTGAGCTTATGAAAAACGGCATGGACGTTGCGAGATTCAATTTCTCACACTCTGACCACAGTGTTCATAAGGCTCGTTTTGAAACTGTATGCAAGCTAAGGGAAGAACTTGGCGTTAATATTGCAACTCTTCTTGATACAAAAGGACCTGAGGTAAGACTTAAAAACTTTAAGGATCACAAGCCTGTTACTATCAAGGACGGCGATACATTCACACTTACCACAAGAGAAGTGGAGGGTGACGAAACTATCTGCTCTATCACATTCCCACAGCTTCCAAAGGACGTTTCTGTAGGCACCAGAATACTTATCAATGACGGAAATATCGAGCTGAAAGCTACCAGAGTTGACAGCACCGATATCGTCTGCGAAGTTATCCACGGCGGAGTTGTTTCCGACCACAAGGGTATCAACGTTCCTGATGTGAACCTTTCTATGCCTTACATTTCTGATGCTGATATGGCTGACCTTGAATTTGGCGCAAAAATGGGGTTTGACTATATCGCAGCTTCATTCGTAAGAACAGGCGCTGACGTTATTTATCTTAGAAAATTTACCCAGAGCCTTGGCTGGTTCAATCCTAGAATCATCGCTAAGATAGAAAACGCTCAGGGTGTTGCCAATATTGACGAGATCCTTGACGCTGCTGACGGAATAATGGTAGCAAGAGGTGATATGGGCGTTGAGATACCTTTCGAGCAGATACCTGCTATCCAGAAAGAGCTTATCAGAAAAGCCTACAACGCAGGCAAAAACGTTATCACAGCAACTCAGATGCTGGAGTCTATGATAACAAACGCACGTCCTACAAGAGCCGAGATAACCGATGTTGCAAACGCTATTTATGACGGCTCGTCTGCTATAATGCTTTCAGGGGAAACTGCCGCAGGTAAATATCCTGTTGAGGCAGTCAAGACCATGAGCCTTATCGCAGAAACGACCGAAAAGGATATCGACTATATCTCACGTTTCAAGAAAAGAGCAGACGAGAGAAATTCATCTATCACTGACGCTATCTCACACGCTACTGTTACAACTGCCCATGACCTTAATGCTGTAGCGATCCTGACAGTAACAAAAGGCGGAACAACAGCAAGAACGCTTTCAAAATTCCGTCCGAACTGTCCTATAATCGCACTTACAACTGACGATACAACATATCATCAGCTCAGCCTTTCATGGGGTATCAGAGCAGGCGTTATCGAAGAGAAAACAAACACTGACGAACTCATCAGACACGCTCTGGAGCGTTCTGTGGAGCTTGGCTATCTGAAGAAGGGCGACCTTGTCGTTATTACAGCAGGAGTACCGCTTGGAATGAGCGGAACGACAAATCTGCTCAAAGTCGAGAGAGCGTAGTTTTTAAGTGAGGAGTGAGGAGTGAGGAATGGCAGCGCCATACCGAGCAAATCACCAACACAAAGTAAAAGCACACACGAGCGAAGCGAGCAAAATGTCTGCGGAGAGAGCCTCTATAGGTGCAAGCCTGCTAAGCGGTGCAGAAAAGCAATAGAAGAATTGCAAAAAAATCAATTACAAAGCGGTGTCGGAGCGGAATGCTCTGCGCCGCTTTTGTTGCAAAAAATGTTTGAGCTTTTTGGAGGCGATCACTTTTTTTATTCAAATAATTTTCCGTGAATTGGGTAACCGATTCTAACATATGAAAGAAGTATGGCGTAAGAGTAATATTTCTGAATGTGACTTGACTTTGATTTTGAAGTATGTTATTATTTTAACATACGAGCGGTAGTATTATTAATAGGTATGCAATACAGAATATTGAGGTAATATGTGCTGCCCGAAATCTTATGTCAGGAGAGTATAAAATGGAAAGACAGTTTTATGACGAATGGGAAGGCTTTAAGCCCGGCAGATGGTCAAACACTTCTATCAATCTTCGTGATTTTATCCAGAAGAACTTCACACCATATGACGGTGACGACAGCTTCCTTACAGGCCCTACAGAAGCAACTACTAAGCTCTGGGAACAGGTAATGGAGCTTTCAAAGAAGGAGAGAGAAGCCGGCGGTGTTCTCGATATGGACACTAAGATCGTTTCTACTATCACCTCACACGGCCCTGGTTACCTTAACAAGGATCTTGAAAAGATCGTTGGTTTCCAGACTGACAAGCCTTTCAAGCGTTCTCTTCAGCCTTTCGGCGGTATCAGAATGGCTATGAATGCTTGCGAGCAGAACGGCTACACAGTTGATCCTGAAGTTGTAAAGATCTTTACTGAATATAGAAAAACTCACAATCAGGGCGTTTTTGACGCTTACACACCTGAGATGAAGCTTGCCAGACACGCTGCTATCATCACAGGTCTTCCAGACGCTTATGGCAGAGGAAGAATCATAGGCGACTACAGAAGAGTTGCTCTTTATGGTATAGACTATCTCGTTGAGGACAAGAAGGATCAGCTTGCTACTTCACTGGTAAGAATGACTTCTAAGAACATCAGACTCAGAGAAGAGCTTTCTGAGCAGATCAGAGCCCTTGGCGAACTCAAGAAGCTTGGTGAGATCTACGGCTATGATATCTCTCGTCCTGCTAAGAACGCTAAGGAAGCTATCCAGTGGCTGTACTTCGGCTATCTTGCTGCTGTTAAGGAGCAGAATGGTGCTGCAATGTCACTTGGCAGAACTTCTACATTTATCGATATATACATCAAGAGAGATATGGACAGAGGTATCCTCACAGAGCAGGAGGCTCAGGAGCTTGTTGACCACTTCATCATGAAGCTCAGACTTGTTAAGTTCGCTAGAACACCTGAGTACAACTCACTGTTCTCAGGCGACCCAACTTGGGTAACAGAGTCTATCGGCGGCGTTTCTATCGACGGCGTTCCAATGGTAACAAAGACTTCATTCAGATATCTCCACACACTTGAGAACCTTGGTCCTGCACCAGAGCCGAACATGACAGTTCTGTGGAGCACAAAGCTTCCTTTAAACTTCAAGAAGTTCTGTGCTAAGACTTCTATCAAGACTTCTGCTATCCAGTACGAGAACGACGACCTTATGAGAGTTACACACGGTGACGACTACGCTATCGCTTGCTGTGTATCTTCAATGAGGATCGGTAAGGAAATGCAGTTCTTCGGTGCAAGAGCTAACCTTGCTAAGTGCTTGCTTTATGCTATCAACGGCGGTGTTGACGAAAGACTTAAGATACAGGTAGGTCCTAAGTATCGTCCTGTTACAGGCGATTACCTCGATTATGATGATGTAATGGCTAAGTATGACGATATGATGGAGTGGCTGGCTGGTCTGTATGTAAATACACTGAACGTTATCCACTATATGCACGATAAGTATTCTTATGAGAGAGTTCAGATGGCTCTTCATGACAGAGATGTCAAGAGATACTTCGCTACAGGTATCGCAGGTCTGTCAGTTGTTGCTGACTCACTTTCTGCTATCAAGTACGCTAAGGTAAAGTGCATCAGAGATGAGGACGGAATCGTAACTGACTACGAAGTTGAGGGCGATTTCCCTAAGTATGGTAACAACGACGAGAGAGTTGACAAGATCGCAGTTGACCTCGTTAGAACATTCATGGACAAGATCAGAAAGCACCACACATACAGAGATGGTGTTCCTACAATGTCTATCCTTACTATCACATCTAACGTTGTTTATGGTAAGAAGACTGGTTCTACACCTGACGGAAGAAAGATCGGTGTGCCTCTTGCTCCTGGTGCTAACCCAATGCACGGCAGAGATACTCACGGTGCATCTGCATCACTTTCTTCAGTTGCTAAGCTGCCATTCAGACACGCTCAGGACGGTATCTCAAACACATTCTCTATCATTCCTGACGCTCTTGGCAAGGACGACAAGGTATTCATGGGCGACCTTGATATCGAAAGCATAGCTAAGGAGCTTAACGAAGATGGGGTTTAATGTTAAAAAGGACGAGGACGAGGCTCAGGTAAACGAGCTTGTTGACGTCATTGACAGACTTATGATGGGCGGTCAGGGTCATCTTACGATAGACATTGACGAAACTGAAGAAGGTCTGAACGTTAAAACTTACAGCACTTCCGATTGTGGCGGTGACGGCAAGACGGCTTGCTGTCAGCCTACAGAAGAGGACGCTGTTGACAGAGATGAAGATTAACTCCCTATTTTAGAAAACGGCGGAGGTTCGTTCTCCGCTTGTTTTCCATAAATACTAAGAAAGGAATGTAATACTATGGCAAACTTTGAACCAACAGAGGCACAGGTAGACAACCTTATCGGACTTCTTGACGGATATGCTGAAAAAGGCGGTCATCACCTTAATGTAAATGTACTTAACAGAGAAACTCTTCTGGACGCTCAGGCTCACCCTGAGAAGTATCCACAGCTCACTATCAGAGTTTCAGGCTACGCTGTAAACTTCGTAAAGCTTACTAAGGAGCAGCAGGACGACGTTATTTCAAGAACGTTCCACAAGAGCCTTTAATTTGAGCTTTGCCGCATAGAATGAGTTTCTTTGCGGATAATATGCACACGGGCGGTCGGCGTCGTCTTACATGGAACATCTTGTTTTATGTGGATGAGAGCTGCCGCTCGTTTGTTGCTTTTTGTGGATAGGTGTGCGGTGATATAAATTTGTGAGCGAGCAGAAACGGGACGTCGAGGGCGCCGTCCCCTACAGAATGGTTTGTGCAGGCTGAAAGGGCGTGCGTTCATGCGAAATAAAAAAGGAGGGATATCCCATGGAGGGATTTATACATTCTACGGAAAGCTTTGGTACGGTGGACGGACCGGGGATAAGGTTTGTTATTTTCTTTCAGGGCTGTCCTATGAGATGTCTTTACTGCCACAATCCTGATACTTGGAAGATAGGCACGGGTACAAAGAGGACGGTTGAAAGTCTGCTGGCGGAATATGACTCGGTAAAAGAGTTCATGAAAAACGGCGGAATTACCTGCACGGGCGGCGAGCCTTTGGTACAGATAGACTTTGTGACGGAGCTTTTTGAAAAGGCTAAGGAAAAGGGGATACACACTTGTCTTGACAGCTCGGGCATCACTTTTACGCCTGACAGCACGGAAAAGTTTGAAAGGCTTTGCAAATGCACTGACCTTGTTATGCTGGATATCAAGCATATTGACCGTGAGGAACACAAGAAGCTTACGGGACATTACAATGACAACATTCTTGCGTTTGCAAAGTTTTTGTCGGAGCATGGTGTGCCTATATGGATACGTCATGTTGTTGTGCCGGGTATCACGGACAAGGAAGAATATCTTTTCAGGCTGGGCGAATTTATTTCTCAGCTAAAGACTTTGAAAGCGCTTGACGTTTTGCCTTATCACACTATGGGCAAGGTAAAGTATGAGCAGCTCGGTATAGATTATCCTCTTGGTGACACGCCGCCTCTTGACAAGGAGGACGCTGTTAAGGCGAGAGATGTTATCATGAGAGGGCTTAAAGCGGCGTTGAAAAAGAGAAAATAGTATTTAGACGAGTAGACTTTGGTCTGCTCGTTTTTTTGTGTAAAAGTATATATTTTTCTCGACAAGTTTTTGAAAATATTCTGCATATTTGGATAATTGACGGCAGGCTTAAAATATGGTAAAATGAATGAGTAAGGAATACAGCAATAGAATATTGTTAAGACAGGTTTATATTGGAAACGCACATTCTCTGAATGATAACGAACAACACAGCGTCTGCGAAAGGGCTGTAGGTTTGATATCATAAGGAGGATTTTTTTATGCCAAAGAATTTGTTTCAGGAGATAGTTTTTACGGTGCTGATGGTGTTTGTGATGGTATACGCCATGATATGCTACAACATTGCACTCAACATGGGCGGAATGTCAAATGCCGTATTTCTCAAGGCGTTTCACGAGCTTGTGATAATGGCTCCGATAGCTTTTGTTCTTGACTTTTTTGCTGTGGGAAAGATAGCAAAGAAAAAGGCTTTCAGCATTGTTGATATGAGAAAGGATAATCCTTTTCATCTTGTGCTTGCCATATCTGTTATCTCTGTTATTTTTATGTGCCCACTCATGAGCCTTGCGGCTACGCTGCTTTTTAAGGACGCAGGCAGGGAAGTTATTGCGGTATGGTTAGAAACAACGGCTATGAACTTTCCTATGGCTCTTTGCTGGCAGCTTTTCTTTGCAGGTCCGATAGTTAGATTCGTCTTCGGACTTATTTTCAGAGAACGTGAACAGAAAAGCGGGGCTGTTTCTGCGGCTGCGGAATAAGGTTTTTACGAGTGGACTTTAGTCTACTCGTTTTTTATTTTACACTGAAAAATAAAAACTAAAAAAAGTGTTAAAAGCCTTTACAAAGGCAGGCGGTTGTGTTATAATAGTAATCGTAAAAATTTGCGTGAAAAAGGAGGAGCTTATAGTGCAGAAGGCGTATCTGATTTTGGAGAACGGTACTATTTTCGAGGGTAAAAGTTTCGGCGCAGCTGGCGAAGCTATTGGCGAAATTGTTTTTACTACGGCCATGACAGGCTATCTCGAAACACTTACTGACCCTAGTTACTACGGACAGATAGTTGTTCAGACATTTCCGCTAATTGGTAACTATGGTGTTATTCCTGAGGATTTTGAAAGTGAATGTCCTCATGTTAAAGCTTATATTGTTAGAGATTGGTGTCAAGAGCCTAGCAACTTCCGTTGTGAGGGTGATCTTGACACTTTTTTAAAGCAGCATAACATCGTTGGTCTTTACGGTATCGACACTCGTCAGCTCACAAAAATAGTTCGTGAGTCGGGTGTTATGAACGGAAAGATCGTTCCTGAGGGTTCAAGCTTAGGACTGACAGATCTGAAGAACTACACGATAGTTGAGGCTGTAAAGAACACGACCTGCTCGGAGGAGAAGACATTCGAGCCTGAGGGAGAGGTCAAGAGAAAGGTAGTGCTTTACGATTTCGGTGCAAAGCACAACATTGGAAGAGAGCTTGTTAAGAGAGGCTGCGAGGTAACTGTTGTTCCTGCTTATACTAAGGCAGAGAGGATAAAGGAGCTTGCACCTGACGGCATAATGCTTTCAAATGGACCTGGAGATCCTGCGGAGAATGTGGAGATAATCGAGGAGCTTAAAAAGCTTTCTGAGATGAAGATACCTACTTTTGGAATTTGCTTGGGTCATCAGCTTTTGGCGCTTGCACATGGTGCGATGACACACAAGCTGAAGTATGGTCACAGAGGTGCGAACCAGCCTGCTGAGAACACTGAAACAGGCAGAGTTTACATAACATCACAGAACCATGGATATGCAGTAGAGAACGATTCGCTCCCTGAGGGTGAAGCAAAGGTGCTTTATGTAAATGCCAATGACGGCACTTGTGAGGGTATCAGATATCTCAACGAACCTGCATTTTCTGTACAGTTCCACCCAGAGGCTTGTGGTGGTCCGCATGATACTGACTTCTTGTTTGATGAGTTTATTGAGCTCATTGATGAGAATAAGAAATAAGCTCTGATTTTTTTGAAGTATAGAAATTATTGATCTCAGTTTCTGCAACAGTAGGGGCGAACAGTGTTCGCCCGTGGCTGACGGAATGTGTTTGACATGACTATTGTAGTGTTCATTATTCGAGCGGCTTTTATATGGGGCGGTCGTGATAGTGAACGGGCGAACGCTGTTCGCCCCTACATTATGTTTTACTGAGGTCGTTAAGCTTTAACACAGAGGGCTGCTGGGTGCGGTTTTCGAGAGTGTGAGAAGGGATAACTCCTCACTCCTCACTCCTCACTTTCAGCGTTTCCCTAAACTTTTCAGAAAGGATTGAATTTAAGTGCCTTTAAATAAAGATATAAAGCGAGTTCTCGTTATCGGCTCGGGTCCTATCGTTATAGGTCAGGCTGCAGAGTTTGACTATGCAGGTACACAGGCTTGCCGTGCGCTCAAGCAGGAGGGTCTGGAGGTTATTCTTATAAACTCTAACCCTGCTACTATCATGACGGACAATGCTATGGCTGACAAGATATACATTGAGCCGCTTACTCTTGAAACTGTTAAGAGAGTTATCAAAAAAGAACGTCCTGACAGCCTGCTTTCTACCCTTGGCGGTCAGACGGGTCTTACGCTTTCTATGCAGCTTGCTAAGGAGGGATTCCTTGACAAGTATAATGTAAAGCTTCTTGGTGCTAACCCTGAAACTATCGACAAGGCTGAGGACAGACAGATGTTCAAGGACACTATGGAGTCTATCGGTCAGCCATGTATCCCGTCTAAGGTCGTTAATACTGTTGAGGACGCTGTAGACTTCGCTAATCAGCCTGGTATCGGTTATCCTCTTATCATCAGACCTGCTTTTACCCTTGGCGGTACTGGCGGAGGAATCGTTAATGATGAAGAAGAACTGAAAGAGATCACAAGGAATGGTCTTTATCTTTCACCTATCACTCAGGTGCTTGTTGAGAAATGTATCGCAGGCTGGAAAGAGATCGAGTTTGAGGTAATGAGAGACGCTAAGGGCAACGTTATCACTGTTTGCTCAATGGAGAACTTTGACCCTGTTGGTGTTCACACAGGCGACTCTATCGTTATCGCTCCTGCTGTTACGCTGGCCGATAAGGAATATCAGATGCTCCGTTCCGCAGCTTTGAAGATAATCGATACTCTTAAAGTAGAGGGTGGCTGCAACTGTCAGTTCGCTCTTAACCCTGACAGCTTCGAGTATGCTGTTATCGAGGTAAACCCTAGAGTTTCACGTTCTTCCGCACTTGCTTCTAAGGCGACAGGTTATCCTATCGCTAAGGTTGCAGCTCAGATAGCTATCGGATATACTCTTGACGAGATAAAGAATGCTGTAACAGGCAAGACTTATGCTTGCTTTGAGCCTGCACTGGACTATGTTGTTGTTAAGCTCCCTAAGTGGCCTTTCGACAAGTTCGTTTATGCTAAGCGTGAGCTTGGCACACAGATGAAGGCTACAGGTGAAGTTATGGCTATCGGCTCAACTTTTGAGCAGGCTATAATGAAGGCTGTAAGAGGTGCTGAGATAGGTCATGACTGCCTTATCTCACCTAAGATGCTTGACCTTGATGACAAAACTATCCATGACAGACTTTCTGACTGCACAGACGAAAGACTTTTCGTTGTATACGAGGCTCTCAGACGTGGCGTTTCTGTTGATGAGATACACAGCATCACTAAGATAGACGAGTGGTTCCTCTACAAGCTCTGCAAGCTTATAGACATGGAAAAGACGCTCAAGAATGACTTCAACGAGGAAACTTATCTTGAAGCTAAGAAGATAGGCTATACTGATAAGGTCATCGAGAAGATAACCGGCAAGAAGATAGAAAAGCCTGTTCATGCTGTATTTAAAATGGTTGATACTTGTGCGGCTGAGTTTGCGGCTATGACACCTTACTTCTACTCAACATATGACAACGAGGACGAGGCAAGCGAGTTCATTGCAAACAGGGGTCATGACAGAAAGACTGTTATAGTATTCGGTTCAGGTCCTATCAGAATAGGTCAGGGTATCGAGTTCGACTATGCGTCAGTTCACTGCGTATGGGCTTTGAAAGAAAAGGGATATGACGTTGTTATCGTAAACAACAACCCTGAGACAGTTTCAACTGACTTTGATACTGCTGACAGACTTTATTTCGAGCCTCTTACTGACGAGGACGTTATGAACATCATCAGAGTTGAGAAGCCTGTTGGAGTTGTTGTGGCATTCGGCGGACAGACTGCTATCAAGCTCACAAAGCACATGGCTGAACATGGTGTAAACATTCTTGGTACTCCTCCTGACGCTATCGACGCTGCTGAGGACAGAGAGAGATTTGACGAGCTGCTTGAACAGCTTAAAATAAAGAGACCTCAGGGCTTTACGGTCATGACTTGTGACGAGGCTCTTGAAGTTGCAAACAAGATACACTATCCTGTTCTTATGAGACCTTCTTACGTTCTTGGCGGACAGAACATGATAATCGCATTCAATGATGATGATATCAAGGAATACATGGCTATCATTCTCGACCAGGGAATCGAGAACCCTGTACTTATAGACAAGTATCTTATGGGTACTGAGCTTGAGATAGACGCTATCTGTGACGGCGAGGATATTCTTATCCCTGGTATCATGGAGCATATCGAGAGAACAGGTATCCACTCAGGCGACTCTATTGCGGTTTATCCTGCATGGAACGTTTCTGACAGCTTGATAAACAGAATTATCGAGTGTTCAAAGAAGCTTGCTATCGCACTTAACACAAAGGGTCTTGTAAACATTCAGTATATTGCATACCATGATGAGATATATGTTATCGAGGTAAACCCACGTTCTTCAAGAACTATCCCTTATATTTCTAAGGTAACGGGCGTTCCTATGGTAGACCTTGCAACTAAGTGTATGCTGGGCGAGAAGCTGAAAGACATGGGCTACGGCACTGGTCTTTACAGAAATTCACCATATGTTGCCGTTAAAGTTCCTGTATTCTCATTCGAGAAGCTTATCGGTGTTGACAACCACCTTGGACCTGAGATGAAGTCAACAGGTGAGGTACTTGCAGTTTCTAATTCCCTCGAGGAGTCACTGTATAAGGGCCTTACTGCTGCTGGCTACAAGCTTGGCAAGAAGGGCGGAGTATTCATCACTGTCAGAGATTCTGACAAGGGCGAGATACCACAGACGGCTAAGATGTTTGCTGACCTTGGATTTAAGATATACGCTACAAACGGAACTGCTAAGGTGCTTCACGAGCATGGCATTGACGCTGAGGTAGTGGCTAAGATACACGAGAACGAGGACAACAACACTCTTACACTTATCGAGAGCGGAAAGATAGCTTACGTTATCTCTACTTCTTCAAAGGGAAGGATACCTACCAGAGATTCTGTTAAGATAAGAAGAAAGACAGTTGAGTGGAACATTCCTTGTCTGACTTCTATCGACACTGCAAACGCTATTGCGGCATCTATCAGAAGTAAATACACTGAGTCAACTACTGAGATAGTTGATATCAACAACATGAGAACTGAAAAGCAGACATTTGAGTTCACAAAGATGCAGGGCTGCGGCAATGACTACATCTACTTCAACTGCTTTGACCAGAGAATAGACAATCCTGAGGGTCTGGCACTCAATCTGTCTGACAGACACTTCGGTATCGGCGGCGACGGTGTTATCCTTATCTGCCGTTCAAAGGTCGCAGACGCTAAGATGAGAATGTTCAATCTTGACGGTTCTGAGGGCAAGATGTGCGGAAACGGTATCAGATGCGTTGCTAAGTTCATGAGAGATAACGGCATTGTTGACAAGGACGAAATGACTATCGAAACACTTTCGGGTATCATGACAGTTTCACTTATCCGTCACTACGGTGAGGTAAGCGGTGCTACTGTAAACATGGGCAAGGCTATTCTTGCTCCTCACCTTGTTCCTGTTGAACTTGAGCCTGACGAGAACGGCAGGGTAGTTGACAGAAAGGTGAACATTGCAGGAAATGACTACAACATCACCTGCGTTTCAATGGGCAACCCACACGCCGTTGTATTCATGAACAATGTTGACAGCCTTGACATTGACAAGGTAGGTCCTGAGTTCGAGCATGACAAGATATTCCCTGAGAGAGTGAACGCTGAGTTCATCAAGGTGATCGATGACCACACACTCAAGATGAGAGTATGGGAGAGAGGCTCCGGCGAGACTTGGGCTTGCGGCACCGGTGCTTGTGCAGCAGCAGTTGCGGCTGTTCTTAACGGATTCTGCAAAAAGGACGAGGAAATATCTGTTATACTTAAGGGAGGCACTCTTAAGATAAGATACACAGACGAGGCTGTATATCTTACAGGCGACGCTGTAACAGTATTCTCAGGTCACATCGTAATGTAAATTTCGCAGCGGACACTGCGTTAAAAAAGCGGCAGCCGCAGAGCGTTTTGAATGTGCTTTGCGGCTGTGTGCGTTTTATAAGTTTGACCCGTGAAACTTCGGGTCGCAAAAATGAAAAGGAGTTGGAATTATGCCAAGTATAAACGAAAATTTTCTCAAGCTGGAAAAGAATTATCTTTTTATAAACATTGCCAAGAAGGTAAAGGCTTTCACTGAGGCTCACCCTGAGGCTGACATCATCAGAATGGGTATCGGCGACGTTACTCAGCCTATCGCAAAGTGCGTTGTTGAGGCAATGAAAAAGGGCGCTGACGAAATGGGCGTCAAGGAAACATTCAAGGGCTATGAGGACAGCGGTGCAGGATATGACTTCCTGAAAGAGGCTGTTGCAGGCTACTACAAGAGCTTCGGTGTTGACATTCCTGCTGACGACATCAGGATAAACGACGGTGCAAAGTCTGACTGCGGAAACATTGTTGACATTTTCGGTAACGACAATGTAGTGCTTATCACTGACCCTGCATATCCTGTATATGTTGACACGAACCTTATGAACGGCAGAAAGGTAATTTATGCTGATTCAAACGAGGAGAACAACTTTGCGGCTATGCCTGACGAGAACGTAAAGTGCGACATTATTTATCTTTGCTCACCTAACAATCCAACGGGTTCTGTTTACACTAAGGAGCAGCTTAAAGTTTGGATAGACTATGCAAAGAAGAACAACGCTATCATCATTTACGATTCTGCATACGAGGCATTCATTACAGAAAAGGACGTACCAAGAAGTATTTTTGCTGTTGAGGGTGCAAAGGAATGTGCTATCGAGATGTGCTCACTTTCAAAGACAGCAGGCTTTACCGGTATGAGATGCGGATATACAGTTATCCCACACGAGCTTGTTGTTAAGGCATCTGACGGCAGCGAAGTATCTATCGCTCAGCTTTGGGGCAGACGTGAAGGCTCAAAGTTCAACGGTGTATCATATCCTGTTCAGTGTGCTGCTGCGGCTGTATTCACTGAGGAGGGTCAGAAACAGACAAGAGCAAACATTGAATACTATCAGAACAACGCAAAGGTAATGGCTTCCACACTTGACGAGCTTGGTATCAAGTACACAGGCGGCAAGAACTCGCCATACATTTGGCTGAAATGCCCTAACAACATGGGTTCATGGGAGTTCTTTGATTATCTTCTTGAGAATGCAAATGTTGTTGGCACACCTGGCGCAGGTTTTGGCAAGAACGGCGAAGGCTGGTTCAGACTTACTGCGTTCGGCGACAAGGACAGAACTGTTGAGGCTATGGAGAGAATAAAGAAGCTGCTTTCTAAGTAGTGAGGAGTTAGGAGTGAGGAGTGAGGAATTATTCTTGCTTTTACTCTGATATTCTCGGATAGGTTTTATATGATTTTAAAAGGGCGGTTTTGACCGCTCTTTTTTTGTTCGCAAATTCTACCGCCGCAAAATCGCTTCGCTCTTTGCGGGGTGGGGTTGTAAAATGAGATAGTAAAAGCGGTGCAGAGTTTTTTACCCCGACACCGCTTTGTTATTTGCTTTAGTTTGTGTTTCTTCTACTTGGTAGTGGCTCTTTGCTAGGTTTGGCTATGCCATTCCTCACTACTCACTTAGCCTACACCTTTATTCTCCGATACTCTCCCGGAGTCATATTTTCATACCGTTTGAATACCACAGAGAAATAAGATCCGTCCTGAAAGCCCGTTTCATCTGATATCTCGCCTATGGTCTTGTTGGAATACACAAGCAGATCCTTTGCGTGCTGTACCCTTACTTGCGCAAGATACTCCATAGGTCTGAGCTGAAAATTTTTCTTGAAAAGTCTGCATAAGTGCTGCTCGGATACTCCTGCGATTTTTGCAAGCTCGTTAAGCTTTATTTGCTCCGGATAATGCTCTTCAATATACTGCAATACGTCTGCCAAGGCAACAGATTGTGCGGTATAAAATGACGAGAGCCTGTTATCAGCTATTTTACGATATTCTATAAGAAAGTCGTAAAGCTGTGCTGAAGCGTAATGATTGCCATAAAGCTTATCACTTTTCAGAGTATAATAGATGCGTGTTATGATACGGCGTAATCTGTCCATATCTACCCCTTGAATGGCGGTGAACTTATTAAGCTTCCACTGCTCCAAGAGGGGAATGACCTGTGAGCCGGAAAAGGCTATCCAATCCAGATACCACGCATCGCTTAGCGCATGATACTCATGTGGACAGAATGGGGGGATATAGAAAACAGTATCGGGCGGTATTTTTGTGGTTTCTCCGTTTATTATGACCTCGCCCTCCCCTGAGCGTGACAAAAATATTTGTGGGTACTCGTAGCCATCTGCACGTTTTATTGGAAACTGCCAGCTTTCAAGTCCCAGACCTACCACATAAAAGGGCAGGTTTTTTTCGTCGCCTATGACGGGATATATCTGTTTGTACATTATTCTGCACCCCCAATTTACATATCTTTATAATACCACTGGGTTTGGGGTTTGTCAAGATAAAACTATTCTTTTGCTGAGCTTTTAAAGAAAAGCGAAAAGATAAAGGCGAATGTCATGGCTGCAGTTATGCCTGCGGCGGAGGCGGTAAGTCCCCCTGTGAAAATGCCTAGGAAGCCTATTTTATCTATCTGTTCACGGACACCGTTATAGAGAAGATAGCCGAAGCCCGTGAGAGGGACAGTTGCGCCACAGCCTGAGAGGTCTATAAGTGGCTTATAAAGTCCCAGCGCACCCAGAAGCACGCCGCCTGTGACGTATGCCACCAGTATTCGTGCTGGGGTCAGTTTTGTGAAGTCCATAAGCACCTGTCCTATGGCACAAAAAAGACCTCCTATAAGAAAAGCCCATAGATAGTCCATTAGTTTGCTCCTTTCATATCTTTTTCCCCTGACAGCCACACGAGATGTGAGATAGAGGGGATAGATTCCCCTTGCTGATTTACTGTTGGTGACATTAGCGCACCCGTGGCAGCAAAGAGGATATTTTTTATTTCACCTGCACGGAGCTTCGGGAGAAAATAGCCGCACAGAACGCTTCCTGCACAGCCACAGCCGCTTCCCCCTGCGTGGATATCCTGCTCGTCAAAGTCATAGAGCATCATGCCGCAATCTTTATGATTGTCACGGATATTTATATTTTCACGCTCGAAAAGCTCACAGAGAATACGGCTTCCAACTTTGCCAAGGTCGCCTGTGACGATATAATCGAAGTCAGAGGGGGTCATGCCTGTGTCGGTGAAAAATGTGCTTATGGTGGAAAAGGCTGCAGGTGCCATGGCTGCACCCATGTTGTTGGCATCGCTCACGCCCAAGTCAACTATTTTTCCGATAGTACAGCCCCTGATGTAGGGAGGCTTGTCCGAGTGGGCAACCACCAATGAGCCTGAGGCTGTGGCTGTCCACTGAGATGTGGGAGTACGCTGTCCACCATAGTTGAGGGGAAAGCGGTACTGTCTTTCAGCGGTGCAGAAGTGGGAAGATGTGACCGCCATTGCTTTTTTTGCCAGGTCGTTGTCAACGAAAAGAGAGGCGAGGAGAAGTCCCTCCGCCATGGTGGAGCAGGCTCCGTAAATGCCGAGAAAGGGCATTTCAAAGGCTCTTACGCCATAGGTAGTGCCGACACACTGATTTAGCAGGTCACCGCCGAAAAGCACGTCTATATCCTCTGGGGAGAGGGCGGCTTTATCCAAAGCGTGAAGCACTGCCTGCTTTTGAAGCTGACTTTCGCCCTTTTCAAAGCTATCTGTGGATAAATAGGGATCGTCATTTATTTTGTCAAAATAGTCGCCCAAAGGTCCTTCGTTTTCTTTCTTGCCGCCTATGGCTGCGAAAGAGATGACAGAGGGTGAGGTTTTCATAAGCTTAGTGGCTTTCATTTTATCACTCCTATTAATGAATATCGTCATTTGATGTTATTTTCTACATTGCAGATGAAAATATTCAAAAAAGTTTGGCGTTTTAAACGTAAACTTAAAACTATCTTAAAATAAACTTGTTTTGATCTCAAAATCGTTGACATATTCACAAAAAAAAGATATAATTAAATAGTCGATTTATTGTTGATTATGTAGTGTTTTGTTAAGTGGTATGTGTGAAGGGAGGATATGTCCCGTCGGGGGCATAGTTTTAGATGAAGAAAAATGAAGATAAGCCGGTGGTCATAAAGCTTGACCGAAAAAAAATAAAGCAGTCGGCTAAAGGCAGGGTGAAGCGAAATTATATCGCCTGCATAGCAGTATGCTTCATAATGGTATTTATTGCAGGAGAATATGGCTCGACCACGCAGAATGTGTCAAGCTATGATAATTCTCATGTTGCTGATCTTAAATATGACGCCGAAGATAAGGAAGAGATCATTGAGGATATGGTTAAAAATGGTCTTACGGCAGAGCAGGTCAGTGACAAGTGGCAGATAGATAATCCTGACGCTGTAAAAAAGTGGTTGGACGCTTATAAAAAATACGGAGTTGACGGGCTAAATTCAAAGGAAGTCACGTTCTTTGGTTCATCAAACGACACTTCTAATCTGGAAGCACTGGCAGACGCTTTTTCATTTAGCCGAAATGCAAAGGAAAAGGCACAGACCTATCTTAATGACAGGCTCAATAATTTTACAGCCTCTGCTTCGGTTTATTTTGACAGTGCAACAAGCTCTAATTCCTATCAGTTTTCATTGCTTACGGCGATAATGAATGTTTTAGGGAAAAAATCCACATGGGATACTATAGTTTCATTCGTGTATTTTATTTTCCAGTTGATGTTCACCATATTCATAGTGAATGTGCTTTGGGTATGTGAGAGAAGGTTTTTCCTTGAAAATCACACATACAAGAAAACGAAGATAGGCAGACTAGGCTTTCTTTTCCGTGAGAGAACGCTTCACCCCGCAAGGACTATGTTTGTAACCAGCATATATCAGACCTTATGGGCGTTTACTATCGTGGGATATCCTATAAAACATTATGCCTATTCAATGGTGCCGTTCATATGTGCAGAAAACCCTAACATCAAGACGAGAAAGGCAATAAAGCTTTCTATCGCCATGACTAGGGGATACAAGTGGCAGCTTTTCAAGGTGGATCTTTCTATGATAGGCTGGACGCTGCTTTCGAGCATATCGTTCGGTGCGGTGGGAGTATTCTGGTCTAACCCATATACAACGGCGATAGACGCAGAGGTGTATTTACAGCTAAGGCGTGAGGCTATAAAGAACAAGATAGAGGGCTATGAGGAGCTTAATGACAAGCTGCTTGACCTTGACCTTCTGGAAGAGCTTATGGCTGAGGAAGCTGCACAAAAGGGCGAAAATCCTGACATTGTTAGAAGCATACCGATATGCACGATAAAAGTGCCTGAAAATAATGAGAATGGGGGCGGTGAATAATGGAGAGAACGCTGACGCTTGACGATCTGCGGGAATTTGAGCAATACCCCGGTCTTGCGGTAGACAGAAAGGCGCATTTCAGCCGATTTGCAAACAAGACTATAGTTCACCGTGACTATCACAGAAACTACACTCTCATGACGTATATACTGCTGTTTTTCATATTCGCATTTATAGGCTGGATATGGGAAGTGGGCATACACATTGTTGAGGACGGAGTTTTCGTCAATCGAGGAACCATGTTTGGCCCATGGCTTCCTATATATGGTTTTGGCGGTGTGTGCGGTATCATACTGCTGAAGCGGTTCATAGACCACCATGTGGCGACTTTTTTCCTTGTTGTGGGGTTATGCTCGGTGGTCGAATACGTAACGAGCTGGTATCTTGAAACGTTCAAGCACATGAAATATTGGGATTACACGGGATATTTCTGCAACATCAATGGCAGGATATGTCTTGAGGGAGCGTTGATATTTGGCTTTGCAGGCTGTGCAGGAATATACATCATGGCACCGTTTTTTGATGATCTTTTGAAGAAGATACCATTCAAGGCAAGGCTTGCGGCGTGCGTGATACTTGTTGTATTATTCTGTTGTGACGCTGTTTACTCAAAGGCTAATCCTAATCAGGGCAAGGGCATAACTGATTATGCGGCTTACAATCTGCCTTTTCACAGGGTCGTGATTAGTGAGGAGTTGGGTGTTAGGAGTGAGGAATTATTATTGTTACACTCTGATATTCTCGGATCGGTTTGATATGATTTTTAGAAGGGCGGTTTTTGACCGCCCCTACGGATTTTTTGGGGATAGAAAAGCGGTGCAGAGTTTTCACTCCGACACCGCTTTGTTTTGTTCTTGTGATTTGTTCGGTTTGGCTATGCCATTCCTCATTTAACTAGAGCTTTAATCCAAAGCTTATCGATAATGCCGAATTTACTGCGGACATGGAGCTTACGTCAAGTGTTCCCATTTTCTCCTTTAGCCTTTTCTTGTCCAATGTACGGATCTGTTCCAACAATACCACGGAATCTTTTGCTAGTCCGCAGGTGCCACCGCCAACTTCTATATGTGTCGGCAGTTTCGCTTTATCAAGGCGGCTCGTTATTGCCGCTGCTATCACTGTGGGTGAATGCTTATTGCCTATGTCATTTTGTACTATCAGCACCGGTCGCATACCGCCTTGCTCTGAGCCTACCACTGGGCTGAGATCTGCATAATATATATCGCCCCTGTGTACAGTCACTTGTAAACACTCCTATTCTATGGGCTTTCGCCTTGATTTGCAGGCTTTTGCTCCTGCTTGTTCCTATTATTGCCTTATTATCGGGGTATTATACCAAAGTATCTATTTTGTTACAAGGTGCAGGGCTGTTTTATTTTATGCGGCAGCAGTGCTTTGGGTGAAAAGTCAGTATTGGTTGACTTTTCACGGTCAAAGTGATATACTTAACATAGTAAATAAAGGCGTAAATGCCTTGAAAGGAATGATTCTATGAGCGAAGGCTGCACACATGATTGCGAAAACTGTGCTTCAAAATGCTCTGATAAAAAGAGCTTGAAAGAGGAGCTTAATGCTGCGAGCTCTGTGAAAAAGGTATATGCAGTAATGAGTGGAAAGGGTGGCGTAGGCAAGTCTTTGGTGACAAGTATGCTTGCAGTAACGGCACAAAGACGTGGTTTTAAGACCGCTGTGCTGGACGCTGACATAACAGGCCCGTCTATACCGACAGCGTTTAATATCCACGAGAGAGCTAATACCAATATGTATGGCATTATCCCTGCGGTGAGCAAGACCGGTATCGAGATAATGAGCCTTAATCTGCTTCTTGAAAATGAAACTGACCCTGTTGTATGGCGTGGCCCTGTTATCGCAGGTGCAGTGAAGCAGTTTTGGACAGATGTGGCATGGAACGACGTTGACGTGATGTTTATAGATATGCCACCAGGAACAGGCGACGTGCCACTGACAGTTTTTCAATCCATTAAGGTTGACGGCATAGTTATCGTCACTTCGCCACAGGAATTGGTTTCCATGATAGTCGAGAAAGCGGTGCATATGGCGGATATGATGAAAGTACCGGTGCTTGGAATAGTGGAGAATATGTCATATTTTGAGTGCCCTGATTGTGGAAAGAAGCATAATATCTATGGTGAGAGCCATGTGGACGAAGCGGCAGTGAAGTTTGGTATCGACGCTGTGGCGAAAATGCCTATAGACCCGAAGTTTGCGAAAGCTTGCGATAACGGTGAGATAGAAGAAGTTGAGGGTGGCTGGCTGGATACGATCGCGGATAAACTTCTCGGTTAAAGTGAGGAGTGAGGAATGGCATAGCCAAACCGAGTAAATCACAAGCATAAAGTAAAAGTCAACACCGAGCGAAGCGAGAGATAAAACGCAGGCTCAAGCCCGGCGTTAGAGGGCTTGCAGGGTCAAGGGACAGAGTCCCTTGCGGAGCTTGAGGCAGAGCCTCAATAGGCGCAAGCCTACAAAAGCGGTGCAGAAAAGCAATAGAAGAAAAACAAACTAAAAGCAAAATCAAAGCGGTGTCGGAGCACAAAACTCTGCACCGCTTTTTCCATCCCATAGCACAACGTAAAATTCGCAAAGAGCGTAGCGATTTTGCGGCACAGCGAATTTGCCTGAACAAGATGTAGGGGCTGGCGCCCTCGACAGCCCGCTCGAAGCGGTAAGGTTTGATTATTCATGAATTTGTGTAGTCGTGCCGTACAGTGTTTTGAAAAAATATGCCGAACGTTGTGCGGATAACGTAGAATTGGACAGGCAAACGAGAGGCGGGACGTCGCATTTCTGCTTGCAGAAATTGCGCTGCTCCCCTACATGGTTTGTGAAACGCAAAGCATTGTGTGGATATCGCAAAAAAAGCAGGCAAGTCAAAAAACTGACTCGCCTGCTTTCATTATATTCAGTAATTATTAGAAACTAAGAATGCCCTTGAAATCTTCAATAAGCTTTTCTTCCTGTGCTTCTGCATCAGCTCTTGTGTCGCCAATAGTTGTGTAGTATGCCTTGATCTTTGGCTCTGTGCCGGAAGGTCTGATTATTACACTTGCACCCTGCTCAAGCTTGAATGCGATAACATCTGACTTTGGAAGTGTAAGAACTGTCTTTGCGCCTGTTTCAAGGTTTGTTTCCTCAGATGCAAGATAATCTGCTATGTCTACTACCTTGAGTCCGCCAATAGCCTTAGGTGGATTAGCTCTCAGATCTGTCATGATCTCCTTCATTCTCTCCATTCCGCTTGCACCCTCGCACTGGAATGACTTCTGGCTGTGGAGATAGTTGCCGTACTTCTTGTACATATCTTCTCTTGCCTGAAGCAGTGAAATGCCCTTTGTTCTGTAGAATGCTGCCATTTCACAAATGAGCATTGAGCCTACTACTGCGTCCTTATCTCTTACATATGAGCCTGCAAGATAACCATAGCTCTCTTCAAATCCGAAGATATATCTGTCGTCCTGTCCCTCTTTCTCAAGGAAACCGATCTGCTCGCCGATAAACTTGAAGCCTGTGAGAACTTCTCTAAGCTCTACATTGTACTCTGCTGCTATCTTCTTGCAGATGTCTGTTGTTACGATAGTCTTAACAGCTACAGGGTTCTTTGGCATTGTGCCAAGGGCTGTTCTTTCCTGACAAATATATTTGAGGAGCATTGCACCTACTTCGTTTCCGCTGAACAGAACATAGTTTCCGTCAGGGTCAGGTACTGCGATACCAACTCTGTCACAGTCAGGGTCTGTTGCAAGAAGAAGATCAGGCTTTACTGTCTTGCAAAGCTCAAGTCCCTTTGCAAGTGCTTCCTTTATCTCAGGGTTAGGGAACGGACAGGTAGGGAAGTTTCCGTCAGGATTTTCCTGCTCAGGTACTACTGTTACTTCCTTTATGCCTATTTTCTTAAGGATAGCTCTTACAGGCTTGTTGCCTGTACCGTTGAGCGGTGTGTATACTACCTTCAGACCGCTGTCTGCTACAAGGTCAGTATGTACGCCCTGCTGTGCTACCTTGTCAAGATACTTGTCGATAACTTCCTGCTTGATATATTCGATCTTGCCTGACTTGATACCGTCCTCAAAGTCCATTACCTTTGCACCGCCGAACATCTCAACTGCGTTGATCTTGCCGATAACTGTGTTTGCAACATCGAGTGTGATCTGACAGCCGTCCTCGCCGTATACCTTGTAACCATTGTACTTTGCAGGATTGTGTGATGCAGTTATAACGATACCTGCCTGACATTTAAGCTCTCTTACAGCCCATGAAAGCATTGGAGTCGGCATAAGCTCTGAATAGATGTATACCTTTATGCCGTTTGCAGCCAGAACTGCAGCAGCTTCCTTTGCGAACTTGTCAGACTTGATACGGCTGTCATATGCGATAGCTACGCTGCCGTTTTCAAATGCGCCGTTTACATAGTCTGCAAGGCCCTGTGTTGCACGTCTGATAGTGTAAACATTAAGTCTGTATGCGCCTGCACCGATAACTCCTCTGAGTCCGCCTGTGCCAAATTCAAGATCTCTGTAAAATCTGTCCTGAATTGCAGCCTCGTCGCCCTCGATAGATTTAAGCTCTGTCTGGAGGTCAGGATCGTCAACAGCCTTTTCACACCAAAGCTTGTAAAGTTCCATTTCTGTCATTGTTAAATCACCTCATATAAATATTTCGCTTATAAAATACACATTTCTATAGAATACATTATAGCACACTCCCATATTTATTTCAAGAGTTGTAACAGTTATTTAACAAATTCCTGCAACTATTTACAAATGAGTTTCCGGAAACTTTTCGGGGCATAATGCTAATTTCGGGACAGGGTGAATATAAATATAAAAATAGTATATGTGAGAGGTGGAAAATGTGAAAATATTAAGGAAAATATGCTCGGCAGTGTTATGTGCGGCGGTGGCAGTGTTTATGGTGTGCTCGCTGGCGGAGGGAAAAGAAAAAGCAGGTGCGCTGTCAGCGGAGAACTTTGTGCCTGCGGACACTGTGGCGGTGAGTGATATCATAGAGGGGCTTACGGCTAGGTCTGCAGTGGTGACGGAGATGACCACAGGCAGGGTGCTTTTTGAGAAAGAACCACAGGAGCAGTGTGAGTGCGGTCACTATGCGAAGCTCATGGTGCTTTTGCTCACAGCAGAAAAGATAGACAGCGGTGAGCTTTCCATGAGCGACACGTCAGTGGTGTCGGAGTATGCCAACTCTCAGCAGGGAAGCCAGATATGGCTTGACAAGGGAGAGAAGATATCTGTGGAGGAACTTATAAAATCAGTGTCTGCAGGCAATGCAAACGACGGCTGTGCAGCGCTTGCGGAAAAGGTGGCAGGCTCGGCAGACAAGGCGGTGGAGCTTATGAACAGCCGTGCGAAAATGCTTGGCATGAATGGTACTGTTTACACTGATTGTACTGGCATGGGAGAGGGCAATGTTACAACAGCAAAGGACACGGCTTTGCTTTGTTCGGAACTTGCAAAATACAAAAATCTCACTCCTTACCTTACCTGCTGGCTTGACACTGTGAGAGACGGCAAGGCGGAGCTTGTGAACCTTAATAGGCTTGTGCGTACTTACAAGGGCGTAACAGGCATGAAAGCGTGGGGAAGTGAAAAGGCTGGGAGCTGTATTGCGGCAACGGCCGAAAAAGGGGATATGTCAGTATGCGTAGTGCTTAACGGCTGCGATTCGCAGGAGGATATGAATGCTGAGGCGAAGAAACTTCTGAACTTGGCGTTCGATACATATGAGATATACACCCCTGAACTTCCTGAGGATATGGTAAAGGAAACTGTGGTGTGCGGAGGAGAGGAGCTTTCTGTGGAGCTTGCTCCCAAGGGGCTTTATCCTATAGTTATACCGAGGGGAACATATCGTATGGTGGAGTGCGATTTTACGGCAGAGGAGAAGCTTGACGCACCTGTGAAAAATGGTGAAACTGCGGGAGAAATAAGATACACCATGGGCGGCGAGGTGATATTAGAGGGAAAGATAGTCGCCTGCAAAGAGGTGAAGAAAATGAATTTTATCTGCGGCATAAAAAAGCTTGTGTACAATTTGCTGAGTATGTAATATTATATTTGTTTAAAATGTACAAAAGATGATTTCGCTTTATAAAACTCTTGAAATGTTCACAAAAATATAGTATAATTTATCTAGTATTAACGGAGAAACGTGTTTTATGGTATCACGCTCTCTGACAGGTAAGGAAAGGAAATGAAGGATAATGTCATTAAAGCTTAACACAAAGTATCTTGAGGGTTTTGTAAGTGAACATGAATACGAGGGTATGGCTGCACAGGTAACTGCCGCTCATAACACTCTGGTGAACAGAAACGGTCTGGGAAATGATTTTCTCGGCTGGGTAACACTCCCTGAGGATTATGATAAGGAAGAATTTGCAAGGATCAAGGCTGCTGCCGCAAGGATCAAGGAAAAGTGCGATGTTCTCATCGTTATCGGTATCGGCGGTTCTTATCTTGGTGCAAGAGCTGCAATCGAGCTGCTCAAGTCGCCATTCTACAACAATCTTAAGAAGGATACTCCTGACATCTATTTTGTCGGAAACAATATCAGCTCGGCTTACCTCAATGAGGTGCTTTCAATTTGCGAGGGCAGAGATATCTGCGTAAACGTAATTTCAAAGTCGGGTACAACAACTGAGCCTGCACTTGCTTTCAGAATTTTCAAGAAGCTTCTTGAAGATAAGTATGGCAAGGAAGAGGCTAAGACAAGAATTTTTGCCACAACAGACAAGGCTAAGGGTACTCTTAAGCAGCTTTCTGACGAAGAGGGCTATGAGACATTCGTGGTTCCTGATGACGTTGGCGGAAGATTCTCAGTTCTTACAGCAGTTGGTCTTCTCCCTATCGCAGCAGCAGGCTGTGATATCGACAAGCTCATGGCTGGCGCAAGAGAGGGTATGAAGAAGTATTCTGCTGATGATAACAACGATTGCTATAAGTATGCAGCACTCAGAAACATTCTTTACAGAAAAGGCAAGAGCGTTGAGATGCTCGTTTCATATGACCCTTCATTCACAATGATGGGCGAGTGGTTCAAGCAGTTGTTCGGCGAGAGCGAGGGCAAGGACGATAAGGGTATATTCCCATCTGCCGCTACATTCTCTACAGACCTGCACTCACTTGGTCAGTTCATTCAGGACGGCTCAAAACTTATGTTTGAGACAGTTATGCACATCAAGACACCAAAGAGCGACCTGTTCTTGGAGCCTGACAAGGATAATCTTGACGGACTTAACTTCCTCACAAATCAGAATATGTCAGTTGTAAATGAAAAGGCATATCAGGGTACTATCCTTGCTCACACTGAGGGTGGCGTTCCTAATATCGTTATAGATGTTGACAAGCTCGATGAGGAAAACCTTGGCGAGATGATCTACTTCTTTGAGAAGGCTTGTGCTATCTCAGGTTATATGCTTGGCGTAAACCCATTCAATCAGCCGGGCGTTGAGAGCTACAAGAAGAATATGTTCGCTCTTCTCGGCAAGCCGGGTTATGAGTCACAGAAGGCTGAACTCGAGGCTAAGCTGGGCTAATATCCTAAAGGCAGAACAAAAGGAAATTTTGAGCGTTTCCCCTTCGGGGGTCTGCTCTTAAAATAAATGCTTTAATAAGCGGAACGGAGAGTTTATATGATTAATTTGATTCCAGGTAAAAAGGGCACAGGCAAGACTAAGATACTTGTTGATGCTATCAAGAAGGCTGCTGAAAATGCTACAGGCAACGTTGTTTGCATCGAAAGAGGTATGCAGCTTACCTATGACCTTCCTCATAATGTAAGATTGGCTGACGCTGAAGAATACGGTATCAACAGCTTTGACAGCTTCTATGGCTTTGTTGCAGGTCTGATGGCTGGCAACTATGACATTCAGGAAGTTTTCGTTGACGGTATCCTGAAGATCGGCGGCAGAGATTATGACGCTCTTGGCAATATGCTTGAAAAGGTAGCAGTTCTCACAAAGGACGTAAACGTTACTTTCACAGTATCTGCTGACGTTGACGAGCTGCCTGCAAAGGTAAAGGCTTTCATCAAGTAAGGCTTTGCGCTTCGTTTATTGGTATTTTGATAGCAAAAACGAAAAAATTGAAAAAAAGTATTGACAAATCACGTTTCTCAGGTTATAATGGAATTTGTGATGTTTGAGGTGCAAGTATGAATGTACAGTTGAAGGAACTTTTCGATATAATCGGAGAGCGAAAAACGATCGATTATTCCATAACAGCAGACAAGCTGTCGGAGTATGGTGGATATTCTTTTGCATCGCCCGTTGCGGTAACAGGTGAGATAGAGAACAGGGCAGGGGTGGTAACGCTCAGGTTCAAGACTGTTTTTACTATGGATCACACCTGTGACAGATGTCTAAACGAGTTCAGCAGGGAGTATGTTTATGACTTTGAACACACTCTGGTGAGAAGTGTTCAAAGCGACAGGGACGATTATGTGGTCTGCGAGAACAATACTCTTGATCTGGACGAACTGGCTATTTCAGATTTGTTGTTACAGCTGCCTACAAAAATTCTTTGCAGGGATGACTGCAAGGGTTTGTGTTACGTTTGCGGACAGGATTTGAATGAGGGCAAATGTAACTGCTCTTGACGGGAAATAGCTGAACAGACTATAATGATTTTACTGACGAGGAGGTGCCAGAATGGCAGTACCAAAGAGAAAAGTATCCAAGGCTAGACGTGACAAGAGACGTTCAGCAGTTTGGAAGCTTGACGCACCTGCACTTTGTAAATGTTCTAACTGCGGTGAGCTTACTTCACCACACAAGGTTTGCAAGAATTGCGGTTATTATAAGGGCGTAGAGGTTATCAAGAAGGAAGCATAATTTTTGATAAGCACATAGAGCAGAATGGCTTAGGCCGTTCTGCTCTTTTTTGTTGTAGCAGTGAAAAAGGCGGGCAAACGCTGTTCAATTCTACATATTTGTAGTAAAAATCTATGGAATGTGGGTGCTGTATTTCTCGTATGGTTGACAAAACGTGAGAAATTGTGTTATACTATATGATGTATCAATGTGCAAATTTATATGAAATGAGGTCGATATATATGTCATTGCCGATCGTTGCGATAGTGGGCAGACCTAACGTTGGTAAGTCTACTCTTTTTAACAAGCTTATCGGTCAAAGACTTTCTATAGTTGAAGATACCCCCGGAGTCACAAGAGATAGGATATATGCAAAGTGCGAATGGCTCGGACACGAGTTCATGCTGGTGGACACGGGCGGAATCGAGCCTGAGTCTGATGATATTATCCTTGCTCAGATGCGCAGACAGGCGGAGCTTGCTATACTGAAAGCTGATGTCACCATTCTTGTGACAGATCTTAAATGTGGAGTTACTGCCACTGATTATGAGGTGGCACAGATGCTTTTGAAATCTGGCAAGCCTATCGTGCTTTGCGTGAACAAGGTGGATAATGTGGGCGAACCTCCTATGGAGTTGTATGAGTTCTATAATCTTGGTCTGGGCGAGCCGTTCCCTGTTTCTTCTGTGCATGGTCACGGAACGGGCGATCTCCTTGACGAGGTGCTGAAATATCTTCCAGAGGAAAATGAAGAGGACGATGACGATGATTCGATAAAGGTCGCTGTTATCGGCAAGCCTAACGTTGGAAAGTCCTCTATAATAAACAAGATATGCGGTGAGGAACGTGTTATCGTGTCAAATATTGCAGGCACTACCCGTGACGCTACTGACTCGGTTGTGGAAAATGAAAAGGGCAAGTTCGTTTTTATCGATACGGCTGGTATCAGACGTAAGTCAAAGGTGCTGGAGACTATTGAGAAATACTCTGTGTTGAGGGCTTATATGGCTGTTGACAGAGCCGATGTTGCGGTTATCGTTATTGACGCAACTGTGGGATTTACTGAGCAGGATTCAAAGGTGGCAGGCTATGCTCACGAAAAGGGCAAGGCTTGCGTTGTTGCGGTGAACAAGTGGGACGCTGTTGAAAAGGACACTAACACCATGAACGAGTTCCAGAAAAAGCTTCAGGACGATTTCAGCTTCATGAGCTATGTGCCTTTTGTGTTCATCTCTGCAAAAACAGGTCTTAGAATGGACAAGCTTTTTGATACTATCAAGTTCGTTGCAGAGCAGAACTCTATTAGAATACCGACAGGCAGACTTAACGATGTTCTTGCATATGCTACCCAGAGGGTACAGCCACCGTCTGACAAGGGCAGAAGGCTGAAGATATACTACATGACGCAGGTGTCTACCAAACCGCCTACATTCGTGTTTTTTGTAAACAGAGCCGATCTGTATCATTTTTCCTATCAGCGTTATATTGAAAATCAGATAAGAGAGACCTTCGGACTTGAAGGCACGCCTATCGTTTTCAAAATAAGAGAGCGTGACAAGGACGACGTTAAATAAAATTCTGGAGGTTATTTTGTGGACATATTTTTAAGTCTGGCATTCACTATAATTTTTTCCTATCTTTTCGGAAGTCTTAATTCTGCCATAATCGTGTGCAGAGTTTTAAAGCATAAGGATATCCGTGATTATGGAAGCAACAACGCAGGTTTGACCAATGTTCTGAGAGTATTCGGAAAAGGGCCTGCGGCGGCAACGCTGTTGTGCGATCTTGCAAAGGGCGTGCTTGCGGTAGTTATCTGCCGACTTGTGGTGACAAACGGTTTCGACGTGACATTTTTTCATGACGATAAGTTTATCGGGTATCTTGCGGGCTTTTTTGTAATGCTTGGACATATTTTCCCGGTATTCTATGGTTTTCACGGTGGAAAGGGCGTTCTTATTGCGGCAACGACCCTTATCGCTATCGACCCGCTGACCTGTGCTTTCTCGGTGGCTGTTTTCGCTATCGTGCTTGCGGCAACAAAATACGTGTCTGTAGGTTCTATATGCGCCGCTATCGCATATCCTGTTTTTACGCCTATCGTTCAGCTTTTTATCATCAAGGGCGACGGCGTTCTTGCAAACACTCTTATGGCAACGGCTATCGGTCTGCTTATCATTTATATGCACAGACCTAATATCAAACGCCTTATGAACGGCACCGAAAACAAATTCGGAAGCAAGAAAAAGGCGTAAGGGAGGTTTTATTATGGCAGATATTACTATACTCGGTTCAGGCGGATTTGGTCTTGCACTGGCAATAATGTGCGACAATGCAGGACATAAAGTAACAGTATGGTCAAAGTTTCAGGACGAGATAGATGCTATCAAGAGAACGGGCGAGCTTAAAGCAAAGCTTCCTGGCGTTCAGGTGAACAAGACTATCGAGCTTACAACGGATATAAGCTGTGTTAAGGATAAAGACATGGTGATACTTGGCATACCTTCGCCTTTTCTCAGAGAGGTCTGCGAAAGCGTTGTGCCTTATCTTGAAAGCAAAACGATAGTTGTGAACACGGCAAAGGGTCTTGAGGGCGGAAGCCTTAAAACTATGTGCTGTGTGGCGAGAGAGTGCTTTCCGAACAATCATGTTGCGGTGCTTACCGGTCCGTCACACGCAGAGGAAGTGGCAAGAAAAGTTCCCACTACTGTTGTTACTGCTTCTGACGACAGGGAGGTTTCATATTATATACAGAACACTCTTTCTAACGATACGTTCAGAGTGTATGTTAATGATGACGTTATGGGCTGCGAGATAGGCGGTTCGCTGAAAAACGTCATCGCTTTGGCGGCAGGCGTTTGCGACGGCCTTGGACTTGGTGACAACACAAAGGCTGCACTTATGACAAGGGGTATCAGAGAGATATCACGCCTTGGAGTTGCAATGGGCGCAAAGCTTGAAACCTTTGGAGGACTTAGCGGCATAGGCGACCTTATCGTTACCTGCTGTTCAATGCACAGCAGAAACCGCCGTGCGGGTATCCTCATAGGCAAGGGAGTTACCCCTGAGGAGGCTGTAAGACAGGTCGGCACTGTTGAGGGCTATGTTTGCACCAAAAACGCATGGGAGCTTTCAAAGAGAATGGGAATTGAAATGCCTATCACAGAACAGCTTGCAAAGGTGCTTTTTGAGGGTGAGCCTGCGGCTAACGCTATCAAAAATCTTATGGGCAGACCGAACAGAAATGAAACTGAGTCAACTTTCCTGAGTTAGGAAAGCGACCGTTGAAAGGACGGATACATATGCTTAAAAGATACACTATCAAGACAGAACGCAGAGGGCTTTACAATATCACAAGCTATGTAAGGCAGGCTGTCACAGAATCAGGAGTGCAAAGCGGCATTGCAGTTATATTCTGTCCCCACACCACGGCGGCGATAACCATAAATGAAAATGCCGACCCCGACGTAAAAACTGATCTTCTTTACGCTTTGGAGGAAACATTTCCGAACAGACCGCAGTTCCGTCACGCTGAAGGAAACTCTGACGCTCATATGAAGTCAAGCTGTGTTGGTGCTTCGGAAACTGTTATCATCGACGATAACGAGCTTCTTCTCGGCACTTGGCAGGGTATCTATTTTGCTGAGTTCGACGGACCGAGAACAAGAAACTTTTTTGTGAAGATAATAAAGGGCTGATTTTGGCGTTTTTCCTCTTTACAATCTGCTGAAAATATTGTATAATTAATATGGATAATTCCAACGAAATATGTGTTAAGGAGTGCTTTGAAATATGGAACCTAAATATAAGAGAATATTGCTCAAATTAAGCGGTGAGGCTCTCGCAGGCGATAAGAAGATAGGTCTTGATTATGACGTTATCACCTCATTCGGCAAGAGCATAAAAAAATGTGTTGACGCCGGCGTTGAGGTAGGTATCGTTGTAGGCGGCGGCAATTTCTGGAGAGGCAGATCAAGCGGTGCAATGGACAGAACAAGAGCCGACCATATCGGTATGCTGGCAACTGCTATGAACGCACTTGCTGTTGCAGACGGCCTTGAGAACTGCGGACTTGAAGTGAGAGTACAGACAGCTATATCCATGCCACAGGTGGCTGAGCCTTACATCAGAAACAAGGCTATGCGTCATTTTGAAAAGGGCAGAGTAGTTATCTTCGGCTGCGGCACTGGTAACCCGTTCTTCTCAACTGATACGGCTGCTGCACTGAGAGCGGCTGAGATAGAGGCTGACATATTCTTTAAGGCTACCATGGTAGACGGTGTTTATGACAAGGATCCTCACAAGTATCCAGACGCTGTTAAGTATGACACACTTACATTTGCTGATATCCTTGCAAAGGGTCTGCAGGTAATGGACTCGACCGCTGCGGCAATGTGTAAGGACAACAATATCCCGATACTTGTTTTCGATCTTGCAAGACCAGACAATATCTATGACGCTTGCATGGGCGAAAATATAGGCACTCTCGTAAAATAATAAAGATAATCAAGAAAGGATCGTTTGAATATGAAACAGATCAAGGAAAATGCTAAGACAAAAATGGAGAAATCCATAAACGTTATGCTTTCGGACTTTGCAGGCATCAGAGCAGGCAGAGCTAATCCGTCCGTACTCAACAAAGTCCAGGTAGAATATTATGGCGCAATGACACCTGTTACACAGATGGCAGCGGTTTCTGTTGCTGAGGCAAGAGTGCTTGTTATACAGCCATGGGATAAGTCAACTCTCAAGCCTATCGAAAAGGCTATCCAGGCTTCTGATATCGGCATCAATCCACAGAATGACGGCTCTGTTATCAGACTTACTTTCCCACAGCTCACTGAGGACAGACGTAAGGAGCTTGTTAAGGAAATCAAGAAAATGGGCGAGGAGTGCAAGGTCGCTATCCGTTCTATCAGACGTGACGCTATGGAAAAGTTCAAGGCAATGAAGAAGAACAACGAGATCACAGAGGACGATCTTAAGGACTGCGAGGACGAGATCCAGAAGCTTACTGACAGGTTCGTTAAGGAAGTTGACGGTCACGTTGCCGAAAAGGAAAAAGAGATACTCTCTATCTAAGCCATGGCGAAGAATGAGAAGATAAGCCTTGGAGAGAACGTGTCTGTGCCTGTTCATGTGGGTGTTATCATGGACGGCAACGGCAGATGGGCGAAAAAGAGGGGTATGCCCCGAAAGTTCGGACACAGAGAGGGCGCAAAGACCTTTCGTGCCATAACAAGACACGCCAAGGCGCTTGGAATACAGTATATAACTTACTATGCGTTTTCTACCGAGAACTGGAAAAGGCCTAAGGACGAGGTAGACGCAATTATGGATCTTTTTGAAAAGTATCTTGACGAGGTCAGGGACTTTATCGAGGAGAATATCAGGGTGCGCTTTATAGGCGACAGAACAAGGCTCAGCGAAAATCTGCAAAGAAAAATGGCTTCCGTTGAGGAGGACTCAAAGGACTTTGACTCTATGACCCTTGTGCTTGCTATCAACTACGGCGGCAGGGACGAGATTTGCCATGCGGCTAAGACATTGGCTCAGCAGGTGAAAGAAGGCAAGCTGGAGCCTGAGGATATCACAATGGATATGATAGAGAGAAATCTCTACACTGAGGAGATACCTCCTGTTGACCTTGTTATAAGACCTAGCGGAGAGCAAAGATTGTCAAACTTTATGATATGGCAGGCGGCTTACGCGGAGTTTTATTACACGAATATCCTATGGCCTGACTTCAAAGGCAGCGACCTTGACAAGGCTGTTATCGCATACAGCGAAAGAAACAGAAGATTTGGAGGGGTGTAAAAAATGTCTACCCGTATTAAATCTGCGGCAGTTGCCATTGTTATCGCAGTGATACTGCTTATCGCACACGGAACGTTCCTGTTCAACATTGCGGTGGGCGCAATTTCTGCACTTGCAATATATGAGATATTCAGGGCGACAAAAATGACAGAGCATAAGTATCAGACCATTGCCTGCTGTGCGTTTGCCTTTGTGGACGCTTTCATGCCTGTGTTCTACAGACACGGCTGGCTGTACTTTTTCAGCTACAAGCTTTACATGGGGCTTTTCGTTATAGCAATGTGTCTGCTTTATCTTAAAGAGCATACAAAATTCCAGTATACAGAGTTTTTCTTCATGCTGGGCGTGGGCATACTTCTGCCGTATTCATTCTCAACTTTGGTCACAATGGCAGGCTTGGGCGGCAAGGGCGTGTTTATGATAGTTCTTACTCTTGCGGCGGCTTGGCTGGCTGACAGCGGTGCTTATTTTGCAGGAACTTTCTTCGGCAAAACAAAGCTTTGCCCTGAGATAAGCCCTAAGAAAACTGTGGAGGGTCTTATAGGCGGCGTTATCTCAAATGGTATTCTTATGCTTGTAATAAGCCTGTTCTATCAGTTCGTACTTAAAGGCGAGCCTATCCACTATCTAGGCGTTCTAATCGCAGGTATGCTTGCGGCTCTTATCGGACTTGTGGGCGACCTTACAGCTTCGGTGATAAAAAGACAGACAGGTATAAAGGACTATGGCAACATAATGCCGGGTCACGGTGGAATAATGGATCGCTTTGACAGCGTTCTGCTCGTTGCACCTTTTATGTACTATATGTTCACACAGGGGCTTATACTTAAATAGAAAATTATGACTTTTAGGGGCAGGCTTAGGCTTACCCCTTTTAAGCGTTATTAAGGCAACACCGCTTGCAAACCATCTTTATGCGGAATTGCCTGAATTTATTTTATATGATGAGGGACAATAAATGAAAACAATGACCATACTCGGTTCAACGGGTTCTATAGGCACGCAGGCATTAGAAGTGGCTGCAAAGCATAATATTAAAGTAAAGGCGCTTGCGGCAAATTCTGACGTTGAAAAGCTTGCGGCTCAGGCTAAGGAGCTTATGCCTGAGCGTGTGTGTATCTACTGTGAGGACAAAAAGACAGAGCTCGAAAAGCTTCTCAGTGGCACTGGCATAAAAATATCCACAGGCATGGAGGGACTTAAAGAGATAGCAAGAATGGACGGGGTCGATATCATGCTCAACTCAGTCGTTGGCATGGTGGGTCTTGTGCCAACCCTTACGGCTATCGAAAAAGGCACTGACATTGCCCTTGCAAATAAGGAAACACTTGTGGCAGGCGGTGAGCTTGTTATAAAGGCGGCTGCTGAAAAGGGAGTGAAGATATATCCTGTTGACAGCGAACATTCGGCTATCTTTCAGTGCCTGCAGGGAAACGAGGGCAATAAGCTCAAAGGGATAATTCTTACTGCTTCGGGCGGACCATTCTTCGGCAAAACAAAGTCTGACCTAGAGGGCGTGACAGTTGAGCAGGCTCTTAATCACCCTAATTGGTCAATGGGCAGAAAGATAACCATTGACTCTGCTACGCTTATGAACAAGGGTCTTGAATTTATCGAAGCAATGTGGCTTTTCAAGCTCAGACCTGAGCAGATCGAGATAGTTGTCCATAGACAGAGCGTTGTACATTCAGCGGTGGAGTATGAGGATAATTCTGTTATCGCACAGCTTGGCGTGCCTGATATGAAAATACCCATACAGTATGCTCTGCTTTATCCTGAAAGAGTGGAATGCGATGTGAAAAAGCTGTCCCTTACAGACTATGGAAAACTCACTTTCGAGAAGCCTGACTATGATACGTTCGATTGTCTGAGGGCTTGTATAAAGGCTGTCACTATCGGTGGAAATCTTCCTGCGGCAGTGAATGGAGCGAATGAGGAAGCCGTTGCGGCTTTTCTTGACGGCAGGATAGATTTTCTTGACATTGGCAGGATAGTAATGAGCGTTTGCGACAGCACCCCACGAAAAGAGATAAAATGTGTGGAAGATGTGCTGGAAGCTGACAGACTGGCTAGGGAAGAGGCTCGCAGACTGGCTTTGGCAATGAAAAATTAAGAGATAGTTTGCGGTGCTGAACCTATTGTCTTTTTTGTGTTTGAAAGGAAAGAAATGAGTATATTATTTGCAATATTGATCTTTGAAGCTATCATAATAATACACGAGCTTGGTCACTTTATTGCGGCGAAAGCCAGCGGAGTAAAGGTCAACGAGTTCGCTATTGGCATGGGTCCTGCCATTATCAAAAAGAAAAAGGGCGATACCCTTTACGCTTGGCGTGTGTTTCCCATAGGCGGCTATTGTGCCATGGAGGGCGAGGATAACGGAAGCGAGGACGGCGGTGCGTTTTGTAATAAAAGCCTGCCAAAAAGAATGCTTATAGTGGTGGCAGGCGTTATAATGAATCTTGTGCTTGGATATATTATCCTTTGTATCAGCATCGCAAGGTCTGACGGCATTGCAACCACCACTATATCGTGGTTTGAGGATAACGCTATGTCCCAATCTACCGGCTTGCAGGTGGGTGACGAGATAATCGAGGTCAACGGCATGAGGATTTTCACTACTATGGATATGTCCTATCAGTTTGGCAACGATGAGGACGGCAAGTTCGATATGGTGGTGAAGCGTGACGGAAAAAAGGTGGAGCTTAAAGATGTCACCTTTGCAACGGACGATAATACCATGCACATTGATTTCAAGGTCGCACCAAAAGCTGTGACCGTCGGCTCTGTGATAACTCAGTCTTTTAAGCAGGGCTGTACTGACGGCAGACTTATCTATATCTCCTTTGCCGACCTTATAAGAGGAAAGTATTCCATAAAAGACCTCAGTGGTCCTGTGGGTATCGTTGACACTATCGACAATGTTATCGACAGCGAAAGGGACAGCCAGTCAGGTAAAATAGATTGGTCGTCACTTATTGACACAATGTTGTCGCTGGGTGCGTTCATGACCATAAATATCGGCATTTTCAATCTCTTGCCATTGCCTGCACTTGACGGCGGAAGACTTTTGTTTCTTATTATCGAAGCGGTACGCCGTAAGCCTGTCAAGCCTGAGCATGAGGGAATGGTACACGCTATCGGTATGGCGGCTCTGTTGCTTCTTATGGTAGTGGTGACAGTGAGCGATATCATCAAGCTTGTTTAAAGGAGGAACTGTTTATGTCAGGTGAAAATAAGAGAAACGTAAGACCTGTCAAGGTGGGAGGACTTGTCCTTGACGGCAAAAAGATATATATCCAATCAATGCTCAATGTGCCGTCTACGGACATAGAAGGCTCTGTTAAGCAGGCTGTGGAGCTTGAAAAAGCTGGCTGTGAAATAGTAAGAGCGGCTATACCAAACATGGAAGCCGTTAAGCTTATCCCTGCTATCAAAGAGAAGATCTCTATCCCTCTTGTGGCGGATATCCACTTTGACTATCGCCTTGCCATTGCGGCGGCGGAAGCTGGTATCGACAAGATAAGGATTAACCCCGGCAATATCGGCTCTATGGATAGGGTAAAAGCGGTGGTTAAAGCCTGTCGTGAAAGAAATATCCCTATCAGGATAGGTGTGAACGGCGGCTCTCTGGAAAAGGAGCTTCTTGCAAAATACGGTTCGCCAACTACTGAAGCCCTAGTGGAAAGTGCAATGGGCCATGTGAGAATTTTGGAGCAGTGCGACTTTGAGGATATCGTTATTTCTATAAAGTCATCAGACGTGCCGACTATGATAAAGGCATACAGACTGTGTGCACAGACCTGTAATTATCCTCTGCACTTGGGCGTCACTGAGGCTGGCACCGAGAGAATGGGTCTTATAAAATCATCTATCGGTATAGGTTCGCTTCTGTGCGACGGCATAGGCGAAACTATAAGAGTTTCACTTACTGACGAGCCTGTAAAAGAGATATACGCCGCAAAGGATATTTTAAAGGCTATCGGCAAGAGTGGCGGAGTAAGGATAGTTTCCTGCCCTACCTGCGGAAGAACTAGGATAGACCTTATAGGTCTTGCAAAAAAGGTTGAGGAAGCCACCAAGGATATAGACAAGGATATCAAGATAGCCGTTATGGGCTGTGTTGTGAACGGCATAGGCGAGTCGGGCAACGCTGATATAGGCATTGCAGGCGGTGACGGCTGTGCGGTGATATTCAGCCACGGTGAAAAGCTCAGAAAGGTATCAGAGGAGGAGGCTTTGCCTGCGCTTCTGGCGGAAATAGAAAAACTTTAAAAGGATATACCATAAATGAATACATACACCATTGAAAGCTTCTTTGAGAACTATAAGGAGCTTATACCCTCTGTGATAGAAAAGGGCAGGATATTAAGGCTGGGCTATAACGAAGAAAACGGCACTTTTACCTGTCAGGCGGCTTTTGACAAGCTGGTGCCTTTTGACAGCACAGTGGAATTTGAAATGAAAATGAGGGCGGCTCTCGGAGCAGGAAAGTTTATTTTGCAGCTCAAATATACCCCTGATATGCTTTGTGCGGAGTATTTTCCTGAGCTTTGCAAGTTCCTTAAAAGCAGATTTCCTCTTGTGAACGGCTTTTTTGACAACGCTGAGGCTGTTTATGAAAACGGCGTTTTCACCGTGGATATAAAACACGGAGGCGAAGCGTTGCTGAAAAAGGCGGGCATAGAAACGGCTTTTCCTGCGCTCACCATGGAGCTTTTTTCCGTAAGGGCGGATATAAGGCTCACAGGTGTGCTTGAAACTGATATGGAAGAGCATCAGCGTGAGCAGGAAGAGTTTTTGAATTCCCTCCCTGTGCCGAAAATAGACCCTGCACAGCCTGAGAAAAAGGCGGCTGTTACCACTAATACTGCAAGCGGTGCTTCTGTGGATTTCCGAACTGCAAATGTGGACTTCACAAGGTTCTCGCTTCTGTGCGAGGACGCTCTTGTGCTTATGGGTGCGCCAATATCAGGAAACGAGCAGGTGATGCAGATGAAAGATATCCCTGCGGATTACCGTGGACGTGTGGTGGTCTGGGGCGATATTTTCGGACCTGTGGAAACAAAGGAAACAAAGTCGGGTATGCTTATAGCACACCTGAATTTTACCGACTATACTTCCTCAAACTCTATAAAGTTCATAGGCTCAAACAAGAATTTCAGAAACATGAAAGGCTTGAAAAGGGCAGTGCTTGAGGCAATGCTGGAACACCTTAAGGCAGGCAAGACCATACTTGTGGCAGGTGAGATAGAGGAGGACGATTTTGACCACTCTATAAACATCAAGCCTGACAGCATTATGGTCGTAAAGCGTGAAAAGGAAAAGGATACCTGCGAGCATAAGCGTGTGGAGCTTCATTGCCATACCAATATGTCTATGATGGACGCTCTCACTCCTGCGGGCAAGCTTGTGGAAAGAGCCTATTCGTGGGGACACAAAGCCCTTGCCATAACAGACCACGGTGTTGTTCAGGGCTACCCTGACGCCGGAAATACCTGTATCGGCATACGCAAGGGCGGCGGTGACTTCAAGGTGCTTTACGGCATAGAGTCATACGAGGTCAATAATGACGAAAAGATATTCCGTGGAACGGACAAGCGTGAGCTTACAGACGAGATAATCTGCTTTGACCTTGAAACTACGGGTACAAATCCTAATGAAGATAGGATCATCGAGATAGGCGCTGTTAAGCTGAGAGATCTTGAAGTTGTGGACAAGCTCGATATTTTCGTAAACCCTGAAAGACCTATCCCTGAGTTTATCTCAAACCTCACCCACATCACTGACGATATGGTAAAGGACGGTGCAAGCGAAAGGGAAGCTCTCCTTAAATTCAAGGAGTTTATCGGCGACGACCCTGTTCTTGTGGCGCACAATTCTCAGTTCGATACGGGCTTTATATCTGCCTGCGCAAAAAGACAGGGCATCGAGATAAAATATTCTTCTATAGACACTGTGCCAATGTCGCAGATAATGCTTCCGGAGCTTGAAAAGCATAAACTCAACTATGTGGCGGAGCATTTCGGACTTGGGGATTTTCAGCACCACCGTGGCTGTGATGACGCAGAGGTGCTTGCAGGGATATTCATAAGGCTGTCGAAAATGCTCATGGAGCAGTATCCTCTGCTTCTTATAACAGTGGATATGCTCAACAGCTTGCTTGCAAATGAAAATCAGGTGCTTGCAAAGCCGACTTATCACCAAATTATTATCGTAAGAAATAACACGGGTCTGAAAAATCTGTATAGGCTTATATCAGACTCCAATCTTAAATATTTCAAAAGACGTCCGAGAATACCAAAATCTGAGCTTGTAAGACACCGTGAGGGTCTTATCCTCGGTAGTGCCTGCGAGCGTGGCGAGGTCATTCAGGCTTATCTCGAGGGCAGAAACTATGATGAGATCAAGCAGATAGCAAGCTTTTATGACTATCTGGAGATACAGCCTGACGGAAACAACAAATTTATGCTCACCACCGAAAAGCCTCCTTATGACAGGATACACACAGCGGAGGATATAAAGGATATAAACCGCTTTATTGTAAAACTTGGGGAGGACTTGGGCATACCCGTCTGCGCAACAGGCGACGTGCATTTTATGGACAAGACCGACGCACAGTTCAGGTCGGTGATACAGGCTTCAATGGGTTTTCCTGACGCCGATACTCAGCCTCCTTTGTACCTTAAGACCACAAACCAAATGCTTGACGAGCTGAGCTATCTTGGCGAGGAAAAGGCATTTGAGGTCGTTGTAACGAATACAAACAACGTGGCTGATATGGTAGACCCTGACCTGAAAGCGTTCCCGAACGGTACTTATACGCCTTTTATCGAAGGCTCGGTTTATCAGCTTCAGTATATATGCTGGAAGAAATGCTGTTCCATTTACGGCGACTGCGACCCTGAGACTATAGAAGTTCCTGAGGGCGAGGACGTTGACGTATCAAAATATTTTGAGGGACACATTCCAGACCTTGTTTTCAAAAGACTTAAAAGAGAGCTTGACTCTATTATCAAGCACGGATTTGCAGTGCTTTACATGATATCTCAGAAACTTGTTGCCAACTCTAACGAGAATGGCTATCAGGTAGGTTCAAGAGGCTCGGTAGGTTCGTCCTTCGTTGCCTCCATGTCGGGTATCTCTGAGGTAAATCCTCTTGTGCCACATTATGTCTGTCTTAACTGCCACCACAGCGAGTTCATTACAGACGGCTCGGTAGGCTCAGGCTTTGACCTGCCACCGAAAAACTGTCCTGTGTGCGGAGAGAATATGCACCGTGACGGACACGATATCCCATTTGAAACGTTCCTTGGCTTTGACGGCGATAAAGCCCCTGATATCGACCTTAACTTCTCAGGTGACTATCAGGCAAAGGCACATAAATATACGGAAGTTCTTTTCGGTGAAGACCATGTGTTCAAAGCCGGTACTATTGGCATGATCCAGGAAAAGACAGCTTTCGGATATGTTATGAAATATCTTGACGAGCGTGGAAAAACAGTGCCAAAGGCTGAGATAGAAAGACTTAAGCTTGGCTGCTGCGGCATAAAGAGAACGACCTCTCAGCACCCGGGTGGAATGGTTGTTATCCCTAGTGATTATGAGGTCTATGACTTCACACCTGTTCAGCACCCTGCGGAAAAAGTGGACTCTGACATGGTAACTACCCACTTCGACTTCCATTCTCTCCACGATACTATCTTGAAGCTTGACGAGCTTGGTCACGATAACCCGACAATGTATAAGTATCTGGAAATGTTCACAGGACGAGATATCCTCGATTGCCCCATGTCTGACCCTGCGGTCTATTCGCTGTTTACTTCCCCTGAGTCACTTGGAGTGACGGAGGAGGATATAATGTGTCAGACGGGAACGCTCGGTATACCTGAAATGGGTACGCCGTTCGTAAGACAAATGCTTCTTGACTGTCAGCCGAAAAACTTCTCTGACCTTTTGCAGATATCAGGACTTTCACACGGCACTGACGTATGGCTCGGCAACGCACAGGAGCTTATCAAAAACGGAACCTGCGATATCTCAAATGTTATCGGTACTCGTGACAGTATCATGACATATCTGCTTTATCATGGCGTTGAGCCAAAGCTGTCATTTAAGATAATGGAGATAACCCGTAAGGGTAAAGCTCCGAAGCTGCTCACAGAGGAAATGAAAGAGAATATGCGTCAGCATGACGTTCCGGAGTGGTATATCGACAGTTGTTTGAAGATAAAATATATGTTCCCGAAAGCCCATGCGGCGGCGTATGTTACGGCAGCTATAAGACTTTGCTGGTTCAAGGTGCATGAGCCGCTTGCGTTCTATGCAACTTATTTTACGGTTAAGGGCGAGGATTTTGATGCAGAGATCGCTCTCAAGGGAAAATATATCGTCAGAAGCAAGATAGAAGAAATAAAGAATAAACCAAAAGACGAGGTGTCGGGCAAGGACAGCGGTGTGCTTGAAATTCTCATGCTTGTGAATGAAATGCTCAGCCGTGGATATGACTTTTTGCCTGTAAACATCAAAAAGTCTCACGCAACTATCTATCAGATAGAGGACGGCAAGATAAGGCTTCCGTTCTGTTCACTTAACGGAGTGGGCGAGTCTGCGGCGATAAGCATTTACGAAAAGGCGCAGAACGGCGAGTTTATCTCTATCGAGGAGTTCCAACAGCAGAGCGGAGTGTCCAAATCTGTTATCGAAACTCTGGAGAAAAACGGAGCTTTCGGCGATATGCCTAAATCTAACCAGATATCGTTGTTCTGATAGTTACTATGCACAATTTCATACTTTGCCCTTGTAACACTATTGACAAACAAGGGCGGGTGTGATAAAATTATTTGTGTTGATACTATGCTATCACTTTACTACGATAAAGTAAGCAAGGGCGTTACATAACAGCATAGAAAGAGGGATGTCGAGGACGCCGTCCTCCTACAATTCACTTAAATGTGTGTTTATGCGGATATTTATTCAAGCGTCAACATAAGAAGTACAATCTATAATTTATATACAGGAAGGGAAAGTGTATGAAAAGATATGATCTTATAACCCCTGAGGGTACGAGAGATCTGCTGTTTGATGGCTGTCTGGCACGAAGAATGGTGGAGGACAGGCTGTCAAAGCTGTTTGAGGGCTTTGGCTACAGCGAGGTGGTAACACCGGGAATAGAGTTTTACGATCTGTTTATGGGAAGCTCGAGAAACTTCCAGCAGGAGAGCCTTTATAAGCTTACAGACTCAAAGGGCAGACTTATCGTTATGCGTCCTGATTCCACGATACCTATAGCAAGACTTGCTTCCACAAGACTAAAGGGAGCAAAGCTTCCCCTCAGACTATACTACAATCAGAGCATTTTTGAAAATAACTCCCTGCTCAAAGGACGTTCAGACGAGGTAGTTCAGGCAGGTATTGAGCTTATCGGCGGAGAAAATTCCAAGAGAGCAGATTACGAGGTGCTTTGCACTGCTGTTGAAGCCCTTTCAAGCTTTGATAAGGAGAACTTCAGACTTGAGATAGGTCATATCGGATATTTCAAGGAGCTTGTGGCTCAGCTTGACGTTGACGACGCAGTAAGAGAGGAGATAAGACTTCTTATCTCTGCAAAGAACTATCCTGCACTTAACGATATACTTGACGAGGTGGGCGACAATCAGGTGACTAACGCACTCAGACAGCTGCCAAGACTTTTCGGAGGTGTTGAGGTGTTCGACAAGGCTGCGGATATTTATACTGACGATAAGATAACAGGCATACTTTATAATCTTAAAGAGGTCTACACAAGACTTTCAAGCCTTGGCTATGAGGGCAAGATATCTGTTGACCTTGGCATCGTGAGCCATGCAGATTACTACACAGGCATTGTGTTCAAGGGCTATCTTTCAGAGGTCGGTCAGTCGGTGCTTAAAGGCGGAAGATATGACAGACTTCTAGCAGAGTTCGGCAACGATTGCCCGGCGGTGGGCTTCGGCATAAGCGTTGACTCTGTTGCAAGACATATCGAAAAGCTAGGCGGAGCACCAAAACTCAGAACTCCTGACGCAGTTGTGTTTGGCGAAAAGGGCTATGTGGTGGAAGCCATGGAATATGCTCAGACGCTCGTAAGAGAGGGTCTGACAGTTGAAAACTCGCTTTTCAACACCCTCGATGAAACAAAGACTTACGCGAAGTCAAAGGGAATAAAGAAGCTTGTGGTCGTTGGCAGCGAGATAACAGAGCTTGATATATAAGTTTGGAGGATAAGTTAAAATGAACAGACCCCTTAGGATAGCTCTTACAAAGGGCAGACTTGAAAAGGATACAGTCGGTCTTTTAGAGAAGATAGGCTATGACTGTACCGCAATAAGAGAAAAGGGAAGAAAGCTTATTCTTCCTGTACCTGACGGAAATCTTGAAGTTGTGCTTGCAAAGGCAAACGACGTTATCACATACGTTGAGCATGGCGTGTGCGATATGGGCGTTGTTGGCAAGGACACTATTATGGAAATGCAGGGCAAGTTCTTTGAGCTTGTTGATATCGGCTTCGGCAGATGTAAGTTCGCACTTGCCACAAAGAAAGGCTCAAAGTTCTATGGCGGATTTGATGTCAAGACAGTCGCAACAAAATACCCTAACATCACAAGAAGATTTTTTGAAGCAAAGGGAATGGACGTTGACATCATCAAGATAGAAGGCTCAGTTGAGCTTGCACCGCTTCTTGAGCTTGCAGACGGTATCGTGGATATCGTTGAAACAGGCACGACACTTAAAGAAAACGGCCTTGAAGTCATCGAGGACGTTTGCCCTATCTCTGCAAGGCTTATCGTAAATATGGTAAGCATGAAAATGCGCCAGCAGGAGATCGAGAATTTTGTAAAGCTTGTTGAAGAAAATATCGACAAGTAGTTTATATAAACGGAAAGGACAGTATAGAAATGGCTGAAATAAAGAAGATTTTTGTCAACGGCAAAGACGAGGTAGAGTTTTTCAAGCAGCTTGAAAAGAGAAGCGGCGAAACAAATAAGAAGGTCACAGCTGTTGTTAATGAAATAATCGAAACTGTCAGGGAGGGCGGCGACAACGCTGTAAAGGCTTATACAGAAAAGTTTGACGGCAAGCTCCCGGAGTATTATGAAGTTCCAAGAGATGTTATAAACGACGCACTCACTGAAGCCGATCAGGACTTTGTTGACGCAATGCTCAACGCAGTTGCCAACATCACAGATTTTCACCAGAGACAGAAGTCACAGAGCTTTATAAATGCTAAGGATAATGGTTGTATTCTCGGTCAGAAGGTAAGAGGACTTAACAGAGTTGGTCTTTATGTTCCGGGCGGCACAGCGGCTTATCCTTCAAGCGTGCTTATGAACGCTGTTCCTGCAAAGATAGCAGGCGTTAAGGAGATAATCATGGTGACTCCACCGCTCAAAGACGGCACACCTAACAAGGATATCCTTGTGGCAGCAGCTCTCTGCGGCGTTGACAGAGTGTTCATGAGCGGCGGCGCACAGGCTATTGCTGCCCTTGCCTACGGCACAGAGGAGATACCAAAGGTCGATAAGATAGTAGGCCCTGGAAATATCTATGTTGCAACAGCAAAGAAGCTTCTTTATGGTGTTGTTGATATAGACATGGTGGCAGGTCCGAGCGAGATACTTGTTATGGCTGACGAAAAGGCTAACCCTAAGTTCATTGCCGCAGACCTTATGTCACAGGCTGAGCATGACAAGCTTGCTTCCGCTATCCTTGTTACGACAAGCGAGAGCATTGCAGACAGAACTATCGAAGAGATAAACAGACAGGTGCAGAGCCTTTCAAGAAAAGAGATAATCGAAAGCTCTCTTGAAAATTACGGTGCTATCCTTATCTGCAATACAAAGGACGAAGCTTGCGACCTTGCAAACAGATTTGCTCCTGAGCATCTTGAAGTGCTTTTTGAAAACCCTATGGAGTATCTTGGCAGACTTGATAATGCAGGTTCAATATTCCTTGGTCAGTATGCTTCAGAGCCGCTTGGCGACTACTATGCAGGCCCTAACCACGTTCTTCCAACAAGCGGTACAGCTAGATTCTTCTCACCTCTGTCAGTAAACAGCTTTGAGAAGCGTTCAAGCTTTACATATTACACTGAGGACGCTCTCAGAGAAGCAAAGGACGATATCGTTCTTATTGCAGAAAAAGAGGGTCTGACGGCTCACGCAAATGCGATAAAGGTAAGATTTTAAGCGGTAAAGGTGATGAAAATGCGTACAGCGGAGATAAAAAGAAAAACTAAGGAAACCGATATAGAGGTGTTCGTGAAGCTTGACGGTGAGGGCAAGGTAAGTGTAAACACAGGCATAGGCTTCTTTGACCATATGCTAACAGCCCTTGGCGTTCACAGCGGAATAGACATGGACGTTGAGTGCACAGGCGACCTTTATGTTGACGGACACCACACAGTTGAGGACGTTGGCATATGCCTTGGCAAAGCCTTTGCGGAAGCATTGGGCGACAAAGCAGGCATTGCAAGATATGGCTCGGCTTTCGTGCCAATGGACGAAGCGCTGGCATTCTGCTCACTGGATATAAGCGGCAGACCTTTCCTTGCGTTCAATGCTGAGTTCCATGACGACAGGATAGGTCAGTATGACACCTGCCTGACGGAGGAATTTTTCAGAGCCTTTGCTTTCAACTCAGGCATAACACTGCATATCCGTGAGGAGTACGGCAAGAACGACCACCATATTGCAGAAGCAATGTACAAGGCAGTGGCTCACGCTTTGAAGGACGCTGTAAAAATAACAGGAACAGGAGTTTTATCCACCAAAGGAGTGCTTTAAATGATAGCAATAATCGACTACGGTGCAGGCAATATATTCTCTGTAAAAAACGCTCTGGACTATCTTGGCTTTGAGAACAAGCTCACAGACAAAAAAGAAGATATCGAAAAAGCCGACGCAATTATCCTCCCCGGCGTGGGAGCGTTCCCATGGGCAATGAATATGCTCGGTCTTAGCGGTCTTATCGACACTATCAAGGAGCAGGCTAAAATAAAGCCTTTTCTTGGCATATGCCTTGGAATGCAGCTTCTTTTCGAGAAAAGCTATGAGTTTGAGGAGTGCAAGGGTCTTGGCCTTATCGGCGGCTATGTTGACAAGATAAACGAGCCTGACCTCGTTATCCCGCACATGGGCTGGAACAAGCTTGTGTATAACCATGACTGCTCGCTTTTTGACGGTCTGGGTGATGACGAGTATGTTTATTTCGTACACTCATACAAGGCTTTCTGCGATAATAAAAATCTGTATGCCTACTGCGAATACGGCTCAAAAGTCCCTGCGGTGGTATCAGACGGAAGATATATCTTCGGCTGTCAGTTCCACCCTGAAAAGAGTGGAAAGACCGGTCTTAAAATACTTGAAAACTTTGCGAAAATGTCACAGGAGGTAAAATAATATGCTTGCAAAAAGAATTATACCATGCCTTGATGTGCGTGACGGAAAGGTAGTAAAGGGCGTAAATTTCGAGGGCATAAAAGAAGTCGGCGACCCTGTTGAATGTGCATATGAATACAATCTTCAGGGTGCAGACGAGATAGTTTTCTATGATATAACAGCCTCCCACGAGGGCAGAGGAGTTATGTTGGACGTTGTTCGTGAAACAGCAAAAAAGGTATTTGTACCGCTCACTGTTGGAGGCGGTATCAAAACTGTTGACGATATAAGAGATACTCTCCGTGCAGGCGCAGACAAGGTGTCTGTGAACTCTCAGGCAGTGCAGAATCCTCAGCTTATAAAAGACGGCGCAGATATTTTCGGCTGTCAGTGCATCTGCGTTGGCGTTGACGCAAAGAAGGTCGGTGACAACAAGTGGACGGTCTACATCAACGGCGGCAGAGTGGATATGCGAATGGATCTTATCGACTGGGTTAAAAAGTGTGAACAGCTTGGTGCAGGTGAGATATGCCTTAATTCTATCGACACAGACGGTGTAAGGGGCGGCTTTGATCTGCCTATGCTGAAAGCTGTGTGCAGTGCTGTAAAGATACCTGTTATCGCAAGCGGCGGAGCAGGAAAACTCTCTGACTTTGCAGAGGCTTTTCTTGAAACTGATTGCTCGGCAGCACTTGCGGCAAGCCTTTTCCATTTCAAAGAGCTGACAGTTGGACAGGTAAAGGACGATTGCAGGAGCAAGGGAATTATCGTGAGGTGAGCATAATGATTGTTTTCAATATCGTATTTACTTTGTTTATACCAGTGCTTATGGTATTGTGCGGCTATCTGATGTATAAGCATACACCGAAAGATATCAACGGCTTGGTGGGCTATCGCACTGCTATGTCAATGAAAAATCAGGAAACGTGGGATTTTGCCCACAATTATTGCGGACGTCTGTGGGTAAAAGTCGGAGCGGTCATGACGATAATTTCGGCATTGGTCTGTGTTCCATATTTCTTTATGAGCAGCGGCAAGGCGACTGTGATAATGTGCATAGCTGAAGTGATACAGGTGGTAGTTTTGTGCTGGACGATAGTACCAACAGAACGAGCACTCAAAGATAATTTCGACCAAGACGGCAACAGAAAGGACAAATAATGAACCCAATAAAAGTTGATATAAACGATCTGGATAAATACTTCGTAAAAAGTGAGCTTACCCCTGCTATCGCATTTGATGTGGATACAAAAACTGTGCTCATGCTTGCTTATATGAATAAGGAGAGCCTGAAAAAAACACTTGAAACAGGCTATACATGGTATTGGAGCAGATCAAGACAGGAATATTGGAACAAGGGTGCAACAAGCGGTCATCTGCAAAAGGTAGTTTCTATCTATGCGGACTGCGATAACGATACCCTGCTTCTTAACGTAAAGCAAACAGGTGCAGCCTGCCATACAGGCTCATATAGCTGCTTTTTCAATGAGATATATAATACGGAGGAAGAATAAAATGACAGTTTATCAGGAGATTTTCGAGGTAATAAAACAGCGTAAAGCTGACTATGAAGCAGGCAAGGCTCAGGAGAACAGCTATACAGCTTATCTCTTTGACAAGGGCGTAGACAAGATCTGCAAAAAGGTGGGCGAAGAGGCTACAGAAACAGTTATCGCTGCCAAAAACGGTGACAATGACGAGCTGAAAAACGAGATAAACGATCTTCTCTATCACGTTATGGTGCTTGCGGCAAATCAGGGACTTGAGTGGTCTGACGTGGAAAAGGTCCTTGACGAGAGAAACGAAAAGATAGGCAATCTGAAGAAATTTCATCAGGTAGACAAGAACACCTGATTGTGAGTATATAAAGGCTCTGCTTCCATGCGCAGGGCTTTTTTTTGCTTTATGAGAGGATTTTCAGAAATTTAAGCACACAAAAGCCTTTTGCCGAATAGAATATAGCGAAGTAAAAAAACTTCCATGATTTGATTTATAGGAGGACTTACTATGAGCGATTTTAACGGCAAACCTTTCAAGGAAGCAATGTGTATCGAGGCAATGCGTGTGTTTGATTCATGCTCGTCACAGGATTGTCTGGAAGATCTTGCGTTTACATTCAGCGAGGCAGACCAGACCGTGATAAACGCTGCGGCGTATATCAAAAGCACTTGTATCGACGTGACAGACGTAAGCTTTGCAATATCTCCGGTGGCATTTAACCACGGCTTTTACGCAGTTGACGTTACTTACACATTCAGGGCGCAGATAGAAGCATATGAAGCGGCAGGCGCAGCTCCGACAGTAGTTTACGGAACCTCATCATTCACAAAAAAAGTTATTCTTTTCGGCAGCGACGGCGGCACACAGAGATTTTCCACCTGCGAAGCCGATCAGGTCGTCACCACCTCGCCTACAAGCGGCTGCTCATGCTGTTGCTGCACAGCGGCAATGCCTTGCGCTTCTGTGAGCGTAGCAGCGCCAATGTGTCTTGACGCAAAGCTTGTCGCAGAGCCTGCACCAAGCGAGGAAAAGAACGTTCTTATCACTATCGGACTTTTCGCTATCATTCAGTTGTCAAGACCTGTGCCTATAATGGTGCCTGTATATGATTACTGCGTACCTGGCAAGGAGTGTTCCACAAACAGTGACAGCCCATGCGAGATGTTTGAAAAGATAGCATTCCCGACAGTAGAATTTTTCCCAAGAGGACTTGAAGAACCCCACTGCAAGGAAGAAAATGATACAGAGGGTCAGGGCGAAGCTCAGGGATAATATGTGATCTATGGGGGCGGAGTTTTCTGCCCCTTTTTGTTTTGCAAAGCGACCTGCTTGGCTCTTCGCTCCCAAAACGCTTGACAAGAAGCCTGAAAAGATTTATAATTAAAGGGAATGTACGAAATGAAATGAGGATATCAATGACTGAGAATTTTTCGGAAATAATAAATGAGGAAACCGCTCCGCAGAAGCTGCTCCAATGGTCTGGTGAATACGAAAGAACTTGCGGTCACAAGCCACTTGCCCTTATCCATTCATACGGATGTCAGCAGAACGTCAGCGACGGCGAGAAGATAAAAGGTATGCTCTCAAAGGTGGGCTATGAGTTCACGTCCGATGTGAACGAGGCTCAGCTTATACTGTATAATACCTGCGCTGTTAGAGAAAATGCCGAGGACAAGGTGTTCGGCAAGCTTGGCGACCTTAAACATCTCAAAGAAAACAATCCCGAGCTTATTATAGGCATCTGCGGCTGTATGGCTCAGCAAAAACACGTTGCAGAGAAAATAAAAAAGACCTACCGTCAGGTGGATCTTGTTTTCGGAACTTTTGCATACAACGATATGTATAATATGCTGTGGGAGATAATATCAAAGCATGACAGGATTTTCAATCTGTCAGAAAATCATGTTGACATAAACGAGGATTTCTTGCAGCTTCGTGACGATAAGATAAGAGCGTTCGTGCCTATCATGTATGGCTGCAACAATTTCTGCACCTATTGCATAGTGCCTTATGTCAGAGGCAGAGAGCGCAGCAGAAAGCCTGAGTCCGTTATCGCAGAGGTAAAAGCACTTGTGAAAAACGGCTATAAGGAAATAACACTGCTTGGTCAGAACGTTAATTCATACAGTTATGGTTTTCCTGAGCTTTTAAGAGAGCTTGACAAGATAGAGGGGGACTTCCGCATAAGATTTATGTCAAGCCACCCAAAGGACGCAAGCCATGAGCTTATTGACGCTATACTTGAGTGCAAAAAGGTGTGCAAGCATTTGCATCTTCCTGTGCAGGCAGGCTCAGACAGGATACTAAAGCTTATGAATCGCCGCTATACCACGGCGGATTATCTGAAGATAATCGACTATGCCAGAAGCAAAGACCCTGAGTTTTCATTCACAACAGACCTTATCGTTGGCTTCCCAAGTGAAACATACGAGGAGTTCTGCGAAACTAAGGAGCTTATCAAAAAGGTAAAGTACGATAATATCTATTCTTTTGTGTATTCAAGACGAAGCGGCACAAAGGCTGCCGAAATGGAGGATCACATCTCAGATAAACAGAAGGGTCTGTGGCTGAGAGAACTGCTTTTGGAGCAGAGAGAGGTGTCAACAGCGTGGCTTTCAAGATTTGTGGGAAGAACTGTAACTGTGCTGCCAACAGGTGAGGGCAGAACTGGCGCTGATTATCTCACAGGCAAGAGCGACGAGGATATGATCGTCGAGGTGAAAGCAGATAAAAAATATATCGGTAAATTCATTCAGGTTCGCATAACAAAAGCAATGAACTGGGCTTTGAAAGGCGAGCTTGTTGAAGATAAATAACAGCGAAAGCTGAATAATATTTAAAGGAGAATTACCATGGATGTAATTGAAATGACAAGAAAGCTTGGACAGGCTATTCAGGAAGACGAGAGATACAAGGCTTATATGGAGGCTTGTTCTATCAATGATACAGATGTTGAGATACAGAACAAAATAGGCGAGTTCAATCAGCTCCGTTCACAGCTCAGCGTTGAGATGCAGAAGCCTGATAAGGACGGCGAGAAGATGACAGCACTTGATACTCAGATCAGAGAGCTTTATGACGAGATCATGGCAATGCCTAAGATGATCGCATTTAACGAAGCTAAAGAAGTTATGGATAAGCTTCTCGGCTCTGTAAACTATATCATCTCAATGGCTGCAAACGGCGAAGACCCAATGACTTGCCCGGAGGAAGCTCCTCATAGCTGTTCAGGAAGCTGCGCATCATGCGGCGGCTGTCACTAAGACAGTATCAAAAAACGAATAACAGTCAGGGGGAGCTTATCCCCCGTCTGCCCGAATCTGAAGACCACTTCAGACTGGGGCGGATAATTTCTATAGGGATATGTGCGTGGATAAATATATGAAACGGAGTGAGTTTGAGTGGAAACCAAAGATATAGATTTTTCAAAGCTGTCACCTATGATGAAGCAGTATTTTGAAGTAAAGAACAAATATAAAAACCATATACTGTTCTACAGACTGGGAGATTTTTATGAAATGTTCTTTGATGACGCTATCATTGCGTCAAGAGAGCTTGAACTTACTTTGACAGGCCGTGACTGCGGACTAGAGGAAAGAGCGCCTATGTGCGGTGTGCCTCACCACGCCTGCGACGTTTATCTGAAAAAGCTTATTGAAAAAGGCTACAATGTGGCTATCTGCGAGCAGACCATGGACCCTGCAATGTGCAAGGGAATAGTGCCGAGAGAGGTCATAAGAGTAGTCACACCGGGTACGCTTATCGAAAGCAGTATGCTTGATGAAACGTCCAACAACTATATCTGTGCATTTTATATGAGAGCCAAGGAAAGCGCATTGTGCCTTGCGGATATTTCTACAGGCGAGGTGCATCTGTTTGAGTTTGAGGGCAAGGAAATGACAAGCTCGGCTATAAATGAGCTGTCGAGATTTTCACCTGCGGAGATTCTTATAAATGATTCTTTTCTTTCAAATAAAGAGCTTTCAAGCTTCATAAGAGAAAAGCTCAAGACCAGCGTTCAGCTTTTGGAGGAGAACGATTTTTCCCCTGAGATACATACAGAAGAGGTGCTGAAACAGTTTTCCACAAACAGCCTTGAATCTATCGGCGTAAAGCCTGACACAGTTGCAGCATTTGCAGTGTGCGGACTTTTTGCATATATCCACGATACGCAGAAAGCATTGGTGGGCAGATTTTCCGAGATAATAAAGCATGACGCCGACCCTATCATGACTATCGGCTTCACTGCAAGAAGAAATCTGGAGCTTACAGAAACTCTCAGAAATAAAGAGAAAAAAGGCTCGCTCCTATGGGTGCTTGACCATACCAAAACTTCAATGGGCAAGCGTATGCTAAAATCCTTCCTAGAACAGCCCCTTGTCAATCCTGCAAAGATAATCGACAGACTTGACGCTGTTGAACAGCTCACAATGAAGCCTGTTGAACTTGGAGAGCTAAAAGAGATACTGGGAGGAGTCTATGACCTTGAAAGACTCATGACAAGGGTAATGTATAAGACCGCTACCCCTAGAGATCTTAAATCACTGTCGCTGACAGCACTTAAACTCCCTGAGATAAAGGAGCTTCTCAAAGGTTTTGATTCAAAGCTTCTTGCAAACTGCAACAATAAAATATCCACCCTTGAAGCTATCTCAAACCTTGTTGAGAACGCCATTGTTGACGAACCGCCTGTTAATGTCAAGGACGGCAACGTTATCAAAGACGGCTTCAACGAACAGCTTGACGGACTGAGAAATATAATCTCAGGAGGCAAGGGTATAATTGATGATATCGCGGAGCGTGAAAGAGAAAAAACGGGTATCAAAAATCTGAAAATAGGCTATAACCGAGTTTTCGGATATTATATCGAGGTAACAAAGTCTTACTATGACCTTGTGCCTGACAACTATATAAGAAAACAGACCCTTGCCAACTGCGAGCGTTTTATCACGGACGAGCTTAAAGTCGCAGAGAACACTATTCTCGGTGCAAGCGATAAGATAGTTACTCTTGAGCAGGAAATATTTGCGGAGATAAGAGATTTTGCAGCCACACAGCTCAGACTTGTGCAGGAAACTGCCACAGCAGTGGCTCAGATAGACGTGCTTTGCTCGTTTGCAACTGCGGCGGTGAACAATAACTATACAAAGCCTGAGATAGCCATTGACGGCATTATTGATATCAAAAACGGCAGACACCCCGTTGTTGAGCTTATGCAGAAAGACGAGGTGTTCGTGCCTAACGACACATATCTTGATCTTACAAGCAACAGAATGGCTGTCATCACAGGTCCGAATATGTCAGGTAAATCAACTTATATGCGTCAGGTGGCTCTTATCACCCTTATGGCGCAGATAGGCTGCTTTGTACCTGCGGACTATGCAAAAATATCAGTAGTCGACCAGATTTTCACAAGAATAGGCGCTTCTGACGATCTTACCGCAGGTCAGTCTACCTTCATGGTGGAAATGAGTGAAGTTGCAGATATCGTAAAGCACGCCACCAAGAACAGCCTTGTTATCCTCGACGAGGTTGGCAGAGGTACTTCAACCTTTGACGGAATCTCTATTGCAAGGGCAGTGTCAGAGTATATCTCCACCAACAGATCAATGGGTTGCAAGACCCTGTTTGCAACACACTATCATGAGCTTATAAGCCTTGAAAAAGAGCTCGAGGGCGTGAGAAATTTCTCTGTTGCAGTAAAGCGTCAGGGGGATAGTATCAAGTTCCTTAGAAAGATAGTTCCGGGCGGAGTTGACGAAAGCTACGGCATAGAAGTTGCAAAGCTTGCGGGTCTGCCAAACAAGATAATAAACAGAGCCAAAGAGCTCCTCGAACAGCTTGAAGCGGAAAACAAAAAGGCAAGACTTGCCGCTGAGCAAATGGAAAGCGACCAGATATCTTTTGATAAGATAAGCGACAGCATCGTTACTGACAGACTTAGAAAGACCAACATAGACGAAATGACCGACAGCGAGCTTAGAGATTTTGTGAAAGACTTGCTGAGATATGTTTAGGTGAGCGTCATGAAAAAGTGGTATGACGAGGAATATGAGTTTGAAATAGAGGTCACGGGCTTTCTCCGTGGCGACCATACGGAAAGATATTGCCGAAACGGCGAGGAGATAGGGGATAAATATTTCTGCACCTATGGCTGTCCTGTGAATAAGAACGGCTATGGCATTTGCAGTAAAACAATGATGATGCTTTATCCCATTATGGAAGCTGTCCGCAGCGGCGGCGATATGACAAAGATAGGCGGCGACAGCAAATATACAAAAACTATCGTCTGTCCTGACGGCTGTGTCATGTTCCGCTTGACAGCAAAGCCGACAGGCAAGGAGAATTTTTATACAGGCGGCTTTTGGAAAGAGCCATAGAAAAGGATAGAAAAATGTCAGAAATAAAAGTTCTGAGCAAGGAAGTTTCCGAGCTTATTGCGGCAGGCGAGGTAATAGACAGACCTGCTTCAATAATAAAGGAGCTTCTTGAAAACGCAATAGACGCAGGTGCGAACGTCATAACAGTTGAGATAAAAAACGGCGGCCGCACCTATATAAGAGTGACGGATAACGGCAAGGGTATCTCAAAAGATGATCTGCCTATAGCCTTTCTTCGTCATGCAACAAGTAAGATATCAGTAAAAAATGACCTTGACAGTATTATGACCCTCGGCTTCAGAGGTGAAGCACTTGCTTCTATCTGTGCCGTATCAAAAGTGGACGTGCTCACGAAACGTCCTGAGGAGGATTACGGCACGCATTATGTTATCGAGGGCGCAGTGGAAAAGACCTGCGAGGAGTGCGGCTGTCCTGACGGCACAACATTCGTTGTGAGGGATATTTTCTATAATGTTCCTGCAAGACTAAAGTTTCTGAAAAAGGACGTTTCAGAGGGCAATTTTGCCGCAGACCTTGTTACAAAGCTTACCCTTTCACACCCTGAGATATCATTCAAGTTCATCAGGGATAATAAAGTTGAGATATTGACAGCAGGGGACGGCAAGATATATTCCGCAGTTTATTCAGTTTATGGCAGAGATTTTGCAAACTCCATGCTTGAAGTTGACTATACATGGCAGGGTATGCACATAACAGGCTTCACTGTGAAGCCTCTGTCTGCAAAGCCTAACAGACGTTTTCAGAATTTCTTTGTGAACAAAAGATATGTGAAATCAAGGGCTTGTGCGGCAGCATTGGAAGAGGCATACAGAAATCTTCTTATGACGGGAAAATTCCCAGCTTGCGTGCTTTATATTGATATTCCGCCGAACACCATAGATGTGAACGTCCACCCTACTAAAATAGAAGTGCGTTTTTCAGACGAAAAGCTTATGCACGAGGCTGTGTTCTTTGCGGTGAAAAATTCCCTTATGAAGAATGACAGACCTAATGAGATGCACCTTGAAAATAAACGGAATTTCACCGACAGAGAGCTTTTTGATATACCTAAAAAAGATAACAGCGTTCAGCTGAAATTCTCTATGGAAAATGATACACCAAAGCCTGCCGTTCAAAAGACTGAAACGCCTGCACCGATACCGCAGACGGATAAAGTGTACGAAAATTCGTACAGCTATCAAAAGCCTGCACCAACGCTTAAAACTGTGGAGAGCAGGAGCATAACTGAGGAAGAGAAAGAAAAACTCAGCGGCAGTGACGATATGTTTCTTGCAAGCCTTGAACAGCCTGCAAAAAAAGAAACAGCCGTAACAGCCATTTCAGGTCCTGAGCCGAAGCCCCATAAGGTGACAGTGGAGGAGATAAACAAGGCGATAAGCGAGATACCTCTCCCCGAAGAGCCGGAGGAGCAGAGCGGAGAAGCTTTCAAGTTTATCGACGCTCAAAGCTTCACAAAGAAAAAGCCTGTTTCCGTTATCGTGGAGGAGAAAGAGCCTGAAAAGCCGAAGCCTGTTGTGGTGGGCGAGCTTTTCAAGACCTATGTTGTGGCACAGGTGGGCGATGAAATGATACTTATGGATAAGCATGCCGCCCATGAGAGATATATTTTCGAGAGGATAAAAAGCGACGCCGAACAGCTTGAAACGCAAATGTTCCTAGAGCCTATCATGGTGTTGCTTTCCTATGACGAGTATGACGCTCTCACCGCAAACCTCGATAAGGTGTCACAGCTTGGCTTTGAGATAGAGCCTGACGTTGCACCAACTGTTGCAGTAAAGGGCGTGCCTATCATTCTTGGTGACGATAACCCTGCGGATATAATCAGCGAACTTGCAAAGAATTTTATCGAGAATAAACTCAATCCGCAAATAGAGCTTTTTGACGACCTCTACCATTCTATCGCCTGCAAAGCGGCAATAAAGGCGAACGATACCAACAGCGGAATAGAATTGCAGGCGCTCGTGAATGCCGTTTATGGCCAGGAAAATATCAGATATTGCCCTCATGGCAGACCTGTTATGATAACCCTCACCAAAAGAGATATCGAAAAGCAGTTCAGACGAGTTCTATAAAAAATGCAGGAGGCGAAAGCTATGGAAAATAAAATACCTCTCCTTGTCATTGCAGGGCCTACCGCCAGCGGAAAGACCGCCTGCGCAGTGGAGCTTGCAAAGATATATGACGGTGAGATAGTTTCCGCAGACTCTATGCAGATATATAAGGGTCTGAGTATCGCCACTGCAAAGCCTACCAAAGAGGAAATGCAGGGCGTGCCACATTATCTTGTAGATTTTCTCGAGCCTGAGCAGGCTTTTTCCGTGGCAGATTATGTGAAGCTCGCAGGTGAGCGTATCAGAGAGATACACAGCCGTGGCAAAGTTCCTATTCTCTGCGGGGGAACAGGACTATATATAAGCTCCCTTGTGAATAATATCATCTTTGACGATACCGAAACGGACGGCTCAGTCAGAAAACGTCTTGAGGAGGAAGCCAAGACGCTGGGCGGTCACGCTTTGTGGGAAAGGCTCAGAGAGGTCGATCCCGAAACTGCGGAGAAAGTCCATGAGAACAACCTGCCAAGGGTCATACGAGGACTTGAAGTCTTTGAAACTACATGTATACCGCTTTCACAGCATAAGGTGAACAGCCGTCGTGAGAAGTCGCCATATAACGCCTGCATTATCGGTCTTACAGCTTCCGACAGACAGTATCTCTATGACCGTATAAACCACCGTGTTGATGTAATGGTGGAAAACGGGCTTATAGAGGAGTGCAGAGCCTTTTATGACAGCTTTACCCCTGCTACAGCTTATCAGGCGATAGGCTATAAAGAGCTCGTGCCGTATTTTGAGGGCAAAGCTGAGCTTTGTGAATGCCTCGACAAAATCAAACAGGAAAGCCGTCATTATGCCAAAAGACAGCTTACTTGGTTTAGACGAGTTGACGGAATTCAGTGGGTGGAAACAGATAAATTTGATAGTTTTCAAAAAATTATAGAAAATATCAAAAATATTATAGCCAAATCGGAAATTATGTGATATAATATAATTTGAAAGATTTTATAGTAAAAAAAGCAATACATTGCTGTAAAAATTTTTAGGAGTGTTATTTATGAATAAGAATCTTAATCTTCAGGACGTTATACTCAACCAGATCAGAAAAGACAAGATAGCGTCTACTTTTATCCTTATGAACGGCTACCAGTTCAAAGGCGTTGTAAAGGGCTTTGACAGCTATGTTGTAGTTCTCGATTGCGAGGGCAAGCAGAACATAGTTTATAAGCATGCTATCTCAACTATCGTTCCGTCAAGATATATCAACGTTCTTGACGCTGCAGGCAATTCAGATATTTAAGAGGGCAGTAAAAAATGAATTCTCTGACCGTTAAAATACTTACCGGTCTGCTTTCTGTGCTGATAATCACAACTATCGGCAGTCAGATATACAGTGCACTTACAGAGCGTCATGACACCGAGGAAGCTGTGCTTGTTACTATCAATGAGGATATTGCTTTTAAGGGCGTTATAATCAGAGATGAAAAGGTGGTCACCTATGACGGCGGCGGAGTTTTGGATTATACCTATTCCGACGGCAGTAAAATATCTGTTGGCAATACCATAGCGTCAGTTTATTCTTCTGAGGACGCTGTTACAGCGAAAAACAAGATAAAGATACTTGAAAGCGAGATAGCCGCCCTTGAAAGAGCACAAAATCCGGGTACAACTAATTATGTTCAGCCTGAAACGCTCAAAAGCAAGATAGATAAGGAATATAAGGAGCTTCTCTCATATTCTTCTCAGGATAATTTCTCTGAGTTTGCAAAAACAAGAGAGGATATGTCCCTTGTGATGAATATTTATAATATCGTCACAAAGACCGAGCAGAGCTATGACGAAAGGATAAGCCAGCTTCAGGCGAAAGTCAAGGAGCTGGAGGAACAGACCTCAGGTTCAGGAAAAACGATCACTGCTGACGAAACAGGCTATTTTGTTTCTTATGCAGACGGCTATGAGAGCGAGCTTACTATGGAGAACGCTTCCCAGCTCACTGACAAGGATATACAAAAGGTCATCGACCAGCCTAGTAAGGACGCACCGAACGCCATTGGCAAAATGTTTTCCGACTATTCATGCAGGATAGCAGGGATCATGGAAAACGATAAAAGGATAACAGAGGGCGCATGGCTTAGAATGACGCTCAGTACCACAAAAAACATCTATGACGTTAAGGTGGAGTCTGTTAAGCCTTGTGAGGACGATGAGAACAAAGTGGTCGTCGTGCTTTCCTGTGACAGACTTGACGAAGCTCTTGTTGAGTCAAGAGTGCAGTCTGCGGAGCTTATCTTCGACGAGTATCAGGGTCTTAAAGTTCCAAGAAGTGCGATACGTTTTCAGGGCGATCAGAAGGGCGTTTATGTGATACTCGGCAAGGACGTTACCTTTAAGAAGATCAATGTTATTTATGAGGGCGATGATTATGTGCTCTCTGAAAATACCTCAAACGAGGATTATCTGCTGCTTTACGATCAAATTTTGTTAGAGGTGGTATCAGATGAAGATGTGCAGCAAAGTAGATCAGACAGCAACGCTGTCACCTCAGGATAATTATTTTCCGGAGGTTCTTGAAAACTGTAAGGAAATATGTTATAATGTAGAGAACGCCAAAGCAAAATGGCGTAAGCCTGACGAAGAAGTCAGGATAATGGCTGTCACAAAGACAGTGCCGCCTGAAAAGGTGAATTTCGCTGTGGCTCAGGGCTTTAAGCTGCTGGGCGAAAACAGGGTGCAGGAGTTTCTTTCCAAGAAGGAAGCTTACGATAAAAGTGCAGAAGTGCAGTTTATCGGACATTTGCAGACCAATAAGGTGAAATATATAATCAATGACGTTACTCTGATACAGTCTGTCGATAACCTGAAGCTTGCTCATGAGATAAGCAGGCTTGCAGTGAAGAATAATAAAACTATGAACGTCCTTGTGGAAATAAATATAGGCGACGAAGCTACTAAAAGCGGCGTTTCCGCTGAAATGGCTGAGGAGCTTGTAAGACAGACCGCGCAGTTGCCTAACGTTTCTGTTAAGGGACTTATGGCTATCCCTCCTGTTGGCTCAGGGGAGGACGTTTTTGAGAAAATGCACGGTATCTTTCTTAGTGTAAAGGAACAGGATATACCGAACGTGTCTATGGATATTCTCTCAATGGGAATGTCTGGGGACTATGAGCTTGCCATAAAGCATGGCTCAAATTTGGTGAGGATCGGAACAAAGCTTTTCGGAGCTAGAAAATATTTGGAGGATTAAAAATGGGTGCAATGCAGAAATTAAAAAATCTCTTTGTAGGCGAAGATGAACTTGAGCAGGAGGACGCAATGTATCAGCAGCCGGTGTATGAGAATAAAACAGAATACAACGAAGCACCAAAGAACACAGGTGCATATGGCAATAACGCACGTCCGGTAAGAATGGAGCAAACCACGACTTTGCAGATAGTTCTTGCAAGACCAAACGATTTTTCAGAGGTCAAGTCTATCGGCGGCGATATAAATGAGGGAAAGACAGTTCTTCTCAACCTGGAAACTGTCAAGAGCGAGGACGCAAAGAGAATACTTGACTTTATCTCAGGCGTTGCGTATGCAAATGGTGCAGACATCAAGATGATGGCTCAGAAAACTTTCGCTATCATGCCTAGAAACGTTGGCTTCTCAGGAGTTGACCTTATGAGCGAGCTTGAAAATAACGGATACAGCTTCTAAAAATGGCTCGTGCTAAATATCAGTTTTTGCCCGATTTGTCTGAGGACGATATCCGTCTGTTAGACAGAGTGTCCGATTGGATAATGGCGGCTGATGAAAAGTATATAACAAAGTTTTCTGCGTTTCTCGATGAAAGGCAGTGTCTGCTGTGCGAAAAACTCATGGCGTCTGTGAAATATGAGAATTATAGGCTTTGGGGCGGATATGAAAACGCCGCAAGGCGTATGCTGTGCGTCTATCCTGAATATGGCGAGGCAGAAAGTGAGGATTATCCTATCACCGCAATTACACTGCTGTATCGCAAAGAGGATAAAATAACTCACAGAGATATCCTAGGTTCGCTTATGGGACTAAGAATAAAAAGAGACAGCGTTGGCGACATTCTTGTTGGAGAGGGAAAGTCAGCGGTGTTCCTGCGTTCTTCTGTGGCAGGCGAGGTTACAAGCGCCCTGACGAAGGTCGGCAGAGCAGGAGTGAAGCTCCGGGAAGGCTATGACGGCAGTATACATATTGGGCAGAAAACTCAGGAAATAAGCGGTACTGTGGCTTCCATGCGTGCAGATTGTATCTTAAGTCTTGCAGCAAGGATATCACGAGAAAAGTCAGCACAGCTTATAAAAAACGTGGGCATCGAAATAGACCATATGCCGAAAAATTCACCGAAAATACCTCTTGAAGAGGGCTGTACATTTTCAGTGAGAGGATACGGAAAATTCAAGCTGCTTTCAGTTGACGGCACAACTAAAAAAGACAGAATACATATAACTTTAAATAAATTTGTGTAAAGATCACGGAGGTCCTAGTATGTTAAATCCAAATAATATTAAAGGAAAAACTTTTGATACCGAGAAAAACGGTTATTCAAAAGAAGACGTAAAAGAATTTCTCGGGCAGGTAGCCGAGGATTATGCCGAAGTAGTAAAGGCAAATCAGGATACCGAAGCTAAGATAATCAAGCTCGTTGAGAAGATAAACGAGTACAGAGAGGACGAGGAGGCTATCCAGCAGGCTCTTGTCGTGGCTCAGAAAGAGTCAAATAAGATACTTACTGAGGCCAAAACTCAAGCTCACGATATGATCGAATCTGCCAAAACAGAGCAGGTAAGACTCGCAGAGCAGAGTGCCTCTGAGTGTGAGAGAATAGTTAAGGAGCATAAGGAAAAGTGCGCTGAGCTTATCAGAACTAATACCGAGATAACAGAAAAGAAGATAAATGAAGTAAGAGCCGCTTATGACGAGGAGCTTGCTAAGTTTGAAAACCTCAAGGCTGAGGTAACTCAGTTCAAGGCTGACCTTACTCAGCTTTATAATAAGCAGATAAGACTTATTATGGAAATTCCTGCGTCCGAGCCTGCCGAGGATACAGCAGAGGAGTATGAGGAAGAAGAAACAGTCGAGGAAACTCAGGAAGCTGTAGAGGAGCAGGCAGAGGAAACAGCTGAGCCGGAGAAAACTGTTGAGGCTGAATCTGCACCTGTTACTGACAGTGAGCACGTTGAGAAGATACTTAACACTGGTTCTTTCGACCCTGTTATACCAAAGACAGCTCCTGCTGAGCTTAAATTTGGAAAAAATAATTAATATCAAGGCTCTGTTTTCCGCAGAGCCTTACTGTTCATAAATGGAGTAGGGAATAGATGTTTGTAATTTCGCTTGTTATCATGGCAGTTCTCGTTGCCGCCGACCAGCTCATAAAGCTTGCCGTGACAAATAACCTGCCGTTGAATGGTCAGCCTGTCGAGGTCATAAAGTTCGGTAGCTTTAAGGTATTCAGCCTGACCCATATAAGAAACACAGGAGCAGCATGGAGCATGATGTCAGGAAAGACCTGGTTTCTTATCGGTCTGCCTGTTGTCGTACTGATCGCGGCGGTGACCTATATGTATAAGATACGCAAAGGCTCAAAGCTGGAGCTTGTGTCGCTGGCTATGGTACTTGCAGGCGGTATCGGCAACCTTATCGACAGAATAAGGGTAAAAGAAGTTGTGGACTATATCAAGTTCGAGCCTATCAATTTCCCTATTTTCAACTTTGCGGATATCTGTATCGTTATCGGCGGAATTTTGTTCGTTATCTGCTTCTGCTTTTTGGACGAAAAGAAAAAGCCGATCCGTGACGATATAAAGGTCAAAGACGAAAATGACAAAGCTTGATTTTATTGCAACTGCCGAGGAAACAGGCGAGCGTATCGACAGATTTCTGTCAGCGCAGGATACAGGTCTTACACGTTCCGCTGTGCAGAAGCTTATCGAGGACGGTGGCGTCACAGTTGGAGGCAAAAAAGTATCGAAAAATTATAAGCTGCATAATGGTGACAGCGTTGAAATAATTATTCCCGACCCTGTGGAGCTTGACGTCAAGCCACAGAATATCCCCGTGGAAATAGTCTATGAGGACAGCGAGCTGCTTGTGGTGAATAAACCTAAAGGCATGGTGGTGCATCCTGCCGCAGGCAATCCCGATGGCACTTTGGTGAACGCATTGCTTTATCATTGTCAGGGCAGGCTTTCTTCAATAAACGGCGTCATTCGCCCTGGGATAGTCCATAGGATAGACAAAAATACAAGCGGTCTGCTGATCGTTGCCAAAACCGACAGCGCACATAACTTTCTTGCGGCTCAGATAAAAGAGCATAGCTTTACAAGAGAGTATGAAGCTGTACTCACAGGCGGTCGCCTAAAGACCCCTACCGGCACAGTTGACGCACCTATCGGCAGAAGCAAATATGACAGAAAGAAAATGTGCGTGACAGAGCAAAACTCCAAGCACGCAGTTACCCATTATGAGGTGCTGGAGGAGTTAGGTCAGTATTCGCTGGTGAAATTCCGCCTTGAAACAGGCCGAACCCACCAGATAAGAGTACATTCCGCCTATATCGGTCACCCTGTCTACGGCGACGATGTTTACGGCAAAGCTGTAAAGGGAATCGAGGGGCAGTGCCTCCACGCAAAGAAAATTGGTTTTATACACCCTGCGACCAAGGAATATATGGAGTTTGACAGCGAATTGCCCGACTATTTTCAGGCGGTGTTGAAAAAACTCAGAGCAGGGAATTGACCCACGGAAGTGATTTTATGTTTGAAGATATATCAAAAGTCCTGCTTATAACGGATATGGACGGAACTTTTCTCCCCGCAAGCAAGATACCTACCCCGAAAACTCTCGCCGCTGTCAAGCGTTTTGAAGAGGCTGGGGGCAGATTCTCTATCGCTACAGGCAGAGCCATTCAGGCGGCTAGACAGTATTTTGACATGGTGAATGTGAATTGTCCTATCATAATGTCAAACGGTGGAATGGTCTACGATATCCATACGAAAGAGCAGATATATAACGTTTTTCTGCCAAGCTTTGCGGCGGATATCGTCAAGGAGATACTTGCCGATAATCCTTATGTTGGCTGTGAAGTGCTTACTGTCAACGAGGTCTATGTGCCAAGCATGACCCCTATGGAAAAGCGCCATAACGAGATTTGTAAGCTCATTCCCGTTCAGTGTGCCGTTGACGAGATACCTGACAAGAACTGGTATAAGGTACTTTTTGCAGTTGAGCCTGAGTGTATGGACGAGCTTATAAACTATGTGGCAAAAAAAGGTTATAAAGGTGTAGATTTTGTGCGTTCAAGTATCGAGTATTACGAGATACTTCCACAGAATATATCAAAAGGTACGGCTCTTGAGGAGCTGAGAAAAGCTTGTGGCATGGAGGATTTTACTTTTGTTGCTGCAGGCGACTATAATAATGATATTGAACTTCTTCAAGCGGCTGACGTGGCATATTGCCCGTCAAATGCGGCAGAGGAGGTCAAAAAGGTTGCGGATAAGGTCTTTGAGCAGTCCTGCGAGGAGGATTTTATTGCCGCAGTCATAGATGAAATTTTTGAAAAACTGAAGAAATAATATTTTTTGGAGGTCAAAAGTATGGACGAAACATTAAAGAAACAGCTTGAGATCACAGCCTGCAAGGTTCGTCTTGGAATACTCGAGGGAGTATTCAACGCAAAGTCGGGTCATCCGGGCGGTTCGCTCTCTATCGCAGATCTGCTCACTTATCTTTATTTTGCCAAGATGAACGTATATCCTGATAAGCCGGAAGAGCCTGAGAGAGATAGACTCGTGCTTTCAAAGGGTCACACAGCACCTGCACTCTATGCAACTCTTGCAGAAAAAGGCTTTTTTCCAAAGGAGGAGCTGAAGTCCCTCAGACATATCGGTGCAATGCTTCAGGGTCACCCTTGTATCTCTATCCCTGGCGTAGATATGTCTTCCGGATCTCTTGGACAGGGCATTTCTGTTGCCTGTGGTATGGCACTATCAGGAAAGCTCACAAGCGATACCTATAAGGTGTATACTATCCTTGGCGACGGTGAGATCGAAGAGGGTCAGGTATGGGAGGCTGCAATGTTCGCCGCTCATTATAAGCTTGATAACCTCGTTGCTGTTGTGGATAATAACGGACTTCAGATCGATGGAAAGATAGAGGACGTAATGTCGCCATATCCTATCGTTGACAAGTTTGCAGCATTTGGCTGGCACGTTATCACAGCCGACGCTCACGATTTTGACTCACTTGAAAAAGCATTCAACGAGGCAGAAACAGTCTGCGGTCAGCCTTGCGTTATCGTAATGAAGAGTATCAAGGGCAAGGGCGTTTCATTTATGGAAAACAACGTTTCATGGCATGGTTCAGCACCTAACAAGGAGCAGTATGAGCAGGCTGTGGCAGAAATAAACGAACAGCTTAAAAGTCTGGAGGGTTAAGCAATGGCAGAATTGAAGAAGAAAGCTACAAGAGAAAGCTACGGCGAGGCTCTTGCAGAGCTTGGCGATAAGTACGATAACCTCTATGTTTTTGACGCAGACCTTGCTGCTGCAACAAAAACAGGTATATTCAAGAAGAAATTCCCTGACAGATTTTTTGACTGCGGTATCGCTGAGTCTAATATGATGGGCGTTGCAGCAGGTATGGCTGCAACAGGCAAGATACCATTTGCTTCTACATTTGCAATGTTCGCCGCAGGCAGAGCATTTGAGCAGGTTAGAAACTCTATCGGCTATCCTCACCTCAACGTGAAGATAGGTGCAACACACGCAGGTATCTCTGTAGGCGAAGACGGTGCAACACATCAGTGCAACGAGGATATCGCTCTTATGAGAACTATCCCTGGCATGGTGGTAATAAACCCTGCCGACGACGTTGAAGCAAAGGCTGCCGTTGAAGCCGCTATCCTCCATGAAGGTCCGGTTTATCTCCGTTTCGGCAGACTTGCCACACCTGTTTTCAACGACCCAGAAACATATAAGTTTGAGCTTGGCAAGGGCGTTAAGCTCCGTGACGGCAAGGATATAGCTATCGTTGCAACAGGCCTTATGGTTTATGAAGCTATCGAGGCCGCAAAAACACTGGCAGCCGAGGGTATCGAAGCAACAGTTATCAATATCCACACTATCAAGCCAATCGACGAGGATATCATCGTTGAAGCCGCAAAGAACACAGGACTTCTTCTTACAGTTGAGGAGCATAGCGTTATCGGCGGACTTGGCTCAGCCGTTGCAGACGTTCTTGCAGCAAGACACCCTGCAAAGCTTGTTAAGATCGGCGTTAATGACGAGTTCGGTCACTCAGGCCCGGCAGTTGATCTTCTTAAAGAATATGGCCTCTGCGCAGACAATATCGTTGCAAAGGCAAGAGATGCTGTTAAGGCAAAGTAATAAAAGCACCAAACGGACGGATATCTTCCGTCCGTTTTTTTGTACACAAAAAAGGCACGCTTACGATCTCGTAAACGTGTCTTTTATTATGCTTTTACAGTGCCTGCATGAGTGTCGATAATGTTGTTTATACATATGTAAAGATAAGGCTTAAGCTCGCCAATGTCCACAGGCTCGTTGTAAAGTATGGACGAGTAGCAGGTTGAGCTTACAAGCTCAACTATCATGAATATCATGACCTCAGGCTGAACAATATTATATGGAGCGTCAGCAAGCATAGCGTCATAAATGTTGCGGAAGTCGATGTCATCGTCCTTTATAGGCGACGTAAGAGCGTGCTTGAAAACGCCCCAGCTAAGATTCTTTGCAATAAAAGTCAAAAGCGACTTGTTCTCGTTTAGCTGGTTGATGATGTTGTCAACAATAAAAATAATTCGTTCGTTAAAGGTAAGCTTCTTGCCGCTAGCATTTAATGCCTCGATAGCGTTTCTGAAAAGCTGTGACGACTTGTGAGAAACAAGCTTGTTTCTTATGTCATATTTGTCCTTGAAATAAAGATAAAACGTCCCTTTCGCCACACCAGCGTTGTTCACGATGTCTGAAATAGAGGTCTTGCTCACTCCCTTGGTGGTAAAAAGACTAAAAGCCGTGTTAAGCAGAGAGTCCTCCTTTACCTTTTTATTGGTATCAAGCTTGCCCATTTTAACACGTCCTTCCTTATTATAATATATACAATTTGTATGTCACACATACACAGGTTTACTGTGGTTGACCCTAAATCTATTATAATACAAAACCGTCTCAAAGTCAACTGAGCAAAATGACCAATAGTCACTTATGACCGTTGGTCATTTTGTGCAACTCTACAAAAAGAATGACTAATGGTCATTTTACTATTGACTGTTGGTCATTTTTGATGTATACTATGAATTGTTAAAAGACCGAAAGGTCAAAAACTATGTGAAGGGAATGACATTTGATGCAGAAATTTGGCAGAGGAGTTGTAAAGCTCCGAGTACCGATACTCATAGTCAGCGTTCTGCTGCTGATACCGTCAATATTCGGATTTGTCAGCACAAGAATAAACTATGATATTCTTTCATACCTCCCGTCAGACATTGAAACCATGAAAGGTCAGGATATAATGCTTGACGAGTTTGGCAAGGGCGGCTTTTCGCTGGTAATGCTTGACGGCATGGACGATAAGGACGTTGAAAAGGTCAAGGAGAAGATTGAAAAGGTAGACCACGTTTGCGATGTTCTCTGGTATGACACCTTGGCAGACGTTTCACTTCCAAAGGAAGTTCTTCCTGATGATATTTACGATTTCTTCAATACAGATAACTCCACAATGATGGCTGTCTTTTTTGACGAAGCGACCTCCGCTGACGGCTCACTTGAAGCTGTCAAGGAGATAAGAAGCATCGCAGGCGAGCAGTGTTTCGTAAGCGGTATGTCGTCAGTCGTTGAGGATATCAAGGATCTGACAATGCAGGAAGCTCCGATGTACGTCGTTATCGCAGTAATACTTACAAGTATCATACTTGCACTTACAATGGATTCGTTCCTTATTCCACTGTTCTTTATGCTCAGCGTGGGCATGGCGATAATCTATAACATGGGAACGAACTTCATACAGGGCGAAATATCGTTCATAACCGAAGCTCTTGCAGCCGTGCTTCAGCTTGCGGTAACGATAGACTACTCGATCTTCCTGTGGCACAGCTACAAAGAGGAGAAAGAAAAGCACCCCGGTGACAACAAAGAGGCTATGGCAGTCGCCATCGGCAAAACTATCACCTCTGTCGTTTCAAGCTCCATAACAACAGTTGCAGGCTTCCTTGCACTTTGCTTCATGAGCTACGAGCTTGGCATGGACATGGGTATCGTAATGGCAAAGGGCGTTGTTATTGGCGTTATCTGCTGCATAACTGTTCTGCCTTCGATGATACTTGTATTCGACAAGGCACTTGAAAAAACAATGCACAAAGACCTTGTTCCAAGCCTTGAAAAGCCTTCAAAGTTCATTATCAAGCACCATGCAGCATTTATCGTACTCTTTATAGTTGTACTTATCCCTGCCGTATATGGTCAGATAAACACCAATGTCTACTATAACCTGACAGATACTCTTCCTAAGGATCTCAACAGTGTTATCGCAAACACAAAGCTAGATGAGGAATACAACATGGCAACGACCCATATGCTCCTGGTTGACGCTGATATGAAGCCAAAGGAAGTAAACTCTATGCTCGACGAAATGGGCAAGGTTGATGGTGTAAGCTTCTCAATGTCACTGGATACTCTTATCGGTCCGTCTATCCCTCGTGAGATAGTTCCTGATTCAGTAACAAAGATACTCAAGAGCGACAAATGGCAGCTCATGCTGGTGGGTTCTGAATATAAGGTAGCTTCTGATGAAGAGAATGCCCAGATAGATGAGCTTAGCAAGATACTTAAATCCTACGATAAGGACGGAATGCTTATCGGTGAGGCAGCGGCAACAAAAGACCTTATCGACATAACAGATCATGACTTCAAGGTAGTAAATATAGTTTCTATCGCCGCTATCTTTATCATCATTCTTATTGCACTGCGTTCAGTTTCACTGCCTATCATTCTGGTAGCCGTTATCGAATTTGCTATCACAGTAAACATGGGTGTTCCGTGCTTTACGAATACCACCATACCGTTCATAGCGTCGGTAGTAATCGGTACTATCCAGCTTGGTGCAACAGTTGACTACGCTATCCTTATGACAACAAGATATAAGACCGAGCGTAACGCAGGCAAAGATAAGCACGAAGCTGTTACTATCGCACTCACCACTTCAATGAAGTCTATCATGGTCAGCGCACTTGGCTTCTTCGCTTCAACATTCGGCGTTGGCGTATATTCAAGCGTAGATATGATCTCACAGCTTTGTACGCTCATGTCAAGAGGTGCAATAATCAGTATGATAACTGTTATCTGCATACTTCCTTCAATGCTTATGCTGTTCGATAAGGTAATAATCAATACAACAATGGGCATGAAGAAAAAAGAAAATAAGCTTTATAAGCTTCCTGAAATAAACTAATTCGTAAAGGAGATATAGTTATGAAAAAGTATTCAAGAGTTCTTGCAGGCATACTTGCCGTACTTCTTTCCGCAGGCTGCACAGGTCTTTATGCAGCAGCTCAGTCAGACAGCTCTTCCGCTGCCGACAGCACTGCCTCAACAACAAAGAGCGAATCAGATAAAAAAGATACAAAAGATACAAAGAAAGCTGATAAGTCTGACAGTGATACAGAAAAGCAGGCTAAGGAAGAAACAGTTTATGTTATCACTGACGCTTCCGGCAACAAGACAAAAACAGTCGTTTCCAACTGGCTGAAAAACCCACAGGGCGTAAAGAAGCTGGAGGACGTTTCCGACCTGACAGATATCGAGAATGTTAAAACAGACGAGGGCTTTACAGCCAATGGTGATAAGCTCACGTGGGATACCGAGGGCGGAGATATCTACTATAAGGGCTATACCGATAAGGCACTCCCGGTCGATGTAAAGGTAACATATACCCTTGACGGCAAGGAGATAAAGCCTGAGGACCTCGCAGGCAAGAGCGGTAAGCTTACCGTAAGATATGACTATACGAACAACGATAAGAAAACTGTCAAGATAAACGGCAAGAAAACAGATATCTATGTTCCATACCTTATGGCAACAACAGCTATCCTTGATACTAACGTTTATTCAAACGTTGAAGTAACGAATGGCAAGCTCATTTCAGACGGAAGCAGACAGATACTCATAGGCGTTGCAATGCCTGGCCTTACAAAGAGCCTTGACCTTCAGGATAACGAAGATATCGAGATACCGGAGTACGTTGAGTTCACAGCAGACGTAAAGGACTTCGAGTCAACGACCTCTCTCACAGTCGCAACATCTGACATCTTCTCAAAGCTTGACCTTAGCGATATCGGTGATGCTGACGATCTTCAGGATAAGCTTGATGAGCTTTCTGATGCTACAGACGAGCTTGTAGACGGCACAGCAGAGCTTTACGCAGGCATCAAGAAGCTGTCCGATTCCTCAGGAACACTTATCACAGGTATCGACAAGCTTTATTCAGGCTCTAAGTCACTTGACGATGGTGCTAAGACACTTAACAGCGGTGCAACAAAGCTCCGTGACGGAGCAAAGACCCTTGATTCTTCCACAGGTGAGCTTATGAGAGGTATCTCCACAGCTCATAGTGGTTCAACAGCCCTCCTCGGTGGTTTTGATCAGGTAAACAGTGGTATGTCAACCTTGAAGAACGGCTCATCATCACTTTCAAGCGGACTCTCACAGGTATCCTCAGGCGCACAGCAGGTAAATAACGGTGCTGCAAGCCTTGCCGCAGGCACAAATAAGCTTGTTACAGGCGTAGGCGACCTCCAGACAGGCTCTAAAAACCTTGCCGCAGGCACAAAGCAGACCTATGACGGTTCAACTGCACTGAAAAAAGGCGTTGCAACACTTAATGCAGGCGTTTCCACACTCTATGAAAAGGTGCAGTCACTCCCTGCAAGCGTTGAACTTCTTTCAAATGGCATAACAAAGGTAGATAACGCACTTACACAGTCTATCGCATACGACCAGCAGGTACTCGCAGGACTTGAGCAGCTTCTCGGCAATTACGAAGAAGGCTCAGCAGAGTACACGAGCATAAGCAATATGATAGCAGCCGTAAATGGCTCTATCCAGTATCAGCAGGGTGCACAGAGCGGCCTTGGCGATATTTCAACAGGTGTCGGCACAATGGCAACCGAGGGCAAACAGCTTGTTGACGGTGTAACTCAGATATACAATGGTCTTAACGATAAGAAGAAAGGTCTTGTCGCAGGCGTTGATAATTTGAATGCAGGACTTAAAACAGTAAACGAGGGTGCTTCTGCACTTAAAACAGGTATCGGCACACTTGCTAAGTCCAGCAAGGAGCTTAACAATGGTGCAGCTACACTCTCCGCAGGCACAAAGAACCTCTCCGCAGGAGTAAACTCAGCACAGGCAGGCGCAAGCAAGCTTGATAAGGGTGTTGACAGCCTGAACTCAGGCGTATCAAAGCTTTCAAACGGTGCAAAAACTCTTGACAGCGGTCTTGGTCAGCTTGACAACGGCAGCAAGCAGCTAAAAGACGGTACTGCAACACTCTATTCATCACTTGTAGAGCTTGCACAGGGTACAACAACACTTTCAAGCGGCAGTTCAGAGCTGTTCAGCGGTATCGGTCAGCTCAAAGACGGCAGCTCACAGCTTTCATCTGGTGTTAAGAAGCTTGAAAGCGGTGCAAAGACCCTTAAAGACGGCATGGCTAAGTATAAGGACGAGGGCATCGGCAAGCTCCTTGACATCTACAACAATGACCTCAAGGGACTTATCGACAGACTTGACGCTCTCAAGACAGCAGCCGAGGATTCAACAACATTCTCAGGCGCAGCCGATGGCGTTGAAAGCTCAGTTAAGTATATTTACGAAACTGCGGCTATTGAAAAAGCAGACGAGTAATTTTTACTTCCCACACATAGCAAAGACCCCCTTGGACAGAAATGTCCGAGGGGGTCTTTGTATTTATAAACGTATTATCTGTACAAAAAAACGGACGGAATCTCTCCGCCCGTTTTATATATCCTACTGTCTTAGATAAACGCCGTTTTCTTCGATGTAGTCCTCCATGTCCTGCTTGTATTCAAGATCAAGAGAATCTTTAGGAAGTGCTTTCAGTGCTTTCTGACCAATGTCTTTTCTGAAATGCTCTCCCTCGAACTTTATCTTGGAAACAGCCTCGTAAGACTTGTACAGTGCACCCTGAAGCGTGTAAGCATTGCAGGTAACACCAAGAACACGTCCGCCGTTTGTGTAGAATTTGCCGTCCTCGTACTTAGTGCCTGCGTGATAAATAAACGCTCCGTCTACCTGTCCCTTGTCGTCCATACCGAACATCTCGATACCCTTTTTGTACTTAACAGGATATCCTCCGCTGGCCATAACAACACAAGTGCAGTAACCCGACTTCCAGCCGATCTTGACATCAGCCAGCCTGTGTTCATAAATAGCCTCAAATATCTCGCAAAGATCACCCTCCAGCATAGGAAGAACGACCTGCGTTTCAGGGTCGCCGAAACGGCAGTTGTATTCAATTACCTTTGGACCATTAGGGGTGAGCATAAGTCCGAAATACAAACAGCCCTCAAAAGTCCTGCCCTCAGCGTTCATTGCATTGATAGTCGGCAGGAAGATCTTCTCCATGCACTCCTTGGCAATGTCCTCAGTGTAGTAAGGGTTAGGTGCAACAGTACCCATTCCGCCTGTGTTCAGACCCTTGTCGCCGTCCAACGCTCTCTTGTGATCCATTGAAGAGATCATAGGAACAACAGTCTTGCCGTCAGTGAATGAAAGCACAGAAACCTCAGGACCTGTGAGATATTCCTCCACAACGATAGTGGAACTGCTCTCACCGAACTGCTTGTCATCTATCATGGAGTGTATAGCCTCCACAGCCTCTTTCTCACTCTCCGCCAGAATAACGCCCTTGCCAAGTGCAAGTCCGTCAGCCTTTATGACAGCAGGGTATGTGTTCTGTTCCTTGACATATTTTATAGCGTCCTCACTGTTTGTGAACACCTCGTATTTGGCTGTAGGAATATTGTATTTCTTCATAAGATCCTTAGAAAAGACCTTTGAACCCTCGATTATAGCCGCATTTTTCTTAGGGCCAAAGGTCTTGAAACCCTCAGCCTGCAAAGCGTCTACCATTCCAAGTACAAGCGGATCGTCAGGTGCAACAGCCACCATGTCTACTTTAAGCTTCTTTGCCAGAGCCACAACGCCCTCAATATCCGTTGCCGCAACATCAAAACATTCTGCATAGCGTGAAATGCCACCGTTTCCGGGTGTGCAGTAAAGCTTTCCTACCTTAGGGGACTCCGCAAGCTTCATAACGATAGCGTGTTCACGTCCGCCTCCGCCAACAACTAATATGTCCATTTTCAGACCTCCTCAGTGTGTTTTTCCAATTATAACAATACCGCACACCTATGCTGTGCGGTATCGTCATTTATTTACTTCGTATATTATTACTTAAGCTCAAAGCTGTCAAGAACTGTCTTGAACTCGTCAGAAAGCTTGCTGTAAGCGTTCTCGCTTGCACCATATGTGATAACAACAAGGTTGCCGTTGTCAGAAGTGATTATCTGATTGAGCAGTACCTTCTGTGAGCCGATCTCGCCTGTTACGTCAACAATGTAAGCGTCCTTGCCTGCAAACTTATCTTCCTTGTCGTTTGTAACAGTGTAGCCGTCCATGGAATTATATGTTTGCTTGATCTGGTCAGCATAATCACTTGCTGTAAGACCATTGAGCAGATCGTTTGACATTGAGATAACGTTGATAGAAGCAGACTCAAGCTCAGCATCATCGCCTGCGTCAGCGTATGTGAACATTACGTCAACACCAGCGGACTCCTGCATTGCCCACTTCTTTGAGTCGATCTTGAAAGTATACAGATCGCTTGTGTAAACATTATCCTTATAAGTTCCCTTAGCCTCGTCACCGGTGCTTGTTGTGTCGTTAGCAGAAGTTGTTGTGTCAGCAGCTGACTCCTCAGGTGCAGCAGTTGTAGTTGTTGTGTCAGCCTTAGACTCGACAGCAGGTGCGGCTGTAGTTGTAGTAGTTGTTTTAGCCTCAACCTTTGACTCACTGCTTGAATCGCTTGACTCTGAGCAGCCTGTAACTGCAAATACCATTGACAGTGCCATGAGTGATGCAAGTAACTTTTTCATAATAAATTTCTCCTTTTCTTCTTGACCTTTATTGTTTTGCATTAATGCACAGAAATTAGTGGTGGAATAATCTTATTCCGGTGAATGCCATTGCCATGTTGTACTTGTTGCAAGTCATGATAACATGATCGTCCCTGATAGATCCGCCTGGCTCGGCAATGTAAGCCACACCGCTCTTTTTAGCTCTCTCGATGTTGTCGCCGAATGGGAAGAAAGCGTCAGAACCAAGGCAAACGCCTGTGTTCTTTGCAAGCCACTCCTTCTTTTCAGCCTCAGTGAGCACCTCAGGCTTTATCTTGAATGTGTTCTGCCATACGCCCTCAGCCAGTACATCATCATGCTCGTCAGAAATGTAAACGTCAATAGCGTTATCTCTGTCAGGACGTCTTATGTTGTCAACAAACTGAAGTCCCAGAACCTTTGGATGTTGTCTGAGCCACCAGATGTCAGCCTTGTTTCCTGCAAGTCTTGTGCAGTGTATTCTTGACTGCTGACCTGCACCGATACCGATAGCCTGACCGTCCTTTACATAGCAAACGCTGTTAGACTGTGTGTATTTAAGTGTGATAAGTGAGATAACAAGATCAGTTTTCTTGTCCTCAGGTATCTCCTTGTTGTCTGTCACGATATTTGTGAGCATATCGTTGTCTATTTTCAGCTCGTTTCGACCCTGTTCAAAAGTTACACCGAAAACCTGCTTTCTCTCGATAGGTGCAGGAACATAGTTCTCATCTATCTTGATGATGTTGTATGTGCCCTTTCTCTTAGACTTGAGTATCTCAAGAGCCTCGTCAGTGTAGCCGGGTGCAATGATACCGTCAGAAACTTCCCTCTGTATCATCTTTGCAGTGCAAGCGTCGCACTCGTCAGAAAGTGCGATAAAATCACCGTATGATGACATTCTGTCAGCACCTCTTGCTCTCGCATAAGCGCTTGCAAGGGGAGTTAGCTCACCCAGATCGTCAACAAAATATATCTTCTTTTCGACCTCGCTTAAAGGCTTACCGATAGCAGCGCCCGCAGGTGAAACGTGCTTGAAAGAAGTTGCCGCACACATACCTGTTGCCTTTTTAAGCTCTCTTACCAACTGCCAGCCGTTGAATGCGTCAAGCAGATTGATGTAACCCGGCTTGCCGTTGAGCACCTCGATAGGAAGATCCTTGCCCTCCTCCATAAATACTCTTGACGGCTTTTGATTAGGGTTGCAGCCGTATTTCAAAAGCATTTCATTTGCCATAATTTTTACCTCCGTTTATTTAACCTATTCACTCCGCAGATATTACTTGCTGTACTTATTAACGATCTTAGAAACAGCCTTGCCGCTTGCAATGTCAATGTATCTTACAAACAGCGATACCTTGTTGTCCTCGTTGAGTGCGTCCCACAGCTTTGCGGTAAACTCTTCAATATCGTTTGGTATCTCTACCTTTTTAGGCTCGCCCCCAAAGCTTGGCAGAGGATTGCCGTCACCCATGTAAGTGTGGATAAAATGACCCACACCGTCAAGAGGGTTTGTGTATGTGTAAGTAAATCTCTCGCAGCAGTCAGGATTGCCGTCAGCGGACTTGAGTATGCTCATAGCATAATTATATGCGCCGTTCTCAACGTGCATGATACCTGAAATACGAGGAGTGTAGTTTGGAGCGTCGTCCTCATACTCTCTCGTTCTCAGAGATTGCTCAAAAGTCTGCTGCTTGTCCATAAGTTCGTAAATAGTGTCCGTCTGATCGCCGTTTGTAACGATAGTCTTGTTTCCAAGTACACGAACAGGGGAGTATATAATAAGGTGTGGGTCAGAAAGCTTGCTAGGGTCAGCAGCTTCTGTCTTGATGCCGTCCTCAGTTTCCGTGAAAACTCTGTTTCTGGAATTAACACTTCTGCCCATGATAAAATAAGCAGTCACAGCACTCTTTCCGTCAGCAGACTTGCCTATAACTATTCCTCTGCCCGGATATGAGTTGCTTTTAAGCTCGTCATAAATATTAAGGGTCTTCATATCTTGTCCTCCATAATTTTTCTCAGTCTTTAAGGTCAACGTAAGCCTTGCCGTCCTTAATGCTTATCCTGTCCTCGCAGAACAGCGAAACCGCCTTAGGCAAAAGCTTCCATTCAACGTTTTCCATTATCTTCTTCTGTAAGCTTTCAGGCGTTTCGTCATTGGCTACATATACAGCGCCCTGCAAAATAATAGCACCGGCGTCAGCCTTTTCGTTTACAAAATGTATAGTCGCACCCGATACCTTTACGCCGTATTCAAGAGCCTTTTCATGAACTCTAAGTCCGTAAAAGCCCTCGCCGCAGAATGACGGTATCAGCGCAGGGTGAACGTTTATTATCCTGTAAGGATAAGCCTTTGTAACGCATTCGTCAAGAATGACCATAAATCCGGCCAGCACCACAAGGTCAGCACCCTGTCTGTTAAGCTCAGCCAGAATAGCCTCGCTGTAACTCTTGCTGTCAGCATATTCCTTTCTCGGAATAACAACAGTGCCGATACCTGCATTTTTCGCCCTCTCCAGAGCATAAGCACTCTCTTTCGAGGATATAACGCAGGTTATCTTGCCGTTTTTTATAATGCCGCTTTTTTCAGCGTCAATAAGCGCCTGTAGGTTTGTTCCGCCGCCCGAAACAAGAACGCATATCTTCTTCATATCTCTTTACCCTTAGCAGATGATAACGCCCATGTCAGAGTCAACAAGCTCGCCCAGAACGTAAGCTTCTTCGCCTGCCGCCTTGATAGCTTCGATAGCCTTGTCAGCGTCAGCCTTGTCAACAACAACTGTCATACCAACGCCCATGTTGAATGTGTTGAACATATCTCTCTCAGGAATGTTTCCTGTCTTTGCGATAACGTCGAAAATAGGAAGCACCTGAACGTCGCTTCTTGCTATCTTAACAGAAAGACCGCTTGGAAGTGAACGTGGAATGTTCTCATAGAATCCGCCGCCTGTGATGTGTGATATAGCCTTTACCTTAACAGAATCAAGCAGGCTCATAACAGCCTTTACATATATCTTTGTAGGTGTGAGCAGTGTCTCGCCAAGTGTCTTGCCAAGCTCGTCATAGTGAACAGAAAGAGTTTTTTCGTCAACGCTGAATACCTTTCTTACCAGTGAGAAGCCGTTTGAGTGTACACCGCTTGACTTGATAGCTATCATAACGTCCCCGGCCTTCTGAGTGCTTGGGTCAAGTATCTTGTCCTTGTCAACAACGCCAACAGAGAAGCCTGCAAGGTCATATTCGTCAACAGGGTAGAAACCAGGCATCTCAGCCGTTTCGCCGCCGATAAGCGCACAGCCTGACTGTACACAGCCCTCAGCAACACCTGAAACTATCTGAGCTATCTTCTCAGGATAGTTCTTGCCAACAGCGATATAGTCAAGGAAAAACTGTGGCTTCGCACCGCAGCAGATAATGTCGTTTACGCACATTGCCACGCAGTCGATACCAACTGTGTCATGCTTGTCCATAAGAAAAGCTATCTTGAGCTTTGTGCCAACGCCGTCTGTGCCTGAAACGAGAACAGGCTTTGTGATACCTGTCATGTCAAGCTCAAACAGACCGCCGAAGCCGCCGATGCCGCTGAGAACACCGCTCGTCATGGTCCTTGCAACGTGCTGCTTCATAAGCTCAACTGCCTTGTAGCCTGCCGTTACGTCAACGCCTGCTTCCTTGTAGCTGTTTGAAAAACTGTTTGTATTCATGATAAAATATCCTTTCAGTTATTTACTTCTTTTCCGATATCTTCGATTCAAATTTGTCCTTAGGCATATCCTTAGGAACTTCGATAGGGTATTTCTCTGTAAAGCAGCCTACGCAGAAATCACACTTTGAATTTCCCGCAAGCTTTTTAACGCTTTCAACACTGAGATATCCCAAGCTGTCTGCACCGATATATTCGCATATTTCTTCATTGGTCATCTTGCAGGCGATAAGATTTTCCTTGCTGTCTATATCCGTTCCGAAATAGCATGGTGCAATGAATGCAGGGGAGGAGATACGAACGTGAACTTCCTTTGCGCCTGCGTCCCTCAGCAGCTTGACGATACGTCCCGAAGTCGTTCCTCTGACGATACTGTCGTCTATCATAACGACCCTCTTGCCCTTAACAGTGCTTGAAATAGCGTTGAGCTTTATCTTGACGGAGTTCGTCCTCTCTGTCTGGCTAGGCTGAATGAACGTCCTGCCTATGTATCTGTTCTTGATAAATCCAATGCCGTATGGTATGCCGCTTTCCTGAGAAAATCCCAGCGCAGCGTCAAGTCCCGAGTCAGGCACGCCTATGACGATATCAGCGTCAACAGGGTGTTCTCTCCAAAGATATTTTCCTGCCCTGAGCCTTGCCATGTGAACGCTCGACCCCTCGATAACAGAGTCAGGTCTGGCAAAATATACATATTCAAATACGCATATAGTACCCTTTTTACCACAGTGAGTTGTGATAGAGTTCACACCGTTTTTGTCAATAACTATCATTTCACCTGGTTTAAGATCTCTTATGTATTCAGCGCCGATGCTGTCAAAAGCACAGGTCTCCGACGCTACCACATAGCCGTCGTCTATCTTTCCGAGGCAAAGGGGTCTGAAGCCGTCAGGATCTCTCGCCGCAATAAGCTTTGTCGGCGACATAACGAGCAGCGAATACGCACCCTTTATCCTGTACATAGCCTTTTCAAGCGCCGCCTGTATAGAAGGCTCTCTCAGACGTTCCTCGGTTATGGCATATGATATGACCTCAGTATCATTTGTGCTGTGGAATATCATGCCCTTGTTTTCATATTGCTCTCTAAGTTCTCTTGCGTTAGTAAGATTTCCGTTGTGAGCGATAGCCATAGGACCCTTTATGTGACGAACAACAAGCGGCTGAGCGTTTGAAGCATTGCAGTTGCCTGTAGTCGAATATCTCACATGACCTATGGCAATATTGCCCTTGCCGAGCCGTTCGAGAGTTTCCTTGTCAAAAACCTGATTGACAAGACCCACGTCCTTGTGATAGCTGAACACGCCGTCGTCGTTTACAACGATACCGCAGCTTTCCTGACCTCTGTGCTGTAATGCGTAAAGAGATACATAAGTCTGAGCCGCAACATCGCTTGTCTTGTTAGTATAAATGCCGAAAACGCCGCATTCTTCATGGATACCTGTTACCAATTAAATCATTCCCTTCCGTTCCAGCAGTAGGTGCAAAGCTCACAGCTTGGCAGACCCACAGCCTTTACAGTGCCTTCAAGCGACTGGAATTCAACAGAGGTAAGTTTAAGTCTTCTGCATATCTCGTCCCTGAGGAGCTTGCCACGCTCAGTGCTTGAATCGCTGTATTCTTCAATGTATTTAACTCCCTCGATACCCTCGTTCTCATCAATGATCTGTCTTGCGATAAGTTCAAGCTCCGAGGTGCTGCGTGAAAAGTTAAGATACTTGCAGCCATACATGATAGGAGGACAGGCTGATCTCATGTGGACTTCCTTTGCACCGTTCTCATAAAGAAACTCAACAGTTTCCCTCATCTGAGTTCCTCTGACGATACTGTCGTCAACGAACAGAAGCTTCTTGCCCTCGATAAGTTCGTGAACAGGTATAAGCTTCATCTTTGCAACTCTGTTTCTCATAGACTGGCTTGTTGGCATAAAGCTTCTGGGCCATGTAGGAGTGTACTTGATGAACGGTCTTGCAAAAGGTATGCCGCTTTTGTTTGCATATCCTATAGCGTGAGGAACGCCCGAATCAGGTATTCCGCAAACGAAATCAACGTCAGGGAGCCTGCCGTTTTTCATATCGTTCTCCGCCATTATCTCGCCGTTGCGTGTTCGCATAAGCTCCACGTTCACGCCCTCATAGCAAGCGGTAGGGTAGCCGTAATAAGTCCAAAGGAAAGTGCAGATCTTTTTCTTGTCTGTACCTTCGCTGAGGATATTGTAGCCGTCCTTGGTTATCTCAGTTATCTCTCCCGCCTTTAGTTCGTGACAGGTGGAGTATCCAAGCTTCTGATATGCAAATGATTCAAAAGAAAAGCAATATCCGTCAGAACGCTGTCCTATTATAATAGGAAGCCGTCCGTCCTTATCTCTGGCAACGATCATCGACTTGTCTGTCATTATTGCAAGTGACATCGTGCCTTCTATCTTGTCCTGTGCGTATCTTATGCCGTCAACAAAGCTGTCCTTCTGTGCGATCAGCGCACCGATAAGCCCTGCGGAATTGATAGCGCCGCTGCTCATTGTTTCAAAGTTTGCGCAGCCCTTTTCAAGCAGTTCGTCAGCCAGTTTAGCGGCATTTTGTATTACACCGATAGAACACACTGCGTAAAGTCCTAACTTCGAGCGTACCATTATCGGCTGAGGATCTGTGTCGCTTATGCAGCCGATACAGATGTTTCCTCTCATTTTGTCAACGTCTTTTTCAAATTTAGTACGAAATGGTGAGTTTTCAATGCTGTGAATATTTCTCTGAAAGCCAAGCTCAGGGGAGAATGAAGTCATTCCGCCCCGCCTTGTGCCTAAGTGTGAATGATAGTCGGTCCCGAAGAAAACGTCCTGAATACAGTCATTAGCTGAAACAGCTCCGAAAAAACCGCCCATAGATATTATTCTCCCATTACTCTCTTTATCATCTCATGGTAAGCCTCTTCAACGCCGCCCATGTCTCTTCTGAATCTGTCCTTGTCGAGCTTCTCATGTGTCTTAGAATCCCAGAAACGGCAAGTATCAGGTGAGATCTCGTCAGCAAGAAGTATCTTTCCGTGGAATCTGCCGAACTCGATCTTGAAGTCGATAAGGTCAATGCCGATGTTCTTGAAGAAGCCAAGCATGAACTCATTTACCTTGAAAGCATACTTTGTGATATCCTCGATCTCTTCCTCAGTAGCAAGACCAAGACCAAGAGCATAATACTTGTTGATGAATGGGTCGCCAAGCTCGTCGCACTTGTAGCTGAACTCAAGTGTAGGCTGCTTGAGCTTTGTGCCTTCCTCGATACCGAGCTTCTTTGAGAAGCTTCCTGCTGCAACGTTTCTTACGATAACTTCCAGCGGAACGATCTCGACCTTCTTAACGATAGTCTCTCTGTCAGAGATCTCCTCAACAAGATGAGTAGGGATACCCTCTTTTTCAAGAAGCTTGAACATATAGTTTGTCATTTTGTTATTGATAGCACCCTTGCCAACGATAGTGCCTTTCTTCTCGCCGTTGAAAGCAGTAGCGTCGTCCTTGTAATCAACGATAACAAGATCAGGGTCGTTAGTAGCGAATACTTTCTTAGCCTTGCCCTCATAGAGCTGTTCTGTCTTTACAATGTTTTCCATAGATTTATTCCTCCATAAAATTATTTACATTATTTATATGATATACCGAAAACATATCCACTGCCGTTTTAATATGTAGGGGCGAACATCGTTCGCCTGCCGACAGCAGAACTTCCCCGATATATCAAATATAACATACAGCCGAGCTATATGTCTGTATCAAAAATCAAAGTGCAGCAAGCTTGTCCTGTAAAGCCTTGTCTTTTGCCACAACGCCGTCTATCATATCCTGCTTAGCCTTTTCGAGCTTCTCAGCCAGACCCTCGTCAGAAAGAGCAAGCATCTGAATAGCAAGTATAGCAGCGTTCTTAGCGCCGTCAACTGCGACAGTGGCAACAGGGATACCACTAGGCATCTGAACGGTAGCAAGCAGAGCGTCCATGCCGTCGAAGTTAGCACCCTTGCAAGGGATACCGATAACAGGAAGCGTTGTGTGACCTGCAATAACTCCCGCAAGATGAGCCGCCATTCCGGCAGCGCAGATTATAACTCCGAAGCCGTTTCCCTTAGCTTTGTCAGCAAAATCGCTTGCAAGCGCAGGCGTTCTGTGAGCAGACATAACGTGACATTCATAAGGAACACCGTAAGCTTTAAGTTCAGCAACAGCCTTGCTGACAACAGGAAAATCGCTGTCAGAACCCATTATTACCGCAACTTTTTTCATAAATTTATACCTCCAAGTAAAACAAAAAATTACAAATAAAAAACTGCAACAATGGCGTTGCAGTTTTAGTCAGTGCATAATTATATTGTTAGAGTGCAAAAAATCAAGGCAGGACGCAATTATACTTAAAGACCTACCCATAAAAGAATATGTAATTGATGAAAAACAGCACATTTCAGTCATACATCTCTCCTGAATACATACAAAAAATACTGCACAATATTACCAGACAGTAAAGCGGAGCAAAACTGTCTGCGAAAGCTTTTTTTACTGATTTTCTCCATAACAGCATACAAAGCCTTACAATAATATTGTACAATATTTATAGATAAATTTCAACACATATTTATATAAAATTTATATCAATTAATCTTTGATTTATTGTGAAATTTGTCTACATTAACTTTTTGTTCAGAAAATACTTGTATCAGTGATCTGACCGTTTGACAAGCTGTTGACGAGATCACGCATTTCCTCTTTGGAGCGTATACAGTGTGCCGAGTCGATTATCTGCTGTCTTTGAAGCGGATCCAGCTTAGCAAAGTAAGCATATGCCGCAGGCACCTGAGCAAGAGCCATAGACAGCCCCAGCGGCAATTCCTGCCCGTGAGCAAAAGAGTTGTTTTTCATTTTTATCACCTCCGCATATATTATTTCCCGGGCAATAAAAATAATAAACCCTTACGATCTTATATGTGATACTGCACAATTTATCACATCGTAATTTGTGCAAATAAATGATTTATCTTTTAATTTGACAACATTTCTGCAATTGTTGCATTTTTTATGCAACAAAAGCAGTGATTTTCGGGATAAGTATAAGGATATTATCCCAAATCGAATATCCTGCAAGGTAGCAGTGTATGAGGAAACATTTTGTCAACGTGAGTTAGGTGAACACGATGAGAGGTTCTGATCGCACAGAAAAGCACTTCCTGCACCTTGTTTGAAGCTTGAAAATCGAATAAAAAAACGACTGAAACACGCCCCCCCACGGCAATAAATCTGTAGGGGCGAACACTGTTCGCCCGTTTCGTTCCCCCACTCAACTTCATGAAAAATCCAAACCTCGCAACTCCCCCGAAACGGGCTGTCGCATTTCTGTGAGCTTGCGAACAGAAATTTCGCCAAGCCCCTACAGATATTCGGGCAAGTCCTACCACCACAAAATTGCTCCGCTGGGTCTTTCATTACTTCATTGGAATATTATTCTTTTCCAAATCAGTTGACAATCTTTTGTTAATATGATATAATTATTTTGTTAATTTTTTGTCGATTTATCAGTTAATCTGAGGTGTATTAATAAATGGATAATCTTTCTAATATAAGTGTGATAAAAGATGTTCTCGCAAGACATAATTTCACTTTCTCCAAGGCTCTCGGTCAGAATTTCTTAGTGAATCCCTCCGTTTGCCCCAAGATAGCCGAAATGGGTAATGCAAAAAAAGGCTTCGGCATAATCGAGATAGGTACAGGCATAGGCGTTCTCACAAACGAGCTTGCCAAGCGTGCCGACAAGGTGGTGGCTATCGAAATTGACGACAGGCTTATGCCAGTCCTTGCAGAAACTCTTGCAGAATATGACAATGTGAAGATAATAAACGCCGACGTCATGGAAACTGACCTCCATAAGCTTATTGCCGAGGAATTTCAGGGCATGGACGTTGCCGTTTGTGCAAATCTGCCTTACTATATAACCTCGCCTATATTAATGATGCTCCTCGAAGAACGTCTGCCCATAAAGTCTGTTACTGTCATGGTGCAGAAAGAAGCAGGCACACGTCTTTGTGCCCCTATGGGTACAAGAGATATGGGAGCAGTCACAGTGGCAATAAATTATTTTTCTGTACCGAAACTGCTTTTCAACGTATCACGAGGAAGCTTCATGCCCTCGCCTAACGTTGATAGCTGCGTGGTGAGGTTTGATATCCGTGATAAGACCCCCGAGGGCGTGACGGACGAAAAGTTCTTTTTTAAAGTCGCTAGGGGAGCATTTTCACAGCGAAGAAAGACCCTCTCAAATTCCGTATCATCATCAATGGGCATAGATAAATCTATAGTAAATCAGGCGATAGAGCAAAGCGACCTGCCTGCCTCCGTCCGTCCTGAAGCTCTTTCCATGGAACAATTCATAACCTTTTCCGAAGCCCTTAGAAAGCTTATCTAATTGTACATATTTTCGTATAGTTATACTTCATTACTTGTAGAGGAGCGTCTCAGTTTCTGCAAGCAGAAATGCGACGTCCCATTTCGTTCGCCCGTTGCTCGGCAACTATCCCGAATTTCAACAGCAGATTTTCATGACGTTGAAAGTTACGAGATCTGTCCGTAAATTTGGTCAGTATTTCAATTTCAAGCCCATATTGCGACACCTTTCGCTTGATAGTCCTGCTAAAATGTAATTATTACATTTTGGAAACATAGGACGTGATAAGCAATGGAAAAAATACGGCATACGGCAAAATTTCATACCTCAGGCAAAACGAATGTACTTATGGCTGTTTTATCGGCGGCAGCAGCGTTTGCGGCAAGCTTCGGAAAGATCTTAGGCTTCCCCTCGTCAATGAACGTGGCGGTTGCAGTGCTTTCGGGAACTAATGTGATACCTGCTTTTTTAGGCTCTGCACTTGCATATTTTGTAAACGGAACATTCTCAGAGGGTATCGTTCAGCTTTGTGCGATACTTGTTATAGGGGCGGTAAGGCTTGTGATGCCATCTGCTGACCATAAGGACGACCCCGTTTTTGTGTCGCTCCTCACAACAGGATCAATGCTTCTTTTCAGCTGTGTAATGTCGGTGGCAATGCCATCGGATACATATACGGCTTCACTGCGAATGATAAGCTCTCTCATGTGTGGCTGTGTTGTTTTTATTGCACTGACCGTAAAACGTCAAAAAAACCGAAGCGGTGTTTTTGACCTTACAGGAATAAACGGAGTTTTCACAGCTATACTTTATATTATGTTTATCTCGACCATCACTGCCGCACCGCTCTGTGTGGTGAACCTGGGCAGGATAGCAGGCACTTTGTTTATGCTTATGGCAGTGCGAAAGTATAGAAATATAGGCGGTGCAGTTGTTGGTGCATTGACCACCTGCGGTGTACTCCTTTGTACTCCGTCACTTGCGAGAAATACACTTTTGCTTGCCACGTCAGGACTTATCTGCGGAGCTTTTCTGCAATTTGGGTCTCTTGTGATAGTGCTTGTTTTCCTTGCAGTTTCACTTGTGAGCCTTGTGGCAATGGGCGTGAACGGTGATACATTTTCAATGTTTGCTGATTTGCTTATAGGCTCTGTGCTTTTTATCGCACTGCCTGTTCCTGTGATAAAAAGGGTGGCGAAAAAGGTGGTGGGAGTGAAAAATTCCGTTGACCTTGTAGGGCAGACCACTTCTTCAAAGCTCAATATGGCTTCGAGAACTCTGGGCGGTATCAGAGGTCAGCTTACAATGGTCACTGCGGCGATAGATAAACGCTCAAAGGAAGCTACTCTGTCAAAGCGTGTACGATCTGTTGTTTGTACCGATTGCGATATGTACTCAGTGTGCAGTAAGCGTTGTGTACAGCTTGATGACAGCTTTTCAAAGCTTGAAAGCATAGTTTGTACATATAATAACCTCAGCCTTGACGACGTTGAAAAGCATTTGGGTGGCTGTGTGAGAAAGTCGCTTCTTTGCAAAAGCTTCAATGAATTGTATACCGACTTTGTGGCAGAACGTGCCGACAGCATGAGAGTTCGTGAAATGCGTGAGTTTTTAAGCGAACAGCTTTCCTCCATGGAGGATATCTTATCCGACCTTTCTTTCAGGGCAGGTCAGGTGAGAAGCGTTGATCCTCAGCTTTCAGCAAGAGTAAGGGAGCATTTCTCAAACCTTGGCTATCCAAATGTGAAAGCCTGCGTTTACATAGACGAAAACCTTTGTCAGCGTGTGGACGTTTTTATAACGGCTCAGTTCAGGGGCGATCTTGTAAGGCTCACAGCAACGCTTTCAGAAATGATAGATTATGACCTTGATATGCCTGTGATAGTCAAGGTGGATAATATAACCAGAATGTCCTTTGCGGAAATACCGAAATTCACAGTTGATATAAAAAGCTTTTCAGCTTCGTCAAGCGGAGAATATTCGGGGGACAGCTTTGAAGTCTTCGATTCAAGCGTCAACGAAAAGTATATCGTCCTTTCAGACGGCATGGGAACAGGAAAAAGAGCAAGACTGGATTCATTGTTTTCCGTAAGTCTTGTTACAAGGCTCATACGATCGGGAATGTCTATGCAGACAGCCCATAGGCTTATAAATTCCATGCTGAGAGTTAAGGGCTGGGAGGAATCTTTTGCGACCCTTGATATAATGCGGCTGGAGCTTAATGGCGGAACGGTGCAGTTTCTGAAATCGGGTGCGGCGCAAAGCTTTCTTTTCCGTGACGGCGGTCTTAAAGCTATCGGCGGACAGGCTTTTCCTGCTGGGATACTTGCGGAGTGTACACCTGATGTGAGCGAGCTTAAGCTCTTTGACGGGGACGTTCTGCTTATGACCTCAGACGGTGTTGAGGACGCTACAGCACGAGAGATACTCCGCTGTAACGGAATGAACGCTCAGGAGATAGTCACGGCGCTTGGCGCAAAGGCGCTTGCTCAGCGAACAGGAGGCAGGCGTGACGATATAACTATTATTGCCGCAAAAATTTTCCTTCGTGACGAGAATGAAAAATGAATGTAAATGACTTGGCCGACTTTTGCCTGTGATTTTTACTTTTGTATACTTTGACTTTACTTTTTCTATGTTATTATATAAAATCTATTGTGCAAAATATATAAAAACGTCTGTTGAAATATGTGCGAATACGAGAATAACTACTAAAACTATTGCAAATTTGTTCAAAAAAGATTAAAATATAAATATGAAACACCGAAATTATTCAGCGGTTTTCACAAAAAGACAAGGGAGGCTGAATTATGATAGATATTATTCCAAAGGATTATGAACTGCCGCTCTATCTTTTCCACAATGGCACAAACTGCGAAACATATAAGTTTCTTGGCTGCCATAAAGGAGAGAAAGACGGCGTAGAAGGATATTATTTCAGAGTCTGGGCAGCACACGCTGAGGGCATTTCTGTTGTGGGAGATTTCAATGACTGGGACGAAAATGCCACTCCAATGGAGAAGATAGACGACTCAGAGGTGTGGGAGGCTTTTGTTACAGGGCTTAAGACTTATGATACATATAAATACTGTATCCACGGCTGTGACGGCAAGACCCATTATAAGGCTGATCCGTACGGCACACACATGGAGGTCGCTCCGAACACAGGCTCAAAGGTTTTCGATATAGACGATTATCTTTGGAGCGATAAAAAGTGGATGACCGAGAAGAAGTCTAAGGACATTTACAACTGTCCTATGAATATCTATGAGGTACATCTCAATTCATGGAAGGCTTGTCCTGACGGAAAATATTTCTCATATGTTAGATTTGCAGATACTATAATCCCTTATATAAAGGAAATGGGCTATACTCATATCGAGCTTATGCCGCTGGCGGAATATCCTTTTGACGGCTCTTGGGGCTATCAGGGTATCGGCTATTTTGCGCCGACTTCACGTTTCGGAACGCCTTATGACTTCATGAAAATGATAGACCTTTTCCATTTGGCGGGAATAGGCGTTATCCTTGATTGGGTGCCTGCACATTTTCCAAGGGACGAGGCTGGACTGTTCGAGTTTGACGGAGGCCCGTCATATGAATACTCTGACCCGAAAAAGGCAGATCATCTCACCTGGGGAACGAGAGTTTTCGATTATTCAAAGGGCGAGGTAAAGTCATTCCTTATCTCAAACGCCCTTTACTGGATAGAAAAATATCACGTTGACGGTCTGAGAGTTGACGCTGTTGCGTCTATGCTTTATCTTGACTATGACAGACGTGACGGAGAGTGGACGCCTAACAAGTTCGGCGGAAAGGAAAATCTTGAAGCTGTTCAGTTCTTCAAGGATCTCAATACCGCTGTGTTCGGAAGAAACCCTAATACCCTTATGATAGCCGAAGAGTCAACTTCATGGCCTATGGTAACAAAGCCTGCAAGCGACGGCGGTCTTGGCTTCAACTTCAAGTGGAACATGGGCTGGATGAACGATATGCTCAAATATATGGCTCTTGACCCTATTGACAGAGCTTTTCATCATGATATGCTCACGTTCTCATTCTTCTATGCTTTCTCTGAAAACTTTATTTTGCCTATCTCTCATGACGAGGTAGTGCATGGTAAGGCTTCATTGGTAAATAAAATGTATGGTGGAGATATCGACAATAAGTTCAGGCAGTGCAAGCTGTTCATGGCTTATATGATGGCTCACCCAGGTAAGAAGCTTCTGTTCATGGGTGCTGATTTCGCTCAGTTCAGAGAGTGGGATTACGAGAATGGTCTGGAATGGTTCATGGTGGACGAATATGAGAACCACCGCAATTATCTGAACTACTCAAAGAACCTCAATCATTTCTATCTTGACCACCCTCAGTTCTGGGAGAGAGATTTCTCTTGGGAGGGCTTCAGCTGGATATCAAATGACGATTTCAAGCAGAGTATCATCATCTTCAGACGTTTTGACAAAAACGGCGGAGAGGTCATCGTTGTGTGCAACTTCGTTCCTGTGGAAAGAAAGTCATACTGCTTTGGCGTTCCTTACTGGGGCAGCTATACAGAGGTGTTCAACTCGTCTTCTGTTGACGGATCCCCTTGCACGAACGGTACTGTCAAGGCGGTAGATGTTAAGATGCACGGCTTTGACCAGTCAGTCTGCATCGACATTCCTGCGTTCTCTTGTATGTATTTCACGGTGAAGAAAGAGGAAAGACCTGTGCCTGAGAAAAAGGCAGAGAATAAGAAAAAGACAAAGACGGCGGCTAAGAAAACTGCTGTCAAGAAAGCCGCTAAGGCGAAAACAACTAAGAAGTCCACAGCTAAAAAGGCTGAGTAATATAGACTTAATAAAAATTGGTGGGTGAATTAATTATGTTCAACAAAAAAGAATGTGTTGCAATGCTGCTGGCAGGCGGTCAGGGAAGCAGATTGTATGCCCTGACACAGAGCGTTGCAAAACCGGCAGTACCTTTCGGTGCTAAGTATCGTATCATTGATTTCCCTCTCTCGAACTGTATCAATTCAGGTATCGACACAGTGGGCGTGCTGACACAGTATCAGCCATTGGTACTCAATGAGTACATTGGAAACGGTCAGCCTTGGGATCTTGACAGAATACACGGAGGCGTTCATGTGCTTCCTCCTTATCAGACAGCTTCAGGCGCTGATTGGTATTCGGGTACTGCAAACGCTATTTATCAGAATATCGCTTTTGTAGACAGATATGACCCTGAGTATGTTGTTGTTCTTTCAGGCGACCATATCTATAAAATGGATTACAACAAGATGCTTGAATATCACAAAGCTAAGAACGCTGACGCTACTATCGCTGTTCTGGACGTTCCAAAGGAAGAGGCGTCACGTTTCGGTATCATGATAACCGACGAGGACGACAACATCATAGACTTCGAGGAGAAGCCAAAGAACCCTCGTTCAACTCTTGCTTCAATGGGTATTTACATATTCACTTGGAAGAAGCTGAAAGCTTATCTTATCGCTAATGAGAACGACAAGGAAGCTTCAAAGGACTTCGGCAAGAACATTATCCCTGACATGAGAGAAGCAGGCGAGAAGCTTGTGGCTTATCGTTTTGACGGCTACTGGAAGGACGTTGGAACTATCGACTCTCTTTGGGAAGCAAATATGGACCTTATCAATCCTAACATTCCTATCGATCTTTATGATACAAGCTGGAAGATATACTCAAGAAACCCTGTTATGCCACCTCAGAGCATAGGCAAGAACGCTCAGGTACAGAACTCTATGGTAACAGAGGGCTGCGTTATCGACGGTTCTGTAGAGTTCTCAATGATCTCTGACGGCGTTACTGTTGAGGAGGGCGCTGAGATACTGGATTCTATCCTTATGCCTGGCGCAGTTGTCAAGAAGGGTGCAAAGGTCGAGTATGCTATCGTTGGCGAGAACACCGTTATCGGTGAGAACGCTCAGATCGGTGCAAGACCTGAAACTATCGAGGACAAGGACTCATGGGGCGTTGCTGTAGTGGGCAATAATCTGACCGTTTCTGACGGCAGTGTTGTTGCACCAAAGGCAATAATTTACGAGAATATCTAAGAAAGGACCGAGTAAACATGGATGTAAATATGGGTAACGTACTGGGTCTTGTTTTCGCTAATATGCACGACACGACTCTTGGCGACATGACAAAGAACAGAACTATGGGTTCTGTAATGTTCGGCGGAAGATACCGCCTTATCGACTTCCCACTGTCTAACATGGTAAACAGCGGCATAAGCGAGGTCGGTGTTATAACAAAATCTAACTATCAGTCACTTCTGGATCACCTCGGCTCTGCAAGAGAGTGGGATCTGGCAAGAAAAAAGGGCGGACTTTACATTCTGCCTCCATTCGGCAACGTTGAAAGCACTCTTTACAGAGGCAGGATCGAGGCTCTTTATGGTGCAATGAGCTTTATCAAGCACTCAAGAGCTAAATATGTTATCCTTTCAGACTGTGACGTTGTAACTAATATTGATTACAAGCCTATCGTTGCGGCTCATATAGAGAGCGGTGCTGATATTACTGCTGTTGCACATACTGGCGTTTACAGCTCTGATGATATAAAGACTTCAACAGTATTCAACGTTGACGCTGACAAGAACGTAACTTCTGTTCTTATCAATCCTGACATCAGCGGCACTTGCACAACGAGCCTTAATGTGTTCGTTATGTCAATGGATTTCCTTATTGAAACTGTTAATGACGCAATGGCTAGAGGAAATGTAAGCTTTGAGAGAAATATTCTTCAGGAGAAGTGCAGAGAGCTTAAGATAAAGATCTACGAGTACGATAACTATTTCAGCAAGCTCAACAGCCCTGAAAGCTACTTTAAGTCAAACATGGCTCTGCTTGAACCTGAGAATGCACGCAAGCTGTTTGTTCCAAAGCGTTCTATCTACACAAAGGTAAGCGACAACGCTCCTGTTAAGTACGATCTGGACAGCAAGGTTTCAAATTCTCTTATTGCTGACGGCTGTATCATAGAGGGCGAGGTAGAGAACTCTGTACTGTTCAGAGGCGTTAAGGTAGGCAAGGGTGCAAAGGTCAAGAACTGTATCCTTATGCAGGGCACTGTTGTTGGTGACAATGCTGAGCTTAACTATCTTATCACAGACAAGAACGTTTCTATCTGTGAAAACCATATCCTTACAAGCTCGCCACAGTATCCTATGTATGTAGGAAAGGGAGCTTCTGTATAAAAAGGTCGCAATGACTTAGGAAAGAGGGTTCGGATATGAACATACTTTATACTGCAAGTGAGGCTTTGCCTTTTATTGCTTCAGGTGGATTGGCTGATGTTGCAGGCTCACTGCCTGCGGCTATCAATGCCGAGGGTCACGATTGCAGAGTCGTGATACCTTATTACAGCTCTATCAGGCAGGAGCTTAAGGACAAGCTGACATATGTTACGAATTTCACTGTGCCGGTGGCATGGAGAAATCAATACTGCGGCGTTTTTACAGGCGTTGTGAACGGAGTGACTTATTATCTTTTGGATAATGAGTATTACTTCCAGAGAAACGGCTTGTATGGCTTTTATGATGATGCTGAGAGATTTATATTCTTCTCAAGGGCAGTTCTCGAGCTGCTGAGATACATCGACTTTAAGCCAAATGTTATAAACGCCAATGACTGGCAGACGGCACTTGTTCCTGTTTATTATGATATTTTCTACCGCTATCAGCAGGGTTATGAGGATATCAAGACGGTATTTACCATACACAATATTCAGTATCAGGGACAATATGGCTTAGAACTTATCAACGATATTATGGGCATTCCGCTTTATCATACGGATCTGCTTTCATATGACGGTGATGTGAACTTTATGAAGGCTGCTATTGAAACGGCTGACAAGGTGACGACAGTTTCGCCAAGCTATGCTTGGGAGATACTTGATCCATGGTATTCACATGGTCTTGACAGGGAGCTTGTGAACAAGCAATACAAGCTTTGCGGAATACTTAATGGTATAGATCAGAAGATCTATGATCCTGCAACTGATCCTGTTATTGCTAAGAATTATAGTCTGAATGACAAGACGGGCAAGGCTGTTTGCAAGCACGCTTTGCTCAGCGAGCTTGGCATGGCACATGGAAAAGAGCCTGTTATCGGTATCGTAACGAGATTTGTTTCACACAAGGGTCTTGACCTTATCAAGTATGTGTTTGAGGACATCATCAGGCTTGGCTGCAAGTTTGCTATTCTTGGTTCGGGCGAGAAGATATACGAGGACTTTTTCAGCGAAATGCATTATCGTTATCCTGACAGAGTGGGTCTGACCATTGGTTTTGTGCCTGAGCTGTCCAAGAAGATATACGCTGGTGCGGATATGTTCCTTATGCCGTCGCAGAGCGAGCCTTGCGGTTTGGCTCAGATGATCGCTCTGAGATATGGTACTATACCTATCGTAAGAGAGACAGGCGGTTTGAGAGACAGTATCCATGATGCAGGCGACAAGAATGGAAACGGCTTTACTTTCAAGTCTTACAACGCACATGATATGCTTGACGCTGTTGTTAGAGCCAGGGCATACTATGATGACAAGATGAAGTGGGGCAGGCTTGTGAACACTGCGCTCAAGCAGAATTTCAGTTGGACAAAGTCCGCCAAGGATTACATTGCACTTTACAACGACATTCACTAAACACCAATATCCGTTTATTTTGCCTGATAAACGGGAAAGACCGTCCCTTATCTTAGGGGCGGTCTTTTTGCATTTATATAAGTGTACGATTAATTGTACGCTTATTTAGAAATTTGTCAACAAACTGAAAGCGGACAGGTGTGTGCCTGTCCGCTTTGGTTTAATGCTGTTTTGTTCGCATTGCTTTCGCTTTTTCTTTCATTTTCTGACCCAAATAAGAGCCTATTTCCAACATTGCGGTGTATTTGTCGATACACACGATAACGTAAGATTCAGCGTATTTAGGGAATTTCAGGGTCAGCGGCCACATATGCTTGACTATCATATCCTCCTCACGCTTGCCTATCTCAAAATGCTGTTTCGCATTGTTGAGTGCGACCTTTGGGTGGGTCATTCCGTGAGGCATTTCGCCTTTTTTCTTCTCACGATCCCGCCAATCATAAAGGAACAGATCGTGAAGCAGACCTGCTCTTGCTGCGGATCTTGAATTTAGTCCCAATTTTCTGCAAACGAGATAGTTATAGTAGGATACATTGATGCAATGCTGATAGCAAGTCGTACTATAGTGATGACGAAAATTTTTCATTTCGTTTACAACATCGCTGTCAAGCAGGTCCTTTACAAACTCAAAATACTCCTTTGCTTCCTCGGAATTTTCAATGGAATATCTTGAACCGAAAGCCTTTGACATTTGCATGACCTCTTTTCGATAACTTATATGCAGGCGGCAATTTTGCTGCCCTTTTTACGGTTGGTGACTAATGTTTACCCCATAAGTTACCCCATTCAAGTTTGTTTTACCAAACTTACATTAACATTATAAACTTTTTTGTTCAAAATGTCAATAGGGAATGTATAACAATTTTATTACAAAAATATCGGGCTGTCTGTGTTAGCATGGCAGTCCGATAAAAAATTGCATATCAGTAGTATTTTTCGTCATAAAATTTGGGGATAAAATCTTTGGCGGCGGATGTGCGGCTTTGGACAAAACCCTCGAAACCGTATTTGTTCACGGCGTCAATGACGGTGTTATACTCGAAAGTTGATGTCTTACGGCAAAGCTCTTTGTAGTCAAAGGCTTTATACACTGGGGTGAACTGGCTCATAAGACTTATCATTATCTCGTTTTTGGCAAAATTTTTGCCTAGCCACTCCATAAGCTTTATGGAGTCTTTACGGTGGGTAGGGAGGACAAGGTGGCGGACTATTGTGCCGCTCTGCATTATGCCCTTTTCGTCAAAGGTTGGCTTGCCTGAAAGCTGTGCCATTTTATGTATTGAAGCAGCGGCGTTTTCAAAATAGTCTGCGGCTTTGGAATATTTATCCGAAAGTGTAGGATCAAAATATTTAAGGTCGGGTAAAAATATCTGCACATAGCCACGAAGAAGCTCCAGCGTTTGGGGCTTTTCATAACCGCCGCTGTTATAGACCACGGGGATAGTGAGCTTATCTTTACAGATGTCGAGCGCTTTGATTATTTGCGGAACGAAATGGGTGGGATTGACGAGGTTTATGTTGTTTGCGCCCATTGATTGAAGCCGCAGAAAAGTGTCTGCAAGTTCTTGTTCGGTAAGCTCAAAGCCTTTGCTCTGAGCTGATATCTCGTAGTTTTGGCAGAAACAGCATTTCAGACAGCAGCCTGAGAAAAATACTGTTCCTGAACCTTCTGTGCCGCTGATACAAGGTTCTTCCCACATATGAAGCTCGGCTCGGGCTATCCTTACTTTGCCAGTTTCACCGCAGAAGCCTTTATGCTCGTATCGGTTCACTTTGCACTCTCTTGGGCAGAGGGTACAGCTTTTAAGGATATCGTTCATGCTGCTGTGTCAACTCCGCCTATTTTGGTGTAGGAGTCAGAGGATAGGTCGCCTGATGAGTCTGCGTTTTTGTCAAGCGGAATCTCAAACTGGAATGAATCTGTTATCCAATCGTCATTCTGGAAGCAGGCTGTGAACGTGGTGCGCTTTGAATCGGCTGGGACAAGGAACTTAATCGTATAGGTCATATCGTCTTCGTAGTCGCTTTCACCGGGGAAGAAGTTGTTTGAGAAAAACGAATTATCGTTTTCGTCATAGGCGGTGTTGTAGGCAAAGGTGAATTTTACCTGTCTGTTGCTATCGCTGATATTAATATCAAGGTCGAGGTCTATTTCCCATACTGTGTCACCGCTTATAATACCGCCTGTAAGTGAGTTTCTTTCCTCATCGGTCAGGTCGCTTACTTTACGTTCGGTGAGAGTATAGCCTTGATATTGAACGCTGTAGGTACCGTCCTCAGCGTCTTGCGCTACATAGAGGTTAGAATGGTCGGTGTAGTCATCATCGGATTCACTATAGGTATCGTCATAATCGTAGTCATAGTCATAGTCGTCATATCTGTCGGAGATGAGCTTGCTTGAAAAAAAGCTAAAAAGTGTGGGGATAACGGACATGAGGATAATGATGATAACAACGGCTGTGACGCAGCCTTTGCCGCCATTCTTTTTGTTAGAGCGGTTTATGTTCGTGGCGTTGAAGCTATAGGAGCTGTTGTTTGGGCGGTTATAGCTTGTACGCTGTTGGCTGTAGTTATTGAGGGCGGCAAGCTTTTCGGCTCTTGAATTTGAATAGCTTGGGGGAGGGGTCGGGCTTTTAGGTGGGGTATAGGTGCTTTGGAAATTCTCGTCCCTTGCTTCCTCTTTACGTTCCTCGGAAACGAAATCGTTCTTTTCTTCTTTGAAGGTGTCGTTTTCAGACTGACCGAACCAGCCGTCCTGCTCGTTATCGGCACGGAGATCATGAGAGTGCAGGTCATCTGAAAAGCTGTTACAGCTTATATCCTCGTCACGGGCTGTGAAGCACTCAGGACAAATTATCTCATCGTCGCTTTTAAAGCGGTATCCGCAAATTCTGCATTTATTTCTGCTCACTTATTTCACCTCATTAATATACAAATTCCCAGCCCTGCTTTACAGGCTGACAAACGCACTTATAGCTCCAGCCTGACAGCTTTTCTGCGGCTGTTTGTGCGGAAGCGATATCGGGGAAAACTCCAAAAACGGCTGAGCCGCTTCCTGTCATAAGGGCGGAGAGAGCTCCGCTGTTTTTAAGTTCATGCACTGCATGAGCTATCTCCTCACGGTCGGCGGCATATTCCAGCACATTGAAAAGGTTTGAGCATATGCCGAAAAGCTTTCCGCCACCGATATATCTCAGCAGGACGTCCATATTACAGCGTTTTGGGTTTGAAATGCTGTCATACTTTTTGAAAGCTTCTGGGGTGGAGATACCCACGTCGGGCTTTATTATGACAAAAGCGCAGTCGGGTGAGGGCAGGTTGCTCATTATTTCGCCAACGCCCTGACAGAGCCTTGTGCCGCCTGTAATACAGAAAGGCACGTCTGCGCCCAGAGCCACGCCTATGGAGCAGAGCTGTTCATCGGTGAGCCTTGTATCAAACATGAAGTCCAAGGCTCTAAGAGTAGCGGCGGCGTCTGCACTTCCTCCGCCCATGCCGGCTTGTGAGGGGAGGTTTTTCTCCACATTCACTGTTATTTTACATCCAAAGTCAATATGGGTGAAGTCGGCAAAGGCATGGTAGGCTTTGGTGATTATATTATTCTCGCCTTTTGGAAAACTGTCAAGTTTGCAGGTAAGCTCTATGCCCTCGCCCTCAGAGAGGGTGAAATCCAATAGGTCGAAGCAGGACACTGACTGCATGACAGTATTTAGCATATGGTAGCCGTCATCACGTTTACCAACGATATCCAATGCAAGATTTATTTTTCCGTAGGCTTTTATTTTTAAATTACTGCACGTTACCATTTTTGATATCCTCTAAAAATTCTCCGATACGTTTGATAGCCTCTCTCAGGTGGTTAAGGGAATAGGCGTAGGAGACACGCACATAGCCTTCTCCGCACTCGCCGAAAGCATCTCCCGGCACGACGGCTACCTTTTTGGTGTACACAAGTTTTTCGCAGAAGTCGGTGCTTGTCATGCCTGTGCTTTTGATACAAGGAAAAACATAGAATGCGCCTTGTGGTGCAAAGCATTTAAGACCAAGCTTATTGAAAGAATCCACCACAAAGCGACGGCGGATATTATACTCGTTACGCATGGCATCTATATCCTTCTGACAACTGTGCATGGCAACGATAGCGGCATACTGGCTGACAGTAGGGGAGGACATGATAGCATACTGATGAAGCTTGAGCATTTGGGACACTATCTCTTTTGGCCCGCCAAGGAAGCCAAGCCGCCAGCCTGTCATTGCAAAGCTTTTGGAAAAGCCGTTTATGACGATAGTACGCTCACGCATACCCTCTATTTCTGCGATAGAGCAATGCTTGCCTGAATATGTAAGCTCGGAATATATCTCGTCTGAGGCTATCATGATATTGGTATCTTTAAGCACCTTTGCGACAGCTTCAAGATCTTCACGGCGCATTATCGCACCTGTTGGGTTATTAGGATAGGGCAGGACAAGGAGCTTGGTTTTGTCGGTTATTTTTTCACGAAGCTCGTCTGCTGTAAGTCGGAACTCGTTTTCTTCCTTTGTTTCTATGACCACGGGAACGCCGCCGCATAGGGAGACGATAGGACGATAACAGACAAAGGACGGTTCGACTATAAGGACTTCATCACCGGGTTGGATAAGGCATCTTATGGTAAGGTCGATAGCTTCAGAGCCGCCAACGGTGACGATTATTTCCTTATTAGGGTCATAGCTTGTGTGGATAGTACGCTGAAAATACTTGGCTATCTCTTCACGGAGAGCGATCAGACCTGCGTTTGCGGTATAGCAGGTCTTGCCTTTTTCAAGGGTAGTGATAGCCTCCTGACGTATGAGCCACGGAGTTTTGAAGTCAGGCTCGCCAACGCCAAGGGAGATAACGCCCTCCAGCTGCTGTGCGATATCGAAAAATTTTCTGATACCTGAGGGCTTCATTTCCTTTATGGCAGGGCAAAGCACTTTATTATAATCTATCATGGGGAGATCAAACCTCTTTCGTCTTTATCATCTGTGCTTATCATGATGCCGTTGTCTTTATAGACCTTTAGCACGAAGTGTGTGGCGGTGGACTGGACAGCGTCGATAGTTGCAAGTCTTTGGGAAACAAACTGTGAGATGTCCCTGATGTTTGCACCGTTCACGGCAACGATTATATCATAAGCACCTGACATAAGGCGGACGGACTCCACCTGCTCATAGCTTGCGATCTGGTTTGCTATCTCGTCAAAGCCTGACTGTGACTGTGGGGTGACTTTAAGTTCTATAAGAGCGAAAACTGAATTAGGGTCATAGGCACTTTCGTCAACGATAGCGGAATAGCCCTTTATTACGCCGTCTTTTTCAAGCTTGGCGATATCCGCCGCCACCTGTTCTTCTGACTTATCGAGAAGAACGGCAAGCTCGCTGTTTGTGATACGGGCGTTGTTTTTCAGTAATTTTATAAGCTGATCCATAAATAAACCTCCTTTAGATTTATAAATATACATTATATATTATAACATATTATCTGTATGAACGCAAGTATTGTGATGTAAGAAATGAGTAATTTATCTGTCAGAATAGACAAAGGAGAGGGCGAGAAAGCTTTGGGCGTGGGGGTCGTGGTATAGCTGAGATGTTGTGGGGGTGGACGGGCGAACGTTGCTCGCCACTACAGATAAATTGCGGTCATGAGAAATTGTAGAGGCTGGAGTCCTCGACAGCCCATTTATCTTGGGTATTTATTTTATGAGCTGTACAGTTATTTGGACTGTGCAGCTTTTTATGTGTAAGGGGTGTGAAAATTGGGGCGGCTGTAGGTTTGTCAATCATATTGGACACTATCATTAAGAAATTCGATAGGCGAAAACCATTTGAGGGGACGCATAGGACGGTTGTTT
>ERZ840371.12-NODE-12-length-211880-cov-7.951361_pt1 | contig 211880 bp, 348 predicted proteins | sample MGYA00519937_ERZ840371 | MGnify/ENA primary metagenome ERZ840371 (study PRJEB31850, sample SAMEA3708873) | human gut metagenome | biome: human gut; feature: human-associated habitat; material: faeces | place: China | collected 2014 ... | reverse complement strand
ATTTGGATGATGACCAGCAACTTGAATATTCTTTGGTTGACCATATTGTAGACGATATTACACAGATTATCTCTTGATTTCGTAAATAATAATATTAAATAAAAAGGAAATAAAAAAAGATGGCTTTAAATGATTATACAGTCTCAAATGATTATTTGAGAGAAATGCGTTAGGTCAGGTCTAAAATTTTAGAAGGTGACGCAACTTGGTCTGATGCGCAAGATATTAGAGCTAAGTATGGATTGCCAACTGTAACTACAGATAGTATTCGCAGAAGTTTTGGAGCGTATGATGAATTTGCTTCAAAGGGATGGGTTTCTGAACCTAAAGAAACTTTTAAGGCCCAGAAGGAGACTGTTTGTTTAAATTCAGATGGTTCTAAGACTTCGGAAAAGATTGTTGCTTTGAGTAAGGATGAAATTAACGATAAAGAATCTTTACTTAAAGCTCATGGATATGACCCTGTTTATTATGAACTTGTAAATGCAAAGAGTTCAATTTGGCAACAGGGAGATGGTAAAGGTGGTACAAGAAATCTTTATTCATCTAAGATTACCGTAAAGCCTACTGAAACGGGGTTGGATTTAGAGGACATTAAGAGACATTTTGAGGAATTTAAAACTCCTTATCGTGATTTAATGCACGTTTCTAAAGATAGACCTTTTGGTAAGAATATTGTTCAATTAAATTTAGTAGATATTCATTTTGGCAGAATAGCTGAAGATTATGAAACTGGCAATGTTTATAATATGGATATTGCAAGAAGCAATATGCTTAAAGTGGCAAATGATTTTGTTGCTGAAACTAATTTTGACGAAACTGAATATATTGTAATGCAGATTGGTCAGGATTATTTTAATAGTAGCTTTACTGGTTACACAACGAGTCAATCTCATATGCAAGATAATGCAACCACTTTTAATACTATTTTCAAGAGAGGCACAGAAGCTCTGATTGAAATTATCGAAGTTGTTGCAAGTGGAACGAGAATTCCTGTAAAGGTTGTATTTGTCTCTGGAAATCATAGTAGGTTTGAGGAAAGTGCAATGGCTATGGTGCTTGAAGCTTATTATCGTAATAGTGAGATTGTAACTGTTGATGCTTCTCCTTATCCGAGAAAGTATATTACTTATGGAAATACTTGTATTGGTATGACTCATGGTAGTGATGAAAAGGATAGATTGCAGGGTTTAATGCAAGTTGAGAATCCAACTGGTTGGGCTGATTCAAAGTATCGTTATTGGATGTGCGGACATTTGCATCACAATGATTGGGCTTTGAGAGAGAATTTTGGGGTATCTATTTTTACATTGTCAGCTATGACTAAAATGGATAATTGGACGGTCAAGAGCGGATATACAATGGCAAACTCTGGATGCACTGTATTTGTTTTTGATTATGAAAAGGGACTGAAAGATATTAAGTTCTTTTATGTATAACTAAACATTTTAGAGGATTTTATGGAGAACCAAGAGAACAAGAGAACAGATAAGCGTTCTTTTGATTAGAATAAAGATAAAAATTTTAATAAAAATTCTAATAATTCTGGTAAAAACTTTAATAAGAAGTTTGATAACAGTAAGAATAAAAATAATAACGACAAGAGAAATTCCAATAATGGTTAGAATGGATTCAAGAAGGACTTTAAAAAGGATTTCAAAAGAGATTGGAATTCAAGTTTTGGAAAAGATAAAGATGAAGAGGATTTTAAAAACAAATATAAGTCTAAATCTAAGAAGAAAGTGGTAAGCCATGAAGAAGAATTTCTTGATATGTTTAAAGAAGATTCCGAGAAATCTAAGAACAGAAATCGCTATGAAACTCGAAAAGCAAAAAAACATAAAAAAGATTATTACGAAGATTTCGAAGATGATTGGAATTGATTTAATAAAAGAACTAAAGACGAAGTAAAGGCGAAATAAATACGAAAACTTTGTCAAAAATATAATTTACAAAGGGGTAGTTGAAATGTGTTATTAAGGCAGACCTTATGCGCTCAACTACCTCTTTTTTTACAATTTCCGATTTTGGGGAAAATGATATGAAAAATGCTGGTAAAAAATTTGAACAGCTTTGGAAACAATCTGCTGAAAAGCAAGATTTGTTTATATTAAGATTAAATGATAGTGATATGTCTTTTAACCAGAACAAGGAGCTAAGGTCTCGTTTCACTTTAAAATCTCCTTGTGATTTTATAATGTTTTATGATGGTTATTTGTTTATGTTAGAAATGAAGAGTACGCATAGCAAGTCCATAAGTTTTCAAAGGGAGCCCGATGATGGTGGAATGATAAAGCTACATCAAATTAGTAGCCTATCAAATGGTGGTTTGCACGAAGGTGTTATTACAGGATTTATCATCAATTTCAGACACGAAGAAGACGGAAAGCCTTATAGCGAAGATACATATTTTTGGCCCATTGAAGCGTTCAATGATTATTTTGTGTCAAATGATAGAAAGAGTGCGAAACCTATAGATATAGTGCAGAACGGTGGAATAATCGTAAAGCAAGAGCAAAAACGAAAACTATATGATTATAATGTAAAGAAATTGTTAGAGGACATTATCAAAGAAAAAGGATGTGATTAAATGGGTAAACAGCCCTATAATAAAATTTATACTCCTGAACGATGGGAGGCAGTCAATAGAGAAAATAAAGACCTTATTGACGATTTTATTACAGAGTGTAAAGCTCAACGTAAATCAGAAGGTACATAGAAGTAGTATTTTGCTGATTTAAGAAGAATCGCTATTTGGGTAATGTTAGAGTGTGAAAACAAATCTTTTCTTGAACTTTCTAAGAGAGATTTTAGACGATTTATGATTTATTGTCAAGAAGAATGGGGCCTTAGTGCGGCACGTTGTAATAGAATTTTATCTTCTTTGCACATGATTTTAGATATGGCAGAAAACGATGATGATATATATGAAGACTATACTCGTAACGCCAGTGAAAAAATTAAAGGTGTTCCTAAAAATGCTGTGAGAGAGATTGTTTTTGTTCCTGATGAAGATATTACTCTGCTTTATAATAGATTGATGGAACAAGAAAGATACAAAGAAGCCACATTATTAGGTTTGTTATATGATAGTGGTTGTCGTAAAAATGAGATTGCACAAGTAACAAGAAGTAGTATTACTGAAGATGGTAATTCATCTAATATCGTAAAGGGAAAAAGGGGCAAGCAATTTAGATGTCTTTATTTTAGTAGAACTAAAGAAGCCTTTAAAAAGTATAATGCTACTCGCACAGATGATTTAGATGCTTTGTTTATAAATGCAGAGGGTAAACCCGCCACCGTTGGGAACATTTATGATTGGGTAAAGCTCTGGATAAAAGATTTAAAAGAGCTTACGGGTAAAGATTATGAACGGTTGACTGCGCACTCATTCAGACACTCATACGTTCAGAACTTGTTAAGCGGAGAGCATTATCTTTGTAGAGAACTTAATCTTGGTGCAGTTCCTCTTGAAAAGGTGAAAACACTTTGTCACCATGAGAGCAGTGATACCACTCTGGGCTATGCAATGAACACGGAAGAAAAAGATATTGAAGATTTGTTTGGTATTACGATTGGCTGAGGTAAAGTGTATGTATTATAAATGTTTAGCCTGTTAGAACGAGCAATGGATAGATGAAAATGGCGAAGATTCTGAATATACAAAAACAGATTATGATGAATTAGAGCTAAAAGATGGAAGAAAGGTAAAGGTATCGTTTCTTCATGTATATTGTCCGCACTGTGGGCATGAGATGGTAGTGCGGGTGTCGAAGTAAGGCAAATAAAAATACTTTTTTATTTGGATAATTTTTAAATTAATTTTTGATTAAAGGAGATTTTCACCTATGGATGAAAATGTAAAAGATAATAAAGTTGTTGATTTTCCAGTTAAGGAAAATGTTAATTCAAAATCTGAATTAAATAACGAGGAAAAAGACAAAACTCCAGAGCAAATTAAGCTTGCGGAACTTGTTAATGTAGCTTCTCGTTTTGTTCAGGGTAAATCTTCTGTAGAAGAATTGGATGAACTTGGTAATAGAATGACCATTAGGAATTATATTCCTATCCTTGATAAGATGCGTCTTATTATGGCTATTATTTTTAAATTTAATGCAGAAGATGTAGAAATGCACGAGATTCGTGTTATCAATATGGAACGTGAATTGTTTTTTGATGTTCTTCTCGGTGGTTACGCTTTGATTGATGTAAACGAACCAGAGTTGAGGACTTATCAATCTTATGATTTGCTTTATCCTTTGTTTGCTAATTTTATCTTACAGTATTGCAAGGATGACTATAACAAAATTGTTAAGATGATTGAAGATTCTCTTAATATTTATGCTATGCAAGATTTAGATTCTTTGTTTAACAACGTTGATTACAAGGCTCTTAAAGAGACGGCTAAACAGCACGAAGAACTTCTTAAGTCTTTTGAGAAGAATAAAAAGCTTGTAGCAGATTTGCGTAAAATTTACGAAGCTGAAAATCCAAATGGTGTTAAGGTTCTTGATGCTGTTAGTGAAACAATCCAGAGAGAAGCAAACGAAGAAGCCAAGCAGAAGCTTAGTAATACAACTGCTACGAAAAAGAGTAAACCAAAGAAAAATTAATTTGATACAACCATCTTTAAAGATGTTTTGTATAATACCATGGTATTATCCTTGTTGGGAGAGGGTTAAGCAAGCCCTCTCCTTTAAAAAATATAAAGGAGGTAAGATATGGATAATAATTTATCGAATGTGTTTTCAAAAGCACTTGATGATTAGATGGAAAAGATAAAACAAGATATTCAGAAACAAATGCCATAGAAAATGGCTACGATAAGAAATGAAATATATGGATATTATCGTAATATTATTGAAAGTGTTTTTAAAAATGTTTTCGATGAATATTATGGAGAATACTATGATGAAGAATCATTGTTTGCATCTTTAACATTTATAAACGGGAAACATATTTATCCAGATGTGGTTTATAGTAAAAACAAATTTAAATTTTTAGATAGAATGCAAAGATTACAACAAGATATGGGACATTCTGTTTCAAGAGAGTCCACGTTGGATGATTACATAGACCCAGATTTTCAAGATTCAACAACAGGATTGTTTGAAGAACAATATTTTGCTGATGATGCAGATGCGATTTATTGGGAAGATATTCAAGTAGACCCATTACAATTTTGGAATCTTGATTTATCGAAAAATAATAATATAAATACTTTAGCCTTATCTCCAATAGATGAGGTTTATAAAATAGCGTTGCGAAGACGGCAACAAGAATTTTAGAGACAATACGACTCTTCAATTAAGTCCAAAATTTATAAAAAATATGGAATTAAATTGGGATAATAGGAGGTAAGGTATGGCACAAAATGAATACGATGTTGATATAAAATTAAGTCTTGAAAATAGTATTGATTCGTTAACTTCAAAGCTTGATAGGGTAGATAAAAAGATTGAAGAAAAAATTGCTTCTTATCAAAGGCAATTTCAAAAAATAAAAACTCCTGATAAGGGAACAGAACAAGATTATATTAAATCTCAAATGTCTACGGATTAGATGTATGTTGATTTAAGCTCCAAAAAGCAAAAATACACAAAAGGTCTTGAAGCTGCAAAAGCATTAAAAGGAAAAATTCAAGCTGTTGATACTGCTGGAATTCAAACTGAACTTTTAACTTTAGTAGATAATTTACCTTATATTAATGAACTTTTACCGGTTTTAAAAGAGGCAAGAATAAAAACCGCAGATTTAGCAAAAACTGTAAAATTAGCTAAATCTGAAGCAGATAAAATAAAGACTGTAAAAACGGTTTCCAAGCCTAAAGTTGTATCTGAATCTTCAGCAAAACCTACTACTGTTCCACAACCGCAAAAGAAAAGACCTATTGTAGTAGTCCCTGATGATGTGACTGATAAAGATTCTTATAGACAGGCAAAAGAATTAATTGAAGCTCGTAAAGCTAACAATTTAAAATTTGGAGCAAATAAAACTCTACCAGCTTATAATGAAACTCTTGATTTAATAAAAAAATCAGAGTCAAGGGGCCATGAAAAATATTCTTAGGAAGAAATTCAGCAAATTTTCGAAATGAAAATGAATGAAGAGGAACTTAAGAAAATGGTTGCCTCAAAGCCAAAAGGGGCTCCAATTGATAAAAAGAAACCGTATTTAACAAGAAGGGGATATGGAACCTTTTTACCGGAAGATTCCAGCGAAATTGTTTTAGGAGGACATTTTTCTAAAAAAGATGGCTTAATGCCAAACGAATCTATTCAAGTTAATGCTCCATCAGCGTTAGGACAAATTTCTAAATTAACGGGGATTGACCTTGGCAATTATGGGAAAGCTTCTATGTTCCAAATTGACGAGTATTATTCTACTCTTCAAGAGGGGTGGAAGGAAATGAAAGCTCAATTAGAAACTGCGGCAGAAGACCAGAAACCTTTAATTGAAGCTAAGTTAGATGATTTAAAAAAAGCGGCTGCTTTAATTGTAACTACTGTTACAGAAGCGATTCAAAATACAAGTGTTGAAGAAATTAAAAATAAAGCTATTAGTAATGCAACTGTTAAAAATAATGGAATGATTGGGTCGGATTTTGACCCTGACGCTCCTTATGCTAAAACTTCTCCTTTAATGAGAGAAATTTAGGGTCGATTCGGAACTAAACCCACTGACTTCGAAATGGAACTTACTGACAACAATAAACCAATGCAACGTCAATATGAACCAGAGGTTGTTCAAAAAGAAGAGCGCAAACAAGCTACTTCTGAAAGTGAAGCTATTGCTGAGATTGAAACCAAATCTAAAGAAACAATGGAGTATTTGGGTGGACAATTTTGGGAAGACTTTGCTAAGGCTATAGAAACTAAGGGAGCTCAGGGAGCAACTGATTTAGTAAATAGCCTGTTGTCTCAATTTAAAGATACTTTGAGTGGTAGTTATGAAGAAGGAGAAAAGGGCGTTGCTCACCTTGGAGCAAGTTACAAGGATATTGGTGCTGGTGAGGGCGGTCGGATTGTTGCCGAACCTCTTTATAAAGATGATGGTACACCTTACGATGAATATGATGTTGATAATTCTCTTGGAGATAGTGTAACCGAGGAAGCGCAGACTTTTAATGATGATGCTGAACAAGCACAACAAAAAATGGTTTCTACCATTAGAACTTTTACTCAGGCTATTTTAAATGTTGTTGATTTGGCATATGAAGATGCGTCTGATAGAAAAACAAAAGTTGGTCTTGGTAAGTTAAAAGAGAGTCTTGAAAAAAGAATTTCTGGTTTTTACGACCCCAGTGAAAAGAGTGTTGACCAAAACTTCGATGAATCTTTTAATAGAGCTGCTCGTCTGCTTACCGCTGGCCCAATGCAAATTAAGAACTGGAAAGATTATGCGGATGCAACAGGTATTTCTTTTAAACAATCAATAAATCGCACAAGACAAGGATTTGTAGACAAAAATGGAGACTTTGATAGTGATAAAGCTGATGAATTTATGGTTGATGTTAAAGAATCTCAAATTGCTTATCGTAACTTTACTGAAACTTTAAAGGACGATTGGTCTAACTTTGATGAAGCCATTGATAAAGCTTTATCCTCTGACTCTAAAGAAACGAGAGAAATTACGGCTCAAATTAACAGCTTTAGGGCAAATCCTGAAATGTGGGAGAAATGGAAGTCTAATTTAAGACAAGAAATTACTCCGGGGGCTCGTAGTGCAAATGTTCGGGGAGATGCTTCTGAAAAAGTTGACAGAGCAATGCCTGTTTTAACTACAGCTAAAAATACAAGCCCTCTTTCTCCTAAAGCCCGTTTTATTCAAGGACATGGATTAGGTCAAGCTGTTTTGGGTACTTTTGGCACTTCCGATATTGATGAAGGCATTAAGAGAGGTGAAGCTCGTTTAAAATCTTTGACAGAACAAGCTGACAAGGCAGAAGAAAAATTAACGGGCGCTCTGGATACTATTAAAAGAATAGAATCTGAATATGGTACTCATACTACAGATAAAGGTACTATTGTTGATTTTGATTTGCCTTTGTGGGCTGATGATAAAACAACAGACAAAGACATTCGCAAAAAGACGAATACTGACATAAATCAATATACTGCGGCTCAAGAAATTGTTAATAGACAAAATGGTGGTCAGCAAGAAATTGACTATGTTAAAACTCTTTTGAATGCTATGTATGAGTCAAAAGATAGACGAGAATTAAGTTTAGCAACTCAAAAAACTCCTTATACTTTGTCTTCTTTGCCCCCTGCTATACCACAACAGGGGAGTTAGAATATTACTTTTGGTGACAATGCAGAATCTTTAAAACAAGAAGCAGAACAAGCAAAGCAAACTGAGCAAGTGGTAATTGAAGCTGAAAATAAAAAGCAAGCTGAAATTGAAGACACCACAAACTCTATTAAAGAACAAAATGCGGTTGCTCAAGCATCTGCGGCGGAGACTAAAGTAGAAAATGTTGATGTTCCTATTGTTCAAGAAACTACTCCTGTTGAGGAATCTGTAAATCCGGCTGTTGCCACTGAGCATATTGACGGTTTACAGCAATCTATTGATAAAGAATCTCAAAAGATTCAGGTTTCAAAAGAGTTAACAGAACAATTAATCAGAGAAGCCGAAGCTTTTAATATGGTTAAAGAGGCTGTTACAGGCGAATCCGAAGCTATGACAAAAGCAACAGAAGGTGAAACTGATTGGTCTAAACGTGTTGCAGAAATAAAGAAAGAATTAAGAGAATCTGCTGAAGCTCTAAAAAAGAAAAAGGAAGAAGAGGAAAAGAATAAGCCCAAAGAAAAATCTGAATCTAAGTCAGAAGAAGAGGATTTTACTAATCCGTTTACCAATTTTACGGATGACGAATTAAGAAATGCTGGACGAGCTCCTCTCAGTGGAGGGGAAATGGTGTCTTATGGTGGAGGCAGAAAAGAAACTCAATTAATTTCTAAATATCTTGCCGAATATCAAAAAAGAGCCACTTTAGGGAAAGAACTTAACGCTTTATCTTATAAAATAAGTGAACTTTCAAAAGATGGTACAAAGGCATCTGAACAGGAATTAGCTAATTTAAAAGAACAATTTGACCATAAAAAACAAGCTTATGATGCTCAAGTACAATATATGGAAGATAATGGTCTTGTTAAAACAGTAGACCAAGCTGGTAGTCAAAGCCAAACTCGTATAGGCAATGTTATTCTTTCTGCAAGAGGGGCTGAAACAGTTAGACAAAAAAGCACTGTTATAAAAGGCAATCAAGAAACTGCTGATGTTAAAAATAAAGGAGCAGCCGAAAAAGCAAATGCCACTGAGCAAAAGAAATCTTTAAATAATGCTATTGATAGACAGAAAGATTATAATGCGTTAATTCAAGAAGAATATGAACTTAAGCGAAAAATTCAAGGCTCTTCGGGTGATAAATAGGTTGAGCAACAAAATCGACTTAATGAGGTTCAACAAGAGTTACAAGCTTATACCGATATGTCCACTAAGATTAACGAAAATGGACAACTTATCGGTCAACAAGCGGATAAGCAAAAGCTTCTTGATTAGCTTGCTCAATCTACTTATTTAACAGAACAGGATAGAGCAAAAAAAGAACGAGAAATAAATAATTTGTATTCTGAACAACAAGCTAAACTTTCTCGTTTTAAAATGCAAAATGCTCAATCTGCTGGTAGTAATACTGCTAATACCGCTCAAGAGATTAATAAATATTTAAAGAGTCTTGAGCAAATTGGCACTCTTGAAAGAGAAAAAGCCAGACTGCAAATGAAAGGCGGAAGCCTTTCTGGTATGGCGGCTATCGAAAATAGAAGCTTGATTTCTAATTACGATAGACAAATTAGCAGTTTGCAAAATCAGTATAGCTTTAAACAGCTTGCTGATGGCAGGACAACCTTAAATGGCATTGAACTTACTGAGGAAGAGATTAATCGCATTGAACAAGAGAGAAGTAAAATTCTTGATAGAAACAATGCGAAGATGGCTCAAACTCAAGAAACTGTTCAACAAACCAAGGGTTTCCTTGAAAAATTAAAAGATAACTTCTACCAGAGCTTCCAGCAAATTGGTAGTTATGTTATGAGCTTGTTCTCTTTCCAAGGAATTGAAAGAGCCTTTAGAGCTGTTATTAACAGAACTTCTGAATTGGATTCTAAGATGGTAGACCTTCAAATTGCGAGTGGTTATACCAGAGAAGAAGTCAGTGGAATGATGCTTGACTTCAATAAATTGGGCAAACAAATTGGTAAAACAACTTCTGAAATTGCAGAAGCGGCTAATGATTGGCTTCGTGCTGGTTACGATGGTGCGGCGGCATCTCAGTTAACTGAAGCATCAATGAATTTGTCTACACTGGGTATGATTAACTCTGCTGATGCTACAAGTTATCTTATCAGTGTTATGAAAGGTTGGAAACTTGAAGTTAATGACATTGATGAAGTTGTTGACCGCTTAGTAAAAGTTGACATGGCGGCGGCTATTAGCGCTGGTGATTTGGCAGAAGCAATGTCTCGTGCAAACAACTCTGCTCAAATGGCTGGTAGTACATTAGATAGATATATCGGATATTTGACTACGATGACTGACGTTACGCAGAAGAGCGCTGCCAGCATCGGAGAATCTATGAAGACCGTTGATTTATGCGGCTTTGTGGCATAATTCATAATCCACAAAGATAAAATTTTTTCTAATTGACTTGGAAACCCAGAGATGGGTGACAAGGGACAAGTTTGTATGATTAATATTGTAATTTTAATAAAAAGGAAGGAGGTAAATATGGAAACTAAAAAAATATGCCCCGTTTGTAAAAAAGAATTTATTTCTAAGCGTAAAAGTCATGTTTGTTGTAGTAGATAGTGTAGAGATAAATATACTCGTCTACATAAAGAAAAAGAGTGTATTGTCTGTGGGAAAAAGTTTTCTTCGGAAGATGATACTAAATTTTGTAGCGAAGAATGTAAACACAAATATAAAATAGATTCTTTAACTTACGAAAAAGAATGTGAGTATTGTGGAAAAACTTTTAAAGGATTTTCCTTTCAAAAATTTTGCTCTTCTTAGTGTAAAAGTGCTGTAACCAGAGCAAATCATAGAGAAAAAGCCGTTTGTGAAAATTGTGGTAAAGAATATGAAAGATATGAATATATAAAAACAGGTTATCAAAAACGAAACAAAGAGTATCATAGTTTTTGTAGCCACAGTTGTTGCATAGAATATTTATATAAGAGTCACAAGATAACAGCGAGATATTCAAAACCCCATTAGCAAATTAATTAGCTGTTAGACTCTATGAGAATTAATTATATTAATGAATATCAAAATGGAAAATATAGTTTAGATATTTATTTAAATGATAATTAGGCAATAGAAATAATGGGTGGTTATTGGCATGGAGACATAAGGCGCTTTTCTTCATTTGATTTTTTAGAAGAGCGACAAAAAAGCTGTGTTGAAAAAGATAAGAGGAGACAAAGATATTTTGAAAAATAGGGGATAGATATTTTATATTTATGGGAACAAGACATAGAAAAAGATTTAGATTTATGTAAAAGGTTGATAAATAACTTTTTAAATAATCAATTGCCAAAATATTCTCATTCTTCTTCCTATTGTTTAGAAAATTATGAAAATTTGGTAAAAAACAATATTAATCAATATATACAGACGGCCTGAACGACTTAATGAAAAAACTCCATGGGACATGGAGGTGCGAAAGTCTGAACTCGTGTATAATCGAATTGAAGCACGAGAAGAAAGGTCAAGTGTAAAGACACTTTAAAGAAGAACCTTTCTCGCCTAAGTATTAATTAGGTCATAAAAGTAACAGAATTGGTATTCACGCTACCAAAATATTGCGGCTGGCAAGTTTGTAGCGGCACAATCCGATATAGAAAGTGAAAATTATAACGAAGATGAATGGTCTAACCTCAACGATGTGGAAAAAGCCCTCGGTGCGTTAGGCATTAAAATTCGTGATAGTGTTGACAATTTTAGAAATTTTGATGATGTAATTGATGAAATTGCTTCTAAGTGGAGTTCTTTCTCTGATGTTCAACAATCTGGCATTGCTACAGCTTTGGCTGGTACTCGTCAGAGAGAAAATCTTATTACTATGTTTGAGAATTTCGACCTTGTTCAGAAATACGAACAAATTGCAGCTAACAGCTATGGTACAGCAGCGAAGAAGATGGAAGCTTATACCGATAGTGTTGAAGCGGCAAGGCAAAGAATTACGACTTCTGTTGAGAAGTTCGTTTTAAGTATTAGTACCTCTAAATTTATTAAGGTATTTTATAATGCTGTTGCCGATTTAACTGAAAATATGTATGCTCTCGCCACGGCAGTAACGGTATTTTTGTTGGCTATTAATACTAAATCTACAACACAAGGATTCTTAAGTGGTGTTAATACAGTTCAATAGAAATTGCTTAATTTTAATTTATCTCAAATAAAAATGGGACAAGTTAACAGTAGTCTTTTGCGGGGCAGAGGGGTAATAGATAGACGGGAAACTTAGGGGTTAAAAGAAGCTCTCAATGAAAGTTTCTTATCTTCTCAAAAAGAGGTGTTCTCTAAAACTCTTTCCTCTACAATTAATAATCTTAATAATATGGATGAAGCTACAAAAACCATGTTGAAAGATGGCATGATTCCTCTTCAAAATAGCATGGTTGAATTAGAATCTGCTCAAAAGAAAGAATTGTCCGCTGTTTTATTGAGACAGGGACAAGAAAATCGTTTTGCCATAAACAGAGAAATGTAGATTTCAAGAATATTAAATGATAATATGATTGAGGCGTCTCTTGGGATGGTTAATAATGATAAAAAGAGAGCGATTTTAGCACAAATTAATTAGGTTCAAGCTTCTACTATAACTGAGGAGCAGCTTCAAGCCGCAGAGCAAGATGCTATACTAAGAAGACAAATGGCAGCAAAAATTATAGACCAATCTCCCGATGAAGCACGTCAAACTCTTGGCGTTAATGTTGGAGCAAGCAGTAGAATGAATGTCCGTACAGCACTTCGAGACTCTGCTTTGTCTTTAGGTGGAATGGCAGGAGGCACTTGGTTAGGCAGTCAATTAGGTAAAATGCTTGGCAGCGGTGGAGCAACCGTTGGTGCGTCAATTGGTGCTGTAATTGGTAATGTGGCAAGTACAACTATGGTTTCTCAGTTGGCTGCGGGGGCCACTTGGAAAGCCGCTTTTGCGAGTTTGGGCTTCTTGTGGCCTGCTATTGGAGTATTGGTTGTTGGTGGTATTGTTGGAGCCTTTAAATCTCATAAAGAAAGCATTAAAAAAGGTTTAGCTGAAGTGGCATCCGAAGCTTCTGAAACATATTCAGAAAATTTAAATGCTTCCGCAGAGGCCGTAACCTATGATAAATTGGTTAAAGGAGTAGACTATTTGGGCCGTAATGTTTCTTTGACTGACGAAGAATATCAAAAATTCTTGGATTCAAGTAATGCTCTTGCTGAAGCTTTCCCTGATTTGGTAGTCAGAACGGACGAATTGGGCAACAAATTAGTTGGGCCTGATGGTTTGTCTGGGAAAGTCGGAGAAGTTACCAAAAAGGTAGATGAATTAACCGAAGCTTCAAGAAAAGCTGCTGATAGCGCTTTGTTTAAAGTAGAAGATAAAGGAATCTTTGGGAAGAGTAGTGGATTTTCTAATGTTTTTGATGAACAAAGAGATATTTTATATAAAGCTAACAACGCCTTAAAATACAAACAAAAAAATATTTATGGAGTAGATGTCTTTGGCTTAAACGAAGAAATTGCTTTAAGAGAAAGTACGCTTGAAAATATTGGTAAAAACAAAGGAACTGAATCTAACGAATATAAAAAAGCCAAAAAAGAACTTGAACAATTAAAATTAGATAGAGACGCTTTGTTTGAAGATATTAATACAGCGAAAGACACTTTGGCTGAATATACTGAATAGTTAATTTCTTATGCTAATACAGCAAATGGACAAGCAGAATTTAATGGACAATTTGGCAATATTGAAGACCAGTTAAATGATATGTCCGACAGCGAAAAAAATCTTACTTTGTCCTCTGTTAAATTGGCAATAAGAGGCTTGGATTTTACTGATGAAGAAGATTATAAAAACAAAGTGTTAGAAATATCTCAAAGGATGACTGATTTATTTGCTGAAAATCCAGTTCTTGTTGATTTTTATTATAACAATGATACTGGAATGACGGTACAAGAGGCTCAAAAAGCCAGAGAAACTGTTTTAAAAGCTCTTAAAACAGCTTTCCCAGATGGCGTTTTTGATTAGGACACTGTTGAGCTTCTGATTAAAATGGGTTTTGTTGTAGATGAAAATGGCAACATTAAAGTGGAGGATATAAAAACTCGTTTTGCTAAAGCTTTAGGGGTCGATAATTTAAGTGACGGCTGGAGTAATTTTATTGACGGATTGACTGATAGTCGAGCTACATTATTGTATAATGAAATTCAAAGCGGTAGTATTCGTTACAATCTAAATCAAGATAGAGATAATTCTGAAAATTATTTTGCAAACATGAATAATTGGCTTGATTTTAAAGAATATTCGAGCAAATCAGCTTCTGATTTAGCCTCTGATTATGAAACGCTAAATCGAATGATTCAAGAAACTGATAACACAGTGGAAAGAAGCAAGCTTGAGAAGAGATTAAAATTAACCAAAGAATATTTAGATGGATATGCAGAACAATTAGGAACTGTAAAAGGGAATTATGACGAAATAATTGAAAAAATAAATATTATGAATGGAGATTTAGATAGATATGGTGTATCTAATGCTACTCCAGATGAAGTAATAGACAAAGGAGACAAATATCAAACTCTTCTTGATTATTTTAATAATGATTTCACAGGGACTTGGAACCCAGAAAAGCTATCTGAAGTTGCAAACGATTCTGCCTTGGCTCCTTATATTGATAATGTAGATAAACTAAAAACAGTTCTTAAGGGATATATTGATGATATGGAAACATATTATAATAATGCTCTTGGAAATGTTTTAATTCAATCTGAAGGTGGAAGTAAATATTTAATTAGCTTACACGAAGATGAAGTAAACGCTTTTAATGAAGCTTATGGAGTCGATTTACGCAACTATAAGACATTAGAAGAGGCTCGTGGTGCCGTTGAACAAATGTTCTTTACTGATTATCAGGAAGACATGGTTGATTGGTTGACAAATAATGCTACTAAATACGGGTTAGACCTTCAAGAATTTTCTACTATGATGGGGCAAAAAATGGCTTTGGTGTCTGCTTTTGCACAAATGCTTGGACAGTCTAATCAAGATGTTGAAAGAACAATTAATGGCTATTTGCAAACCCATGTCGGAGCGACCTTGCAAGATGCTTATGACTATGTTTGGCAGGGCAAGATTCATTCAGATATGACTAAGATGCAAGAAGAATTGTCAAAAATATTTGACCCCGGAGTAAAAACAAGTTTTGATTCTACTAAAACGAAAAAAGGGTCAGGTTCTAAAGATAATGCTTTTGAAGACCAGTTAAATGCTATGAAAGGTATTTATTAGAAAGAATATTATCTTAGAAAATCCTATAAAGATTTTGGTAATATAAATGCTGGTTCAGAAGCATCTTATATGAATCAAACCTATTACGCTGGTTTAAAAAATATTTATGAGCTCGAAAGTGAATATTATGCTTCTAAAATTCCGGCTGGAAAAGCAATTACAGAATATACTTCTGAAGAGCTTGGATATTTGCAAAAATATCAAGAAGCTCAGATTAGTCTTAATAATCTTAATGATGAAGAATGGGAAGATAGAATTAATATTCTTGAACTTCAAGGAGCGTCTCTTGAGAAATTAATTGAAGCAAATAAAGAATATGAAAAGACTTCTGATAGTTTACAAGAACATATTGAACGTCAAAAGAAGATTCTTGAGCTTGAAATTCAACAGCTTGAACTGCACAAAGAAGTTTCTGAATGGCAAAGAGATAATACAGACCGTTTAATTGATAGATTAAGTGGAGATGCTTTTAGCAATGAGGCTTATGATAAGGCGATTGGTCAACAAGTTGAGGCTATTAATGATGAAATAGCTGATACTCAATCAATTATTCGGAAATATTATGCTAAAGCGGTAGATGACTACGAACAAACTGGACATACTCATGCAGAGGCTTTACGACTTGCCTATACTGGAAACAATGAGTATTCTGAAAAACTTCGTAGTGCAATGACGGATTATTACAATTTAATTGACAAACGAACAGAATACACAATTAAGAAAATGGAAGATAAAGCCGACGATTTAAACCGTAGATTGGATTTGATTGAAAAAGAAAAGCCTGATGAATGGTTTAAGATTGGTGATATTGATAGTTATTATACTCAAAGAATGGATTTGTTACAAAAGCAAGTTGAATTGTATCAAGATGCTTTGAAAGATACAAGTGACATGACTGATGAACAAATTCAAAACATTGTTGATAGTTTGAATGAAGCCACATTGAATTTGAAGCAAGCTCAAATAGATAATCTGAAAGACCAAACTGATTTGCAGTCTAAGCAATATGATGCTATTGTGTATAGAATCAATTTGTGGAAAGATGAAATTCAGGATGCGATTGATGCTATTGAGAAAGCTTATGAAGACGAAATTAAGCCGATTCAAGATGTTTCAGATGAATTGGAGAGACAGGCAAAATTGGAAGACCTTCTCGCTGCAAAGAAAGCCGCAGCTAAGGAGAAGGAGAGGGTAGCCTTAAATGCCCTCTATAAAAACGGCTATATAAGTCAAAAGCCAGAGATGGTTAAGACTTAGGAAAGACTTAAAATAATTATTTTTTATTTTTGGAGAAAGGAGGTAAAATATGGCTTGTATTTATAAAGCTACGATAGAAAATACTGACGAAGGGTTTCCGAAAAGTTATATAGGACAAACCACTTAGCCATTTGAAAAACGAAAATATTAGCATCATAGAGATGCAATAGAATTAAATCGTAAATCAGCTTTCTTTTATGCAATTAGAAAATATGGTTGGGAAAATTTCAAGTGGGAAATAATTGAAGAGCGGGATTTTTCAGCAGAAGAATTAGATAAAAAAGAAATTTATTATATAGATAAATTTCATACTTGGATTGGATGGAAAGATTTTAAGCGGTACAATGTTTTAAAGGGCGGTAGTAATGCTATTTCTTTATATGAAAGATTAAAAGGCATGGAGCCTGTTTTAGATAAAATTATACTCATGTATAATTAGGGTTTTTCTAAAAAGAAAATAGGGGAAGAAGTAGGGCTATCTCAAGATACAATTCAAAGTATTTTAATGGGAAGGTCTTGGAGTTATTACACTCGGATTCAATATGTCCCTCCTCAAGTAAATTATTTGTCAGAAGAGGAATTGGATTATATTTTAGAAAAATCTCAAAATGGTATTCATTATAAAGAGATAGCAAAAAACCTAAAAAGAAATCCAGTTACTATTTGGGATGTTTTAAATGGTAAATCTTATTCCGATTATACAGGTATTGTTTATTCTCGGTCAAAATAGAGTAATTATCGAAAAATAAGTTCTGAAGAAGTAAAAGAAATTGTAAAAGACTTTTAGTCTCGGATGACTTGTAAAGAAATAGGAGAAAAAAGAAATATTGATGTAAAGGTTGTCTGGGGTATAACTTCTGGAAAAACTCGTTCAAAAGATAGTGGTTTAACTTATCAAAAGGGGAAGAAAACAAAATTAACCAACAAAGAAATAGATGTGATTTTAGATTTAGACAAGCAGGGGAAAACGTCTATGGAAATTTCTCAAATCACAGGAAAAGGATATGCCACAATTAGACATCTTTTAACACGGGATTATTTTTCTGAGTATACTGGGATTAAATCGAAAAAGGAATAATTGTTTTAAGAATCCTCAGAGACTGTAATACTTAATATGGTAACTTATTAAGTTTCGCCGTTGTATCGTTGTAAGGAATGATATAAGATACAGTCCGAACTTACAATATAATCTAAAAAGGAAATGTAAGAGTTAGGTTGCAAGACCTAACCGCTCTTCTTGCATTTTTAAAATCAGATGCAAAAGAGTCAAAAAAGTAACAGAATGGTTTAGGGAAGGCATCGGCTGGGTTTATGAGTCACCCATAGATAAACGCAAGTCCGCTGAAGATGATTTAAAAAAATGGAATTTGCAAGATAAGTAGGATGACCTTGAAAAAACCAAAGATGCCGAAATAAAAAATCTCGAAGACCTTTCCAAAGCTTGGGACTTGTATCTCAAGGAATTGGAATGGGATTATAATGAATTTGAGCGTATAAATAATGAACGTATTCTTGAAGAACTTATGGGTTGTGAAACTGAAGAAGAGGTTCGTAAGAGAATTACGGATGATATGCAAAAGTTCAATAAAGATGCCCTTGAAAATTATAAAAACTACAATACAATCTTCCAAGATAATTTGTTGACACCTTATAAGAATAACCTTGTTGAACTGCAAAAATTGTACGAACAGACTTCTCAGTTGGTAAATGCAATTAATGGTTTGTGGGTAAACAACAATAATAATCTTACTTATGACCAGTTATTAGCAGATTCTGCGGCTAATAATAAGTTGAATTTAAGTGTTGATTATTCTGCTCAAATGCTGGCGGCAAAAGATGAAGAAACTTTCTGGAAGCTTGCTAATTTGAGAGATTAGAAAGCTTTAGCAAAAGGTATTGACATTAGCGGTAATAATCCTTTGTATAGAAGCAATCAAAGTTTCTATAATCAATGGAAGAATGGTTATCAAGGAGCTAATGCAAATCTTAACAATTTGAATTGGACTAAAGACTATTCTGCGGCTATGCTCAATGCTTCTTCTGAGGAAGAATTTTGGAATCTTGCGGCACAGAGAGATGCGAAAGCTGCTCTTAGAGGGTTGGATACTACTGGTGCTGATTCTCGTTATAGAAACAATGATGAATTCTATAAGTTATGGGCGGCAAGTCATAAAGAGTTGGCTAAGGGCTCTAAGAAGACTCAAAAGGTTCTTGATGCTGATAACAACTTCTGGAAAGCTTATAATCAAACTGATAGCAATCTTAAGAGTGATTCTGTTGGCACAACTGACAAATGGGTTAATGATATGTGCAGGGAGTATGTTGAATATAACAATCAATATGATACTTTGCTCAATCAGGGAATGAGTGCAAATAACGCACAACTTCAAACCTTACAACAGCAAATGAGTAATATCCAAGACCAGATTGCTCAACGTATGCAATTAAGTGTTGAAGAGATTTAGACTATTGGTGCTCAGATGGTTGCGGCACAACAGAGTGTTTATCAGCAAGTTATGAGTATGAATGAAAGAATTCAAAGCGCTTATGCTTCTTCTCTTGCTTCTGGTGGTGGGGCAGTTTCTATTGGTGGTGGACTTAGTGTTTCTTCTGGTAGAGCCGATGCTGTTTCTGGTAAAGATTATGTACAACTGGAAAATGGCAAGTATATGGATTTACATACCGGACACACCTATAATAAGAAGCCAAGCGGGTCTAACAGCAAAAATACAACATCTTCTGCTTTTATTAGCGAAAATACCAGCGGTGGCAGGGGTTATGGTACAGTAGGCAATGTTAGCGATAATCGCAAAGAAGCTCAATCTGCGCTTAACAAACGTGGAGATGGAAAGATTCACGTTAGTGATATTGGTAAAAAGAAATACGCCAATGGTATTGAGAATGGCCCGGTAACTTATACTGGACTTGCAATGTTGCATGGTACTCCGGGTAATCCTGAGTTTGTATTGAATAGTGACCAAGCGTACACCTTGTTGCGTAACATGGCTACTACAAGGTTGCCTGAGACGAAGAAAGTTGCTGGGGCAGAGGGACAGAATACTCAGTATATTGTTCAGGGTGATATTGTTCTTGAGAACACTAACAATCCTGCTCAGTTCTGGGATGATGTTTCTAAGGCAATGAGTAATAGACATAATGTAACGAAAAATAGATAATATTCGAGACAAAATATTACAAGTTGACAAAACTACTTGACGTATGACAAGTAGTATGATATAAGTGGGGATGGGGCGAGGAAAATAAACTCGCCTCGCCCTCTCTCCTATTTTAAAACACATGAAAGGAGTTAAAAGAAATGGTTTTTAAGCCGAGTAATAGTATTCCGAACCTACAAGAGATAGATGTAACCAATGCAAAAGACAGTGTATTTTCATGTTAGGTTAATACATCTGGAACGACGATAAAGGCATATAAAATTAATATTTTATCTGGTGACGGAACCAAGGAAATACTGGCTCCAACGACCCCTACTGAATTGCCTAAACCATTGATAAATAAGGCAATTTTAACTTCTAATAATATAAATTCTACTACAGTCCCTGCTTTAACTAATGGACAAGATTATTAGTGGAATGTTAGAACTTATGAATTACTTCCTCGTTACAATGGAACAACAAAACTTAACGATAATTAGCCTAAAACTTTAATTTGTAGTGGCTTCCTTGTTGGTTCTACTACTTCTGTTTTATGGGTTCCTAATAATGAGGCTATTTTATACGATATGTGGGTTGAAATTAAAGGGGTTAACTTTATGCCATTGCCAGATGGCAACCCTGATAATGTTGTTTTGCCCACTGATGCTAATTACAAAGAACGACATCAAATTTATTGGGTCGATAGAGAACTTGGTTGGAACAAAAATTATACCAAAATTACTCTTGAAGAACCCTTTAAATATAATTATAGAAATGGAACTACAATTAGTATTTATCAGTGCTCTGACCAGCATACTTTAACAAGTATTTATGTTGACCCAAATGATAATATCGAACGTGGCAATTTTATCGAACTTTATCGTAATGGGACAAAAATTTGTGATAAAACTAAAATTATTGGATGGGGTGAAACTTCTGGTGAAATTCGTTTCCAAGAAGCTTTGAAAATTACAGATGTAACTAATAAGTTCCCTAAAGATGGTGATACTTATAAATTGTATACATACAATGCTTTAGATAAAACTTATACAGAGGTTACTGTTGAAGATAATGTTTTGGGTGGAAAACCAGTTGTTTCTACAACTATTTTTGCTAACGATAAAGGCACTTATTTTATTCAGCCTAATATTAATATTAAGACTGATGAAACTAATCCTCCTGAAATTTTATTTGAAAATGGAGCACGTTTAGCTCTTGTTAAGAAAACAAGTGACACCGTTGTTCCTAATAAAGTTACTGATATAACCTTTGATAAATTGGATAACACCCAATGGGTTGTGAAATTTGGAGAAAATGCAAATAATATTGATATTAATATTTCTCCTAAAACTAAGTATACCGTGTATACAGATTTTATGGATTCTATGCCAAATGCAATTTTTTATGCAAGACGAGCTCCTATTGTGACAATTTAGTATAGGGGTATTTCTGATTTAACGGCTTCAGAAAATTTTGAAGATGTAACAATAACAAAAGTTACTGTATGGAGAGATATTGAATTTAAAACCAAATGGGATTCTACTACTGAGGTTAAATATTATCAATATTTCTTGTATGACGAAGATGGTGATTTGGTAACTTCAAGTGAAGAACTTTATAATTCAGAATTGGAATGGAGCTTTAGAGGGTTTGAGAGTGGTATTGTTGAAACCGCTCCAAAAACTTATTTTGTAGCGGTTAAAGTCGTAGATGAATATGATAAAGAATTTATGACTAATCAAGCTCAGTTTAATGTTTATTATCCTGTTGAAGCTGGGTTGGTTCCTTTGGATGTTTAGTACGATTGTAAAGAATAGGGAATTTCTGTTATTGCTCAAGCCCCAGTTTATGTCGGAAGTACTGACAGAAATGGTAAATTATCTATTACGCAATCAGATTTAAATGGCGGTGTATTAAATATTCCATCTGATAAAGTTGCTAATTATGAATATATATTAGGAGCTAATAAAGTTCCAATTAATATTACTAATACATTTAATTTTTATACTTAGTTCCAAATTACTTATGATTTTGTAAAATCAATTCCAGATGGCGGAGAAACAACTGTTTTAGAAATAGGCCACAAATCAAAAGATGGTAGCTCTATTGATGTTTTGTCTTTGCGTTTGGGAAGCGGTAATTCTTATTATTTAGATGCAGATGGTACGATTAAATTAAACACTAATTTGTTGAATCTTAAATGGTATAAAAACAATGTATTGCAATCTTGGATGATAAAAACTAATGACCCCACGGCATTTAACGTTAAAGATGAAAACCCATATGCTGATATTACTACTCCAAGTAAATTGCAATATGCTTTGGTCGCTAATGACAAAGTTAAAATTGCAAAAGAAGGAGATTTAACAAGTATACCTGATAATGCTGATATTAATAAAATTTGGTGTTATCAAGGAGATAAGGCTTTAGAACTGTATGGTATCGCTTGGGTTCCTAATTATGTTTATAAATATAATCAGACAAAATAGGCTTGGGAATATTATACTAACACTCAATTTATTTTTGCTGAATCTTTAACTCAACTGCCTAATGATGCTAATACTTATGAAACCTTTGGAGTAGAAGCAGAAAGCCAATTGGGAAATAATAACATTGGTTTTGGCGGAAATCCATCTGATGATAATGAAACTTGGGTAGATAGCTCAACCATGGTAGATGATAAAAATGAATCCGCTTTTAATAGTAAGTGGTTCGATTTGTATTTAAAAATTAACAATGAAGAAGATATTGAACAAGCTTCTTGTGAAATTAGAATTACAAAGGAAAGGAGAATTTCGTAATGGCTGATAATTGCTATGTGTTTTTTAACAGTAGTGTTAAAGTTAATTGCTTAAAAATTGATAAAACTATTCCAGTTATTGCTGCGGGAAAAGATGAACTTACTGAAATAAAAAAAGAAGCTTATGGTAAAAAAGCCATGACTGCAAATACTATTCTGTGGAACGATTTCTCCTTAACTACCGATTGTAGTTATTTTGACCCTGTTGGCGAAGTTGCAAACGCAACATTTTCTATTTATAGAAAAACTCCCAATCAAAAATATTATGATTATATTTGCAAAATTGATAATGGTGCAACTCAATTTATTGATTATAATATAACTACAGATAACTATTACCATTATTTAGCTGCCGTTGAAGTTCCCACAAGCTCTGGTTTGGAATATAAACTGTATCAAAACTATACAGACGAAAATCAAACTGAATTGAACTATTTGTATGTTCAGTGGGGTGATTGGACAATTTGTGATATTGAGGATTCTACTGAAGATGGTATTTATTTTAAATCTGGCGATATGTGGCATCTTAAATATAATATGTCTGATGACATGACAAATACTATGAACACTGGTGTTACAATGTGGGAAACTCTTGGTCGCTACGGAAAATATTCTATCGGTCAAAAGAATTTTGATAGTGGAACAATTTCTTGTTTGATTGGAGATATAGATTATTATAACGAATATAAAATAAAAAATAAATTTAAAACAGACCCTAAAACGGGAGAGTTATATGAATCTGACGAACAAATAAAGGTTTTTAGCCAAAATTTGTGCGGATATAATGAGAAAATTAATAAGAACTCTCCTTATGGTCGTAGCGTTGAAAAAGAAAAGGCTTGGAAAGAATTTATTACAAATGGCAAATTAAAATTATTAAAAGATTATAAAGGGAATTCTTGGATAGTTATGGTTCAAGCTAATCCTACTTATCAAGTTGATTATATGAGCAATCTTATGGAAACGATGGTTTCTTTTGAATGGCAAGAAGCTGAAGACGTTAGCAAAGTTGCTATTGTTGAAATTTTATAATAAGGAGGGAGCTCATGGAAATTTTTGGAGATGTTCTTTTAGAACAGCAAAGTGATATGAGCTTCTCCAATTTAAAGAAACTCATAGAAAGACCTTTTGTTAAACCTCGTTTTCGTTTGAGTGTTTTGACTCCATACGAAGAGGTGGATTACGTTATTCCAGAAGAAGATATTATTATTGGAGGAGTAAATTATACGGAATCCTATCAGAATGGATAGCGTAGAAATATTTCTATTGAATTGGTAAATTCAACTGGCAAATATACTCCAAATGTAAACGGAATTTGGGTTAATACTAAATTTCGTTTTGATGTTGGTTTGGGATATGGAGATAATCCTAATAATGTTATTTGGTTCCCTAAAGGAATTTATATCCTTGGAAATGTTGACCTTTCCAGAGGAGATTCTGAAAAAACAGTTACCTTGCAACTGCAAGATAAGTATGCTTTGTTTGAGGGAAAAACAGGCACTCTTGATGTTGCTTATGAAGTTCAACTTGACAGCGATATTATAGATGCTGTTAAGGGTGTATTAAATTTTACTTTGGGAAATGGGTATATTCTTGATTATAAAGAACCAATTTTTGACCCCAGTTTTATAGGTATGAAAACTCAACAAACTATTCGTGCAGAAGCAGGAGAAAATTATGGCACTATTATAGATGCTTTGGCAACTTAGCTGTCTGCTGAATATTATTATAATAGCGTCGGTAATTTGTGTTTCTATCCTTTGAATGAAACGGTTGATGATAGTGTTAAACCTATTATTTGGACTTATCCGTGGTTGGGTAGAGATTTGCATAACTTAAGCTTGAACTTTCAAAATGAAAATATTGTGAATTGTGTAAAGGTTATTGGAGATAACATTGATTCTAATGTTTATTCAGCCGTAGTATCAAACGAAAATCCCACATCTCCTATTTGTATTTAGCAGATTGGTAGAAGAATGGATTTCCCAGATTCAAACGCTAATGTATGGAGTGATGATTTAGCTCATGATTTGGCTATGTATTATCTTAGAAAGTCAAGCTTTGTTTCTGTTTAGTTTCAAAGTAATGTAAGCTTTAACCCAATTTTAACTGTTAATAATATTTGTGAAGTGGAAGATTAGTTTTTGGGCTTAAAAAGAAACAAGCTTTTAATTACGTCTATTTCTTACACAAGTGAAAATGGACAAATGAGTATTTCTTTTTGTAACACAGAGGATTTACCAAGTAATACGAGGTAGAAAATATGAGAGATAAGAGATTTTAGTCTACAGAAAAAGGGCTTGATGATTTAGCTGATTTGATGTTGGGTAGAATTAATTCCTGTGTGGATGATAGAGCCAAAAAAAATGTAAAAATAAAATCGGCTACGGTAACAAAGGTTAATGAAGATGGTACTGTAAACGTATCTTTACCTGACGATGAAGGAAATGGATTTTCCAGAATTCAAAATCAAAGTGTTTATGAACTTAATGTTGGTGATTCTGTAGAAATTGTACTTAAAGAAGGAAGTTTTAGTAACTGTTGGGTTATCGCTAAACATGGAGGCGGTTCTAAAAGAGTTAATCTGATAAATTCTGGAACAGTTTCTGTAATAAACACAGGGGGAAGTTCTGGTGGTTCTGGGGGCGGTACAACTGGCGGAGATATGTTAAAAATTAATTACGCTCCAAATAGCAATGACACCGTTGAAAAGGCTTTTAAAGATGAAGATGGGAATAATATTGTTAACACTTATATGAAAAAAAGTGGTATTATTAACGATACTAATCTTGACACTGTTTTGGGTTCTGGTAATTATTTTATCGGAACTGGAAATACAAATGTTCCAGATGATTGTGATGGATGTATGCTTTTTGTGGGAGGTGCTTCTACAAGTGCGTTCCAGTGTATTTTTAAATATAGTGATTCTACTATTTTATATAGAGCTTATCAGGCAATTGGAGGATGGAACGTTTGGAAAGTTATTACTGCTACAGCTTTACCAACAACTCCTACTCCAACTCCAACCCCTTAAAAAAGAAAATTTACAAAAACTCTTGACAAATGAAATCCAAAATGATATATTAAAGCTACAGTTGAGGGATATTGCTCAACTGAATCTAATTAATATGTTATCGGAGATATGACAAATGATTAATAATCTTAAGTGTGATACTTGTCGTTTTGAGGAAAAGTGTACTGCTCGTGCAAAGCTGAAGCCCTTTCTTGAGGATGCTAAGGTTGATTTGCGTGTGGAACTGACTTTTGAGGACTGTGAGGATTATCAGGTTTCTGCTGATGCAACTCCGGGTGGAGAGGTTGACCCCGAAGACGATGAAGTTGAGCTTCATTAAACAAATTATTTTAAAGACAATTTAAAGGAGACAAGTTAATTTATGGCAATTAATACTGACCAGATTCGTAATCTGACTAATCAGGTAGTTTATAGTGGCTATCTGGCAACCCTTGAAAAAGTTAAAACTGGTACTGATAAGAATGGATGCGATTATCTTTCTTTCCGTGGTACAATTCAGTGCGGAGAAGATAGCATTCTGACACGTCAGTTCAAGGCTTATATTAAAGCTCAGAAGAAGGATGGCACTGATAGTGAGAACTATGCAAAGGTAACTAAATGGGTTAAAGAAGCAGTTCCTATGACTAAGGATAAGGAGAACGCTACTATGGTTCGCATGGTCGGTTCTCTTAGTGCGGGTGATTATGTAGCTGTTGACGGCTCTCTTCGTGAGACAAACATTGCTACCATGCAGTTTTTCAATGATTTTGACGAGTTTGCGTGTGACCTTGATATTGAGGGATATATTAAATCTGTTACTGATGAAGAGCGTGGTTCTGATGATGATAAGAAGCCTACTGGACGTAAGCGTATGCGTTTGATTAGTATGGATTTTTATCATAACGCACTTGATTTTAAGAGCATTGTTATTCCCAAGGATTTGGTGGATGCGCTTGAAGACAACGGTTATGAGCAAGGTCGTACTGCAAAGATGTTCTTGACTTGGATGGTTAATAGTAACGAAGAGCCCAAGCCCAAGAAGAAGGGTTTTGGACAGCAGAGAGTAACCGAGGGTCGTAGCTTTGTCGAATTAGTTCTTACTGGTGGCGATATGGCTTACGATGAAGATGATGATAAGATGTGTATTTCCAATCAGATGGCAAAGGCTATGATGACTGAGCGTTCTAATCGTCTTAAGGAGCTTGAGGAAGCGGGTTATCAGGGTAATTCTTCTGATAGTTCTTCTGGTTCTTCTAATAGTGCTGGCAGTTCTCGTAGTGGTTTTGGTAACAAGGGTTCTTCTTCTAAGAAGATGGCTCCTGTTGTTGATGATGACGATGATATTCCGTTCTAAATTGTAGTTAGAACTGGTTATCAAAAACATTTATAACAAAAAGGAGATAATGTAAATTATGGCAATTGACATTTTTAATATTAAACCCAATGTTGTTACTCGTGACCTTAGTGGTAAGAGCTTTTTGATTTATGGCGAAAGAAAGAGCGGCAAAACTACAAATGCTTGTAAGTTTCCGAAGCCTATTTTGTTAGCATCAAAGTAAAAAAGGTTTGTTTAAAATGGTAGAATTCAATATTTAGCATGAAAATGGAAAGAGTTTAAGTTTAACGGAGGAACAAATTCAAGAAATTATTTCTTTATATGAATCTGGGATGTCTTTAGTGGAGTTGTGTAAAATAACTGGTATAAAAGCCCCTCAAACGATTCGTAATATATTAAAGAAAAATTAGATTGAAATAAAAGGTTTTCGATATAAATATCCGTTAAAAGAAAACTATTTTGAAAATATAGATAGCTTCGAAAAAGCTTATTGGCTTGGTTTATTGTATGCCGATGGAGCAATTCAAGATAATTATTTTTCAATTAGATTGAATTTAATTGATAAAGAACATATAGAAAAATTTCGACAAGCTATAGGAGCAATTAACAATAAAGTAGGAGAAGTAATAGATAAACGTTTTTCTTCTCCTTGTAAGATTTATTATGTATCCGTTAAAAGTCGAAAAATGTTTAACGATTTGGTTAAATGGGGTTGTACCCCAAGAAAATCCTTAACAATAAATTCTATTCCAGATATTGAAAAAACTTTTGTTCCAGCTTTTATTAGAGGGTATTTTGATGGGGATGGAAGTATTCATCAAACAGGAAAAGCAAAGGCTTGGAGGATTTCTTTTACAGGAACTAAAGAATTACTTGAAGACATTCAAGAAGAATTAGGGACAAAAGTAAAAATTACAAAAGGGCCTAACGAAGCAAAAGATTATGTTTTTCAAGTTATGGGAAAATATCAATTAAAAAGAATCTTGGATTATTTATATCAAGATTCGACTTTAGAAACTCGATTAGATAGAAAATATGCTAAATATTTAGACTTTTTAAATGAATTGGGTGCTTCTCTCTCGAACCTGTAAATACAGGGTGTGCCTATAACGATTAAGTAACTGTAGGAAATGACAGCTAATATAGGTGCTAACAGGGAATGTCTAAAGGGGATTTATCCAACCTTTTAGAAGAATCGCTGTGCTAAATTACTGAAAATTCAGTATAAATGTGAAACGACTATCCCCTTTGGGGAGTACACGAAAGGCGAAATTCCTTTCGCAAGAGGAAACTCTTCATAAGAAATTATGTGGAAGCGGGAGAGGGTTTGTTGTAAAACAAATCGTGATATAGTCTACAGAAATGTGTCGAAAAAGGATATGGCTTCTTGGATGGCATTATTGCCCAGCCTATTAATAGCTGGAAGGAAGCTCTTGAGGTAAAGAAGCAGTTGCTCAAGGATGCAGAATCTGCTGAAAAGGAAAATCGAGATACGATTTTCAAGTCGGTTATTGTGGATACTATCGACATTGCTTATGATTTTTGTGAAAAGTATATTGTCGATAAGGAAGGCGTAGATTATTTGGATGAAACCGAGAAGATGCGTGGTTATCGTGCATTGTCTCGTGAGTATGACAAGTTTTTCCAAGAGATTGTTAAAGCTGGTTATACTTTGATTTGTATTTCTCATGCTACCACGAAACAGATTAAGGAAAATGGTGAAAAGTATGATAAGACTATTCCTACCGTTCCTGACCGTGGCTTCCTTGTGGTATCTCGTCTGGTTGACGTTTGTGCTTATGCCTCTTATGAGTCTGATGAACAGGGTAATATTCACTCTATGCTTACTCTGCGTGGTAATAAGCATCTTGAAGCTGGTTCTCGTAGCCCTTATATGTCTGAAAAGATTCCGTTTACTTATGAAGCTCTGCGTGATGATATGGCTCACGCTATTGATATGCAGAAAGAACAGGGAGCAACGGTTGTTAATGAGGAAGTTAACTTGTTTAAGGATAATGAGGATAAGTCTGAAAAGGTTGATTTTGACGATTTGGTTGCAGAAATTGGTAAACACGCCAAGGCGTTGTATGCCGCTGAAAAAACCAATGACTATAAGAAGATTGTTGCAGAGTATCTTGGCAAGGGAAAGAACGTAAAAGATTGCGATGAATCTCAGATGGATATGCTTCTGTTGATTCTTGATGACCTCAAGGATTACTGTGCGGAGAATGAAATCGCCCTGTAAAATATAAATTATAGGGGATAGTAATATCTTACTATCCCCTTTTATTTTCCGCTCTAAAATCTAAGTAAAGTAGGTGGAAAACGTGTGGAAGTAAAAGGAACAAGGGCTCCAAAAGGCCATGTTAAATGTTGTGTCTGCGGTAAATATGTTCCTAAAGAGGAAAAAATTACCGTAGGGGCTAAAAATTATTGTCAGGTCTGTGGAAAACCCGTCTTAAAGGATGCTCAAGATTTTAAAAAAGTAAATGATTATATTTACGAAAATCTTAATGCAAAAGAATGGGCAAACATGGTTTTGCTTAACACCTATATAAAGAAGCTAAAAGAAAATTATGGTCTTTCAAATTCTCAAATATATTTTACGCTTATGTATATGTATGAGTACGAAGACCCTCCAGCAGACCCAATGGAAAAAGAAACGGACGTGTTTCTTGTAATTCGTTATTTCCAAAAAGCTAAACAATTTTGGCAAGAATATAAAGCAATAAAAGTTCCGGGCCCTGATACTTTAGAACGAATATTAACAGCACCTCCAATTGAGGTTGTTATTAATCGTTCTGAAATTATTCGTAAAGAAGAAGAAGATGCTAAAAAACGTGCAAAACGAAATCACAGGGAAGAAATTGATGGGGACGATATAATTGACGATGGAATAATTAATTCTGATTTTGATTATCTTGAGGATAAGCACAATTGGAATTTTTATAATAATTATAAAAAGTGGGAGGATTAATAAGTGGCTGATATTAGAGAATATTAGAGCAAATCTGCATCAAGAGAGGTTCTTGGTTGTCTTATTCAGAATCCCATTTTGTTAGTTGGACATAAAATTACTAAACAGGATTTTGTTGAAGCTTTTCATCAAACTGTGTTTGTCGCAATTAATAATTTGTTTTCTCAGGGGGCTGTAAAGCTTGACCAGTATATCATCAATGATTATTTAAAAAATAATTTCCAGTCTTTGTATAAAATTTATACGAAGAATCAGGGTGATGAATATGTGGAAAAAGCAAAAGAATTAGCTACGCCAGAAAACTTTAATGCAAATTATCAAGAATTAAAGAAATTTTCTTTACTTCGAAGATATTTGAAAGCGGGAATTGAGGTTGATGAAATTTTTGACCCCACAGAAGAAGACCCGGAAGTTCTTGATGAACAGAGATACCAATTTAGTCAGATGTCTATTGATGACATTTTGAATTATTTCAGAAAAAAGTTGTCAGCTATTACAGAAGAATATAGTACAAAAAATGGTAGAGATAGTATTAAGGCTGGTAGTGACGAGGGTAAAAAGCAAAAAGAAGAGTGGAAAAAGACTCCCGCTTTTGGACTTTCATATGCCAGTAATTATTTAACAACTGTTACCAGAGGTATTCAGCCGAGAAAGTTTGTACTTGGTTCTGCCGCTTCTGGTACTGGTAAAACTCGTATTACAGTTGCAAATATTTGTCATACGTTTGCTCCTAAATATTGGGATTCCAAAGTTGGCGAATTTGTAGATAATCCTAATGGCACACAAAATGCGGCTTTATATATCGGAACAGAAATGGAATTGGTTCAGGAGATTGAACCTATTTTGTGGGCTTATATGGCAGATGTACCTCAAGGTCATATTACGTCCGGTCAATATGTCGGAGATGAAGAAGAACGAGTGGATGAAGCCATTCGTATTTTGCACGATGAAGGACATATTTATTTGGAATATATTCCTGATTATGATTTAGCTACCTTGGAAAATGTCATTGAACAACACGTTTTACAACATAATGTGAGACACGTTTTCTTTGACTATATTCATATTACTACTGATTTGATTGGAGAATTCCAATCAAACGCAAAAGCTAAGATGCAAATTCGTGAAGACCAAGTTCTTGCAAACTTAGGTTTGAAATTAAAAGAGCTTACACGAAAGTATGATATTAGTATTGATTCTTGGACTCAGGTCTCAGGTGATTTTAAGAATTCGGCAAATCAAGACCAGACTATCATTAGAGGCTCAAAAGCCTTGGCAGATTAACAGTTTTATCGTAATGTTCTTGAGAAAAGAGGTCTTTATGAGAAAGATTGAATTTTCAGAAGAACAACAAAAAGAAATAATTAACCTTGTTACAGAAAAGAAGATGGGGGCTGAACGTATCAGTAAAATCTTCAATGTCAGCAAGGGAACCATACAAAAATTTTTGAGACAGCATAATTTAAAAGGAGAATTGCCAAGAAAACATTCTGTAGATTAGGATTTTTTCGAGACAATAGATACAGAAGAAAAAGCGTATTGGCTTGGCTTTTTGTATGCCGATGGTGTTGTTTATAAAGAAAGAAATACAGTTGCTTTAGTTCAAAAACCAGATGAAAGCGGTTTAAAGATATTAAAAGAATTTCAAAAAGCTGTTAAAGGCGATTATGAAATTATTTTTCACACTCAATTATCTTGGGGAACAGAAACAGAAATTGCTCGATACGAAATTTATAGTAGTAAAATGGTTTCTGATTTAATAAATAAAGGATGTGTACCCAAGAAATCTTTAGTATTAACTTTTCCTGATGATTCAATAGTGCCTCAAACATTAAAACATCATTTTATTAGAGGATATTTTGATGGTGATGGTTCTATTACAACAGGTAATCACAAATATAAAATAGCAGATAGATATATTCATTTTTCTGGAACAAAAGAATTTCTTGAAGGAGTTCGAGCTTTTCTTTCCATTAAAGCAAAAGTAATTCCAGATAAGCGTTATTTAGATAGAAATATTTGTTGTTTGGGTACAGGTGGAAATCCCAATATATTAAGAATTTTTGAAATTCTTTATAAAGATGCTACGATATATTTAGATAGAAAATACGAAAGATTTTTGAAATTAAAGCAAGAATATTACGATAATAAAACTAACAGTCTCGTATGTTAGTAATAGCATATGTCTACTCAGAATATCAGGGAAAGCCCTTAGAGCTTTAATTACCAAGCACAAGAGTAATCGAAGTGTGGCACTTCTAATCAAAGTGGTAAGGTAACAAGATTAAAGATTGGGTAATCCTGAGACATAGTTCCAATAGGAAAAGGTCGCAACGACTACCAATGAGTATCCTACATAAGAGGATAAAGGTATAGTCTACTCCCCTAATAAATATCGGGAAACCGAGGGTATTTTAGGAAAATTGATACTGGTTATATTGTTTCTATGGTAAATATGCAAGACCTTAAGAAACTTGAAAAAATTATGAAAAGCCGTTTTCTTAAATGGCAACCAAATCGTTGCATTACCGTGTATAAGAACCGTGGCGGTGAATATACTAAGTGTAAAATTTGGGTGTATATTGAATATAGTACAATGCGTGTTCATGATTTGTTCTGCACTGATGAAGATTATCAGATTTTGGATATGCCTCAAACATTTACCAGAGTAAGGGAAGACCAAAAGGTTGTGTTCTCAACTTCTAAGGAAGAATTGTTTGGTCAGATGATTGAAGATACCGTTGATATTACAGAAACAGCTTTAGCAGAAGAATCTTCTAATGCCTTTGAAGACACTGAGGAAATTGAAAAAAAGATTGCCGCAGAGCTTGACAAAGACAATAAAAAAAAGGATAACGAAGATGAAAACGAACCGTTTTGGGAAGACCCTTATAACAAAAAGTTAGAAGCAGTTGTTGACCCAGACGATAACGAAGAAGAAAAAGCAAGTAGAACTGAAAGTGAAGAGTTTGATTTCTAATGATAGATAAAGACGTTCTCTTAAAATTGGTAACGGAAGATGTTGTTATCAATATAATGCAAGAAAATGGTTCTCCTCTATACAATACATCTGTGGATGGACAAACTAAACAAAGATGTTTATGGTTTAGAACTATTTGCCATGGAGGAGATAGTCACAAACTTTGTTTCTTTACAGAGTCCAAAGATTTTTATTGTTATACAAATTGTGGTAGAATGAATTTTTTTGAATTTATTAAAAGAATTCGTGACGCTAAAAATGAAGAATTTTATACTAAAGTAATTTGTTATGTTGCTCAAAAAGTTGGTAAAACTATTTCTCGTAATAGACATGGTTTTACCAGTGAAGTTTCTGGAGCTATTCGAGAAGAAGTTTCAGAAATGGATAGACAATCTGAGGATATTAAAAGAAGAGCGCTTTTTGGGGATGCTCGAATTAAGACAAATTACAATGACAAGAAAAGTATTTTAAAATATTTTGATAATAATACATTTTATAAAGGTTGGATAGATGAAGGTATTTCTATCGAGACTATGCAAAAATTTGGGATAGAATGGTATGATTATCAAAAATATATTATTATTCCCCATTATGATATAGATGGCAACTTGGTTGGAATTAGACGTAGAAGTTTAAAGCCAGAGGATGTAAACAATAAATATATGCCCCTGTTTATTGCTGGGGAAGATTTTGGTCATTCTCTTGGCTTAAATCTATATGGTCTGTATGAGAATAAAGATGCTATTAAAAGGTTAAAAAAGGCTATCATCGTAGAGGGAGAGAAGAGCGTTTTAAAATCTGACAGTTATTTTGGAAATAAGAGTTGTGCAGTTGCAACGTGTGGATTTAATATTTCAGATTGGCAGATAAGAGCGCTTGAAAAACTTGGAGTGGAGAAAGTTTATCTTGGGTTTGATAAAGACTTTGACGAAAGATATGAAGATACTTACAAACAAGATAAATTGCTATACGAAAATTATAAAAGATACTTAGAGCGACTGAGAATATTATCTCAAAGATTGGCTTCTTCGTTTAGTGTATTTCTCATTAAAGACTCTAATAATTTGCTTGAACTTAAGGATTCTCCTTTTGACGAGGGTAAAGAAAAGTGTAAAATTTTATTAAAGGAAGCATCGCCTGTATATACTTGTGATAGTAACAAGATATGTCGGATGTTAAGGTAATTATATATGGAAAAACTTTTATGGGAAACCAAATTTAACACAAAGTTTGATGATGAATTTGATTTCCTTGAAACGATTCTTAAGAGCTATGGTATTGAAGATATTAAGACTTTTCTGAACCCACAGAGAAGTAAGGTTATCAACAACCCATTTCTTTTTAAAAACATGAGAGAAGCCGTACAACTTTTACATGACAATCTCGAAAAAAATATTGTAATTAAAGTAGACTGTGATTAACTTTCAGGGTTTCAGTCTTTAATAAAAACTCTTGAAATTGCGGGAACTCCCTTAGAGCTTTAACAACCAAGTTAATGTAGCAATATATTAATGGCGAGGGCAATGACCGAGGTATGGTAATATCGTTAAAGATTGGGTAATCTGCATCCAAGCCGTTCCCTAATGGGCGGAAGGTTCAACGACTATAATAGGAGGTATATATACAATGGATAGTCTAACCCCTGATATTTCTAATTATAATCCTTTTTTAAATAAGAAAAAAGGTGCTCCTTTTAATCAAGAACAACTTAATTATATTAAAGAATTAGTTGATAGAAATTGGTCTGTTTCTAAAATTGTAAAATATTTTCATTTAAGTTCACGGGGAACTTCTCAATCTATAAGAAAAAGAATTAAAGAAAATGATTGGATTGCAACACCTCGAAAAAGAAGTTATAGTTTATCTCAAAAAGAATTAAATGAAATGAAACAAGAGGCGGAACAAGGAGAATCCGTTGAAGCTCTTTCAAAAAAATATAATGTTTCAGTAGAATCTATTGAAAATAGGATTTTAAATAATAATTGGGAAAGGTCAAAAAGAAAATCAAAATATTATTTTAATGAAAATTATTTTGATGAAATTGACACTGAACATAAAGCATATTGGTTGGGATTTTTTTATGCTGATGGATATATAACTCAGCCACACGAAGAGCGGCAAGCACCTCAATTCGGCTTTGAAGTAAGTACAAGAGATAAAGAATTGTTAGTTCAATTTCAAAAGGATTTAGAAACTAATACTCCTATTCATGTTTATAAAAAAGAAAAATCTACTTATAAATATAATTATCCTATGGGACGAATTAGTATTTCTTCAAAACACTTGGTAAATTCTTTGGCTAAATGGGGAGTAATTCCCAACAAAACATATTTTATAAAATTTCCTGATTTTTTACCCGAAGATTTGTTGTGGGCTTTTTTAAGAGGGTATTCTGATGGAGATGGAACTATTTTTTGTGCTTGTGGTAAATATTTAACATGGGAATTATGCGGAACAAAAGAGTTCTTAGAGGGGCTGTTGCATTTTTTAAATAAAGATTTGAAATTTTCACAGCGTTGGCCCGAAAGAGATGTAAATAATTATCAAGTTAGTATTCGAGACAGCCAAGGAGAAATCTTATCAAAACTATATGAAAACGCAACAATTTTTTTAAATAGGAAATATCAAAAATTTGCAGAAATGCAGGGTAGGAATGACTGATGGTTACACATCGGCAACTGTTTTAACAGGAATTATTAAACATTTAAATCCAAGTGCAAATATTAAATATCTTTTTAGTTATAATAAAGAACATGGTTTAACTTTTGAAATGCTTAGTAAGTTTTCAAAAGAAGAAGTAGATATTGTTTTTATTCCAGATGCTTCAATGAATTGTTCAGATGCAATACAAATTAAGCGTAATTTCCCTGAAATTAATATTGTATCTATTGACCATCATACTGTTGAGCAAGAATATTTAGATAAGGAAACAGGTTTATGGGTAACAGCACAAGAAGCTGATGAACTTGTAAAAAAAGACCCAAATCGAATTAAGATAGATTGTTATACCAATTATTGTACTTGGGTAAATGATTGTGATGGTCAATATCCTAATTCAACTCTTTCTGGTGCTGGTGTTGTAAGAAAATTTGGTGAGGCGTATTGTGAGCAATATGGAATTGATGATAAATGGTTAGATGATTATTTAGATTTGATTTCCTTGGGAATCATTGCTGATAGTATGGATGTTAGAAATCCAGAAACAAGATGGTATGTTTTAGCTGGTCTTAAAGAAGAGAGTTTTAAAAATGAATTTTTAAATGAACTTCAAGATAAGATGGCTGATGAAATTCATTTTGGTAGAACGATTACCAATGTGGGTTGGGTATTAGCTCCTCGCATTAATGGCGTTGTTCGTTACGGCACCGAGAAGGAGCAAGAGGATTTGTTTAGAGCCATGATTGGTGAACAAGAAACTGTTATTTATCAACCAAGGAGAAAGAAAGCTTCTGACCCAAAGCCTGAGCCCGAAGAACACACTCTTCAGTGGGAAATGGCGAGAGTAGCTAATAATGTAAAATCAAGGCAAGATACTCAGGTAAGGAAGTTCATGGAGCAGATAGTCAAGAAAATTGATGAAGAAGGATTAAATAAAAACAGTATTTTATTTGTCGATTGTACGTCACTCGTGGACAAAAAGAGTGTCACTGGATTGGTCGCAAACAAGTTAACTTCTAAGTTTTGTAAACCTGTTGTCCTCCTACGAGAGACATCAAAAAATGAGTTCGGCGGTTCTTGTCGTGGATACGATAAAGGCCCTGTTAAAAATTTGATGGAGTTCTTGTCTGAGGCTGGGGTAAGTTGTCACGGGCATTTTAACGCCGCTGGGGTAACTATAAAAAAAGATAAATTGGAAGAAGCAATTGAAAAATGTAATGAAATGCTTCCTCTTGAGGATTGCCGAACAATTTATCAAGTAGATTGGACTATACCCGCCAATGAAATGCAAAATAATTATGTTCGTGAAGTCGCAGAGAATTATAGTATTTGGGGTAACACTGTTCCTACTCCTACTTTTGCAATTTCAAATCTTCATATTAACGCAAGTCAGATTACAGCTTACGGAGATAATAAGAGTTTTATTCGTTTTCAACATAATGGTGTAACATATATTAAGAAGTATTGTCCCGCTTCTGATTATGATAATATGACTTTGCGTGACAGAAAGACTTTTGGCGTAAATAAAAAGAATCTTAAACTGAACCTGATTTGTCAATTTCAACTTGAGGTTTGGGAAAATAAAACTTATCCAGAAGTTAAAATTCTTAATTACGATGTTGTTGAAGATAAAGATGATAATAAGTTTGAATTTGCAGACTCTAAAACTACCAACGCCAAATCTAAATCAGTAAAAGTAGATTTGGAAGATGAAGTTGATTGGGATGAAATTGATAAGCCTAAAAAGAAAAAAATTGTTATTGATGATGACGATTTCGTGTTCTAATTAACTAACGTATTAAAGAAAGTAAATACACAAGTCCGACAGTTGGTGAATATTTGTTCCGATAATTGTCGGATTTGTTCTTATATAAATTTTAAAAACTATTGACAAATTATATTTGACTTGATATAATTTAGACAGAACATTAAAAAGGAGAGTAATGCCTATGTTTGTAGGATTACATAACCATGATGATAATGGCTCTAATATCCGAGGATTTCTTGATAGTATTAACACTGTTAAAGGACTAATTACTTATACCAAGGAATTAGGCCATGCGGGAGTTGCTATTACTGACCATGATAGTATTGCGGCTCATGTTGACGCTTTAACTCAAATGGACGAACTTAGACAAAAAGACCCAGAAAAATGGAAAGATTACAAACTTATTCTTGGTAATGAGATTTACCTTTGTAATAGAAAATCCATCGAAGAAGATAAGGAATATAATTTTTACCATTTTATTCTTCTCGCAAAGGATGCGATTGGTCACAAACAAATTAGAGAATTAAGTACAAGAGCTTGGATTGATAATTCATTTACTTGGGTTAATATTCGTACTCCTACTTATTATGAAGATTTGTTTGAGATTGTTGAATCTGACCGAGGACATTTAATCGGCTCTACAGCTTGCCTTGGTGGTCGTGCGGCTAAACTGATTATGGAAGCATACAATGAAAATCCTCTTCAGCCTAATTATACTGGAATTAAAAAATGGCTGAAACGAATGGACAAGTGCTTTGGTCATGGGAATTTCTTCTTGGAGCTTCAACCTTCTAAAAGTCAAGAACAAATTATTGTTAATAAGGCTTTAGTAGAATTTTCAGCGGAACTTGACATTCCTTATATTATTACAACTGATGCTCATTATCTTAAAAAAGAAGATAGACCAATTCATGAAGCTTTCTTAAAGTCTAATGAAGATAGTGGTAAAGAGCGAGAGGTTGGAGAGTTTTATGCTACCACTTATGTCATGTCTGAACAGGAAATTCATTCTTATATGGATGAATTTTTAGGAGAAGAAACTGTGCAAAAGGGTCTTGATAACACCATGTTAGTTTACAATATGGTTGAAGAATATACCCTTTTTGCAAATCTGGAAATTCCTTACGAACCAGATGATTTAACCGAACCAGATTACGAACTTTCTGCAAAATATTTCAAAGATATTCCCATGTTGGAATGGTTTTACAACTCTGATTATAATGGGGATAGACATCTTGTTCGTGAAATCGTAAAAAGAATTGAGAAAGATTCTGATGAACTTGCAAATAAAGAAACTTATGATGCAATTCAGACGTGTTTGGAATCTATTAAAGCAAGTTCAGAAGCAAATAAATCCCATTGGTCTGCTTACCTTTTGCAGACTCGTGACTTGGTAAATGCTTGTTGGGCTTGTGGTTCTCTTGTAGGCCCCAGTCGTGGTAGCGGACTTGGATTTATTCTTTTGTATATTTTGGGAATTACTCAGGTTAACCCTCTGAGAGAAGATGTTCCCACTTTTCACTGGAGGTCAAAGGTAAAAAGGCTTCCTACTTATGGTGACATAAGTACAAAAAATCTCGTGAACGCCTTAAGCAAGCGGTGTGAACTTTTAAAAGTTTGCTAACGGTGAAGCCCGTTGGGTGGGTAATACCGTGCCAAGCCTTTTTAGGAAGGTGTAACGACTAATCCTGATGAATGTAAGGATGTAGAGTGGAGATGCTACCATTCGAAGTGCGAGAACTCTTTATAACAATCTCTTGAAAGGAGGTTGTTGTGGGATTTATTTATAAAATCACTAATACGATTAATCAAAAATGTTATATTGGATAGACAATAAAAACTTTAGATAAAAGATTTTCTCAGCATAGAAATAATTATACTAAACCATATTTTTCTTAGATTGTTTTATATAAGGCTTTTAAAAAATATGGAATAGAAAATTTTACTTTTGAAGAAGTAGAAGAAGTTTCTAATGAATTGTTAGATGAAAGAGAAAAATATTGGATAAAGTTTTATGACAGTTATTATAATGGATATAATTCTACAATTCGGGGAAGAGATATTTCTTTGTATGAATGGGATGAAGAAGAAGTTATAGCTCTATATCATCAAGAAAAATCTGCTCGAAAAGTAGCAAAAATAATTCGGTGTGACCATAGCACAATAGATACTATTTTGAATAGAAATAATGTAGAACGTTATTCTACCGCTAATTAGTTTTCAAAGCCTTTATATTTCAAGAAAGACAATGAGTATTTTGAATTTGAAAATACTACTGATGCGGCACAATGGTTGATGGACGAAAAATATACAACAATGAAAAACAAAAAAATAGTTCGTCAAGAAATAACATTAAGACTTAGGGAACATCGAAAATATTTTGGTTTTGAGGTTGGTTATAAAGAGTAAGATATAGTCTGCCCCGTTAGAAATAACGGAGTGTTTTGAATCCTAAGCGTGTTAGTCCTTTGGATATTGATGTTGATTTTGAGAACGCATATAGAAATGCTGTTATTGCATATCTTCAGCATAAATATTGTGGAGATGACCAAAGAGCAGGAAACCGTAGGGTTATGAAAGTTCAAACACTTTCTACTATGAAAGCTAAAAGCGCTATTCAAACAGCTTGTCGAGGTCTTGGATATACTACAGAAGAGGGTCAATTTCTTGGTTCTTTTATCGGACAAGAACGTGGTATTCAGTTTACATTAAAGCAAACTTTTTATGGAGATGAAGAAAATGGTCTTCGCCCCAATAAAGAATTTGTTAATTTAATGACTGGGCAATATAAAGATGTTTGGGAAGTTGCTCAAAAAATTGAAGGACTAATCAGTGGTGTTGGTTCCCATGCTGGTGGCGTTATTCTTTCTGCTACAGATGTGGTTGACCATGCTGCTTTGATGAAAACAGCCAGTGGTGATATTATCACTCAGTTTGACCTTCATGCAGATGAAAAAGTATCGTTGATTAAATGGGATTTGTTATCAATTGATGCTTTACAAAAGGAGCACGTTTGTATGAACCTTCTTCTTGAAGATGGTCGATTGGAGTGGCAGGGAGATTTAAAATCAACCTATGAAAAATATTTGGGTGTTTATAAGATTGAACGTAATAACCCAAAAATTTGGCAAATGTTGAATGAACACAAGGTTATGTCATTCTTCCAAATGGAAAAACAAACAGGTTATCAAGCTGTAGCTATTGGTAAACCTGAAAGCTTGGTTGACCTTTCTGCCTTAAACTCTGTAATGAGATTGATGGCTCCAAGCCCCGGAGCAGAAACTCCTCTGGAAAGATTTGGTAGGTATAAGAAAGATATTACTCTTTGGTATAAAGAGATGTCTGATTATGGTTTAACTCAACACGAACAAGAAATTGTACGCAAGTATGCTGAAAAGAGTTATGGTTTGTTACCTAATCAGGAAGATTTCATGGTCGCTGTTCAAGACCCTGAAATTGGTGGATTTGACTTGTTGTGGGCGGATAAGCTTAGAAAGTCAATAGCTAAAAAAAATCCTAAAGCTTATATGGAACTACAACAAGATTTCTATAAAAACATTAAGGAGAAGAACCTTTCTCCTAAATTGTGTCATTATGTGTGGGATGTGTTGATTGCTATGAATCGAGGGTTAAGATAACAGGCCCCCTTATATAGAAATATATATTGAATAATGCGGTGAACTGCTGGAACGCTAAAAGAATTTTCTCATGCTAATCAGCAACCAAGCTTACCTAACCAGTAAGAAGGCTCAACGACTAATCAATTGATGTAGGAGAAATCCGAAGTGCCGCACCTCGTATTTGCTAATTTAAAAGGAAAGGAGAAAATTATGAAAGCAAAAGTTTTTGTTAGTGAAGAAAAGAAAAAAGATATTTGTCATAAGTATTTAGAAGAAAATTGGACAATAAAACTTTTAACTGAGAAATATGCTTTAAGTCGATTTGTCGTAAAAAAGATTCTTCAAGAAAATCAAATCCCAATAAAAAGGCATACAAAACGCAGTCGGCTTTTCATGAAAGAAGATTATTTTGAAAAAATTGATACGGAAGCTAAAGCTTATTTTTTAGGGCTTTTGTTTACCGATGGAAATATATTTGTTGGAAAAAAGGAAATGAATCAAATTGCTTTAGAATTAACCGTAAGAGATGTGGAAATTTTAGAGAAATTAAAACAAGAACTAAATACCAACAATAAAATAACTTATAGAAAGAATCCAAATCGTTCTGAAACGGTTTCTTTAAAAGTTTTTTCAAAAAAAATGGTGGAAGACTTATCTAAATATGGGGTAATTCCGCAAAAGACAAAAAAAACTAAACATCTCCCCTTAGATTTAATTCCTAATGGTTTTAAAAAAGATTTTGTTAGAGGCTTAATAGACGGAGATGGAAGCGTCTTTTATCATGGTAAAGATAAAAGTCTTTTGGGAGTAACTTTTTGTTCTTATAATCGTAGTATCTGCGAAGAACTAAAAAAAATTTGTGATAGTTTTATTGGAATTGAAACAAATCATAAAGTTTATACAGAAAAAAATAAAAATATAAGTAGAGTTACTTATACCAAACAAGATGTAACAAAACAGTTGGTTACTGTTTTGTATAAAGATAGTAATTACTATCTCACTCGAAAATACAATTTAGCAAAGATTGTATTTGAGTCTAAAGACGAGGAAGATATAGTCTAAAGTAGTAACCAGTATAGAAATATACATCTACTTTGATGGTTTTAATAGCGCTCACACATTAGCATATAGTATTGTTGGTTTGCAGGAGGCCAATCTTGCTTATCATTATCCTGTGATTTATTGGAATACCGCCAATCTGATTTCAGACTCAGGTGGTGAAGATGGTAATACAAACTATGGTAAAATCAGTAAAGCTATTGGTAACATTAAAAAAGAGGGTGTTACAGTAGCTCTCCCTGATGTTAACCGTGTTCGTTTTGGATTCCATCCTGATGTTGAGAACAATGAAATTGTATATGGTTTAAAGCCCATTCAAGGAATTGGAACTAATATTGCAAAAGCAATTATTGATAATCAGAAATATACTTCTATGTGGGATTTTTATGATAAAATGCAGAAGTATAAAGCTGAAGCCAAGGAAAATAAATTTGGTAACACGGCAATGATTTCGTTAATTAAAGCAGGATGCTTTGATAACATTGAAGGTAGAGATAGACGAGAAATTATGGCTGACTTTATCCGTTTTATTTCCAGTCCTATTAAGTCTTTATCTACTGATAATATTGAAGACCTTGCCAAGTTAAATCTGCTTACAGATGACCAAAAGAAATACGAATTGAGACTTTATCGTTTTAGAAAATATGTTTTTCAAAAGCAGTTTTTCTACAAGCAATTAGGAAAAAGTCCTAATACGGCTTTTTATGTGCTGGAAAGAAAGTTCGCTTATCCTTTCTTTGAAAAATATTTCTTAAATGATATGACAGAGGGTAAGGATTGGGATTACGCTGATAATGGTGAAGTTATTATAAAGCGTGGTAGTCTTGATAGAGTATTTAAAAAGTTAATTGCCGATTTCAAAGAAAAAGTTTTAGATAATCCCAAAATGCTTGAGGAAGTAAATGAGTCTAAATTTAAAGAAACTTGGGATATAAATGCAAGTGGTACTATTTCTAAATGGGAAATGGATTCGCTTTGTATGTACTATCATGAGCATGAACTTGCTGGAGTAGATAGAAAGCTTTATAGCATAGAAAATTTTGATAACCTTCCAGAAGAACCAGAAGTTGCTTACAAATATTATTGGCGTGACCAAGAAAAAGCTCGTTTTAAGTTGGTAAGAGTTTGTGGCACGGTTCTTGATAAAGATAAGAACAGAAACACTGTAACTTTACTTACGCCTGATGGTGTTTGTGACTTGAAATTTTATAAAGGCCAATTCCAATTTTATGATAAACAAATTGCTCAACAAAATGACGATGGAACAAAAACGGTGCTTGAGAAATCTTGGTTCCAACGTGGTAATAAATTGTTAATTACTGGTTTTAGACGAGGTGAAAATTTTGTTCCTCGTCAGTATAAAGATAGTATTTATAAACATTCAGTACAAATGATAAAGGACATTAATGAAGATGGTTCTTTACAACTGATTTCCGATAGAGTGGAGGTAGATGGTTCTGATGAACAGTGATAAGCTGTAGAGCGCAGAAGACGAAGTTTTTATTAAAATCAAAGCCAATCATATCAAGACCCTCTACCCCAAGGGTGGTATTGGTGATGGAGGTCAAATGTGGGGTATTGTTATTTGGCAAGTTTGCGAAATTGAAAAGGGCGAACCTGTAACAAATTACATGGGAGAAGTTACCATTACTGGTACTTATGAAGATAACATTGACCCCAATTTGACTTATAACATTCTGGCAAAAGAAGTCGAAAATGAAAAATATGGTATTCAATACGAGTTGGTTTATTACAATGAAGATATTGATTTCTCCCAAATAAAAAATCAAAGAGCATTTCTTAGGGCGTTTATGAGTGAGGGACAGGTTGAGGAACTTTACAAAGTCTGTCCCAATCCTCTTGAAGCGATTAAAAATCACGATGTTAAGGCTTTGAAACAAGCGAAAGGCATTAAAGATTATATTGCTAACTGTGTAATTGAACGTTTTGAAAAATGCAAGGATATGTCTCAAGTTTATATTGAATTAGACAAGGTTGGGCTATCACAAGTTTTTATAGCCAAGTTAATTGCTCAGTATAAAACTCCTCAAAAGATAATTGATGTGGTAAAACAAAATCCTTATCAGTTAATTAAAGATATAGCTGGTGTAGGATTCTTTACCGCTGATAGAATTGCTTTAAAGAGTGCTTTTACGGCTCAAGATGTGCGTAGAATTAAGGCATATATTACTTGGTTCTTAGAATCTCAAGGTGAAGATGGTCATTCTTATGTTTCTGCTGGCGAACTTATGGGGTCTTTATATGAAGACCTTGGGGGTAAGAACGCAGTTGTAAAGATTATTTATGATGAAGAAACAGGAGAAGAAACAAATAATATTGCGTTAGCAATGAAAGAACTTCAAGAAGATGGCACAATTATCGTTGATGAAGGAGAAACAAAAGCTGGACGTAGAGTTTATTTGACTAAATACTGGAGACTTGAGAGAGAGATTGCTTATCATTTAAAGCGTCTTTTAGGTGCTCATAATGAATTCGCAATTGAAAATTTTGATGAAAAGATACACAAAGCTGAAGAAAAACAGCGGTTTAAATTTACACAAGAGCAAATTGATGGTATTAAACTTGGCTTAAAAGAACAAGTTTGCATTATTTCTGGTTTAGCTGGTTCTGGTAAATCTTCTCTTGTAACTGGTATTTTGGCGGTATTAGACGATTATAATTTTGCTCAATGCGCTCTTAGTGGCAAAGCAGCGGCGAGATTACAAGAAGTAACAGGGCAAGAAGGTTTTACTATTCATCGTTTACTTGGCTATCAATCTGGTAGTTTTAGTTATACTGAACGAAATCCTCTTCCTTATAAGATTGTTATTTTGGACGAAGTTAGTATGGTGGGAGGAGAAATTTTCCTTGATTTAATTAAGGCTATTCCAACTGGCAGTAAATTACTTATGTTGGGAGACCCCGGTCAATTACCTCCGGTGGGATTGTTGAATTTGGGGGAAGATATGACTAATAGTGGAGAAATTCCAACGGTTGAACTTAAAGAAGTTCATAGACAAGCGGCGGCAAGTGGTATTTTGACAACTGCTTATGATGTTCGTAATCAGGTTCAACTTTATGAAGAAACTGATTATGAAGGTATCGAAACTCGTGGAGAACTTCAAGATATGATTCTTGATATTCGAGTAGATAGAGACAAAGATAGAAAAGATGTTGTAAGTTATTTTGAAAAATATTACAATAGTCCTTTAGTTAATCAAGATGTAGAGAAAATACAGATTATTGCTCCTGTAAAAGAACGTGGAGATGCTTGTGTTTTTAACCTTAATCAAGATATTCAAGAATTGCTTAATCCTCCAAGAAAGAACTTTAAACAAAAAGTTTTGGTTTCTAAAAAGAAAGACGCATCTGGAAATGATAAGTCTTTCTGGATTCAAGAAAATGACAAAGTAATGTGCATCAGAAACAATTACAATGTTTATGATGAAAATGGAGTACAAACATCTATCTTTAATGGTTGGACTGGATTGGTAAAGAAAATTGAGAGAGATAGTGTAACTATCAAATTTGATTTGAGTCCAGTTCCTGTTGTGTTAAGAGAAAAAGATGTTAAAGATTATATCGTACTTGGATATGCTTGTACTACTCATAAATATCAAGGTTCTGGTTGTCCCGTTGTGATTGGAGTTGTTGATAATAGCACTCCACCTATGATGCTTTGCACTCAGCAAGTGTATACTATGTTGACAAGAGCTAAGAAGCTGTGTGTGTTAGTGGCTCAAACTGGAGCATTAAGAAAGGCTATAAATTCTAATTATGTTTCTACAAAAAGAACATTTTTAAAAGAATTTTTGGCTATGCCTTATGAAAAGCTAAGAGTCATGCACAACAATGAAATTAGGACATCTGAAAAAGAACATAGGGAAGAGATTAAAGAAATCAGAAACAACTGGAAACATCATAATGTTGACAAAGATGTTGAAGAAACAGGGGAAGATTGTTAAGGGGTAATTTTTAATAACCCCTTGACAAACTCTTTATTATGTGATAATATACAGGTACAATAAAATTAAAAACATGGAGATATGTTTATGAATAGAGCGGAACGCAGAGCAACAGTAAAGAAGCTGACAAAGAATGGTGTCACAAGGGCTTCTGCTGAAACTTTTGTTAAACGAATGAACGATAGAACTCAGAACCCTGTTACAACATGGGAAGGCGAAAAGGTAAAATTGGATTATAATAGAATTTCCACTTATCCTGATTGGCCTGAAATGCGTAAAGAATATAGAGAATGGGTAACAGCCCATAAGGATGATGTGTTTACTGTTGAGTTTGACCCGGTTAAGAAAAAAGCCAAATCTCAAAATGTAAACAAGGTGGTTCAGTTTGTGGAGGATACAACAAGTCCTAAGTGGTTGTTCTTTGCGGGAGATTTGATTCCTGAACCGAATCAAGAAAAGCCCAAGACAGATTATGAAATTCACATGGCAGACGTTGATAATATTATTGCTGGGTTGAGAGATAAGTAACATGGGTAAGATTTTTATTTCTTCAACTCTTGCATGGATAATTCCTGATTCTGGCGAAAAGCCAATAAAGGTTATATTTGACCCACCTAAATGGCAAATGGAAGAACAAGATAGTGAAAAAAGGGTTACTTTTTCTCGAAAATTAACTGAAGAAGAATTGGCGGAATTTAAAAAATATATTGGACTAAAACCTGAAGATAATAAAATTGGGGTCATTGATGCTGATAATATTGAGTTAGACCCGTCAAGGTTTTTACCTACGTTTTTACCTACAGATTTTATAGAAGAGGAGTAATATGATTAGACTGGTTTTGATGATTGGTATTGCTGGTAGTGGTAAATCTACCATTGCTAAGACTCTTAAAGAAACTTATGATAGAGTAGACGGTCAGCAGAGCGTTATTGTTTCTTCTGATGCCATTCGTGCAGAAATTCTTGGTTCCGAAAGCGACCAGACTGCAAATGATAAGGTTTTTACCGAGGTGCGTAAGCGTATTAATAACAATCTTTCTAAGCGAACTGTTATTGTGGATGCTACTAATATCAACATTAAAAACAGGCGTTCCATTCTTGAAATTGGAAAGAAGTTTCCTGATGTAAAGAAGATTGCTATGGTTATGACTACTCCTTTGGAACAGGCCAAGGCTCAGAATCATTCCAGAGATAGAGTTGTTCCAGATTGGGTTTTAGAGAAGCAAGCAAAACAGTTTGAAGTTCCTTTTTATGAAGAAGGATTTGATGAAATTAATTTCGTTGGATGGAATTATTCCGCTGAAGATTTTAAAATTCTTCCTAAAGAGGACTGGATGACTGATAAGGACGTTATCTTTAAGCTAATGAAAGATTTTGACCAAAAAACCCATCATCATAAATACACCTTGGATAAACATTGTCGTTTATGTGCAGAAAAAGTAAAGGAACTTAAACCTAATGATGATGTTCTCTATCGTGCGGCAATTATCCATGATATTGGCAAGTTATTTGTTGGTGAACCTAAAGATGATGGGTCTGGCGATTATCGTTATTATGGTCATCATAATTATGGGGCTTATTGCCTTTTGCAGAATCTTGATGAAATCGGGTTTAAAAATTTTGACGATATGCTCAAAGTTCTGTTTTATGTAAATTATCATATGCTTCCTTTCTTTATTGATACTGAAAAAGCAAGAAAGAAGTGGGAGCGCATTATGGGGAAAGATAATCTGGACACTTTGTTTTTATTTAATAAATGCGATAAATATGCAACTGGAAGGGAAGATTAATCATGAAGTATAATTATCAGGCTAATTTTAATTGGCATCCCCTTTATAATTATGTTATGATTGTAAAAAGAGAATATATGAAGGGAAATGCCGATTCCGAGAACTATAATTTTAATGATTGGCTTGATTATATTAACTTCATTTATTCTGATGAAAATTGTGAGATTAAGGACAAGATTATTAAAAGTGTTTTAGAGGTCTTTAAAGCTCTTGATGTAACTTGTTATTCACATTACGCCTTGTTTAAGTATAAGGGTTATATTGAGCTTGGAGACCTTGGTTATGGTTCTAATTTCTTTGAGATTTACAATGGTTTGTATCGAGAGTGTAGAAGCATTGTTTTTGATTTGAAGAACGATACCATTGAGTTGGCTTCTCTTTCTAAGTTTAAGAACTATAATGAAGATGAAGATTCTTGGAAGGCTGATAACATTTGGAAGAAATATGACAACGCATCTGGTAATTTTTATATTACCAATAAAATGGATGGCAGTTATCAGCAGTATCGTTATGATGTTAGGGAAGATGAAATTATTGGGTCTGGCTCTTCTGCTCTTGATAGAAATGAATCTTGGAGACTGTCTGAGGGATATTCTCTTTTAACCGATGGACACAAGAGGATGTTTAAAGATTTCCCTGACTGGACTTTTATTTTTGAGTATATTTCTCCTAAGAATCCCATTGTGGTTAAGTATATTAAGGAACAAGAGGGTTTGTATCTTCTTGCGGCAAGAAATGTGAATGATGGTTCTGAAATGACTTTTTCTGAGCTTAAGGGAAAAGCATCTTGGTATTCTATTAAGATTACTGAGAATTATGCAAATTCTCTTTCTGAGATTCTTTCTCAGACCGGGAAGTATACTTCCGATGAAAAAGAAGGATGGGTTCTTGATATTATCGGTGTTGATGGGGTTCATTTTAGGGTAAAAATTAAAACCGAAGATTATGTTCTTATCCATAAAGTGCTTTCTAAAAACATTTCTCCTAATGCTGTAATTGAAGCAGTTCATAATAATCGTTATGATGATTTTGTTGGAAAAATTCCTAATGCTTACAAAGATATAATCGAAAAATATAAGAATAATGTGATGACTTATTTAAAGGAGTTTAATTTTGCGGTAAATTATTTCTATAACAAGGGAAAGATTGAATGTAAAAATTATCTAACCGATAAGAAAGAAGCTATGATTTGGATTGACAATAATGTGCCTAAGTTCCTTAGAGCAAGGGTAATTAACGTTTATCTTGGTAGAGAGAATGATTTCTTGGTTAGAAAAGGCTTCTGCTATCATTATTCTGACATTGAAAAGACTTTAGGAAAGTTGAAGAAGATTAATGTGGTGGGAGAGTAATCTCTCACCATTTTTATATAGATTTACAATTATAAAGAACAATTAATAAGTAAATAAAAGTTTAATTTTAAAGGATATAAAAGGAGACATTTTTATGGAAAAGTTTGCGATTAACGTGAAGATTAAGCGTTTATCTGAAACTGCTCAGTTGCCTACTAAGGCGCATGACAGCGACGCTGCTTTTGATTTGTATGCTGATATTCAGGATACTTTTAAGCCCTTTGGTTCTACAGAAGATGTAAAGGGTATTAAGGTTATGCCCGGTCAGACTGTAAAAGTTCATACTGGATTTTCGACTGAAATTCCTATTGGTTATTGGGGTGCTATATATGCTCGTAGTGGATTGGCTACAAAACAAGGTTTACGTCCAGCCAATTGTGTAGCTGTCATTGATGCAGAGTATCGAGGAGAGTGGCTTATTCCATTACACAATGATAGCTCTGATGTCCAGATTATTCATCATGGAGATAGGATTGCTCAGTTTATGCTTGCTCCTGTAATTGAAACTTCTTTTGAAGAAGTAAGCGAATTGAACGATAGTGACCGTGGTGAGGGTGGGTTTGGTTCTTCTGGAAAGTAAGGAGTAATATATGCTTGAATTTTGGAAATTGGCTTTAGATAATTTAGAGGTTGCTGGGATTGGTTTTGCAATCTTCGCAATGGCTTATATTTCAAATATGAGTTTTTCTCTTTATTATAATATTAAAATTAATCAGGAAGTATTTAGCAAAGAAAAGCTTCTTAATAGTGTGTTTAAGATTTTGGCTTTTGCTGGTGGAACTGTTTTCTTGATTTTGGCAACATCTCTTATTGTGCCTTGGGCTTCTGATAATGGGTTGGCAATTCCTGTTGAATATAGTGAAGTTATTTCTACGATTGCTACATTAGGGGTTTGCCTTTCTGGTGCTTTGAAATATATCACGGAAGCTTTTAATAAGATGAAGAAAATCCTTACTGTTAAAAATGAAGCACAAACTGTTGCTTTGTCAGCCAAGGAGAGAAAAGATGGAACCTAATTACAACAAGCTTTGTTTTTTTGATACAGAAACAGTCGGATTGAAGCCGAACTATATTGTTAGTTTGGCTTATATTGTTTATGAAAATGGTAAGAAAATAGCGGATGATATGATTATTTGCAATCCTGATTATCCGATTAGTGAAGATGCTTCTAAAACAAATGGTTTTACTAATGAAATGGTTGAGGATTATCCTTTGTTTTCTAAGCAATGGAAAAAGATTTCAAAATATTTTGACAATGCTATTCTTGTTGCTCATAATTCAAGCTTTGATATACGAGCTTTAAACACAGAGGCAGAACGTTATGGTATTACTTTGCCTAATTTTTGGGTGTGTGATACTTATACAAATGCAAAAGCGTTAATTCCAAAGGGTGTAACTGTTAACTATAAACTGGGGACTCTTTGCGATTATTTTGGAATTGTATTAAAAAATTGGCATACAGCAGACGCTGATACGAGGGCTTGTTTGCGTCTTTATAATAAGTTAATTGAAATTTCAGATGGGAATTTAATTGTAAAATAAAAGGAGGAAGCTATGACAGTAACAAAAAGAAATGGTAAAACTGTAAAATTTGACAAGAAAAAGATTTCAAAAGCTATTATGAAAACTTTTGTTAGCACTTATGACGAGGTAACTGATAAGCATTAGGAGTGTGCTAAAAAGATTGCAGACGAAATTGAAAAACTTGATAAAGATTTAACTGTCGAAGAAATTCAGGATTTGGTTGAAAAAAAGCTTATGAAGAGTTCTTATAAAGAAGCGGCTAAATCTTATATTAATTATCGTTTCCTCCACAGTCTGATTAGAGAAAGTAATACAACGGATGTCTCCATTAAAGAATTGATTAACGGAGAATCTACTTATTGGAACGAAGAAAATTCCAATAAAAATGCAAAGGTAGTAACAACTCAAAGAGACTATTTAGCTGGAATTACCAGTACAGATATTTCTGAGCGTTTACTGTTGCCTAAAGATGTTATTGAAGCTCATAAAGCTGGTATTATCCATTTTCATGATATGGATTATTTTGCTCAGAAGAGCTTGCACAATTGTGAATTGGTTAATCTTGAAGATGTTCTTCAAAATGGAACTGTTCTTAATGGAGTAATGATTGAAAAACCTCATAGGATTACTACTGCGGCTACTATTGCTACGCAAGTGATTACTGCGGTTACTTCTTCTTCTTATGGTGGCTGTACTATTACTCTTACTCATTTGGCTCCTTTTGTTAGAAGTTCTGAAGACAGAATCAAAGAAGAAGTTCGTAAAGAATGGATTGAATTTACTGGTGGGGATATTTCAGATGAAACTGATTATGATGAATATATGACAGTAGTTGAACGTAGGCTTCGCAAGGAAGTTGCTGATGCCGTTCAAACATTCAATTATCAAGTTAATAGTATGACAAATACTAATGGTCAAGCTCCTTTTCTTTCTGTTGCAATTTATCTTAATGAAAATCCAGAATATGTGAAAGAAACAGCTATGCTGGCAGAAGAATTTTTGAAAGAAAGAATTCTTGGTTTTAAAAATAAGCAGGGAGTTTATGTTACTCCAGCTTTCCCGAAGCTTTTGTATTTCTTGGATGAAAATAATATTACAGAGGATTCTCCTTATTGGTATTTAACTGTTCTTGCCGCTAAGTGTACTGCAAAGAGAATGGTCCCTGATTATATCTCTGTAAAAATTATGAAGAGAGATAAGATTGATAAAAATGGTAACGGTAATGCTTATCCTTGTATGGGTTGTCGCAGTTTCCTTACGAGTTATGTTGACCCTGAAACAAATCAACCTAAATATTATGGGCGCTTTAATCAAGGAGTTGTAACTATTAATTTGGTTGACCTTGCTCTTTCTTCTAAGGGAGATTTTGATGCTTTCTGGAAGCTTTTTGAAGAGCGCACCGAATTGTGTCACAAAGCCTTGCAATGTAAACACGAGCGTTTAGCTCTTGCTACGTCTGATGTTGCACCTATTTTGTGGCAACATGGTGCTCTGGCAAGATTACCAGAAGGTGCTTCCATTCATCCACTGTTGCACAATGGATATAGTACAATTAGTTTGGGATATGCCGGACTTTACGAGTGTGTAAAATATATGACTGGTGAATCTCATTCTCATGGTAAAGGAAAAGAGTTTGGCTTAAAAGTGATGCAAGCTCTTAACGACCAGTGTAATAAATGGAAAGCAGCAGAAAAAATTGATTATTCTCTGTATGGTTCTCCAATTGAATCCACTACCTATAAATTTGCTAAGTGCTTACAAGACCGTTTTGGTGTAATTGAAGGTATTACAGATAAGAATTATATAACTAATAGTTATCACATTAATGTTCAAGAGAAAATTGACCCGTTTGAGAAGCTTTCTATTGAGGCAGAATATCAGAAGCTTTCTCCCGGTGGGCAAATTTCTTATATTGAATGTGCAGATTTGACTAAAAATATTCCTGCCGTTCTTGAAGTTATTAAATTTATTTATGATAATATTATGTATGCAGAGTTGAATACTAAGAGCGATTATTGTCAGGTTTGTGGGTATGATGGAGAAATTGAAATTATTGACAAGCCTGATGGACGTTTAGGTTGGAAATGTCCAAATTGCGGTAACACTGACCAAACTAAAATGAATGTTGCTCGTAGAACTTGTGGGTATATTGGGAGCCAATTCTGGAATCAGGGTAGAACTCAGGAAATTAGAGATAGATATGTTCACCTTGATAATCACGATGAAGAGGAATAATTATGAAATACGCTTCTATTAAAAAGATGGATATTTCTAATGGAGAGGGAATAAGAATTTCTCTTTTTGTTAGCGGTTGTAAATTTCATTGTCCCGGTTGTTTTAATGAAGAAGTACAGTCTTTTGATTATGGAAAAGATTACACTCAAGCAACTGAAGATTTAATTTTAAAAGAAGTAAGCAAACCTTATATAAAGGGTCTTTCTCTCCTTGGAGGAGACCCTTTATGGCAAGATATAGATGGATTAAAACAGTTAAGACAACTTGTGCAAAAAGTTCACGACTTGGATAAAACTGTTTGGATTTGGTCTGGTTTTACCTATGAAAACTTACTTGATGGCAGTGGACTTAGTGAAGAAGCAAACGAAAGAATCTCTCTTATTCATGATTGTGACGTTTTCGTAGATGGACTTTTTGAATATGATAAAAAAGATTTGTCTCTCGCTTGGAGAGGTAGTAGAAATCAAAGGATAATAGATGTTCATAAAACCTTTGAGCATTTGAAGGTTACAGGCGAAGTTAAGGTGGTACTTTATAATGGATAAGTTAAAGAGCTTTATCAAGGTCAAAAAAGAGCAATATCTCTGGGTGAAAATATGGTGTTGCTCAATTCTTGCAGGAGTAATGATTGGGTTAGCCGGAGTTGTAAATTTAAGCGTAGACAACAAATTTCTCGGAGCATTTTTGTTTTCTTTCGGTTTGATTACGATTATTGCTCGTTGCCTTTATCTTTATACGGGTAAAATTGGAATGATAAATTTGTCTGCTGAATGGATTTTAATTCCATTTTATATTGTAGGTAATTTTCTTGGTACAAATATTGTAGCTTGGAGTATGAGATGTACTCGTTTTGGAGATACTTTAAATCAAACAGCTCAGATTATTGCTCAAAATAAATTAGCAGATAACTGGGTAAGCATTCTGTTCCTTTCTATCGGATGTGGAATAATGATGTACTTGGCTGTAAAAGGGTATCAAGATAATGCTAATTGGTTGCTTGTTATTTTACCAGTTATGATTTTTATTCTTTCTGGCTTTGAACATTCAATAGCAAATATGTTTTATTTTGCTATGGCTGGTGAGTATAGTTTAAAAGCATTTGGATACATTTTTATTATGTTAATTGGTAATGCAATTGGCAGTTTAGCTTTTAAGCACTTAAAGAACATTAATAAGTAAAAAGGTTTTGAAAGGTTTAGGAGAGGGGAAATTCTCTCTCCTAAATTTTCATAAACTCTTGACAAATTAGCCAAGGATTGTTATAATACAGATAAGTAAGAGTGGATAATGTATATCTTATCTATTGTTACATATTTGTAAAGGATGTGATAAAGATGAATAGAGAAGAGCGAATTAAGGAAAGGCTCAAATCTGATTATCAATATTTATTTACATTGGGGTATCGACCTGTTGGAGTGTTCGTTTACGGGGCGCAAAATTATCAAATGGACACAGAAAAATCAGATATTGATACTAAAGCCATTGTGCTTCCTCGATTTGATGATATTGTAGATTTAAAAGATTGGGTAAGTAAAGATTATACCAGAGATGAAGATGGCGGAAAGATGGATGTAAAAGACATTCGTTTAATGTTTGATTCGTATAAAAAACAAAATATTAATTTTCTGGAAACTTTGTTTACAAAGTATAGATATATTGACCGGAATTATATTTCTGTTTGGGAGGGTATGATTGAAAAGAATAGAGAAAAGATTGCCAGATACAATCCAAGAAAATCAATCTTATCAATGTATGGAAACATGAAAACGAAGTATAAGTCAATGCTTCATAAGGCTCCTCATAATGAAGAAGACATTGATAAATATGGATATGGATTGAAAGATTTTCATCATATTGCAAGACTTTATGATTTTATTAATAGGTATATTGATGGAACAGAAAGTTATGAAGAGATTCTTATTCCAAAGCATAAGGAACTTTTAATTAGCTATAAGACTACGGCTTTACCTTTAAATGAAGCAAAAGAATTAGTCGAGGGAATGATTACTAAGACAGAAGAAAGAGTTAACGAGAAGGTTGAGGAATGGAAAGCTCTACCTGTAGACAAAGAAGTAGAAGAATTGTTTACAAGGGTGCAAAGGATGTTAATTAAAGAATCTCTGATGGCAGATTTAGGATACAAGCCGAAATAAAATGTAGATTTTATTTGGTAAAATTCCATCGCTCACGGACATTTTTGTTGATTGTGTCTTCGTGAGAAGGATAATTAATAAGTGTACCTTATATCAAAAATATTAACATTAGAAAAATTAATATCGAGGGTTTTTATGGAAGAAAATTATATGCGACAACTTGTTAATAAGTTGAATCATTATCGTGACCAATATTATAATAACAATATTTCAGAAATTGAAGATTCTGAATATGATAAACTTTTTGATGAATTGAAGAATTTGGAGAAGGCATGGAATACGATTTATCCTGATTCACCCACTCAAACGGTTGGTTATCAGGTACAGAGCAAACTTAAGAAAGTCACTCATTCACATCCGATGTTGAGTTTGGATAAAAGCACCGACCTTAATGAAATTGAAAAATTCATTGATAACAAAAAAGTTGTTTTTATGCTTAAGTGTGATGGTTTAACTTGTAGTATTCATTATGAAGATGGTAAGTTAATTAGCGCAGAAACTCGTGGCGATGGAACAGTTGGTGAGGATGTTACCAATAATATTAAAATGGTTTCTAATGTTCCTTTAACCATTCCAGTAATGGGTAGTGTTACGGTTGATGGTGAAATTATTGTTAAAAGGGATGTTTTTGAAAGAATGAATGAAGGAGCTTTAGAAGGAGAAGATTTTAGTCATCCTCGTAATTATGCTTCTGGTTCTATTCGTCAATTGGATACCCAAATTACAAAAGACCGTCAACTTAGTTTTATCGCTTGGAAACTAATTGAAGCTCCTAAATTTTCAAATTCTTTTAAGCAAAATTTGGATTATATGGAGCAGTTGCATTTTGAGGTCGTTCCTTGGAATATCTGTAAAGACACTTCACTTGAAAAGCTTCCAGAAATTTTTAATTGGATGTATTATGATGTGGCGGAGGAGCATGGAATTCCTGCGGATGGCTTAGTAGTAGCTTATGATGATATTGCGTATGGCAATTCTCTTGGCGCTACAGCACATCATCTTAATTCTCAATTTGCGTGGAAACGTGAAATGGAAAATGTAGAGACAACTCTTCGCAAGGTTGAATGGAATGTTGGCAAAAGTGGAATGTGCGCTCCTACTGCTGTATTTGACCCGATTGATTTGGGCGGCGCAATTACTACAAGAGCAACTTTACACAATTTATCTATTATTAAAGGTTTGAAATTGGGAATCGGGGACAGAATTACTGTTGCTCGTATGAATGAAGTTATTCCCAAAGTGACTGGCAATCTCACTCAAAGTAATAATTTGGAATTCCCGAATCGTTGTCCGTGTTGCGGAGATACACTTTTACATCGTGTTTCTGAATCCGGGGCAGAAACTCTTTGGTGTGTAAATCCTAATTGTCCAGAAAAAATGCTTTCAAAATTTGTTCAGTTTGTATCTAAGCCAGCTATGAATATTGATGGTTTGAGTGAAGCGACTTTGAACCGTTTTATTGATGTTGGATATATTACAAGATTTGCAGATATTTACCATCTATCTGATTTTAGAAGAGAAATTATTAAAATGGATGGTTTTGGCGCGAAGTCATACGAAAAGTTGATTAATTCTATTGAAAAGTCACGAAATGTAAAACTTGAAAACTATCTTGTTGCTTTAAGTATTTCTAATATCGGAAAGTCTGCGGCTAAGACGATTAGTAAATATTTCAATGGAGATTATTCTAAGTTGGTTGATAATTTGGAAAGTAATTTTGATTTCACTCAGCTTGATGATTTTGGAGAGATTATGAATCAATCTTTGTATGATTGGTGGAAAAATCGAAACGACCTTGAATATAATCTCGTAGCTGAATTACATTTTATCGTTGAAGAAAAGAAAGAAGTTGCACAGAATGATTTTATTGTCGGTAAGACTTTCTGTGTAACCGGAGCGTTTCAAACGATGAAACGTTCAGAGTTAGAGAAAATTATTACAGACCATGGCGGTAAGCTTTCTGGTTCTGTTTCTAAAAAAACGGATTACCTTTTAACAAATGAAGCGGATAGTGGTTCTTCTAAAGCAAAAAAGGCCGCTGAACTTGGCACACCCATTATGAGTGAAAAGGAATTTTTGGAAAAGGTTGGAGTATAATGGTAGAGATTAAAAATTTTGTGGGTGACTACGAATTTCTTTCCAATTTCTTTCCTGCTAAGATTGAATATGAAGGGCTGATTTATCTTAACGCTGAGTCAGCCTTTCAAGCACAGAAAGAAAAAACCAAGGATTTGCGTAAAAAATATCAGAATATTAACCCGATGAAAGCTAAGGAATTGGGCGAAACTTGTGATAAACGTGATGAATGGGAAGAGATTCAAGATGAAGTAATGTATAAGATTGTTAAGGCTAAGTTTTCTCAGCAAGCTTCTTTGAGAAAAAAGTTGCTTGAAACAGAAGATTGGCAACTTGAATGTAACAATGAATATGGAGATATTTATTGGGGAACTGATAATGGGCATGGACTGAATAAACTTGGTAAGATTCTTATGCAAGTTAGAGAGGAGTTTCATTCATGAATAAACAAATGGCAGATAGTGTTGACCATACTAAAGATGGTAACTGTTCTGGTTGTGGACAGTGTTGTTCTTGTCTTTTAATTCTTAGTGAGGGTGAGATTTCTAAGATTAAAAAGTATTTGAAGGAACATCCAGAAGTAAAAATGAATGATAGAAACTCTGCCTTGCAGAATAAATTTGTAGATATTTGCCCATTTTTAAATGATGAAAACAAATGTGAAATTTATTCTGTGAGACCTCAAATTTGTTCCAGATTTATTTGTTCTCGTTTTAAAGACCCTAATTATAAACCTCTTGACCACAGCTACAAGAAGATTGTAAATATGGTGGAGACCTTTATGAATAAAGAATGTTCAAATGCTCCTGACATTAAAGAATTGAATAAAATGTATCAGAAAAAGAAGCGTGAAGCCGGAATTAAATGAGGTTAAAATGAAGACTATTTATGTTTGTGATAAATGTGGGAAAGAATTTGAATCTGAAGTAACAGCTTATATTCATGAGCGTCAATGTATTGATGGAATGGATATGAAAAAAGCTATTCTTATGTGTGAGGAAGAATTTACTGACCCCTATGGTCAAGTTGTTTGTAAGCAATGTAATAATCATTATATGGTTTATGGTTGCGAACTTGATTGCAAGTATTTACTGGCTTGTGGTAAGAAGAACAAATATAAATATTTTAATGACCAAGGGAAAACGAATAATAAGGAGTAAGATATGGAATCTAATAGATGGACACTTTATAGTTTTAAAAATCTTTCGGGTTCTGATGGGGAAGGATTAACTCAGTATACGCTGGTAAGTAATCTTAATGACAAAGACGTTGTAGCTGGTGTGATTATTCAAGTTACAACTGACCGTATCTATTTTTTAGGAGACCCGGAGATTGTAAACACAAATGCTTTTTTAAATGCCATGAAGGATTGGGATTTGAGGGTGGATGACACTCTCCGAACAATGGATAAGCATTCTGATTATGTTGAAGAAGAAGATATTGAGAACGAAGAAGAAAGTGATGCAGAAGAATAAAAGTTAATTTTTATTTCCTCTTGACATCTTTGATTTGTTGTGCTATTATTATGGCAACAAATATAAAAGGAGTATTAATATGATTGACAATAAATCTCCAAAGCTAATTGTTTTGTACGGTGGCCCTGCGGCGGGTAAATCTACTTATGCGAAGTCTATTGCTGGTGCTTATGTTGTAAGTGCAGATGAAATTCGTTATCGTTTGTATGGCTCTCAAGATAAATTTGGTAATGGGGAAGAAATTTGGAAGTATATTGTAAGTGAGATTAGAAGCAATCTCGCTCGTGGTAAAACAGTTATTTATGACGCTTGCAATTTAAAAAAGTCTTATCGAATGGATGTCCTTGATGCAGTTAAGGATATTGAATGTTGGAAGACTTTACTTCGTATTAATACTCCTATTGGCGTTTGTCAACATCAACATAAACAGCGAGGTCGAAACATTCCTTGGGAAACTCTCAAAAAGTATTTTGATATTAAAGAATATCCTGATATGAGTGAGGGCTGGGATGAAATTAAAGATAAGAGTTTTGTTCCTTGGGCAAAGCGTTTTTATCTTGCATCTCCTTTCTTTGAGGGAGAAGCAAGAGAAAATGCTATAAGAATTTCTGAGTGGTTTCGTGAAAATGGGTACGAGGTTTTTGTTCCCATGGAACATAAAATTCCTAATGCTTGGGACTTGCCAAATTATGCTTGGGGAGAAAGCGTCTTTAATGTTGATATTAATAACCTTAATGCGTGTTCTGCTGTTGTTTGTTTAAGCTATGGACGTATTAGTTCTGCTGGAACCAATTTTGAAGCTGGTTACGCTTATGGAATTGGAAAGCCCGTTATCGTAATTGAAATGCCGGGAGTAGAACTTATGAGTCTTATGCTTTCTAATGGTTCTCATGCTGTTATTAGATTTGAAGAGTTTCAAAGTTACGATTGGGAAAATCTCCCAAAAGAAATTGATAAGAATATGGAGCAAAAGTAAAAATGATTATTAATTTAAATTTGGATGTAATTGGAAAAGCTTTGTTTATTCTTGCAAGTATGTTTTTTATGCACGTTGTAGCAGATTTTAATTTGCAAGGTATTATGGCAAGCATGAAGCAAAAAACTTGGTGGCAGAAACAAGAGGTTTATGATGAAGAGGATAATGAGAATGATTATAAATTTCCTTTGTTTTGGCATAGTCTTCAGTGGTCTTTTTGTATTATGCTTCCTTTGTTTATTGCCAATAGTTTAAAAATTGATTTTGTCGGATTAGTATTCTTTTGTTTAAATATTTGTTGCCATTATCTGATTGACGATGCAAAAGCAAATAAGAGATGTATTAATCTTGTTGCTAACCAGACAATTCATATTTTGCAGATTGTTGGCACTTTTATTTGTTGCGGAATTTGTATGTATTTTTAAGATGAATTATTATATTTCAGATTTACACTTCTCCCATAAAAATATTCTTAAGTTTGACCAAAGACCATGGGACAATTTAGATGATATGAAACAGGCTTTGATTAACAACTGGAACTCTGTTGTTACCAATGCTGACCATGTATATCATGTGGGAGATTTTTGCTGGGGAAAGACCCCAGAATGGATTGAAATTCTTAAACAGCTTAACGGTAATATTCATATCTGTGCTGGAAATCACGATATAGGTAACAGTAAAGAATTAAAAAAACATATTGTTGATTATTTTGAATATAAGGAAGTAAAGGACGGAGACTTTACAGCTATTCTGTCTCATTATCCAATGCTTTTTTATAAACATGATGGAAGTCCTAACTATGTTATGATTTGTGGACATTTGCATAACACGAGAGAATGGGAGCAAATGAAGCAAATGATAGCTTGGGGACGAAAGACCTATGTGCAATTTCCAGATAATCGTTTTCAAATTATTCCTGTAGAAGCGTGTAAGCCATATATGCTTTACACTCCTCGAACGTTAGAATATTTGTTAAATTGTTTAGATACTGGAAAGATTTATGGAATTTAAAGGTTTGAAAGGAGAAATATATGAAAGTAGAACTTCTTAACCCAACTGAGATTTAGATGTTATTTTGGAACTGGGGTACAGCTTCTAAAGTATGTTATAATACTGAAACGGATGAACCTGATAAAATTGGTAAGGGGTGTATGTACTCTGGTCATTTTTCTGGTAGTAGAGGAGATTATTTTAAGTTTTATGTAACGGATGTTCCTCGTTTTACTGTTGACCAAGCCGTAAGGCATTCCACGGGTACGATGTGTAACGTTTCTTCGTTTCGCTATGTCGGTGAGGGAACTTTTGCTTATGAAATTCCAGAAGAAATTAAAGATAATCAAGAGCTTTTGGATAAATATATGAGGCACATGGATGATACGGCAGAGCTTTATAGAGATATTCAATCTTATGTTTTTGAAAAAACAGGCAAAAAGGAACGTGCAAACGAATCCGCTCGTTATGTTCTTCCAATGTCTACTCATACCTCATTTGTAATGGGGTTTACAGTAGAAGCATTGATTCATTTTTGTCAGGCTCGTTTGTGTGTGAGAGCCGAAGACAAGATTAGAGAACTGGCTATGGGTATGAAAGATGAAACTTTGAAAGTAGTTCCTGAACTTAAAGCAAGACTTGTTCCTCAATGCCAGTGGATGCTCTATTGTCCAGAGGGAAAGCATAGTTGTGGCGCTTATCCCACTCGAAAAGAGTTAAAGGAGATTATCAATGAGCGCAAGAATAGTAATAATTAATGGCTCTGGTGGAAGTGGTAAATCTACTTTTATTAGACTTTGTGGAGAAATTTGTGATGAATTAAAAGCAAAAACTGTAATTGAACTAAGTACAGTTGATTATGTAAAAGAAGTTGCTCAGTATTGTGGTTGGGATGGTGCTAAAGATGAAAAGAGTCGTGCCTTTTTACATGACCTTAAAGAAGCTTTAGCTAAGTGGAACAACTCTCCTAATCAAACAGTTTTTGACCAGATTAATTCTATTATGAGGGTACAGAGATTCTATAAAAATTCTGATTGGCTGTTCTTTGTAAACATTAGAGAACCAGAAGCCATTAAAGAATTTATTGAGCAAAACAAAAAAGCTACGGGGCTTCCTGTCTCGACTTTGTTATTGGTCAACTCAAACGTTCCTGTTATTCAAAGTAATTACGCTGACAAGAATGTTGAGCTTTACAAGTATGATTATATTGTAAGCAACAGTTCTAACATTGAAACTTTAAAGTGTTGGGCAAAAGACTATCTTAGTCGAGTTCTAAATTTTATTTAAAAACTATTGACAAAGGACTTTATCTATGGTACACTCTCTATAGATAAAGTCCTTTGTTGTGAGGTGCGATATGCGTTAGCTGACATATAAAGCTGTGCAATTAATGGATGGGTGTAAAGTAATAGTACATGACAGTGAGTACGATGAATACGACCAAGAGTGTGAAGTAAGGGTATTTAAAGATACAGCACCCCATCCTTTTAAGAAAAGAAAAATGATAGAATATGTTAAAAGAGTCATTTTATTTAATGAAGAATTTTTGTTTGAGTATGACCAACGAGGAAATTGTCTCAACGGAGATTTTCAAGTTTTTACGAAATAAGGTGTAATTATGGTTATTAAAATTAATTCTTATTATTATCTTGGAGAAAAGAAGATTATTACGAATACTTGGGAAGTGGATGAACCAGAAGCTCATACAATTGAATTAGGTGGAGATTATCCTAACACTTTTAAGAAGATTAAAGAATATTTAGACGATGTTCATTTTACTTCTTATTATTATAACTGTCATGTTTACGAGGGAATTTACCATGTTGACTTTGGTAGTCATACTCATTTTATTGAATTTTATCAGCTTTATGGTGGTGATTAAATATGAGTTGGTTGAATGTATTCGATAAAGCTTGGTATAATTTTTCTTGGTTTCATCCAAAGAATTTAAGGTATTTAAAAAGTAACCTTGAGTGTGCAAAGCAAAGAATTACTAAGGGCTGGTGTTATCGAGATTGGTTTAATCTTGATGGTTGGTTTGTGACTGTCTTTCCTGAATTGCTGGAAGATTTTGCTAAGAACCATCATGGCCTCCCCAATAAGGATTATTCTAAAAATCCGCCAGAATTAATTCATTGGTATAAAGGCAACTTTACAAAAGAAGAAGAAGACAAATATGATGCGGCTTATAAAAACTATTTACTTGAACTTGCTCAACATCTTCGTAATGCTGGGGTGGAATGGGAAGATAGCGAATTGAAAGATAAATATTCTTATTTAGAATATAACGATTATTGTCAGAAAGAACTTGAAAAAGGATTAGATATGTTAAAGCAATGCTTTTTTGAGTTGTGGGATTAAATAAAATGGATAAAATTTATTTGGATAATGCGGCAACTAATAAAGTTGATGATGAAATTGTTGACATTATTGTAGAAGACCTTAAGGAAAATTGGGGTAATGCAAGTACACCTTATGATTTTGGTCAACATAGCCGTTTAATTATTGAAGAAAGTCGAAAGAAAATTGCTAAGTGCATTGGTGCTTTACCAGAAGAAATTTATTTTACTTCAGGAGCGAGTGAAAGTAATGCTTGGGCTATTCATCAAAAGGGAAAAACATTGGTTTCTCCCTATGAACATCACGATATTACAGATAATCCCAATACAGTTGTTGTAGATGATGATTGGTTTATCCAAGCTATTAATATGGAAGATGATATTTTTTCTCCTATTGCAGAGGAAGCGTTTGAAAGCAATTTCCTTGTATCTCATATGTTGGTGCAAAATGAAACAGGAGAAATTTTCAATCTTAATAAATATGCGAATTATGCTCACAGGCTTCATATGCCCTTCCATTCTGATATGACACAAGGATTAGGTAATATTAAAATTAATATGCACGATAATTATAATTGTGTTGATATTGCTACTTTTGGGGGTCATAAGGTAGGGGCTCCTAAGTTTTGTGGATTTTCTTATTTCAATAAAGAAGTTTTCCCGGCATCGAAAATTAAGCCTTTAATTTATGGGTCTCAAGAACAAGGGGTTCGTGGAGGAACTGAAAATATTGCTTTTATTCACGCTATGACTTTAGCTATTGATAAACATTGTTATATGATTGATACTAAGCAAGCTCATTGCAAAAAACTAAAATTAGCTTTTATGGAAGAAATGCGAAAAGATTTTGACCAAGATAATTATATGATTGTTTCTCCAGCTAATAGTCTTAATTCTATTACCTGTATTTGTTTTAAAAATGTTGAGGGAGAAATTATTCAGTCTATGCTCAATGAAAAGGGAATTTATTGCGGAACCGGAGCAGCGTGTAATAGCGGTAATATGAACGCTTCGGCGGCATTAAGTTTTATGCGTATTCCAGAAGATTATATTCGTGGAGAGATTCGTCTTTCTTATACTTTAGATAATACAGTTGAAGAAATGGTTCAAACTGCTAAAGTTTTAAAAAGTGTTTATAAAGACTTGACAAAGTTCTAATGGGATGTTATACTACAAACATCAAAATGAAAAGGGTGGTATAAATAATGGATTTTACTCCAAGTAAATATCAGCAGAAAATCTTGGATTGTTTTACAAGCACAAATGAAAATATTTTGGTGAACGCTTTGGCGGGGTCTGGTAAGAGCTCTACAATTTGTCTGCTTACAGAGCATATTGACAAATCCAGTATTTACATTGCCTTTAACGCAAGCGTTGTGGATGAATTTAAAAAGAAAATTAAAAATCCCAAGGTTAAAGTTATGACCATGCACTCTCTGGCTTATTCTATTATGCTTTATAATGTAGAACACGAAGGTCAGAAAGATGAAAAGCCCAAGGGGTTTGGTAGACAGAGGAGTAAAAAAGAGGTTCATCTGGATAATTTTAAGCCTTACAAGATTCTCGATGATGAACTGACTAAGCGTTATGGACGCTATATGGATTTTAGCCGTAGAGTGTTTTATAAAGACCAGTATGTGTCTCTTTATAATCTTTGTTGTCTTACCATGACAGATATGAGTTCTATGACTGATGTTGATAGACTCATTGATGACCATACCTTGTTTGTTTCTTTTGGCGAAGAAGATTTTCCTAAGCCTCCTATTAGAGAGATTACTGAAACTTTAAAGGTTCTTGATACTAAGAGTAAGCAAGCATTTGAATCTGACGGAAGTATTTCTTTTACTGAAATGCTTTATATTACCTATTGGAAGATTAAGAACAAGGAATGGGAAGTCCCTTATTGGGCTCAGTATACTAATGTAATGGTAGACGAGGGTCAAGATTTGTCTAAGTTGCAGTTGTCTTTTCTTCCTTTTATCAAGCGTAAGACTGGGCGTTATGTGTTTGTGCTTGATAAGAATCAGGCTATTTATGGTTTTGCTGGTGGAGATACAAATGCTTGGAGTTCTATTCCTCGTTTGTTTTCTCCTATGTCTTCTTTTGATTTGCCTGTATGCTATCGTTGTGCAAAGTCTCATTTGCGTAAAGTAAACAAATTGTTTGACATTCCCATTAAGCCGAGAGATGACGCTCCAGAAGGTTTTGTTAAAAATATTGATAAAGATGAAATTGTTAATTATGCAGAACCCGGCGACATGATTGTATCTCGCAAGAATAAATGGCTTGCAGACTGTATTCTTTCTCTTGCTAAGAATGGAATCCCCGTTTATATGGAAGATAAGGCTATGGTTGATGATATTAAAAAGATTATCACTAAAGCCAAGTGTACTTCTATTCGTGGTTTAAAGACCCATTTGGAAAAGGCAATTACTTCTTATTATGATAAGGTAAAGAAGCTTGCAACGAAGAAAGCAGAATCTGTTGAAGACAATGAAAAGAAAGCAGAAGAAGTTGCAGATGCTACCAGCAAGATTGATAATATTAATTTTTTGAACGCTATTCTTAAGAGTTATATTAAAGCTGGTAATTCTCTTTCTACTACTACAGAAAATTTCACTAAGTATGTAACTAATCTTTTAAATGTTGTTCCTTCTCCTGATTGCGTTCGTATTTGTAGTGTTCACAAAGCTAAGGGGCTGGAAGCTGAGAATGTTTTTGTTTTGAATGAGGGAAAGGTTGCCTATGATTTCCGTCAGAGTAAGGAACAGAATATTCAAGAAAAGAATCTCAGTTACATTTCTATGACAAGAGCAAAGAATGGTCTTTATCTTGTAAAAGAGCCAACTAAGGCAAACACAATTAAACATGGAGATTCTTTAAATGGTTCTTCATATTTTCTCCCAGATTTGGAATCTTCTGAACGTGGGATGAAAGAAGCTATGGTAAATGAAACTTTTAGGGGGAGAATGTATGGCGAAACGAAACAACTCAAAAAAGACTTCATGTCCTAATTGTGGAATTACTGGATGTTCTCCTCGGTGTCCCCTTTTTCCTAATACAGATGGAGAAACAAAGTGGCATATTGGGGAAGATGGATTGAAGCATAGAGATGAACCATTAATGAAATGCGGATATAATGGTTCTCCTATAACTTCTTGGAGTAGAATTTGTCCTTGGAAAGAAGATAAAAGGAATCTTTTGCTTGAGAAGAAGAAACAAGAAAAAGCAAATGAAACTAAAGATATAGAAAAAAAGCCATTTAAAAAGAGAACCCATAAGAGAAAGAAAAAGAACAAAAGCGAAATTAAAGAAAATAAAGAATAATATTCTATTGACTTTTTCGCAAAACTTTGTTATACTCATTTTGTCAAAGACAAAAACACAAGTAGACGATTAGGAGATTTTATATATGAATGATGCAACTACTTCCGAAATGATGTTTGGTATTCCCACTGATTTTCCTCGCATTGTTGATTCTGTGGCAGATTCTCTCTGTAGTGGTTTTAAGGATTATTGTTTTTCTACTAAACAGCTAAAGGATATTATTACTATTTGTAAGAATAAAAAGGTTACTTTTCTTTGGCGAAGAGTAAATGATGATTTTGGAAGTTTGAGTTATTATGCTTTGGTTCCGGGAAAGGTTAAATGTGGTAAAAAGGAAGTTGAGAATATTCAGTGTTCATATTCTGAGCTTCCTAAGAAATATAAGTTTCATCCGAAGAACAGTAGAAGTGATAAAATGATGGAAGCGTCTTATAAGCCTAACAACTATTTATATGAAATTAATTATTTTGATGAAAATGGTAAGGCTGTGTGGCGTAAAAAATACACTCAAAATTTCTTTGAAAAGAAGGAGAACTAAATATGAAAGATATTTTTGCATGGCGTCCTGTAGTAGATGATGAATTTGGGACTGAAAACCTTCCTCAAGTGTCTGATAATTATCTTGTATCTACTATTTATGGAGAAAACGGGAATATGAGAACAAATTCGTATAGTTGCTATTATGATGCTGGTAGTAAGACTTGGGAAACCATTGAGGGGGATTGGGTGGTTGCTTGGGCTCCTGTTCCTAAGCCCTATACTGGGGTTATTAATTTAGCAAATATTAAGTTTTAAGGAGAAACAAAATGAGTTACGATACACTTGACGATAGAATGAAAAATGCCTATGAGCATAGGTATAGAATGTATCTGCCCGATAGAATTCCTGTAATTATTCGTTTGGACGGTAAGGCGTTTCATAGTTTTACCAGAGGGTTGAAAAAACCTTTTGATACACTGTTTATTAAGACAATGCAAGATACTATGGAGTATTTATGCTCTAATATTCAGGGCTGTAAGTTTGGCTATGTGGAGTCTGATGAAATTTCTCTTTGTCTTTGGAATTGGAGCAAGAATGAATCCGATGCTTGGTTTGGTAACAACTTGCAGAAGATGGTAAGTATTAGTGCTTCTATGGCTGGTGTTGCTTTTAATAGATATTGGAATAGAAATGTAGCAGAGTATCTTTGTGCAGAGTATTGTTCTAACTGTGAATCTCTTATTACAGAAGAGGAAGATAAATATCGCACAACTATTAAGAACAAGGCAGAAATGTTGATGCCTGTTTTTGATTCTCGTGCATTTATTATTCCAGCGGAGGAAGTTCACAATTATTTTGTTTGGAGACAGAATGATTGTATGAGAAATTCTATTCAGGGGTTGGCTCAGTCTTTGTATTCTGAACGAGAGATTCATCGTATTAACACTTCTAAGTTGCAGAATAAAATGTTTTCTGAAAAGGGTGTAAACTGGAATGATTATTCTGTAGTTGAACGTAGAGGCACTTGTATTTACAAGGTTCCTACTAAGGTAATTGGTTTGAATGGAGAAACAGTTATTCGCAATAAATGGATTATGGATATTAATATGCCAATTTTGAGCAAACCTGAAAATAAAGAATTTGTAACAAGCAAGGTGTTTAAGAATGAGTCTCTTTACGAACCCCAAAAGGGCTAAACAACTTCTTGATTTTAGTGGCCTTAATATTCCCAGTAGCCCCATTTTCCCAACAGATATAGATGGATTAATAGAGCTTTGGAATAAAGGCTATTTTATCATAGAGATTAAGTATAATGGAAAAGAAGTTCCTTTTGGTCAACGATTAGCACTTGAGAGAACGGCAGTAGATTTTTACAAAGCTGGTAAAGTGTCTCTTGTTGTAGTTGCTGACCATTATGTAGCAGATACAGAAGAAATGGTTTCTGTAGCAGATTGTATTGTTAGAGGATTATATTGGGGACAAGAAGCCCATTGGGAGAAACCCGATAAAAATATTGTAACGGTTAAAGACGCACAGAATTGGTTTGTTGAAATTTGTAAAAGAGGTAAATTTTAATGGCAAAGATGGATAAAGATAGCTTTCAATTTTATCGTTGTATGCTTTGCGGTACTCGTATGGGTTTTTACGAGGGACTCTCTACGGTAAAAAATTCTCGTTTTGTTAGAACTCGTAGATTTAAGTCGGAAGATATGTCTCTTGTTGATGATTTTATTAATCCAGCGACTCCGGGTGGAACTACTTATGTCGAGGAAAAAGTTTTTTGCCCTTTTTGCAATAGTGAAATGGTCTATCTTGACAATGAAAAGGTTCTTAATGAATTGGACGAAGGGCCTTGGAATCAGTTTCTTCCTAAAAAGGAGTAAAATATGAAATTTGTAGTTATGAGCCGTAGGGATGCAGTACAGTATAGCTATGTTGCACATATGGAGAGTTCTGTAATCATCTCTATATGCGATAGCTACTCTCTGTTTCCTAAGTTTAAAAGAATGAAGTCCAATGGAATTAAAGCTGTTTTGAATTTGTCTTTTGATGATGTTCAGCTTCCTTCTGGTGCAAGTGAACGTTATATTTGGAAGAAAGATGAAGGACTGTTGCTTGATACACTGGATAATAGTCCTTATGTTGTAATTTCTGAAGAAGATGCTAAAAACATTGTATCTTTTGTAAAAAAGTGGTATAATAAAGTGGACACTATTATTGTACATTGCAATGCTGGAATTAGTCGTTCCAGTGGAGTTTGTGCGGCTATTATGAAAGGTATGACAGGGGACGATTCTCAAATTTTTGACAACCCAAAATATGTGCCTAATACAACTTGTTATAAGGCAGTATTAGAAGAATTTATGAAGGAAAAGGAATAAAATTATGCTTGATTATAGTAATTTAAATAATTCTGCTTCTTCTAATTGGAGTGTTTGTTCAGGCTGTTTGTGTGTTACAGTGTGCAAGTGGCGTGATGCAGTTATGCAAGTAGAAGCAGAAATCAAGAAAAAGACTATGGTTGACCGTGATGCTACAATAAACGATGTTTATAAGATTCTTGATATTAAAGTAACTTGTAAATATAAGCAAAGTCAGCCTGTTACTCGTTTGTACAATGGAGACCTTGAAAATATTATAACTCCTTGTAAGGCCACGGATTCAGACCAGACTCACACGAATACTATTTCTACTCCTAAGTAGGGGGAATATACTATCTCTGCTATTAATGGCGTTGATAGTATTGATTATTACAAGTAAAAATTTTTAAAAAGAATTTTATAAAACCCTTGACAAACTCGTAAGAGTATGTTAAGATATATGATGTCAAGAGGGTTAAGAAATTAATTCAAATGACATCAAATATGCGGGTATGGTGGAATAGGTAGACACAAGGGACTTGGTAGTTTACCAGTGTACTTGAGATGGGCAGCACATCTAATTACCCCCAAAAATCCCTCGGTAGCGATACCATGCGGGTTCGAGTCCCGCTACCCGTACCAATTCGAAAGATTTAAATACTTGCGTTGAACAAAGGGTAGCCTTTATAGATTTGTGAATTCAATATTCACGTTCGAATTACTGGTATCTTTTTCGGGTATACACGAAGCAGTAGCCAGCTTATATCTGGGTGTAGCGCAGTTGGTAGCGCTCCTGATTTGGCAGAATGACAGAATGTATTGTTTTAATTTGTGGGTGCAAGTCCTACTTTTGCCACAAGGGTTCAGGAGGTCGTGAGTTCGAATCTCACCACTCAGACCAGTTAAGAAAGGAGTCTTCAAATGCAGACAAGTGATTACTTAAAGAAAACAGGAGAAGAACTCCAATCTTATCTTGAATTTAAAAGAAGAGGATTTAAGGTAAAGCCCAAAAAGGGTAAGGGTTCTTTTAAGAGAAAAGAAAAACATAAGGAGAAGTTTGATGACTGAACCTTTTGAGCGTGAGATTTTAGAAATCAATTTACACAAGAATAGTTTTCCTTTTACAGATAATCAATGGAATTCTCTGTGCAAAGGGCCATTCCCTCCAAAGATATTAGTCTTAATGGAAAACTCAGGTTTTGATAAAGTGGTTGGAGCAGTAGTTGGTATCACTCAAACTGATAACGAGACTAATAAAATCCGTCTTTTATTTTGGCCCAGATTTACCAATTGCTTAATTTCTGAATTGCGTATCACAGACTTTGAATTTAATGAAAATAATATGCTTTGTGCTATTTACGTCGGAGTTAAATCACAAAATGAATAGATATAAGGTCATGAATCTTACTAAGAATGAAGAGTTTAGACTTAGTAAGGATGTTAACAATTTTAAAATTGAAAAAAAGAAGTTAAGTTCAGGCTTAATTTGCTGGCTGTTTAAAAATTACCAATTGGACGAATGGATTACTGATAACCATTGTTGCTATGGCGAGGATTTTTGTTGCTGGCAAGAAGTTCATTCTTCTTGGATGTCTTTGATTTATCATTCAGACAAGGTTTTACAGCAAGAAGTTTATAGAATTTTTCAGGGAAAAGTTCGAAAATATAAAGGAATTAATTGTTATCTTGTTTCATATGAATGGAACGACGATAAATTTATTAAGCTAATTATTCCTTTGCAAGATAGAACGCCTCAAAAAGATATTGAGAAGCTGAGTTTCTCAGCCGTTTAATATATTTTTTCACTTCCTTTCTTTATGTTGGTTTAGTCGTACACTTAAGTGTACTGGAAGCCTTCCACAGACTATTTTGTTTCCGAGGAAACTTATAGTTAGGTGTAGTAAGTCTCATTTGAAAATCTGTTGTCTTAGAAGATTTTCACCGAGCAACTTGTAATAAGCGTAAGACGTTGGGTACTGCAACATACTTGTCTGGTGCTTTCCAACACAATATGTCTTTGTAGCTCAGATGGATAGAGCGATTCTCTCCTAAAGAATAGGTCAACAGTTCGAATCTGTTCAAGGACACCAATTAATTTAAATAGTTTTATTAAACTATTGACAAACTTTTGAGTTTGTGTTATACTTAAAACATCTTAAGGGAGAAAATAATGACTTCACAAGATATGGATATTGTAAATGATGCTTACAATATTTGCACTGATGAAAACAAGTATTTTCCAAATGATTGCCCTCCTCCGGGGAAATTGAGAAATGCGGTAGAAATTGTTGCAGACGATTTTAATATTGATTTCCCTTGTGGGTCAATTGATTATAATTTCTTCTGTTATAAAAAGTTTCTATTGATGTATTACGATTCTTTTATTAGGAAATATCCTGAAATTTAAGGAGAGTTAAAATGGCTATTCATTTGTTGACTGGTGACATTTCTAATAGCTGGATAAAACGAAAATATTATCCATTGGGATATAAATTCCGTATTGAAGATGCACAACCATTTGATAAATCTTATATTGAACGTATCCTTAAGGATATTAGAGAACAACTTAACCTTGGAGATACTATTGCTCTCCCAATTTACAAGGGTAAAACTTGTGAAAACTATCTTGAAGCTATACTAAATATTTTAGGACTTTGTTATGAGGTATATCTTTATGAAGATTTGGGTTAAGCTTTATGAATACTATGAAAGTTCATATGTCATGGGCGTTTTCACAGAAGAAGAAATGGCAAAAAACAAATCTGAAACTGTAAAGAAAATTGCCGAAACTGAAATTAAAGGACTTCAGGAACAGATTGACCATATTAAAAAGGAACGAAAGCCATTACAGGAATCCTTTTTGGAGATGTGTGCTAATCCTGTAGAAAAAGATAGTTTTTCTTATAAAGAATACAAGAAAAACAGAAGGTTGATGGCACATAAGATTGAGAAATATAATAAACCGATTTCCAGTTTAAAAAATAAAGTTGCCAATCTTCAAAAAGCGATTGATGGAGATTCTTTTTGGATAGATGTTGTTCTAAGTAGAGAACATATTCATTATCGTGATTATGTTCTTAACGTCGAAAATACCCCCACAGAAGATGAATGGGAAACTTTCGCATTTAATTAATTTGTTATAAACTCAGTTACCTATGCTTACGTTTGTCTGGTTCAGCTCATTACTTAACTGGTATCTCAGTAAGAAGTGTAGTCGGGAGCTCACGATGTTTTACGGACGCTGGGTGTGGCTATTAGCTTACGAGTTGGTAGCCACTTATATGGAGATATGATGTAATGGTAGCATGAGACACTTCCAATGTTTTCGTGGGGATTCGAATTCCCTTATCTCCTCCATAAAAAATATTTTATTAAACTCTTGACAAACAAGAGAATCTATAATATAATAAAGGTGAAAGATATGACTGATATTACTCAGATTGTTACTCTGGTTATCGCCCTTTGTGTTGCGGTGACTACAGCTTTCCTTGTCCCTTACATCAAGAAGAAGTATGGTCAGGATAAGATTAATGATGCTCTTAATCAGGTTGAGTTGATTAAGAATTATGCTAAGATTGCCGTTAATGCAGTTGAACAGATGTTCCCCGGTCAGGCCGAGAAGCGCTTGCAGGAAGCTACTGATTATTTTAATAAGCAGATGGAAAAGCTGGGCATTACGCTTGACGAGGATGAAGTTCGTAAAGCGATTGAGGCCGCTGTCCTCGAATTGAACAAGTCTCTTAAGGATACAAACACTAATACCGATACTAAGACAGAGACCGATAAGGAATCTGCTTAATATACCACAATGGATGACTTAAGATGCCATTTAAAATATTATCTAAGCGTGGCGGTTTATTAAGGGAAATACGTTAGTCCGCCTTTTAATGAACTTCACAGTTCATTATTGAACCATTGAACGTTAAACTTCATATGTAAAAATCCCTGTACCCACACCTCGTTCGGGGGCGAGTTAAAACAAACCCCGTTTATATGGGAGTGTAGCGCAACTGGTTAGCGCATCTGCCTTACAAGCAGGAGGTTACAGATTCGAGTTCTGTCATTCCCACCATTCATAATTTTTTATACTTCGTTTCAATTTGCGTTCGACACTCACAGCAATTTTATTCATGTTATGGAAAAACATCGTGTAGGGTTCGACTCCCTATTAGAATATCCCTTGAGCAAGGAATATCTAAGTCGTGGATGACCTGAATAAAAGTGTCGAGTTTGCTCACTTATGCAGATATGGAGTAATGGTATCTCACGGCTCTGCTAAAGCCGCTTGCCATAAGGCAATACAGGTTCGAATCCTGTTATCTGCGCCATGCTCGTGGATTCCGTATCCTTGTAAAAAAGCGGATGAAGGAGTGTTTGAGGAAGGTTTACTTAAACTAAAAATAAACCGAACGGTTGTAAGATACCCCAGTTGACCTCAAGGTTGAGGCGTTTTACGCATAGGCAAGGAGTAAGTTTGAGAACGCTTATGGTCAAAAAAAGTTCTCGTTATCCCTACTTGGTGTAAGGAGCACACCTATTAACTGATGTTGAGCAAACACTAAAGTAGCTCTTTAGTGATAACAGACGCATCGGGGGAGGTATTCTGGTTCGATTCCAGTTGTAGGGCCCAGTAACTACGATACCGTCTTATAAAGATGGAAGTTCGCCTAACAGATGGAGTATCGCTTAATGTTAGGATGTGTGTATGGCGCACCTAAGTTCAGACCGTCCAGAACCTACAACCATATTAGCGGTGACAGCTTGGAGAGACAGCAAATATGCGGCAACTGGTGTAGCAGTAGAATTAGCCATGGATAATAATTATATTGTGATTGGAGTTCGATTCTTCGAGGCCGCTCCAAAAGTCAACGTTCTTTAGTTATTTTCTTGATGACTTTTCAAAAGACAAGAAAATCCGTAAGATATAGTACGAAACTTATCTTGGGATACAGTTTAGCAAGGTTACAATGTATTCGACCCTGAACCGCCCTCCAAGTCTGATGGACTGGTAACAATAGAAAGACCGCTGTTTACTCAATCGGGTGCGTTAAGCCCTTATACAATGAACAAGACTGATGATGAAAATGACCAAAGCAGTCTGGTGTAAATCCTTTTTTAGAAAGTGACCTCTCCTAGAATGAACCGAGGGCAGATAAGTGCGAAGCTGGTCTGTCAGTAGTCATCAGTTTTTGTTTTGCGTATGTTTAATAAAAATAAAAGGTTGTTTTTATTATGAGTTGGTTTAATAATTGGATTGATAAACATTTTGAGAAACAAGGCTATAAACTTGTTCAGTGTGATAAGTATGGCGCTCGTTATACAAAGTATGTTGAAAAATATAAGTATAATAGCGCAATTCATATTTTGCAGAAGAATAATGGGAACCATATTGTTCAGTGTTATGACGAAAATGTTATTACAGCTTCTATTGACAACAAAGCGGTGTTTGTAAATTCTGTAGATGGTATTTATACTTCTCTTTTGTTTTGGATTTGGTTGAAGTATAAGTGGCTTTCTTATAAATATAACTGGAAAAGGATGTAGAATTACTATGATTGAACAGTTTGTTAAAAAGCCCATTATTGTAGAAGCTATTCAGTGGACTGGTAAAAATGAACATGAAGTTATGAAATTTGTTGGTTCTCATTGTTGTCTTGTTAATAAAAGTAATGGTAAAGCGCTTATTATTAATACACTTGAGGGAGACCACTATGCTTCTGTAAACGATTGGATTGTTAAGGGTGTTAAGGGAGAATTTTATCCTGTAAAACCTGATATTATGGAACAGACTTATACAAGAGTGAATTAATATGAACGCAAATGTAAACAAAAATTCTCTTACTCCGATTGGTGAGTATGTTTATGAATTAGGTTTAAATAGGCTAACTAAAGAAAAAATTTATAAAGATTTGGAAGAAAATTTTTTCTTGGAGCTTGCCAATAATTCTATAATTGAATATCCATCTGCAATTCGTATTCAAGATTTTGTTTCTGCTTGGGATAGAACCTACTATGTTGATACTACTGATGGTAGACATCATTATGTGGTTTATCCCTATGATGCAGTTACCCTTGATATTTGGGGAAATACTATCGCTGATTTACTTGAGCTTATTAGACAATTTGTAACCCCTTCAAGAGAAATTAACAGAGCTCTTGAATTAAGTGTTGAAGGTCACAAGTATTATGAAGATACTGCTACGGCGAATTTTGGGAAGAACAAATAATTTTTTATTATTCTCTTGACAAGTCCCTCTCTTTGTGATAAGATAAAGACACTTCAAGAGAGGAGATGTGGTTATGAATGAAACTAAGCTGAGTCGGAATAATTTGTTTTGGAATCTAACAAGCAAGGAAATGCGAAATTGTTTCGATGGGCTACTTGATTTTTACAATGTTGGGTATTTGTCTGAGCAAAATCCTTTGAAGGATTATGCTGAAAAGTACAAGGAAAGATGTTTTAAACCCGGAGTACATCTTGTTAATATGGAACATGATTTGCTTTTTGCTATGGCTTATCATTCATATATTAGTGCAAGACTAAAGGAAGATTTTAGTTTTGACAGATAACATTTGCGCTTAAAAGATAAGAAATAATTTTATTAAACCCTTGACAAATTAAAGTCAACATGGTATAATAAATTCATAAAGTTGGTTAATCGGTAGCTGTGAGAGAAGTAAGATAACTCATAGAGAAACGTGGTTCTACAGCCTTGCTTACTCAAGGTGCGTAATATGTTGCCAAAAGACACCTTCCCAACTATAAAATCAAAAGGTAGCGAGTATACTTTTTTAACGGTTTTGGGTATACAGCTATTATGCGCCTGAAGACAAACTGGTTGAGTCGCCACCCTTTCAAGGTGGAGAATGGGGTTCGAGCCCCCACAGGTGTACCATATGGTGTGTAAGACAAACTGGTTGAGTCGCAAGCCTCTCAAGCTTGAGAAGATGGGTTCGAGTCCCTCACACACTACCATTAATCTAATTGTAGGTTTGTCTAAAGTAATCATTAAGCCCTAACAGCAATCTATTAGAGGATATTGCCAAATCTCCCATGCGTGAGTGCAAATCTCACTTATTCTCTTTGAGAATAATAGACAAGTAGATAAGTCAGGAGACTATTCTAAAATGGGCTTAGTTTATATGACTCGTTAGCTCAGTTGGTAGAGCAACGCACTTGACGGAGTAGTTTAAAAGAAAAACATTTGAGATGTTAGTGCAAGACTAACCTTCGCCACAATTAATGCGTGGGTCGAGGATTCGAGTTCCTCACGAGTCACCAATTTAATCAAAAAGGAGATTTTATATGATTCCATATGAAGATGTAACAGAGGAAATTATCACTAAAGAAGCATATAAGATTTATCCTTACGGAAGTCGTGTCTATCATACAGCCAGTGAAATCTCAGATTATGATTATCTGGTTGTGTTGAAACCTGATTCTACTTTGCTTGAAAACAATTCTAATTTTTATACCTTTAGTGATAAAAGCTATCATCTTTATGGTTATAAAAATTGGGTTGAAGGACTTAAGAATGGGAAAATTAATCTTCTTGAAGCTTATTTCTGTTCAAGCGGAGTTAATCTAATTGAGTCTGTTGATGTAAGCAAAGATTTAATTAGAGAATCCATTTCTGCCACGGCTTCTAATTCTTTTGTAAAGTGTAAAAAGAAGCTATGCGTTCCTGAAGACTATAATCCTTATATTGGACGAAAATCTTTGTGGCATAGTTTAAGACTCTTTAGTTTTGGAATTCAGCTTATGGAAGCAAACTGCATCTATGATTATACAGTGGCTAATAAGTGGTATGATGATGTGGTTAACATTGACCATCCCGGAACTACAGAATGGGCATATCTGAAAGAAAAGTATCAGCCTATTTATAATAAGTTGCATACTGAATTTAAGATTGCTCATAATAATCATAAGGAAGAGTTTATCCATTTGATTTGAGGTAATGTTATGAACGCAGATATGATTGAATATTTAGCAAATATGGAGCGCAGGGTTAACAAGTTAGCTGACCAAATTGAAGAGCTTAAAAACCTTATGGTAGAAACCTTTCGTAAGGAGGGCGGCTCCCAGATTTGCCCTCATAAATATGAATGGGTTCAATCAGTAACGCATGATAACACAGAAATTCAGACTTATGTTTGTCAATTGTGTGGTAAAACTTTTAAAAAGGTTGTTAATAAGACCGAATAAAAGAAAAGTTTTATTGTAACAAAAACTCATTGGAAAAAATGTACGGAGAATTTTAATAAGCCCTTGACAAACACATTCTTTTGTGATACACTTAAGTTACAATCAAGAAAACGATATGGCTAACGGCAGTTGCGGCAACAAAAGTTGATTAGACGGGTCGGGGTTAACAAAGAAAGGTTAACAGGTAGTACAGCGGTAGGTAACAAATCCGCAAGTCGAAATGAGTTGGGAAAACCAAATGATACGGCTTAGTCCCTCGTAAGAGGTTGAAGAGAGATTTTCGGTAAAAGGTAACAACTTTTAACTGCTCTTCGTAATTGACCATGAAACCGGGTCATAGCTACCACATATTGTTTTTGAGGTTTTTTGAAATTATTTAAAAAATATTTTAAAAACCCTTGACAAACACAAAATATTGTGTTATAATTAATACACAATCAAGAGATTGATTGAACGAGTCTTGATACTCGTGTTCATGAATTACTCCTTTGTAATATATAAGTCCTAACAGCAAACAATTTTTACACCTGATATTGGATTTGGTAAGTATAAAAACGGGCTTAGATAAGTAATAAATAAAGTTTAGGAGATTTAAATGAAGCTGAATAATATTAAGGAAGTAGAAGCTTTCTTGAATATTTTGTCTAAGGCTAAGGGTTCTGTTATTCTTGAAGCTCACGACAACATTTCTGGAGCAACTACTATGTCTCTTGACCTTAGCTCCGAGCTTTCTCGCTTCGTTGCTTTGAGCGAACTGATTAAGGCTTCTCGTAACAAGAGCGATATTGAGCTTGAATTGTTCTGTCGCAATCCCGAAGATGAAGCTTTGTTCTGCGAATTCTTGTATAATAACGAGGACGCTCTGTAATTAAGAAAAATGTGTGAAGAGGTCACACAAAAGTTAAGAAAAATGTGACAGACCTCTTCACTAAAGTTTTTAGAAAATATTTAATAAAGTCTTGACAAATACAAGATGTTGTGTTATAATAACAAATGTAATCAAGATTTGGATATGGCTGAGTGGCGAAATTGGCATACGCAGTTGCTTCAAGTACAACCCTCGAAAGAGATGTGGGTTCAAGTCCCACCTCAGCTACCAAAGTTGCATCTCAATTGGCAGATAGCGAATGTAACTTATATTAAACTGTCCGATTCAGCAAGGATGGCTAAAGCCTTGTCGGTGTTCCATATATTTGAACTCTTCTTTAGTCCGTTAAGCTAAAGCCCCAACTCCCGACCTTAAATCTCGGCGTAGCGCACAAGCTTATGGTGCTCGAATGGGAAGTCCACTGTTATAGGATGGGTTAGATGATAGGGTGCGAATAGTTCATCAAAGCCCAATTGTAGAGAAGACAGTGCAAAGTCACAAGACTTTGGGGTAAGCGTTGCGAACTTACCTAAACAAATTGCTTTTTTCTTTTGAAGATAACCAGTATCTACGAGCAAACTGTACTGGCTCCTAACTACTTATGTAGAAGGATGAAGGTGATTGCTCTGCAAGTTAATGAGTTCTTGTATGAGTGAAAAACTCAATTATATGGCTCCGTAGCTCAGTTGGTAGAGCTACTGATTTGTAATCAGTGGGTCGGGGGTTCGAGTCCCTCTACCAGCTCCATTGAAGTGTAGCTCAGGGGTAGAGCGGCGTAGGGGTATCTTCGCTGGTCGTTGGTTCGATTCCAACCACTTCATTTTAGAATTTCTTTTTCAAATAAAAGAGGATTTTTATTATGGACGAACTTTTAGTCTCTGAAGAGAATATTAAAATCTTTGAGCAGATTAAAGCTTTAACGAAAGACAAAGACAAGTATACCATGAAAGATGTTAATACCATTTGCGAATTACTTGGTATTAAAATGTTTTGGTATCAAAAGCTTGTTTTTCTTTATCATCTCAATGATAAGAATTATATGGGGGATATATGCCGATAAGAAACGAAAACATTGATATTTATAGTGATACTTTCTTTCAATTCTTGAATGAGAATGAAGAGAAGATGATTGATGAAGCCGCTTCTAAGATGGAAGAACGAAATCCGATTCTCTGTCCTAAAGAAGCTTCGGCAACACTGTTAAAGACTGTTTATGCTGACTATAAGAAATATCTTTACGAACATGGATATACTCCTAAAGAGGAATACTTGGAGGAATACATTAAAGAATGTTCTAAAGTAAAAAATCCAAAAAGAAATTTCTAAAAACTCTTGACAGAAGAAACTGACTGTGATATACTTAGTACATCAGTTGAGATAAGAAATAAATAAATCTTTGATATGCGGCAGTTAAGGAATTGGCTACCTTGTCACATTCCGAGTGTGAATAAAGTCCGTCAAGCACGGTGATTGCGGGTTCGAGCCCCGTCTGCCGCTCCAGAGAGACGTTTGTTTCTCTCATAAAGACATGAAAAGTTTCTCCTTTCGTGTACTTCGTAGTGGTAACAGAACGATAAATAAAATAAGCCATGTCCTGTCGGTCTCAGAAATGAGTTGGATGTCCTCTGTGGAGAATCGGGATTCGGGGGCGAAGTACACAAATATACGGGTGTAGCCAAGCGATAAGGCAAGGGACTTTGACTCCCTGATTCGTAGGTTTGAATCCTGCCACCCGTGCCATCAAGGTGCTAATTAAGTATAGCGGCAACCCTTGTGATTTGGGGGCAGTCTGCAACAAGCAGACCTCCGTCTTTATTGAAAAACCACTTTAAGCCCTTACAGCAATTTAAATGTACTTATCTGTTAAATAAGAATACAAAACAGGGCTTAGTCAACTTGTTATATTTTTATGTGCGGTACTACGGGAGAGGTCGGCTGACGGGTCGTACTAAGTTAGGTTCGAATCCTACACCGTGCAATATTTTAAAACTAACGTTAGTAATGTTCCTTTCTTAATTTAGACGCTTACAGCAAATCATTAAAATTTATTACATAAAAATTTGTTGCTGGAAATACAAATACTGATAAAACATGGAAGCGTTTAGTATTATTGTTAATGAATGAGTTGGTTGTCTATAAGACTGGCAAGTTTTTTATTTTGTGGATTTTCTTTTCTTCTTGTCTTGCTAACAAAAGAAAACGAAACGATTAATTATCCTGAGTTATATTGGCTCTCAGAATAAAAAGCCACCTTATATTATTATAAGCGCACACAGCAATTTTAAAAAGATATTTTTGCTTGAAATTTATGACGGATTATATAAATAAAAAGATACTTTTATTGCGCTTAGTTTTTATGGTGTGGTAGCTCAACAGGTTAGAGCATCCGACTTATGTTTAAGTAGTTTAAAAGTAAAACACGCTTGGAGACAAGTTTTTTACTGAATATTTAAGAGATGTAAGTGCAAGACTTATCTTAAACCCCAAATCGGAAGGTTGAGTGTTCGATTCACTCTCGCACCACCATGCGCTGTATGAAAATCACATTATGTTAAGCTCCAACAGCAATCAAACAAATCATTAGACTTTTAATCTAACTTGGGTTTTAAAATGGAGCTTAGTTTAATATGTCCGTTAGAATGTTCACGTCATTTAATGGGCACCAGCTCAAAAGAGCTTTTTTCAAAATAGTATAAACTCTTACAGCAATTTTAAATCATCAAACTTGTAATAAAAATTGTAACATGGACATAGATACAAAGAGTTTAGCCTTTCTATCCCTTTAGCTTAATTGGATAAAGTTCGGAGCTTTTTACCTCCGTTAATGAGGGTTCGAGTCCTTCAAGGGATACCATCCGTTGTTTTATAGCAAACAACAATTGTAAGAACTGTTAATTAAACCCTTACAGCAATTTATTTTGATATTTTTAATGCTTGGAAAATCAAAAAACAGGGTTTAGGCTATTATATACTGCGGTGTAGTATAATGGTCAGTGCGTTCGGCTCTAACCCGGAAAGTGCTCGTTCGATTCGAAGTCACCGCTGCCAAACAAGGGAATAATGAACAAAAACGTTATTCCCTTTTTACATATAAGATGTAAAAAACAAAACCGACAAAAATAAAAAAATATTAAGGAGAAATGTAAAATGAGTTGTAATTGTGAGAATTGTTCCGCTCGGCGTGAGGGTCGTAGCACTATTACCTATCGGACTTATGCTTCTGGTGGCGTGGTAAAGGCAGAGTTGGCTGATACTACTTTTGATGCTGTTTCTTTGATTTGCCGTCTGGTTGAGAAGGCAGATATGAAGACTATCGGCCTTGACGGTGTTTATGAGAATGCTCTGCTGGATTCCTCTTATCGTGGCAAGGCTCGTGCTAATATGACAGAGGGCGATGTCTTCAACGAAGAGATTGGCAAGGAAATGGCAAAGGGCCGTGCTCTTGAGAAGTATCATCGAGCCATGGATAAGAAGGTTTGTGCGGCGCTTCAGGATGCTCGTAGACTGGTTGCTACGATTGAGCATTACTGTGAGAAGAAGAGCATTGACATCTCTGAGGTTCCTACTGTTGAGGATATTAAGCGCAGTCATTTCACTGGTCACTACACTCACAAGTAATAAAAGTTGAATTTTATAAAGGAGGACTCTTTTGAGTTCTCCTTTTTTTATACGTTTTAACGAGTAAAATTAGAATAAACTATTGACATTCTTTGTTTAATGTGATATTCTTTGTATATAAAAATATAAGGAGTGAAAATATGCTTAGATGTTGGCGTATCAATGTTAGAGAACAACGGCTAAAAAATGGTTTTATTGAAGGCGAATCTTCCATGAGAGGCAGAGCCATTGAAGAATATAATAAACAATACAATTGGCCTGTCGTTTCAATCATTGAAGATTGGAATGAAGATAGGTCGGATTTAAATTTAACTGTTTATTATCAAGACAAGTCAGAATATCCAAGATGAAAGGAGAATAAATAAATGGGAATGAAAATGCCAGAAGGTGTTAATCCTAATCTTCAGGCGATGCAAGGTGGAGTAGTAGAATCTTTCTTTGCAAGTCTGTTAGATAGTAAGACCCCTTTGCTTGAAAAGTATAGAGCCTATGACCTTTATAATAAAGGCAAAGAAGAAGAATTGACCAGATATGAATTTGAAAAGAAAGCAAATTTCATGTCCAAGATTCGATGGTTGGCTCATGTAATTACTGATGAATATGCTGTAATTGAAGGAATTAATGAAGAGGATAAACATATTTTTAAATGGATGTTAAAAAGTTCAAGTCTTAATGACCATTATATTATTTCAAATAATGTTTATCAATCTTTTGATGAAGCGTTGTTTGCGGTAATTGTTTATAAGTATTCTGAAATGGAAAATACCTATTTACTTATGGAAAGTATAGGCATGAAGCCAAATAATTACGAAATAAATATTGCGAAAGGATATATTAAAAAATGAGAAAGCTTGATACAATTCAGAAGAGAAACAATCTTAATACTGTGTATGCAGTAGATGAAAGAGGAATCGGTGGGGCTAATCACACCTATCAGGTTGTAGTAACTAATGATAAGGGAGAGGAAATTCCTTATGCTATTACATTCCAGAATGGCCCTCGTAAGGAAAAGAATTCTATTCATGGTTTGCTTGACACTGACCTTTTGGAGATTGTGCGTGACCGTTTAATTGGGTTTCAGAAGGGGGAATTTTGGTGTAGAGAAAATGCTCTTGCTTTAACTGCTTTGGAAAATTGTTTGCTCTGGATGAATAAGAGAGTTGATGATAGAGCATCCCGTGGCGTTCTTGGAACAAATAACAAGTAATGGAAAAAGAACTTTTTCGAGTAGAAGATAAGACGGCGGAAGATAATAATGCTCCAATTCCTCTTTGCAAATTTTGTTCTAAGCCTATGATTCGTTTGCCAAAGAATGAGAAAATAAGTGCTGGATATACTTGTGATTGTGATGAATTTCAAGATTATATTCACAAAGACTTAGAATTACAAGGGTATAAAAAGCTACTTGTTAACATCGAAGAAAAAATTTCTGCTACAGAACAAGAGATGACTGACCTCGGTAGAAAATCCAATTATTATTTCTTAGTAGAAAATGCTGTTCGCAAGAATATGTTCTCTAAAATTAAAACCAAGAAAGAAAAAGTAGTATCTTTTGAAGATGTAAAATCCAATAAAGATATGGTTGATGAAACAAGAAAATCGACTGAAAAGTATTATTTTTATCCATACATTACTTAAGGAGTGAGAAAGATTTCAGATAATACTAATAGAATTATTCATGGCATATTAGGGATGGTTCTTAATTTTTTTTATTTCTTTGTAAGCTATGTGTATGTAAAGAAAGAATTTCCTCAACATATGGTTTGGGATATTATCCTTGGGATAGTTTTTGTAGTATGGGTTCTGTATTGTTTTACCTTTGGAGTAAAGTGGGAAATGAAACATTTGGAAGAAAAAGCCAAAAAGATAGAACAGCAAGAAGATGAATTGTTATCTGGTCTTGAAGAACAAATGGGATATTTAAATACGACCTTGAAAGAGCACAAGAAAGAAAGAGAAGAACGCAAGAAGAAAACAAAAAAATAAAAAAGAAATTTTATTATCTTATTGACAAATGATTTAATATCTGCTATAGTATAATCATCGAAGGGAACAGTAAGTCCACTGTTTCAGAGACAGGGTAGAAGAAGCTCTTGGTTGGTGCAGACAGCTACTTCGACTTATAATGAATTCTGACGTTAAACCTTTTAATTCAATGTTACTTACTGGGAGAATTAAAAGAGCGGTTTTCCAGACCGTAAAGGAGTTTCGTCAACTCAGCTACTAAGCTTATCATTAAGGGTACAGTCTGCTAAGTGCTTTTAAGAGATAAGGCTTGCAAAAATTCCGATGGTTTAGAGAAGTAAATGGCCTTCGGGAAAACTCTTGGTGGGTGCTTCGGCACGAATGGGCAAGGCAACCTATGGGTTAGCGTTTGTCGAGTAGGAAGTTTTGCAATAAGAAAGGATTGCTTATGAAGAATCAGAGAGAAAAAATTCGAATTCGTTTTTTTAGAACCAATGGTAGAAAAATCAATCGAGAAGCTAACGGACAATTTGTAAAAGAATTTAATTCTATTAAAGAACTAAAAATTTTCTTCGCTAATTGTACTTCTCGTTCTATTTATTGTGTAAATCTTATAGAAGATTTAACTCCATCTCAGTATCAAGCTTATGTTCAAAATGATATGTGTTACAAAATGCTTAAGGAAGCCATGGAAAGACATCAAAAAGATGGCTGGTATCCTTTATCTACTTTTGAAGATTGGAAGAGAGAATCAAAAGAGTCTTATCGTCTTTGGATGGGTAGATATAGAAAAGATGTAAGTAAGAATGGAAAGAGGAGATAAATCATGACTGATTTGGATTTGGGCATTATTTATTCTATTAAGCATTTCGATAAAGAAAAATCTTGCAAAGAAAATATTAGAGATTTTCTTCATAAGTACACTGACACTCCCAAAGAGTATCCATATTCTGACCCTGAACTTTATCGGATTTTGGTGGAGACAGTAAAAAGTTATATGGAAACTGCTGAATCTCCTCGTTTGGATATGTACAATTTCTTTGATTGTCTTAAGGTTACAAATCCGCTTATTGGCAATCCAGAAGAACAAAAGATTGTTCGAGAATATGTAATGAACGCAATGATTGGTATGCTGGACATGGCGAGAGTTAAGCGTAACGGTGAATATGTCAATGGCTTTCGTGAAATGAGAGAGGATTATTCCGATGTTTCTTAAAACGAAAAATGGGATTTATAACTTAAATACAGGTTCTTTATATATTTTAGATGTTCGTCCAAAGAATAACTATGACTACACTTTCCCTCATAGCGAGGTTGTTTATAGTACATCTGGGAATCTACAAATAAAAGGCCCTATTATTTTTCAAGACGATAGAGAATGGTGTGAAAAATTTCTTCGAGCTGTTTGGACTAAAATGAAAAATACAGACCCAAATGGTTTCATTGATATTAAAGACCTTAAAGACGAAAACGAAGAAGAAGAATAAATTTAAGAACTTGTCAAGAAAAGTTAAAAACCTCTTGACAGGTTCTTTTTTTTGTGCTATATTAGCATTAGAGAACAAATTAAAAAGGAGCGGTATATTATGTCATATTATTCCAATAAAGACTGGACAAGGGTTTATAAAGTTAAGTTTAATGTCGCTGATATTTTTTTCAACAAGGTATATCGCAGAGATTCTGACGGTTTCATTGTTGACACCATCGAATTGGAAAGTGACAATTCCCTTGTTATTACAGAGGAACAACTTCCAGTCGTTCAAAAGTTTGGAAATGGCATTAAGACTATGACTTATGTTGGGAAATTTTTTGGTCGTAAACTTATTGTCAACGAGGAAAAAGAAAAGGAGACGTAAAAATGAACGAAAACATGGAGACCTTTACTATTACTTGTACCATGAAGAAGCGTTGGGTAAATGATTTTATATCGTTGCTTAAATATATGGAATCATGTGGTAGGCTTGGTCATTCTGCACTTGTTGGTTTTTACTCGGACGGGGATGGAGACTTCCGTCCCGAATTTAAGACGAATATTGAGTGGACAAAACAGAATGGGTACACTCCTGAAACTATTAATAAGGATTATGCGCCCAAAATCCCTGAGAGGATTTTTGATGCCGGATAAGAGGTCAGCTTATCCAGAATAGGAGTTCATTATGGATGGGACAAAGATTTAAGCCAAATGAACAAACGGTTGATAAAACTCCGTTTACGCCAGAAGAATTTACTAAAAAAGCTCAAGAGTTATGGGAAGAATATCAAAAGAATCCCATTCCTCGATATGGTCATTTAACTGTTGATAATTTTATGTGGGACGTTTTATATGCCGCAGGATATGAAGAGCGGTTAGAAATTTTAGACCAGATTCCAATGACGTATTAAAAGTTTTAAATTAAAATAATTTAAATAAAAGGAACTGTTGACAAATGAAACAGATTCGAAGAAATGTTTTTGAGACAAATAGTTCATCTTCTCATGCTATCTCTTTTAGTAATAGCAACCATAATCTTGATTATACTCAACTTGTACCTGATAATGATGGTGTAATTCATTGTCATTTTGATGAATTTGGCTGGTGGTATTCTGGAGAGGGAGATACAAATTCTGCCAAAGTAAAACTTAATTATCTTATTACACAGATTTGTGCAACAAACGATTGTATTCGCCCTTGGTGTTGTAAAAAATATGAAATTCAAGAAGCTGCTGAATCCGTAATGGAAACCGATGATTTTAAGATGCTTGAAGAAGACATTATTCACACACTAAAAGAGCAAGGTATTAATGCTAAAAAGATTGTTGTTGACTCAGACCGAGAAGGATATGTAGACCATCAAAGTGTTTGTGCGATAAGGAATATTCTTCCTGATGAATGTGGAACATATTCTGATTTTGTTTTTGATAAGGGATATGATTTACTTATTACGAACGACAATGCTTATTGTGAAGATGAATTGCTGGAAGTAGCTCAGAATAACAATTCAACGATTGTAAATTGGTTATATTAAAAGGAGAAACAAAAATGGATAAGGGTTATATGTTTAAGGTAAAGAAGAAGGACGAGATTGGAGCCCCGATGTGGAGAGTATTTCAGATTATGCCGATGCCCACACAGTTTGGTTCTATCAGTTTCCAGTTGCTTGGTTATAATGAAACAACCAAGGTATTTGACCTAATTGATGCCAAGGATTATGAGATTGTAGACGAAGTGGCGAAGTCTGCGTTGCTGTAATAAAACAGATTTTTTTATTTGGATAAAATTTTATAAAGTTATTGACATTCTCCTTTTAATGTGTTATTATCTTTTTACAAAGTAACCATTGAAAGGAGTTTGTTTTATGACTGCTTTAGAAGCAAGAAAAGCTGTTTGGGAAAAAGATAGTAATTCTATTACAAAAGAGCTGTATAACTATTTCCAAAATAAAATTCAAGAAGCTGTTTTACAGGGACTTTGCTGTTGCACAGTAAAAGTTCCTACAACTAATAATCTTCTTAAAATTGGGGAAGTATTAAATCTTTTAAAAGCAGAGGGATTTTATTGTATTACTATTATTTCAGACCCGTATGATGTGTATACAATTAATAACTTTTGGGAAATAGAAGTGGAGTGGTAAAATATGACAGCTAAAGAAGCAAGAGAAATTATTCGCAAGAATTACGGGTATGAGGGAACTTGCCGAGCGGCATATCAATATCTTCAAAATAAAATTAAAGAGGCGGTTTTAGAGAATCGTTTCGGATGTGAAGTTAAGTGTCCCATTTCTTCCTTTTATATTGATTCTAATGGAAAAACGCATCAAATTGCTAATTATCCTGTAATTGAAAAGGCTATGAGTCTTTTAAGAGAAGAAGGCTTTAATTGTCGTATTTCTCAAAGTGGTGAAAATTGGAAGGTAGAGGTTGAATGGTAATGACTGCTAATGAGGCAAGAAAAGCAGCGAACGCTTTTAACTCAATTAAAGACGATATTATCTATAAGAAAATACAAGAAGCAATTGAAGAAAGGGTTTCTAAGGGTGAGTATTGGGTAACTGTTAGTTTTTCCAATTACGAACTTGAAATTAGCAATAATTCTTCTTTATCTTTACCTGCTATACCCGTTAAAGAAAGACTGAAAATGATACTTGAAAGATTTTGTAATGACGGCTATAGAATTAAAGTTAAAATTTACAAAATAGCTGAAACTCTATATGAAATAAAAATAGATTGGAGCAATGAAAATGCGACAGGTTCGATTGAATACGTTTGAAACTAATTCTTCTTCAAGTCACAGTTTTGTAATTACCGATTTTGAGGGACGTTATTCCCAAGAAGAAATTATGAATCATGTTTATTTGCGGAATGATGGTAAAGTTATTATGTGGGAGTCCAGACTGACATTTGGTCGCTCTCCTTTTGACTTTTTGAATACTTTTGAAAGCAAAACTCGATATGCCATTGCGTCTTCTAATGGCAGACTTGTTCCTCAAATTGTTGAAGTTTGGAAAAAGTATGTTCCCGGATTTTCTTATTTTGAGTTTGACGAAAAGTATCGGGTTTGGGATGAAGAGAAACAGGAATATATAGAAACTGATGAAGATAATCCTGTTTATGAATATGGTTATACAGATGATTCCATGATTGAAGGGTGGCTTCAAAATTATAACGTCTCTGTTGAAGATTTCCTCACCATGAGGCGCTATGTCGTCGTTTGTGATGGAGACGAGTATAACACTTGGGACAAGGTGCGTGATAGTGGTCTAATGGATACTTCTCATATTATTCATGATAGCTATGCAGAAGAGGAAGCGGAATGGGAAGCTAAGTGGAAAGCTGAACAAGAAGAAAAATGTGAGAAGGAGCATATCAATGAAAATCATTAAACCGCATCGTTATGAAATTAATCCCTCTGTAACAGAAGATTTGTTGATAGAAGCTGGATTCGAGAAAGGTTATTGGCTGGCTGCTTCCGAACTCGGATATGTAGAAGACCATTGGTATTCTAAAAACTATATGCTTGATAATAAAACCGATATTGATATGACTGTTGCTATTGATATTACTCGACTTGATAAGTGGAATGATTTTGATGGAATTGAAGTTATTGATGGAGAATTTGGTCAGCCATACCATTCTTTTTATATATATCGTGAAAAAGATGGAAAGCATTTAATCGCTGGTCGTTTTCCGTTCTTGGAAAAGATTTATCAGGTTTATGATAAATACATGGATAATCTGGTCGAGCAAGGAATTTTTGTTAGAAAGGATATATAATAAATATGCCTATTATTCTTGATGGTAAAAAGGTAGCAAACGAAATTGCGGAAGATTTGAAGAAGCGCTGTGAAATTCTTAAAGCCAACCACATTTTTCCAAAGCTAATTATTTTTACCAATACTGATGATGCAAGTAAAGTATACGTTCGTAATAAAGTAAAGCGTTGTGAAGAAATTGGTATTGAAGCCATTACCTATCCAATTTCTAAGTTTGAGGATTTTGGTGTTGCGGCAAATACTTACGATTTTTATGAAACTCCTTATATTTTGCAGGAACCATCTAATCTAACTAAATTTCAAAACACAGTATTTGTTGACCAGTATTATCATACAGATGTAGATGGCTTTAGCGCAAGCAATCTTGGCAAACTTTTTAAAAATGAAGAAAAAGATGGGTTGACTTATTTTAAGGCTTGCACTCCAAAGGGAATTATTACTCTTCTTGATTATTATAACATTCCTATTGAGGGTCAAAAAGTTGTAATTCTTGGACGTAGTAATATTGTTGGTAGACCTATGGCGGCTATGATGCTCAATCGAAATGCTACCGTTTCTGTCTGTCATACTAAAACCCTTCAAATGACGTTTATTGATGAAATTTGGTCTGCTGATATTATTGTGTCAGCGGTAGGTAAAACTGGTATGCTTTCTGGTTATACTTCTTCGTTCTACGAACGTATATTTCCTCATAAGACTTTAATTGATGTCGGGATGAATCGTGACGAAAACGGCAAGCTTTGTGGAGATATTTGCAAGAAAGCTATTGAACATTGCTATGCGTACACACCCGTTCCCGGTGGGGTTGGCCCTATGACGGTAATTTCTCTTTGTGAAAATGTTATTGAATTTTATGAAAATGGAAAGGGAGCTTATCTATGAGGTAGATTAGATTTGGCACATTTGAAACTAATTCTTCGTCAACCCATAGTCTTGTTATTGGTACTCCTGAACAGATTGAAAAGTGGGAGAATGGAGAGTTGTTTATTAATTATTGTGATGATTACGCAACCGTTTTTAAAACAAAAGAAGAGCTTGACCAGATGGAAGAAACCGAGAAATCTTTTTATAGAGACGATTGGAAGAATAGAGAAGAATGGGACGAAGCAACAGAATATCTTGACCATGATTCTCAAATTATTACCACGCCAAAAGGGGAAGTTCTTGAAATCGTTTGCGCTTATGGTCGAGATGGTTAATTATTAACAAATTGTAAAAAAGAGGGTATTAGAGAAATTTCTTTAATATCCTCTTGACTTTTATAACTTCATATGATAATATAAAGCTACAATAAATCAAAGGAGTTGTGTTTATGAATAAGATTAATGAAAAGGTATATTGTGCTTATGACCCTCTGAATCCTCCCATTGACCGAATTACTGGAAAAGAGATTCATGTTTGTAGATATTATGAGACAATCTTCTGCAACAACTGTTCGTCACGGTATGATGGTGAACGAATTAAGAAGTATATGGAAGCCAACCCCCGTGTTGAACATTAAAAAGGGGGCATAAAAAGTGAATTTTATTCCCGGTGTTACCCTTTTGAATGTGCAGATGGTTCCAAGAAATATACCTATTGTGGTGACTATTTTTGTTGGTCTTCTCACAACTATTCTGATTTGGATTTTTGGAGATATTTTCCCGAAATGGTATCAAAGATTGATTTGTAGAACAAGCCTTCTTATCATTGTTTGGGCATCCCTGATTTGTCAGTCTTTATACCCAACTTATTGGATTAGGTATGACGTTACAATAGACAATAATGTTTCTTATGTGGAATTTACAGATATTTATGGGACAAACATTTCACGAGACGGGGAAATTTACAGTATCATTGGAGAAACGCATCGTGATTGGGTTTGGAATATGAAGGAGCATGAAAATGAAGAATTGGGTAAGCTATCATAAATAGGAGGATTATGCTGTAGTATCAATATAATTTTTTAACTTATGGACAATCTTTTTAGATTTTAACTTCTGAATATCACACCAAACTTTTGTTTAGAACATTTAATTTGGCGGGAATTTATAAAATCACTAATAATGTAACAAAAGATATTTATATAGGGCAATCTAAAAATGTTAGTAAAAGATTGTTAACTCATTTATAGCTTTTAAGAAATAATCAACATAAATATAAAAATGGAGATTTGTCTTTGCTATAGAAATCTTGGAATAAATATAAAGAAGAAAATTTTTCTTGGAGCATTATTGAGTTTTGCGATGAAGAAGACTTAAATGATAAAGAGATTTATTGGATTGCTTATTACAAATGCAATCATGTAAAATATAGACAACGGTTTAACACAACTGATGGGGGACAAAAAGCAAAATCAGCTTTTTCGAAATCAACGAAAGGATATTTAGCCATTTATAAAGATGGAGTTCAAAAGAAAGTTCCTCCAGAAAAATTTGAAGAATATTTAAAAAATGGATGGACTCATGGAATTCTTCCATCAACGGTTGAAAAAGGAGCAAAATCCAGAATCGGCAAATACACAGGAGAAAACAGCCCGAATTTTGGAAAAAGATGGCATTTAGCAAAACCTCGTCCTCCTGTTTCCGAAGAAACGAAAGCTAAAATATCAAAGGCTAACAAAGGAAAAACAGGGAGGATGAAAGGAAAAAAGCACTCTGAAGAAACAAAAAAGAAAATAAGTAAATCTTTAAAAGGAAGAACAATGTCACAAGAGTCCATAGAAAAATCCAGAGTGGCTAAATATAAACCTATTGTGCAATTAACTAAAGATGGCAAATTTGTAGCTGAATTTGAGAGTGCGATTGAAGCCCAAGAAAAAACAGGCGTTAATAGAACTCATATTGCTTCTTGTTGTAATGGAAGCAGAAAAACCACACGGGGATATAAATGGATGTTTAAGGAGAAATATATTAATGAACTCAAATTTGAAAACATATCAGAACGGCAATTATCGAGTAATTTTTGACATCTCATGTGGCACGAAGATTCGTGAGAATGACCTTGATTTCTTTGATGCCGAGTTTCCAGAAAGCGCAGATGTTAAAATCACGAACAGGTGTTCGAATGGTTGCTCCTTCTGTCATGAGGGTAGCACTAAGGATGGTAAGCATAGTGATGCTCTTCATTCTCCTGTTTGGGAGAGTTTCCATCCTTATACAGAAGTAGCCCTCGGCGGTGGAAACCTTATGGAATATCCTGATTTTGTTCCTCTGCTTGAACGTCTTAAGACTTTGAAGCTTATTCCCAATATTACAGTCCATCAGTGGGATTTTGAAAAGAATTTTGACCTGATTAAAAATCTTTCTGATGAAAAGTTGATTTATGGTCTTGGTGTTTCTCTTGATAGGGTTACGCCTGAATTCATTGATAAGATGAAGCAGTTTCCTAATGGTGTTATCCATGTTATTAACGGTATTGTTACTGGTGTACAAATGGTGGCACTTGCTAATAATGACCTTAAGATTTTGATTCTTGGGTACAAGACTGTTCGCCGTGGTAATAAACTTTATCATTCCAACGTTGGTTATGCTATTGACAAACGTAAGGATTTGTTGTATAATCATCTTGACATGATTCTTAAAAAGAATTGGTTTAAGGTTGTTAGCTTTGATAATCTTGCCATTAAGCAACTGAAGCCCCAGCGTCTTGTTTCTGAAGAATACTGGAATACTTGCTTTATGGGAGAAGATTATAATACTATGACAAGTGCTTCTATGTATATTGACCTTGTGGAAAATGAGTTTGCTCGTAACTCTTGTGATGTTGACCATCGTTTTAAGGTTGAAGATAAGACCGTTACAGAGATGTACCAGTTTTTGAAAAGGATGAAATAAATGGGAAATAAATTCAATGTAATTAAAATTGAAGACCTTGAAAAAGCTATTGATGATGCAGATTATGATGTTTATGATTGGGACGGACGTGGAATTTCTAAGGGAGAACTTTATAGAATTCTGGAAGAACTTCCTAAGTATATCGCAACGAGTTTAATTAAGGATGATTAAAATGGCAAGGACAAGAGAAGAAAATCGTTTTAATCGAGAAAAGAAAATTAAGCGTAATAAAAAATTAATTGAATCCTGTTGTTGGTATCTTAACGCAGACTTGGAAAACGGATATTACAAAAATAATCATGAAGTTTCTAAAGCTGTCACACGGGGAAAATCTAAGAAAACAAACACTCGTAAAGGACATTCTTCTTATAGATGCACTCAGGGGGATTATGGAAAAGCCAAAAAATATTCTCCGCATGATATGCGTCAAATACAAAAAATGAACAACGAGGATTTTGATAATGATTAAAGACAATGAAATTTATCGTATGCCAAACGATTTTGAAATTGGCGGTATTCTTTCTGACTATGCGGAATCTTTAAAGAACACTAACACTTACGCAGAGGAAGATGCAATTAAAACTGAATATTCAAATTGCATGAGAATTCTTTTTAAAAAGGGTTTTGGAGATGTTTATACTTTTGACAACTTCATTTCTCTTGTTGATAGCACTTGTATTCTCAACTACGATGGATGTGGATACATTGTTGACAAGGATGGGAAAGAAATTGAACCTGTTAATTGTAACGTTTCATGGCTAAAGAAACATAAGAAGAAGAATCATTATATTACTTGGTATAATAAGTAAGGAGTTATAAAAACAAATGAAGGCTAACATTAAGTTTACCAATAGTTCTGATTTTACTAAGAAGCTTAAGCCGAATAAGTGCTACGTTGGTAGTAAGGCAACCTCTAAAAAGGGTTTGGGAACTTATAAGAAGAATAAGTTCACTAAGGAACGAATGGATGAACTTGAAGAGGAGTTTTTTGAAGATGAAGATTATATTTGATAATGTTTCTTCATTTGAAATTACTCTATTTAATCATCAAGAAGCAAAATTGAAATTTAAAGTTCCTGTTATTAATCCAGACCCCATTGGAGATGGAGAGCTTGAAATTGATTTAAGAAAATGTGCTCTTGATTTAAATGGAAATGAAATCATTGTAAAGGAAATCTATTCTGTATGACCATTGAAGAGCGTTTTAACTGGGTGGAAACAGCAGAAGGAAATAAGATGTATAAAGAATGGATTGAAAAGATGTGCCAAAGAGTTGAGAAAAAGCTTTTCACTCTCATTCACATGATGGATAACGGAGATTTTTATATCTATATTATTCCTTCTGAAAGGATGAAGAAATATATTACTGAACGACAACCGGAAGTTAATTTTACTGACCCAAAGACAAGAGTAAAGATTTTCTTCTCTGTTAGGACAGTAATTTTAACACAACTTAAGATTATTGTAAAGAGATATGAGAATCATGTTTATGATAGCGTTGACTTGATTACTCTTTATGAAAGTATTGAGGAAGCGATTGAGAAAGATATTGCTAATAAGATTCTTCATCCAGAAGACTATTTCTTTGCAAAACATCCCGATTAACCCGATTAAAAGGATAGATATATGATTAAAAATAAGGTAAAATCTTATAAAAACTTGTTTCATCTGTCTCATACCCCTAATTTAACCATCCTTAATCCCAGAGTTCCAGAAACCGCTATTAGTTATTATGAAGACACTAAACAAAAAAGAGTTTGTTTTTCAACTTCTATTAAAAAATGTTTAACCGCATTATGTGATTGTGATGGTGTGTATTATGTTTATGTTCCTGTAAATCAACATAAAGCATATTCCCCTTCTCCAAAAGAAGTTATTGATGTAAGCCAGACAAGAGAAAAATGGATTACTCGTCCAGTTAAAGTTAAATGTATAGGGACTATTATTCCTACCACATATACCGTGCAAGACGTTTATTTTCCTATCCATGGCGAAACAATTGGAATGTTTGTTTACAATTGGAAATGGGTGGAAAGAACTAATTAAAAATACTTAATGGTTTTTAATAAAAAAATAAAAGAAAACTTTTATTAACCCCTTGACAAATTTTTATAAGTATGTTATACTTATCATTGTTAAGAAACAAAACATTTTATATATGCCTACACAGCAATTTTTAAGAAAGGCATAGAAAGGAATTTGTTTATGTATAACAAGAACACTTCTAAAAAGAACTCTAACAAGGCTTGGGCTCCTCGTCCTGAGAAGCCTACCAAGAAGTCTGCTCCGAAGTCTCGTCAGGGCAAGTTTGTTGACCAGATGAAGCAGACTCGCAAGAAGCTGTATTATGAGAAGGTTGAGCTTCCTGCTATGGACTCTAATCTGACTTTGACTGAGAACGGTGCTGTTGCATACAAGTCTTCTGGTTCCGCTCTGGTTGACATCAACTTCAAGATTTCCGCCATGCGTGAAATGGAAGAGGGTCAGATTGTTGCTCTGTTCCGTAAGGCTTATGCTGAGAATCCTCGTCTGGCTATGCGTTGGCTTGGCTATCTGATGGATATTCGTCAAGGTCAGGGTGAGCGCCGCTCTTCTATGGTTATCCTTAAGGATATGATGAAGAATGGTGGAGCTAAGATTGTGTCTCAGGTCATTGAACTCATTCCTGAGTACGGTCGCTGGGATATGATTTATAACTTCACTTCTAATCCTATTACTTCTGAGACCATTAAGAAGATGCTTAAGCGTCAGGTTGCTCAGGATAAGATGAATATGAAGGCTGGCAAGCCCATCTCTTTGATGGCTAAGTGGTTGGATTCTGCTACCTCTCGTAGTAAAGAGACTCGTAGAAATGGCCTGTGGACTGTTCATGCTCTTGGCATGACTGAAAAGCAGTATCGTAAGATGCTGTCTGCTATGCGTAAGCATATTGATGTCGTTGAGCGTAAGATGTCCTCTAATAACTGGCAGTCTATTGATTACGAGGCAGTCCCTTCTAAGGCCAACCTTAACTACAACAAGACCTTCTTGAAGCATGATGAAACTCGCCGTAGAGCTTATCTTGATGGCTTGACCCGTGGCGAAGCCAAGATTAACGCTTCTGTTACCAATCCTTGCGAGATTCTGAACAAGTATCATCAGGTTTCTGGCTGGTATTCTAATCCTGATGCTGCTTTGGAGGGTATGTGGAAGGCTTTGCCCAATCTGATGGAACTCAACAAGTCTATGCTCGTTGTGGCTGATGGTTCTGGTTCTATGTTGTCTCGTTGTTCTGGTAACATTACCTGTTTGGACGTTGCTAACTCTCTGGCAATCTATTGCGCTGACCGTGCTAAGGGAGCTTTTGCTAACAAGTACATTACTTTTAGCATGACCCCGAAGTTTGTTGAGTTTGGCAAGGACTGGACTCTTCAGCGAAAGATTAAGGAAGCAGAACGTCATGCCGAGTGTGCAAATACCAATCTGGAAGCTGTGTTTGACCTGATTCTCAAGACTGCTATCGACAATCATTCTCCTCAGAGCGATTTGCCTGAGAACATCCTGATTATCAGTGATATGCAGTTTGATAGTATGGTTTCTGCTTACGAAAGCAGGGATTCTTATGGCTGGCATAGAAAGGTAAAGGTAACTAAGACCTTTATTGACAAGATTAAGGCTCGTTTTGAAGCGCATGGCTACACCTGTCCTAATCTGATTTTCTGGAATGTTATGGACGCTGGACGTACCACAACTTTCCCGATTACTCAGGATGACCGTGGTATGATGGTAAGTGGCTTCTCTGTAAACACGTTGAAGATGGTTATGTCTGGTAAGACTGACCCCTTGTATGCCATTATGGATACCATCTGCAAGCCTCGTTATACTCCTTTCGAAAAGGCTTTGGCATAAAAACAATAAAGAGAGGGAGAGAAATCTCCCTTTTTTTTTATAAACTCTTGACAAACAAAAATTAATGTGTTATATTAAATATACAAAACAAAAGGAGCAAATTATGGCCTATATTTCTTTTCCTTGTGAATATTATCTTATAGCAGTTAATCACAAAAATTCTTGTATTAATGAAAAAAGTATTGAAAACAAGAATACAACTGTAGATTTTGTGGGACTTGACCCATCTAACGGTTATCCTTTTGGTTTAAGTTCTTACAAAGAGGCCCTTCATTTTTATTCCGAAAAAGAAGCTTTATTGTTCTTTGGCAAATATAAAAAAAGTATTATGAAAAGCTTTGATTCGGTTGAAGCATATAATCCTCGAATTATTAAAGTAGCGTGTGTTGAAGACCCAATTGTTCAGGGCAACAAAGAAAGGAGTCTGTAATATGGGATTGAATTTTTTTGAAAAGCTAACAGATAAACAGCTTTTGGCTGTATATAATCAAGCACAACAGATGGAACAGAAGAACACAAAGAATGTGGAGATGAAGCTACAAAATCCACTTTTCAAAAAAGCAGTAGATTTTTACGACCGTATTGTAGATACGCCTAATCGAGTAGCGCTTGACCAGTTATATTGTGAAGCGGCGAGACGATGGGCGAACACTCAAATGATGAAGATGAATTGACCACAAGATATAGTGCTCAATTTTTTAAAAGGGCACAAGATATTGTGGTAGAAAGGTAAATAAAATGACTATTTTATCTGTTACAGAAAAATTTTATAACCTGTTTTGGAATGATATGGATTGGCCCTTTGTAATTCTATGGATTGGTGTAGCGCTTGTCGTTGTTGGTCTTGCAATTTTATCAGAATATAGGATGGATGGACTTTTTGGTCTAATTCCTCTTATTTGTGGGGTTTCTATTATAGGAACTCTTGTTTTTACTGGAAAGCAAGAAAAATATCAAATTCCTTATAATACCTATGAAGTCATGCTTGATGAAAGTGTAGCTTTTGCAGACCCTATTAATAAAGATTTTAAAATTGAATCTAAAGAGGGAGAAACTTCTATTTTTACAGTAACTCCAATTATAGAAACTGCTAAAGTTCCTACTTTTGAAGTTGGAGAATATATTAATACAAAGGAATATGTAAACAATGAAAATAATTAAGCGACCTACTGTAATTGCTACTGAAGAAACTTGCAAAAACTGTGGGGCTGTACTTGAGTTGAATCCTTGGGATTATAAAGAAGAAACTCGTGTCTATGGAGACACTTGTGACTATTATTGTTGTACTATTACAAGAAAATGGTATATTTGTCCGTGTTGTCATGCAGTTAATGTTGTGAAAACACTCATTGATGGAAAGGAAAGCGAATTGTGACGGTTAAGGAATATAATAATTTTTATATTAGATGCAGTAATGCTATTTGCTTCATTCGTAATTTAAGAGACATTCCAAAGAAGTTTCAGACTTCTACTGGAGTATCTACTGAACTGGATAATTTCGGATTTGACAAAAACATGGAAGATTTGATTGTTAAAGCTTTGGAAATGTATCAAGACGATATGAAGAGTGAAATTGAAAGAGAGAGATAATTTATGAGCTACGATATTTCTTATCGAGTACGCTGTCTTGAGAAACCCGATGTTTGGGTAGATGTTGGACTAATTGATGCTAATATTACTTACAACGTTGGAGATATGATTCGTGCTTCTACTGGTCTTGAATGGAAAAATGAAGCTGATAATGGACTTGTAAAAGATGTAATCCCTTATATTCTCAAGGGATTGGAAGAGCTTGAAAAGTATCCAGAAAAATATAAAAAGTATGAATCTCCTAACGGCTGGGGAACTGTTGAAGGATGCAAACGCTTTTTTACATGGTGTTTAAAAGACTGGGTAAATTTTTGTGACGGATACGATACAAGAGAACTCAAAGATATTGTCCATTTTTGGATAGTTTAAAAATACTAAGAAGGTGTAAAAATGAAATTGAAAATTCTAATGTCCCTTGAACTTATTATAGCTGTTATTGCTTTAGTTTCTGGTATTGCCAATTTTTATGTCGGATTTGAAATTATGGGGACTTTAGATTTCTTTGGCGCTATTTTTTGTGTTTGGGCTTGGCTTTATAATTTTATTATGTTTAGAAAGCCTAAAGATAAAAAGACAAAAAAGGAACTGTAAATATGGAAGATGTTAACAAATGTGGAGTTCATGAGTTAAAAGAACTTACCATTAGAGATTTAAAAAAGATTGTCAATGATATAGATGACAGTGATTTAGATGCTCATGTTGTTATTACTTTAGATGAACCGTCTGTTGGTAGTAGAGCATTTACATCAATTATAATGGCTCATATGGGATTTGACTGGGAAGCCCATCAGTTTAGAATTGAGCCAAAAGACCCTCTTGCAAGAAACAAATTTTCTCGTGACACTCCAAGAGACATTAGGAAGTGGAGAGAAGGGTATTTCTGTCCAAAGTGTGATGGGTCTCTTATGAAAAAAGAAGTAAAAGAAGGTCACTATTGTAGTTGTTGTGGACAACGTTTTAGTGGTAAAGTTAGAGAGGTGTCACATGATTAATCAGGGTTTTATAACTAATCCAAAAGATTTAAAAGGCCAGACAAAATGTATTCATGAATTTGAAAGAGATGTAAATGAGGTTTTATGGTATAATTCTATTCCCGAAGCAATTAGAGAAGCAACCGAGCTAATTGAAACTGATTGTTTTGTTATTAGACCTTATTCTTGGGATATTCCCATTGAAGATGCTAATAACTGGCATTTTTGGCATAGAGGGTCTAATTTCAGATTACAATGGTACAAATATCCTTTGCGTAGTCCCATGGTGAATTATCCTATTACGCACGAGGAATTTCTTGAAATTTTAAAAGACTGTTGGAATTTTTGGGGAAGAGACCACAACGGCATGAGTTATTATTCATGTTATAAATGGTGGACTCGTATAAAATAAGAAAGGAGATAAAATATGACCGCACTTGGAATTATTGGTTTAATTGTTTTAGGTATTGGAATTTGTTTTTTTGTCTTTGTTCTTGGTGTTATGTTGGGGTATTATGCCTGTTATGCAAAGGCTTATGAAGAAGCAGAAGCAGACCATAAAGACCTTTCAGAAAATCAGAAAAAGCTGATTGAAGTTCTTAAAAGTCAGAATGTAGCTTATAAAAAAATGTTCGAAGACTCTTGTGATGTAGAAGTAACTAAAGACGAGGAGAATCAATAATGGACAATAATACGACAAATGAAATGGATAATTATTCTTTTAATTTAAAGAATTTTAAGAAGCAGTTTTCCAATGTTGAAGTTGGAGATATGAGTGATGGATACCATACTTTTAATGAGTTGTATCATCACAGAGCTATTTTGTTTTCTATTATTTGTAATCAAAATGCTCGTTATGCTTGGAAGTCTAAACTTCATGCTGATGGCACCATGTACGATAATATGTTTATTGTTGGCATGAATCTTCCCATTAAGGGGGCTCTTTATCCTGTTACTTATCATTATGATATTGAGCCGTATTGGGATATGTTTAACGTAAAGGAACTTGAAAGAGCACCTAATTGGGATGGTCATACTCCTTGGGATGTCGTTGACCGTCTTGAACGTTTTTCGCAGGAAGTAACTAAAGACCCTTATCTACAAATTTTCTAAAAATTTTTTAAAAAACTATTGACAACTAAACTGTAGTGTGATATTATAAAGATGTTCCAAGAGGAACGGTTGCTAACATTACAGAAATTGTTAGTTAAAACTTAATATCTAATCGGCTGAGATGCCATTGGTCTTTACATTTTTGTTTCATATGTGGCCTCCAAAACATAATGTAACTCTTCCTGTTTGGTTATTGTATAGTATCCTTCCTTTCTTTTGGTAAAGACCAGACCTCCAAGGAATAAGAACTTGGAGTTAACAACTCCGACAAGGTTTCAGGAGACTAAGTTGGAGAGAGTCTTGGTAATTCTGGCTCGTAAGAATTACAAAAACGACCTAAGAGGTTTTTAGGGAATTTTCTCTTAGGCAGGAGCGTGGTGAACTCCTGAGCTTATGGCTAATTGGAAATGGATATAGGGCGGTTTTGAACGTTTAACGTCCGAGGGGAGAGAGAAGTGGTATACCTCTCTCCCTACCATTAACATAAAACTCCAATAATCTTGTTTTATTTAAAGGTTGCAAATTCAAACAAGTTATACCAAAGAGAAAAAGAGTGGGAGACAACACTCGTACCTGTCTACAGAATGGCTTGAAACGATATATAGTCCTCTGGGTAACAGCGAATAAAGTAGTGAATAAGCTGATTTAATTCTCTTAAAAAATTGTAATCTTATAGTAAAGGAAGATAAAAGTAGTTTTTTATTCGACTTCAAAGTTAATGCTTTGGGGTCTATTTTTATATATAGGAGAAGTTGTTTATGAATAAAACAAGTCATATTTGGGATATTCTTGACAAAGAGCTTGACCGTCAAGAACATACCATTGAATTGATTGCAAGCGAAAATTATCCTTCTGATGAAGTTCTTGCGGCTGTTGGTACTCGTTTTGCTTTGAAATATACAGAGGGTTATCCCAGCAAGGAATCTGTTGAAAAGTTCCAGAAAGAGCATCCCGATTATGTTCACACCGGAAACACAGGAAGATACTACGGAGGTTGTGAAAATTTTGACAATCTTGAACTTTATTGTCGCTATATGTGGCAGAAAGTTTTTAACGTGGTAGGGAAATATCACTGTAATGTTCAGCCTCATAGTGGTTCTTCAGCTAATATGGAGGTCTACGCCTCTGTACTTGAACCCGGTGATACGATTCTTAGTATGAGTTTGGCTAATGGTGCCCACCTCTCGCATGGTGCGCCTGTAAACTTTAGTGGGAAACTTTATAATATGGTTTTTTACGGAGTTGATTCTGATGGCTTTATTGATTATCAAGATATTTTTAATAAAATTCTTGAATACAAGCCTAAGATGGTTGTAGTAGGAGCATCTGCGTATAGCCGTATTATTCATTACAACTTGATTAGAGAAATCATTGATAAAGCGGGAGAGCAGATTGGCTTTACCCCTTATATGTTTGTTGATATGGCTCATGTTGCTGGCTTGATTGCTGGTGGAGTACACCCCTCACCTTTTGGATATTGCGATTTCTGTTCAACTACGGTACAAAAATCCATGCGTGGAAATCGTGGCGGTATTATTTTCTGTAAGCCAGAGTTGGCAAAGAAAGTAGATTCCGCTGTATTCCCGTATGCTCAGGGTGGCTCTCTTATGAATGAAATTGCTGGTAAGGCAGTAACAGCAGAAGAAGCATTGCGTCCTGAATTTAAGACTTACGCTCAGATGGTTGTAGCTAATGCAAAGGCTATGGCAGAAGAATTTGTAAAGATGGGTTATGATGTTGTAACAGGTGGTACAGACAACCATATGTTCCTGTTGAACTTCTCTGAAACGCATCCTAATTTGACTGGTAAGATGGTACAGGACGAACTTGACAAGCATGGTATTACGCTTAACAAGAATTCTGTACCAAATGAGAAGCGTTCTCCCATGCAGACCAGTGGTGTAAGAATTGGCACTCCAGCACAAACCACTCTTGGATATGGCCCTAATGATTTCATTAAAGTTGCACACATGATTGATGAAATTATTGAAAACATGAAGTAATTTTTAATAAACCCTTGACAAAAGCCCTTTTACCTGTTATATTGTATATAACAGATTAGGGCTTTTGCTCTATTAATTAAAGGAATGTGTAACATGAACGTATTTGTTATTGAGGGCCAGCAGGGGAAAGCCAACGTAATGAAAACTCTTTTGTGTAGTTATGATTTTAACAACATTGGTTTTGTTTTAGAAAATAGCGATGTTAATTTCTATAATGGGGTTCCACTTTATCATATTGGTTGGGATATGATTAGAAACAATACTGTATCTGATATTGTAAAAACAATTACCACTATTGCATCTGCCCGTCAAGCACAAAATATTTTTGTCTACACCAACTATCTTAGAAATAGTGAAATCATTAAAAATATGATTAAATCTTTTAAGATAGCTGAAAGTCCTCTTAATCATGCTTTTATTTTTTGTAGACCCGATTTTGAATAAAAGGACGTTTTTATTATGAATGATGGATTTAAAGTCATTGAAATTTCCGCTGATGATTATCCTCCGACTAATATTTCTCGTATTCGACCTATGAAAATAGGCGATACTCTTTTTGTGAATGTTGATTCTAAGACATTGTATCTCAAAGTTGGAGACATTTACCCAAAATACAATGAGTGTTTTAGAGTAATTAAAGTTTGGACAAATATTACTTATGGCGGTAAGCGTTGGTGGCAGTTTTGGAAAAAGACAATTCCAATGTCTTATATGCTTGAATATATTAAGGGGGATTAAATGGCTACTTTTGAAGAACTTGATAAGTGTTTAAAAGAACTTGAAAAACAGCAAAGTAAAGTGTGTAGTGAATTGAACAACCTTAAATATAAGTGGTATGACGCTTATATTGCAACTGACTATGTTAAAAACAAGTTAGGTAAATGTTTTAAGGTAAAAAATAAAGACATTTATTATAAAATTATTGCTCCCGCTCCTCTTAAAAGCGGTAGAACATTTGTCGATACGTCTTATGACCATTGGGTTTGTATTATAACAAGCCAGTCAGGAATTGATTATTGCATTCCAGAAATGATTCCAGAAATGGTTCCTATTACAGTAGAAACAAAATATATTGCTTTTAATTCAGAATATTTCAAGGATGAAGAAATTACCCCTGTTCAGTTTGATGAAGCTATGGAAAGCAATTTTGGAAAGCTTAAAAGTTTTATTAATATGAAAATTATCAAGGGAAAGACAAACCCTGAAGCAGAAGTGATTTTTAAATTTTAATTAAGGAGAGAAGATTTATGTCTCGTTATAGTAGTAGTGGTAGCACTGGCTCCACTGGTTTAGGAATTTTGGGTGTTCTTGAGGTCATTTTTGTTGTCCTTAAATTGCTTAAGTTAATTGATTGGTCTTGGTGGCTCGTTCTTATTCCTCTTTGGATTGACCTTGGAATTGCCGCTTTGATTATTATTTGTGCAATTATTATTGCACTAACTGACAATCACAAGTAAAGGAAGCAATTATGAGTACAATTCTTTTTATAATTGGTTTTTACCTATTAGTAGGTGGAACAGTATCTCTTACATTGTATTATGATAACCCTTACCTTTCAGATAAAGATGGTATCGAAGGGCTTTATGTAGCTTTGATGTGGCCTTATTATATTATTAAGTACATCATTAAACAGCTTAAGAAGTAAATTAAAACATAAAATGAAAGAAAAAGACAGATATTTTTATTCTAACTGCTTCATTGAAATGGTTAAGGCAAAACTTAAGAATCCAAAAGTGAAAATTATGTACTTACCAGCTTTCTTAAATGAAGTACCTTGTCCACATTGGATGTGGCTTGACGAAGAGGGGGAACATGATTTTCATTATCGAGGGAAACTTCCTTGGTATAAATGGTTTTGGCATAAAGGGCATATTAGAACTGTTCATAGAGGTTGCTATAAAGGCTGTATGTCTCAGATGATTGAAAGGAAATACTATGAATCATAATGTGTTTTTTATTACAACTATTGACGTGGCAGATAAAGAAAATAAAACTTTTACTTGGCGAACTCCGGGTTTCCGTTATTCTTTGGAAGATGCTAAAGCAGTAGTAGAAGAGAATATGTGCGATATTTTTGAATACTGTTATAAATATGCTGTAATTGAAGAACTTGAGCCTTATTTATACCCTGAACGAAAAAACGTTTGGTGGTATAAGTGGGATAAAGAACAAGAAAAGTATCTTCCTATTATAACTGATGCCACTATTGAAATTCTTGAACAAATGTTTGGTGGAAAAATTGTAGAAATTGGTTAAAATTTTATTAACTTTACAGGAGATAAAATAAAATGGAGAAAATACTTTGTGCGGCTATTTGGTTTAAGGATGGAAAAGAACCTGACTTGTTTTCCCCTGTGAATATTACTGAGGGTTTTGTAATTTCAGGATGGAGACATGGAGCCATTCTACGAATTGGTGATAGACTTAATATTTCTCCTAAAAATAGTGTACAAGGTTTTTTAACATCTGAAAATCGTTTCCTTGATAGAAAAGAAGCAAGAGAACTGGCAGTAACAACTGGACAATGCACACCAGAATTTCCAGATGAATTATATTCGGAGGATTTATACTGATGAAAGATTTATGGTGGAGAATTAAGCATTTCTTTGAGAAGTTATTCAACAAAGGTTACACCAAAGAAATGAAAGGCGTTCTTGACAGAACTGCATTTTTGATTAGAAAATCTCAATGGAGCTATAAAACTTGGGCAAAAATGCTTGGGTGTGATGAAAGAAAAATCCGAAAGATTGCACATAAAAAGATTATTTTATCTTATCCTACTCTTCAGAAAATCGCTAAGTTCTCTGGCGTTGAAATGCACTGGCTTTTGACTGGTAAGGGTAAAAAAGAAATTTAATATTCTATTGACATCTTCTTTTAAATATGCTATTATACAGTTACAGTAATTGATATGATACATATTTGAAGGGAGATGTTTTTATGTATGTTAACAACAAGCACAATGCAATCGGAGCAAGTCGTATTCGACTGACTTTTCACTCTAAGGATAGAAGTCTTGAAAGGCTTGGAATTGAATCTGACCAGCAATTAAGAACCATGGCGGCTTCCGCAAGAAACAAGGGTTATAATATTGATGCCCTTACTATTCGTAATTACGAACATCTTGGAATTTCTTACGAAGAGCTTGTAAGCGTAAAACGTCAGTTTAGGACTCGTACAAATTCTGAAAGAATTTATCTGCACAAGGGTTTCGTCTGGGTTTTTGCTGGCAAGAATGCTTGTGTTCTTAAAACTGTAATTAAGCTGAGAATTATTCCAATTAAAAAAAGAAAGTAAAGGAGCTTAAATATGTCTAAATTTGGAACGGTTTATGAAATCAATCTCAAAACAAGGATGAAGAATCTTTACCCAGTGATTTATGAAAACATGGATTATTATGTTTGTAAAGTACATGGATGTAATGATATTAAGATTTTTCGTAAAACCTCTTTTGGCTACAATGCCAGTAGGTCTGTTATTACTTACGCAACCTTTAAAGAAGATTATGAAGACGGTAAATATTCTAACTGGAACACCCCCGTTTTTGTCTTTGTAAAAACGGGAGAACCAGCCTGTTTTGAGCCTTTTATGGAAATGACTCTTGAAGAACACCGCCTTGAAATTCTTGAAAGAAATCTTAACGGAGCGAAAGACATTCTTAGCAGAGCAATCAGCAACCTTAAGTATACTGAAAAACGTGTTGAAGACGCCAAAGAAAAAGTAAAAGCTCTTGAAAAAGAAAAAGCCAACATTGAAAAGATTATGCAGAAAAAGAAATTGAAGAAGGAGAATTAACTATGGCAACCGCTTATGTTGTTAAAGGATATGGAAAGGGATATGTTGCCATGAACCCTTGGCGTTACACTCAGGTTTCCGCTGAAGCCACATCTTTTTCTAAAATTCCTGCGGCAGTTTCTTTTGTTCGCCTTAATCTTCCTAAGATGTTTCAAGAAGATAAGTTCTGTGTTGTTAAAAGAACAAGTGGGGCTATTGTTATGACAGACCTTGCGTATGATGCCAAAGCGGTTCTTAAATCTTCTGGGGGCCAAGTGGAAGACAACTCCACTACCATTAAAGGGAAAAGCAGAATGTATTATAAGGTCGAACAGCAATTTGAAGATAAGAAAAATTCTTTGAAAGCCTTTATTGATTCTATGGATGATTCTGGAACACTTTCAATGGAAATGTCTCAAGTTGATAAAGAACTTGAAGATATGAAACATTATATTGAGTTCTCTTGTCTTAATGCGGCTGATGGTTACAAAGCTTTTAAAAAGATGCAAGATATTCTGTTGAAGCGTAGAACCATTAAAGATAAAATGAATTTTGCTCAAGTCCTTGAACAGAGAAAGATTGATAAATCCTCTCTACAGGCTGTTCTTACCTATTTGGAAAATATGGGAAATAGAAGCTATGAAGTTCGTACTGACACAGGTTTGTTCAGTGATTTAACTGATATTACCCCAAATAAGTAAGATAAAAATTTAATAAACTATTGACAACCTCCCTTTATTATGATATATTTAATGTATCAAATGAAGGGAGTTGTTTTTTATGACTGCTAACACTAAATATTATAAGATTGTAATGGGACTGCTTACCATTGGAATTACTGTATTGAATCTGATTGAAGTTTATCGTACTGGTAGTATGGGATATGCCATTTATACTGGTGCTTTGGCCTGTTTCGCCACTTATTATATTAGTAAGGATTGATAAAATATGAATAGTTTTACAGATAAAAATGACATGAACAAAATCAAGAAAGACACTAACGAGTATGTTTTAAATATCTCCCATGAATTTCTTGATTGCATGGGTTGGGATGACACTAAACTTAATGATAAGATGACTGTTAAAGAAGCCATGAAAATGTTTGTCTTTATGATGTCTAATCTTATACTGACTATTAACACTGATTTTGAAACTTCCCGTGCTTGTTTTGAAGCTTTGGCACAGCGCACTAAAGATTTAAACTATGAAGATTTAAAAATTCTTTTTTTTTATGGCAACAATGTTAAAATTTGGCCCAAATTGGAGAGAGGCTTATAAACAATATTCGGAAGAGTTTGATGAACTTAACAAAAATAATAAAATTAATGAAGATGCCTCTGTTGAAGTTGAAACAGAAGAAGAGAAAAAGTAATGGCAGAATACAAAAAGAATATTCGATGCCCTATTTGTGGACGAAACACTTATAAAGAACTAATTTATACCGGGCCTGTTGGGGTTGAAGAAGAATATAATGAATGTTCGCATTGTGGATATTACTATTCTTTTACTTACGGTAATTCCATTGAAGAAATTGGAAAATATACAATAGCTTGGAGCTATGACACCCCATTTTATCCCTTGCATAAGCGTCTTGGTAAGCTTGAAAAGATTGCTAAACGAAATTACAAAAAGTATAATAAAAAGACAACCGATTATACAGAACGTATTGGTTTTTACTATGGCAAAAATAATATAAGAAAGACCAACGATGTTCTTTATCTTATTTAATTGGAGGGCATAATGATTCAAGATTTCAGAACGGCTACTATAGAATTAAAGCACTTCTCATATCCAGAAGATTTTGACGAAGATTGCCGTTTTGCTTGTGACTTTTTTAATTCAGTGGGACTTAAGACCAAGTATTCCTGTAGTGGACATGGAATTGACGAATTTTGTATTATTTTTGATGATTCAGTTGAAAGTTATTTAATTGAGCTTTTCCAACTGTATGCCTTTGATAAGCATCCTCTTGGACGATTTGTTATGTGGAAGAGACTTGTTCACATTAATGGTAAAGATTACTATTGGAACAATTGGATGTATTGTATGAACGCTGGCTTTAAGAATCTTGATGTTAGAGCGCAACGAGAAATTCGCAATATTACAACAACAGTCACTAAAGATGTTCTTTCGAACAAACTTGAGGAATACCTTGGTATGGTTCTTAAAGAGAATCTTTCAAGAGTTAAAAAAGACATCGAAGATTTTACAAAATCTATGAAAAATCACGGGTTTACTTTCACAGAAAATTTTTAATATGTTTTCTAATATCCCCTTGACAATAAGGGGATATTAGTTTATAATAAAGCCATAAAAAGAAAGGATGTGTATTTTATGCCAACTTTTACTTGTGAGAATAATATGTGCGCTTATTGGAAATGGTTTAACAAATCTAAGAATAAGTGCGGATATAATGATAAGGTTGTTATCGGCTGTAATGGTTGCAAAAGCTTTAAACCCGGTGTTTATTATTATATCAATGAAGTATGGCATACTTTGAAAGAAAGCAACGGTATTCCTATTAGTAATTTAACTTATACTAAAGAGGTTGCCATCGGGTGTTATCTTTTAACTCAAATTTTCCCTGTTAAAGTTTCCACTTATAGACATGGTGCATGGGAATGGATGCAGTTCTATCTTATTGAAGACAAAGAAGAAAAGAACCCTCTCAAAAGAGAAGATTTTCCTACTAATATAAATCCCAACAAGTTCAATGAATACAATATCATTGCGGCAGAAGAGGGGTTGGATGCTTTCTTCAAGAAAGATTTTGACAAAGCAGAAAAACAAGCTGAAAAGAAACAGAAGGAACAGGAAAAGATTGATGTGAAGTATCCTCCTCGTTATGGTTGGCTTTCTCCTGATGGGGACTTTTTTGAGGGTAAATTCGGAGAACATGAAGCTTTGGCTCAAGATATTGTAAACAAAAAATTTGAAAGTCACGCTCTTTTGCTTGCTAACAGAAAACGCCGTGAGAGGGGAGAAGAGCCCTTTAACACTGCGGGAGATTTCCTCGTTGACCGTAGATGGGTGTTAATTGATAACCCTTTACGCTATAACGAAGACCAAATAACTCGTAGCTACAAATATCCTTTTACTAAAGCCCAAAGAGAATATCTTTATGATTATTTCTATAATCGTGAAGAAAAAGAAAGGGCAAAAATGTTTTTGGAGGAAAATATTTAATGGATGAAGTTTTTTATGTATTGACAACTCGTGGCACAGGTGTTTATGGTGAAAATAGAGACTTTTACCTGACTCAAGATGATATTGGAGATGCTTATTTCGCTCCCTGTTTTAATGAAAATGTAATTCGTTTTGAGGAGGACACCCTACACGAAATTTTAGCAAAGCCTTACGGTGATGAAAAATATTTGTATTATCATCTATTGTCTGATTTGAAGCACGAAGCTGAAGAATATAAGAAAAAGACAGGTCAAAACTTCTGGGTTTCTTATGACCGATTCTTCCTTAAACAAGTTAAAGTTTGTGATGCTGTGGTAGACAGTTTTCATTTTGACCATAAAACAGTTGTTTATGACGATATTGAGGTAGAAAACGATGAATGATAATTTTGATGGAAACACCAATGTAGTTGATTATGAAATCATTGGCTGGCATGAAAAAGATTGCCCAGAAAATATGCTTGGCTTTAAATATATTAAGGATGACAGAATCTATCTATGCCAGTGTAGAGATAATCATGGTGGTATTTATTATATGGTTGTAGATTGGGATGCCATCAATCACAAATGGCTCACGAAGAGCGGTTTAAATGTGATTAGATGGACTCCTATTAAGAAACGTAAGGAGAATTATTAAAATGCTTTATACTTATAATTTGACACTTGCCGATACGATTCCTTATATGAACAGTTCTGATTACAAAGACCGTTTTATTGGAGAATATTGGCAGACGAAAATCCGTTATGATAAGCTTCACGATATGACAGTAAAATATGAAGCTGGAAAACTGAATTTTACCCCATCTTGTCCCTTGGATTTGCTTAAGGAACAGAAGAAGCATATGGGAATGTATCTTAACAAGCTTGAAGTTCGTGCAGTTCTTGAAGAGATTGACCTTACAAAGCCTCTTAGGGTTAACAGCAATTCTGAATTTGTAACTGGGACTTCAAGTACGAACGATACTGACCAGCTTTCCATTGACAATTATACTTTGACTACTTCTACTCATACTGATGGATGTATTGAATCTTCTGATGAAGAAAACGAAAATTTCACTTTTGAAGAAATGTGTAAATATTTTGAAGTAGGTAAAAAGGTTGTTCATAAAACGTTTGGGGTTGGTAAAATCAATAGTATTTGGTATAACCGAGAGAATCCCAGTTTGGCTATGTATATTACATGGGATAACGCTACAGTTATGCTGGATTCCTCTAAACCGAATCAAAAAAAGATTCTATCTGAACTGATTATTGGTTGATATGAAATTTGACTTTTTAGCTAAAGATGCAAGAGAATTGTCTTATAAAGCTCTTAGTACCAAAAACACCAAAAATGATAAATGGGCTAAATATGCTTTAAAATCCATTAAAAAGGATATAAAAACGGCTTCTAAAGCAGGAAGATTCTCTGTTTTTGTTGGTCTCTCTTACCCCAATGATTGTAAATTACGCAATTTTTTAGGCAGAAATGTTCAATTTAAAAGACCAGAAGTTTGTCATAAAATTATTCAACTTCGATTAGAAGAATCTTTTAAAGAAGCTGGATATAGATATACTGTCTGGTTTTATGATGACAAAGACAGATTCTATATTTCTCTTTATTGGAATAATGAGGAAAAAGAAAATGGAACCTAAAACTCAACTCTGCCCTTATTGTGGCAAAATAATGTCTGCTGACTACGACTATGATAGTTATGATGGATGGTTTTATACTTGCATTAATAAGTCTTGTCCGTCAAAAGACATTAAGGCTTTAAAAGAAAAAGAAGATGAAACCTACCATGAAAGAGCTAAACTCTATAAAGAAAGACATGAGATGGTCATGAAGAATACTAATATTGGCAGGATGCTTGACGATTTTAAACGTGTTTATAGTGAAGAAGTACATGACGGATTACTTCCTTTGGAAATCAAAGAAATTCTTTCTTTGGAGCTTCAAAATCTTTCAAAGATGTAAGATAAAAACAAAGTTTTATTTTTGAAACTGTAAGAAAATTTAATAAACCATTGACAACAACTTCTTTATATGATATAGTATAAACAACTTAAGGAACTATATCAATAAAGGAGTTGTTTTTATGGTTTACAAGTATGGTTTTGAAGAATATTGGGAGGATGCTAAGGGAAATCCCACTCCTGAGAATTTGGAAACTCTGGCGGAATGGTTTAATGAATTTAGTCCGAATGATTGGAATGGAGAAGCTTATATCATTAACAAGACTACTTGTTTGAGACCCATCTATTCCGAATCTTTCGAGGACACAGATTGTTATCCTACGATTATCGGTTGGGAACTTAAGGATTATTAAGAAAGGATTGTGAATTATGATTCAGGCTAAGAATATTACTTCTCGTGAGGATAATCTTTCTCCTAACGACTTTAAAGAAAAGGTCAATAATTGGGGGAATTTTAAGTTTATTGCGTCTGCGGCCTATAACAATTGGGACGCTTTACAGGAAGAAACAACTAAAATTTGGAAAACTTTTGTTGGAAATAAACCTTGTTGTTACGGTTGGGTTGATAAAGTCCATCCCGATGGCGTTTATGTAATTCAGTGCTATTATCATTTTTCTGGTGGTGCTCGTCATGTATATTACGCTTGCGTGAAGTCTCTTATGAACGACCCAAAGGCTTTTAATTCTATGAGAACTCATGGTTGGGACAGCTATGATAAAGCTATGGTTGCAGGACTTCTTCTTAAGAATCTTACTAATGCTCATAGAGAAGAGGAAGAGCTTACTAATCTTACTGCAATCTTCAGACTGATGGATATGGAGTAATTATATGATTTGGTATGTTATCGGAAGCATTCCTCTTATTCTTTTTATTGTAGTCATCGTGAGAGAACTAATTAGCCATAATAAAAGGAAAAAGGAAAGGGTTTATAGTTGCAAAGAAGAAACTTCTTTGGGAGCTGGTTGGATAATTGTAGGCACTATTAGTCTAATCATTTTTGGAATTATAATTTGGCTTGTTGGAAGTGGTCTTACTGGCGGTATCCTTTACAAATTTAAAGGTAATACAGAAGAGTATCATACATCTTGGAATATTACTGCCATGCAGGATAACTTTAATACTCATGGTAAATTTTATATTCGTAGTGGATATATTGAAACTGATTTGTATTATTATTATTTTTATTCAACTAAGAATGGTTTAAAGAGCAGTTATATTCCAGCTAACAAAACTTATTTAAATTATACAACAGATAAACCCCATATCGAACGCTATACTCGTAAATGGAGCAAATCTTGGATTAAATGGTTTACTTGTTATGATGCTCAAGATTACGCCGTAAACGATGTATATTACAAAGCCTATGTTCCTGAAGGGTCTGTTGAACAAAGTTTTAATGTAGATTTACAGTGAGGTTATAATGAAAAAGATTAATTACAAAGCCGCTTGTAGGATTATGGGACACGGAGAATTTTGTGAAGTTATGCAGTTGCTAAAGGATATGGGTATTAACCCAAAGACACCTGATGGTAACTTTAAGAAGTTTTCTGCTGTACTGGAAGAAGTTTCTAAATATTTTAATACAAATGGTAATCAGTATTCAAACAATGTCAGGGAGAATATGAGAGATATTTTTCCAATGGAGGGATAAAAGAATGTTTTTATCCTTAGAAAATACATTGATTAATCTGGATTCTGTTGCTCGTATTGATTATATTAATCCTAAGAATAATCCAGCATATATCCAGATTACTTATAAAACAGGAATTATTGAAAGCATTAAAAAACTAAAATGGGAAGAATTTCAGTTTATCCGTCAAGAACTTTTGAGAAAAGATTGTATTATTCCGATTGAGGGAGAAGCAAATAATGATGATGCGAACTAAATATTTTATTGGCGTTCCTTGTATTGACAAGGATAATGAATACCTCTTTATTACAGATACTACAAACCCTGTCGTTGATGAATATGGAGATGTTCTTACTGTTGAAGCTCTTACCAGTTTTGAGGAAGATGCTCTAACTTTTTATGACTTGGATTCTGCTTTGGAATGGTGTGATACCAATTTGGAGGATTATGCAACAGAAGTCATTGAGAATGGCATTAACGCTTTTGATTGGGACAATGCAGTAATTATCAAGAACGATAATACCATTATTCCCTTGTAAAAAAACAAAATAATTTAATAAACCATTGACAAATAACCTCCTGTCTGTTATACTGTGTATATCAAAGACAGGAGGTTTTTATTATGAAACTTACTCGTGAGGTTGATATTTTCCAGTGTCCGCCTTCTATCAAATATTGCTTTGTGCCCCTTGATGCGGTAAAAGCAGAAAACGTTAAAATCACTGATTATGTTCGTGTTTGGGGTGGAGAAATTGAGCTTGAGGATGTCCCAGATGGAGCTCCAGAAGAGAACATTCAGAAAGCTGTATGTGAAAAGTGTTTTTGTCGTTTCCAAGATGGTCAAGATAAAACTTTCTTTGGAAGAAGTCTTTCTACTTCTGACATTATTCGTGTTAGAAAAGATAACACTTTCCATTATTACTATTGCGATTTTATCGGTTGGAAGTTGATTAAAACTCAGGGTATTAGAAGATAATAAAGGAGTTGTAATTATGGAAACTCAGACTAAAATGGTAGAAGAAATCTTTAAAGAAGAGGATGTTAGAGAGGCAAATTCTTGGGCTCCTTATTATGTTCATAAACTTTTAAATGTTTCTGACCCAAGCAGTTGGTATTACTCCGACAAAATTATTTGTGAAATGTTCCACCCTAAGTATTGGGATGGCCCAAATAAAGATACAGTTCGTATTTTATTTAAGTCTTATGATGATTTTATGATGTATCGTGATTTTGATTGCTATAGTTTGGACGGAAACTGGAAATTCTGTATGGAGCATTATTTCAACGAGCTTCCTGATACAGTTAATGTTGAATGGCTATATAGACATGGATATGTACCTTTTTGATAATAAGGAGCATAAATAAGTGAATATTATAACATTAATTATCACAATTTTCGCTTGTGTTGTGGTAATTGCAATATTACTATTACTTGGACTTGTAATCTGTATGATTACAGACCGTATTGACAACATTAAAATTGATAAATACATGGTATCTTGTGGATTTAAAAAAGAAATCGACCATATTTATCATCTTAACAATGGCGAAAAATATTTCTATAAGTTTACCAGACAGTATTACGATGATAGAGGAAACGTTGCAATTCAGGTGCTAAAAGCAGATAATCTATACAAACTTAGCTATAAAGAAGTGAAGAAAAATTTTGAAAGGAAAATAAAATGTCAAGAACATTAAGTAGAATTATTTCTACATCCAAAGATTTTAATATTGAATACAAACACGAAGAAGATATTCATGAAAACATTAGCGCTACTTGTGAAAATAACAATGACGAAGATGGTATTAGCCTTCATATTTCTTATAATAATAGTTCTCCCATTACTTCTTCTTATAAGTACGCAAAAATTTTCTTGAATAAAAAAGATGCTTACGAGTTGGGGAAATGGCTCTTGGAAAGAACTTCTGATGGAGAAAAGTAATATTATTACAGAAAGAGAAAAGATAAATGATTAACAATGATTTTAATTTGAAACATAACAGAACTACCGCTAACAATATTTTTAAAGATATGCAAATGAGCCAAACTAAATTTAATGTTCTCATGGGTGGAGCTGTTCTTTGGGGTTTAATTTGTAATTTTCTTATTTGTGTGTTTTTTGAAACACAAATTTACGGCCTTGCATATCTTAATCCCATCGTTTTTATCTTAGGGTATTTTGCTTTAGCTTTACTTGGAGCAACCATTCAAAAAAATACAACAAGTGCTTTTATTGCCTTTCTTGGTTTTAACCTTATTTGTTTGCCTATTGGAGCGGTTTTAAACATTTGTGTGAGTGAATACTCTATTTTAAGTATTAGTTATGTATGTCTTATTACAGGAGCTATTGTAGCTATTATGATTATTATTAGTTCAATGTTTCCTGATTGCTTTAGTTCTTTAGGCCCTGCTTTATTTGCTTCTTTAATTGGTATTATTATTGTTGAATTTGTACTGGTTTTCTTACTTGGATACAATGGTCACATGATTGATTATTTGGTAGCGGCATTGTTTTCTCTTTATGTAGGATATGATTGGTACAATTCTCAAAAATGTGCCGCAACATCTTACAATGCAATTTGTTGCGCTACAGACCTTTATTTGGATATTATCAATATCTTTGTTCGCTTGCTCGAAATTTTAGGAAAGAAAAAGAAGTAAGACTCGAAGATTTTATTTGGATGATTTTTACCCATCCGAAGTGATTTGATTACACCCTGTATAATTTTTAGTGGACAACTCTGTGGAGAACTCAATTTTGGCGATTTTTAATACAGGGTGTAATCAAAACGGCAAATAAAATGGCAATTTTATTTGCTTAAAAAGGGCACTTTTCCACAAATTATCCACAAAATTTTCCATATTGAATGGATTCTTTCAACTATTTTTATTATCCTCTTGACAATCATCTTTTTATGTGCTATTATACAAGTACATTGAGGAAGGGATATGAATTTTATGAGTAAAAAGTATATTTATGACCTCACTTTTCAGGATGTCCTTAAAGAAATCTTTGAAGAGGATTCCCCTTGCTGGTATCAGGGTGAAAATTTTCAAGATGGTGTTGTTTTTCTTAAGCAGTTTGGAGACTTAAGGGAAAGAATCTTTACTACGGGATTTAGCTATCAACAAGATACCCCCATTATCTCTCGTGGCGTTTATACTCAGAAATATCGCCGTGTCACTTCTCAGGCTGATGCTGAAAGACGATTTTAAAAAACGGATTTAAAAAGGAGTAATAACATGACAAATATCGTTAAGGAATACACTATTCAGGGGTTTGAACGTGAAAACTCTCCTGATACCTGTTCTTGTTTCGTAATTATCAAGGATACCAGTAAAAATCCTTCTTATACTATTAAAGTTTCCGATGGTCAGAAGTATATTTCTCTTTCTGCTTCTGACCCGATTATCTCGGAAATTGCTCAGGCTATCTCTGACCTGACTTATGGAATGTTTTCACCTACCAAAAAGTGAGATAAAATATGTTTTCGAAAGAACTTAGAGATTATGAATACGAAACGCTTATCCGACAGGGTAAAATTACTAATATCGGAGAAGCTGTTAGATACCTTAATCAAGAATATTTTAAAATCTGGATGAAAATGTATTATCCTGATGTTAACCCTCAATTTTTGGATGATTGCTATGGCTATATCTTCTTGGCTTTTTGGTCTGGAGTTGATTACGCCAACAAAAGTAGAAAATAAAATAACAAATAAATCTATTATATTTGCCTACTTCTAATAACAGTTTTGTTATTTAACTACGCTATAGAAAGGGTGACGCTAATATGGATGAACCGTAGTAGCAATGATAAATGAATAATAAAGTATACGAATTTAACAGTTCAAACAAAATCGGACATTAGGGTGAACAGTTTGTAAAACAATGGATATTAGAACTTCACCCTAATGTCGCTTCTATAACCGATGTATCAGACGATAAATTCTATCAGAAGCAGGATGTTGACTTTGTAATTGATTTCACAAACGGTAAACAGGCTACAGTTGAAATTAAAACTGACACCTATAAAACTGGTAATATGTTTTTTGAAACTATTAGCAACGAAGAATACCAGACTAAAGGTTGTCTAATGAAAACCAATGCCGACTTTCTATTCTATTATTTTCCCAACTACCAGAATGGTGTGCTTTACATTTTTAAGATGAAAGCTTTTAGAAAGTTTGTGCTCGATAACCTTTCTTTCTTTAAAGAGCGTAAAGTAACTAACACTACTCATGTAAGTATTGGCTATATCGTTCCTTTATCATACATTGAAAATAATTTTTCTGAATACAAAAAATATTCGGTTTAAATAAGAGGATTGCTGACTATGATGATTGAAAACTCCTGTACTAAAAACTCAAAAAAAGCTATAGATTTTCGAGACCTCTACGATGGACAAATTTTCATTTATAGAGAAATACCTTATATGAAACTATCAGAAGAGTATGAGCGTACTCTTGCGTGTGCAAATGACGAAACTTTTACTACTCTTCTTAATGCTATTAACTTGAAGCTTGGTTATTTGTGTTTCTTCCAAGAAAGAGCTAAAGTGATTCCAGTTAAAGCTAAACTGTGTATTAATTAAAAGAACAAAATAAAATAAAATAAATAAAAGACAAAGAGGTAAATTATAATGCTTAAGTGGATTGAACGTGTTCGTGTAAATAAGGAAAATGGTCACTATGCTTTTATCGACCGTTTTTATGATACCGAAACTATGGTTGAATATTACTGCTATGGCGATAACAACCTGACCGTTCGTGTCAATCTTGACGGTACACCTTATCGACACTGGGAAGTTTAATATAAAAGAGTGAGAGAAATCTCACTCTTTTTTTAATTCGCTCTATTATCCTATTGACATTCTCTAAAGAATCTGCTATATTATAGGTGCAGTAAGAAAATAAACTTTGAAAGGATGTTTATATTATGAAAAATACTGGTATTATTCGCAGGATTGATGACCTTGGACGAGTTGTTATTCCCAAGGAAATTCGCAAGAATTTACACATTAAAGAAGACGACCCTTTGGAACTCTATGTCCATGACAATATGGTTTGTTTTAAGAAGTTTTCTCCAATGTCTAATAATCAGAAGGTTATTGATGTCGCTATGAAGTTGGCTGAGAAAGAAGATTTGAGTATCGCTATCTATGATACTGACAAATTGATTGCCGGAAAAGTGCCTTATCCTATGTTTGTTTCCGATGATTGGAGAAAGCGTTCCCTTCTTAATTTTTATACTAATTATTATGATGAATTATATGATTGTTTTATCTTCCCTATTGTATTTAACGGAGAGTTGTGTGGTTATATCGTAACGCAGAAGAATCAACTTCCTGACCAAAAAATTCACTACGTTGAAATGATTGCTAATTACCTTTCTATGGTTTTGGAAAGAGAATAAAAAGGGAGATTATAATTATGAGCAATCTTAGTTTAAATACTCACGATATTTGGAAAGTATGGTATAACCATCCTCTCGATGGTTCTGAAGTTTGGACTTACGTTTTCGCTAATTCTTTCGATGAAGCTATGAAAAAAGCTCATTTCCTTGATATGAGATATAACGCCGCTCAGTTGGCATATAAAAAGAGGAGTGATTTAAATGAAACAAATTCGTAATGGAGTGTTTGAAACTAATTCAAGTTCAACCCACTCTTTCTGTATCTCTAAAGAACCTGTTAAGGATGAAACTATCCCTAATTATCTAAATATTCGTACTAATGAAGAGTTTGGATGGAGAACAGATTATTATAATTCACCAGAAGAAAAAGCCGCTTATCTTTGCATTGTAATGGAAGATTGTGAACTTGACGCAGAAAAAGAAGCCTTTTTGAATACGTTAAAGAATGAATTTCATATCAAGGTTTCTTATAAATACGGGGATGGCTACGTTGACCATTGTGGGGAAATGAAACCGCTTATTCATGAACTGCTTTCTAACACCGATAAGCTGAAACGATTTCTTTTCAATCCTGAGAGTTGTATCTATACCGGGAATGATAATTCAAGTGACCAGTTTGATGCTTGCTATGTAGCTTATGCTGCTGAATACAATGGAAATATCTATGTGTACGATTGGGAAAACGGTAAAAACATTCCCGCTCGCCATCCTTTGTATGACCCTGACCATTTTGAATATTATTTTAAGGATAATTGAAATCAAAGAAAAAATATAATATCCTCTTGACAAACAGCTTTCTTCTTGTTATACTCTAAGTATGACAATGAAGAAGGCTTTTGTTTGCTTTCTTTTATAAATAAAATAATAAAGACACAAAGAAAGTTGGTATTTATGGGTTTTATTAACGATTTTAAATCCGCTTGGGAAAATGGCAAGCAAGAAGCTCGTATGGAGATTGTTCGTGAGTTCTTTGCTTATATCTATGGCGTTAAATATAAGAACGCTATCCTTTCTAAAGAGTGGTATCCTTCTCAATATGAGGAGCTTTTTAACGATATTATGAATTCTGGTAATACTGTTCACCTGAGAGAACGTAAGGAACTCCTTCTTGATTTTCTTGAATTCCTTACAGTTTATATGCCTCATAACAAAATTGATTTGAACGAAGCTGATGGTTACGTCCAAAAGATTGTTGAACGTATCTAATAGGCTTAAAATGAATATGAAAATTGTAAGGGAGATTTTTTATGAAGTATGAATTTCATGTAGGCGATTACGTTGAAACCAAAAACGATGCCAGAGGGTACGTTGATGATGTAGATGAACTGATATGGAAATGTACCCAAAGTTCAAATGATTATATGTATATTGCCGGGCATCCTTATTTCATCCCGGTAGGTTTTGATGATTGTTTTAACCGTATTGGTCAGTATGATTTTACTAAGAAGGCTGAAGATAAGGATAATGACAAGATTGAGCCGTTGGTAAAATCTCGTCTTTTAGAGACTGCTGATGGCGAATACGAGTGTTACTTTGATTCTCGTGAAGTTATTGAGAAAATCAACGAGCTTGTCGAGGCTATAAACGAACTGAGGGAAAAATATGAATCAAATTGAACGATTATTGAAATATGACCTCACCATAACAGAAGAATATAACGGTGAAAAGAGTTGTTACTCCATTGTTACATCCAATGGAAAGGTGCCCATGCTTGATTATAACAAGGTATTATATAAGTTGAATGAGCTTGTTGATGCCGTAAATCGTTTGGAGGAGAAAGTTAATGGAATGGCACAAAGTTGAGGATTATCCGGTTGGGTCGGATGAATATGTGCTTGTAAGCCAAATTGTGGCTGGGCAACGAGATAAAGAATTTTGCCTCGTGGGGAAGTTAAATGAGCGTAATTGGTGGAGCAATACGGTTGATGATATTAGCCCTTGTTCATCCACAGACCGCTGGAGCTATTTTACTTTACCGGAGGATTGAGTATGACATTCTCAAGTTATCAAGAATTTCTTGAAAAGGTTATTTGTCAACTCGCTTAAAAAACTAATAAAGCCTTGACAACCTCCTTGTGGTATGGTATACTTAAGCCATCAAATAAGGAGGTTTGTTTTATGAAAATGCGTCTTATGACTTTTGACGAAGCATATAAAACCTTGAGGGAAGTATATCCCATGTCCGCTTATTTAACTAATAAGTCTCTTTTTGGAATTGGAAAAAAATCAATCCCTTGGGGTAAGAAAGTAGAAGTGGATATTAACACTTTAAATAATAATGGGTATATTCCTACTTATACGTTAAATGGCCTTCTTGTCCCCTTCTATGTGTTTAAGGCTGATGATGCAAACACCAATGACGTTTTTCGCTATGGTACGATTCTTACAGACGATGAACTTTGGGATGAAGCGGATGCTTGTGTCCGTATTAAGATTGTATCTTACGAACAAGCTGTTTATTACGTCAAGATGATAAATGGCGAAATTGCAGAATTTAAGAAAGTAGGGGTTGTGGAATGATTACCTTTTTGGTTGCTTTATGTATTTCTGTAACTGTAATAACTGGTATTGCATTAACTATTTTTTACGGCGATTCTAAAAATTGGATAGGGATTGTTATTGGTTTTATTATCTTCATCATTGGCTTTTCAACAATCTTTCTTTTTGACGATGGATACAGTTCTACAGTTTATGTCCCCGCAGAACCCCTTTCCTATAACCAAACCCAAACTGTATTTACCACTGATAAAGGTATGTACCTCGCAGACGGCCTTTACCCAGATGGTATATATCTATTAACCGTAGATGGTAAGGATGTACTTGTCGTATGGCAAGCAGTTGATAATGCGACTAAGTAATATACCAAATTAAAAGATTAAAGAAGATTAAAGAAGATAAAAAAGAAAAGAGGTTTTTAATATGAGAACTGAGGATTTGTCCACTGTTTCTGAAACGAAACTTAATATTATTCACAACAACCTCATAAATCCTTCTAAAAATCCTTTTGATGATGTATATGATTATCTTTATCATATTTTTGCTAATAGTATCTCTGTCGATTATCACACTAAAGAAAATATTCCTGTCTTTCCAGAAGAACTTGACGGCATTGATGGCTTCGATATTTTCTTTAAGTTGCTTTTGGACAAAGATTATCTAAAGCTGGATTCTATCTACTTTGATATGAATAGAGAAGCTGAGGGCTAATATGGAAATTTTAGTCGCTATTGGTTTGCTTTATTGGCTTTGGCCTGTTATTATCGTAAGTCTAATGATTATTGACACTATTATCAGGTCTGTATATTTTTGGATTGTAGTAGGTCTAATTATATTAGGATATTTGTTTATCTATAATAAAGATAATAAAAATAAAAAGTAAAGAAAATAGAAAAAAGGAAATAAAAAGGAGAATAATAATGGCTGAACTTGAATTTCAAGATGGAACTTATAGAAATGTTCCTGTATATGATAACTTCGAATATTTAGATTATAGATACGGTTCTGTAACCCTTTCCCCTATTTGGACTACTTCTGGTTTGCTTCTTCCTATCGCCCATTCTGATACCCAAGCTTATATGCGTATCCCTCGTGAGGAATGTATTAAGATGATTGATGATTTGCTGGATTTAAATGCGGCTCGTAAAGTTTTGGGGTTGACAATTAAGAAATAAAAATTAAGAAAAGAGGTACTATATATGGATAATAACATGGACAACAACATGAATAGTAATGAGTTTTACGCTCTTTATTTTAAAACTAAAAACGATGGTAATTATCTTGAATCTCTAACCCCGGCTGTTCTTAGACAAACTCAACGCCCTGAAGAAGCTAAACGTTTTAAAACTATTTTTGACGCTAAAATTTTCTTTTTTGATAATTTTAAGCACATTCAAAATAAGTTTTTTAATTCTATGGAGTTTAAGGATGTCGCTGTTGTAAAAGTAACTGTTAAATATAATGTATCTTTTTGTGATTATACTCAAACTTTTTACTCGGAAACTGAAATTAATTAACAAAAGGAGAATTGATTGTGTTTACTATGCTTAAAAAGAATACAAAGTATATTCCTTCTCGTATCCCTGAAAAGAATTCTAATAATATCAATGACGATAACAACGATGATAGTGATAGCAATGATGTGAATATCTATAAAACTATCGAAAATAAATTGGAAAAATTCGTTGAGGGTAAGGTTGACCCGAAATCTGATTATTATAATGATACCTATAGAGTTGAAAAGTTAAATCGTTCTTCCCATCGTAAAGCTTTTATCGTTAAATATATGTTTACCTATGAAGAAAATGTAGAAGCTGATATTTCTCGTGGCTATAGAACTGTTCATCAAGCTGCTATTGAAGAGGATAACTGGTCTGCTGATAGCGTTGAACAGGCTATCCTTTATACTTATAGGCATTTTGGTAAATCTTATTCGTTTAGAAAGAAATATGGGGATAAAAAGAATTTAAAATTTTTGGGTATTTATGATGTTTATGTGAATCTACATCATTCCTATATCCCTGATTGTTATAGCGGTAGAGAGTCTACTTGGAATACTGAATTTAGAGATGAATTCAATTCCGAAAATAATTCCGAAGATAAGGAGTAATCTATGAACGATTCTTTGAAAAATGATGAATATTACGTTCTTATTCTTTATTATAAGGATTTTTATGAGTATCTTTCTTATGCCGATGTTAATAACGATATTATTAGAACTACCCGTAATTCTGAAAAAGCCATTCGTTTTGATAGCGAAGCCGACGCTAAAATCTTTTTCTTTAATAAGTTTGGTTTCTTTCAACGTTATTACGGAACTACTCTTATTGAGGTAGCTGTTGGTAAAATGGCTGTTAAATATGAATTGGAAATCTGTAAGGATTCTTACATTCATTATCAGATAAAGGAGTGATTTAATTATGGCATCTTTAATTACGGCACCTAAGTTAAAATATATCCCCTCTAAAGTAAAAAGCAATCCCTCTCATAGTCAGAACACAATGCCAATTATTAATAACCCTTCTGCTACTTGCTATGAGCCTTATATTGGTTGTGCTAATAAGCCTACTTTTTCTGTCGAAATTTCTTATTGCTATACAGAGAAAAGTCCTTATACTGAATTTGAAGAAGAAAAATATCATAGTAGAATTATTATTTCTGTTCCTTGTAATTCTCCTAAAGAAGCTGTCGATTATGCAATGAGTACATGGGAAGATAAAGCTAAGACAGAAAAGAATATTGGAGCAATGTTTGATGTTTTTTACGATTTTCGTTTTATTAACGTTGTCAGGGTTTCTGTGCAAATTAAAAATGATTATTGGGAATAAGTAGGAGTGAAAAGAAATGGTTAATTTCATCGCTGGATTTTTTGTGGGTATTATTTTTACAGGTATTATAACTATTATTGCAATTATTGCTTGTTTTCTCGAATAAAATTTAAAAGAGGTAAATTATGTCTAATTTTTTTGTCGGGGCCGGGTCTGCTTGTATTACCCTTTTGCTTATGCTTTTGCTATTGTTGGAATGTGATGATAACAATAAATAAACAATAAAGGAGTGAAATAAAATATGCACTGTTTCCCTTGTTTTATTATAGGCGTTTTTGTTGGGGCTTTTGCCATTTGTGCTGTTTTATGGCTGCTTGATAATTTTTAATATTTTATTGCTTATTTATTAAGCCCTTGACAACTCCTTTCGTTTATGGTATTGTATAAGTACTAAATGAAAGGAGTTGTTTTTATGAAAACAATGATGAAGGTAATTTGCATCTCCGAAAGAACAGGTAGTTTTACTAAAATTTGTCCTATTAAAAAAGGTGAATTTTACCATATTAACAGAGCATCTATCTGGATTGACTGTGATGGAGATGCTTATGGCGAGGTTTATTCTACTAATAATGATTACATTGGTCAGATGCGTTTGAGCCACTTCCAAAGTCTTTAATTTAATTTACTAAGGAGGTTTTAATATGAAACAGTATAGATACGAGGTTCGTGGTTTTTACTTCGAAGAAGGCAATGATATGATGGTGGATTTCGTATATATTACACCTTTTTGTCCTAATTCCTATGCGGCTAAAATGTTCATTCTGGGTAAGCTGAAAGATTATCAGGTTTCCATCGAACATATTACAAGAATTATTTATTGAGTAAAACGAGCTGTATTTAATAAGGAGGTTTAATATGGATAATATTATCAAGAGAAACTATACTACTGTCAATAATTGGGTTAAGACTATGAAAAGTTTGTGCGGATTTAATGCTACTCTCAAGATTAGTGTTTATAATACTCTATCTTTTAAAACAGATGAATGTTGTTTTGAAGTGGTAACAAATATGGAAAATATTACCACTCATTTTGGTGAATATTTTGTTTTCCATGTAAAAACTGATAGATACGGCAAAACAGATGCCCCTTGCCTTAATCTACTGATTTGTAAAAATCATCCTGATGAAAAGTCTTGGACTGAATATAAATAATAGAATGAGGAAAAATTACTATGAAATTTCAACTTTATCGTGCTTTGAATTATAAACCTAATTGTGAGGAAATGCTCGAAAAATATCCTAAGCTTACCAACTATAATTTTAAAGTGGATAAGTTTGGTAATAGCTATGTAACTATTACTTCCATTAAACAGCTAACGCAATTTGTAAAAGATATTGGTCAGGTAATCATTTTGTTCCCTGATAATGACGGTATCGAAATCTATGATGGATATAGAGAGTGAGGAGGATTATCATGAAAAAGGTAACTGGTTGTATTGATGTTCGTGCGTTGGGACATCATGATTTTGAGTTTTATGTCGAAGATGATGCCACTGACGAAGAGATTAAACAGCAAGTAGACAAAGTTTGTGATTATTATATTGACTATAAGGTAGAAGCAGGATACGAAGCCTATACAGAAACTCGCTATCGTAAGAAAGGGAGTCGATATTGATGTACGAACAGTATACTGATAAGCAGATTGTTGAAATGCTTGTACCTAAGCTGATGAAAGCTGAATTGGGATGGAATTGGGATGTTCTTGTTAAATACCCAGAGCGTAATAAAAATATGATTAAAGCCATTGCCACTATCTACCGTTCAGCTTACATTCGTGGTCAGCTTGGTCGAAGCTTTATTATTGGTGAGAAGAAAGCCGAGGCGAAGAAAACTAAAGAACCCGTAAATCCTTTCAAAGTGGGTGATAAAGTAAAATTTCTTGGCCTTAGTGAAGATGAAGCTTTGGTTGGTAGTCAATTCTATCCACCTGTAAATACAGTTGGTGAAGTTGTAGAAGTATTAAGCTCTGAGTTTTGTTTTATTCAATGGCCCAAGGGTGCTATTTATAGTAATGGAGCATTGTCTTGTCCAAATCGTTTCCTCGAAAAAGTAACTGATGAAAAAGTAACCGAACATTGGGTTCCTGCTACCAAAGATAATGTTAAGGTTGGTAATAAGGTTAGGATGATTGATGGTGAGATTCATAACGAAAAACCCCAATGGTTTCCTGCTGTTGGAACAATAGGTATTGTAAGAACCCTTTATTATATTAATTGTGAGGTTCAATGGCCTAAAGGTACAACCAGTTGGAAGGATAAATGGTGGTGTAGCTACGACCTTCTTGAAGTATTACTATTTGAGGGATAAATATGAATTGTTTTATTAATGTTTTTTTAGTGGTTGGTATTGTTCTTCTTGTTATCGTAATTATTATTTGGTTGATTCAAGGTTTTTTTATTGTAAAGGAATCTTTGAATGATGAAGAGAATGATTTTGCTTGTGCTTTAAGAAAATATAAAAATAAAAGGAAACATAAAGATAAATAGCTTTTTATATAGCTACACTAAAGCTTGACCTCGTATACTCGGTCTCGCTAAATGGCAACAACACCTGTGTTGTTGAAGTTTCGCTACGCTTTTTCTCTTGTGTTATTATTAAAACTTTTTAAAATAAGATAGATTTAGATGTTGTTATATATCTGTCTTAAAGGAGAATTTATATTGATGTGTTGATATAGATATATAATCTTCTTTCATTAGGGTGACTGTAACATAAATTGTTCGCTTACGCTCCAATTTATTAACAGTCACATCTAACTATACGCACATAAATTTTATCAAATTTCTGATGCGCACATACAAATACAAAATTTCATTAAACTCTTGACAATCATTAAAAAATAAAGTATTATGTTAGTGAATACAAGGGAGCAGTGGAATTTTATGAACTGCGCTCGACTGTAAGTTTGCAAGCAAACTTATCGCCTCGCTTGCCCACGGGTAAAATTCCTTTTTTAATCTTCTTCGTTCCTCAGAAGCTTAAAAACGTGTTCTTTTTGTCTTTATATTATATAATGAGGTATGTTGCTATGGATTTTAATAAGTTTCAACAGTGGTGTCAAAATAAAGGCTTTGTCGTTAAACTTCCTTCTGGTTACTCTAAGTTAATTAACCTTGAGGTTTCTTCTTTTGAATCTTTTAAGGGTATCTTTAATTTGTGTATGATGTTCTTCTATGAGGAACTATATAAACAGAGAGAAGAGGAAAAAGAAGATGGATTAAGAAAATTTCTTGAAAAATATAAAGATTCTCCTACTCTCCTTTATCCTGATGGCGATTATAGTAGTCCTTATATTTATTGTAAGAAGGATGGAGAGAGTTATGTTGAGAAAATTAAGGATGCAGATGTAAATAAAAATAAAAGTCTTTGGGATATTGATGTTAAATATTCTGATGAAGATATTGAAAAAGCATTTAATTATCTCTTGACACCTATACCTTATGAGGAGGGTATGGTGCCTATGGATAAACTGCTGAATTATTTGGAATCACACGATGATGAAAGCAAAAAGAATTCAAATTCTAAGTGGTGTGACTTGGGAAAAGATTATAAGAACTGTGACTATGAAAACTCTGAACTTAAACCTTCATCTGATGATGAAGAGAATTATGATAGTGAGGATTGAGTAAATGAAAGATTCTTTTTATAAAACCAGTACCATTTTAAAGTGTTTGGGTAGATTGGCTGAAAGTCCTGTTTTCGATGACTTGATTTTTATTAGTAACTTGTCTGAGGAGGAATGGAATGAGTTTGAGGAAGAATTGAATGAGTTTGAAGCTGAATTAAAAATGACTATTGACAAGTTTCTTAGTAAGAAAGAAATTTAGTAAGGAGGTAACTGTGATTAATGTCACAGAAGTATCTATGAATTTTAAACAGAAACTTTTAAATAAAATTAACCTTTCTTCTTTTTAGAGAATCGAAGGAGATATTGATAAACATAACTTGATTGTATTCGGTCTGGGTGTCGGAATCGGTGTAACTTCTTTCCTTTTTGGACGTAAATATTTCTTGAGTAAAAAAGAGGAATCTTTACTCAATGATGATTCTGTCGATGTTAAGGATTACCTTGAGTGGAAAGAGAATCATAAGAGTTGTCATAATTACGAAAATTCCAAACTTAAACCTTTTGTTGATAGGGTTGCTGATAAATATGACAGCGAGGATTGAATAAAAGTAGAATAAAAATAGAATGAAAAATAGAATGAAAAATAGACGATTTTTTAGTTAAATCTTATTTTAGACTGAAAATGATAGGAAAAAATAACTGAACTGGTTGATAAACTTTGAAGGGGAATTATTGATAGACTCTCCATGAGACCTCTTTATCACCTTTTCTTAATCTGGTTACTTTTTAGGGAGAAGAGAGGGCAGAATTAACAAAAATTTTTCATTTTAGAAACTTTTTTAAAATTTTCACTTTTTTACAAAAAATAAGCCCATCTCATAGTTTTTCTTGAAACAGGCAGAAATTTGTTTAAGTGAGATGGATGGAGTTCTTGAAGAAATGGAGCGCAAGCGAACATTTATTCTTAGAACTCCCATATAAAGTAAAATTATATTATAAGGTAGGTAAAATTATGTATAGTAGTAGAAAGTTAAACAAAATTGCATTGACAAAGCAGAGAACATTTCCTTCTCTCAAGTGTATTAAGTCACCCACGCATAAGATTAAGGACACAGAACTCAACGTAGAGAAAGATGTACCCTCTCTTGAAGTAGGTAAAGAATATGAAATTAAGAGGACAGAGCTTAAGGAATCAAATCATGACTTGTATCTTGTAGTAGGTTCGATTGATGGATTGCTCTTTATGAATGAGGAAGAAATCAAGTCTCACTTTGATGTATCTGTTTTAAATTCGTTGGGTTTAAAGGTATGGGACGCACCGTTTTTCAAGACGGGTATGCAGATTGAGGAAAAGGAAGAGAAGAAGGATTTAAAAGATGTAAGGAATTTGGGGTAAAAATCGAAAAAAATCTGGGTGAAAAAATTTTGGCATATCATTTTTACCGTTTTTTACCCGTAATTTATTGGGTTTAATGAAAAAAGGTGGTAGTCTTATCTTCCTATATATAGAATAATATCTATAAGGGAAGATTGGGCTACCACCATGAACGACAAAAGCCAATAATTTACGGGTTTGAAACATAATTTTTTATATGCCAAAAAAAGTTGACTCAGATTTTTAAAAATACAAAGGCTAATATTAGATAGGAATTTATTAAGGATAATAAGATTTGCTTATCATATCTTTTCCATTCTCAGCCTTGTTTAAACTTTTTTTAAATAGATTTAGCCATAATTGAGGGCATTTAGATAAATCATCTAAAGAATCAAGATAATTAAAGAAACGTTCTACGTCTACCTGAATAAGTTCTTTATTAAGTTTTTCGTACATAAACAAATCATATTGTTTATTTAATTCATCTTGATGTTTATCTTTATCTAAAGAATAAATAGTTTCTCCTGATTTTTTAATAAATTTATTACGAGTAATGACAGTAGAATTTTTCTTCTGTCTTTCTTTTTTTAATTCTAAGATTTTCTTTTGATTAACTTTATTATTTTCAAGCAAAGAATTTTTTAATTTGTTTATATCTAAAAATTGATTAATTTGTTCTTTATATTTTTCCTTTTTGTTTTCAAGAAGAATAGAGCCATCAAAAATTTCGCAAGCTTGATAAACAAATAAGACTTTCATACGTTGGAATAAAATAGGAAGCAATCTATCTTGTAAGTCTTGAACTCTATTAGCTAATTTTACCTAAAAGAAATCTTCATATCCCATAGAATGAATTACTTCGTTTTGAAGTTTAGAATATAGGTTAATCTCTTCTGGCACTAAAGCACGTTCTTTATATTGGACTAACAATGGATTGTCATTCTTAATTCTTAAATAAAAACATCCATTTGCTTGATAAATATCTGATAAATCTGCATCTATTGGAATTTTACTCATATCAACAAATCCACCTATAAAGGTTTCACGGTTAATGGCTAATTTATTATTGTTTACTTCTTTTAAAAGAGATTCAATAAGATAATTATTATTTTCTGAAACGTGCAAATTGTAATCGTTAACTATATGGTAAGTTCTTGGAGTAATGGTATTATCTGAATCAGATTCCCAATTTTCTTTTATTTCTTTCTTAGGCAATTTTGCAAATTCATATTTAGAATCCTAAAGATTCATTGTATAGTTTTCTAAAACTTCTCCATAAGAAACTTTATCTCTTTGAAATTTCTTAAATTCTTCATTACAAAAACATAATGCTGTAGCTAAATCTGCTTTAGTAATATAACAAATAGCCCCATCAGAGAATTTGTTGTACAGAGCTAAAAAAGCATAAAAGCTATAAATTGTAGCTTCTGAACTCAAATATTTTAACATATTAAAATAATATTCATCTTCTGAATATACCTGAATACCAGTGAAAGCCCCTTTCTAAGTTTTCCATTTAAAACAAAGTTTCCAATATTTTAATTGTTTTTTCTTTTTTGTTGGGCTCTTAAGTTTATCATAGTTCGGCTCTTCAAGAATCTAACACATGGTTTTATAATCAGGAACTGATTTTTTATCAGACAATCCTTCCACAACCTTGTCATAAAGGCTTTTAACATCTTTTTTTCGTGCCATAATTCCTCCCTTCATAATATAATAGTTAAGTTAAGAGAACAGTTAATATAAATGTCAACTACGTTTTGTCTACATTTCATTTTATTAATTCTAAGAAGCGTAAATACAAATAGGCATAATATCTCAGCCTATTTCAATTTCTAATATGATTATATCATATTATTTTTCATTTGTCAAGACCTTTTTATAAAAAACTTTAAAAATATTTAGAAACAAAAGTAACAAATTGGTAACAGAAAATTTCACAAAACCCTTGACTTTCTCCTTCTCTTGTGATATTATAATACTATCCTCTTAAGAGGTTGTTACATTGAGAGCCGTGTGTCAAAGCGCACATATTATTATGTGTGTTAGGTAGGGCACTAAGTATGTGTTCTTCCGAAAATATGAGACAGAAACCTAAGTATATTTAATATTGGTTTCTGTAGTAAAAAGATAGGAGATACAAATGAAAAACCAAACTAACACCACAACTGAATATAGACACTCGAACCTGAACTCAAACAAATATTACAAGCGTTTTCTTCTTAAAGCCGTGAGCATGATTGCTATTCCTATTATGACCGTAAGTATACTCCCTAATTTTGCGCTTGCGGATGATATGAATACGGCGAATACAACGAATGAAAACGTGAACTACAGCAATTTAATCGACACCCAAAACCTGAGCCAGACAGCACAGGACACTGATTCTACTCACACCATCTCCGTTAACCTGAGTACAATCGAAATGGAGAATCCTTATCAAAGCGTAAGCCTGAATGAATCAGATTTAATTCCTGAGCCTACTAATGATGTAACTATTTACAACATTGAAGCGGAAAGCGTTCAGCACAATAACGATTCCAGTGCTGAAATTAAGAATGATTCTCAAATTGAAACTGAGACTAAAACAGAATCTCAGCCTACTTCTACTTACCGCTACGCTAATCTGGTCTCAATTACAAATGACGAGCGATATTTAGCTTACTGCATTATCGCAGGAGAAGTTGGGCCTTGTTCCTATAAAGATAAACTTTATGTGGCGCAATGTCTTTACAATGCTAAAGTAAGATGTAAACTTACTGCTGGCGACCATAAAGGACATTCTCTTTTTGATATTCGTTCTGAATACGGATATGCTGGATATACAGACTTTAATGCTTTTAAACAAGAATGTATTAATAGTGGTGTAACTTACTACGAAGATATTATTAAAGCTGTTAACGAAGTTTTTGACAATTTCAATATGCCTTCAGATGAATTCGTTCTTTATTTTTACAATCCTAAAAAGTGTAAAAGCGGATTCCATGAATCACAAAAGTTTATTGAACAGACTTCTGCTCATAAATATTTTGCTTTAGTCGATGATAAACTTCCCCAGCTATAAAAAATAGAAAAACCTTTTGCGTAAACACTAAGTAAACTCGTGATAGATTTAATTAAAACATAAGCAATAAATTTAATCACAAAATAATAAAATAAAAGTCCACAAAAATATAAAATAAATAAGAAATAAATATTAAAAAAATAAAAACAAATAAACATAATAATATTTATTCTTGTTTATCTTTTGCTTAAGTGTTGCGTAACTACACACAGCTTGAAATGTAACTGATTGTAAACCACAAATCTGACTGAATGTAATTTGTGAAAAGAGGTTGACATAATATGCCAAGAGGTAGACCGAGAAAGAATCCTCTCCCAGTAGAAATAAATGATAACGTAGTGGGAGAAAACCAAAACCCAAATGAGACGGTCACTGTAAACAAGAAATCTCCCCCGGTAAATGTAAATCAAATCTGTATGGCCTGTGGTACAGTAATCTCAGATACGCCCAATAAACTTGACCTTGCAATGTGGCTGGATACTGCCCCCTATAGGTTTAACACAAAGCTAAATGATAAAGGAAGAATTATCCTTTGTCATAAATGTGAAAATCATCTCATTGAAGCTATTGATAAAGAATTGAAGACTATGGGATGCAAACAGAAGTTTGAATCAGAGCCTGAAACTGCCATGGCTGAATATCCTAAATTGAATCCTGATGCCTTTCAAACTTTTATTGAGAAAAACAGAGAATAGAAAGAACAGAAAGATTAACTCCTAAGTATTACGCTTGGGAGTTTCTTTTATTTTTCTCTAATAATATTATTAACCTCTTGACTTCCTAACTATAATCTGGTATACTTATATTATCAAAGGAAGCCAAAACAATTCTTTGAATAACATTGGAGGTTTTAAAATGAACGAAAACGAGAAGCTGAACGAAATGGAACTGGATACTGAGCTCGAAGACACCGAACTTGAGGATACTGAGGACACCGAAACCGAAGATGGAAATACCAAGGTAATGACTCCCATGAAGGCTATTCGTGCAAAGTGTCTGGATTGCTGTGGGGGACAGTATTCCGAGGTAAAGATGTGTCCTTGCACTAATTGTCCTTTGTATGATTTCAGACTGGGTAAGAACCCCAATCGTAAGCCGAGAAACCTGACTGATGAACAGAGAGAAGCTTTGAGAGAACGTGCGAGAAAGGCTCAGGCGGCAAGAAAGAAGAAATAAAAAGGTAAGAGAAGAAGTAAAAGAGAACAACTGAATTATTAACTGATTTTTTCCTTGAGTTATTATTAATCAGGTTTCACAAAAATTTACTGGCAAGAGTATACTGGTAAGCCGGGTGAAACAAAAATGATTAATAATAACTCAAGGATTTTTTATTCGATGGGAGAATTGTTGGCGGTTATCCCTGAAAAAAGTTTATCGGTGAACGTAGGCATTAACGTAGTGGGCGATAGGAGAAAACACCTGTCAAGGGCGGGTGAAAGTGAGCGAATAGCGAACGGGGTCATGAATTAACATGGTATAGTATCCCCTCCGAACCCGGCGGACACAAAAGACCCCTGCACTTATGCAAGGTTGAAAACACTGGCGTTTCGTGTTTTCAAAAAACCGTGATTTGTGCGGCTTTGCCGCGGAGAAAAATATCTCCCCTGTTTGGATGGAAAAATTCCCCCGAATGGAAGGGAAATATTTCCGTGCTAAACTAACCCACCCACCCTACCAATAGAAAAACGAGAGGAACTAAGACTTAATCCCGTCTATGAAACTTAGGCTTATCGGGATTTTTATCTCTGTAAGTATTCATCTCACAGTTCACCTCCTTTCTTGTTTGTTTAACAAGCGTTTTAGATTGTCTGTATAAACATCGACATTCTCTAAGAAAATCGAGCTTATCTCCAATCCGTTTTCGTTTCTTCGGAATTTGTTCTTCTGGTTCTGGAGAATCTTGAGAAGAATCAGGTGGAGAAGTTTCCCTCTCCACCTTAATCCCTTGCAATTCCTGATACCAAGATTCGTTATCTAAATATAGATACTTACCTCGTTTCAGTTTTCGCAATCGTTCAATCTTCTCTTGTTCTTGCTTTTCTTTCTCTTTGTCTTCCTTATCCCACTTCCAACCTTTAATAAAAAGGTCAAGCCAAATAAGAAAAAGACAAAAAGCTACGACTCTAACGGGAGGAATATCCCAAAATAGAAACGTAAGAAAGATATAAATTGCTATACCTATAAAATCACACCCTTTCTAATTTTTATATTACTTCATATATTTCCAGCTATCCTCCTCTCTAATGCGTTCAACGTTTTCAATCAAACTGGCGCTGTAAGCATTATCGTAATCAATGATTGCCAAATTCTGCTCATAATAGATAGAATTAGCAAAGATTTCCTCACCAGTTGTAAGAGTAATTTTAACCATATTTATTCTCCTTTCTTAGCGCATACGGGTTTCTTTTTTAAGGACTGCGAAGTTCATAATGTAACAAAACACAGACTCATCGAAATCCTTTTCAGCCTGAATGGAAACTGAATCAGGGTCTTTCAACTGAGAAAGGACAGCATCCACTTCATCCCATTTGTAAAAATATCGTTCATCTCCTTCACGAAGACGAGAGCGAGTTGTATTGAAATGAGAGATAGCTTCAAGAATCAAAGAATTAGAAACCTCGGTCAGCAATTCGTTATCGGACTCGTGCACCTTTTCCAATTTTTTAGACATAATAAAACTCCTTTCTAAATTAACAAATGTGGAGACGTGGGAAGAGAGGTTTTACCCTCTCCTCCCGTTCGGCTTACTTCACAGATTTTCCTATCAACAGAAGGACAATGAAAACCATATTGAAGCAAAAGAGGTATCCTTCGAACGTCATCCACCAACCACCTCCTTTCATTGCAAGCCTTGAGAATATCATATCACTCCTTTCTTTGAATGTCAAGGCTTACTGGTAATTAACCAGAATTTTCTGATTCTTCTTGGTATCTAAATTTTCCAAAATATTTTTGCTCTCCCTCTTTTCTGGCAGCAATGGCTTCTTCAACTGTATCATAAGTACCAAGCCAATGGTATTTTTTATTAGCCGTTATTTCCGCAAACCAACGCCCACTTTTAGCTTGTCTTACTCCAACAGTAGGAACAAATTTTTTGTTGAGAACATTTTCTCCTTGAGTACAAAGGCGTAAATTCTTTTTTCGATTATCTAATGGATTGTGATATATATGGTCTACAACCTCCCCTTCTTTTGCGTTCATAACTAAACGATGAAGACCTATACTTTTCCCATTTATGTCTCCATAAACATATCCTCCTCCATTTTGAATGTACCAGCATATATCTTTTATTTTGTCGTAATCTTCCAAATCAAAATAAAATTCTATATCGCTATTGTTAATTTTTCCTACTCCATATTCTCCTGATAAATCATATTGATTATATTTCTTTTGAGCTTCTTTTCTTCTTTGAGTAGCATAACATCCACAAGAAATAATCTTATTGCCTGTTAGATGACTTCCTCTTATAGATTTAATATTACCGCATTTGCATTTACAAATCCAGTAACCTCTCCTTTCAGAATCTTCTTTTAATACGGTTAACCAACCAAAGACCTTTCCTTCTAATTCTAATTTTTTAGGCATATTATTTCCTCCTTATAAATTAATGCTGCTTAAAGACAACAGCTTTCATTTTTTTATTAAAGCATTTTTGACACATACCACAGGTAATGTTTTTATCTTTCTGATTGGGGCAAGTCTGATAATGTTCAGGAAATTCAGGATTCAAAGAACTGTCTTTGAAATTTACATAAGCAACACCGAGTCCATAGGGATTAGGTACTTTCCAATTCTTATCCCAAGCAGAATATAGAATGTTTAAATTGTCAGGGAGTTTGCCATCATGGTCATCCAGCCATTTGTTCATCTGTTCATACTTTTTAGTAAAAGACATGAACTTAATATTAGGAAACATTTTTGCGGTTTCAACCATTCCAGTAATAAAGGCATAATCGGGAATTTCACCACAATCCATATATCTAAACAAAGGTAGAGGGCGGTGCTTAATAACAAACCGCACCTGAGTCCAGAAATCTTCCGGGTCATTAGTATACAGGCGCAAATTACGATAATAAGCAGAAAGTACATTACACATCCTTTGAGTACCGTGGAGGCAATAACATTTTCCGCTCTGTTTGCAAGGGGCATCATCCCTACAAGTACAAACAGGGAAAGCCAAATCGTTGCAGCAAGAGCCCGTTTTAGAATTCTTACAAGAAATGTGAACCTCATTGGACTTCATAGATAGATGCTCGATGTACTCCTCACGAGACATAGTGAATTCCTTCTTCTGAGCGTTCTTCTTAGACATAATAGTTACTTCCTTTCAAAAAAATAAATTTAATTTGATAAAACTGTTTCAAGCTTCAATCTTGGGAACAACTTTGTCAAGCATAATCCGAAAAGGACTGACATAACCATGAGCTTTGTGATTACGACCACGAAAATAAACATTCAAAATGTTATATCCCGTATCAGTAAGCTGAACCAGAATGGAAACATACTCAGCGGGCTTTTCATCAAGCACGTCAGCCTTGGGAGCCTTGTACTCGACAATGTATTTACGCTCAATGTTTGCAGGAGGGGCATAAATAGTCAAATGAACATCATAACAATCAAGCTCCTTAAAATAGGTGTAAGACAGATTGATAGACTTGTTGGTAGACATAATTAAATCCTTTCTGCCATCGTAACCTCCGTGGCGGGAATTGATATAAACTTTATATATTATTTAATGAACTTCTCATTACCAGCAAAAGTGATAACGCCCTTGCGAATCACCTGATATTGAGAGAATAGATAGCTTTCAATGGGGCGATTCCACTGCCAGCAATCCTTTTTAGTTTCTCTACCGATGTGAGACTTGTCACCTTCATAAACTGTAGTGAACAATCTTTTGTTTGCATAACTAAATGCAAGAGATTTAAGAATTGCATCTACTCCTTTCACTCCAGCCCACCACGGGATAACGTTTAATACATTGGAACAAATGATTGCAACAACACCTCCCCCATTAATTTTAGAAAGCTGTTCGATTTCAAGCATGAAATCAATCTTGTTCCAATAAGGGTCATACCCAAGATAGTAAAAACCCTGTCTGTTCACGAAATCCTGAATATGGTCGGTATATCGACCACAACCATAATCGAGAACAATTCCCAGTGGATTCAGGCCATTGTGTTCCTTATACCATTGAGACATGAGAGCATCCCAATCAATCTTGTTGTAGACAGCAGGGAGCTTGGAAGAATTGATAGAAGTGTTTTTAGAGGTAATCACCTGAGCGTCAGTTCCCAAAGTAGTCATAATTAAATCTCCTTTTTAAATAATGTTTACATAATACCAACCAGTATAGCGGTCTTCACAACCCTTATCTTCTTTCGGGTCATAATAACCAGTAGTAATTTCAACTGATTGTGAATTATGGATTTGATAGAGTTGATAAAGTAAATCAGCAATGGTATTTGCTCCATCTTGAGTTCGACAAAGAATTTCATCGCCATCAGACCAAACTTCTTCATCGGAATAATCTCTCAGATTATCAGTGAAGATTTTAAACCAGTTTAATTTCACATTGCTTTCCATATTATTCTCCTTTAAACGTCAATGATAATGGTTTCAACAACAACGAGGAAATCTCCTACAATAGTAAAACCGTAGGAAGAATATCTCAAACCGGGAATGGGTTCACAAGGGATAGGGTCATCGTGATACCCAAGTTCAACAAGATATTCAGTTTCCTTTTCGGGATTATGAGATTCGGACACCTCTTTTGCTTCCTCGTATTCATCCTGAGTTTCGAACGCATAAATATGGAGCTGAGTAGCGGAATCTGCGTAATCGTCAAAAGAGTTGAACAGGGTAGAAGTGATGTGTTTCATAATAAATCTCCTTTCAAATTAAACCAAGTTAATAGCTTTTAAATTTTTGGAACCGCAATTAGGACAGTAATACCGTCCATTTTTATTCCCATCTGCAATATATCGAAAAGATTGAGACATTCGCTGTCTGGGACATTCCCATCCACAATCACAAACGATTTTATATTTATACTTTGCCATCATAATCTTCTGATATTCGGGGGTAATTTCGCTTTTTTGAACAGTACGGTTAATATCAAAAGGAGTACGATTAGTAATGTCAATTGCCCTGCTTTTCCAAAGACCTGTATGGCTCCAACCATCCCGACCATTGTATTCAACGCAATGTAGACACTCATGAAGAATTGTAGAGTGGAAGCCAACCGGAGTCGTTGCATTTAAGAATTCTTTACTAAACTCAATAGAGTATTTATAAACTCCGCCGACTCTTCTCCGGGAAGCTCGTCCAACAGTTTTGCTGGAACCCTTCATCCAAGAGACGGGAATTTTCTTAGCGACCATAGATTTATCAAAAGGCCACATTTGGTCAAACCAGACGCAAATTTCATCTACCTCCTTCTGAATATCCTGAATAGTCATGGTTTTGGTATCAGTCCGGGACAAAGAGGGACAAAAATTCTTATAATCGAAAGCAACAATCGCAGAGTAGGTCATAACAAAATCTCCTTTAAATATTTTATTCCCCGTATAGCCGATAGGACAGCTTTGTTGTTTATTCTTCTTTCAAATCTTTGCGAGAAATGGCTTTGAGGACATAATCATCTGTGCAGTCCTCAGACAGTTCGTTTTTCCAAAGATGACAGTTGAGTTTTCCATCTTCTTCCTGACAATGGAATAAATCCTGTTCAGGCTCAACAATGCCATCATGAGAATCACGCTGGAAAGAAACGAACACTTCATTGTACCCTTCTTCGACTCCAGCGTTGATGATAAAACGACCAATAGGGGTATCAACGAAAGCAGAAGTGAAACCGTCAGTCGTGCTCAAACCAATTTTGTTGTACTGTTTCATAATATAAATCTCCTTTAATAAAAATAATTTTCAAAAAGTCTTGACAACATGGATAAGGTATGTTATACTACAGTCAAGAAGTAAGAGTCCTATACCTCTTACGACTCGAATTCAGAGAATAGGCGGCAATAACTCTCTCTGTAGTTATCTTTAAGTATTACACTTAAATCTCAATCATTCCTGCCAGAATGAAAGTAGAAGCATAAAGGAGAGAGTCCTACACCTCTCTCCTGTCAACATTCATTTCAACGTGTTATCTCATAAAGAGACTATTTAGCAATACAGCTACCAAATAAACATTGAAGAAGTAGTTTATCTACTTAATCTAAGTCATGGCTTTCACCACCTTTCTTCCTTAGACAAGGGGAATCTATATAAACAGTTTGTAGGAACTGGGATTTTTAAAGAGCGAGTAAGCTTGTGGACTTACTCGCTCTTTTCTTTTTACCAACCATAGACATTCTTGATACGCTTACCAAGAGAACGGATATATCTGGTAATATCCTTTGCGGTTGCTATGCCTTGATAAATTTTCCAGCAAAGATTATCAAGCTGGTCAGAAGTAGTTTCAGGCTTTACTTCTCGATAAAGCAAGAAGTTTGTACCATCATGATGGCTTTGTCTGGAACGCAAATTGTTATGAGAATCAACCCACCATTCTCCATATTCACAATCAGCATCAAACGAAAGACAAGCTCTGATATTCTTTTCATCCTTGAGCTTGTACCCCATCCTTCTACCGTTCCACAAGCCCAAATCAGCGATGGCAATGATACGTCCCTCAGTGGGGATGTTGAGGTTTAACTGTTCATCGTGGAAGTATTCGTTGTTAATTTCCCACATTTCTTCTTCAAATTTTTCCTTGTCCCAATCGGAATAATCAATTCCATTATAGAAGCAGTTTTCAGTAATTTCATCGACCCAATCATCAAGGTTCAGATTGTAGTTGCTCCAAATGATGTGCTTGTTAGTATTTTTCTTAGACATAAATATACTTCCTTTCTAAAATAAAAATGATATTTTATGTGGACTTAAAATGTTTCTTTGAGCCACTCTCTCCTTAAATAAGGGATATTAGTCACAGGAAGTTCAAATCCTTTGATTGTATTTGCTTTTAACAAATCTTCCTGAAAGATTTTTGACTTAGGGTCACAAAGCAAATCAGAGAAACGGTAAAAATCATGACGCAACATTGGAGTATCATCTGGTATATCAAAAATACCAATCATTCTCTCCGGGTCACGGAACCAAGTAGCTCCCGAAGGTGAACCAATGTTTTTCCATCTTGTATAAATACAAGAAGAATCCCAATAGTCCCAACCAGAGTAACCAAACACTAAAGATTCAACTTGCGTATGATTAATCTCATTGAATTTTTTCAGGAGATAATCATACGCTTCTTTACTACTTCCCGTTAAGGAATACATTCCTGCCCAATTCGGGATATAGGTTTCAATATTGCGGTCTATCATATCGGCAAGCACCTGAGAGTTCTGAAAAGTGTAAAACAACATAATTAATCCTCCAATCCATAAAAACGGTCAACAGCTTTCTGCTCCCGATAACCTTCTTCGAGGGTCTTGAGAGTGTTTGCACATTCCCAAGATTCAAAAATATTCCCGCAGTCTTCGCAATACAGCTCTCCATGAGCGGGAATAAGATGACTTCCACATACGGGGCACAGATAATCTTTGCTATACATATTTATTCTCCTTTCTTAGTGTTTATCCCATTTTCCATGCTTCTTGTAAATACGCTTAGGAATATTTTCATAGTTGGCTTCATACAAAGCCTTGTCTTCATCCATAATAACCATTTCTCTCACATAATAACCTCCTTCTCCATAATGCTTCTTCGCTTCGAGATACACATTAATGGTATCATCAATGTCATCATCGTACCAACCTCCCTCCAAATCCCACAGAACATCTTCCTCGGTATCTCCATCAGGAATACCTAACGCCAAAGTGTAATCGTAATAGCTTTCATCGTTTGCGAGACAGGCCAACAGCCACTCACGATACAGGATAGCTCTCTTCTCAGCAATGGTCTTCTTCTTCATAATTTGTTCCTCCTTAAAATTGTTGGCTTATATTTAAATGGTGATTTTGCGATAATCACCGGGCTTACGAGTGGTTTCCCAATCCTTCCAATCATCACGAGAAGGACAAAGAATATAGAACCAAGTAGTTCCCATCTCAGAGTACAGAGACTTGTCGGGAAGAATACGTTCATCTATATACATGAAATTAGAATTCATGTAGTCATAGAGATACCCCTCAGAAGAGATACAGATGACATTATCATCAGGGGCGTATTCACAATAGTCAATAGGGTAAATATTTTCCTCAAGAACCCAATTAGATTCATACTCCTCAGTTTCAGGATTCCAACGTCCAACAGTTTTGTAACGCTTGCCATTGAAATAAATAGCAACGTCATCGCTAACTTCCAATTCGTCCATCCGATGGCGAATTTGATTAACGATGTTTTCGATGTCCTGCTTGGTGTGAGTATACTTTTTCTTAGCCATAATTATACTTCCTTTCTTAATTAAAGTCAATTGTGAATAGGTACAAATAAAGAGAAACTGGAAATTACTTCCCAGCAATCTCGTCATAATTTTCTCGGACAGAACGAATTCGGCCCTCTTCAATGATGATTCTGCGCTCAATTTCTCTCATAAGAGCGGAACGGAAAAGGTTATAAATATTATAATCATCCCACTTAACGAGCCAACCATCTTTATCTTCGCCCCAACGGGGAGCATAATACTTTTCATCAGGGTTTAAGCAACAAGTATCTGCGACACCTCCTTCTACCGAGCAATTAAGGAAATAACCTTTATCTTTACCAGCGGAGCTATAAGAAATCCACATTCGGCAACGCTTACCAGTATCATCTCTATGAAAAGAAATATTCAGGAAAGTATTAATCGTGCCCCTCACATTGAAACTTGCAGCCGTCTCACCCAACCCAAGAAGCTGATTGCAGATTTCAGCCCATTTAGCAGCGCCGATGGCTTTGATACGAGGAAGATAGAATTCCTCTGTACGCTCACGAGCAGCTTTAGTATCGTTCATCTTTTTAATGAGCTCCATCATTTCGGTGTCCTCGCTTTCATTGCAAGAAACGGTGACGGTCATGTTCTCATAAGTCTTAGTAGTCATATTCTACTCCTTTTCTCCCCGTATAGCCGATAGGACAGCTTTATTGTTTTAGTTACGAATGGATTGATTATGTTCAATCAGTCACGAGGACTGACACGAACCTTGAGTTCAGCTTTCTTTGCGTACTCACAAATAGCAGCAAATTCATCTTTAGAGATAGAACGATTGGATGCTCCACGAGCCTGAACAATTGCCTTATCACAAATCTCAATGGTAACAAGAGACTTAGCAGGAGTTTTCTGATAACGCAGGAAGATAATCTTAGAAGAACCGTTCAGGATACGGCTGATGTAAGAACTTACACAATGATTAAGAGTATAACCTTCCTGTTTAACATCCTCAGCACAAGAGGGATTGGTAATAATATAATTACCATCTTTGGTCTTGTAATTCTTAAAATCTTCATAGCTCTTCTTAAAGAGTTCTTCCTGTTCTTCAGTCAACTTAATCTTATAGTTACGAGCGAGGATGTCATGAGTTTGCTTAAGATAGCTGCTATAAAGAGTGGGCTTAATATCCATGGTTTCACACATGGACAAATAATCCTTAAGTTCCTTAATGAAATCAGAAAGACTCTGGAAGCCCTGATTGCAACTTTCTTCGCAGACGTAATCCATGAACTTGCCAAAGCTGTAATACTTATAAAAGTTTACAGCAGAGCAACCCCAAATCTGTCTCATATAACCGTCTAAACAGATATAAATGGGATTTTCACCATTCATGTTTACCTGATTGAAACGACATTCTTCTTCCCAATAGCGGGATTTTTCCAGAATATCAACCCATTCAGAATTAGTGTAATGGAAATAATCTTCCAACTTCAATTCCTTGTTGTATGTTGTTTTAAGATTATACTTGATTTTACTTTTGATTTTAATAAAATCACTCAAATATCCCTTTTCGACAATGGAATCATATTCAGCCTTGGGCAGTTCCAAAATCTTATAGATGGGTTCAGCCTTATCGACTTTCATATCCAAAAGCTGCTTCATACAATCTTCGGGAGCGGTTCTCAAAATGATTTCAGTAGATTTGTTATTTTCAAGTTTGCCACAAAAATCTCTAAAGGTGATAGGAGTTTTGAAATCAGGCAAGTCGTACATTTTCTGAATGAATTCAGTGGCACTTTGAGTCAAATCGTATCTTGGAATATGAACTCCATTATCAGATACGATAGGAGCGCTGTAGTCCATGATAGGAGCTACATATTCGTACAACATTTTGAAAGAACATCTGCTGTTATTGGTACTAATTTTATAGCTATACTTACGAATGATTGCAGAACCAAGAGGGAAGCAATAGCCAACAAGAATAGTAAATTCACCCGCCTTTCTACCAACTGTTATAAAGTGAGTAATACCATCAATAGAATTTTCGTCAACGGGAGCACCACTAAGAATATCAAAACGACAATCCTGAGCACGTCCACGCTCAGGCTCATAAGAGAGAATAAATGTACCCTCAATAGGAGTAAACTTGTCATTGTAACGCAGAGTATACAGACGAGAAAGTTCCTCTTTTTTCATGTCAATCTGTTCATTCAAGGATTTAATCTCCTTGTTAACTTTATTCATCTTTTCATCAGCAACATAAGAACCGAAGAAATCCTCATAATTGTGGTCGGCAGTCTTGTAGAACTCGGCAATGTAATTAGTAGACATAATTCAAATCTCCTTTAATGTTTTATAGATATTGTGTTGATAGGGACTTTATATAAAGGGGAGGTTTCCCTCCCCGAATATTAGATAAGCTCACCAGTGTAGTTGTAAAGCTTACCATCAACCTTTTCACGAAGCTCATGGAATTCACGAGACTTCAGAACGCCGAGGATTTTCTCTTTGTGTTCAGGCTGGTTACGATAATAATCACCATTGTAACTCCAATGACGCTTATAGATTTGCATAGAATCCTTTTCCTTAAGCGCTTTGACAGGAGTATAAAGGGAAACGGTAACATCTTCTCCCTTATTGTTTTTGTAAGTAAGCTTGATATAAATCTCAGTATTCGGGCTATAAGAGGGAACATAAGACTCAAACTTGTAATCTTTCAAATAAGGATAATCACGAAGGAGGGCTTCCTTATAGACTTTGGCAAGATTACCCACATTCTGATATTTATAAGGGACACGATAACCAACAGCAGGAAGATAAACAGTGCGATGGAAATCGGTATTACCCTGATATTCCTCAAAGCTATGGCAACGGTCAATGCACTCACGTTCATAATTCTTCTCCCAATAACCATCAGGAATGACACGTTCTTGAGGGATATAGTGGATAGCACAAATATCTCCAATAGAGAGATTTTCCAACACCCATTCAAGAGTAGATTTAGAGAAATACTCCTCCCAAAGGTTCCATTCCCGAATATAACGACCAGCTTCCTCCCAAGTGACACCCTTTTCATTGGTACGAACAGGGGACTCATAGGCATCAACGATAAGGTTACGAGAATTAACAGACTTACGCATAATAAATACTTCCTTTCTTAAATACAAATATGTTTGATAGGTGGACAATTAAATGGATAAAATGTGAGTTTTATTAGCGGTCTTTTTTCACACTAAGCTCCTTTCAAACATCTATAGTGAAATTAGCTACGCAGAACCCATATTCTTCTTCGAGCCTTTCACAAATAGAATCTGCCATGTCTCTTAAAAAACTGGTGCAAAGGTCATCATACTCAAGGTCAACCTCTTTAGGAAGCTCCTCGACAGGGACATCATCACCAATATCCCACTCAATATTAGTAACATGAACAATCATCTTTAATCTCCTTTCTTAAATGAGAGGGAGAGATATTTCACTCTCCCTTATTGGTATTTACTGAACAGGCTTGCCCAGCCATTCAATGTTATCCAAACAGATATTGTAACAACCAGTATCGTTCTTGTTTGTGAAGAAACTCTCAGGGACATACCCAGTGGTACGAAGATACTCCTTGGTTACAGGAGTGGAATCAATATAATACTGAACTTTGGGCTTATTGGGAGTATCATACACACGAAGATACTCCTTGTACTGTCCAGCCTTATTGGTGTGGCAGATGATTCTGCAAGAATCGTCCTTCCACTGACCCCAAGGAAGCTTGGTAACATCCTCCATCTTCACTCCCTTAGCTTCAGCACGAGCGATTGCTTTCTTGGTGTTCTTGTAACTAATACCAACTCGGTAGGTTCCAATAACACGCTTAAGAACGTGGACACCAGCCTTTCGACCAGCGGCACTCAGGGTAACATCAGATACATATGCCATTTTGAAGAAAGTACCCGGCTTCAGAGTTGCGACCTTGATGTTAGCATAAACGTTATTCATAATGTTTCCTTTCTGCCCGTAAACCCGATAGCTCAGGTTAATAAATTAGATTATGATAAATGGGATTATATTATTGGGGAATCAGATTTCAACCTCAATGATTTTACCATCCCAGTTGTTAGAACCAAACATCTCACACCAAGCGTCCGTGTAATTGTAATCATTTTCATCATCAATGATTTCTTCCTGAACAAATTCCTCAAGAATTTCTTCCAATTCATCTATGTTTTCAACTTCAACATCCCAGTTATCGGTATCAATGTAGCGACAAAACTCACACCATTTTTTGAACAGATAGATTTTTGCTTCATCGAAATCATCGAAAAACTTGGGAGTACCAATGTCACGCTCACAGCAGTCGATGTACATATACTTCTTCATAATCTTTACTTCCTTTCTTAAATTACGAATATTGTTATTAGCACTCAGTCTTTTCAATGGTCATATCGAAATGTTCCTGACCACGCTCTTCAGCTTCATCAATCTTTTCATTGATGTATTGAAGAAATTCTTCACGAGTCTCGCAGAAAATTGCAGTACCGTCCTCTTCACCAAGGCAGAAGCTCAAAATTTTGTTAGTCATAATGTTTTACTTCCTTTCTTAATTTACAAATGTTATTTAGTCTTCATTGCAGAGTTTTGTGAGAAGTTTCAGAACCATTTCATTCTGGTCTTCAACACTATCAAAGTACACCTTAACCTCTTGGAAGGTCTTGTCGTTTGTGACTTTGATAGCCCCTCTACTGGAATTCAAGCACTCAATAGTAATCATTTTCTCACCTCCTTAATTGTTATTAGCCCAAACAACCAGAATTTCATCGTCTTCCAAGGTTGCTGTTCCCTTGCTATCCATTGTAAGCATATAAGGGACATCTGGATATTCAGTTTCATATTCACTTACCCATGTATAAAACTGATTATCTTTCAAATTAACAGTTGCAAAAGTGACTACATCATCCTTATCTTCAACCTTTTCTGCATATACAAAGTATACATTAGGTTCAACCTCTGTTTCTGGAGTCGTTACAGACGGCTCCATTCCCGTGAAAACAAGAACCATAACCATGAACGCTAAAGCCCAAATGATAGAGAAAGTCCAAAGGAATTTGGGATTATCGTACTCACAATAGAGCATTCCAGCCATTAAAACTGCAAAGATAACAACAAGAATAATCATAGTAGACATAACTTTTACTTCCTTTCTTAATTAATTGGCTACGCCAAACATACCATGAAAACAACCGCTTGTCAATAGATTAATAAAAATCTTTCACCTTCTTTCTCTTGTCCTTATACTTGCGGTTGTTTTCATACCTGAATTTACCATGACGCTTGGCTACGGCATGACGGGTTTGAGCTTGAATGATTTCCATGGTTGCCAGACAACTCAAATCTTCAATCTGTTTTTTCATATTAACCTCCTTATGCAATTACAAATTCGTTGAGTTTATAACTACTATGGTCAAGATTATCATCGCTTCCAGAATACCCTTGACCAAGGTTGAACAAGATTCTGAGAGAACAGCGAACTTGAACATCTTTAAGCCAATCAATTACAAACTGAATAGCTTCAGGGTTGTTACCTAACCATCTGTTGTGATTGCCATGAATCTGAACGATACGAGAATCACCAACTTCAATAGTATAAAAACTTTTATCTGGGTCAGAAACTTTTCTCAAGAAAAGAATCGTTTTGTATCCAGAAGCCACGGATTCAAGATAACTACCAACACAATGACTAAGGCTTGCTCCTTCATTAATTATATCCTTTGGTTCACGAGGAACAATGATTTCAAATTCATCTCCAATCTTTTCGTATTTTTCAATTCTCTTTTTATTGAATTTATCCCACCTTCCATCCTTTTTTAGATTGTTATACCTTTGTGCGTTTGCGATGTCCGTATATTGGTCGTGCATCCATTGAAGCTCTCTGAGAGTTTTAGCCTCAAATGGATTCATATTGGGAAGAATCTCGCGGACACGGTCACACATAGTACTAACCGTATCTCTAAACATTCTGACAACATCAACATCAGGGTTTTTGTCTTGAAGATTGATTAGATTTTTAATGTTCTTTCTATTTTGGTCTGTGGGAGTGAATCCTTTCATGTTCCATCTGAAATAATCAGGAACACCAAGATAATTTTCTCTTAAAGCAAGTCCACTCCAATTTCCTGCCATAGAAGCAAATTTAAAAATCTTCCGGGACTTTTTTTCATCCCAATGAATTACATCATCACCTCCAATCTGTTTGATAAATTTAATGCTGGGCAATGTATTTTTGTATGGGTCTCTAAACTGCTCAAGTATTTTAAGTTGAATCTTATTCACTCCTAAATTTTCATACAAGGTTCCTGTCTTTTTAGGAGTGGTCTCAAATTTATCTCTCAACAAAGTTGTTGGAGACCAAATCATTTTGGACATAAGATATTTATATCCAGCTTTTCCAAGTTTCTCAACTATTGGATATTTCAAAGTATAAATAAGATTTATAATGAAATTATCTTTGTTTAAAAACTCATTGTTAAGTAAAATATCAACGCATCTGTCGATACGCTTAATCTTTCTTAACTCATTGAAGTTAACAATATATTCAGCCGAACATGATTGATAGCAGTTATTAGCTGCACACGGAAACCATTTATCGTTGCTTTTCTTTAAGATGAATTCCTCCTTTTCATTGAAGAAGAATCTATACTTCTCCGTGTATAATAATTTTTGAGGGAGATATTCACAACTGGTATAATATCTGATTAATACTCCGTCTTTATATGGGACACAAACAACACCACTATCGTTAATTTTAAAGAGACTAAACAGGTATTCATTAGAGAAATCAACCAATCCCTCAGATTCCATAAGAGCTTTCTTCACGCTGTTTTCTTTTACAGGACGTTCTGCAACTTTCTCGTACCAATAACCTACTCTATAAGGAATCCAAAAAATTTCTTCTTTTATCCATTCTTCAGTTGCCTTAAATCCGAAGAAAGCTAAAGCTTGTTCGTCAAAATATCTGTTATGAATATTTTGCCGTAAGTCTGACTGTAACCAATGACGAAGGATTTTATTGTAAAACTTTCCATCCTTTTGGAGATAAGAAAAGCCTTTGATGGCCTCGCCGTTTCTGAACAGGAAATATCTTTCATTGTTAATGTCAGTATATTTCCATGTTCTTCTTTCTCCATCTTTGGCCCTGTTGCCTTTCATTACAACAGACGCAATTTCAAGTGCATCAATTTCTTTATGATACTTACCATAATACGAAAAGATTTCTTTCTTGGCAGAGGTAACAGAAATTTTCTTGTTAGTTTTGTATGGGATTCTCATATCCTCACAATTATCAAAAAGATAGTCGTGCTTATAATTAACAGGAGCACGTTCAAGGAATTCAATCTTTCCCGTTTTAGGATAATAAAACACAGGACTCTTTTCAACTATTTTTCCGCCCCATTCAGTACGGAAAGATTTGGTTTTATCCCATTTGATAATAACAACAGGGGTGAAATTAGAATCAGGAGTTGCGGGAAGAGACTTGATGTACTTGATAGCTTTTTCGAAATTAATAGTGGTAGACATAATACTGAACTCCTTTCAATTTAAAACAGACTTAAGTGTTAGAAATGGGCTGATAAACATAGGAAACAACTTCCCATGTCTTACTGTTCTGGATGACATGAATCATCTCAGGACGCATAATCCTGAGTTCTTTAATCATTGTCTTAGCCTTGGCGAGAGAAGAACAAGGGAACCGAGAGTATTCCACATAATCTTCACAAGACTTACGAGTTTTCTGAGTGTTCATAACTGTACCTCCAATAAAAATATTTTACAAAAGTATTGACAAATGTATTTTGATGTGATATATTATAATCAAGTCAGGAAAAGAAAATCCGTGTTCTCTTCCTGAGCTCGAAATTAACGTGGTGTGTTAATTACGATTCTTGATTACGAAAACAACAATAATGTTGAATTCATAGCTGACAAATATGATTTTCTACATATTAGATACCCCTTTCATTTAAAGATGAAGACCGCAAAATGCAGTATCTATATAAACAGCTCACGGAAGCTGGAATTTTTGAAAGTTCTATTAGATACATGAAGAACTAAAGAGAAGTAAATACCGTGTACTTCTCTTTAGCACTTAACTAATACGGCAAATATTAGTTACGATTTTTAATCATGCGTACAACAAGAATGTTATACTTATAATCAATGGCGATTATTTTCTACATAATGTAGTCCTCCTTTCATAAGGAATCAAAACCAAATTAATGGTATCTATGTAAACAGCTCACGGAAGCTGGAACTTTCAAATTTAAAGAAAAGGGTAGGAGCTTGTGGACTCCTACCCTTTATCTTATTGTTTATTTTTCTTTTTCGGTTTGGATGATTTCTTTTGTTTCAGGACTCCAATGAAGTCTTACTTTAGAATCGTTAACGGGCTTGGTGAATTTACGCCATCTTTTGTGAGCCTCATATTCATCTGTCAAAAATAAAATCCCTCTTTTTAAGCCATCATAAACAAGAGCAATTATTTCTTCTATCACAACAACAGTAAATATTGTGGCAATGAGTTTATCTGGAACAACATCGCTCCAATCCAAGAGCTTAAAAATAGCTAAAATAAGGATAACTTTGTAAACAAAAACAAAATAGCCAAAGATGGATTCGTTGTTTTTCATTTCTTATACTTCCTTTCATTTTAAAAACGGAGAGGGTGTGTTTCAACCCTCTCCTGTTTATTGTTTAATTGACCTTTGAGATAACTGAAAGAGGAGAATTACTCCTCGTCTTCATCTTCGTCTTCCATCTCTTCCAGTTTATGAAGCTTGGCCTGAGCACGAAGCTTGAGAATTTCCCGAATGGCTTCCTTGGGAGTGTTATCTCCAATGTCAGAAGCGGATGCCAGTTCCTTGCCAGCCATATCATAAATTTTCTTGGACTGGTAGCTGATAACGCAATCCTTGTCTTCGATTCTCACCTGTTCATCGGGGATGATGTGATTCTCGTTCATGTCAGCCTCAAACTTAACCTGAGACATAACCTCACGAATAAGGTCATATCCCTTCTTGTTGCTGTTATCCACAATCTTTTGGATGCAGCGGATACCAGCTTCACGGTCTGCCTCAGAGACAGAACCCATGTAGCCACAGGGGATTCCGTCAATAGAGAGATACTCCATGTTGGAGTTGCTGCCCTTGAGCATCTGGACACGGTTCAGGGTAGCGTTCTTCTTGTTGTTGATGTTAGCCATAGTAGGCTCCTTTCCGTTTTAACGTCTTGAACGTGACGTAAATTATTGAACCTTAAAGGCTCATTGGAGTACAGGATATAAATCCTGTACTCTATCAACCTTTAGAGTTTATCAATCAGGTCTTTTGCCTGATTTTTGAGTGCTACCAAGATACCAATCTCGGTGCAACAATGACTGACATCTGCGTTTGCATCGTGAGCCATAGCTTCTTTTATCTTTTCAGTTTCAGAATCAATGGCCTTCTGAAGTAGGTATTCAGTTCTGCGCTGAAGATACATCTTTTCGTCCATATTAGTTCTCCTCCTCTTCCTGAACATCGGTGGCTTCAAAATCATCAGACCAAGAAATATCTTCTTTGCCATAACCTTCAACTTTGGCAAAAGCATCCAATTCAGATTTAGCTTCAACCTCAACAAAGCCATAATGGACAAAGATAACAGTGAACTTTTTCATGATTATAACATCCTTTCTTTAATACGTCAAGAGTTTAATAATATTATTTATAAATATTTACAAAACACTTGACAAGCTCAAACTTATCTGGTACAATACAATCACCAAGAGAAGTTGACCTGTAATCCTCTCTTGATGATTGTACGAGTATCATTTACTCTCGCAACTATGGGTTAATTACGATTATAAATAACACGCACAGCAAAGACCTACTTTGCCATGTCAATGAAAAGATATTTTTTCATCAATTTACTCCTTTCTATGCGTAGTTATATGAACAGCCTTTACAGGAGACTGGAATTTTTGAGAGAGAACCGTTGGGGACTTACTTCGGTTCTCTCTTGCTTTATCACCAAGCAAAACTGAGAGCACAAGAACCAACCAAATCAGAATAGTGGTCTCCAGTGCCATGATAGACAGCATAATCAAAGAATTCATTGGAACTCTTAAAAGAGCTCAAACCAACAATGATTGCATCTTTCTTTTCATCGTCGGAAACGCAAGTAGGATAGATTTTGATTAAGCCGCCCAACATACGCTGAGTATAACTCATTTTGTCTTCTTCCCAGTGTAAGTCTTTGATAATCTGAAATACAAACCGAAGACCGTCCTCACCGTGTCTACGCACAATGCGATAAAGCTCTTCAATAGCATTGATGTTCTTGTATCTATTGATATAGGTCTCAGAATGATTGGTCTTAATCGTAAGACCAAATTCCTTTGTTACTTTATCAATAGCCAAAGCTTCAGGATAACGAGCACAAAGTTCAGCTTTGTATCTCTCGTATCCACGAATGTTTGTTTTCCCAAGATTCTGAGAGGCAAACAAACTTGCTTCCTGTTGCTGAGACAGATTGATAAAGGTCTTGCAAGTCATAGATTTAACATTGTATCCACGACTACGCATAAACAAAAGAGCACTTAAAGTGTGAGCCCCATCCATAAGATAGATATGCCAAACACCATCTACTTTACGGATGGATGCTGCCTTAACCTCAACTCTGTTCAAATCAAAGGCGTTAGTGATTTTTGCGATTTCGCAATTCTTGGGTTCACGCTGATAGGCCATATCAACTTCCAGCAAATCCAGAGGAATTTCTCGAATGGCCCAGTTCTTATTTTCACCTCCTTTCTCAAGCTCACGCTCAACAGTGTTCCGAATATTCAGAACAGCCTGAGAAGCCTTGTTAGTGACTTTCTTGGGACGAAGGCAATCAAAGATGATTTCGTCAATGGTTTCGACCTTGGTGTTCTCGATGTTGTTGTTAATAGTAGACATATTAGCCTCTTTCTCCCGCTGTGCGGGTATTAAAATATTGGAGCTCTGAGAACTCCATGATGCCCAAGGGATGTTTCCATCCCTTGAGCACGAGCAACCCTCAGAGAGTTATGCTTTCTGAATTACATCAAAATCAAAAGGAGCGAAAAATTCAAGAAGGCTATTAACCTCTTCTGTATTAAGAACTGTTTCAAGGTTTCCACAGTTCAAATGAAAACCAAACTTGTCGTTCTTACGGAAAAAGAGATAGTAACTATCATCATATGCCACAAGGCACATGGCATGGAAGATGTGTCCATAATCCACCTCTCCCTTAATAAGACCGTTGTCTTCAAGAAAATTAGCGATGAATGGGGCGTTAGTTTCAATCTGTCTCATATTGATAGGATTCTTCATGGAAGAATGGTTAACACTCTTATCTTCCACTTTCGGAATGTCGCACCGAACAGGCATGGACACAAACCGTCCCTTATTGTCACGAGGCTGTTTGGTGACAATCTTCTCAACGGGAGTAATAGAATTTTCGCTACGAGTAATATTGATAGACATAATGTTTTCCTTTCTGGCTTAAAAGCCTACAAAAATATTTATCCAAATTTATCAAAAACTCTTGACAAACTTGAACCTGTGTGTTATCATATAATCAAAGAGAAGCCCTACAACTTCTCAATGATGTATGAGTTATCGCTTACAAGGCTTAGTTACGATTGTAAATGATTCTTACAACCTATTGAGCCCTGAATATATTCGCAAAATCGTGAATGTATTCAGGGCTCTAACAATGTTTAATTAAAACTTGTTAATATTAACCTCGTAAGGTCTGGCTAATTTCCAATTGTAAGAATTGACAAGCCATTTTGGTTTCCGCTCGTCTTCATTGAGACGTTTGCAAAGAAGCCTTGCGAAATCAACAGTTTTGAACTGCTGTTGCTCAACTCCTTTGAGCTTTACGGTAATTGCTTTACCGTATTTATTGACAACCTTGTAGTACATTTATTTCACCTCCTTCTTCAGAGGTGCTCTCCACACCTCTGTTTTGTGGCCCTTGCCGTCAAAGTGCCTGAACGCACCATAACTGGAAATGGTGCAATCTTGATATTCAGGTTTGGAGCGAACTCCATCCCGAATCTGTTGGACTGCTAACTCGTGAGCCTGAAATACAGGACATGATTCACAGGGCCCGGCAAAACGACCTTTGCACACATTAGTGCAAAAGCCACTGAAAACCTGATTGGCGTATTTTAAGCTCCAAGCATTTCCTAATTTCTCAATCGTGCGCTCCACGGGCACTGCCAACTTCATGGTGTTTACTTTTTTCATAATTCTGATACCTCCAAATAAATTTTTACAAAAGTCTTGACAACAACAAAAACATATGCTATACTGCAACCAGAACTAAAAGAGTCCTATACCTCCTTTAGCTCTGGAACCTTTTAATTCAGTGGTTTAAGTTAGAGAATTAAAAGATTGCCGAGTATGATTGCATATGCAACCACACCCAACTTGTAATTTACGAAATATACCTACTTCATAAATCACTCCTTTCATGTAGTGAACAATGTGCTTGTAATATAGGTTACAAACCCATTAAAATTAGAGAACCTATCTGGTGGATAAGTGCTCTATCAAAGGCAGGGACCATTAAGTTGATTCCTGCCTTTTAACAGCGCTTATTTGAAACTGAACGTCTCTCTGATAACTACCAGATACCGTTCGTCCAGTTCCACTCTTGCAGAACTGGTAAGTCCTCTCAGTTTCTTATACTGAAAGGCTATGTTCGCCAAGGCTTTCTTTGTCGGATTTGGAGAGGTCTTGGCTACCTCAGTAAACAATTTAACATTGCCTACTATGTCTCCAAATCTCTTTACTGGGCCTTCGTATTTAAAGACCAATAAATACTTGCCTATTTAATTCACCTCCTTCATTGGTATCTCAACAAAAGTGAGATAACTTACTACCTCTTGTGGTGACATATCACTCGTTATTATCGAGTGAATAATATTTTCAAAACGGATTTCAGAAACCCGTTTTGCTATTGTGGTTAACAATTCAGTTATTTCTTGACGAGTACGCCAAGTAATAAAACCGAGTTCCATCAGCAATTCTCTTTTGCTTCTAACCATCTGTTTGTAAACTCTCATAATCATTCTCCTTTCTAAAGAACAAAAAACTTTCTATAACTACTTGACAAATAACATCAAGTGTGTTATAGTTTAAAAGAAAGATATAGTTGACCAATTCTATATCTTTCTTTGCCAATGGAATTATTTATCCAAGTTTAACTTGGAAATGTCAATTCGGAAGAATTCAATCAGCTAATTAACACTTAAATGTGTCATGAACCAATTAAATTCGGCTTCTGAAGTAATAGACTACTTCAAGATTGCCCGAATTAACATCTTATTGTTGATGGTATTCTCCATGAATTCCTCCTTTCTTGTAACTCGCTAACGGCACATTAGCTTGTTATTAGTAATCCTGATTGGTCATTTCTGGATACGAGAAATAGCTACTCTAACTAACTATCTCTCAAATCTATGTAAACATTGGTTGAAGAAGGATACAACCAATGGAATCTTTAAGAAAAGAGAAAGAGCCTGACCCTTTCTCTTCTGAACTAACATTTGATTTACTTCGTTATTAGTTCAAACGGTGGATAACGAAGGTTGCTACGAGACAAAGCTCGTAGTCAACAAACAGTATTTTCTTCATTATTTATTGACCTCCTGAAGATTATACAAAATACAACTTAATACAGGTTAAGTTGTATTAGACCTCCTTCTACGAACGGGTAGTTGGAGGTCTTCTTAGATAAGGCCATTTGTTTATACTCGCTGACCCTTCAGGACGAGTTGAAGGTTTACTTGTAATTTAATACAACAGGCATACAAAGGTCACGGATGACCTTAAAAGCCTTTTCTCCGGTGTACACTTTGTCGTGGTAAGTATTACCTTCGTATCTTCGGACAGTTACCTCATACTGTCCATCAGATTCATAAGTGTATAAATTGGCTCCATCAAAAAGCCAATCGAGGCTCTTGATGATACCCCTAATCTTTGCCGTCATCATTCCGTTCCCTTCTGCCTTGTAGTAATCATACAAGGCGATAAGGAAGTAGGGGTTGCAATCCCAGTATCTAAACACCTTACTGTTCTCGACTTCCATGCGGAGTTCATAGAACTCCTCATAACCAGCGGGTGTCAGGGAGAGATTGCCCACGGTAATGGTGGTGTTGTTCATGGTCTTCATAGTCTTTTCCTCCAAAAGTTATTTGTCGCCAGATTCTTCGACCTCTTAGCGACTTCGAGGCCATCCACTCAACCTTTTCTCATGACAGGCTTGTGACTGTCCAATGGCAGTTTTAAATGACCAATACGAGAGAATGAGTAGTTTAACGTCTTGCTCAGGACGGGGTGCTCAATTAGCGTAGAGCACCCATTCGTCTCCTTTCTGGTCAATGATATGGACGGCTTTATCACCGCCCTCATTGGTGCCTATTACTACCTCTTGGGTGGAGGAGAACCATTCCTCCATCTCCTCGTTGGTGGGGAGGGTGTGCTTGGCAGATGCTTTGCCATCTTCATAGCCTTGGCTATAGGCGCTTTGGACGTCAGAAGCTGTCAGGTCATGCTGGCTATGGTAAATCAATACCATGGTCAGAACACAACTAAGAGCGATAACCAACATCAAAAGAATCCAATTGATGTTCAGATGGCGATTTTTGTGCTCAATTTTTCCAATGAGCACAAAAGCGATGGAAGCGAGAACGATTGCGAAGATGATGGAAGCAACGATGTAAGAAACGGTCATAACCGATTCTCCTTTCTGGTTTTAACGACTTTTCCTTGTCAATAATAATTATAATTAAAGCTGATTGATGATTACTCACCAACCAGCTTAATTATTTATATATAAACACTTAAATTACATTTAGATTGTTTACTTTTATTTTATTTTATATTACATGAGATTCTTTCCGACCGAGGCGCAAAAAATCTAAAAAAAATATTTCTAAAAAATTAAAAAAATTTTTTTCAAAAAAATAAAAAAAATTAAAAAATTTTCCTATCCCAATTTCACACATCTCCATTCCATCCCCCACCAACCCACTCTCTCCCAATTCTCTCTAATCCCAATTCAACACCTTTCTCCACTCACACTCCTCCCAGTGTAATCTTATACCCAATCTCACTCTTATTTTTCATTAACATTATCATTAAAACTTTTTAAAATTTTTCCACCAAAAAGTTATAAAAAAAGGAAGCCATTAAATTAACGACTTCCTTTTCTATTTGCTTTTTCTATTATTCTCTTATAATTACTTTTTCATCTTTATCATCTTTATTCTTCAATCCAGTATATCCGAGCCATTCGACATAATATTCAGAACCCATACCCATTAAAAGTAAATTTAACAATTTAATAATTTCCTTGTTAGTTAGCTTTGTTAACTCAATAGATTCTCCTTCTAACCACTGACCAACTTTAACAGGGTCTAAAAATGACCCACCGTAAATATCTTGAAAACTTCTATTATAAACAATTTTGCTATAAAGCAATTTATAAATTTTATCGAAAGATTCTGCTTTTCTTTTACTTTCTTCCGTAAGATTCTTGTTTTCTTTATTTTCTTTACTAATTGTCTCGTTACATTTCTCTAAAACATCATTTTTCTCTTCAAGAAAAATAATATACTCTTTAAGTCTCTCGTTTTCTTCTTTTGTTTCCATATTTTCTCTTGACTTACTATGATACCAATTAGTATCCAGCAATTCCAATTTTCCAAACTTATTAATTCCATAAGTAGCAAAAAATTTATTGCCTTTACCACCACGATAAGTTATAAGATTGTGAAAAGTTTTAAACTTATCAGGATATTCTTCCTGTAAATCATCAAGACTTGGAATTGGATTGAACGTAGAATCAATGTCAGAAGAAGTATGTGTACTTGAATAATATCCATTATGTTCAGGATATTTAGGACAATCGAAATCGTCCTTTATTTTACCATAGTTAAATCTTTCACCGTAATCCATTTAATATAAAAACCTTTCCATTAAATTTTTCAAATTAGCCTAACATTTCATCAGGATGTTCCAAAATACAAATAGCATCATCAATGCAGTTAATCTGTTCATTCAAGAGACTGAGAAGATGTTCATTCCAATAAAAAGTGTACTGTTCATCACTACCATCATAATAAGTATAAGCACTAATAGTATAATTGGGACAAGTGGGTTTGCTAAAAATACTATAATCAATATTAATAGTGGATTGACAATGCTCGATTCTTCTTGTAATTAAAATATTCCAATGGTAAAATCCTCTACTATCAAAATCAGGAGAATCAATAGTGTATTCAAATCCATAATCCTTCCATTTATCCTGAATACGCTTAACGGCTTTAATAGCTATAATAACCTTTTTAGAAGTTTTAACGGTATTAGTATCCTTAGTAGTATCAATAACAATATTATAAGCCATTTTATATTAACCTTTCTTTAATTAATTAAATTAATATTCTCTATCTTCCCAATATTGTTTACAAGATTCTTTTAAATCTTCTGTCCATTTATCAAGAGCGTCTTTTTTCCATTGAGGTAACTTCTCATAATTCTTTTTAGCCAATTCAATACGTTCTTTCTCTTCTCGCTTTTGTTTTTCATAATTAGCTTGACATTTAATCACAAGTTCATTTTTCTCTTTAAGTAAAGCGTTATATTTATCAAGAAGGCCATCGTATTTAGCAAGAATTTCTTTTGTTCTTTCTGGTTTATATTCAAAATTTTTTAATCCATGTGCAACATCTTCTGAATCTGTAGCAGTAGTACAAACAGGTTGATACTCTTCAATATGATATTCAAAGAAATCTTGAGCTTTCTTTTTAAAATCCTCAAGAGTTCCGTTGTTTAAAATAGTATAGTCATAATTAATATATTGTTCTACATTATCATCTGCATGATTACCTTTTTTCGTAGTATTGGGTCTTTTTATTAAGATGGATTTACAAGAAATTCCTTTGTTCTGACAATAATTTTTAATCCAAACAATATCTTTTTCTTCTCTTGCATGGATAAAAAAGATTGATTTATTATAACAATGATAAAATTTAGTTACATAATATGAACTAAAACAATTTTTAATATGATTATAGGTTGCGTTATTCCAATAATCAAGCATATCTTTTAAATTACAAAGGAAACGTCTATCACTTGGAAGTTTGCTTCCATCCCAACCCATTGTTGTAGCCCATTGTTTAGCAGGAGTAGAAGTATAAATACTTTCAACATGATAGAACCTATCTTTTTCAGTAGCTAACTGTTCAATATAATTACAAAAAGTGTCTTTACCAGAACCACCGGAACCGTTAATAATAAATACTTTTAAATCATTGTTATTTTCCAAAGGGTTTTCTTTGTTTTCTTTATTATTTTTTGCAAAATCCGCAGACAAAATTTTTAAATCATCATTCATAATGGAAATACCCAGTCTTTCGTTAAATGTTTAAGAAAATCTCGTTTTATTACGTCAGAAATAAAAAAAGAAATCTTTCTCCAGCCTGTTTGATTAAGAAGACCATCAGTGAAAGGAATAAATAATTTTTCATAAACAAAAGATTCATTTAAATGTTCATAAAAAATTAAATTATTAAGAGTTGGGATTTTAAATTTAAGAGTAAATCCAACTCCTTTTGTCCAATTACAGTCAATTAAATTGGTAAAACCAAAAAAAGAAGAATCAGAATAATCTTGACTAATATCCTGAGTTAATTTATCAAAAAGCTCTTCACAAAAATCTAAATAAGTCAATGAAATTCAACCTTTCCATTAAGATACTCAATAAACGTATCCATAATAATAGCATCCCAAGAAGGATTTATGTTTTCAATATTGATTTCAAAAAGTCTTAAATCTTCAAGCCAATTTTTTAAAAAACTATTGCCAATAGAAATTCTACTAAACAGATTATCTGAATTTATCAGCTCCATTACAAGATTATCTTTGTAAATATTATAACAATCAATATTAATTACGGATGTTTTTCCAAAATTACCTTTATGTTGTTTGTTTATTTCACTTTCTTTTTTAAAAAGATTGAAAACATATTTTTTAAAGGTTATAAAAATAGCCCTATTTATATCTTTTACATTTTTCATTATTCAATAACTTCTTTCTCGCCATTGCTATTAATAATAATAAAAGGACGTTTAACTCCACACATTTCTCGTTCAGCGGCTTCAAGAGCACAAATAATATGTTGCTTAGGAGTAAAATCGGGGTTGTTCTTAGTAGTAGCATATAAACTACCTCGTGCAGCAATTTCACCACAACCAACTGCATCATAATCATCTTGAGGTTCAAGAACAGAATAATCAGGCTGAATTTGGAAAAGATTTCCATTAACACCAATAAGGAAACAACCACCACGGTCTTTATCAAGTTCAGAAACGATTCCACTCTGAAAAAGCCCAATTACATTTGGTACAAAAGAAGTAACCATGTATTTATGGTCAATAGTAATTTCTTTCTTTTCAAGCTTATATTTATCCACTTCAGGGAAAAGATTCTTACTATATTTGAGCAAATCAAGATGTCTAAAAGTAGAAGTACCACCAATTACAACATTGGGAAGAGTGTCATTATGAAATACCTTTCCAGCCATGTTTACATTCTTAGTGTAGCCATTACTACCAAGGGAATCTCCGCCCATCCAAGTAACATTGTTTTTCTTATCAGTAAATCCTACAATACAGGTCATTAAACAAACTCCTTATGTGTTAATTTATAATAAACTTTTGTTTCTTTTTTATGTTTTTCTAATAAATCTAAATCACACAAACCGTCTAAATATTTTTTTAGTGTGACTTGACTAAGATTACTTTCTTTTACTAATTTGTCCAAATAGATACAGCAAAAATTTTTATTATTTGAGAATTTCTTATTAAAAGAAACGTTTCTTCCAATATACCTTTTTATTAAAAGATAAAGATTTGTTAATTCTGCAATTTTGTATGTTTTATTTTTGGGATTGTTGTACACAAAATTCATTAACATAATATATTCTTGTAAATATATTTTGGTAAAAGCTAAATCTTCACTTTCGTAAGGAATAATAGATAATCTTATTTGTTTTATATTTTTTATTTTATTGTTGTTTTTTAACTCTCCAAGGGATTCTTTTAAAGAATTGCAACTTAATTCTCCAAAATCAAAATCATTTTCGTATTTTTCTATAGAGATTAAACTGTTTATTGCTACAGTTTCGTCTTCTTTTATAATACTGTTAGATAGTATATAATAACTATCAAGTATTTCATCTGTTCTTTTTTGAATAATAGATTGATTTTTTGTTTTAAAAATATCTTTTTGAATATCAAGAATACTTGTATTAGCTTTTCCAATCATATTTCTATTTATCATCAAATAGATATAGACCAAATTTAAACAAGGATTATATTTTTCACTTAAATCTATCATTCCATTAGGAACTTTAATAAATGATTTCTAATAAATTTTAGGAATGTTATTAAGATTCAAATGCTATCCCTCTTTTCTTATTAAGTTTGGCTAAAGTTTATCATATATTTTTATACTTGTCAAGAGTTTTTCCAAAAATAAGAGTATATAAAATTGTACAAAAAACAATGACAAAAGATATTAATTTTCTCATTAGCCAGAGAGGAGCTTTGCGACTCGGCGGCTATATGTCTATTCTTTATATATATTTATATATTGTCTATTATATACAGGACGAAGGACAGGTGAAAAAATCTCTGAAAACAAGCGGTGTTTGGAGCATTTTTGAAAAAATTAAAAAAGAGAGAATGGATGGGTAGAAAATATCATAAGGTTATCAAAAAAGTAGTATTTCAAACAAACATTTTTTCAAAATATTGATTCCATTGGATTTGAAAAAGACACGTTAAAAGTTTGTTCACAAAAAATCGTGAAAACTATTGACAAAGATAAACCGATATGCTACAATAAAGCCAAGTTAAGAGACAGTAAAAAGAAAGACAAAAAAGTTGAAAATGAATATAAAAACAGATAAAAAGACATAAAAAGTGATATTAAAAATTAAAAATAAGACAAAAACAATCTTTTATATTTTAAGAAAGTGTAAAAGAAATACTTGGTTAATTAGGAGATAATTTTGAGGACTATTTAGTTGACATAATAAAGTTGATTAACAATCTTCAAGGTTTTTATTTTATGAAAGTTTTTAAAGAAAATACAAATGGTTTTAAATTTAATAAACCGACCATTTATATGGACATTGATGATGTTCTACTTGATAGTACCAATGCGGTTCTTAAAGTTTTGTATAAGCGTTATGGTGTTAAACAAGAGTAGGTTAATATTAAAGATTGGAAATTTAGAAGTGCCAAGCGAGATTTGACAGCGGAACAGATTGAAGAGATTTTTGAATCAGATGATTTTTGGAGTTGTGTTGAACTAAATAAAATTTTGATTGAAGCGTTTAAAAATGGACTTTGGGATAATTACAATTGGGTTTTTGTTACAAAGGGGACAGAAGAAAATCTCCAAAAAAAGTATCAATATTTAAACCGACAAGAATTTTTGCAAAGCCATTCAAATTGGAGTTATTATCGGCTCGGTTTAAGTGAATCTAAGGCAAAGGTTCATATGATGGGCGGAATCCAGATTGATGATTTGTATGGTAATTTGGTGAATACTGATGCAGACGTGAAGATTTTACTTAAGAACGGACGAGATACACCGTTTAACACATCTAAGAAAGAGACCGATAATTTCGAAAATCTGTATTTTGCCGATGACATGAACCATATTGTTTCAATTCTTAATTGGTATTCAAGTTTAGATGAAGATGACTTAGATGAAATTTTAACTAATATGACAACCAGCATTGGAGACGAATTTTGACAATAAAACGATATATAAAAATGTCGTTTTAAAAATACATAATTAATATAAAGGATGATAGCCGAGTGCGTTTATTTTATACTGTTAAGCTTTCAAGTTCTATTATTAAAGACAATGGATATAAACTAAACCTAAGTTTTGAAGATTGTGTTCGAAGCAATCTGATTGTTTCTTTGGCTGATTCTTAGATGCTAAAAAGCATCAGAGATATTACGGGGCAAGTTATTGATAGAGACGAACTTGAAACGTGGTATGCTGAAAGAGATAGACTTAAAAAGAAGAAAAAGACAACAAAAGAAGAAAGAAATCGAATAAAAGAACTTCAACATAAGATTTATATGATGATGTATATCCCACAGTACATAACTGTTACAATGGATAGTGTGGGAGAATATGAGAAGCTCTATGAAAACGGTTTTTATTTTAATGATAGGTGGTTTAAGAGAATTTCATGCTCTGCTTCTCAAGCACGAGTGAGTACGGTTGTGTTTTGTGACTGCGGAAGTATTAATGATAAAATTGAACCATCTGATAGTGTTCGTATTCAGCTAAGAGATAGATTGGACAATGGACGAGATATGTTTCATCCACTGGCTCCAAGTAAATATAATGCGTATTTTGGACTTTATTCAAGCGCTACTAAACAAGTAACAAAACCTCGATTTTGTATTATCCCTGATTATTCTGAAGTTAGACCAGTAGATGTTGATTTTGTAATTGAACAACCAGTTGATGAAGATGATATTATTGAGCCAAGAACTATTGATGTTGAATTTAATATGGTAGACGGTTCTGGTTTAATTAGTCCTCAAATGGCTGAACAGTGGGGTAAAGACCTTGGAGAAGATTACACTCCTTGTCAGTTTTGTATTAGATGTGCTTTTACGAAGGGTGCAGTAAATGAATTTGATTTTGTTGAGTGGTGCAAAGAACTTAACAATGAAAACTATTTTATAAAAGATGTTTATGGTAACATGGTAGACCTTCGTGAAATTGATGTTATTTTGACAGAAGGCATGGCAAAACTTTGGGATAGCTGGGAATCGCAAGAGAATTTTGAAGGGTGCTGTGAAAAGAATGGTATTATTTGGGGAGTAACAAAATATGCACCTAAAAAAGACAAAGAAGTTAACGCCGTAAATTATCAATTTTTACAAACATTAAATTTAACTGATGACATGGTTAAAGATGTTTGTGAAGAAACCGTGAAATATGTTCAAGGCGTAAGTTATGAAGATATTTATTATACATTGTTGTTTTTAATGGGTGAGAACAACACTGAAGAAAGTATTGAAGCGTTTTTGAGGTCAAGTGATAACTATTGGCTTAAGAGCTTAATTCTCAACCATAATTTATTGAATGACAAGTATTCAAAGGAAAAAATTCGAGACTTTATTGTTCGCAAGATTGAATTGGCCTGTTTAGGAAAGATACTTGTAAGAGGAAATTTCCAGTGTATTGTAGTTGATGGATATGCGTTTATGCAAGCTGCTACTGGTCAAAAGGTAACTGGTTTACTTGGTGCTGGACAATTTTATTCTCAATTTTGGAATAACAGGAATGTAAATAAAGTTGATTGTATGCGTAGTCCTCTGACACATTTTAGTGAACATTACGTTGTTGATTTAATGAATACAGAGGAAATGCAAAAGTGGTATAAATATAGTTACAGTGGAATCATTGTGAATTGTCATGATGCTCATACAATGAATTTTGCTGGTAGTGATAAAATCGTTGTCACCTTTTATGGTAACATAAAAGAAAAAAGTGGTGAACCTACAAATGTAGGGTGTTATCTTTACGATTACAGAATCGGATAAATAGGAAATGATTTATAGAAAGGTAGCTAACAGGGAAACCTAAGTATTATTATATATGGCAATCCTGTGCTAAGTTAAGAATTTAAATGGGTAAAGTAAAACATAAAAAAGGAGACCCAAATAGAAAATGGGTTAAATATAATGAAGATTTGTATTACAATTCAGAAGAACCCATCAAAGAAGAATTTAAAGAAGTTTATATTGAAGATTATGGATATGTTACAATAAACAATCTGGGAACCAAGATGTATACTAAAACAGGTAAATTCCCCGCAATTTATCAACAAGGAGGGTATCTCGGCTTTAATGTTGGAACCACTCAAGGTTCTCGAAATGATATGAAATACCATACCTTAAGAATTCATCGTTTAGTTGCAATAGCGTATATTCCAAACCCCGATGATTTACCAGAAGTAAATCACAAAGATGGAGATAAGCACAATAATTGTGTTACGAATCTTGAATGGTGTACTAATTTGGATAATATGCGTCATGCTTGGGCCAATGGTTTAACTTATGGATTAAAAGGTTCTAAAAACGGTAGAGCAAAGTTAAACGAAAATCAAGTTAAAGAAATAAAAGAAAAATATACAGGTAAAAGAGGAGAAATTGCTTCTTTAGCTAAAGAATATAATGTATCTTGGTCTTTAATTAAACTTATTGTAACAGATAAAAACTGGAAACACGTTAATTCTTCTAATTCTTAAAAAGTTAAACGACTATCCCGGAAGGGAGTAGCTTTAAGGTGGAACTCCTTATTGCGAAGTGCCACTCTCCACTAAATAGTGGATGAAGATATAGTCTACTCTGTGTTGAAAAACCCAGTAGATAGGTATGATTTTGATATACTGTTTTCGACAGATAATCTTAATTTTATTAATGGAAAATATCCCAATCAACGAGTAGTAACATACAATGCAAAAAAACCTCATAAGCAAGTATTCCGAAAAGATGATGGAACATTTGATAGAGAGGCATTTGACGATAAATTGTTTTTAACCGATACATTTAGTTTTGGTACTAAAATCGGACAAATCACGAATACGGTTAGCACGATAGTAGGAATGATTCCTGAATTTCCAGAAGGGTCTAAGGAGCGCTTGGTTCTTGAAAGCCGAGTAAAGGCTGGATGTGCGGCTCAAAGTAGACAGATTGATAAAACCAAAATTGGCGAAAACGTTAAGGAATTAGCCACAGTTTGTAGACAATTTCAACACCTTAAAGAAGAAGATTCCGAAGAAATTAAAGAAAAGAAAGAATTTTTGAACTCTATTCTTGCTGATAAAAAGCCATATTTCTTTAGATATAAATATAGACAGACAGATAAAGAGTATCGTGATTATATAGCTCAAAAGAATGAAGATTGTCACCAACATTTTAGAATTACTCTTGATGAATTGCTTGCAATGCCTGAGAGTGAGATGACGCAAGAACAAAAGGATTTTAAAGATTATTATAATCGTTTTATTCCTGTAGTTACTTCAAAATGTGTTATGAACAAGATTTGTTGGTATATTGAATCTATTGATTTTAATATTAAGAAAAAGATTCGTAGTTCTGAGAAATTTGATTATAGAACTCTTCAAAGTGAAAATTTTATTCCCAACGACAAGAAATTGTATGAGCAAGTCTACGAACTTGTGACAAATACCATTAAAAAATGGAATAGTATGAAAGGGGCTCTTGCTAAGAGTAGTAATATTAAGAACCCCACAAAGAGTTCTGAAAGTGCTTTTAATAGGGAGAATGAATATTTAGCTTTGCGAATGGCTCTTGAAGAATTGTGTTCAAACGATGAAACAATGAGCAACTACTTGGTTCAGTTGTTCTATGTAGATAAGACATCTTTAAACAAAAATATTTTATGGGAGCTTTATGGTAGACAGATTTATGAAAACATAAAATCAAAGACAAATGTTTGTTATTTCCCGAAGAAAAATCCTCTTGGGTCAATGGAGTTTTTATATGAAAATTATTCCATTGAGAAGGTTGACTTGAATCAAGTTGAAGAATCCAAAGAGTTAGAAGAAAAAGAATTTATTGAGGAGTTAACCAATAAATGATTGATATTTACGATGAAGAGGGTTATATTCAGAGAGTTCTTGAGCAAGGGCTCTCTGAAAGATGGAAGCGAGATGCTTCACTTTTAATTAAATATTATAAGACAAAGTATTATAGTGGAGAACAGCCCGAATGGACAAAGAAATGGGTAAAGGAAACAATACTTAAGAAATGTGAAGAAGGGGTAAAGGGATTTAATAAAATTACTCGAAAGGGTGAGATTAATTCTCTGGTAGATTCGGTTTGGAAAGATTGGAAGATTGATAAAGAGCATCCAGAAAAATCTTCCAAACTCAGGAAAGTAAAGCGAATTGAGTTTTCAAAAGAGGTATTAGATTGGTTTCTTGGACTTGAAGAGAATGTTGTTCTTAATCCAGCAGAGAGAGAGCAATTGCAAACAAGGCATACCATGAAGATTTCTGAACATCCAGTTAAATTTTTAAGGGTAAAGTATTTATTTACTTTATTTGTATGGTCTAAAATTCAAGAGAGTTATCTTGAAAATTATAATATACACTATCTCAAGAAATTTACTCAAAAGTTTAGAAGAGATGGAGACTTAGGGCAATCGTTCAGTTTCATGTATGAGAAAGAGTTAATGAGTGACCTTGGTTTTATTGAAGTAAACAGGGCTGGTGGAATTAAAGCGGTGTTTATGGATTTACCAGTATTTCAGATTCCGGTAACAGATAAAAATAGAATTTTATTGGGTGGCGATGACCTATATAATTGCGGTTATTGGTTGAAAAAACAAAGAAATGGATATTTTATTTGTCAACACTGCGGTAAAGAGATTGCTAACGATAAAAAGCCTAATGGTAAGGGTGGTAGACCTCCTAAGTATTGCAAGGAATGTGAAATTATGCTTTATAACGAGAGAAAAGAAGACCATTACTGTAAAGAATGTGGTAAATTGATTGAGTATAAATCTACCACATTGCGAATTAGAGACTTGTGTGCTTCTTGTCAAGCTAAAAAGAATCAGAGAGCGAAAGACCTATACAAAATCAAAAAAGAGAAAAATAACCCGGAAAACCCCGACCTCGATAAACCCAATGAAAATATGGAATAAAATGACCTTTTTTAAAATTTGGGATTTTTATATAATGGAAGGAGAATAGGAAATCACTTCTTCCAAAATATATTTATGAATAGGATGATTTTTTAATGATTAAGATTTCTAAGAGTGAAAGAGACAATTTGAAGCGAGTTGGTTTGCTTAAAGACCGTAAGATTGGTTATAATAGACAGGATGCTAACTATACTATTGCAAATCGTGAGCACGTTAGTCGTGATAAGACGATTTATGTCACTGAAGAGCCTGAGATTATGTTGTTCCTCGGTCATTATGAGGGTATGAATCTTCAGAAGATTAACTCTAAGCAGTATAAGCAGTTGGTTGATAAGGGTATCCTTACTGGTGAAAATACACAGAAGTGGGGTACATATGTTCCCGCCGCTGTTGCTTTTGAGGACGCTTTTGGTGGTTGGCGTTGCAAGAAGGTTACTAAGATTATGCTTGAGCTTGGTCTTTGGTCTAATAGTAAGTCTCGCAGAGCAGCGAAGAAAACCGAAGATGATGTTTCTTTCGTTGAAGGAATCTAATTGATTCTTATATTTGTGAAATTTCGTAAAAATAAAAAAAATAAAAAGAAATTTTACAAAAACCCTTGACAAACAATCGAAAGTATGATATACATGAAATTGAAGTTAAGGAATTCCTAATAAAGTCCTGTGTTTTACAGGTAAAAATATTATTTATAAAAAATAAATTAAAAGATTTAAAGGTTTTAAAGGAGATTATTAATATGATTAAGAAGGCAGAATACATTCAGAAGATTAAGGATAACGAGGCTTGCGCTGATATGACCAAGAAGGACATTGAGGCTGTTCTGAAGGCTCAGAGCGAGGTTCTTCTCGATATTATTGCGGACAATGAGTGCGTTAAGATTGGTGACGTTGTTACCGTGGGTGGTAAGCATCGTGATGCTCGTACCGGAAGGAATCCGAGTACCGGAGCCTCTTTGGATATTCCTGCTAAGGACGGCGTTCCTTATGCTAAGTTCTCTTCTACCGCCAAGGCTTAAGATAAAGACAAATAAGGGGCTGGTTGGATACTGGCCCCATTAAAATAAATAGAACCCACTACGCTTAATCGTTAAAAGCGCAACCCAGTGGGACTTTTATATAGTAGGTGTAACACCGTATGCCCCGGAGTTCGATGAAAGTCGGCTCCGGGTATCATTTTATATTATTGTATATTATTGTATATTATTGTAGGTGACGTATGACTCGTAATCAACTTGTTAAAAGTATTGTCGAGGAAACGGGCTATGATAAAGAAATGGTTGCTAATGTGCTCGAAAGTTTTGAGTATAAAGTAATGGACGCTATTGCTACAGAAGATACTTTGCAATTCGCTTTTGGTAAGTTTTGGGGCGAAACTAAAGACCCATATAAGATTACCGGATTTTATTCTACTTTTGAAAAAATTAGAGCACTTGAGGGTTGGAGTCAGGCTAAGTTGGGCTACCCTCATTTTAAATTCTCTAAACAAGCATTAATTTGTTTAAAGGTTAGACCGAGAGAATACTTTGAGCAACCTGAGAACCGCTACACTTCTCTTGCAAGAAAGTTTAGAAAAGATTTGAATATTCCAGAAATTGCAGAATATAAAGATTTGCCTGAAGAAAAGATTGAAGAATTGTGTAAACAGGCAGATGTTGAAAAACATGGAGAAATTAGTAGTTCAAGAGCTCGGTTCCTTCGTAGACATAATAACTGGAATAAAAAGCGTGATGCCGCAAGAGACGAGATTAAAGCAAAGATTCTTATTGATGAAGATTTGCAAAAACAACGTGATAATGGTGTGGCAGAAGAAGATTTAGTTATTCGTCCAATTGAAGAAATTAAAGCCGATAAAGAAAAAGAATGGATTGCTATTAATGAGCAATTTAAGAAAGATAATGCTGATTGGCTTAGAGAAAGAGAAGAGCGTTATAAAAAACATTATTATAAGGTTCAGGAGCGTGAAGCTCAAAAGACGGCTGAACGTGAAGAGCGATTCTCTCAGCTTAGAAAAGAAAATCTTGGTGAAGATTATCTTGATGAATTGGATGATGACTACGAAGATTTAAATTGATTTTAATAAAGGTAAAGAGGTGGTAAGGTTGACAGAGAAGCAATTAAGGAAATATGTTGTGGACGAATTCCTTAAATGGGAAGGCTATAATAAGACAAATGGTGGTCACACCAAGATTGTGAACTTGTACAACTCTTTGTCTCCTTTGCCTTCTGGTTATTCTTTGAAAAAAAGTGATGCTTGGTGTCAAGCAACTATAGGAGCTTTAGCCAAACAACTAAATTTAGAAAAAATTTTATTGCCAGAGTGCAGTTGTAATAGAGCTATCGCTCTTTATAAGAAAGCTAAAAGATGGAAAGAGAATGATTCCTATGTTCCGTCTATTGGGGATTTGGTTTATTATGACTGGCAAGATTCTGGTGTTGGAGATAACAAAGGTGTCGCAGACCATGTTGGTATGGTTGTTTCTGTAACAGGTAAGACTTCTTTCACTGTTCTTGAGGGTAATTATTCTAATTCTGTTAAAAAGAGAACAATGAAAGTTAATGGTAGATACATTAGAGGATTTGCTTTGCCCGATTACAAGACTGCGGCTAAGACTTATAAGATTGTTACATCCACTAATACAAACACAAGCACTAACAACAAAGTAAACACGCCTAACAAATTGAAGATTACTGGTTGTTCTTGTTATTTGCCCCAACTTAAAAGGGGTCATGTGGATGATTCTGTAAAAGTGCTTCAAACTATCCTTAATTATTTAGGATACAATTGCGGTAAAGCTGATGGAAGTTTCGGTTTAGAAACTGATACCGCTGTTAAAAAGTATCAAAAAGCTCAGGGCTTGTCTGTCGATGGAATTGTCGGCAAAAATACTTGGAAAGCACTTATTTATGGTAAGAAGTGAGGAGGTATAATCTATGGCAAGTAGAAGGCCAAATATTACGCTAACAGATGTTGTGGTAGGATTGGCAAGCCTCTTTCGAACTACCATTAACGCTAACAATAGAAAAATTGAAGAGGCTATCAATAGTTTGCCAGATGTTGTTGTTTCAAGAGAACAACCAACCGGACAAAAAGCAGGAGATTTCTGGCTCCAAATTATTGATGATGACCAGACTCAATAAAAACAACATCTATTAAGTTGGCAAAGGTTTTAAAGGTTTAAGAGGTGTAAAATGGCTATCCAAAGTAATCAAAGGGTAAAGGCCGATATTGCAAAAGAAAAACGAAAGCTTAACGCAATTCAACGTAAAATGGAATTACAGGAGAAAAAAGAAGAATTCGGAGAAGCTTGGAAACGTTCTTTAAAAGAAGAACAGAAAAAAGCCCTTGAAGATGTTATTGGTGACATTGATACTCCGAAGATTAAGGATTCCATTGATTACAATGCCTTTTTTGTCCCTATTAATTTTTATAAAGATGAAAACGGCAAGGTGAGAGATTTCGATTATTAGAAATATCTTGATGCCGAAGAAGCTTATCAGTCTGGTATTGATGAATGTGATAGAAAAATCGCAAATGAAGTGTCAGATGAAAAAGCTTCAACAAAAACAAAATTGCAAAATCAACTTGCAAAGGAAGATAAAAAGAAAAAGAGTGAATCTAAGATTCCTAATTATTTACAAAAGTATTATCAAAATTGGGTAAAATATCTTCATAGATATGTTCCTTTGTATGATAAATATGTATGCACTTGTTGCGGTAAACCAAAAGTTCAAGATGAATATTTTTTGGTTTATGCAGAAACCGATATGGGTAGAATCGCTCCTGACGGTAAAATGTATTCTCATATTTGCAAAGATTGTTGTAAAAAACTTTACGAATATCTTTACTATGAGAAGGCAAACAAAGATGGCGAAGAAGCTATGAAATGGCTTTGTAGTTATCTTAATATATATTTTGATGATATTACTTATTTCAAGGCTAAAGACGCTATGGAAAAGAATGGTAAGAAAAATCATATCGTTGAAGAATATATGAATGTTGTCAGTAGAAGCGCAACTTTGAAGGGGAAAACCTTTTTAGAGTCTCCTAATATTGGAAGTGTAAATTCTGGTTCTGGTGGTTCAAGCGAAAAAGCTGAGAAAATTATAAAGAGTGCTGACGGTAGTGTGTCGAATGATACTGAAAGCGTCTGGTCAAAAGAAGACCTTAATGCCAAAAGATTGGTATTAAAGATGGTTGGCTATGACCCGTTTTATTATGAGGATGAAGAGACTCGTAAAATTCTTTATAAAGATTTGCTCGGTATGCTTGAACAAGGCATGGAACTTGACGGTATGAAAGTTCAGGGTGCTATTCAAATTGTTTTGGGTTTTAAAAATATTCGTGAATTAAGCGAAAAATATAAACAAAAAACAATGGCGGATGCTCCTGTTAAAGAACTTAAGGAGATTGCCGACTTGAAGAAGAAAGAGCTTGATACTATTACAGATTTTAGTAAAAACAATGGTTTCGGTGAACGCTTTGCTATTAGTAAAGCTAAAGGTGAAAACACTTTTACTGGAATTATGGCTAAAATGAACGAAATGAAATACGAAGATGCTATTCTTAATATGTATGATATAGAGACAAGTAAAAGTATCAATCAAGCTGCTGAAGCAAGTTTTGCGGCAATTTTTAGCCAGCTAAACATGAGTGAAGCTGAGGTTTATAAAACTTGTCAAGACCAGCTTAAAAAGCTTGTTGAAATGCAACGTGAAAACACCACGCTTAAAGAAAATTTGAGATTGGCTAAACGTGAAATTGCCGAAATGAAGCTGGAAAAAGAAAAAGAAGCATACGAAAAAGAAAATGGTTCTCAAGATGATTGGGGTGGTTATTAATGATAAACGTCATCTTTAAAGATTTTTCATTCGAGATTTTACCCAAAAGACTTGAGATTTTCGAAAAATATACTAAAATTATTTAGTGGGGTAGAGCCAACCCTACAAGGTTTATTGAAGATTTTTTTAAGATTCAATTAACTGATATGCAAAAATATGTGTTGTTAAGTAGTTGGGCTCCAGCAAACGTAGTTTGGCTTATGGGACGTAACTCAGGAAAGTCATTTTTGGCTTCTCCTTTTATGATGGCAAGAGCGCTGTTATTACCAAATACTAATACATATATTATGGCTCCGAGCGGCGGTCAGGCACAAGAGACGTTTCAGAAAATGGAAGATATTGCAAAAGGCAATATTGCTTCTTTGCTTGGAACAAGCTCGGTATTTTTAGATGAATGTGTAAGACAAAATGCTGCGGCAGACCCATTTACACATCCTAAGAGTGGTTATTCTGTAAGTTTGTATAATGGTAGCACTATTAATACTTTAAATAGTGTTATTAAAAATATCGTAGGTATCAGGTAGAAAATCTGCCGTTTTAAAATGGTGTTGATTTATTAAACATTTTAAAATTATAAATGGGCAAAATCGGTGAAGTCTAAGTTTTTAATATGATAATACCGAGTTAATTTATTGGATTGCGAAAAGGCTGATAAATAATGTAACGCATAGTAAGTGAATAAATATAATCTTACCACGAGTGTCCATTACATAATCAACTATGTAAAAATATATGCTGAACTTATAAGAAATTATAAGAAGTAAAGATAAAAAACTTTACGATAACACTTTGCGAATTTTTCAATTTACGACGAGGCTGGAAAAATCGACAGGACGTTCTACGCCCTTTCTCGACCTTTTACGGCACAAGATACAAACTTTATAACAGGTGATGGGGTCAACACAGATATTTATCCTTTGCAGATGCCAAACAAAAAATTATTGTTAAGTTCTGCTGAAGGAATTGATAGCGAATTATACGACCAATATAAAATGGCCTTCCAAAGAATGCTTTTGGGAGACCCTAATTACTTTGTGTGTGATATAAGTTGTGAGTTTTCGCTTCATCCTATGATGAACGGCAAACCAATGAAGCCATTGATTACTCAAGATGAAGTTGATAACGCATTTGCAACTAATCCCTACAAAGCAGAACGTGAGCAAATCGAAAAGAAATACTCCGCACATTTAGTAATAAGTGTGTGTATCCCTTTGAACTGCTGGGAGTTCCTAAAGACAATTATACTACAACGTAGACATGAAATAAAGTCAAGCGTGAAAGTGGCGAAAGCAGAAAAAAATAATTGTATAGCATAAGGTTAAATCCTAAGTGCGATTAAATGGATAATCAGCAACTAAGCCTTGAATAGAGGAAAGCTCAACGACTATCCCGTGACGGGGAGTAGGAGAAATCCGAAGTGGAGGGACACCTTTTAAGGTGATGATATAGTCTAAACCTATATGAAAATATAGGAAGTAAGTTGTTTATAAGGGCGAAAGGGAAGGCCATCCTTTACAAATAACTGCAATTATTTGTATAGCCCTTTTTATAAAAATATCTTTTGCAGGAGGTATTTTAAATGGATAAAACAATAGGCCCAGTATGGACAGTATACCTTCATACTAACAAAGAAAATTAGAAAAAGTACGTTGGAATAACAAGCACTTCAGTAGTAGGTAGATGGCATAATGGACATGGATACTTAACAAAGAAAAAAGATGGAAGTTTTTGTTAGCCAGCTATGGCTCATGCAATTTTAAAATATGGCTGGAAATCTTTTTCTCATGAAATAATTGCAACTAATCTTACTATGGATTAGGCTTCTAAAATGGAAAAAGAACTAATAGAAAAATACCAATCTAATAAAAAGGCTTTTGGGTATAATATTAAAGATGGCGGAATAGATGGAGTTCTTTCTGAAGAATCAATAGAAAAAGGAAGAAAGACTCGTACTGGAGGGCATCGTAGTGAAGAAACTAAGAGAAAAATATCCGAAAGTAATATGGGAAAAACTCATACAAAGGAAACCAAAGAATAGTTGAGTTAGTCTCACAGTAAAGTAAAAGAAAGACCTTAGAAAGAAGTGCCAGACAATAAGATTTATAATTAGGTTTGCTGTAAATGTATAGAGACAGGAGAATGTTTTCCATCTATATCAAATGCAGCAAAAACAGTAGGCTCTTACGATTCTAATATTTATAAATGTATAGTTCGGAATCGACAACGTGCTGGTGGGTATCATTGGGAGAAAATATCCAAAGAAGAATATGAAGAATATTTAAAAACAACTAAAAATCTTGTATCACAACAGGTTTGACCGTGACGGTGGCGAAGATGTTTTCGTTAAGCGTTCAGTAATTTTAAAAAATAGTTTTTCTTATTATCCGGTTTATGAAAATGATGGTTCTAAAACGTATATTATTTCTTATGACCCTGCTTCGAAGCTCGATAATAGTATTGTAATGATAGCAGAACTTTTTAGAGATGAATCTAAAGGGTTAATGGTAAAAATTGTAAATTGTGTAAACTTAATTGAATTGTTACCAAGTGGTGAAAAAGCTATTATTCAAAAACCAGAACAGATTGAAATGATAAAGCAAATTATATTAGATTATAATAGAGGGGCTTTAGATTACGATAATATTAATCTTCTTCAAATTGATGCTGGTGCTGGCGGTGGCGGCTTTGATATTTCTGCTTTCCTACTTAATGAGTGGGTTGATAGAGAAGGAAAGCGTCATTTAGGTTTAATTGATGAAGAAGACCCGTATATGAAGCTTCGTATGGATGATTATCCAGCTAATATAAAGAAGCTTCAACTGTTTAATTTTAAACGTGATAAAGTTCAAGCTTACGAGAGAACGCAAGCGGCAATAAACCAAGGTTTAGTAATGTTCCCAAAGAGCTTGAATGTGCGAAATGAAATGGAAATTGAAGAAACGGCATCAGACGGGACAGTATCCTTAAGATACGAAAAAGTTTCTTTTGATGAAATGAATTCTCTTGTGCAAATTGATTTAGCGAAGGAAGAAATAGTGGCAATGCAAAAGCAAAAGCGTCCGAATGGGACAATTGTTTTTGAACTTTCTCCTGATGCAAAGCAAAAGAATATGCACGATGACCGAGTGGACTGTGTAGCGATGATATGTAACAGGCTCATGGAGTTAAGGGCGCAAGAAGCGTTAACCTTAGAAGAGAAGCCGCACACAGCGTTTAAAGATATGTTAGAGAAGAAGATAGCTCAAGGAAGTAAGAACAATAATACATTTGGGAAAGCTGGTGGAGCGAATCCATTTGCGACAAAGTATGGTTCTTTAGGTGGGCCGAGGTTCAACAGGTGACATAAATAAAAAAATATGAAAGGAGGAGTAGCATAAATGTTCAAGATAGATGGCAGTAAGATAACATTAACTCGTGGAGATGATGCGGTTATTGAATTATCTGTGTTTACTCCTGATAACAAGCCCTATAAAGTACAAGAGGGTGAAAAGGCGAGATTTACGGTACGAAAGAGACCGCTATATAACAATTCTACTCCTCCTTTAATCGAAAAAGATTTTGCTTTTGCGACTTATGGTGAAGGAGAGAGTAGTGGAAGCAAGACCTCTTTTGAAATTAAGTTAAATTCCATAGACACGAAGTTTATGGAACAAGGTGAATATTTATATGACGTACAATTTTGTGATTCACAAGGAAATTTAAGTACGTTGTGTAATGGCAAATTTGAGCTAACCTATGAAGTAGGGTAACTGAAAAGTTGTAATTATAGGAGGTTAGGAATGATTGTAAGAAATTATAATGACACAACTGTAATAACACCTACTTTAAATAGGGGTGTATTGTATGGGGTGCTAAACTGTGGAATGACAGAGGTTCCAGAGAAAGACATTAGTTTAAAAGACTTAAAAGATGTAAGTCTGGGTGAACTTGAGAATGATGATGCTTTGATGTATAATAAAGATACGGAAAAGTGGGAAAACACAGATTTAGAGAAACCCGTAGGAGAAAGTGTTAACAAGTATTTAAATGAAGCTGTAATAGATGGTGGTAGTGCTCCTACTCCGTGATGCTGTGGAGTTTAAATAGTGTTAAATATAAATTTTTTTGCAAAGAGATTTAAATCTATTCTAAACGTAAGGAGGTGTTTTGGTAAAAATGCCTAATGAGAACGTTAATGTTCTGCAAACGTTGATTCAATTTCGTAGAGGCACAGAAGAGCAGTGGAATCTGGTAAAAGACAACTATATTCCTCGTGCTGGTGAACCTTGCACAACGATTGAGGGAGATAATGCAGGGCAAATCAAAGTTGGTGACGGAGTACATACATGGGGGCAACTCAAATATGTAGGAGTTGGTGATTTAAAAGTCATTAAGGTTTATGGAGAAACTGTTGAAAGCACCGAGGCTACTGTTGATGGCAAGACGTATGCAACTGTTGAAGAAGCTATTGCGAATGCACCCGCTGGTAGTGAAGTAACTCTTAGTGGAAGTTTAGGAGACAACACTGTAAATATTGATAAAGAACTTACTGTTAATATGAATGGTGTTGAGGTAGTAAACAATGAAAAAACTCCGATGGAAGTTGGAGTTAACGGAAAAGCCACTTTAAAAGATGGTGGTTTAGAGTGTAACAAAAATGCTGAACCTTCTCTTGAGAATGGTGGAGAGGTTGTTATTGAAGGCTGCAATTTAACAAGGACTGTTGATGAAAAGGGTAATGGTTATTATACTGGTGTAAACCATGGTAAAATGACCATTAACAGCGGTGTGTTTAGTGCTCCCGGAGGTTTGTCTTCTCTTATTGAGAATGGATACCAAAATTACAATTCCGGCAATGCTGATACTGGGTATGTAGCTGGAAAGAATCAACAATATCCAGAGCTTATTGTTAATGGTGGCACTTTCATTAGTCCATTCTATGTTATTAAGAATGATGACAATGGTAAATTAACTATTAATGATGGTGTGTTTTATGGAACCATTTTACACAATGGTCTTGAAATGGTCATTAACGGTGGACATTTCACAACGACTGATGGTTTCTATCCTTTAAGCATTAGAAACCTGAGTGATGATTTGAATCCTGCCAAGACTGTGATTAATGGTGGTGTATTTGATGGAAACTGCAAAACCATTATTTACAATTGTGGTGAAAAGGAATTGAGCGTTGAAGTCAAGGGTGGTAAATTTATTATTGCTGTTGATGAAAAATACATTGCGACTGGCTATGAGCAAAAGAAAGTTGATGGCTGGTACATAGTAAGCAAGAAAGGAGAATGATAAATGAGCTTTAATGTTGCTTATTCTGACAAGGATAAAATTAAAAATAGTGTAGCTCAAGGAATCATTCCCGAAGAAAGTTTTATTATAACTAATAATGAGGCGAAAGATGCCGAAGCTTACTATTATGATGAAAAGGGCAATCTCAAGCAGTTGGTAAAGAGGACCAAGTTTGAGAGTGAGACCGAAGCGAGAACATGGATGGCTAAATATGGTAATTACGAAGGTGAGACGATTAGTGTAAAAGATGCTAATGGCAACTGGAATAGTTATAATGTTGGGGCTAATGGTGAGATGAATCAAGTACCTAATGTAGATAATCTCACTGACATATTAGATGGTTTAATTGTTGATGGTGGCAGAGCTCCAACTGCCTAAGACAAAGGTAGGAAGGAGGAAAACTGTTAAATGACAAAGGTAATTAATACCGTAATTAAGTTGCGTAGAGACAATGATTACAACTATCAAAAGGTTGGTCAAAAGTTTGTTCCTGCGTATGGTGAAGTTTGCTTTGTTGATACTGCGAGAAGTGGCTTAAGAGCGGTTGTTGGTGATGGCGTAACTGTCTTTGACAATCTTGAATTTGCCGATGACATTTTCGTGAGAGCGTATTTTAACAAAGCAGACAATAAATTTTATAAGGGTGCTGATTTTACTGAAGAAGTAATTGGAAACATCAATAGAATTTATATTGATTTAAATAACATTAATAACATTTATTATTATAATGGTGAAGAATATGTTATTATTGGTGCTGGGGAGATTCCTACGGCATCTGCTGAAGTACCGGGCATTATGAAACTTTATAATACTAAAGGAAACAATATTGATGGTGCAATTTCACAGTTTGCGTTTACACAAGAAATCAACAAAAAGATTGAAATGGATATAGATGTAGGAAAAGAGACTGTGATTTTTGGCTACGATTTAGAGAATCGTGTATAAGTAAATTTAATAACAACCTAATTTGATATAGGTTCATGTAATAAAACATGAATTTTATATAGCATATTTAATTAAATGATTTTAAGTTATAATTATTTCATGAAAATAAGGAGGCATTTATAATATGGCTATTTTTAACCCCGTGAATGTACCCGTCATTAGCAAGCTGACTATTGGCGAAAAGACTTATTACCTGAAGGATGCTGAGGCTCGTGAGCTTCTTGCTACTCTTGGTACTGCCGCTAAGAAGGATGTTGCTGCTGGCGTTTCCGCTGAGGAACAGGGCCTTGTGACTGGTGCTCAGGTGCAAGCTGCTATTGCTGGCATTTCTGGCTCCATGCACTTCCGTGGCGTATTTGATTCTCTTGATGCTGTTACTGACCCTGCTGCTGGTGATGTAGCTATCGTTGGCGTTAAGGAATATGTGTATGGTGGTGAACCCGCTAAGTGGCATGAGCTTGGCGATGAATCCATTTACGCTCTGAAGACCGTTACCATTGGTACTCAGAATCTGTCTGCTAATATTGACCTTGATACTTTGGCTACCGACATGGGTCTTGGTAAGCTTGCTAAGAAGGATTCTGCTAAGGGTACAGTTGCAGGAAGCACTGTGACGGGCCTGAAAGCTTCTGGCACTACCACTGGCTCTATCGCTGTCGGTCTGACTCAAACCTCCACTACTGCTACTTTAACTAAGAGCGACTACACTCCCTCCGGTGACGTGGCAGGTACGGTTGTAGCAAATGGTTCTGTTTCTATTGCTAAGGATGCTGAGAATGGTACTCAGATTTCTGGTTCTGTGTCTGCTCCTACTGTGACTGTAACTCCTGCTACTGATACCATTAAGAAGGTTACTTCTGTTGGTACTCTGCCCACCAAGGCTGCTGATACCTTTACTCCTAATGGCGATGATACTTTTACTGCTGGTTCTCAGGCCGCTTGGAGTGCCAATGTTGATGACGCTTCCGAGACTTTAAGCTTTAGCTTTACCGCTAACACTCTGCCAACCTTTACTCAGGGTGCTAAGGCTTCTTATGAAGAGGGTGCCTTTAATGCTGGTACGCTTCCTGAACTGGCTGCTGCTGGTACTACTGTTGTTACTGGTATTACCAAGGCTGAAGCTACTGCTCCTACTTTTACTGGTGACAAGTTTGCCGCTTCATTCACTGGTGCTTCTGCCGATATTACTGCTACCTTCACTGGCGACAAGACTTCTGTTATTTCTGATGTTAAGTACGACAAGGCTACTGTCGATACTACTGCTACTAAGTTCACTGGTGCTGCTGTTGAGCTTACTGTCGATGATGTGGTTATTCCTGCTAAGGAAGTTACTGTTCAGTAATTTTGCAATTTAAAATTATACAAAGAGCGAAGAGCTTACTTCGCTCTTTGTTAATATTAAAATAAACGGGGTTGATATGACAGATAAAGAAGTGGAGAGATTTTTAAATGCAAAAGAAACCTTGAAAAAATTAGGCTCTAACCTTGTTTTAAAAGAATATGACAATTACAACAAGCCTTTAAAAGCATATTGCCCGGATTGTAAACAGGTTTTTTCTACTTATATGATAACCATAAAAAATAATCATGGATGTTGTCCCTGTTGCAAAGGTGGTATTGTAATAAAAGGTTTTAACACATTTGGAGATTTATACCCGGATTTAATCAAATATTTTAAGAATAAAGAAGATGCTTTTTCTCATTCCTATGGTAGTGGAGAAAAAATTGAAATGAAATGTCCAGATTGTGGAATGGAGTTCACAATGGCTTTGAATCATTTATCTAAAAGAGGTTTTTCTTGTCCAATATGTTCGGATAAGGTTTCTCTTCCAAATAGAATTTTGAGAGCTTTTTTAAAATCTGTTTCAAAACAAATAGAAAGGTATGGATTTGAAAAAGATTTTGATTGGTCTCAGGGCAAAATATATGATGGATTTTTTATTAAGAACGGTAAAAAATATTTAGTAGAAATGCAAGGAGAACAACACTATAAAGACGCATGGAACTCAAAAGAAGAAACACAAGAGAATGATAGACTAAAAGCACAATTGGCTGAAGAAAATGGCTTCGAATTAATTGTAATAGACTGTGAGAACAGCAATTTTGATTATATTAAGAAAAGTATAATGAATTCTAAATTGAGAGAACTTTTTTCTATTCGCAAAAGAAATTGGGATGCTATATTTAAACAAGCAACGTCTTCTTTGATTGTAAAGGTTGCTGAGTTATATAATAATGGAATAACTTCTCCTACTCAAATTGGAAAAGAGTTGGGGGTTCATAGAAAAACAGTTCAAAACTATTTGGAAAAAGCTTCTCAATTAAAAATGATTAATTACGAAAAGAAAATTAATCCAACTTATAGTATAAATGTTTATAATGCTTTTGATACTTTATTGTTTAAGGAAATAAGATTGAAAGATTGTGTTAGAAATCTTGAAAATTTAAACCCTCAAACTCATTTGGAAACCATTAAAAAATATTGTGATACTCGGATATTGTATAGAAATTATTATTTTTATTCATCGGATAAAGACCCTCATAACAAAATCATTGATAAGTCTCAAATTAATGTTTTGTGAACTTTGAGACGGTTTATAAACTTAATTTGTTAAAAGAGGACTTGAAATATAGTCCTCTTTTAGTAATTTGGTTACGAAGCGCTGATAACCAAATTGGCAAAGACGAGAAGAAAAGGAGGTTAGCTATGGCAAAAAAGATTAAAAGAATCGAGCTTCCCGGTATCCCGGACGCTTATGATGTGGTTGATGCAACTGCAATTCACAGTGAAGACGTGGCTACTTCTGTAAAAGCTGGTATTGTAAAAATTGGTTCTGGAATTACAGTAGCAGAGGATGGAACGATTAGTGTAAATGAGACGGCTTTTGTAACGAGTGTAAACTCTAAGACTGGAGCGGTTGTGCTTACTGCGGCTGACGTTGGAGCGTTACCGGATACGACAACGGCGTTGAAGAATCCAAATGCTTTAACTTTTACTGGCGCAGCAACTGGTTCTTATGATGGTAGTTCTCCTTTATCAATTGCTATTCCTGAAGCGGGTAGCGGTGGTGGAACTAATATCGTTGTGTCAAGAGAACAACCGACTGACCAAAAAGCTGGAGATTTTTGGTTCCAAATTGTTGACTAATTAATAATTGTTAATAATTAATTAGTGAATTGGTTAGTAAAAATAACACAAAGTAATAACAGAAAGGAAACGGCTTAATATGACAATCAAGAAGGAAAAGGTAGTATTTACTGCCGCTGGAGAAAGAGAATTTCATATTCCAGCTAATGCTTCTTTAATTAAGTTGCAAGTCAAATCTGGAAGTGTTACTGTTGAAGGGAAGCTTACCAAAGACAGTGACTATATCAAGATTTCTGGTGTAAAGGCCGATTTAACAAAATCAACCGTTGCTCCTATTGGTATTACTTCGTTTGACGTAGCTGGATATTATCAAGTAAAATTAACGTATACTGGTTCTGATGATGTTATCAGTGTAATGATGTAAGGAGGGCTGAATTATGGCAAATGAAGCTCTTACTAACATTGCGCTGTTGTATAGTATGGCAGCAATCAGTGGTAGTGGTGGAGGTGACATTCCCACTCCACGGGGTTCTGTTAGTGTAACAGTTGGTACTGTATATACTGTTGGGCCAAATGAACAGGCAAAAGTAATAAACATTGGTAATGAACAAAATGTTGTACTTGACTTTTATATTCCTCAAGGGGTAGCTGGTCAAGGTTCTCAATGGTATATTTCTGATGCGGTTCCGGGCACCTTGGTAGAGGGTGCTGTAGATGGAGATTTAATCCTTTATACAAATGGAGCGGTTTATAAAGTTATAGATGGAAAAGCAGTAGACCAAGGTTTAACAATTGGTGGTACTAATAATTCTCCATACGATTATGTTGTAAAAGCTGGATTTAAAGGTAGTGAAGCCAAATTCCAAGAATTGTGGTTAGCTTCTTTGAACTCTGGTTATACGAATACGATATTAGACGGTGGAGAAACTGATTCTCAGATTCACACTGTTCAAAACGATGCTGGTTTAAGTAGCACTACAAAGTATGATATACTTGTAAGTGGTGACAATAAATTAGACGAGTAATAGTTTTGTTTTAATTGATAAAATAAAATCAAACTCTTAAGAGGTAATTAAATATGTATATTATTAGTAAAGAAAAGAATGGTAGCGGGGCTTATCCTGCATTGCAGAGTTGGAGTTCTCCGAATTGTCCCGATACCCACTGGTTTTATCCAGATGAATTTTTTGATATTTTCTATCCTGCGGACAAGCGTTTTGCTGGTTTCGTAGATGTAGAAGTAGATGAAAGCAAGAAGATGGTTACTAAGGTAACATGGAATGAGGAGCTTTATGCAAAGTTTGCGGAAGAGTATCCTGAACCCGCATCTGTAGAACCAGAACCCTCTGAAGAAGAGGATGTGAATGCAATGCTCGTTGACCAAGAGATGCGTTTAACTGCTCTGGAAGCTGCTGTTAATGCTAATAGTGCGAACTAATAGGAGGGATAGATATGCTTTTTAGAACTTTACGCAGAATGATTGAAAGAAATCAGATTGAAGGTTTAGAGGAAAAGATTGAGTTTTTCCACAACAGCAAAGATAACAAAGGCAACAAAAAATTGAGTGATGAAGATTATGAAACACTCATGAAGATGTTGAAGGAAAAGCAATAAGCGAAAGAGCGAAATAAAACAGTTATTTTATTTATCATTTTTTGACTATTTTTACGTTTTTCGCAACATTTTATGACAAAAAGTCGTTAAAAATTAAAAATTTTAGTGTTTTTTAAACACTTTTAAAATTAAAGTGTGCGTATTTGATACGCAGAGGAGATTATTATGGCTAAGTTTAGTGATATTATTTTGGACGGTAAGAAGAATGGTAAGACTCTTGAGGAGATTAATAAGGAGTTGAAGGAAGCTGGCGCTACTTTCTCTTTGAAGAGCATGACTGAAGCTGAGGCTAAGGCTAAGGCTTTGAAGGAGCAGGAGGAAGGTTTCAAGCCCAGTAAGGAGCCTCTGATGATTGACGGTGTTCTGGCTGTTATTGCCTCTGATGGCAAGCCCATTAAAATGGACGGTGGCCCTGCTAATGCTTCTGTTAAGAGTCCTTCTATGGCTCGTGATATGTCTCGTGCTGGTAAGACCATTGAGGCTGCTGGCTATCGTTTGGTTTATGACAACGATGGATATTGCAAGAGCAAGGCTCGTATTAAGTAATTAGACCAAAGTTCAATTAATTAAGAGATATTAAGTTTTAACATAAACGGGAGGGCCCTTTTAGCCGGGGGCTCTCCTCTAAAAATAAGGTGAGGTGAGTGAATGGAGATTTATGAGAAAATTCCTCTCTCAAAGATTGAAAAGATTCAGCTTTACAACAACACGAAGAAGAAAAGCATTGTACAGGTAAAAAAGGAAACTGGTGCTGATTATGCTATTAATGGTGGTATTTTCAGTTTTAAGACTTTTAAACCTTTTGGTAATACCAAGTCAGAGGGTGTTGTTCTTTGTGACCCTCACTATGGTGAGTATGGTTTTGGCTGGGACGTTGGCCCAGATATTAAGTATGAAGTTCTTCCTAATTCCAAGAGGAAAAATTATCTTGGATGTGTGGGAATGATTCTTAATGGTATTAAGCAAACATTGAGATACAATTCCGATATGGGCGGCACTCGCCAAAGAAGTGCGATTGCTCTTGATGGGAATGGCAATTTTATTATGTATGCTTGTAATGGTTCTAATAACAAGACTATTGAAAAATTACAATCATACGGAATCAACCAAGGTTGGTATTCTGCCTTGTGCCTTGATGGTGGCGGCTCCACGAGCTTGCTTACCAATTCTAAAAAATTGGTATCTGAAGGTTCGAATGGACGAATTGTTTCAAACTACATTCTTGTGTTCTTGAAGAAAGGCAATTCTTCTTCTATTGTTACAACTATCAAGGATAATCCTTACAAAAAACCGACACGCACTATTCGAATTTGGCGTACTGGAAGTGATGTAAAGTGGGTTCAGTACGCATTGAATCGTGAAGGATTCAATTGTGGTGAAGTTGATGGTATTTTTGGAAAAGGCACAAAAAGACAAGTGGTAGCTTTCCAAAAAGCCAAAGGACTGGGTGCTGATGGAATAGTAGGGCCCAAGACAAGGGAGGCGTTAGTATGAGTAATACGAGAGCTTCTAAGAAAATCTCTGCAAGTAAGAAAGGCTTAATTGTAATTTTTGGTTCTGCAATTTTAACTACGATTGCGATTGTTGCACTTACAATTCAAGGTGGCTCTGATTTATCCACGCTTGGAGAAGTTTGCGTTGCTTTGTGGACAGCGGCAGGAGCTTATTCAGCCTTTTATCTTTGGAAATCCAAAGTCGAGAACAAGTGTAAATATTCTCAACAGTTCCTTGACCAAATGGCGGAAAAGTACGGAATTGAGAATGTCATTCCGCTTTTGCAGAGTATTCTCGAAGATTAATACTTGTGAGGGTAGTGAGAGAGCTATCCTCACTTTTTAAATATAGTTCTTAATAGAAAATGTATAAACTCTTTTTATTATCTAAATAAAAGGAGAGTTTTATGAGTGAAACTAAGAATGTTGTTATTCAACAGAATAACGGAATTGATTACAATTTGTTGTATCCTAAAACGGTATCAGAGAAGAAACTATTTTCTTATTGGTGGGAAGAGACAAAAAGTGGGTTTTAGGCTTCACAGTTTGCTAATCTTTCTGTTGTAAGAATTTCCGGTTTATTAGCACAAATGGTTCGGGTTAATGTTAATTGTGAATATTATTATGGGGATAATATTAAAACAGAGCGGAATAAGGTTCTTTTAGACACTTTAAAAAAATATACGGGTGTCTATCGCATAAATTCTGAAGGAACTATTGTTTATTAGTCCAATAATTCTGCTAATTTTAATGGGAAATATATAGCTGGACGGAGCACATCGTATTATTTTATAACAACTGATAAAGAAGGTGTATCAATAGTTGATTCTTATTTAAAGTATTAGGGCGAGGTGTCTTCACAATATGGTTCTATTAGTGGTTATATATATCCCGTTTAGAATTATGACTATTTTTATCGCTGGAGGGTTTCTTGGCAACCATATCACAATAAAAATTATGTTTATTCTATAAATAGAAATGCGTATCCTGATAATGGAGAATAGGATTTGGCAACATATAAATTTTTAGGTGTCCCATTTAGTAATGCTCTTTTTCTTTCAAAATCTGATATTCAGGTTTAACCCTTGTAATGCAACATTTTAAAGTTTTAAATTTTAATTTAATCTTGCTTTTATTTACCCATTACAAAACATCAGTAAATACAGCAAGTAAAAAATTTACGCAACATAATTTAACGTTACTTTTCTTTGCGTAATGAAGAATCTTCTTTTATTTAAAGGTTTAAATCTTAATTAAATAAAAGCAAGATTTTAAATTTCTTACGCAACGATATAAAAACGATTACCTTTCTTAGAAAGAAGGATAATCTTGAGCGTAGAAAAGGTGTTAATGCAACATTTGCAAGAAGATGGTAGTTATAATTAGCTCTATCCAAAGACTGATTCATATCCAAAAAATGAAACATTAACGAATAATACTTCTTAGATGTTTCGGATTGAAAATGGAACGCCTGAAGATGTGATGTAGTATTTGGGAAAATATGCTTAGTATTGGTGGAGAAGAACAAAACCAAAAACTATTTATTCTGTTACAATTGAAGCTACAGCGAGAGATGCTGTTTTTGCGCAAGGTGGGTAGACAAATACAGTTTAGTATTCGAATTAGGTTTATGCGGATTCAGCGGGAGTACATTTAATGTCTCCTACGAGTCTTACAATTACTGGAAACAAGGCTGGTGGTGATACTGCTTAGGTTTTATATCAAAAATATGTTACTAATTGTGTGGGTAACTCCAGTGATGTATTATATGTAAATCCTTTAGATGGTATTTATTGGTATGTAAATATGTACTATGTTGGAGCTTCAGGAGGGGCATATTTATGCAGAGCAAAAAGTTCTCAAGTTGCTGGAGATTGGGAATATTTACATTCTAATAACAGAAATGCTTATCCCGATTCTGGAAACCAAAGTGGATACACTTACGAGTTTTTAGGAATACCGTTTGACAATGCGGTTGCGTTAACAAAATCTTATACACGATTATAATTTAAAGTTTTAAGTTTTAATTTAATCTTGGTTTTATTTGACGCTTGAAAATATTAATAAAACCAACGAATTAAAAATCAATTTACTCAAAATTTCATATCTTTTTTAAATGTGATAAGAAATCTTGCTTTATTTTTAAAGGCTTAAGTCTTAACTAAATAAAACCAAGATTTTATTTGGTTGTCTCTCTTTTACGGAAAGGAGAGATAATTGAGTGAACAAAAAATTATAATGCAACAATATACAGGTAGTGGATATTAGATTTTTACTCCTGCTGTAGATTGCTATACCAAAGAAGAAACTGCTTCAAGTTTAACTAAAAAATGTTATAACTTAAATGATTCTGCTGTTCCAGATGACTTGTTTATGAAGTTGATTTTTGGGACGGCTGATTACGGTTATAGAGTAACTGTAAAATTACCAAATGGAAGTCCAGTTTAGCGGGCTGTTGTATCTGGAATTACAGCTCTTCCAAACTTGGATTTAAAAACAGATAAAAATGGTAAAGTTATTGGAAAAAGTTCTTCTAACTCTGTAACTTTGTCCTGTACTTCTCCTTTTTCTGATATGCAGCTTGCTAAAAGTGTGCAAGTAACTTCTACTGGATTAATTACAGATGTTGAACTTGTTTTAAGTTTAATTCCTGTTATTAAGTTGACTTCTTCTGGAAGTTTTGATTTAACAAAACTTTCTCCTTTAGTTACAAGTTTTGATGTAACAATTGTGGGCGGGGGAGGCTCTGGTGGAGCGGGTCATTGGTATGATAATGATGACTTTGGAAGCTCTTACATTGTACCTGTTGGAACAGGCGGTAGTGGTGGATATGTTGCAAGCAAAACAGATGTTATTTTAAAAGATAGAAGTGGTATATTTACTTATACTATTGGAAGTGGTGGTTCTGGTTCAATAAATTATAATCCATCTTCTTAGGGAGGGCAAACAGGACACAACGGAGGAATTACAACTTTTGTTTATGGTGATGTAACTTTAACTGCTAATCGGGGAATAGGCGGTTCAACTTGGGCATATAACCGGTCAAAACATTACTCTGGCCCTGAACGGAATGGGCGAGGAGGGTCTACAAACCGGGGCTCTGGCGGTGATGGAACTGGATATATTTTTAACGATTCTTCTTTAGGCTTGGCTGGTGGTGGCGGCGGTGGACGGGGAATGAACACTTGGGCAACTTCGGGTGATAAAAAATATAGTGATGGAGGTAATCCTTATGGTGGTGGAGGTAGTTATATAAAAATAGCTCCTACCTCTGGTTCATTTGGCGGCGGAGGCGGCGGCGTTGGTCGGGGTGGTGAAGGAAGATATACTCCTTCGAGTGGGGCAGGAGGAAATGGAGTTGTGTATATTCGATTTAAAATATAAAGGAAAGATAAATATGCCAAATTATTGTATTGTAAATAACGACACTCAAATTATAGAGAATATAATTGTGTGTGAGAATGATGAAATTGCAAAAGAATTTAATGCAGTACCATCCTATGCAGATGCAAGAATTGGTGGGAAATATGATTATGTGCCTGAGCCTACAGAAATGGATAAATTACAAGCTCAAGTAGCATATACTGCATTAATGACAGACACATTGATTACAAGTGAGGTAAAGTGAAATGACTGATTTTGATAACAATGTGATATTATGGTATAAGCAAGGTTTGTGGACGATGGACATGGTAGAGGATGCTCATATCAAAGGGAAATTGTCTGACGAAGCTTATAACGAAATTAAACAACTGAACAATTGAATTTTGAATAAAAAACCAAAAAATAAATTTTAGGTCAAACAAAAAAATTCTTTTGTTTAGATTTGTCCTCGAACGTTTGTTCAAAATTTGTTTTTAAATTAAATACTTAATTTAAGTATTTACCTGAAATTTCTTCGCACTTTTTTGCATTGTGCATTTTGACGAAGATTTTTCTTTGTTGGCAAGCTTTTTTGTTTGCTTCTTTTTGCTCAATATTAGCTGACCTTATATCACCTTTATGTCAGTCAGTTACAAGTATTTTTAGTGATGTTGCAAAAGCAACACCAAATAGGGCAATTAAATGAACGTTATTTTACAGAATACTCTCGTGTATTTAATTTTTACACCGTTTTTTAATAACTTTGATTTAATTTTCTTATTTTTGTTTCTATTAAGCATTAAAAAGGTGGCTATAGTTCATTAACTATAGCCCTCTTTTTAGTTCTTAATGATTTGTTTTAATATATAAACTCTTAAGGACTCCGCAAAAAGCGGATGTATATTTATAAATTCAATGCGTATATTATACATACGCATTTTTCGAAAAAGAACGCATAAAGGAGGTAAAAAGAATGGCAAATAAAATTGTTCCGCAGACGCTAAACTCTTCTGGCGTCTACGACAAATTGATTACAGCTATTTCTTCTGGCGGGACAGGAGCAGAGAGTGAGTCCGCCGCTATGAAGAACCTCATAAATGGATTAACATCCACTTCTCCAGCATCAAATGATTTGATTCCGTTCCAAGATGTTTCTTCAGGCGGCGCAGGAAAAACTACTCTTTCTGCTCTTGCCTCTACACTCCAATCTGTTCGGGGTTATGCCAAAATCCAAACTGGTTCCTATGTGGGTACAGGAACATATGGGGAATCCAACCCGTGCAGATTAACGTTCAATATGTTTCCATCTTTAGTATTTATTCAAGAAGAAACAGACGAAGACCAAGATATTGGTTATCTTTTTGCTATAAATGGTATGTCTGATGTACATGGTTGGTTTATTTTTGGTGCTTATCGTTTTTATCCTCTTAAAGCGAACTGGGGGTATAACAGTTTTACATATTGGACTTTGACTGGGTCGGATGGTAGATATTAGTTAAACCAATAGTCTTAGAGGTATCGTTGGTGTGTAATTGGCTAAAAAACAAAAAATACATTCAATTTTAACCTACAACCCAATAATAGGTTTTCCGAGATTCGTTTAACTACATTGATTCATAAGAATCGCCATCATAACTACGTTCATCACAATAATATTGTATAGAATTGTAATACCAATGTAAATTTATAGCAATTGCCCGTCTCTAAGTATAAGTTAAAACTCTTCCATTGGAATTACCCCTTACCCAGAGCATCCGACCAAGGTAGCCATCTCCTGTTACACATACAAAGTGTGGATAAACATTGAACGTTTAAACGTTAATATATTCTTAAAAATTACTTAAATATAGCCAAATAGCAATACTCTAATCTATTATAGTTTAATTGACAATAATGATTTTTATCGCTATACCACATAAAAGTATTATTTTTGAAACAACTATACATAGCAACATAGTCATGGCCAATAGGAATAGCTTCATCTGCAATTACAGTTCCCTTATTATTATATTCGGTGGTTGTATTAAAAACATAAAATATTGCATACCGTGGTATACCGCTTACTGGCATATAACTACCTGTCACTCCAACGGTTACAATAGAGGGTTTAGATTTGAACGTTTAAACGTTCAATATGCAACCTATAGTGACTTTAATTTTTCAAGAAACAGATTCAGGGATAAAATCGTACCCGTATAATACTAAATATTTAAGAGCTAATTTACGTCAAAATACGGTTATTTTAAATTCTCCGTATTATTTAATTTACTGGGGTTTTAAATTTCTTTCATCTTTTGCCTTTAATGGTGACACTTAGTTTTTGTTGAACACAAGAAAAAGTGGTTACACGGTTAATTTTTTTATAGGAGACCAGAATTATCCTGACAAAACTCTCTCCAGTAACGGTTTAGCAGAAAGTCAATTTAATGGGAATCGGGTTGTTTATTATCATGTCACAATAGGAAGCTAACTTAAAATGAAATTATTTTAATGTTTAAATGTAATTATATTAACCAATTACACAATAATAATATTTCTAATAACTATCGTTAAGCTGTCTTTTGGAATCATTATTTGAATACCAGTTTATTTGACTGTAATTCCAAGAAAGATAAACATAATTATCATACCCCGGTTCTAAATAAGCTATAGATTTAACTCCTAAAATTGGATTGACATCTGCTGAAGAATTGCTGGCAAATGTTACTCCATCTCCCATACAAAGAAATAGCTTTGGCACTAAGTTGAATGTTTAAACGTTCACATTTAATCCGACTGTCATTTTGTTTTTTAATTATGATGATGGGAATAGAATAGCAATGTCTTAGGTTCCTCCGTTAAACGGTCTTAGACCAAATATAACTAATCCAATAATTTTATTAAAATATTACGATTCTATGTTTTGCGGGGGCTATCTTGTTCACAGTCAAAATTATTTCAAACAACAAACTACATTAAAATGGGGTGAAAACAAACTTGACTGGTGGTATGTTATAACAACTCAAGAACGGTATTCAGATTACAATCCAGCAATAGCTCAGATTAATGGTGTGAACAATACTTATTACTGGGTTGCTTTAGGTTGATTGTAACAAATCTCCTAATCTCTCCAATTTTTTGTAAGTTATTCCAGTTTGTGTCCCTTCTGGATAATAGTTGGTTTGTAATAGATTAACCAAAGCAAACCCAGAAAAAAGTTGAATTATTCATATTTAATTGGTATTCATTATAGCTACTCTTAGACGCTATATACCAAATTAAAGTGTGATAAGATAAATTAAAACTTAATTTCGCTTCAGTAGGATAGGATGTATTACAACTAAAAGAAGATTGCTGAAAGACCTGATTATTAATCCATAGGAAACCGGAACCGTATATATCGGATTCCCAATTACCACGAAATCCTCTTTGAACTATAACAACACGAGGAGTAAAGTTGAACATTGTTTCGAAACATTTTAAAAAGCACCACCATAAAAATGGTGATGCTTTCAAAAGTGCTTTGATTAAAATTATAAAAAGATAGAGATAAAACTACATTTTTATCATAAGCTATCCAGATGGTCGGTATTATTTACTTTAATAGTGAGCTCTTTGTTGTCATCTAAGGGTTCGTTTTCCTCAACGTTTATTACAACAGATTTTTTGTTGCTGTTAAAGGGTCTATTTATGCCTCGTGCAGCGCAGAAACGTTTCATGGTAGAACGGTCAACTTTATAGAATCTTGCCACCTCTGCATAGGTGTTGTCCTGAGCAATAAGAGAGCGGATAATATTTTCGTGAGGAGACAGTTTAGTGTTCTGACCAAGTGCTCCACGAGGTCTACCAAGTTGGACACCATTCTTCTTCTTGACTTCAAGAGCTTCTTTGGTTCGCTGGGAGATAAGATTTCGCTCAATTTCAGCAGACAAGCCGAATGCAAAAGCCAAAACCTTAGTCTGAATGTCATCATGAAGCACAAAATTGTCTTTGATGGTCATGATAGTGACACCCTTATCCATACAGATAGAAAGTATGTCCATAATCATGTAGAGACTTCTACCTAAGCGAGAGATTTCGGAACAAATAATAATATCTCCGAACTTAACTTCCTTAAGAAGTTCTCCCAATTTACGTTTATCTGGAGCCTTAGTACCAGATACAGTTTCTTCAATCCAGCCGTTAATCTGAATATCACGCTGTTTTGCGAACTTAGCAATTTCGTAACGCTGATTTTCAACAGTTTGCTTGTCAGTAGAGACACGAATGTAACCATAATTCATAAATCATTCTCCTTTAATAAAAGTTTCATTTTATTTGGTTATTCTTTCGCTGAGTTTGACCCCACTATAGCAAATTGCACAATTTTTGTCAAGTGATTATTACTTTGTTTACACAATGTTCACAAAAAATGATTTCTGTTTATATGTATGTTGTTAGTGATTACCACTTTATTTGGATTCTATTGTTGTTAAAATGATAGTCATTATAGAACATACATAATTTGAATTTATAGGAGATTTGCACAATGATTTTTAAGATTGTGGGAAATTTTGATGAGGTCGATTTCGAAAAAATGCTTGATAAATTAACTTCTATTTTTGAATTTATTTATTGTGATGAAAGTTTATTCGTGGCATTAAGAAAATGGTCTGACCGTGAGTTAATAGATAAAATTTTAAAAGCTGCTTTAAAACCAGCTAAGTTTTTCGTTGTAAAAGAAATAAACGAATATAATTTGGGAAAAGAAAATCCTAATATTATAAAATGGTGTAGAGATATTTTTGTTGATTTGGACAAACAACGTTTTGAGGTCGAACAACAAGAAAGATTGAAATGCACCATGTCTGCTTTAGATGTTTGTGAACGTATCTTAGCTTCTCGTAAAGAAGAGGCTTTAAAAAATAATAGAGAGGAGGAAAAGAATGGCAGAACAAAAACGCAGAGGAAGACCCAAGAAACAAGTTGAAGAACCCATTGTTAAAAATGAGGAGAAGAAAATGGTCACTATGACCGAATCTTCTGATGTCGAACAACAAAAATATCGAGATATTCAAATTTCCGAACAAATGGTTCAGCAACGATGGGCTTCTGTTTTTAAAGAATATGCTGACACTGGTTATTCTAATATCGTTTCCGCTTGGAATCAGGCTTGGTCGCAGCTTAACAATCCTTTTGTACAAAACTATAGAATTAAACAAGCTAACTCTAAACCTCGTAAAGTCCAACAAGAAGAGTTGCAACGAGCTTTGGCTAATCCTGAAAATTCAGAATTAACTTTGCAAAGCCTCAGTATGTATTTGTATTATACTAACTATGTGTACAATATTCTTGTTAAACTTAATAGAGATACTCCTCTTTATAAATGGTATGTAACTCCTATTGATGCAAGTGAAGATGATACTAAAACCGATGCCTTTAAAAAGGAAAGTAAGAAAGTTGACCAAATTATAAAGAAGTTTAAGCCAAGTTTAACTTTGCGAACTGTTACTACTCAGGTTAGCTTGGAAGGGAAAAGCAGTTATCTTCCTCGTATTAGTTATGATAAAGATATAGTTAATTTTTTTGTTTTACAAAAACTTAACCCAGATATGGTGAAACTTACAAGTTTTGGAAGTAAACAACAATTTGGGGTAAGTTTTAATATGGTAATTTTTCTTCAGCCAGCTTACGATGTTTCTCAATATCCTAAATTTATTCAGGATGCTTGGGAAGAAATGCTGGCAACAGGTGTCGTTACTATGGATAAAAAAGGAAAAGTAAAGTTTAACCCTCGTGCTAAACTTCCTACTGGTCACATTCTTGAAAATAAAAATGGAAACTATATGTACTGGGTTCCACTTCCTCAAGATTTATGTTATACTTTCTATTTTGATGGTAGTCATGCTAATATGTTCCCGGATTTTTTGGGATTGTTTGATGATTTGTCCGATTTGGATAACTATAAATGGTTACAAGCCAGTTTGTTAAGTAAGGGCGTTAACAGTATTTTAACTGCTGAAATTCCATTGGTTAAGGATGCTAAAGCTGGATAGGATTCTACCGCAGTTTCAGTAGATACCGCTATGGGATTCCAAGATTTATTTGCTCAAAATGTGTCTGGAAATATTATGCCTTTCTTTGCTCCACTTCAAGAATTTGAACTTCATACTTTGGAGAATCAGCCAGAATCTATGGATATTATCTATGACCGTACAAGAGATTTGGTTGCCACTTCCGGCAACGCCGCTCTTATGAGTATTACAGATAAACCTTCTATCGCTTCTGTTAAAGCTCAACAAATGATTCAAGCTGCAAGAGTTGATTATCTTACAAGACAATATGAAAACTTTTTAAATGAAATGCTTGAAAATAACTTCGGCTTGAAATATAAATGGGAAGTTCATCTTTGGGGTGATATTTTTAATATTCGTGAGGACATTAAAATATTAAGAGAACAAGTGGTTTCTGGTTTGGAAGGATTCCTTCCTAAACTTCTTTCTGCTAATGATATGTCTATCGAAGATTATGTGGCTTCACAAAATTACTTGAAGGCTTATGATATAAAAGTTATTAAAGTTAACGATACAGAAATGACAGAAAAAGCTCAAAAATAGGCTTTGGTTGTTGCTAAAACTAAAACTACTACCACTACAACTAAATCTTCTGAATCTGATGTTAAAAATTCAGTTGGTAGACCTAAATTGAGTGATAGCGAAATCGAGAACGATAATACTGCTGCTTCTGCTGATGCGGGAACTAACGTTTCAGATATTAAGGAGTTCTCAAATTCTTTCCATCAAGAAAGTCTTGATGTTTAATATATTTACTATAAAGGGTTTAAAGGTATGAAAATTTTTAAAACTATTAACGCTTATTTTGGCAAGAATAAGAAAAAGCCGTGTAAGTGTAATCACAACCCTTATGATGTAAATAGCACTCTGCAAGAGGTCAATCGTAAATTTATGACCTCCCCAGACCAAAAATTTTTTATCTGTAAAGAGTGTCATCAAGGGTTGAAGTTTATTAGGAACAAGGATGGAGACTTTGTTGAAGAATCCGTCCCCAGTTGACCGATTCTCAATTTAAAGCTATCCCCTTTTATCATAAAGTAAAGGAGGTAGAGAATTTGGATTCAAGTGTAGTTATTGCTATTATTTCTTTTGTTGGAACCTGTATTGGTTCCATCGGAGGAATTTTAGCAACGGCTAAGTTAACTAATTATCGACTTAGCCAACTGGAACAAAAAGTCAACGCTCATAATAATTTGATTACTCGTACTTACGAGCTTGAGAAGAATATGGGTATAGCTTTTGAACAAATTAAAGAAGAAAAAGCAGATATTGAAGAAATTAAAAGAGATATAGGTAATTTATCTAAATAATAAGTAAGGTGAAATTATGGTTAAAAATAATTTTGATGAAAATGTTAGAGACTCTTTGAATGGCCTCTTAACCCTTTTCTTCCAATCTAACTCCGCTTGCGATAATATGGCTTATGCCCTTGATTGTGAGTTGGATTGCCATTCTGCTTCCGATATTTTCCATAAGAAATTCGCTCATTTGTTCCCCGGTGATAAAATGGCAGATAAGTTAAGCGAAATTATGGTTAACGAGGGAGTTAGACCTATTCGTGGTGCTTTGTCTCAGGATTCTTCTGATTATGAAAATATCGTCGTTTTGTTTGAGGATGCTTACAATACTATGAATAACGTTAAACAAGGACTTCTTAATACAATCGAATTTCTTGATTATAACAAGGATTGTAAAGTGTTTGTAATCGAACTTGAAGAAATGGCTCGTTATGCAAGCGTCCTTTTACATCAGTGCGATATTTGGAGGTCTAAGGCTAAGGATTACTACGAAGCTGGTAAAACATATAAATTCGATATTGATTTCGAGGAGTTTACTTTTATTTAATGAATAATAAAACAAATCAAAATACAGAGGGATTTGTATATTTTATAACCAATGGATTCAATATCAAAATTGGTTATACTAACAACGTTAAACGTAGGCTTAAACAATTAAATACTGGCTCAGACCAATAGTTGTTTTTGCTTGGGTATATAAATGGAACGAAACAAACCGAAGCAAATTTACATCGTTCCTTTATTAAATATAAATTAAGACAAAATGGAGAATGGTTTGAACCATCTTCCGAATTGTTAGATTACATCAATACAAATAATCTTATCCCTAATACTTTCGTTGAGAAAAACGAACTTTGGGATAATAGAGTTATGGCTTTTTCTACTACTTAACCATACTCTTACTGAAATGCCTGTGAATGGACTCCCGTTGAGGAAACGAACAATGCGGGTTGATGTTCTATCAATAAAGAAAGGAGGAAGATATTATTGAAAGAAAATAAAGTTCTTAAATTTGAACTTTCTCCTCAGAACTTGCGTATTAAGAATGTGCTGAGAAATGATTTTGTTGCTATTGATGTTTACGCTATTTCAGATATTTATCCTAATAGAAACAATAGTCATTTTACTCCAAACTCTTTGAGGGACGCTCTCCCATCTTTTTACAATAAACCAGCTTTGGGCGCTTTTAACGTTGGTAAAAATGATTTTAAGGCTCATGAAATGGAATTGAGATGGGATAATGAGTTGCAACAAGATTATTTCGATTTTACTAACGGTAGATGCGAAGTGCCTCTTGGTGTTATTAGAAACGAAGACCTTGTTGAAGTGGTTGAGTTGAATGGACAAACTTGGGTTCATTTTACTTGCGTCTTATGGGCAAAATATTGTTATCGTCAGGTTAAGAGACTTCTTAAGGATAAAAGAAAGAAAATTTCTGTCGAAGTCGAAGTCATTGAAAGCCATGAAGATGAAAATGGTGTCGAAATTATTGATAAATTTACCTTTGACGGTTTCTCCTTGCTTGGTGAAGATGTGACAGAGGCCATTCCTAATGCCCATTTAACGATTCTTGATAAAGTTAATGATGCTTTCTATCAAAAGCAAGAAAAATGTTTGTCTTTTGCTTACAAAGGATTAGACAATAATAATTTTGACTTTGCTTTGGATGAAAACGATATTAAAAATAATAAAGACTCTTTCGCAGATGATTCTGGTGAAATTGTCGGAAATGAAAAAGTAGATGAAATTACAATGGAACATGGAGAGGAGGAGTCTCAAGAAATGACTTACGAGGAAAAAATGGCTCTTCTTAACAGTGCTCTTGGCGAAAATACATGGGCTTCCGATTTAGATGAAACTTATGTGTATTGCTTTAATCAAGAGGAAAAGGTTGCCTACAAGGTTCCTTATTCTCTTGCTGAAGATGCCGAAGGCCATATGAACGCTAATGTTAATATGGACGAGGCAGTAAAAGTTGTTCGCTCTTGGAAGGAGTTTTCAGAAGAAAACGCTGATGATGCCAAGGACGAAGATAACAAAGAAACCGAGTCTGTTGAGGAGAACAAGGAAGAGTGCTCCACTGATAATCAGGAGACTGAAGCCTGTGATGATAAAAAGGAAGAGTCCGCTGAGAATAAAGAAGAGTGCTTCGAAGAAAACAAAGAGTGTGAGTCTGATGAACATCCTGATGGTTGCGCTGGTTGTGAAAACGAAAGCGCTGAAACTGTTTGTGAGTCAGCAGATGAACATAAGGAAGTCCCCGAAAATGATGGCGAAAAGAAGGTCGAGTCTGCTGAGGATTGTGAAAATTGCGCCAAGGAAGATGGTAACGATTCTGATGAAGAGCCTGATAATGAGGACAACAAAGAAAACGAATCCGCTGAGGAAAACAAAGAGGACGAGTGCAATATGAGTACAGAAGAAAATAAGGAAGAAATGGCTTCTGATGCTACTGTTGTTACTCCTGATACTCACGTTACTATTGACGGTAGCGAAAAGGGTGAAAAAGAAAACCCCATTGCCGACATTAAAACTGATATTATGAAAGACCACGATGATGGTAGCCTTAAGGGTACTGGCGTTTATGCTGTTGGCGAGGAAAGTCTTACTGCTGATGAACTTTACGCTAAATTTAACGACCTTCAGGCTAAGTATGATGCTCTTTACGCTCAGTTTACTGCAAAGTAGAACGATGAATTCTATGCTTTCGCTTGCTCTTTGATTGACGCAGAAGAGGATTTGACCAGTGAAAATAATTCCGCTATTAAGGCTACTTTCTCTGAGAGTTGCAAGAATGGCGTTTATTCTTCTAATGAAGACGTTCAGACTGCTGTTGAACACAGCCTTGCTGACGCTTTGTACGCTCAGAGAAAAATGAGCAAAGCTAAGAAGACAGAGACTTTCTCTGTTTCCATTAACAAGTCTCAGAATAACAATGTTGTTGAGGAGACTTTAACTAACGCTCAGGAATTGAAAAATTTGGTTCAACGCCTGAGAAGGATTTAATACAGGAGGAAAATTCTATTATGAAACTTTTTGAAAAGATTTTGATGGCAAGTGAAGATGTTAAATCCTACCTTGTCAGTGGTAAGTGCGAGAATGAACTGTTTGATGGCGCTGTTGTTAAGGTTGGCGATTTGGTTGACCATGAGGTTTACAAGAACCTGAAAGACATGAATACTCGTACTATCGAGGCTGGCTATGAGGCTGGCAAGCGTTATGGTATTGTTGACTATGTTGGCGTGTCCGAAAGCGATGTCGTTGGCGTGAACTATAAGGGTCTTAGCATTAAGGTTGCTGGTCTTCCTGTCCCCGCTGGCGCTCTGACTCGTGTGCGTGTTCCTCAGATTGGTGACGAGTTCTTCCTTGGTGACGAGAACTTTACTGCCGCTCCTACCGCTGGTAGCGTGTATGTTCCCGATACTGACGGTCGTTTTAAAGCTGGTGCTGAGGGCGCTGGTTTTGCTGTTAAGGTTGAGTACGAGACTAATAAGATTATGGGTCAGGTCAATGACAGCAAGAAGTATTTCTGCACCGTTCTGTCTATCTAATAGAAGATTCTATAACCTAAAAGGAGGATATATATAATTATGAAACAGATTTTTAGTTATAACAAGTTCAACGAAGACGTTGCAGATGGTCTCGTTGAATCTTTGGTTACTTTGTCCGAGAAGGCTCTTGAGGGCAAGGCTAACACTGCCGAATATCAAGACCTTAATAGCGAGTTCTCTGCTAAGTTCATGCAGTATTGTGTTGAGCAGGGGGGTATGACTTGGACTGGCATGGAAATGATTAAGAGTCCTATGGTGTATAAGAAGACTGGTTTCCTTGAGACCTTCGATACTATTATGGCTGGTGCTATTACCCCTGTTGTTCCTACTGTTGCTGCTATGGGTTATGAGCAACTGTATGATGTTGTTCAGGTTGGCTTTGGTGATAACGCCAAGTATACTGTGGATAGTAATGAGCTGTTTATCGTTTCCAGCCTTGCTGAAGGCATTGCTCGTGGCGGCGTTCAGACCGCTTCTAACACTGAGTACACTGTGACCGCCAAGCGTGAACAGGTTGCTCTGTATGTTGACTGGTTAAATATAAGCAATTTATAAATAGCTGGGGCGTATAGTAATATGCGTAAAAATAATTCCATTTAATTGCTGGAATACCGTAAAGACAATTAAACCACAACGCAAGATTGAAATAAATCTATTCGTGATGGTTACGAAAGTAGAAAAAATTAATTGTATAATGCAAGGTTAAAACCTAAACATTTTAATAATCGGTAATCAGCAGCCAAGCTCCGAACAGGAGAAGGTTCAACGACTATCCCGTAAGGGAGTAGGAATATAGTCTTTAAATTATTCCGAAATGGTGGACATCCATAAAGGATGAAGATATAGTCTAAGCTCACATGAAAGTGTGAGGAGTTTTTATTCAGGACGAATTGACGATTCGTTTCTAAATACAACTGACCATGTTGCTTCTAACAAACTCGATTGGGGTAAGCTGATTGCTAAGATTGGTGCCTCTTTCGCTGCTTACATTCAGGCTCGTCTGGCTAAGGTTATGGCTGATGTTATTACCAATAACAATAATGTTGCTACTGCTAACAAAGATGGTATTGCTGGTTATATCGCTAACGGTCTGACCGATGAAAACTGGTTGAAGACCGCTCGTAACATTAAGCTTGCCAACGGTGGTGCTGATGTTTACGCTCTTGGTACTTCTATTGCTCTGGCTTCTGTCCTTCCCGACAGCACTAAGGGCTTCCGTTACGACGAGAATTCTGCCATCGTTAAGACTGGCTTCTTGCCTGATTATAAGAACGTTCCTATGATTGAGCTGGGCAACGCTCTTGTTCCTAATACCATCAATGGCACTCCTGAAGTGGTTCTGCCTGATGATATTATCTATATGCTGCCTCTTGGCATGAATAAGCCAATTAAGGTTGTTTTTGAGGGTCAAACCGTGTCCGTTGAGAAGGACGCCATGTTTGCCGCTGACCATGCTTACGGCTTCGTTGTTGATATGCGTATGGGTATGGACGCTGTGGTTGGCTCTAAATTCCGGGCCATCCAGTTGAACTAATTTATAAATTAATTAATTAATTAATTAATAATTTATAATTAAGTTTATAGAAAGAAATATAAGATAATTTTTATTAATTAATATTTCTAAAGTTTAAAAGGTTTAAAAGGAGACATTTAAAATGGCTGTAAATAGAAATAAGAAAGTAACTGAGGAAGTAGTAGCCCAAACCGAGGCTCCTTCCGCTGAAACTAATAATGCAAACGATATGACTGTACAGTTCATGGAAATGCTTGCGTCTATGAAAGAGACTATTAGTTCTCTTAAGAGTGAGCTTGATGAACAGAAGAAGAAAAACGAAGAATTAGAAAAGAAATATGAAGCACAGGAAGTTACTCCCGTTATGGAAGTAACTCCTGTTGTTTCTTCTACTCTTCCAGATACAACTGAAAGATTGCTGGAAATTCTTGGTAATAAGAAAAGCGATAAAGAGGTTGTTATTGTGCATAATAGAGAACTTCTTGGAGGTCTTGCAACCTCTATTCGTTTAACTGGGGCTGCTATTGATTTCCATACTTTAGGAGAAGAGAGAGTGCTTAGTTGGCAACAGTTTGAGGAATGCGTTTCTAAATATCGCAAATGGTTTGATAAAGAAATTATTCTTATTGGTGCTGGATACGAAGACGTTGCAGAGCGTTATAATATTCCTTGTGTTAAACGTGGAAATTATAATTATGTTACTAAAAAAGACCTTGCTGAAATTTATAAAAAGTCCGAACGTCAGCTTGAGGATTATTTAAATACTCTTACTGAGGAAGATAAAGATTTTGTTTGCTCTTATTGGCTTGGTAAGTGTTACGAAAAAGATTCTCGTTATATTGATAGAGCTAAGATTGAGTTGCTTAATCGTATTTCTAATAAGCATATTTTCGATAATTATATTGCAACACTTAACTTTGGTTACTTTGCGAAGTAAATATAAGAAAGGGGATTAAACAATGGGTTTTTTATTTAGTGATGTTTATGCAAAAGCAATCGCATTGTTCGACGACCCCAGAATCACGAAAGCATATGAAACAGATAGGGTACAATTCTCAAAGATTATGTATACCTATATGCAAAATGCAATTGGAATGTTTAATAATCCCCTTAGCGTATCTTTACGCTTGTCCGAATATAATGAGCCAAAAGGAACTATGTAGATTTTTCAAGGAGATGGGAAAAATAACGAGTTCCTTTTGGATGAAGAATTTGAAATACTTTTGAATTCAGAATATTGTTATATGGAACGGGATATTATGGTACAGGGGTCTATAGATAAAAATAAACATACGGTAATTTTCCCGGATGTTTTACCTGAAGGTAAAGAATACGCAGTAGAACAATATTATGTAGGAGAGTTTACTGATGATTTTTCTAATTTGACACTTAACGATGTTGGGGGCAAATAGATTATAGAATATATAAAAAATATTCTTGCACGATTGTTGGTAAAAGCATGGGGTGAAGAAGAAAGAAATATGCTTCTTGATTTGAGGAACCTTATGCAAGATAGCGATTTTAAGATTATGTCTAATGATAGAATCCTAAAAAGTAAAAATGAATGGGTAAATCAACTCGATACTGAAATTTGTAATCAAACAAGTAAACTATCTTGGCAGATTCGTTTTGCAAACGGCTCTCGAAAGATAGGAAGGGGGTAAAATGGAAACTTTTAATGAAACTTGTAATGAGACATTTAAAGTTACTTTATCCTCTAACGAAAAAATTGTTTGTTTGGAGGAGATTATTTCTCGTTTGAAAAAGATTCTGTATGTGTACGATAAGTCACAAGAACTAAATTCAAATTATAATTACAAAGTATTTTGTGGTGGAGTTGCACTGTATGTTTCTTCAAGTAATACTCTTTTTGATGGGGAATTGGTAAATATTGTAATTAACATTAATAGTATTTTGACCAATCGACTTGATAAAGGGCAAATTAAGAAACTTGTTTTTGAATCCATTAATTTTGCTAATTATCTTCTTAAAAAATATCAGGATTAAAAACAAGTCTTACAAGGAGATAATTATATGGCAATTATTGATACAACTAATGTAACAAATAGTTCTATGTTATTGAAATCTTGTTTAAATAAAAATATGTCAAAAGATAATCATTATATTAATGACCTTTAGGCTAAACGAGATTAGGATTGGGAATTTAGGTATAATGTAGTCGGTATTGAAGAGGAAAGAGAAAAACAAATTGGGTATACAGATTTGTTACCCAATTATACTCCTCTTGATGTTGTTATACGTTCTGTTAAAGGAGAAAACGGAAAGGATTTGCGGACGGATTGGGCTCAACTTTCTTTTAGAGATTTGAAATATGCCCATGAACTTGGTAAAAGATTTCGTTTTAATTTATAGTTTCCTGATATGTCGCTTATGTCAGAAGAGGACAAATATTATGATACAAGCGTATGGATTAATATAAACGCATCTCCTATTAATCCGGGATGCTCTTGTGTTATTAGACGTTGCAATGCTTCTGTAGCTGTTTTAGGGTCTCCGACAGGAAAATCTGATAATATTACAGAAGTAAGATATGAACCTGTTATTGTGGATAGTGAGTTGAAATATATGCAACTTTATTATAACCAAACATTGGTGGTTCCACAAGCAGAATTGTATCTTACGGCTCAAATGAATTATTTTTCAAACTGCATAAAAATCAATGATAGAATTATTCTTGGCTCCATTGATGCGGATGAAAAGTTAAATAATTCTTTATATAAAGTAAAAGCGGTTATAAAATGTGCTTCTACAAAAACATTTGTGCGTCAACGGGAAAGTGGAATAAAAGATATACCGCTTATTGTTTTGGCTTTGGATAAAGATGTGGTAGCAGACGAAGATAACTTTGAAAAAAGGATTCCAAAAAATGCTCCTGTTTATCTTATTCCAGAAAAAGAAAACAATGAAAGCAATGAATATCAAATTATTCTTGACCCACAAGATACGAAAATAATCCTTGGCGATAGCCGAGAATGTAAGACTTATTTAAGTCTTAAAGGAAACAGGATAGATACTGAGTTTGAGTATTAGATTGTTTTAAATGGTATTAAAGAGGAAAACTGGAAAAACTATTATATTTTCACAAAACTTAGTGAAAACTCTTTTGTTATTAAAAATCTAAAAACGTGCAATAGAGGAACATTGGATGTAACGGCTTCTTGCAAAGACCCAAATGATTCTAATATTACACTTAGCGAAATATTTAGATTTAAACTGGGAGGATTTTACTAATGATTGATAATAGTTTTGCTCCATCTGCTTATAATAGATTTATTCATTTAGATGAACTTGAAGATAGAATTATTTATTATCTTATTTCACCGAATAAAAAGACGCAAGCAGAATTAGAATAGACGCATATTATTTGGAAATTGCTTTATTATAATGATTGTGACGCATTAAACAAGGAACTTCCAACTTATCAATAGATAGTGTCTTTGATAAGTAAAGGAGATGGGTCTCAGACCGATAAACGTATTTTTAGAAGTCCTCATTTTGAAGACGCTTGGACTGCTGAAAATACTATTCTTAAAGTGTATATTGATAGGATTATTCCTGTTGATAGATACAAAGCTGTAGTTAATATAGGTGTTGATGTTATCACTCATAACAAGTGTGTTGATATAAATGCTCCAGACGAAGAGACTTCTTACCCTGTTGACAATGTTAATGGGGTAGATGTAAGAATTACTATGAAAAGTAGAATTACTACTTTAGTGAAGGCTATTTTGTTTTTACTTAATGGCGCTCAAGTTTAGGGTATTGGGACTATAGAATTTACTCAGACTATGAGTAGATTTCAATATGGTCAGCACGGAGTTTGGAATAACAGAAACTTTGAAGGAATTAAACTTACAATGGGCTGTTTAATGAGTGGTGTTTCTTAAGGGGCGATGTTGAATGGTTATTTCAAAGGAGCTCCAAGAAAAAATTACCGTATATGAACAAGCGTATTTTGGTTTAGATGAACCTGTTCCTTTTGTAAATGGGTTAAAGATTTACCCTGTAATGACGAAAGATTATTATAATTTTTATAGCAATTTGTCTTGTTTAACCATGGATAAGACTGTTAAAAAGGTCAAGTCTGAGGATGAATTGGGACGAGTTGTTTATAAAGACGTATCTAATCCAGAAGGAATTAGTATGTCTAACATGGCTTATTTGATAAGCTGTATGGAGAATCAAGAATATGGACAAGCTATAACTGCACAGGTTATTAGTATATTAGAGCTCGTTCTCCATGAAAAGAATGGTTTGTTTTGTCCAGAATGTCGGCATAAAATTGAGCAAAAAGAAATTACAACTAAATTTATTCGACTTCAGCAGTCTTTTACGGAGGATATGGATGAACAGGATAAAAAAATAGAGAGTTTAAAATTTTTGCAAAATATTAGTGTGTGTCCTAATTGTCAGAGTAAAATGAGAGAAGTGTTTAGTATTGTTAACACCTCTCCGAAAAAGTTAAGTATTTATAATACTGAATTAACTCCCAAGCAATTTGATGAACTGGTAGCTGTGGTAACTCATTAGAATATCTTGGATTATGATGGAGACAAATACATTGACCCCAACTTAAAAAAAGATATGGAGTTAAAACAGCGTTTAGAAAACAAAAACTATTCTTCTCCAAGTCTGGAAAAGATGCTGGTTTGTATTTCAATTAGTTCTCCATATACAATGGAAGAATTAAAAGAAAAGATAACTTTAAGGAAACTTTCTTTAATGTTGAAAACGATAGACGCTAAGAATTATTATTATGCTTAGATACAAGCATCAATGTCAGGATTCGTTGAATTTAAGAAAGAACCAACTCACTGGATATTTGGAGAAAACAAAAAGGATATGTCGAAAGAAATCATGTCTATGAACGATTTGCAACAAAAATTTGCGAACGTTACTTAAGGAGAAAATTATGGGAAAAAGAATTCCAGATAGTATTCGACAAGAAATAGCAGAAAAATACATTCAAGGAAAATCTTCTGTCCAGTTAAGCGAAGAATATGGAATTAATAAAACAACTGTATGTGATATTTTAAAAGAATATAACATTAAAGTTCGTCCTTATAATTTTGAGAAAAAATATACTTTCAATGAACATTACTTTGACGAAATAGACACAGAAGAAAAAGCTTATTTTTTAGGTTTGTATTTTTCAGATGGATGTAATCTCTATGAAAGACATGAGGTTTCTATTGAATTAATTGAAGATGATAGAAGCGTTCTTGAAAGACTTAAAACAGCTTTAGAAAGTGATAGGCCAATTTTAAGGCACACTCATAAAAATAAAGGTAAGCCTACTTGTCAAGTGATTGTTTTAAGCAGATATTTTTGTAACAGGTTAAAAGAATTAGGGTGTCCTCCGAGAAAATCTTTAATTTTGCAATTTCCCAACTATTTAAAAAAAGAATTGTAGGTGCCTTTTATTCGTGGTTATTTTGACGGCGATGGGGGTATTACTATTTATAATCAAAAAGCTTCTAAAAGAGGCCATTGTACAATAGTTGGAAGTGTTGAATTTATTGATGGGCTCAAGGATTTTTTAACCAAAGACTATCCCGAAATTGAGTTTATCACAAGAACAGCAAATAGTAAAGCTGTTTCTTTGGTCATATATAAGAAAAAATCTGCGTTTGATTTTTTGAATTTGATTTATTCTAATGCTAATATTTATATGGAAAGAAAATTTTTAAAATATTAGGAATTAGTAAAACAAGGAGGATAATATTATGGTATTAGCTTACACGGGTTCAGAATCCCTGTGTAATAAGTACCCGCATAGAGAAATTTGTGTGAAAAGCTACTCTCTTGAATTGCTGGAAACCCCTAAAGATATTTGTGCTACAACGGAAAGATGAAATATGCTTAAACGTGAAAGCGGTGAAAACAGAAAAAAAACAAATATATGGTACAAGGTTAAATCCTAAATACTATTATTAATGGGCAATCAGCAGCCGAACTTTGAATAAAAGTGGGTTCAACGACTATCCCATATGGGAGTACACTGTAAGCTACTGACAGTGGAAGTAAGAGACATCCTTTTGGATGATGATATAGTCTCAACTTTATGGAAACATAAAGGCTTAATGCTAACAAAATTGGCGATTTTGTTAAAAGATAATTTGTTATTGCTGGCGTGGGCAATGCTACCTTGTTCGATGGTGAACGTTTGGTGGCTTCTGCTAACACTCTGATTGATTCTGGTATTACTATCGGATTGAGCTTTGAGGATATTCGTGCTGGTCAGGGCAATAAGCTCTATGGTCGTTATGCCCATACTTCCACTTTTGACCTGAAGCTGACCGATGCTATGTTCAACCTTGAGTATCTTGCCATGAACACTGGTTCTGACATTTCTCTGGGCGGCGATGTTATGGTTGACGAAGAGCTGACCTCTACCGCTAAGAAGATTAAGCTTTCTCAGACTGCTGTTGCTATTTCTGGTAGCAAAGTCTATGCTTATGCTAAGAAGTCTGGTACTGATAATGTGTATGATAAATATGCTGTTTCTGAAGCTAATGAGATTGAGGTTCCTGCTGATGGTACTTATTGCATCCGTTATATGTACACTAACGACCTCGCTTCTCGTATGATTATCAATGCTAACTTCATTCCTAAGACTTTGACTCTGATTCTTGAGGCTAATCTGTATAGTGGTGGTTCTTGTGACATTGAGACCTCTACTTTGGCTGGCAAGGTTACTATCAAGGTGCCTCGTTTCATGCTGAATGGTTCTCAGGAGCTTTCTCTGACTGCTTCTGGTGTTGCTAACACTTCTATTGAGGGTACTGCTCTGGCTTCTGGTTGTGCTGGTTGCTCTGGTGATGGTGTGTACGCTGAAATTATTCAGGTTATGGCTAATCGTACTGCTGAGAATGGCTTTACTGGTATTGTTGTTGAGGATGCTGTGCGTGAGGCTTCTAAGGGTGATAAGCTTGAGCTTAATGTTTATGCTTGTCCCGTTGATGCTGCTCCTATCAAGTTGAATAATGACCAGTTCACTGTTGCCGCTACTGGCACTGGCTATACTTACGCTAATGGTATTGTTACTATTGCTGAGGATGCTACTGGTACTGTGACTGTGGAAGTGACTGCAAAGGCTCCTCTGGATTCTCTGCCCACCGCTTCTCTGAACGTTACCATTCAGTAATTATGCTTTGTCGAAATGCTGAATTTAATGAATTTGGTAGATTGATATGTAAGATAAAAAAAGCTGGGAAGGAGACTTCCCAGCTTTGTCCTTACGCAAAGTATTGTCATCAGAAGATGAAATGGGAAAACAGTCCTTCGATGGATAAATGTTCAAAGAAGGATTATATCTTAGAAGAATCTGCTGAAGGAATTGAAAAATAAAAGAAGGAAAGTAACCTTTTGTGTTGCTTTCCTTTTTTGAACGGAACAGGCAAATAAAACTGAAATTTTATTTGTTTATTTTAACAAAATCTTAATATAGAATACGAGAAGCAAAATTTATAAAAGTTATTGACATTTTGCTTTTGGTGTGGTATATTACAGTCAGAATAATAGTAGGTGCGAATTTTAGTAGATACAGGTGTAGTACAAGTAGAGTATACTGAAAAGAGATTGAGGTGTAAATCCTCAGACCTGTTTAATTTTTATTTTAGCGAAAGCTATATTTTAGGAGATTTTTATATGAACGATTTAATTTCTACTTTTTTTGACGATGATTTTCTTGGATTTGGTTTACCGACTCGTATTCGTTTTAATACTTACAACACTAAGGACACGATGCCAGCTTGTTGGAAACGTTGGACAAAAAAGGATTCTGATGACAAAGAAGAGTTCTTGGGTTACAAGTGCTTGGTTCGTACTGTAGGTGTAGCAAGTGAAGATGTAAATGTTACGCTTGAAAACGACCGTATTGTTGTAGACGGTAAGACCAAGGTAGAAGATTATACTTATTCTCAACACGTTGAGCTTCCTATTTCTAAGGATGTTGTTTCAAATGTAAAGAGTGTTGAGTATAAGAGCAAAGATGGTATGACTTACATTTATTTGAAGGTTCGTACCCCCGAATATAAAAAGATTGATGTTAAGAGAATTGAGGAATAATTATTATTTCAAATTCATTTTAACCTCTCAATAAATTCACATTAAATGTATATTTCTCGCAAAGAGAGTTTGAGATATAACTCTCTTTACGAGTTCCTATACGGATATAGGAGGAGTTATTTTGAGTAAGAGCAAAGATAAGATTAGGGTAAGTTTTAAAAGTTCTGGTGCGGCAGAAGATGTTACTGGTTCTTGTACTGTGATTACATGGGGAAAACCAGAACGAACTATCCTTGTCGATTGCGGCTTGATTCAAGGTAATCAAAGTTTGTTGAAAGAATATCAAGCTAATAATGCAAGATTTTCTTTCAAAGAGAAAAATGTTGATTATGTTTTTGTTACTCATGCTCATGCTGACCATTCATCGAGGCTTGCTTTATTAACCAAACGTGGTTTTAATGGAAAGATTATTGTTCCAGAAGGTAACAAAGATATAATTAGGGAATTGTCTCTTGATAGTGCAAAGATTATGCTGAGAGATGCAGAAGATTTGTTTAGGAGATTTAAAAAGGATTATCCTCCTATTTATGAAGAATCTGATGTAAAAAACATGGTTGCTTTCATGAAAGAATATCCTTTTAAAGAAAAGATTAAATTGGATGATGAAGTAACTTTTGAATTTATTCCTTCTGGACATATTATTGGTGCTGCTCAGTTGGTTTTGTATATTAAAAACGGAAGCTCAACAAGAAAGATTGCTTTTACAGGAGATTTAGGCAATCTAAGGACAGAAGGATATTATACAAATAAATTTGAACCGATTCAAAATGCTAATCTTTTAATTGGCGAATGTACTTATGCTAATAGAGAACGTAGCATTAAGGCAAAAGATAGAGAAAAAGATTTAGAAAAGATTCAAACTTTTGTTAGGGATGTTTGTATTGAAGGAAAGGGAAGATTATTATTCCCATCGTTTTCTTTAATGCGTAGCCAAGTAATTCTTACAATTCTTTATGATTTATTTAAAGAAGACCCGGAATTTAATATCCCTGTTTATGTTGGGTCTCCGTTAACTTGTAAAATCAATAAGATTTTTGATTGGGTTTTAACAGGAGAACAGCTTGAAAAGTGGCAAGAAGTTTGTTCTTGGGATAAAATTACCTTTACAAGTAGTTATGAAGATGTTGAAGGCATTTTGAATAAAAACACTCCTGCAATTTTTATTTGTTCTGCGGGAATGTTAAATGCTGGCTTTGCGGTAGGGGTGGCTGAAAAGTTACTTCCCTCTTCAAAAGATGGAATTGCTTTTGTTGGTTATTCTGTTGAGGGGACTTTAGCTTGGAAAATTAAGCAAAAGAAAACTAAAACAATTTCTATTAATGGAAAGCAAATTCATAGTAGATGTAAAGTAATTAACCTAAACAGCTTTTCAAGTCATATGCAAAGAGATGAACTTTGCGATTATTATTCTGGAGGATTTGGAACTGGTATGTACGGCAAGATTGTTCTTCAGCATGGAAACAAGAAAGATAGGATTGGTCTTGCGGCTGATTTGCAGGAACTTATTAGCAAGAGAAATCGTACTGACAAGGTAATTATTGCTAATAAATCCACAGAAATTTTGTTGTAATTTGATTTTAATTCTTGGTTTAGGAATTTATCTATAATGTTGGATTAATAGAACCAACCGACCCACATACTTTCATGAGGGGTTTCAAACGGAAGAGAAAGGCGTTTCAGGATATCGGCATAAATCCTTTTATTAAACTGTATAAAAGACGAGACAGGGAGTAATTAACCTTTTGTTTTGTCCTACCAAAACAATTATCGTCTTTTTTATTTTATTGATTAAAACTGTAGGAGGTTTTGATTATGGGCTTTTAGTTGGAAGAGAATAAAATTTATAATGCTTAGGATTTAATAGATATGTTAAATAATAGGCGCTATCGGATAATGGATGCGAACGATTTTTTTGGTGTTTATAAAATATATAATACTCAATCAAAAAAATATTATGTTGGTTCTGCTGCTGGGCCACTAAGGGGAATAAAAAGTCGATGGCATGGACATTTATTTGATTTAAAAAGAAACAATCATCATAGTTCTCATTTACAAAAAGCTTGGAATTTATATGGAGCTTCTTGTTTTGAGTTTTCTGTGATTGAAAAAATAGATATAGATTATAATAACATAAAAGAATCAAAATAGAAAATAAGAGATAGAGAACAATATTATTTTGAAATATATGATGTTTTAAAAAATGGTTATAACACGACTGAAACAGCCGATGGTGGAGGTTTTTGCTTAACGGAAGATTGGATAAAAGAAGGTAAAAGCAAGCAGGTTAATTGGGAGCAATATTTGTATATAAAAGATAAATTAATTAATACAGATATGCCTTTGAGTGAAATCGCCCATAATTGTGGTTGTAAAAAAGATTTTATAAAACAAATATATGAAAGAAAAACGTTGTTTGAAGTTTTTAAAGATATAAAATTTCCAAAAAGACGGATAGTGCGGTTAGCTAAATTAAACGAAAAAGAAAAACAAAACATTTGTTAGAAATATTTGAACAATGTTTCTATAAAAGATTTATCAAAAGAATACCGGGTTTCTTCACAAACAGTTAACAATTTATTAAACGAGAAAAAAATAAAAAATAATGGAAGTGTAGATTTTGAGTCTGGAAAAGTAGGTAGGCCAATATTTGTTTATTAGTACACTTTAGATGGAAAATATATTAAACAATTTAATTCGGCTATGGAGGCCGCAAGAGAGTTTGATAAAGAAACCTGTTCAAAAATTATTAAGTGTTGTAAAGGGAAGCAAAAATCGGCTTATGGTTATTGTTGGTCTTATTATAAAATGGAGCATTTTCTTCAAGCAAGTTTGGAAGAACAGATTATTGGAAAACCAATTTCAAGTAAATTAAGACCAGTAATTTAGTATGATTTGAGTTGGAATCCTTTAAAACTATTTCCAAGTTTAAGAAGTGCAGGAAAAGAAATAAAAAATACTTCTACAGGTTATTTGACCATAGCAAGAAATATGAAATTAAATTTAAATGACACAGAGACTTTTGGGTATAAATGGAAATATTCTGATTTAGCTCCAAAAGAAGATTTATATAAATTATTAGAATTAAAAGGTTAAAAAAGGTATTTAATATGGAAATTAAAAACGATGGTATGTTGGATGATTTGTTTTGCTTGGAAGACCTTGGCCCTGAAGCTAATTTGCAACTCCCCGACCCTCTTTTAGTTTAGAGGTATAAATCGCTAAAAAACAGAGAGTTGTGGATAACAAAAGATATAGATGAAACGTTGTTCCAAGAGATGCAACAAATTATTCGTTGGAATAAAGAAGATTCAGATGCGAAGATTCCTGTTGAAGATAGAAAAAAGATTTTTTTGTACGTCCACTCATACGGGGGAGACCTTTATTCTGCGATGGGTTTTTTGTCTGTTATGAATCTTTCTAAAACTCCTATTGTTACAGTAAACCTCGCTTGTGCAATGAGTTGTGGTGCAATGATTCTTATTAATGGCCATAAGGGATATAGATACTGTTTGCGTAATTCCACTGCTCTCTTACATTCTGGTTCGGCGGCTCAAGGGGGCGACTATAACACAATTCAACAGCAGAATCAACAGTATAAGAATCTAATTGCAAGAGTTCATAGCAATATTTTGGAGAACACAAAAATCCCCAAGGCCACTTTGACTAAGAAGCTAAAAACAGATTGGTATTTGGATGATGACCAGCAACTTGAATATTCTTTGGTTGACCATATTGTAGACGA